>Ga0228703_1000005_pt1 | contig 598778 bp, 499 predicted proteins | sample McNCre217_Aug_MG_3_FD_178020 | JGI IMG/M metagenome (GOLD analysis project Ga0228703, IMG submission 178020) | Freshwater microbial communities from McNutts Creek, Athens, Georgia, United States - 29-17_Aug_MG | ecosystem: Environmental > Aquatic > Freshwater > Creek | place: USA: Georgia... | reverse complement strand
CAGTGGGTTTGAACGTGTACATCATGAATGGCTTGGCCAAAGATGTGCCGATGGTGGAGACCTACAAAGGGGTTGTGCCGTTCTTGATCACTGACGGCATTCGCTTGGCGTTGCTGATCGCTTTCCCTGCCATCTCTCTGTGGCTGGTGCACCTGTTAACTTAATTCAATTTTTACAACCTGGAGACACAATGAAAAAACGTTTGTTGAAAATCGCTGCAGCGACCCTGACCGCCGCAGCCTTGAGCCCCGTCGCGATGGCGCAAGAGGTGACACTCAAAGTGCACCACTTCTTGCCAGCCTCGTCGTTTGCACAAACCTTGTTCATTCAGCCTTGGTGCGACCGCATCGCCAAGGAATCGAACAACAAGATGAAGTGCCAGATTTATCCATCCATGCAACTCGGTGGTTCGCCCCCTCAGTTGTTTGAACAAGCACGTGATGGCGTGGCTGACGTGGTGTGGACTTTGCCTGGCTACACAGCAGGCCGCTTCCCTTCCGTGGAAGTGTTTGAAATGCCCTTCATGATGCAAAGCCCAGAAGCCACCAGCAAGGCCGTGTGGGACTACGTGGACCAATACGCCAAGGCTGAATTCAAAGACGTCAAAGCGCTGGCTTATCACGTGCATGGCGACGGCGTGTTCCACATGGTCAACAAGCCTGTGCGCACGGCTGCGGATTTGAAGGGTGTGAAGCTGCGCGCCCCCACGCGCATGACCAACAAGTTCATTGCCATGTTGGGTGCCACACCCGTGAGCATGCCCGTGCCTCAAGTGGGTGATGCATTGTCTAAAGGCGTGATCGACGGTGCGGTGGTTCCTTACGAGGTGGTGCCTGCCGTGAAGATTCAAGAGTTGGTGAAATTCCACTCGGAGACCGACCCCGCTGAACCCGCGTTCTACACATCTGTCTTCATCTTCGCGATGAACCAAGCCAAGTACGACTCGTTGTCACCTGAATTGAAGAAGGTGATTGATCGCAACAGCGGCCAATCTTTGTCTGGCATTGCTGGTAAGGCGTTCTTTGAGGCGGATGCCGAGGGCAAGAAGCTGACGACGAAAAACACCACCAATGTGATCCCCAAAGCAGAGTTGGAGAACTGGAAAAAGTTGTCACAACCCTTGTTTGATTCCTGGGTGTCAGACATGAACGCCAAGGGTCAAAACGGCAAGCAAATGCTGGATGGTGCACGCGCATTGATTGCCAAGCACGCTGCCGCTAAGTAAAGCAAGCTGTCACAAAAAAAGGAGGGAGAGCAATCTCCCTCTTTTTTTCGTCAGTGCTAGTGCCCAGGTTTAAGCAGATTTGCGTGGTTTAGCTGGCAACATCGTGCCGACACATGCACCAAAGCCAATGCGTGTCGCACCCGATTTTTCGCACCAGCCGCGCAACACCACGGCGTCGCCGTCTTCTAGGTAAACGCGTTGCTCGCCATTGGCAAATTGCACGGGATTTTTGCCACCTTGGGTGATCTCAATCAAGGCGCCGGCTTGGTCCAAGGTCGGACCTGACAACGTGCCACTGCCCAACAAATCACCTGCTTGCAAATTGCAACCATTGACGGTGTGGTGCGTCACCATTTGTGCCACGGTCCAATAGGCGTGGCGGTAACTCGTTTGGCACACGATGGCTGCTGCTTCGCCTGCTTCGCGCATCTTGGCCGTGTGGATACCAACCTCGAGTTGAATATCGAAGGCTCCTTGTTGGCGGTTGGTGTCGGAGTCCAAATACGCCAAAGGTTGTGGGTCTTCTGGCGGACGTGTGAACGGCACGCGATACGGGGCTAAGGCCTCTAAGGTCACGATCCACGGCGACAGAGTTGACGCAAAATTTTTGGACAAAAACGGACCCAAGGGTTGGTACTCCCACGCTTGGATATCACGGGCCGACCAATCGTTGAGTAAGCAAATGCCAAACACATGGTCTTCGGCTTCGTTCATGTAGATGGCATCACCCAGTGTGTTACCGGTACCGATGAAGATGCCGAGCTCCAGTTCAATGTCCATGCGTTTGCACGGACCCAACACGGGTTCGGTGGCGCCCGGTGCCATGGTTTGCCCCACAGGGCGATGAAAGGTTTGACCAGACACGCCAATGCTCGACACGCGGCCGTGGTAACCGATGGGCACCCATTTGTAGTTGGGCAACAAAGGGTTGTCCGGACGGAACTGTTTGCCGATGTTGGTGGCGTGGTGCACCGAGGTATAGAAATCGGTGTAGTCGCCAATACGCGCAGGCACGTCGTATTCGGCGTGTGCTTGTGGCACCAAGCAGCTTTGCAGCGCAGCTTGCTCAGAGGCACCTTCGCGCAAGGCGCGTGACAGCGCCAATCGCAACGCGTGCCAAGCCTGTGGGCCCATGGCCATCAAGGCATTGAGCTTGTCTTGCTCGCCCGCTTTGAGGGCCGCTGCGGCGTCACCTGTGAAGACGCCAGTTTGGCTGGCTGCGGCCAAGTCCAAAATTTGATCGCCAATGGCCACGCCACCTCGGAAAGTGTCGTGGCTGCCTTGGCGGCGAAACACCGCAAAAGGCAGGTTTTGAATTGGGAAATCGCAGCCCGTTGTGTTGGCTGAATGGACCCAGCTGCGCAGCGCTGGGTTGTGGGTTTCGTTACATGCTTCCATCGTGCATCCATGCGGCGTGTTTAGGGGCGCGTTTGGTTTGCGCCCATTCGTTGATCATGTCCCATTTGACTTCGTCGAGCTTGCGCATCATGTCGGGCGTGCCCGTGTTGGCGGCCAGTTCTAAGCGGTGTCCATTGGGGTCGAAGAAGTAAATACTTTTGAAGATGGTGTGGTTGGTGGGGCCCACTACCTCAATGCCAGCGGCTTCAAGCTTTGCTTTGGTGGCGATCAAGGTGTCTACCGAATCGACTTCCAATGCCAAGTGCTGCACCCACGCAGGGGTGTTGCGATCGCGGTCCATGGGTGGTTGGCTGGGCAATTCGAAGAACGCCAAGATGTTGCCAGCCCCCGCATCTAAAAAGATGTGCATATAGGGGTCGGCCGCTTTGGTGGAAGGCACTTCGTCTTCGGCAATGGCGAGCACGAATTTCATGTCTAGGTGTTTTTGGTACCACTCGACGGTTTCTTTGGCGTCGATGCAGCGGTACGCCACGTGATGAACTTTTTGAACGAGCATGATGTGTGTCCTGTGTGGGTTAAAGATCTAGTAGTGCGGCTTGCACGTGTGTTTGAAACACATCGGCGTTGGCCAAGGCGTTGGCATTAAGCAGGGCGAGCTTGACCAAAAAGAGCGATGCTTTTTCTTCTCCCGCTTGGTCAATGGCCGTGGCCAAGGTGTCGTACACGGTTTCCAGGTCTGGGATGGTCAAAGCGTTGGGGGTGGTCATGTGTTTACTCCTTACTGAGGCAAGGCCGTGTGGAGGGCCGCTTGCAAACGGGTGGCGTCCAGCGTGAGCCAGCGTGCGCAAATGTGTTGGTCGGGGCGTAGCAAATAGGCACCACCGTTGGCGGGCACGCCATACCGCGCGCGCATATGACCATTGGCATCGGCCAAGGTGATGTTCGCACCGGCAACGGGTGTGGCACTGCCTACTGCAATCACATTCAAGGGCATGCCCTTGGCGCGTGAGGCTTGGATGGTGTGTTGCAAGGCTTCAGGGATGGCAGGGGCATCGGTGAAGTACAACAAGTCGAAGCCGCCACCTAAGTGATCAAGCAAGAAGTCGTTGGCACCCAAGCGCACGTTTTGGGGTGGTGCGCCGTGGGCGGGACCGGCTTTGAACAAACCGTTGTCATCGCCCGCGCTGTTGAGCATGGAGTGCGTGTACTCGTGTGGCCGCGAGGTGCGCCAGTGGTAGAGCGGACGCACAAATTCTTGTGTGAGCGAGAGCGACAGAACCGCGTCGCGCAACAACTGAAAACCACCGGCAGGGGGCGTCATGAAGCGTGTGCTCTTGCCTGCTTCGTGGATGATTTCGCGCGCCGCACCCACGCGCTCGGCGCTGTGATTGGCCAAGAGTTTTTGACTGGCCAAACCTTTGACCACACACGCCAAGTGCCAGCCCAAAGACTGCGCGTCTTGGAACGCGGTGTTGGCACCGCGCACACCAAAAATGGGCAGCAAGTGTGCGGCGTCGCCCGTGAAGATCACGCTGCCGTGCACAAAGTCAGGCAAGGTCAAGGTGCGTGCTGAGTACACCGACGACCAATCCATTTCCCATTTGGCACCGGCGTGGCCGATCATGGCCAGTTGGGCATTGATGCGGGCTTTGAGCGATTCGGGTTTCAACGCCTCTTCAGGTGTTTCGCCATCGGGCAATTGGTAGTCGACGCGCCAAATGCCGTTGGGCTCACGGTGCATCAAGATGGTGTTGCCTGGGTTCCACTCGGGATCGAAATAGGCCAAGCGTTCGGTGGGCAACGGCAAGTCGACCTTGATGTCTGCAATCACGAAGAAGCCCTCGTAAGACGCGCCTTCCATTTCTAAATTCATGGCGGTGCGTATGCCGGAGCGACCACCGTCGGCAGCGACCACCCAGTCACTCTCGAGTGCGTAAGTACCTTCGGATGTATCAACTTCGAGTACGGCGTATCCGTCTTGTTGCTCAACCTTGTTTACCTTGTTGCCCCAGCGGAAATCGATCAGCGGGTTGGCTTTGCAAGCATCGTGCAGGTATTCCTCCATGAACTGCTGCTGCACATTGATGATGGGGAAGAAGCGGTCGTCGGCATCGTGTGGCGCTTCCATGCGGAACACGCGTTGGCCACGGTAGTACGAGTTGCCAAAGCGCCATGGCAAGCCGCCTTCGGTCATGCGGCCGGCCACACCTACTTGTTGCAAGATTTCCATGGAGCGGCGTGTGAAGCAAATGGCGCGGCTGCCTTGCGAGAACTGCAGTTCAGACGACAGCACCACGCTGGCCACGCCGTGACGGGCCAACTCCAATGCCGTCACCATGCCTGCAGGCCCTGAGCCCACGATCACCACTTTTTGGCGTGTGGGTTGCGGACGCTCAGAAGGCAGCCAAGGTTTGAAAACTTCGTAGGTGTAATAAATCGACGGGCGTGCTTGTGTGGTGGGGGTGTGCATGTGTAATTCCAAAAGACGCTGTGTCAGCGTGGGCGGGCGTGTGCGATCAGGCGGTCGAACATGGCGCTTAAAGCGGTCTTTTCTTTGTCGCTCAAGCAGCCAAAGATTTGTTCGTTGCGTTGCGCCACCATGTCCATCGCACGTTTGAACACCTTGCGGCCTGCCGGTGTCAGTGTGAGCACCACACCCCGGCCATCGCCTGGGTGGTCAGCTTTAAGCACCAAGCCTTGATCCACCAAGGCTTGTGCACCGCGACTGGCTTGACCTTTGTTCAGGTTGGCTTTTTCAGCCAACTCTTTCACCGACAAGGGTTCAAACGTGCCGACCGTGGTCAGGCATCGTCCGTCACTCATGGACAAGCCTGTGCGCTCTGGGTACATGGACTGACTGTCTGCATCGGTCAACTTATGGAGTTGATGCAAACGGTAGGTGAGCGTGCGGTCGAGTTGTTGGGTCATGTTGGTCACGCAGTTAGTCGGCCTTGATGTTGTTGGCTTTGATGATGGGCCCCCACTTGGCGCGCTCCTTGGCTGCGTAGTCAGCCATTTGTTTGGGTGAGCTGGGAATGGCTTCGAGACCCAACACTTGCAAACGGGCTTTCACCTCAGTGGTGTTGATTGCGGTGAGCAAAGCTTTGTTGAGGGTGTTGATGACTTCGGTGGGTGTGCCAGCGGGCACGACCAAGCCTTGCCATGCATAGGCCTCGAAGTTTTTCAAACCTTGCTCGTTGAGCGTTGGAATGTTCTCGAAATTTTTTACGCGTTTGGCGCTGGCAACGCCGATGGGACGCAACTTGCCAGAGGTGATGAATTGGTAGCCGCTGGCCGTGTCCACAAACATCATGGGCACTTGACCTGCGACCACGTCTTGCACGGCAGGTGCCGCACCGCGGTAAGGCACGTGTGACAGATTCACGCCTGCCATGTCTCGGAACAACTCGGTAGCCAAGTGGTGAGGGCTGCCTGCACCTGGTGTGGCATAGCTCACACCATTGGCTTGGCTTTGGGCCCAAGCAATGAGCTCTTTCAAGTTTTGCGCAGGGACGTTGGGGTTGACGACCAAGATCATTGGGAAGCGCACCGTCAAACCCACAGGTGCGAAGTCTTTTTCGACGTTGTAAGTGAGCTTGCTGTAGATGAACGGGTTGGCGGCCAACGTGCCCGTGTCTGCAGACATCAACACATAGCCATCGGCCTTCGCGCGGGCAACGTACTCCGCCCCGATGTTGGTGGCGGCACCGGGCTTGTTGACGATCACCATGCTTTGGCCCAAGACGGTGCCCATGGCTTGACCCAACGAACGTGCCACGGTGTCTGTTCCGCCGCCCGGTGCATAGGGCACCACCCATTCGATGGCGCGGGTGGGGTAGGTCTGTGCCACGCTGAGGGTGCTGGTGACGCTCAAACAGGCGGTCAATGCAAAACGGAGGCAATGTTTCATAGGCAACATAAAAAATCTCGCTTGGTGAAGTGGTGTGAAGAGGCTGGATGCATTGTGGTTAATTTGGTTGCGTGCGCAACTAGGTGTTTACACCGATGGTTGCGAATGCAACTAAATTGCAGGGAAATCACTTTCTTTGAAGGTGCAGATTTCGAAAATTCACAAAATCGAATCCTTAGTAATTCACATCAACCTTGTCGCTGCGCCAAATGGAAACAAGGGCTTACAAAAGTAACCATATTGATGGAATTGCAGGTTTGAATTGATAAATCTAATATTCACTTAACAAAAGTTAATTTTGTTAGATGTGTTGTTAGATAAGGTCAATTTGCGTGTTCACCCCTGTTCGTTTTGCCTGCCAATGGTTTTCCGGCTTTGGGTTAGCTTTGGCATCCATGGCGGTGAATGCGCAGGACTTACCTTGGCATCTGGGCGCTATGAGCAGCACCACAGCTGCTGCACCCGCTGCGATCAATACCGTCGGAACGAAGCCAGGTCCGCATGAAGTGGTGGTGGCCGTCATTGATGGCGGCGTGCTGGCGAGTCATCCCAGCTTGTCGGGCAGTCTTTTGCCTGGCTATGATTTTCAATCAGCCCCTAACAGCCTCAAAGGTGGCCGTTCTGCTGATTTCGGCCCAGACGGCCGTGATGTCAAGTGTGGTGACCGTCTGGCTTCTGGCTCCTACCGCACCCACGGCACCGAAGTGGCAAGCTTGATTGCTGGGAATGGTCGGGATGGCGTGACGGGTGTGAACCCTCGCGCAAAAATTCTTCCAGTTCGCTTGTTTGGCTCATGCCATATGTCTCGCTCCGATTTATTAGATGCCTTGGCTTGGTCTTCAGGCATACCTGTGGCGGGCGTTCTTATCAATGCCAATCCAGCCCGCGTGATCAACTTGAGCTTTGCTGGTGGCAAACCTGTGTGTGGCGACGATTTGCAGCAACTCCTGGACCGTGTGGCTAAAAAGAACATCTTTGTGGTGGCAGCAGTGGGCAATACATTTGGCAAGCGTTTGGTAGAACCTGCCAATTGCCGAGGCGTGATTTCTGTCGGCGCAGTCGATGCCGAAAACAATATCGCCAATTACTCGGGTCTTGACCCTCGCACCACCATCTATGCACCAGGTGGTGGTCAACGCATGTCTGTGGACGCGCCTTGGCGAGTGAACAAGCTGAAAGTGGCCACGTTTGATGTGAACTTCAACGGAGATGAGTCACCTGTAGGTTTGTTCAGTGGTGTGGGCACCAGCTATGCATCGCCGTTAGTGGCCGGCTTTGTGTCTTTGTTGCTGTCGCACAACCCAGAAATGAGTCCCACAGACTTTGTCAAACACCTATCCAAGTACTCCCGCCCAGTGAACGCCTCTGACCATTGCCCAGAGTGTTCTCCACGAGGCTTGGCATTGTCTAAAAACAATTTTTGAATTTTTAAGTTTTGTTTTTTATATTTTTAATTAAAAAAATTTAGCATTTCTCCTGCCCGTTGATTTCTAGATTCTCTTGAGAATCAATCCGTACGGAGAATGTTATGAAGAAGTCTATTCGCTTATGTTTGATCGTGCCCATCGTGGCCTTATTGACGGTTGTCGTTAGTTATTTGAGTTTCAAAATGGTTGAGCAATTGATCATTGAAGAAAACAAAACTGTTGCTCACCGCATGGCGCAAAACTTATTACCTGTGCTGTTGACGGGGGATGCGCAACAAGTTGACCGTCTACTCAAAACGCTTGAGATCTATCCTGGGGTTCACACTGCAGAGTTGATCAGCAGCACTGGCATTTCTTTGGCAAGTTACGTACGCGATGGTGTTGCTGTTGATCCCATGCAAGCCCAATTTTCCTTGGCTTCCGTAGATGAGACGCTAGGCGTGTATGGCCTGCATGTCACCGCACCACTGACATTCGATACTCAAATTCTGGCCAACCTCCACATCGCTATTAATTTGTGGCCTGCGTATTTGCGAGTCATCCAATGGTTTGGTTTGTTGTTTATTCTTCCTGTTGGGCTTTACGTTGTGGTCAAACAGATGCGCCTCAAAATTCAGTTTGAAAAATTGCTGGATTCTGAGTTTGGGTCTGGTGGTTCATTCAGCATTAACCGTGCATTGCAAGATGCATTGGAAGAGTTCGCTATCTTTTTGGAATATCAACCTATTTATCGCTTAGATGACAAAGGCATTTTTGGTGCAGAGGTGGTGGTGTGTTGGCGGCACCCATCAGGCGAAACTTTGCATGTCTCACCCGCAGATTTTGTTGCCTTAGCTGAGCAGAGTGGGGTTTTCTTGCCTTTTGATACATGGATTTTAGAAAGCGCTTGCAAGCAGTTTTCTATTTGGCATCGTCAGCACGGTCCATTGGTCTTAGCGCTCAACATCGCTTCAAGTCAGTTGAAAGATCGGGGGTTCTATCAAAAGGTGCGTGATGCCTGTATTGCTGCGGACTTCCCTCATCAGTTGATCGAATTTGAAATCAACGAAACTGCTTTACTCCGCTCTTCGACTGCATTGGCTGATGTTGAAGTGTTTGTTCAGCAAGACATGAGCATGAGCTTGACCGTTGACGGTTTTGGTTTGTCACCACGCTCCCCCGAGTTGCTGCAAAGCCTTTTGATTCACAAAGTTAAATTTGCATCACAACTCATTAAAAATGTGGAGCATGACATGGAGATGTTTCAGTACTTGCAGTCATTTGGATGTTTAACGCCCGCTCACGATGTACAAATGATGGCAGATGGACTGGTCAGTGAAACGCAAACCTCTACGATGCAAAAGTTGGGCTGCATGCTGGGTCAAGGTCCTTACTTCAGTCAGGCCTTGTCACCTAGCCAGTTTGAGGGTCTTTTGAATCGCGAAGCTTGTTGCGGGCAAAAAAATCAACCACAGGATGTTTCAGGCGCTGTATTGATCTACTAAAACAAGCGGCATAGCTTGTTTTCTGATGGTTGATTGCACCTATTGCTGAAATTTTTCACCAATAGGTGCGCCCTCTTTAGATAGTTTTTGCTACTTTCTCGTAGAGAGCTGCGTCTACTTCTGGCATAACGCCAAACCATGCTTGGAAAGCTGGGCGTGCTTGATGGAGGAGCATGCCAAGCCCGTTCACTGTGCGATTGCCCCGAAGTCGAGCTTCTTTTAAGAGCGGGGTTTCGAGTGGGATGTAGACCGCATCTGACACCAAGGCGCTTGTCGGCAAATTAGACAAAGAAATGTCGAGTGCCGGTTCTCCATGCATACCTTGGCTGGTTGTATTCACTAGAAGTGCTGCATCGGTCAGTGCATCTTCGCGGGCATCCCATTTGACGCTAAATACGGCAGAGCCGAACTCTCGCGCAAATTCTTCTGCTTTGTCGTGCGTGCGATTGATCACCCGAATCTCTGTCGCGCCTGCATCGAGCAAGCTCACCACAATGGCGCGTGCCGCGCCTCCTGCCCCAATGACGGCAATTGGCCCAGCATCGGCGCGCCAGTTCGGCTGTGCGTCTTGTAAGCTTTGAATATAACCAAACCCATCGTTGTTGAAGCCGTGCAAGGCGCCATCCGGTTGCACCACGATGGTGTTAATTGCGCCTATGCGTTTGGCTAGGGGATGTACCCAGTCCACATAAGCCATGGCATTGACTTTATGCGGGATCGTGATGTTGCAACCGGCCAGCCCTAATGCTTGCAAACCGCGGATGGCAGATTCAAGGTTGTTAGGTTGCACAGGAAAAAAACCATATGCACCACTTAAGTTGAATTGGCGTATCCAGTGGTTATGAATCAATGGCGAACGGGAGTGAGCCACTGGCCAGCCCATTACGCCAGCAATGATGAATGAGTTGTTCATGAAAATTTTTGGAAAAAGTCACCCAATGGTAGCTAGCGATTGGACGTGTCCGTATGAACTGTTAGGAAGCACATTCAAAAAATACGCTAAGTGGTTGCGTTAAATAGATTTTTTTGAACAAATAAACAACAAAAACTCATAACAATGAGGTTTTTGATGGTTTATTTGTTAAGATTCTCTGTAAGGAGTGCATATGTCTAATCAATCTGATTCGCTTGAAAGCGTTGTTATCGGTGACGGTGTTGTCGTCAAAGGTACATTCACCGTTCCATCAAAAGCCATCATTAATGGCGTTATTGAAGGTGATTTAACAGCAGAAGAGGTCTTAATCGGCCCAACAGGCAAAATCACTGGCCGTGTTTCCGCCAAGGTGATCGATGTGCGTGGCCAGCTCCACAACACTATCATTTCTGAAAAGAGCCTGATCGTGCGCTCCACCGGCAAAATCGCTGGCAAGGTTCAATACTCTGAAATTGAGATTGAAAAAGGCGGCGAAATCGAAGGTACTCTGAGTCAAGATGCCAATGGCCCGGTCTTGAATGTGGGTGGTTCTCCCGCCGTCTAACCCCCAAGACTCATGTTGCGCCGCGTTTTAATGACGATTCGTCTGCTTCCTGGACTTGTGTCCAGTGGCTGGACACGTCAGTACGACGATGCGCGCATTATTCTTGAGCAAAACGGCGATTTGCATTACCTCAATGTCAGTGCGCGCATGCAGCGCATCTTGGTGCGCGGCGGTATTTTGGTTACTGGGGCCATGCTGATTGCCATTGGTGTACTGCTTGTGACCAGTATCAGCTTGATGCTCAGTCGCGCCAAGTTGGAGCGTTCGCACGAAGAGGTTTACCGCGCTTTGCTGAGCAGTGCTTCTGATTCGGATGGCGCTGAGCAGTTGTCGATGAGTGACGAGCAAATGGTGTCGTTGGCTCAAACCATTCGTGATCGCGACATGAGCATTCGTCGCTTTGTTGATACCTCTATGGTGGCTGTTTCGCAAGAAAACGTGACCATGAAGTCCCAGCTTGAATCATCAGGTTTGACAGAAAAAATCGTCAAAATCATTCAACAAAATGCTGCCAATGGTGGCTTCAACTTGGAAGATGATGTCAAAAGCAACCCCTTGCTGCGTGGCAAAGTCGCTGATGAGTTGTCGACCAATCGTGGGCTGCGTGAAGTCTTGTATGCGCTGCCAAGCACAATGCCAGTGCCTAACTACAGCGTGACTTCTGATTTTGGCGTTCGACGCCATCCCATTTCTGGGCAGACGCACTTTCACACAGGCTTGGATATGTTGAGCCAAACGGGCGATGAAAAAGTTCATCCCGTGAAGCCTGGTGTTGTGGTGCTGGCTCAGTTTCATACCCAGTATGGCAACACCGTTGTGATTCGCCACACCAATGGCGTTGAATCTCTGTATGCGCATTTGGCCAACATTGAAGTGAAATTAGGTGACAAAGTCACGGCTGAATCGGTGTTGGGCAACATCGGCAGCACAGGTTCTTCGTCAACAGGTAAGCACCTGCATTTGGAAATTTTGATTGGTGGTTATCCAGTCAACCCACAAAAAGTTATACGGACGGCACAATATGTTCAACAAATCCAAAACCAACAACGTTAATCAATCTCAAGCCATCGATTCGGCATCTGATATCGAAGATGAGCAGGTTGACGCCGTCGCTGAAGAGGTTTCAGAGCAGGTCGCTGCGCCAGCCCCCACAACCACATCCACCCCCCCGAGAGCTAGCATGATGGACATGATTTCAACCACAGCCACGAAACCTTCAATTTTGAGCGAGGGCTTTTCGTTCCGCGGCGAGATTGCTGCCAAAGGTGCAATCCATGTTGAAGGCGCATTGAATGGCCAAATTCAAGTGGATGAGCTCACCATCGGTGCGCGTGGTCAAGTTGAAGGTGTTGTCACTTGCTCTAGCTTGCACATCAAAGGCAAGTTCTCAGGCACGGCAACCTGCAATGAGCTGATCGTGACATCTTCGGCTTCAGTGGACGGTCATGTGGTTTACCAAACCCTGTCGGTTCAAAAGGGTGCGTCGATCAAGGGCGAACTGTTGTTGGTCAAATAATTTAGACCGCCATCCCCCAAGCTGCGTTTGTTATGAGCCAAGAAGAACTGTTGATCAACGGCGATTTGTTGCGCTTGCGCCGAGAAGCACGTGGTTGGGTGTTGAATGACATGGCAACGCGTGCTTGCATGTCTGTGAAGCAAATTAGACAGCTGGAGGAGGGCGGTACAAGCTCCTTTTACAGCGCCGCTGTCAAGTTCACTGCCGCAAAGAAGGTAGGCGCTTTGTTGGGGTTATCCGCTGATGAGGTGTTTGCGCAAGAAGCCGCTGCTACACCTGTTGCAGAAGCGGTTGAGTCAGATGCTCTCGTGGAATCGACCAATGAGGTATCTCCTATTGAGGCAGTGTCGGTGGCGCTAGTCACAGTAGATACGGATGTCCAATCCAATGTGCAAGAGTCAGTCGCTACTGAAGTTTTGACCGAAGCGCCCAAATCAAAAACCTCGCTTTGGGTGATTGCTGGGTTGTTCGCTGCGGCCCTGGCCGTGGCGGCTTATTTGCAACCCCAAGATGAACAAGCTGCAGAGCCCGCTCCTCCACTTCAAGTGATTCCTTCTGAGGCTACCGAATCCGCCAGTGCAGCTAGTGCCGCTGAGGCACCGGCTTCCGCTGTGGATACGACTGCCAGCGCACCCCGCATTGCGGCGATGCCCGTGGCGAGCTCGGTGGCACCAGTGGTGCGTGCCGCGAGCAATGCTGGCGTGGTGCAACCCGCTGCATCAGCCATAACCAAAGCGCCTTGATTTCATCCTTGATTTTAAAAAGCCGCTTTTCAGCGGCTTTTTTAGTTTTGCGCGCCCAAGGCCAGCGCTTCTTGTCTGCTGTGCTTGAGTTGGACAGCGTCTGCGTCTTCCACAGGCCATCCGCCCATGTGTGATTTGCTCAAGGCATACATGCCTTGCACCCATGTGTCACTGTCGTTCAGGCAGGGGATGTAGTGAAACACTTTGCCACCTGCGTGCAAATAAGCTTCTTGGGCCTCTTGCGAAATCTCTTCCAAGGTTTCCAGACAGTCGCTGGTGAATCCGGGGCAAATTAAGTCGACGCGTTTGACGCCTTGTTGTGCCAAGGCGATCAGTGTGGGTTCGGTGTAGGGTTCCAACCACTTGGCTTTGCCAAAGCGAGATTGGAACGTCACCATGTATTGGCCTTTCGACAGTCCCAAGCTTTCACCGAGCAAGCGCGCGGTTTTGTAGCACTCGCAGTGGTATGGATCGCCCAAGTGCAAGGTGCGTTCGGGGACGCCATGAAAGCTCATGACCAAACGCTCAGCTTGGCCGTGCTCAGCCCAATGTGCGCGCACGCGTTCGGCTAGCGCTTGGATGTAAGCGGGGTGGTCGTGGTAATGATTGATGAAGCGGAACTCAGGCAACACGCGGTTGCGTAAACCCCAGTGGTACACCGCATCACACACGCTGGCCGTGGTGGTGCCCGAGTATTGCGGATAGGCGGGCAGGATCAGGATGCGTGTGAAGCCTTCGGCTTTGAGTGCATCCAGTGTGCTGGCCATGGATGGGTTGCCGTAGCGCATGGCGTAGCGCACGGTCACTGCTTCACCATGGTCCGTGAACACTTTTTGCAAGGCTTGCGCTTGCTTGTCGGTCCACACCTTCAAGGGGGAGCCCTCGTCTGTCCAAATGGTGGCGTACTTCGCCGCAGACTTGGCAGGGCGCACACGCAAGATGATGCCGTGAAGGACCGCCATCCATACCAAGCGCGGAATTTCAACCACGCGATGATCGCCTAAAAACTCTGCCAGGTAGCGACGCACAGCTGGTGCTGTGGGAGCATCGGGTGTGCCTAGATTGCACAGCAGCACAGCGGTGCGTGATGCTTGTCCGTGGACGAATGGTGGTTCGGGGTTGAAGGCAGGTTTGAACATGATGCGGTATTCTCGCCCAGCATGCTGAACCTTTCCAAAATCCAAGCCATTACCTTAGACCTAGACGACACTTTGTGGCCCGTCTGGCCCACCATCACCCGTGCCGAGGAGGTGTTGCAAGCCTGGTTGGCTGTGCACGCGCCTCAAACGGCAAGCTTGTGCGCGGATGCCCAAATAAAAAAACACATCCGAGCTGAAGTGAACCAGCGCCATGCAGACAAAGCCCATGACTTGAGTTTTTTGCGACGGGCGTCCATCCGCGAAAGCTTGTTACGGGCCGGAGATGCGCCGCATCTGGCCGATGCAGCGTTTGAGGTGTTTTTTGCAGAGCGCCAAAAAGTCACACTGTATGACGGCGTGCAACAAGCCCTGGCGCGTTTGGCGGCCCGCTATCCGTTGGTGGGGTTGTCAAACGGCAATGCCGATGTGTTTCGTACAGCTGCGGGGCCGTATTTCAAAGCATCTGTGAGTGCGCGTTTGTTTGGGGTGGCCAAGCCTGATGTGCGTATTTTTCATGCGGCAGCCGCACAGCTCAATGTGTCAGCAGATGCTGTGTTGCACTTAGGGGATGACGCCACCACCGATGTGGTGGGCGCGCGCAATGCCGGCATGCAAGCGGCGTGGATCAACACCCAAGGCCATGACTGGCCGCATGACTCAACGCCACCCTTCACCGTGCGTCATTTGACTGAGTTGTGTGACCACGTGTTGGCCTGAACGAACGGCGCCTTCGAGGGTGGACGGATAGGGGCCACGGACATAGTCACCGCAAGCCCAAAGACCAGTGGCTACCAAGGGTTCCGGTCTGTCGAGCATAGGTGTGCAGGCGAACGTGGCACGTTTTTCGATCACGGTTTGAACCATCTCCAAGTGAGTCAATCCCAGCTGTTCGCTGACTTGGACATGGACCTGTTCTGCCACCTCATCGCGCTCGGTGTCACAGGCGCTGACCACAGCAGCCAATAAACCGTGTTGCTGTGACAGTGCGCCTTTGTCAAACACAAATTGCGCTGGCGCTTCAGCGTGGCTGTGAAGTGCCAACATGGGCCGTGGTAAACCTTGGAAATCTGCGTCTTTGCAATGCAAGTACACCGTGGCAATCGCGGTGTGCGATAGCTCTGCGCATTGGTAAGCCCAAGGGGGCGCAATGTCAGCTGTGAGGCGAGCCGCATCCCATGGGGGGCAGGCCAGCAACACAGCATGGTTGTGCGTGGCGGCCTGTTGAAGTTCTTCGAGATGAGCGGCAGAGACACGTGTGCCCAAGTGAATGTCTGCACCGTGTGCGTGTAGCCATTGCAAGCATGCATCGGGCAACAAGGCCCCTAAGTCCACGCGAGGAACGAGCAGATCAGAGCTGCCCGTACCCCCCAGAAGTGCATCCCGCAACACGCGCAAGAATACCGTGGCGCAGGCCTCATGTACCGAGGTGTTGAGGGCGGACAGGCACAAGGGCTCTATCAATTGCGTCATCACGCGAGGACTGAGACGGGCGCTGTCACACAGATGTGCAACGGTCCAAGTGGGGTCGCATTCAAATTTGGCGCGTTGCCATCCCCAAGCGGCTTGGATGAGCTTGGCTTTGTCTTTCAAGGTCCAGCCTTGTGCGCGGCCTAGGCCTGCTAGCAAGTTGAGTGGCATGGGCCAGTCGGGGAGGTTGAGGCCTTGACCATCTGCAAAGCGCAAGTCGAGTGGCAGGCGTTCTAGCAATATGTTGGGGTCTAGGCCGACGGTACGCATCAGGGCCAGCGTGTCGCGGTAAGCACCAATCAAAATGTGTTGGCCGTTGTCCAAAGGTTGACCCGCAAAGCGTTGTGACAGGCTGCGTGCACGCCCCCCCGCGGTCTGGGCTGCTTCATACAACTTCACATGCCAGCCTGCTTGCGTCGCCGCCACTGCCGCGGCTAAACCGGCCCAGCCTGCGCCCACGATGGTCAGTTGCTTCATGGCTCGCGTAAAAACTTAGAAGCGGCCCAAGGCTTGCATTTTCCAAGCGAGCCAAAGTTTGTGCAGTGGCGTCAAGGCGACGCGTTGGGTGAGGACCGGAAATTTTTTTGCTTCAATTTCGCGCAGCAAGGTGCGGTAAATGCTGGCCATCATCAAGCCTGGTTTTTGGTGTTTCCAGTCGTGGGTGGGCAGCAGTGTCAACGCTTCGTCGTACAACGCATGTGCGCGTGCGGCTTGGAATTGCATCAGTGCCTGAAAGCGCTCTGAATCCAAGCGGTTCAAAATCTCGTGCGCTTTCACATCGAACTGTTGCAATTCGGTGACAGGCAAATAGATGCGCCCACGCAGGGCGTCTTCGCCCACATCACGGATGATGTTGGTGAGCTGAAATGCTTGGCCTAACTTGTGCGCGTAGGCAGTGGTTGCAGCATCGGTTTGGCCAAAGATTTTGGCCGAGACTTCACCCACCACGCCTGCGACCAAATGGCAGTAGCGGGTGAGGTTGGGGTAGTCGAGGTAGCGGGTTTGCGTCAGGTCCATCTCGCAGCCGTCAATCACCGATTGCAGGGAGGCTTCTTCAATGCCGAACTCAGCAACCCAAGGCATCAGTGCTTGCGTGACGGGATGGTTGGGTTGGCCTGCAAAGGCTTGGCGTACTTCGTTGTGCCACCAAGCCAGTTTGCTGGCGGCGACGCCAAGGTCGCTGACTTCATCCACCACATCGTCGACTTCGCGACAAAACGCATAAAACGCTGTGATGGCAGCGCGGCGTTGAGGAGGCAGGAACAAAAAGGCGTAATAAAAACTGCTGCCCGAGGCAGAGGTTTTTTGCTGAACGTAGTCTTGAGGTGTCATGTGTGCCTGATTATCGGGCACACAGACGCTCACTCAGACGCGCTGTTCTCACATGCGAACGCAACGCCAGAGGATGCGTATGAAGTCGTTTTTTTTCAATGTGGGGCGTGTGAGCTGCGCGTGGTCTGCGGTCTCACGGCGAGCATCCAACTTGTCCAAGATGCGCAAGCCCCCTTGCACCACCGCACGCAGTTCCCAGCCGGCCCGACCTTTGACGCGATGTACCAAGGGCGCGCCTTGCTGCATCAGTTCACGCGCAAAGCGTAACTCTTCCCGCAGTGTGTGGCCTTGCGGCAAATAGTCGCGGCCGCGTCGCAGGTCTTCGGCGCGGTCTTGCCAAAAATTAATCAACTGCAAAGCGGTACAGATAGCGTCGCTTTGAATGAGTGACGGTGCATCGTTTACGCCATACAAATGCAGCATCAAGCGGCCCACTGGGTTCGCTGAGCGGCGGCAATAGTTCAATAGTTCCGCGCGATTTCGGTAGCCTTGGCCCACGCTGGTGTAAATCACGTCCTGCTCAAAGGCATCTAATAAGTCGAACAAAGCTTGTGAGGGGAGTGGGTGTTGCTGCACGGCGTCTTGCAATGGGCCAAACACGTGTGGCCAGCGGACACTTTTTGTACCCATTTGGCTGAGGCAGTTTTGCAGATCTGCGCGGTATTCACCCAAAGCGTCTAGGCGGTGATGGGCAGGCTCAATACCTTCGTCTGCCAAATCGTCAGCGGTGCGCGCAAAGTTGTACAGCGCCAGCACAGCGGGGCGTAAATGCGCGGGGCATAGCCACGATGCGACAGGAAAGTTTTCGTAGTGATCAATGCTTGGCATAAGTTAGATGAATTGTCGCTCGCCCTTGTAAACCGAAGGGGCGGAGATCGGGTACATTAATAACCAATCAGTCATTAACGAAGTCAATACTTTATGCCGCACCCTGTTTTGCTGTCACGACGCTTATCCATTGCGGTTTTTACCGCTCTTGCTTTGACCGCTTGCGGCAAAGGTCAGGCGCCTCAAGAGCCGGTGCGTGCTGTCAAAGTGCTCACCGTGGGCGAGTCCAGTTCGATGACAGACCCAGAGTTTTCAGGCGAGGTACGTGCGCGCATTGAATCCAGCCTTGGCTTTCGTGTAGCTGGCAAGTTGCTGAGCCGCCCCGCTGAAATTGGGCAGCGTGTCAAAGCCGGTGAGTTGTTGGCACAGATTGATCCGCAAGACTACCGTGTCACCGCCGATGCCGCTGCGGCGCAACTGGTGGCTGCACAAAGCAACCGCGATGTGGCCGGCGCAGATTTGAAACGCTACCAAGATTTGCACGCGCAAGGTTTCATCAGTGCGGCTGAGTTGCAACGCCGCGAGGCTGCCTATATCTCGGCCCAAGCTCAATGGAAGCAAGCCCAAGCGCAAAGTTCGGTACAGGGCAACCAATCGGGGTACACCCGCTTGTTGGCTGATGGTGCGGGCATCGTGACCTCTGTCGATGCCAGTGCGGGACAAGTGGTGGCGGCGGGACAGCCAGTGGTACGTTTGGCGCTGGATGGCCCACGTGATGTGGTTTTTTCTGTGCCTGAAGACAAGCTGGGTTTGCTGAAAACGGGTGACAAGGTCAAGGTGCGCCAATGGGTGGATGGCAAGATGCGAGAAGCCGTGGTGCGCGATGTGTCAGCCAGTGCTGATTCGGTGACGCGTACGTTTGTGGCCAAAGCAGCGTTGCCCAAAGATGCCAACCCCGTGTTGGGCTCCACCGTGACGGTAACTCTGGTGCTTGGTGCTGAACTTGCCCCTAAAACCATCAAGCTGCCCACCAGCGCTTTGCGCTTGGAGGCCGGTGCTACATCGGTGTGGGTGCTTGATCCCAGCACGATGACGGTGAGGGCGCAAGCTGTGGAGGTAAACACGGCTGAAGGCAACGATGCAGTAGTGACTTCGGGCTTGCAAAACGGTGACCAAGTGGTGCTATCAGGCGTGCATGTGCTCACAGCAGGTCAAAAAGTGTCGATCTTCGGCGTAGCGAAGTGAGTTGAAGATGGACGATAAATTCAACCTTTCCAAATGGGCGCTGGACCATCCCGCGCTGACGCGTTATTTGATGGTCGTGCTGATGGTCTTGGGTGTTGCTGCCTATTTCCAATTGGGCCAAGATGAAGACCCACCGTTCACCTTCCGAGCCATGGTGGTGCGCACCTATTGGCCAGGTGCCACAGCGCAACAAGTGGCGGAGCAGGTCACCGACAAGCTCGAACGCACGCTCCAGGAAGTGCCGTATGCCGACAAGATTCGCAGCTATTCCAAACCGGGTGAATCGCAAATCATTTTTCAGCTCAAGGATTCGTCCAAGCCATCAGATGTGCCCAATGTTTGGTACTCGGTGCGTAAGAAAATTGGCGACATACGCTACACACTGCCACCAGGCGTGCAGGGCCCATTTTTCAATGACGACTTTGGCGATGTGTATGGCGTGATTTACGCGCTTGATGCGCCTGGCTTCACACCTGCTGAAGTTAAAAAATTTGCTGACGATGTGCGCCAGCAACTCTTGCGTGTGGCGGATGTGGCCAAGGTCGAGCAGTTTGGCGTGCAAGACGAGAAAATCTTCATCGAAATTCCGCAAAAGCGTTTGGTGCAACTCGGCCTCGATGTGGGCGCTGTGCTGGCGCAACTCAGCCAAGAAAACGCGGTAGAAAACGCGGGCACCGTGCAAGCCCCGCTGGACGTGCTGCAAGTGCGCATTGGTGGTCAGTTTGAAACGGAAGCGCAGTTGCGTGCCATGCCTATTCGCGGCAGTTCGGGCCAGCAACTCAAGTTGGGTGACATCGCCACCGTCACCCGCGGCTATGTCGACCCTGCCACGGTCAAGGTGCACCACCAAGGCAAACCCGTGATTGCCTTGGGTGTGTCCATGGCCAAAGGTGGCGACATCATTGCATTGGGCAAGGCCCTGCAAGTGGCGACAACGCGGATTGAAAAAACCTTGCCTGTTGGTGTGAGCTTGGTGCAGGTGCAAGATCAACCCAAAGCCGTGCAAAAGTCTGTGGGTGAATTTGTACGCGTGCTGATTGAAGCGGTGCTGATTGTGTTGCTGGTCAGCTTCGTGGCTTTGGGCTTGCACAAGGGCGGACGCTATGGCTGGTATGTGGACATGCGCCCGGGTTGGGTAGTGGCCATCACGATTCCGTTGGTCTTGGCCATGACGTTTTTGGCCATGAACTATTGGGGCATTGGCCTGCACAAAATTTCGCTGGGCTCGCTCATCATCGCCTTGGGGCTGCTGGTGGATGACGCCATCATTGCGGTCGAGATGATGGTGCGCAAAATGGAAGAGGGCTACGACCGTGTGCGTGCAGCTACGTTTGCGTATGAAGTGACGGCCATGCCCATGTTGACCGGTACGCTTATTACCGCAGCAGGCTTCTTGCCCATCGGCATGGCCAAGTCGACTGTGGGCGAATACACCTATGCCATATTTGCGGTGACGGTGATTGCGCTGGTCTTGAGTTGGTGGGTGTCGGTTTACTTCGTGCCGTATTTGGGCACTTTGTTGCTGCAGGTCAAGCCGCATGGCGAACATGGCGGAGAGCACGAGCTGTTTGATGGCCCGTTTTATCGCCACTTTCGCACGGCCGTGACGTGGTGTGTGGAATACCGCTGGAAAGCGATTGGCATCACCATCCTCATCTTCGTCTTAGGGTTGGTTGGCATGGGGCGTGTGCAACAGCAATTTTTCCCAGACTCCAGCCGTCCGGAGGTATTGGTGGACTTGTGGTTCCCAGAAGGCACGGCTTTCAAAGCCAACGAGGCTGTGACACAGGCTGTGGAGCAGCGCTTGCTCAAAGAACTAGGTGTGCAAACGGTCAGTACATGGATTGGCTCTGGCGTGCCGCGTTTCTACTTGCCGCTGGACCAAGTGTTCCCGCAGACCAATGTGTCGCAACTGATCGTGATTCCCGAAAGCTTGGAGCGTCGCGAGTCATTGCGATTGGCGTTGCCTGCGATGCTGGCGCAAGAGTTTCCGGAAGCACGTGCGCGTGTGAAGCTCCTGCCTAATGGGCCGCCCGTGCCTTACCCTGTGCAGTTCCGCGTGGTGGGGCCAGATCCCAAGGTGTTGCGCGCACGTGCCGATGAGGTCAAAGCGCAAATGCGTGCCAGTACCTCCACACGCGGTGTCAACGACAACTGGAACGAGTCCATCAAAGTCGTGCGCTTAGAGGTGGATCAAGCCAAAGCGCGATCCTTAGGGGTGACCAGCCAGTCCATTGCGCAAGCCATGCGTGTGTTGCTGGTCGGCTCGACGGTTGAACAGTTCCGTGAGGACAACAAACTGATCGACATCGTGTTGCGGCAACCTCTGAATGAGCGTGATGCCATCAGTGACTTGGCCAGTGCCTACATTCCGACGGCATCGGGACGCATGATTCCGGCTACGCAAATTGTGAAGCCCGTGTTTTCATGGGAGCCTGGCGTGATGTGGCGTGAAGGCCGTGAATACGCCATCACCGTGCAGTGCGACATCATCGAAGGCCTGCAAGGCGCCACGGTCACGCAGCAGTTGTTGCCCGAGCTGAAAAAGCTCGAAGCCAAATGGCTGGAAACTGACACGCAGCTCTACCGCATTGAAGTGGCAGGGGCGGTGGAGGAAAGCTCGAAAGGCTCCAGCTCGATTTCTGCGGGTATGCCTGTGATGTTGTTCATCACCTTCACTTTGTTGATGCTGCAGTTGCACAGCTTCAGCCGAGCCTTGTTGGTGTTCCTCACAGGTCCGCTGGGCTTGGCTGGTGTGGCGGGGGCATTGTTGGCGCTGAACCGCCCCTTTGGTTTCGTTGCTTTGCTGGGTGTGATTGCCTTGATGGGCATGATTCAGCGCAACTCAGTCATCTTGATTGACCAAATTGAGCAAGACCGAGCCAATGGTGTGCCCGCTTGGGAGGCGATTGTGGAGTCAGCGGTGCGCCGTTTGCGCCCGATTGTGCTGACGGCAGCGGCGGCCGTGCTGGCCATGATTCCGCTCACACGCAGTGTGTTTTGGGGCCCCATGGCCGTTGCCATCATGGGTGGCTTGATTGTGGCTACGGTCTTGACGCTTCTCGCGCTGCCTGCTATGTATGCGGCGTGGTTTAAGGTTGAAAAGCCGTCTAAAATGCAAAGCTGACCGATTTCAAACGGGTGGTCTTCCCTGACCACCCGTTGTTATTTAGAAACCCGCGCGGGTGGCGAAATTGGTAGACGCACCAGGTTTAGGTCCTGACGTCCGCAAGGATGTGCGGGTTCGAGTCCCGCCCCGCGCACCATTTGATTGATAGCAAGTGGCCAAAAGGCCGCTTGACCCTGCCAAATTAGGAGAAATACATGGCTGTGACCGTTGAAACTTTGGAAAAACTGGAACGCAAGATCACTTTGAGCTTGCCTGTGGACGTGATTACCAAAGAAGTGGATGTGCGTTTGAAGCGCGTGGCACGCCAAGTCAAGATTGACGGTTTCCGTCCAGGCAAAGTGCCGATGAACATCGTGGCCCAGCGCTACGGTTATTCCACCCAATTCGAAGTGATGAACGACAAAGTGGGCGAAGCCTTTGCTGTGGCCACCAACGAAGCCAAGTTGCGCGTTGCCGGTCAACCTCGCATCACGGAAAAAGAAGGTGCGCCAGAAGGCGAAATGCAATTCGACGCCATCTTCGAGGTGTACCCAGAAGTGAAATTTGCCGACATGGGCAGCGTTGAAGTCGAAACCGTGTCTGCCGAGGTGACAGACGCTGCCATCGATAAAACCATCGACATCTTGCGTAAGCAACGCCGCACATTCGCACAGCGTCCTGCAGACGGCGCTGCCGCTGATGGCGACCGCGTGACCATCGACTTTGAAGGCAAGATCGACGGCGAACCCTTCCAAGGCGGCAAGGCCGAAGACTTCCAGTTCTTGCTCGGCGAAGGCCAGATGCTCAAAGAGTTTGAAGACGCGGTGCGCGGTATGAAGTCTGGCGAAAGCAAAACTTTCCCATTGAGCTTCCCTGCCGATTACCACGGCAAAGAAGTGGCTGGCAAACAGTCGGATTTCTTGGTGACCTTGAAGAAAGTGGAATCTGCCAACTTGCCAGAAGTGACCGACGAATTGGCCAAGTCTTTGGGCGTGGCTGAAGCGACCGTTGCTGGTTTGCGCGCTGACATCAAGAAGAACTTGGAACGCGAAGTGAAATTCCGTTTGTTGGGTCGCAACAAGCAAGCCGCTTTGGACGCGGTGGCCACCAAAGCCGAACTCGACTTGCCCAACGCCAGCGTGCAAGCTGAGCTCGAGCGCATGGTCGAAGGCGCGCGCGCTGACCTCAAGTCTCGCGGTATCAAAGACGCTGACAAAGCCCCAATCCCTGACGACATCTTCCGCCCACAAGCCGAAAAGCGTGTGCGCATGGGCTTGGTGGTGGCCGATTTGGTTCGCGCCAACAGCTTGCAAGCCACAGCTGAGCAAATCAAAGCACACATCGAAGAATTGGCCTCTAGCTACGAGAAGCCTGCTGATGTGGTGCGTTGGTACTACAGCGACATGAGCCGTTTGGGCGAAGTTGAAGCCATCGTCATTGAAAACAACGTGACTGACTTCATCTTGTCTAAAGCCAAGGTCAACGCCAAAGCAATTTCGTTTGACGAATTGATGGGTCAGCAAGGCTGATTCACGCACAAGGAAACAACATGAGCGCACTGGATACACAAGCTTTGGGCATGGTTCCCATGGTCATTGAGCAGTCGGGCCGCGGCGAGCGGTCTTACGACATCTATTCACGTTTGCTCAAAGAGCGCGTGATTTTCTTGGTGGGCGAAGTCAACGACCAGACTGCCAATTTGGTGGTGGCGCAATTGTTGTTCCTTGAGAGCGAGAACCCCGATAAGGACATCTCGCTCTACATCAACTCTCCTGGCGGCTCGGTGAGCGCAGGCATGTCGGTGTTCGACACCATGAACTTCATCAAGCCTCACGTGTCCACGCTGTGTATCGGTATGGCCGCCAGCATGGGCGCGTTCTTGTTGGCTGCAGGCGAGAAGGGCAAACGTTTCTCATTGCCTAATTCCAAGGTCATGATCCACCAGCCTTTGGGTGGTGCACGCGGTCAAGCCACTGAGATCGAAATTCACGCCCGTGAAATCTTGAAGACACGTGACCAGTTGAATCGCATCTTGGCTGAACGCACAGGTCAACCGCTTGAGAAAATCGAGCGCGATACCGAGCGTGATTACTATTTGAGTGCCGACGAGTCCAAAGAGTACGGTTTGATTGATCAAGTGATCAACAAGCGCGGCTAAACAACGCACACCACACACAGACGCACTCACATGGTTGATAAAAAAAGCACTTCAGGCGAAAAAACGCTGTACTGCACCTTTTGCGGTAAGAGCCAGCACGAAGTCAAAAAACTCATCGCAGGCCCATCGGTCTTCATTTGTGATGAATGCATTGATTTGTGCAATGAAATCATCCGTGACGAGTTGCCAGGCCTAGAAGCGGCCAAAGAAAAGGGCGATGACTTGCCCACGCCAGCGGAAATCAAAGCCAATCTCGACAATTACGTCATTGGCCAAGAGCCTGCCAAGCGCACGTTGGCGGTAGCTGTGTACAACCATTACAAGCGCTTGAAGCACAAAGAGTCGTCCAAGAAAGACGACGTCGAGCTGACCAAAAGCAACATCTTGCTAATTGGCCCCACAGGTTCAGGCAAAACCTTGCTGGCGCAAACCATGGCGCGCATGTTGAATGTGCCCTTCGTCATGGCCGACGCCACCACACTGACCGAAGCTGGTTATGTGGGTGAAGACGTTGAAAACATCATTCAAAAGTTGCTGCAAAGCTGCGAGTACGACGTGGAACGCGCACAGCGCGGTATCGTCTATATCGACGAGATCGACAAGATTTCACGCAAGTCTGACAACCCTTCCATCACCCGTGATGTGTCTGGCGAGGGCGTGCAACAAGCTTTGCTCAAGCTGATTGAAGGCACGATGGCGAGCATTCCACCTCAAGGTGGCCGCAAGCACCCCAATCAAGATTTCTTGCAAATCGACACGACCAACATCTTGTTCATTTGCGGCGGTGCGTTTGCTGGGCTTGAAAAAGTCATTGAAAACCGCACAGAAGCCTCTGGCATTGGCTTTGGCGCCACCGTCAAGAGCAAAGAATCACGCAGCTTGTCTGAAGTGTTTGGTGAGGTCGAACCCGCTGACATCATCAAGTTTGGATTGATTCCTGAACTCGTCGGCCGTATGCCCGTGGTTGCTACTTTGGCCGAGTTGACCGAAGACGCTTTGGTGCAAATCTTGACTGAGCCGAAGAATGCCTTAGTTAAGCAATACAGCAAGCTGTTGGCCATGGAAGGTGCTGAGCTGGAAATTCGCCCTGCAGCGTTGCGTGCGATTGCCAAAAAAGCTTTGGCGCGCAAAACAGGTGCACGTGGTTTACGCTCTATCCTTGAACAATCCCTGATCGACACCATGTACGAATTACCGAATTCGCCCAATGTCGAAAAGGTGGTGGTTGAAGAGGCCACCATCGAAGAAAACAAACCGCCTTTATTGGTGTACCGAGAAGCTGCGAAAAAAGCTTAAAGATTCATCTCGGGGACGGTGCCTAGCACACGTCCCCTTTTTACAGGAAGGCTGACCATGTCTGGACAACCCCCACTGCCCGCTACCCCTCTTGAGCTGCCACTGTTGCCTTTGCGTGACGTGGTGGTGTTCCCGCACATGGTCATCCCTTTGTTTGTGGGCCGTCCTAAGAGCATCAAAGCTCTCGAAGCCGCCATGGCTGCAGAGCGCCGCATCATGTTAGTGGCACAAAAAGCTGCGGCCAAAGACGAGCCCGCTGTGACTGACATGTTTGAAGTCGGTTGCGTGTCGACCATTTTGCAAATGCTCAAACTGCCTGATGGCACAGTTAAGGTGCTGGTCGAAGGTCAACAACGCGCCAAGGTGGATGGCATTGAAGATGGCGAGTCGCATTTCACCGCCCACGTCACACCCATCGAAGTGTTGCCTGCTGAAGCTGGCAGCGAGGTAGAAGCTTTGCGCCGTGCGGTGATGCAGCAGTTTGACCAATACGTCAAACTGAACAAAAAGATTCCACCGGAAATTTTGACTTCCATTGCTAGCATTGACGATGCAGGTCGCTTGGCAGACACCATTGCGGCGCACTTGCCTTTGAAGCTTGAGAGCAAGCAAGTGGTGCTCGATTTGTCGCCTGTGCGCGAGCGTTTGTCCAACTTGTTTGAGCAGATCGAACGTGAAGTTGAAATTCTCAATGTCGATAAGAAAATCCGTGGCCGCGTCAAGCGCCAAATGGAAAAAAATCAGCGCGACTTCTACCTGAACGAGCAGGTCAAAGCCATCCAGAAAGAACTGGGCGAAGGTGAAGAGGGCGCGGACATTGAAGAGATCGAGAAAAAGATCAAAGCCGCGCGTATGCCTCAAGAGGCGCGCAAAAAGGCCGAAGCTGAGTTGAAGAAGCTCAAGCTCATGTCTCCCATGTCAGCGGAAGCCACTGTGGTGCGCAACTTCCTTGATGTGCTGGTGGGCTTGCCTTGGCATAAGAAAACCAAAATCAAGCACGACCTCGGCAATGCCGAAGACGTGTTGAACGAAGACCACTACGGCCTCGACAAAGTCAAAGACCGTATCTTGGAATACCTTGCTGTGCAACAGCGCGTGGACAAGGTGAAAGCGCCTATCCTGTGTTTGGTAGGCCCTCCTGGTGTGGGCAAAACCTCGTTGGGGCAATCCATCGCGAAAGCGACAGGGCGCAAGTACGTGCGCATGGCCTTGGGCGGCATGCGTGATGAGGCTGAGATTCGTGGCCATCGTCGCACCTACATTGGTGCGATGCCAGGCAAAGTGCTGCAAAGCTTGACCAAGGTCGGCACGCGTAACCCCCTGTTCTTGCTTGATGAAATCGACAAGCTCGGTATGGACTCGCGTGGTGATCCTTCCAGCGCCTTGTTGGAGGTGTTGGACCCCGAGCAAAACAACAAGTTCGCCGATCACTACGTGGAAGTCGACTATGACTTGAGCGATGTGATGTTTGTGGCGACTTCCAACTCGATGAACATTCCGCCAGCGTTGCTGGATCGTATGGAAGTGATTCGTTTGTCAGGCTACACCGAAGACGAAAAAACGCACATTGCCGTGAAATATTTGCTGCCCAAGCAAATGAAAAACAATGGTGTGAAAGATTCCGAACTGTCAGTAGACGAAGCTGCGGTGCGTGACATCGTGCGCTACTACACGCGTGAGGCAGGCGTGCGTTCGTTAGAGCGTGAAATGTCTAAGATTTGCCGTAAGGTGGTCAAGGCCTTGTTGCTCAAGCAAATGACGCCACAAGTCAAAGTGACAGCAGACAACTTGCCTGACTTCTTAGGCGTGCGCAAGTACACCTATGGTCGTGCTGAGGCCGATAACCAAGTGGGCCAAGTCGTAGGCTTGGCATGGACCGAAGTGGGCGGCGATTTACTGACCATCGAGGCCGCCATCATGATTGGTAAGGGCACAATCACACGCACCGGCTCTTTGGGTGATGTGATGAAGGAGTCTGTCGAAGCAGCCCGCACCGTGGTGCGCAGTCGTGCACGTCGTTTGGGCATCTCGGAAGAGTTGCTCGAAAAACGTGACATCCATATCCACGTGCCTGATGGCGCGACGCCTAAAGACGGCCCAAGTGCAGGTGCTGCCATGACCACAGCGTTGGTTTCGGCCCTCACAGGCATTCCTGTGCGTGCAGATGTAGCTATGACAGGTGAAATCACTTTACGCGGTGAAGTGACGGCTATCGGCGGCTTGAAAGAGAAGCTCTTGGCGGCCTTGCGCGGTGGCATCAAGACGGTGTTGATCCCAGAAGAAAACGTGAAAGACCTGCAAGAGATTCCAGAGAACGTGAAGAACGGTTTGGAAATCGTGCCGGTGCGTTGGATCGACAAAGTGTTGGAAATTGCATTGGAAAAAATGCCAACACCTCTGCCTGATGAGGTGCCTGCTGTTACAGCCACACCGACTGCCGATGCACTGGCAAAGGGCGAAGCTGTTAAGCACTAAGATTTTTCTAGCGCCCCCTGAAACAGGGCGAAAAATGCGCTAGAATATCAGTCTTATGCGGGAATAGCTCAGTTGGTAGAGCGCAACCTTGCCAAGGTTGAGGTCGCGAGTTCGAGCCTCGTTTCCCGCTCCAAATTCGATAAGGGAAGCACACCATGCTTCCCTTTTTCGTCAAAGTGAATGGCGCGATAGCAAAGCGGTTATGCACCGGATTGCAAATCCGTTTAGCCCAGTTCGACTCTGGGTCGCGCCTCCAGGATTTCTTCAATGAAATCAACAACCTAGCCCACTTTATGTGGGCTTTTTTGTTTCTGGATTTCCTTGAAAACCCCTATAAATCCCCACTCCTGCTACGCTATGACGGGCTGTTCTTTTTGAATAAGGAAAAGTCCAAAGACGAATTGCTGCAAAGCGTGGCTTACCAAAAGAAGAGTAAGGCGATGTGCAATTCAAATTATTAGCATCTTGTGCTGCGCTGATATCACTAGGCTGGAAATCAGTTTCTAGTTCTGCCAAACTCCATACCCCAACTTCTGAAGTCTGAGTGCTAGATCTACTTCCATGTACTGCGCATCCCCATAGGGCATGGGGTTGAGCTTCTCGTAAATTTCAGGCATCAGCCGTATTCCGTACTTCATGGCGTACTTATTGGATTTGATGCCAGCTTTGTGTTGATCAAAGCGAGTATCTGGGTCATGCCCTGTCATTCCAACATAGACACATGGCTTGCCTAGCGTGTAGTCGGGATTAGCTTTTTTAAACTTGGCCTCGTATAGAACGTCCTTATTGAGCTCGATGACGTAGACGTTGTGATGTTCACGCATATTGAATTACAGCCTCAACTTAGCCCAAGCTTCTTTCTTGATTAGTTAGCGAGCAGCCGCGATCGCTGAGAGTTGGCTAGCGCGTGAGCGATATGTCCCAGCTTCCCAGTGAGAGACAGATTGTGCTGACAAACCAATCAACTTACCCATCTGTGCCGTGGAAAAATTAAGTTTCTTGAGCAAAGTAGCAAAATCACCTGCGCGAAAACGAAGGTTAGTGACTAGCGCCTGCGCTACATTGAGTGCAGGCTTGCGTTGTCCCTTGCTTAGCTTCTTCACCGTAGCTTCAACTGCTGAGATGTGACCTTTCAACGCCGCAATGTCGCATCGGTAATGGGGGAAAGCCCTTTTCAACTGCTGAATTTCTGTGCGCATTTCCTTTTCGGCGATGCGAGCAATTTCAGATTTCAATTGATTGGCGAAGGTAGTCATAAATTGAGAATTTACAAATGCTTGGATTGCTGGATTCTTTCACTTGAGTATTGAAAAGGCAAAGATAGTAGGGGTGTGGTCTCAAGGTAGACCACAGGCTGAGCCTCCGCGTTGATGAACTGGTCGTACATCTCCGAACTTCGGGCAATGCCTTCACCGAGGAAATAGCCAACGCCATTCAAGATAGATTATTGGAGTACCTTGCTTTCCTGGGCTGCGCGAATCAAGTTATCTGCATCAGTCGGGATAAGGAATCCCTCGTTTTGCGCACGCTGCGCAGCCTTGCGCACTGCCTGGACATATCCTTCGTGCGAACCGTAGCGCTCTTGCAGTGATCGACGTGGATCATTGTTTGCTTTTCGTTCGACTTCAGTGCGGGCGAACGGAATCATTCCACCAACGTAATTGCAGATCTGACCTGCATGGAAAGGACGAGCGCCATGGGCTGTCACATTCCATCCGAGATAGGTGCCCAGTGGCGCATCGAGTAAGACCACGGGGACGCTGCCCAACTCGTTGCCATCGGCATCTACTTTGGGTGCGTACATGTTAAGAACCTGGCGGATTGGTGGGGGGGCGTTTTCCGCAACACCAGAGCCGTCAACAGGGTTGAAGCGCGTACCCCAGTCATAGTCGATGACCGGCATGATGAAGTCTGGCTCGGGAATCGTCGCGCGAAGCTGGGGCAATGTGGGAAAGCCTAGGCTCCTCTTGTTAGCTGGCACCAAGGTGCCGTCCGCGAGCTTCGGCCAGCGACTGGGAGGAGGTTCTGTACCGCGCATCACCCAGTTGCGGAAATGTACTCTGAGGGCATTCACTGTTTCTGTATGAGGAACGGGGTTGGCAGGCAGGACTGCAGTTCCGTAATTATTGCCAGGGCATGAGGGGCCCGTTGTGGGCAAGTCAGCGCCGGGCAAGCTGGAGTTGAAGCCTCCTGCACCGCCTCCATGGTTGGAGCTACCGTCGGACTTGGCAACCTCAGTGACCTGGTCATCAGCCGATACGCGCAGCCCAATGTTCCCTACGATCCCGCGAAGGACTTTGTTGCGGTGGCGACCTTGGCTAAGGTCTCTATCGTCGTGACTTGCCTGCCTACTTTTCCCGCAAAATCGTTCCAAGAATTTCTGGCATTGGCCAAGGCGAACCCAGGCAAATACAAGTGTGGCACCGCAGGCAATGGCACTATGGGTCACCTGTGCCTCGAAGCGTTACAGGCTGCGGCGGGTCTTGACATCGTTCACGTTCCTTACCGCGGTGGTGCACCAGCGCTCAATGACTTACTTGGCGGGCATATTGACTTGTTGATCGACGGCAGTGCCTTATCACAGGTCAAGGCTGGCAAACTCAAAGCGCTGGCCGTGACCGCTGAACGAATTCCGGTGTTACCGAATGTGCCAACCATCGGGGAGTCGGGTGTGCCGGGTTTCTCGTTTGGCAACTACTGGGGCTTGCTGATGCCGACCGGCTCGCCCGCCGCTGCAGTGAACCGTATCAACGCCGAAATCAAGCGGCTCCTAGACCAGCCTGAAATCCGTCAGCAGTTGGAAAACGCTGGATTCGCCCCGCTCGCATCAACGCCGACGGAGTATGGCCAAGCGCTGCAAAAGTCCTACGACCAAATTGGTCAACTCGTCAAGAAAGCCAAGATCACCTTCGATTGATCCCGGACACACAGCGGTGCCCATTGAATTCAAGACTCATGACAAACAAACCCAACGTACTCCTGATTCTGGCCGATGACATGGGATTCTCAGACATCGGTTGTTACGGCAGCGAGATTGAAACCCCTCACATCGACCGACTGGCGGCCGGTGGTGTGCGTTTTTCTCAGTTCTACAACACCGCCCGCTGCAGCCCTTCGAGGGCTTCGCTGTTGACGGGCCTGCATCCGCACCAGACGGGCATTGGCATTCTCACGAAGGACGATCGTCCGCATGGCTACCCGGGCTCCCTCAATGAGCGCTGCATCACCGTTGCCGAAATTCTGTCCGACGCCGGGTATGCGACATCCCTCGTTGGGAAGTGGCATTTGGCGTCGAACATCCGACAGGTCAACGATGCATGGCCCACGCGACGCGGATTCGGTCACTTTTACGGAACGCTCGCGGGGTCGTGCTCGTACTTCCAGCCCGCATCGCTCACCCGGGGCGAAGGCAACGTAGAAGCTGAAGCGACTGAACAGTCGGACTACTACTACACGGATGCAATTTCGCAAGAAGCCTGCGCCTTTGTGCGTGAAAAGTCACAGGTCAATCAGCCGTTCTTCATGTATGTTGCTTACACCGCACCGCACTGGCCGCTCCAAGCGCGCGAGGAGGACATTGCCAAATATCGTGGACGCTACGACGAAGGCTGGGATGTGCTGCGTGAACGGCGGATGCAGCGATTGCGTGAATCTGGCCTGCTGGCGAATGCCGTGGAGGAATGCGAACGCGATCCCGCGGAGCCGGCGTGGGACGATGCGGAACACAAAGCTTGGGAAGCTCGCCGCATGGAGGTCTATGCAGCCCAGGTGCATCGAATGGATCAGGGAATAGGCGATATCCTCGCCACACTTGAGGATACCGGTCAACTGGAGAACACTCTGGTGTTTTTCATGTCAGACAACGGGGCCTGTGCCGAAGTTCTACCACTGGACGGTAGCGCTGAAGCGTTCAAGAGGCGCAGGCCGGATCTGGATCGTTTGAAACCACGCAATGGTCGCGATCTGCAAGTCGGCAATGAACCCGCCATCGTGCCAGGACCGGAAGACACCTACGCTAGCTATGGCCGTGCCTGGGCCAACCTGTCCAATACGCCTTTTCGGCTCTACAAGCGCTGGACTCATGAGGGGGGCATCGCTACGCCATTGATCGTGCACTGGCCCGCAGGAGGACTGGTCAACGGCACGATTGTCCGTGCACCCTTCCAGCTCACTGACGTCTTGCCAACGGTCTTGCAAGCCACGCAGATCCACTATCCAGAAAATTACAGAGATCGAGATGTTCCGGAACGCGAAGGCTGTAGCTTCCTGCCCGTTTTGCGTGGCGAACAGCCGACGGACCATGCCTTGTATTGGGAGCACACAGGCAACGCCGCCATCCGACGTGGTCGCTGGAAACTGGTGCGGGAGTTCCCCATGCCCTGGGAGCTTTATGACATGGACACTGATCGTGCTGAGACGACGGATCTGGCAGCACAGCGCCCAGACATCGTTCGTGAACTGGTGGCAAATTGGGAGGCTTGGGCCGAGCGTGTGGGTGTGGTGCCATGGGATGACGTGTTGACAGGTTATCGCGCCGATGGCAAGAGCGAGGCTGAGGCTGCAGGTTGATGGCGCAAGGAGCGCGAGATCAGGGCCACGTAAACAGCGTTTAGTCGTCTGAAAACTTCTTTAAATCTCTGTGGATGCTCTCAAATTCATACTAAGTGGCGACGCAGCAGCGATTTCTTCCTTGCTGCTTGGCCTCATACATCGCATCGTCAGCTCTGCGCATCCATGCGCGTAATTTTTCCTGCGAATATTTGGTTGCTATGCCTATTGATACTGTGATCATTGCCTCGCGAATCAACTGCGTATGTTCTACTTCTGACCGCAATCGTTCTGCCAGCGCCTGAGCTTCTGCGGCACTTCCTGATACCAGCAACACGAACTCTTCACCTCCATAGCGAAACAGTCTTTGGGAAGGTTGCAGATTGCTAATGATCAATTGGGCCAAGCGATTCAAGCAACGATCTCCAATTGCATGTCCGTAATGATCATTGATAACCTTGAAATGATCCACATCCAGCATCAGCAGGGACATTGTTTCGTGGTTTGCATCTTCCGGTAGTTCGGCCAATACATCATCAAAGAGTCGTCGATTGCCAGCACCAGTAAGGCTGTCGATGGTGCTGTCTAGATAAAGGCGGTGATTATCTTGGCGGAGGCGAGTGGTAAAAGCATTGATGAAAATACAGACCAGTAGGCTAGTGGCTGCGAATGTACCCAGCTCGATTCCCCAACCTTGGCGAGACGCCAGTAACACATGAGCAAGAAAACCTAACGCAGCAAGTCCTAGCGCTTCACTGGCTCGCACCACGAAAAATCCCGCCACGATGGCAGGAAAAAACCAATAGTGCCCAAGTGGGCCAAATTTATAAGCTACCAACAAACTAGACAGAACGTAAATGCTTGCCACGACAAAACTGATAAGACGCAACAGCTTTTCCTGCAAGCACAAGTATGCCAACCCAAGCAACACAATGACCAGCGTCAGGTCGAATAAGCCTTGTCCCAATTCCCCATTGTTCAATCTCCAAAAACCAAATGGGGTAATGGCTAATGCCGCCAAGGTACTCTGGAACACCAGCATGGCCTGTTCGGGGCGAATCTGACTTAGCCTTCTCCAATAATTTTCAAAAAATTTCAACTGAGTAAGCTTTCAAAGAAGTGCCGCGCTAATGTGAGTGACACTGACTTTAAGTATGGTGTTGACAGCTGCGATCTAGGCAGCTCATTTTTGATAAAAATCAAATTGCTGTTTAATTTGGTCTAAATTGCCATCAAGTGCAATTTTCCAAAAGTTGTTAGTGCTTAAAAAATGTTATCCAAAGGAGAGGTGAATATTAAGAAAAATGAATTAAAAATAAATGAACTTTTTGAGATTTGTTTTTTTAGTGACCCTCTTCTTCAATCGTGTAGCCGTCTTCCTTAAAAAGCCTCATGCATGCATCTACAACCTCAGCGTCGTACTTCGTGCCTCTGCCATTTTCAACTTCTTCGAGTGCTTGCTCTATTCCAAGTGGGCTTCGATATGGGCGACGGTTGGTCATTGCTTCAATGACGTCGGCAACTGCAATAATTTTTGACTCAAGAAGAATGCTTGTGCCTTCAAGACCTTGCGGGTAGCCTGTGCCATCCATGCGCTCGTGATGCTGGTATGCGATTTCAGCAATTGGGATGTCGAAATTAACCTGTTTAAGGATGTCGTAGCCAATCTTTGTATGGGCTTTTACTAAATTCAACTCTTCTAATGAAAGTTTTCCTGGTTTATTTAAAATTTCTGCAGGAACGCCAATTTTTCCGATGTCATGAATAAGCCCCATCAACCTTAAATCATTGGCTTTTTGATTGGGAAGACCCATTTTTAGGGCAATTGATTTGGCAATTTCACCTACGCGATATTGATGACCAGCCGTATAGGGATCACGCATCTCAATGGCCTTGGACAGAACCAACAAAGTTTCTTCCATGGATTTTTCTAAGCGAGCTAAGTACGCTTGCATTAAGGCCTGATTTTTCCTGTCTTGGGTGACATCAATTGACATCCAAATAGACTCATCGCTATTTTCGGTTAGAGCTCCACCTCCAGTCAGAAATTGACCCAATGAACCATCTTTTCTCTTCAGAAGAATTGTTTCTTTAACTATTTTATTATCTTGGGCACTGGCAAGCTTAATGGTCTTTCCAAAGCGCTCAAAACTTTCGGGATCAGGGTATAGGATTTCCGTCGATTGACCTAAAAGTTCATTGGGAGAGTAGCCAAAGTAATTCGCAAAGCAGTTATTTACCCACATAAATTTGCGAGCCTTGGTCTTGTAAATGCCTGCAACTTCGCTGTTCAAGATGCTGTCTTGCTCTTTGACTGTATCAAGAAGTTTAATTTGATGCTGAATGTTTAAGCTGACATCGCGAACGGTAATGATTGCGCCCGTTATATTGTTTTTCTTATCTCGAATCGGGCCTGCACTATGGCTTCCAAACCATTGGCGGCCTGTCTGCTTGTTTTTCAAATGGATTTCTTTGGAGAGAATCAATTCGCCTGATAAGGCTTTGATTCCAGGCAGATTTTGTTCAATGATGACTTCTCCACGCAAAGTCATCACTTCCAGTTCTGACATCAGCTGATGGTAGGTTTCTGTAAATACTGTTTCATGTGCTACCCCAAAGTAAGAAAGGTAGTTTTCGTTAAAGGCAGCATATGTTCCATCGGCACGAATAATAGCCATGCCATCTGGATTGTTATCAAAAATTCCTTGTAGCGTTGCTTTTTCGCTAGCCAGGTCATCCATGGTTTTTTTAATTTGGTCGATGTCCGTGCAGGTGCCAAACCAACGAGTGATTTTCCCAAAATGATCAATCACGGGAACGCCGCGTATCAACCACCAGTGATAGGTTCCATCAGACTTTTTAAGTCGGCACTCTAAAGAATATTCAGCCAAATTTTTTGTGGCATTTTTCCAAGCTTCCCAAGATCTTTGCTGGTCATCTGGGTGAAATGGTTTGTTCCAGCCATCCCCTAGACTTTCAGCTAAGGTCATTCCGGTGTAATCCATCCAAGCATCATTGAAATAAATATTTTTCCCGGATGTGTCGGTTGCCCAAACAATTTGAGGAAGGCTATTCGCAAAATCAGAAAATTTGATATCTTCAATGATTAAACTTTTTTCATACAACTTAGATATTTCAAGTCGATCTTTCTCTGAAACTTCTAAATCTTCATTCAATTTATGACGAAGTCTTTGGTATTTTTCTTGCAGATTTCCAATGAGGTATGCAACAGGCAAAAACACAATTGCCGTGTGCATTTTGAATACTTTTTCCATTGAAAAAGTAAAGTCTGGTTCTGGGAATAAGAAAAAAACGATGACTAGGGTTGCCGCAGCGGCACTTAAACCGCTCATGAGTCCGCCGTAACTCGCAGCAAAGAAGACAGCAGGGTAGAACAGCACCCAAATGAGGGGTTCGAAAAAATCCCAAAAAATCCATTGAAGCAATGCTGCAATCATTGTCATCAGAATGCCAAGCAAAAACTTTTGATAGTTTTTCATCTTCGAGTTTCCCGCTTTTCTATAGCGAAAATTTATCTCATCCGTCAAACATAGTCTAGTCAGGCGGTGGTTTTAAAAGTTAACTATTTGATGGCTTGAGATAAGTATTGACGCGATCAATCGCCAAAGCCAATAGATTAAAGAACATAACGGACAGCGCAAAGTTGCGATACCACGCCATTTCATTGGCGACTTTTTCTTGTGTCAATAAATTCATCGCCTGCTCCGTACGCGCATGCGTGTCCGTGCCTTGGTCGCAGATCTGATGGGTCGCGTCGTAAGGGTTCGCTTTGCTCGCCGCAATTTTTTCGCAATTGCTCACGAGCTTGTCTGTGCTCAAGTGCAGTGCTTGTTCTTTTTCAAACATTTCGATGACGCTGGCTAGCTTGGCGTCGTAGCGCCAATTAGCTATCAGATACGCGGGGAGCAAGCTACCTACAAAGAAAAGAAGGCCAATTGTTTGGCGTCGTGTCAGCGTCATAGCTCGTAGCCGTCCACCAAGGTGAGTGTTCCTGTGGCGTTGTTAAGACGGTGGTGGATGATGGCTTGGTAGGCCTCACTGTTGTACCAAGCCTCAGCGATCGCACGGCTTGGAAACTCCAGCACCACATGACGTTCACCTTGGGCTTGCCCTTTTCCTTCTAACTGGGTGGCATGACCACCGCGCACGAGGTATTTGCCACCAAAGGCAGTGATGGTGTGGGGCACTTGTGCCGAGTACACCGCATAGGCTTTCGGGTTGGTGACCGTGATTTGCCCCACCAAATACGCTTTGCTCATGGGGCCTCAGCGGTAAAACGCTTCAACTTTGCCCTTGATTTTGATGAGCAGGGGTTTGCCTTTGCGATCGAGTGTTTTGTTGGCAGGAACTTTGACCCATCCTTCGGACAGGCAATACTCTTCGACGTCAAAGCGCTCTTTGTCGTTAAAGCGGATGCCAATTTCGTATTCGAAAACAGCAGGTGCGTAGTGCGGGCTGCGTGGGTCGATCGACAGGTGATCGGGGAGGGCGGGGCGTTGTGTTGTAGCGTCAGTCATGCGGTGATTTTCCATGATTTACGGCTGTCTCAATATGCGCGAGGCCTCAAGATGTTTAGAAATAAAATCAAACGGATATATGCATAAATACTTATTTGCACTTTTAGCCGCTGCGCTTGGGCCATCCGCTTGGGGCGGATGGGTGTATTTCACAAATAACAACCATGGGTCTAGCGATTACTACTACGCGCCAGTAGAGGACAAAGGCAAGGTCAAAGTTTTGCGCACATTCACACAACATCCTGTGGATGCCAAAGTGCCTTTTCACACGCCCAAGGCGGTGGTGAAGGTAACCTTGTACAACTATTCGTCAGAGCAATCGACGTATGAAATCAACTGCCAGGATCAGTCCATCCAACTGATGGAGCGAATTTTTTATCGCGACATGGCGGGGAAGGTGCCGTTCATCACGCATCAGGCCAAAGACACGTTTGTCCAACAGAGCAATTCAGAATTTGCAAAGCAGTTCATCAAAACGCCGCTGCATTTTTCTGACATCAAGCACATGCGCATGCACGAGATCGCTTGCAAATAAAAGGGGACCGCTCTCGGCGGTGAATTGACATTCACACGCGCCCTCAAACTTCGGGCTGGTGGCGAGAGCGGTCATAAACCTAAGCAACCTTGAACCCTTTATATCGGCGCAAGGTGCCAAGGCTTTAGGGATTTAGCCAATCAAATCGACACGACCATCTAAGCTCATCACGCCGGTGATGACGCTCAGCTTTGGGTGACGCTTTTGTACTTGGCGACGGAACTCGTTCAAGGCTTCAGCGTGGGCTTCAGTCTCGTCGTGCTTGTCCGCCACTTTGTCGTCGCCGAATGCCAATTTGGCAGCGCCACAATCACGGTGAGTGATGCCCACTACACGTTTGATGTGATGCAAAGACACGGTGATATCCAAGTTGTCCCAATAAGCTTTGTGCCAAGCTGAGAACTTAGGGTGTACGGCACCAATGGGGCCACCAGCAATGACAAATTGGCTGTAGTTGTCGGTGAGTTTGTCACGGCTGATGCCTTGCAACAGACCCATGTATTGCCAGCTTAGGGTGGTGAAGCGTGGGTCAATGCAGTTGACCAGCATGGCTTCGTAGTTACCGCTTGCTGCTTGGGCTTGGAAGGGCGTCATGCCAATCAAACCGCCTGCCACAGTAGCAGCGCCGGCTGCTAAGAAGCCGCGACGTGAATGGTTGCCGGCCAATTGAAGCGGGCCGCAGCAGGCGCAAGTAGGGGTCATGTTGCTCACAGTGGTGTCCTTGTGAAGGTTGAAAAAAAGTTAGCTTTTGAGTTTCGACATCAAACCGACAATCTTGAGCGGTTTTGGAGATTTTTACAGAATTCGATAGGGGCTTGGCACTTTCTGTGACGCTCCGCAGGGGCGTCGATAATGGCCGCTCACCATGCCTGAATCTTCCTTTGTGCCCCCCTCTTTCCGTGTCTTGAGCCTCATCCCGCCGATGACGCAACTCAACACGCCTTACCCGTCAACGGCCTATTTGACGGGGTTTTTGCGTTCACAAGGCATTGACGCAGTGCAAGAGGACTTAGCCTTGGCGCTGGTGTTGGCCTTGTTCACGTCAGAGGGTTTGGCCCAAGTGCGCGACCTTGCTTTGGCAACGCCAGAATCTGAGCGCACGGCGTGTGTGAACTACTTTTTGGACTATTTCGAACGCTACCAATCCACCATTTCGCCCACGATTGCGTTTTTGCAGGGGCGCGACTCCACATTGAGCCATCGCATCGCTGGCCGAGGATTTTTGCCCGAAGGTCCGCGCTTTGCCGCATTAGATGCTTATGACGACGAGGGCAGTGGTGACCCATTGGCTTGGGCCTTTGGTGCCTTGGGACAGCAAGACCGTGCGCGCCATTTGGCCACTTTGTATTTGAACGATTTGGCTGATGTGCTGCGCGATGCCGTGGACAGCCGATTTGAATTTGTGCGTTATGCCGAACAGCTGGCAGGTAGCCAAGCGACGTTTGAGCCTTTGGCGAAAGCCTTGGTCGCAGCGCCTACTTTGGTGGATGACACGCTGCAAATGCTGACGTTGGGCGTGATTGCCAAACACCAGCCGCAGCTGGTTTTACTGTCGGTCCCGTTTCCTGGTGCGGTGTATGCAGCCTTTCGCATGGCGCAAACCATCAAGGCGCATCACCCCCACATACGCATTGGCTTGGGCGGTGGCTTTGTGAATACCGAGCTGCGCGAGCTGACCGACCCTCGCGTGTTTGACTACGTGGACTTCATCAGCTTAGATGCTGGCGAACGACCTTTGTTGACCTTGATTGAGCACTTGCAGGGCAACCGCAGTGTGCAACGTTTGGTGCGCACCTTTGTACGCAACGCGGCAGGCACTGTGCAGCTGATGAATTGGACTGAGCCTGATGTACCGTTTGAGGACGTGGGTACGCCCACGTGGGATGGGCTCCCGCTGGACCGCTATTTGTCGTTGCTCGACATGCTCAACCCCATGCACCGTTTGTGGAGCGATGGCCGTTGGAATAAGCTGACCGTGGCACATGGCTGTTACTGGAAGAAATGCAGTTTTTGTGATGTGAGCCTCGACTACATCTCTCGCTACGAAACCGCATCGGCAGCCACCTTGGTGGACCGCATTGAGCAAATCGTGGCTGAGACTGGGCAGACGGGGTTTCACTTTGTAGATGAGGCTGCACCGCCCAAGGCGTTGAAAGCTCTGGCTGAAGAGCTGTTGCGCCGCAAGGTCCACATCTCGTGGTGGGGCAATATCCGCTTTGAAAAAACCTTCACGCCGGAACTGGCTGAGTTGCTGGCTGAGAGCGGTTGCATCGCCATGTCGGGTGGCTTGGAAGTGGCCTCAGACCGATTGCTGAGCCTAATGAAAAAAGGGGTGTCGGTGGAGCAGGTGGCGCAAGTCACCAAAGGTTTTTCAGAGGCGGGCATCTTGGTGCATGCCTACTTGATGTATGGCTTTCCAACCCAAACCTTGCAAGACACGGTGGACGCGCTGGAGTATGTGCGCCAACTTTTTGAGAACGGTTGCATTCAAAGTGGCTTCTTCCATCGCTTTGCCTGCACGGTGCATTCGCCGGTGGGCAAGAACCCTGCTGGCTATGGGGTGCAAGTGGTGCCGTTGCCAGAAGTAAGTTTTGCCAAAAACGACATTGCCTTCATCGATCCCACAGGCACTGACCACGACACCTTAGGTCGAGGTTTGAAAAAGGCCATCTACAACTACATGCATGGCGTGGGTCTGGAAGACGATGTGCGTCAATGGTTTGAATTGCCCAAAGGCCAGTGCCCGAAAACCACTGTGCATCGCCACAAAATAGCCAAGGCTTTGGGCTATTGACGTGCCAAAGTGCGTTTGTAAAAAGCACGTTTGACCACTTCGACCACGCAGAGGTAGGTCACAACCATCATTGCCAAGATGCCGTAGAAATACGCAGGTGGTGCCACAAAACCCAAGTGAGTGCCTAGCGGTGTAAGGGGCAGCCCAATGGCGGTGGCCACAACGGCCAATGAGGTCAAGGTGAGCATTGGGTGGGGGCGACTTTTAAATGGATTGCCCCGTGTGCGAATGATGAAAATTACCAACACCTGCGTACACAACGACTCGACAAACCAACCGGTTTGAAACAACTGTTCATGCGCGTTTAAAACTTCTAGCAAAACATAGAAGGTCAAGAAATCAAACACCGAACTGATGGAGCCGATAACCAGCATGAAGTCACGGATGAAAGTGAGGTCAAGCACGCGTGGTCTGGCCGTTTCCTCTGCATCCACTTCATCTAAGGGAATGGGTATTTCTGAGATGTCGTAGAGGATGTTGTTAAGCAAAATTTGCGTCGGCAACATGGGTAAGAAAGGCAAAAACAAGGCGGCCCCCGCCATGCTGAACATATTGCCGAAGTTAGAGCTGGTGCCCATCATGATGTATTTCATGATGTTGCCAAACGTGCGTCGGCCTTCTAGAACACCTGCATGCAGCACATTCAAATCTTGTTTCAGCAAGATGATGTCGGCTGCGGCCTTGGCCACATCCACAGCAGAGTCAACCGATAAGCCCACGTCTGCCGCATGCAATGAAGGGGCGTCGTTGATGCCATCGCCCATGTAGCCCACCACATGGCCATTGGCCTTGAGTGCCAAGATGACGCGTTGCTTTTGGCCAGGGTTGACACGACAGAACAAATTCGCGGTTTCGACGCGGCGCTGCAAAGCTTGGTCGTCGAGTTGTGCAATCTCTTTACCGGTCAACACACCGGTGACTTCAATGTTCAATTGTTGGCACACATGGCGTGTGACCAAATCACTGTCGCCAGTGACAACCTTGATGGTGACCCCTGACTGTTGCATGCTTGCCAAGGCAGGGGCTGCGCTTTCTTTGGGGGGATCAAGAAAAGCGGCAAACCCAGCCAGCACCAATGCAGACTCATCGTTGACCACGGCCACTGCATGGTCACGTGGGACTTCGCGCCAGGCCACACCCAGCACGCGCAAACCGTCGCGCTCTAGGGCGTGGTAGCGGTCTTGGATCGTTTGCAAATGGGCATCATCGATGTCATGTGGCTCGATGCGCCCTTCGACATTGACTTCAACCTGTGTACATAAGCGAACAATGTCTTCGGCTGCACCTTTGGCGACAAGCCAACGCTGTGTGCCGTTGTCGACCAAGACCGACACGCAGCGTCGCTCAAAGTCAAATGGGATTTCATCAATTTTTCCCCACGTGCTGACATCAATGGTCTGGTGGCTCAGAATGGCTTCGTCAAGCGGACTCTTCAAGCCCGTTTCAAAATAACTGTTGATGTAAGCCAGCTCTAAAACGCGCGGGCTGTTTTGACCGCTGAGGTCTAAGTGGCGTTCTAGACGAATTTTGGCTTCGGTCAGTGTGCCTGTCTTGTCAGTGCACAGCACATCCATAGAACCCAAGTCTTGAATCGCAGATTGACGCTTCACAATCATTTGCAGCTTGGCCAATCGAATGGCACCGCGTGAGAGGGTGACCGACACAACCATGGGTAATAGTTCGGGGGTCAAGCCAACAGCCAAGGCCACGGCAAACAAAAACGATTCCAGCCAAGGTTTGTGGAACCAAGCGTTTACCAGCAACACAAACAAGACCAACACAACCGTCAATCGCATGATGAGCATGCCAAAGCGGCGCGTGCCGATCTCAAACGATGTAGCAGGGGTGGGTTTTTGAATGCTGTCCGCAATGTCGCCCATCGCTGTTTGCGAGCCGGTCTGGATGACCAATACCCGTGCGCTACCGCCAATGACAGATGTGCCCATGAAGACCGCATTGCTGGCCTCTTGCAAATCTGTGGCGGTGTCAGCCACATGGCCTGGGTGTTTTTCAACAGGGTAGGCTTCGCCGGTGAGTAAAGATTGATTGACGAAAAAGTCTTTGGCCTCTAGCACCAATGCATCAGCGGGTACCAAACAGCCTGCACTCAGCAAGGCGATATCGCCAGGGACCACGTCATGCACGGGAATGTCAATGGCTTGCCCATCACGTAACACGGTGGTGTGCACAGAAACCGATTGTCGAAGTTTGTCGGCTGCTGCATTGGCACGAAACTCTTGGACAAAATCCAAGCTGACGCTCAGTAACACAATGCCGCTGATGATCGCGAAATTCGTCACTTCTCCTGTGAGGGCTGACACTGAGCTGGCTAGGAGCAACACCACCACCAAGGGATTTTTGAAACGGACCAGAAACTGTCGAATCAAAGAAGGGCCTGATTGGTTCGACAGTGTGTTTGGGCCCACACGTGTGAGACGTTCTTGGGCTTCGGTCGATGACAAACCAACTGTGGCTGTTTTGTGGGGTAACTCATGCGGCGCACGAATCCACCAAGGCTCAGAGATGGCGCTGTTTTTTAAGCCTTGTGAATCGTGTGGCATGGTGATCTTGAAATTTTCTTCATCGTAGTCCTGAAATCGGATGAATTTACGATTAGAATTACGGCTTCGGAATTAATCACTCCACGCGGGAATAGCTCAGTTGGTAGAGCGCAACCTTGCCAAGGTTGAGGTCGCGAGTTCGAGCCTCGTTTCCCGCTCCAATTTCAAAGAGCCCCTGAAACATATGTTGCAGGGGCTTTTTTGTATCTTTCGAAGCAATGCCGATGACCCACAGCAATTTCGATGCACCTAGCTCAGAAGAGTTATTTCGCTTGACCGACAACGGTTCGGGTGGATGGTTGCAAACGGCCAAGCGACGTTTTAAGTTTCGTTTGCGTTATTGGCTGTGTGAAACCCAGTTGCATCGCATACGTCACTTCTTCCAATCGCATGGCTTGAGCGCGCTCACGCACACGGAGTTGCCTCTGATGTTGCGCCCCATGCGTCCCTATTTGTGGGGCGGTTTGAATCCTGAGGTCCGTACTGATGCGATGCTGGCGCACTTCGAGTGGCTCATGGCACGCCATTCAGCTCAGTCCGTGGTGGATTTTTACCAGCGTGGTTCTTACACGTATTTCACGCAAAGTTACCCCGAAGGCAATATCACCATCGACATTGAACCAGGCCGTGGTTTGGGGCGTGAAGGTGAATTTGAATTACACCTCAAGTTCAATGGTGCGGCTGTGATGCGCGCTGCATTCAGCATCTTGCCTGCGCAGATGGTGGGGCTCAGCGAGCATGGTCATGTGATGGCGATTGGCAATATGCAGGGGCAACGCTTTTTGAACCAAGAAATCAAAATCGTCACGCAGAAGATGGAACGCACACGCCCTCAAAATATCTTGATGACGGCCCTTCAAGGCTTAGCTTCAGGATGGCAATTGGTGGGGATGGTTGGCGTTTCTGATACCGCCCATGTCTATTCTGGTTATCGCAGTTTGTCGCAGCGTGTGGGACAAAGCTACAACGGTTTATGGGAAGAAATGGGCACCACGGGCGCACTGTCCAAAGTGCATTGGAATTTACCCATTCAATGGGTCGCCCGTTCGGAACAAGACGTGCCATCTAACAAGCGTTCGCAATTGCGCCGCAAAAACGAAATTCGTCAAAAGATTTTTGATGAAGTGGCACGCAACAGCGCAGGTCTTTAAGCGCTGCACTGTGAGTTTTGTGCTTACTTTTTAGGCAACGTGCCACCGCTGTTTACGCATTCATCCACAGTCTTGAATTCTGTGAACTTCTTGGTGCGTTCGTAGCTGGCGCTGTTCTTGTCATGGCAAATGCCTGAATCAGATTTTTTGACAATCGGCTCTGCCGCTGCAGCGGGCTGACCCGCTGCAGGGCGTCCACCGCTTTTCATGCACTCATCCATGGAGGCAAATCCTGTGAATTTTTTGGTGTTACCAAAGGAGTGACTGGCTTTGTCGTGGCAGATGCCCGCATCGGATTTTTTCACCACAGGGTCTGCGGCTTCTTTTTTGTCTGCCGCGTGTGATGCGTGAACGCTCAAACCAAGCAGGGCTGCCAACAAGAAATGGTATGTGGTGCGTTGTGTCATGAGCAAATTCCTTAAGTGATTTGATGGTTGAATGTTTTAAGTAGCGCTTAAAAATTTCCATTCTCAATATAGACGAAAAAATATCAAAAATCGGTCATGGCTTGCCCGAGTCTCAGAGACTGCTGGCGTAAAATTACGACTTACAACGACACTGCCCGAGTGGTGAAATTGGTAGACACAAGAGACTTAAAATCTCTCGCTTCCGTAAGGGGCGTGCCGGTTCGATTCCGGCCTCGGGCACCATTGAATAGGCACAAGGAAGGAGTTTCGTCATGGCACGCTACAACGCCGCGTATGAAATTCATGTGCACGGGCTGGTTCCACTACAGCCCGAAGTCGGCTTAGAGCAGTTGCAAGACGCTCTGCGCCCTTTGTGGCAATACGCAGGCGCCACCTCTCTTGAAGACGGTGCAAGCAGCTCATACCCCGAAGAGCCCGGCATTCGTTTCAACCCCGAAGAGCGCACGCTGCAAATGTGCTGGACCGTGTCTGGTGATGATGACTTCCGTCAAAGCGTGGACGAGATGTGCATGAACTTGAATGAGCTCACTGCTGCAGGTGCGCCGATTGAAGTCACGTTTTACGACAACGATTTTGACGACGAAGACGAGTCTCGTGGCCAAGACTCACGCGATGATTTCATGATGCTGTTTGTAGGCCCCACGCCCGCTGACATCATGCAAGCACAACGCGACATGCTGGTCAACGATGTGATTCACCTCATGGAACGCCACTTCGATGGCGCCGAGTTGGGTGGTGTGGTCAACGAGATCGACAAGCTGTTCTCTGAACGTTTTGACAACCTGGTGAATTCGCTCGACTTGGGCCGTCCTCCCCGCGGGCCAAACGGCCATGGCGGTGGTGGTCATGGCGGCCGAAAGCCACGTCATTTGCACTGACATGTAAAACTACTTCGCCAAACTCTCAGCAAAAGTTTGAAGACACAAAAAAAACCGCGCTCAGCGCGGTTTTTTTATTGGGCCATGACGGTTCAGTTGGACTTGATGTCAATGCCTTTGAATTCGCCTGTGGCAATGCGCTTTTCCCATTCGGCAGGGCCGGTGATGTGGGCGCTGGTGCCACCAGAGTCGACAGCCACAGTTACAGGCATGTCGACCACGTCGAATTCGTAAATGGCTTCCATGCCGAGGTCGGCAAAGCCCACCACTTTTGCATGCTTGATGGCCTTAGACACCAAGTAAGCTGCGCCGCCCACCGCCATGAGGTAAGCCGACTTGTGTTTCTTGATGGCTTCAATGGCAGTTGGGCCGCGTTCGGCTTTGCCCACCATGGAGATCAAACCAGTTTCAGCCAGCATCATCTCGGTGAACTTGTCCATACGAGTGGCTGTTGTTGGGCCTGCTGGGCCTACCACTTCGTCACGCACGGGGTCCACAGGACCGACGTAGTAAATCACGCGGTTGGTGAAGTCCACAGGCAATTTCTCGCCTTTGGCCAACATGTCTTGAATGCGCTTGTGCGCCGCATCGCGGCCAGTGAGCATCTTGCCGTTGAGCAAAATGGTTTGGCCTGGCTTCCAGCTGGCCACTTCTTCTTTGGTGAGCGTGTTGAGGTCGACACGCTTGCTTTTCTCTGTGTCTGGTGTCCAGTTGACGTTGGGCCAAAGGTCGAGAGAGGGCGCTTCCAAATACACAGGGCCAGAGCCGTCCATCACAAAGTGAGCGTGGCGTGTGGCAGCGCAGTTGGGAATCATCGCAATCGGCTTGCTGGCCGCGTGCGTGGGGTACATCTTGATCTTCACGTCGAGCACCGTGGTCAAGCCGCCCAATCCTTGTGCACCAATGCCCAAGGCGTTGACCTTGTGGTAGAGCTCCAAGCGCAGCTCTTCGACTTGGCTGAGTTTCTCGCCCTTGCTAGATTTCTCCAGCAATTGGTACATGTCGAGGTCGTCCATCAGGCTTTCTTTGGCCATGAGCACGGCTTTTTCAGCCGTGCCGCCAATGCCAATGCCAAGCATGCCAGGAGGGCACCAGCCCGCGCCCATGGTGGGCACAGTTTTCAACACCCAATCCACGATGTTGTCGCTTGGGTTGAGCATGTACATCTTCGATTTGTTTTCGCTACCGCCGCCTTTGGCTGCCACGGTCACATCGACTTTGTCGCCAGGCACGATTTGCGTAAAGATCACCGCGGGTGTGTTGTCTTTGGTGTTTTTGCGGGCGAACTGTGGGTCATCGACCACCGAGGCGCGCAGCATGTTGTCGGGATGGTTGTAGCCACGGCGCACGCCTTCGTTGACGGCGTCTTCCAAGCTGCCCGTGAAGCCTTCCCAGCGCACGTCCATGCCGATTTTCAAGAACACGTTCACGATGCCGGTGTCTTGGCAAATCGGGCGGTGGCCCAATGCACTCATCTTGCTGTTGGTCAAGATCTGCCCGATGGCGTCTTTGGCTGCAGGGCTTTGCTCGCGTTCGTAGGCGCTGGCCAAGTGCGAAATGAAGTCAGCAGGGTGGTAATAGCTGATGTATTGCAGAGCGGCAGCAACCGATTCAATCAGGTCGTTTTGGCGGATCGTGGTCATGGATGAAGTCCTGAAAAAGGCCAGAGGTAAAAACAGCGGCTGAGTTTACTCAAAGCCGCTGTCGCAATGCTTGCAGGAAGAGAATGCTTATTTAACGGTCAACACCCACGCTGCCAGTTTTTTGGCTTCGGCGTCGTTCACTTGTGTGTTGGCGGGCATGGGCATCGGGCCCCAAACGCCGCCGCCACCTTTTTGAATTTTGGTGGCCAGTCTGTCAACGGCTGTTTTGTCGCCGGCGTACTTAGCGGCCACATCTTTGTAGGCAGGCCCCACGATGCGTTTTTCCAATGCGTGGCAAGCCATGCAGTTCTTAGAGGTGGCTAACGCGAGGTCTGCCCAAGTCACGCCAGGCAGGGTTGCGCAGGTCAACGAAATCAATGTGATGAACAAATTTTTCATGCGAGGCTCCTCATGAATCCGGTGATAAATGACGGTGGTGTTGTACTGTAGATCTTCGCCATCGCATGATCTCATCCATCGATGCTGCGCATCAACCGTTGGCGCCCTTCAAGCACATGCTTTTCTGCCACAGCTCGCGCCTTGCTGTTGGCTCCTTTGACGATGGCTTCATAAATTTGGCGGTGCTCAATATTGGAGCGTCGCATGTTGCCGGGGGCGTTGAAGTACTTGCGCCGAAATAAGTGCAACTCTTTCACATACTCATCGTAGGCGGCTTGCGCGCGTTGATTGCCCGACAACCGCATGATTAGCTGGTGAAACAACAGATTCAGTTCGTAGTAACGCGTGCCGTCTTCTTGTTCACATGCCTCGTCCATGTTTTTCAGTAGCAACTCGAACTGCTGCTTGTCAGATTCGCTCAGATGTTCATGGGCGTGTTCAGCGCCAAAGCCAAACATCATGGCGCGCAACTCATAGGTCTCCAGCATTTCGCGTAGCGAGAACTGCCGAACAAACACGCCACGGTTGACCACGGCAGTCACCAAGCCTTGACCCGAAAGGGTACGAATGGCCTCGCGCACAGGACCTCTGCTGGTGCCCATTCGCAGTGCCAGCGCGGCTTCATTGAGTCGCTCGCCGGGGCTCAGTTCGCCGGTGTAGATCCATTTCTTCAGCTGATCAGCCACCCACAAGGGGAGGTTTTGCTCAGGTTTTTCTATGGGGGCTTGCATGCTTTGGGTAGATGGCCAAATAGATTTGAAAAGTGAGTGAATGTTACAGGGGCGCCTGCGTGTGCAAGATGATGCCCTTCTGTTTTGTCGACAATTATTAAAAAGTGTTGACACTTTGGATATCCGAAGTAAAACTTCAGCATGTTTTTGAATTGACATAGGACGCCCGATATGCCGCATATTCCAGCTTCTTCAGCGCTTTCACACCTGCGTGTGATAGACCTCACGCAAGTGCGCGCTGGCCCCACCTGTTGCCGTCAGTTGGCTGACTGGGGGGCTGATGTGGTGCAGGTGCAAATGCCTGAGCATATGAGAGGGGATGACACCCTTGGCGGGCAAGAGGGTTCAGATTACCAGTACACCCACCGCAATAAACGTTCGATCACGCTCAATTTGAAAGAGCCTGAGGGCATAGCATTGCTTAAGCGACTCATTGCTAATGCCGATGTGGTGGTCGAGAACTTCCGCCCAGATGTGAAATTTCGTTTGGGCATCGACTACGAGAGCCTCAAGGCAGACAACCCCGGCTTGATTTACGCCAGCATCTCGGGCTTTGGGCAGACGGGGCCTCTGGCGCAGCGCCCAGGCTTTGATCAAATTGCGCAGGGTATGGGCGGCTTAATGTCTGTCACCGGTCAGCAAGGTGAAGGCCCCATGCGTGTGGGCATTCCGATTGCCGATTTGTGTGCTGGCATTTTTGCGGCACAGGGTATTTTGGTTGCGCTGCTGGAGCGGCAAAAGTCAGGCTTGGGCCAGTGGTTGCATACCTCGTTGCTGGAGTCCATGGTCTACATGATGGACTTCCAAACCTCGCGTTGGCTGATTGACGGCGAAGTGGCCACCCAAGCGGGCAACTTTCACCCGACCAGCATTCCCACGGGGGTCTACAAGGCACGCGATGGATACATGAACATTGCGGTGTTCGGTTCCAAAATTTGGGAGCGCTTTTGTGACATTTTGGGTGCGCCGCAGTGGGTCACAGATGAGCGCTACAAAGACAAACCTAGTCGCTCAATCAACCGTGATGCACTGAATGCCGAAATCAATGAACGCTTGGCCAAGCAAGACTGCGCGCACTGGATTCAGCAACTCAATGATGGTGGTGTAGCTTGTGGCTTGATCAACAGCATGGACGCCGTGTTTGAAGAACCTCAGGTGCAGCACCTCAATATGGTCAAACACGTGGTGTCGCCACACCAAGGTCCTCAGCGTTTGGTGGGGCAACCCGTTCAGCTTGAGCGCACACCTAGCATCATTGCACGCACCACACCCAGACGGGGTGAGCACAGCGAAGAAATTTTGGGTGACTTGGGCGTGAGCGCCGCAGACTTGGCCCGTCTCAAATCCACTGGAGTTTATTGAATGAGCAACATTACTTACACCTCGCCCACGGAACGTGTGAACACCTGGCTTGACGGCAGCACCCTGTTCATTGAGTTCAACAACCCAGCGCGACACAACGCCCTCAGTGTAGACATGTGGGAAGCTGTGCCCGTGCTATTGGCACAGGCTGAGCAAGACAGTCGCGTGCGTTTGGTTGTGTTCAAAGGTGCGGGCGACAAGGCGTTTGTGTCAGGTGCTGACATTTCGCAGTTTGAGGACATGCGCGCAGCCCAAGAGGCCGTGACGCGCTACGAAGCTATGGCTGAGGCCGCACTCATGGGTATTTACAACTTTTCCAAGCCCACTCTGGCTTGCATCAAGGGCTATTGCATTGGCGGCGGCATCAATGTGGCCATCAGTTGTGATATGCGCATCGCAGCCAGCGATGCGGTTTTTTCAGTGCCAGCAGGACGATTGGGTTTGGGTTACCGCTATTCAGCCATGAAAAACTTGGTTGATTTGATTGGCCCTGGTGCGGCCAAAGATTTGTTTTTTACTGCGCGCCGCATTGATGCCATCGAGGCGCATCGCTTGGGTTTGGTCTCGCGTGTGGCCGCCGTAGACGCCTTGTCTGAACTATTGGCTGAATACACAGGTGCCCTAGCCGATAACGCGCCATTGACCATTCAAGCCGCTAAGTTCATCACACGAGAAATTCTCAAAGCGTCACCTGAGGCTGATTTGGCCCATTGTCAGCAGTTGATTCGCGGTTGCTTTGATAGCGCGGACTATGCCGAAGGGCGCAAGGCCTTTATGGAAAAACGTAAGCCCGCTTTCAAGGGGCTTTAAGCGCTGTTAAGCGCACAGCTTGATCACAGACACACGGAGAACAAATATGAAGTCTTATTGGATGGTCTCGAACGACACGGGGTCGCACCTTGAATTGCGCGATGTCGACATGCCAACGCCAGGTGATGGTCAAGTCTTAGTCAAGATGCATGCGGCATCACTGAACCGCGGCGAATTTATACATGGTCACGGTTTGCATGCGGCAGGTAGCGCTAAAGCCGCGGGCATGGAGGGCGCAGGCGAAATCGTGCAACTGGGCGAGGGCATAACTGGCTGGAAATTAGGCGATCGAGTCATGGGCCGCTGCCCCGGTGCCTTCTCGCAATATGCGTTGATGGATGCGCGTGAAATGATGCCTGTGCCTGCGAGCCTAACTATAGAAGAGGCGGCATCTATTCCCTTGACCTTCTTGGTGACCTATGACCTGTTGGTTTTGCAAGGACAGTTGCAGATGGGCCAGTGGTTGCTCATCAACGGCGCATCATCAGGCGTGGGGGTAGCGTCCTTGCAAATGGCCAAGGTACTGGGTGCCAAGGTAATTGGCACTTCTGGGTCGCAAGAAAAACTCAATCACCTCAAGTCATTGGGTTTGGATGTGGGGCTGTGTACGCGCGCTCCTGACTTTTACGAAGCGGTCATGCAAGCCACTGAAGGCAAAGGTGCCAATCTGGCAGTCAACACGGTCGGAGGCACCGTATTCGCTGAGAGCTTGCGTAGTTTGGCATTTCAAGGTCGCATGGGCATCGTGGGCTATGTAGATGGCACTTTGAGTGCTCCCATCGATCTTGAGTCCCTGCATGCCAAGCGCCTGACGGTGTTTGGTGTCTCCAACAAGTTACGCACACCTGTGCAGCGCGCCAGTGGTATTGCTCAGTTTGCTGCGCAAATCTTGCCTGCATTTGCAGACGGACGCATTCGACCTTTGGTGGACAAAGTGTTTAGTTTTGAGGCTATGCCCCAAGCCAAGGCGCACATGGAGAGCAACCTGCACACAGGAAAAATCGTCATCCAAATTCACTAGCTCGGTTAACGCACAGGAGACAAATGATGAATAAAAGAAATATTTTCAGCGCATTGGCTTTACTTATTTTTGCTCACGGTGCGCAAGCGCAGTCGTCGTCAACGTATCCGAACAAACCCGTCAAACTCGTGGTGGGTTTTGCTCCTGGTGGTGCTGCGGATCACGTGGCTCGCACCATGAGCGAAGCCTTTGGTCGTGCACTGGGCACCACTGTGGTGGTGGAAAATCGTGCGGGTGCAGGCTCTAGCATCGCCGCTGAAATTGTGTCTAAGGCGCCGGCTGACGGCTACAGCATTTTGATTGCCAGTCCCAGCAGCATCTCGGTCAATCCAGCGCTTAATCCCAAGTTGGGTTACTCACCCAAAGACCTCATGCCTGTGACCAAGATCACCACCTCACCTTTGGTGATTGCGGTGAATCCGAACATCGGAATCAACACAGTGCAAGACCTGATTGCACGCGCAAAAAAAGAACCCGGCCGCATTAACTACGCAACCTCTGGTAACGGCTCAGCTCCCCATTTGGGTGGAGCACTGTTTACCCAATTGGCCAATGTGGACTTGACGCACATTCCATTTCGAGGCGGTGGTCCGGCGATTCAGTCGCTCATTGCGGGCGATACGCAGGTGACCTTTGGTACGCCCCCCTCTGTGTTGCCCATGATTCAAGCCGGACGACTCAAAGGTCTTGCGGTCAGCATGCGAGAGCGCACAGCCTTGGTTCCTGGCGTGCCTGGTATGCGTGAGGCAGGTCTTCCAGAGTACGGCATTGAATTTTGGTACGGCATTTTTGTGCCTGCAGCCACACCCGCACCTGTGGTTAAGAAAATTTACGATGCAGCGCAATTGGCAATGGAGCAAGCGAATGTGAAAGCTGTTTTGGCCCGTGAAGGCACGGACGTTGATTTGTCTAAGTCTCCTGAGCTATTTGCCGCTTTTCTTCAAGAAGATGCCAAATTTTGGGTGAAGCTAGTCAGCAGCGCAGGCGTCAAACTCGACTAATTGGGAGCGTATGAAATGGTGAAAAACGGCGTATTGAATATCGAATCGATGAAGGAGCGTTGCTCTCCCCAAGAATGGCAAGCCCGTGTCGATCTGGCCGCATGCTATCGGCTGGTCAACCTCTATGGCATGTCGGACATGATGGCTAATCACATTTCATCTCACGTGCCGGGAGAACCAGGTGCTTTTCTGATCAATGCCTACGGCATGATGTACGAAGAAATCACGGCTTCTAGTTTGATCAAAATCGACACGCACGGCAACATCTTGTCCACGCCCGATTTTGCGGATCTCAACTACGGTATCAACAAAGCGGGGTATGTCATTCATAGCGCTGTGCACGACGCGAGGCCCGAAATTGCATGTGTGATTCACACGCACAGTTGGGCGTCGATGGCTGTATCTGCGCTGGAATGTGGGCTGTTGCCCATCACACAAACTGCCATGCGCTTTCTGAAAATCGGCTACCACGACTACCAGGGCGTGGTGTTGAACAACGAAGAAAAGGCTTCGCTCTTGGCTGACCTCAGCCAAGGCGAGGCCTTGATGCTGCGCAACCACGGTGCATTGGTAGTGGGGCGTTCGGTCGGGGAGGCCTTCAACTGGATGCACCGCCTTGAACTGTCTTGTCATTCTCAGTTGGCAGCCATGGCGTGCAACACACCGCTGGTTCAAGTGGCGCAGCCCATCTTGGAAGAAACCTGGAACAACTACCAGCCCAGTACGCGCAGACCTTATGGCCTGATGGAATGGCCTGCGCTGTTGCGCAAGCTAGATCGCATGGACCCTAGCTATAAAACTTGATTCGGGCGCCTTGTCCATCCGCACCTGACCGTTCGCGAGTTAGTTCAATATTTCTTAGGGGGCTGCAACCATGACGTTCTTTAAATTTCAGTCCAAGATTTCGCGACTGCATCGTGTCGCATCTGCCTTGGTCTCTGTGGGGGTATTTGCTTTTTCAGCGTCTTGCGCTTGGGCGCAAAGTTATCCAAATAAACCTGTCAAGGTGGTTGTGGCCTTCACCGCAGGTGGCACGACAGACATTCTTGCGCGCATGGTGGCGCAACAGTTGACGGAAAAACTCAAGCAACCATTTGTGATTGACAACAAACCTGGAGCTGGCGGTAACTTGGGCACCGAAGTAGTGGTGCGTGCCCCCGCCGATGGTTACACCTTGCTGGTGAACTCAGTAGGGCCCATCGCTGTCAATCCAACGTTGTATGGCAAGCTGGCCTACAACACCTTGACTGATCTGGTGCCTGTTGTGCAAATCGCTGACGTGCCCAATGTCTTGGTGGTGCATCCCAGTGTGCCTGCGCAAAACATGAAGGAGTTGGTGGCGTACGCCAAAGCCAATCCAGGTCAATTGAACTATGGATCGACAGGCATTGGTACCTCGTCGCACCTGTCGAGTTTTATGCTCGCTAAGCGCGTGGGGTTTGATGCAACGCACATTCCTTACAAAGGCGCAGATGCACTTAAAGATTTGTTAGCAGGACGCACGCAGTTCATGTTTGCCACCATTCCATCGGTGATGCAACACATCAATGCAGGCAAGTTGCGTCCCGTTGCTGTCAGTAGTTTGAAGCGGTCACGTGCGTTGCCCGATGTACCCACTGTCGTTGAAAAAGGATTTCCCAACTTTGAAGCCGGCTCATGGTTTGGTTTGTTTGCGCCTAAAGGCACGCCCGAAGCGGTGATCACGCTCATCAATAAAACAGTCAACGAGATGTTGAGCATGCCTGGTGTTGAGCAACAAATGATTGCCCAAGGTGCCGATCCTGCGGGTGGCACGGCGGCTCAATTTGGTCAATTCACCCAGCGCGAGCACGACAAGTGGCGCGTGATCGTGCGTGAGTCAGGCGCACGTGTTGAGTGAGATAAGCCATGCATCACTCTGTCCGACTGATGTTGTCGCAAAAGATGCTGGACCAACTGGGGCCGAAAATTTTGCAGCACACCCAAGGTTATCCACTTGAATTGGTGTCGATCGAGTCGGCGGTGACTTTGCGGCGTCGTGACATTGACCTTGTGTTCATTTCCCGAGAAGTCACCGGCGCATCGACCAAACATCAAGTTCACCCTGAACTGAAAGCCTGTTACGACTTGATGTTGCACAACGATGGTCTGAAATGGGTGCATATCCATTCGGCAGGGGCCGACCGGCCGGTGTACGAGTCCTTGGTGCGACGTGGTGTGCAAATTAGCACCTCCTCGGGGGCCAATGCGCGCGTGGTGGCTGCCATGGCGCTGGCGGGCTTGCTGGCGTTGAACAAGCGCTTTCCCATGTTGTGGGCGCAGCAGCAAGCACGCGAGTGGTTGCCTTTACTAGGCGCAGGTCGCATGCCGCGCGATCTGCCAGGTCAAACTGCCACCGTGGTGGGCTGGGGCCCCATTGGGCAAGAACTGGGGCAGTTGCTAAAAACGTTAGGCTTGAACGTTATCGCCGTACGCACGCAAGCAGTGGGCCAGGAAAACGGCATTGAGATGGTGCGTTTTGAAGGCATGCAGGCCGTGATGCCACAAACGGACTGGCTGATTTTGGCCTGCCCACTCACGCACACCACGCGTGCCTTGGTGAATAAGCGCATCTTGCAAGCTTTGCCGCAGGGCGCGCACCTCATCAATGTGGCCCGTGGTGAAGTGGTGGTTCAGCAAGAGCTCATCGATGCTTTGCAAAGCGGGCAACTGCATGGCGCATTTCTTGATGTGTTTGACACAGAGCCCTTGCCGTCTGACTCGCCACTTTGGGCCATGCCCAACGTCATGATCACGCCCCATGCAGCGGGGCATTCTGATGGCAATGCGGCAAGGGTCTGTCAGATGTTTATTGAGAATTTGCAACGTTGGCTTGCTGGCCAGCCCTTGAATAACCGTGTCAATCCGCTTGGGGCGGACCCCGCCCATTAAGACCTTGGCGTCGTATGCGGGCTGTGCTGTGATGGATAATCCACGCAAATTTTTTCCCACTTCATCGGAGCCCACTCATGCCTGCCTATCGTTCCAAAACCTCCACCGCCGGCCGCAACATGGCAGGTGCCCGCTCCTTGTGGCGCGCCACCGGCATGAAGGACGATGACTTCAGCAAGCCGATCATCGCCATTGCCAACTCGTTCACCCAGTTTGTGCCAGGCCATGTGCACCTGAAGGACTTGGGTCAGTTGGTGGCCCGCGAAATCGAAGCAGCAGGCGGCGTGGCCAAAGAATTCAACACCATTGCCGTGGACGACGGCATTGCCATGGGGCACGATGGCATGTTGTATTCGCTGCCCAGCCGCGACATCATTGCCGACTCGGTGGAGTACATGGTCAACGCGCACTGCGCCGATGCGATCGTGTGTATCTCCAACTGCGACAAGATCACGCCCGGCATGTTGATGGCTGCCATGCGTCTGAACATTCCCGTCATCTTTGTGTCGGGTGGTCCGATGGAAGCGGGCAAGGTGCGCTTGGCCAATCCGCAAACGCAAGTGATGGAATTCAAGAAACTCGATTTGATTGATGCCATGGTGATGGCTGCTGATGACAAAGTGAGTGACGCTGACCTGGCCGAAATTGAACGCTCGGCTTGCCCCACTTGCGGTTCATGCTCAGGCATGTTCACCGCCAACTCCATGAACTGTTTGGCCGAAGCCTTAGGTTTGGCCTTGCCTGGCAACGGCACTGTGGTGGCCACACACGCGGACCGCGAGCAGCTGTTCAAACAAGCGGGCCGCACGATTGTTGACATGGCCAAGCGCTATTACGAGCAAGACGATGCGTCGTTGCTGCCACGTTCAATGGGTTTCAAAGCGTTCGAGAACGCGATTGCCTTGGACATCGCGATGGGCGGTTCGACCAACACGATTCTGCATTTGTTGGCGATTGCTCAAGAAGCCGAAATTGAATTCACCATGGCCGACATCGACCGCATGTCGAAAATCGTGCCTCAGCTGTGCAAGGTCGCACCCAACACCAACAAGTACCACATCGAAGACGTGCACCGCGCTGGCGGCATCATGGGCATCTTGGGCGAGTTGGACCGTGCGGGCAAACTGCACACCGACGTGCCCACCGTGCACGCCAAGACCATGAAAGACGCGCTGGACAAGTGGGACATTGCGCGCAACCCATCTGACGAAGTGAAGCACTTCTACATGGCTGGCCCTGCTGGCATTCCTTCACAAGTGGCCTTCAGCCAAAACACACGCTGGCCTAGTCTCGACACCGACCGTGCCGAAGGTTGTATTCGTTCGCTGGACCATGCATTCAGCAAAGAAGGTGGCTTGGCGGTGTTGCACGGCAACATTGCGCTCGACGGTTGTGTGGTGAAAACCGCGGGCGTGGACGACAGCCTGTTGGTGTTTGAAGGCCCTGCCCACGTGGTGGAAAGCCAAGACGAAGCCGTGGAAAACATCTTGAGCGACAAGGTCAAAGCGGGCGACATAGTGGTGGTGCGCTACGAAGGCCCCAAGGGCGGCCCTGGCATGCAAGAAATGCTGTACCCCACCAGCTACATCAAGTCCAAAGGTTTGGGCAAAGCCTGTGCCTTGCTGACCGATGGCCGTTTCTCGGGCGGTACCTCCGGTTTGTCGATTGGTCACTGCTCACCCGAAGCGGCTGCTGGCGGCACGATTGGCTTGGTCAAGAACGGCGACCGCATTCGCATCGACATTCCCAACCGCAGCATCAATGTGTTGGTGAGCGATGAAGAATTGGCCAAGCGCCGTGTAGAGCAAGACAAGCTGGGCTGGAAGCCTGTGCTGCCACGTCCACGCAAAATTTCTGCTGCGCTCAAGGCATATGCCTTGTTGGCCACCTCGGCTGACAAAGGTGCGGTTCGTGATTTGTCTTTGCTCGACTAATCAACCGGCTGAGCAGGCGTGTTGATTCACCCCCAAATTGACCCCGTCGCATTTGCGCTGGGCCCGATTGCCATTCACTGGTACGGACTGACTTACTTAGCTGCATTCGCCTTGTTTGTGGGCCTCGGGCATTTGCGTTTGAAGCATGAACCTTATGCCGCGCAAGTGGTGCTGGGTTCATGGTCCAAGCAAGACATCGAAGACATCTTGTTTTACGGTGTGATGGGTGTGGTCTTGGGTGGGCGCATTGGCTATTGCGTGTTTTACAACCCCAGCTATTACTTGGCGCATCCGCTGGAAGTGTTTGCGGTGTGGCAAGGCGGCATGAGTTTTCATGGCGGCATGCTGGGTGTGTTTGTGGCCACGGCCGTGTTTGCATGGCAGCGCCATCGCCCGTGGTTGTGGGTGACTGACTTCATCGCGCCTTGTGTGCCGACGGGCTTGGCCGCAGGCCGCGTGGGCAACTTCATCAACGGTGAGTTGTGGGGCAGGGCAGCTGACCCAACCCTGCCGTGGGCCATGGTGTTTCCGCAAAGTGGCAGCCTCATTCCTCGCCATCCCTCGCAGATTTACCAGTTCTTGGGCGAGGGCATTTTGTTGTTCATCGTCTTGTGGCTTTACGCCCGCAAACCACGCGCCATCGGCGCCGTGTCAGGCGTGTTCATGATGGGCTATGGCAGCTTGCGTTTCATGGCCGAATACTTCCGCGAGCCCGATGCGCACTTGGGGCTATTGGCATTGGGCATGAGCATGGGCCAATGGCTGTGTGTGCCTATGGTGTTGGTGGGTGTGGCCTTATGGTTGCACGCTGTACGCCAACCTCAACCTGCTTAACTTTTTCATTTAAGGGTTAGTCCTTTAGGGAAAGTCCCTGCGAATTAGGGCGGTTGGCTTGCTGTTTAAATCTCATAATTACGCGTAATTACAGAGAACTCCGCAGCACCCAAATCTATGCGCACGCTTCCCAGCTCTTTGCACGACGATGTGGCCTCACAGCTGCGCAACTACATCTTTGACGGTCAGCTCAGGCCTGGCAACTTCATCGACGAAGTGACCTTGTGTGAGCTGTGGTCCATCTCTCGCACGCCGCTGCGCGAAGCGCTCAAGGTGCTCACCGCCGAAGGTTTGGTGCGTCACGAGCCGCGTCGAGGTTGCTTTGTGAATGAAGTCACCGAGCAAGACTTGGACGATATTTTTCCGGTCATTGCCATGCTCGAAGGCCGCTGCGCGTTTGATGCCACGCAACGCGCTACGCCCGCTGATGTGCAAGCCCTTGAAGTCTGGCACCAACGCCTCAAGCAACATGCCGAAGCAGGGCGTATCAACGACTACTACGACGCCAACTTCGCGATTCATGAAGCCCTCATTCAGCTAGCCAACAACAAATGGCTGGCACAAACCATTGCTGACTTGCGCAAGATTTTGAAGCTCGCACGTTTGCAGCAGCTGCATGCACCCGGACGTTTGAAACAAAGTTTGAAAGAGCACTTAGCCGTATTCGCTGCGCTCAAAGCGGGTGACGCCGCAGGTGCAGATGCGGCCATGCGTGACCATTTGTTAAAGCAGCGTGAGGCCTTGCGTGACTTGGCCTCAAACAAACGCAGTGTGTTGACGGCATAAAGCCAGAAAGAGGGATGGGATGAACGCGACAACTTGGCTCAGCAGCAAAATTAATTTGCTTCGCAGCGCAACTTCAGCAGCGGCCGAGATGCCTAAGCCCGAAGACCGCTCCACGCGTGAACGTTTGGATGCCACCTTGCGCCAAAAGAAAGAGGCCCTGTCGCCTCGCACCTTGCGCCGCACGCTCACGCTGTTGCAAGCCGTGGTAGATCCGCGCGTGAGCGAAGTGGAGGGCGGTCGCCGGGCCAAAGCCTTGGCCGATTGGTATGCCAAAGCAGAGCCAGCCGAGCGTCAAGATCTGTGGCTGCTCATCAGTGAACAGTTTGGCCCAGATGCTGCCAAAGTGCGTGCCGCGCGTGATGACTACGACGCGGCTCTGGGCACGGTGGACGAAGGCCCTGCTGAAATTCGCTTGCGCCGTGCCTTGGTGTCACCGCGCACACGCCTTTTGCAGCGCTTTGCAGCGTCTGCGGGTGGCATGCGTTTTCTGGTGGATTTGCGTGCCGAATTGTTGCCGCATCTCAAAGGCAACAAGCGTTTGCAAGCCTTGGATGCCGAGCTGGAGAATTTGTTCTCTACGTGGTTTGATGTGGCCTTTTTAGAGTTGCGTAGCATCAGCTGGGACTCGCCAGCCTCGTTGATCGAAAAACTCATCAAGTACGAAGCCGTGCACGACATTCGCAGCTGGGCTGATTTGAAAAACCGCTTGGACAGTGACCGCCGTTGCTACGGGTTCTTTCACCCTAGCTTGCCCAATGAGCCTTTGATTTTTGTGGAAGTGGCGTTGCTGCACGAAATGGCTGACAACATCATGCCTTTGCTCGATGAATCAGCGGCCCCCGAAGATTTGCAAAAGTCCACCGTGGCTATTTTTTATTCCATCAGCAACACGCAAGGTGGTTTGAAGGGCGTGAGTTTTGGCGATTCGCTGATCAAGCGTGTGGTGGAAACCTTGCGCGCTGAATTCCCCAAACTCAAAACGTTTGCCACGTTGTCACCTATTCCAGGATTGCGGCCTTGGTTGTCCAAAAACGTGGACATGCTGCTGGGGCACCTCAATGAAAAAGAGTTGTCTGCTTTGGGGCGTGAAATCAGTTTTGAACCTCCCACTGCCAGCCACGTATTGGCCGCCATTGAGCAGCCACAAGTGTTGGGCGCACTGTCTGCCAAATCTCCTTTGCGTCAGTTCCTCGCGCGTGCGGGTGCGCATTATTTGGGACAGGCCAAACAGGGCGAACACGTGCTCGATCCCGTGGCGCGCTTTCACTTGGGCAACGGGGCACGCATTGAGCGCATCAACTGGTTTGCCGACCCTTCGACCAAAGGCATCAAACAATCGCACGGCTTGATGGTCAATTACCTCTACGACCTCAAGCGTTTGGATAAACATCGACAAATGTTGGAAAAAGGCATCACCCCAGCTTCTGGCGATGTGGAAGACATGTATTTCAAGTGAGCCAGTTCAAAAATCATCAGGAGACAAGCATGAAAAATTTCAAAACACGCACCACACGGCGACAGTGGATGGCTCTTACCGCAGCAGCATGCGCGGCACTGAGCTTCGGAGTGCAGGCACAAAGTGCATGGCCCACCAAACCCGTGACACTGATTGTTCCGTTCCCCGCAGGTGGCGGTACGGACGCCTTTGCGCGACCTTTCTCAGCGCAGTTTTCTAAACAAACCGGTAAGACCTTGGTGATTGACAACCGAGGCGGTGCGGGCGGTAACTTGGGCGCAGGTGTTGCGGCCAAAGCTGCACCCGATGGCTACACCTTGTTCATGGGGGCGGTGCATCACTCGATCGCCCCATCCATGTACGCCAAGCTCGATTACGACTTGGAGCGCGACTTTGTGCCACTGACCCTCATTGCCGTGGTGCCACAAGTGTTGGTGGTCAACCCCAAAAAAATCACGGGCGATTTCAAATCGTTCTTGGCCGAAGTGCGCAAGAGCCCGGGTAAGTTCAATTACGGCTCAGCCGGTGGCGGTACTTCACACCACATGGCTGGCGAGCTGTTCAAGTTGCAAACCAATACCTTCATCACACACATTCCTTACCGCGGTGCTGGCCCTGCGTTGCAAGACCTGATCGGCGGCAATGTGGACATGATGTTTGATGGCTTGGGTTCATCGGCTCAGCACATCAAGAGTGGTCGCGTGAGAGCTTTGATGGTGTCTGGTAACAAGCGCAATGCTGCATTTCCAGATGTGCCTTGCGCCGCAGAGTTGGGCTTGCCGGACTACACCGTGAGCACTTGGTATGGCTTGTGGGCTCCTAAAGGTACACCCGCAGACGTGCAAGCGCGCATCTTGGAAGAGGTCAAAAAGGTGTCCACAGGTGAAGAACTCAAAGTGGCTTGGGCCAACAACGGTGCCGATTTTCCCAATATGACCAGTGCGCAATTCGGCACTTTTGTGCACAACGAAATCAAACGTTGGGCCGCTGTGGTGAAAGCCTCTGGCGCCAAACTCGACTAACTGAAAACAGACGATGACTCACAACCTGTATGCGGCTTTGCGTGCCGCGTTTCCCAAAGACTTAAACGCAACCGCCATCGAAACAGACGATGGTTTGTCCTACAGCTGGTCCGACCTCGAGCGTGCCAGCGCCATGATGGCCAATCTGCTGGATTCACTGCACATTCCCAAAGGCTCACGCGTGGCGGTGCAGGTGGAGAAGTCGGTCGAAGCCGTCATGCTCTACCTTGCCACCTTGCGTGCGGGCTATGTGTTCTTGCCTTTGAACACGGCCTACCAAAGTGCAGAGATTGAATATTTCATTGGCAATGCCGAACCCGCCGTGGTGGTGTGCAGCAGCAAAAACTTTGGCTGGGTCAGCAAGATTGCCTTCAAGGCTGGCACGCAAAACGTGTTCACCTTGGACGACAACCGCACCGGTAGTTTGTTAGAACGCGCAGCGCATTGCTCCGATAAACACCAGGTGGTGCAAAACAAGGCTGATGATTTGGCCGCCATTTTGTACACCAGCGGCACGACAGGTCGCAGCAAAGGCGCCATGCTCTCGCACGGCAACATGCTGAGCAACGCGCAAACCTTGAAAAACTACTGGGGCTGGAAACCAGGCGATGTGCTAATTCATGCCTTGCCTATCTTCCATGTGCATGGTTTGTTTGTGGCCATCCATGGTGCCTTGCTCAACGGCAGCAAGATGATTTGGATGTCCAAGTTTGACCCCAAACTTGTCATCGCCAAAATGCCTGAAGCCACCGTGTTCATGGGCGTGCCCACGTTGTATGTGCGCATGTTGGCCGAGCCCAGTCTCACCAAAGCGCAAGCCTCGAACATGCGTTTGTTCGTGGCGGGCTCAGCGCCGTTGTTGTTGGAAACATTTAACGAGTGGCAAGAGCGTACAGGTCAAACCATCCTCGAGCGCTACGGCATGAGCGAAACCGTCATGCTCACTTCCAACCCCTACGCTGCAGATGTACGTTACCCCGGCCAAACCGAACGCCGTGGCGGCACCGTGGGCTTCCCGCTCCCCGGGGTGTCCTTGCGTGTGCAAGACGACCAAGGCCATGCATTACCCGTGGGTGAAATTGGCGGCATCCAAGTCAAAGGCCCGAACGTGTTTGGTGGCTACTGGCGCATGCCCGAGAAAACCAAAGAGGAGTTCACAGCAGACGGTTACTTCAAAACAGGCGACGTGGGCAAAGTGGATGAGCGCGGCTACGTGGTCATCGTGGGCCGCAGCAAAGACCTCATCATCAGCGGCGGCTACAACGTCTACCCCGCAGAGATTGAGGGCTACATCAACGACATGCCAGGCGTGGCAGAAAGCGCCTTGATTGGCGTACCGCATCCTGACTTTGGCGAAGTGGGCGTGGCGGTCGTCATTGCGAAGCCCGGTGTCAAGGTGGATGCAGACGCTGTGATTGCTGCGCTAAAGTCGCAACTGGCGAACTTCAAAATTCCCAAGAAGTGTTTTGTGGTGGCAGAACTACCAAGAAATACCATGGGCAAAGTGCAAAAAAACTTGTTACGCGAGCAGTACAAGGATTTGTTCTAATAAAAAAAGCCACTCAAACGAGTGGCTTTTTTATAGAGCAAGAGCACTTAGCCAGCCAAAGCCGCCGAGTTCACCCGCTGTGTGATGTGCGCCAAAGCCTCATCCACTTGATCAATCAAGATCAAGCACAAATCGCCTTTTTGCAAACGCTCCATCGCACGATCAATCGCTAAGAACTCGCCGTGAATTTCGTCGATGTGCGTCGTGCGTTTCGCACCATCTAAACCTTGACGCAAGAGCTTCAAGACTTCGCCATCCACACGGCCACGTTGGCAAGCATCTTGGTACAACACTACATCATCAAACGCTTCACCAATGATGCGCGTTTGTTCGCGGATGTCTTCGTCGCGACGGTCACCCGCGCCACTGATGACCACGCTGCGGCGTTGCGCAGGTAGGTTGGTCACGGCTTGCACCAGCGCTTTGATGGCGTCTGGGTTGTGGCCGTAATCGGCAATTACGGTGGCACCTTTGTAGTCGAACACGTTGAAGCGTCCGGGCACGGCGTTGCTGTCGCTCACAAATGTGGCCAAGCCTTTGCAAATGGTTTGCCAAGGCACGCCCACCGCCCATGCTGCACCAATGGATGCCATGGCGTTTTCAATTTGGAAGCTGATCGCGCCACCGCGTGTCACAGGAATTTCCGACAAAGGAATGCGCACAGAGTGGTTGCCTTGCATGGCCACGATTTGGTCGTCCTCGACAAACAGCACGCGCTTGCCTTGCGCACGGTGTGTGGCAATGACAGGGTGGTGTGAGTCCAAACCAAAGAACGTCACTTGACCTGGACACTTGTTAGCCATGGCTGCCACGATGGGGTCGGTGGCGTTGAGCACAGCGGTGCCAGATTCGGCCACGTTTTGCACGATGACGCGCTTCAACACAGCCAAGTCTTCGACGGTGGTGATGTAGTTCAAACCCAGATGGTCGCCCATGCCAATGTTGGTCACCACAGCCACTTGACAGCGGTCAAAGGCCAAGCCTTCGCGCAACATGCCGCCACGTGCGGTTTCGAGCACGGCGGCATCCACATCAGGGTGCGCCAACACGTTGCGACCACTGCGTGGGCCGCTGCAGTCACCGCTGTCGGTTTGACGGCCGTTCACATACACGCCATCGGTGTTGGTCATGCCCACGCGCAAGCCATTGGCGCGCAGCAGATGAGAGGTCAAACGCACGGTGGTTGTTTTGCCGTTGGTGCCGGTGACGGCAATCACGGGGATACGCCCATCACCGCCGTCGGGGAACATGGTGGCCATCACGGCTTCGCCCACGTCACGGCCTTTGCCGAATGAGGGGCTCAGGTGCATGCGCAAGCCGGGGGCAGCGTTGACTTCGACCACGCCGCCGCTTTGTTCTTCGAGGGGGCGCAACACAGATTCGCACACCACATCCACACCACAAATGTCGAGGCCGACCATTTGTGCTGCCGCAATGGCACGCAGCGCCACTTCGGGGTGCACGTCATCGGTTACATCGGTGGCTGTGCCACCTGTGGAGAGGTTGGCGTTGTTACGCAGAATCACGCGCACGCCTTTGGCGGGCACGGAGTTGGCTTCAAAGCCTTGCTCTTTGAGGCGTGCAATTGCGATGTCGTCAAAGCGAATTTTGGTCAGCGAAGTGGCATGGCCCTCACCACGGCGTGGGTCGGCGTTGACGATGTCGACCAATTCACGCACTGTGTTTTTGCCGTTGCCAATCACCAGCGGTGGTTCACGACGAGCAGCGGCGACGAGCTTGTTGCCCACCACCAGCAAGCGGTAATCGCTGCCTGGTAAGAAGCGTTCGACCAACACATCATCACGGTGCGCGACCGCAGCGAGGTACGCGGTTTTGACGCCTTCTTCGGTGGTGACGTTGACAGAAATACCTTTGCCTTGATTGCCATCGCGCGGCTTGACCACCACGGGCAGGCCAATTTCTTGTGCAGCGGCCCACGCATCATCAGGGCTGATGACGGGGCGACCCAAAGGCACAGGCACGCCAGCCGCATGCAACAGCTTTTTGGTGAGTTCTTTGTCTTGCGCGATGGACTCGGCAATCGCACTGGTCGAGTCGATCTCTGCCGCTTGAATGCGGCGTTGTTTGCTGCCCCAGCCCAATTGCACCAAGCTGCCTTCTGTCAATCGACGGAAGGGAATGCCACGCGCAATGGCGGCGTTGACGATGGAGCCTGTGGATGGGCCCAAGCGGATGTCTTCGTCGAGTTCACGCAACTGGTGAATGGCCGCGTCCACATCAAAGCTGGTGTTGTTGAGCGCGGCGAGGCACAGCTCATACGCCAACTTGATGGCCATGATGCCCACTTGCTCTTCGGTGTACTCAACAGCCACTTGAAACAAACCGTGGTCGGTGGTGGCGGTGGTACGGCTGAAGGTGACAGGGCAACCCGCTTCAATTTGCAAATGCAAGGTGGCCGCTTCGAGCGCATGTGCCATGCTGAGCTTGACCTTGTGATCTGTGGGTTGCAGGTTGCCAACGCCTGGAAACAAATTGCGTAAGCGACCTTCAAAGTCAGGGTGCTGACTCAAGTCAATTTCACCATCCTCGCACTTGACCATGGCTTCCACGGCAGTGTGACGGGTCCAGAGGTTGGGGCCGCGCAGGGCGCGGATACGAGAGACTTCCATTAGCCATTCATCCTTGCAACGTCTTTGGCAACGTGTTGGTTTTGTTGTCCGAAATTTTTCAAGCCAGCGCGAATCAACAACGGGGCAATATCCAACGACCAAGCGGCGGCCACAGCGGCCAACAGGGTGGAGATGTGCAAGCCGTCTTTGAGCAAGCGGGCGATCAATTCGAGATCGAGGTGGAACAACTGGGTTTCTTGGTCGCCACGCGCCAAGGTGACGTGGCCCTCTTTGCAGAACACGGCGCGGCCACCGGCTTGTAAGTGAGCGGCTACGGTGGCGTTGTCTTGGGCCTTGGCGTAGTACACCACTTCACCATCGCTCAATTCGGCCAAAGTTGTGACTGCTTCTTCGTCGGCGTTGAGCACCGCAGCACCTTCGGGCAACACCAAGTCAACTTGGGTGCGAATCACGGTGCGCATCTGTTCGGCGGTTTGGATGTCGTGTTTATCAATCAACGCCGCCGTCGTGTCGGGCATGTTGGTGACCACGCCAACCAAGCAACGGTCGTAAGCCAAGCCTTCGTCCAAGATGTGTGCGGGCGTGGTTTCAAACACCGCCGCGTCGAGGGCGCGGTTGATGAGCAAACGTTCGGAGGCTTCAAAGCCGCGCGAATCGGTTTTACCTAAGTGCTGTTGGTCCATGTACAGGCCAGTTTGGCATGCCAAGCCTGTGCGTTTGCCAGAGAGGTGCAACAACCAAGCGATGAGTTGCGACAACTCGGTGGTTTGTTGGCTGCCCACAATGCCCACCACGGGGATGCGGCCAGACTCGTTGGGGCCAAACAAGTGTTCGACGATGGCTTTGCCCACGGGGCGGGGTTGACCGACGGCGGGCTTGACGTGCATTAGCAAACCTGGGCCTGCGTTGACTTCAATGATGGCGCCTTTGGTTTCTTCCAAGGGGCGAGAGATGTCTTGGGTGACGATGTCGATACCAGCGATGTCCAAACCAATCACGCGCGCGGCCAAGGTGGCCACCGCAGCAACTTCGGGGTGAACCAAATCGGTCACATCGTTGTTCAGATTGCCGTTGCGCTGCACCACCACGATGCGGCCTTTTTCGGGCACGCTGGTGGGCTCTAGGCCTTGGCGTTGAATTTCGAGCAGCGACATTTCGCCGCGTGGGGTGTGCAAGCGAATCAGGTCGAGCGGGAAGCCTTCGGCAATACCGCGACGTGGGTCGGTGTTGATTTGGCTGTCAATCAGTTGTTCAACAGTGGAGGTGCCATCGCCCGTGATGCAAGCCGTCTCGCCACGGGTGGCGGCCACCACGCGGTCGCCCACCACCAAGACGCGGTGCTCGTCGCCGCGCACATAGCGTTCAATCAATACTTCGCTGCCTTCTTTTTCGGCCGCAACCCAGGCTTTGCGCACGCCTTCTTCGGTGTTCACGTCCAGCGAGACGCCCCAGCCCCGGTTGCCATCCAAAGGTTTGACCACCACGGGCAAGCCGATGTCTTGGGCGGCTTCCCAAGCCTCGTCAGCAGTTTTGACAATCTGGCCTTCTGGCACAGGAATACCGCATTGCGTGAGCAAGCGCTTGGTGAGGTCTTTGTCGCTGGAAATGGTTTCAGCAATTGCACTTGTGCGATCGGTTTCAGCGGTCCAAATACGGCGTTGCTTCGCGCCGTAACCCAGCTGCACCAAATTGCCTTCGGTCAAGCGAATGAAGGGGGTTTTGCGCTCGACCGCTGCATCTACGATGCAAGCCGTGCTGGGGCCTAGGCAACGCAGGTCGGCAATCTTTTTCAGACGTTCCACCGTGCCGTTGATGTCGAAAGGTTTGTTGTTGGCAGCAGCCATCACGAGTTCGCGGGCAGCGAGGAAGCTTTCACGACCCAGTTCTTCGTGCTCGGTGCGAAACACCACTTTGTAGATGCCGCGCTTGCTGATTTCACGGGCTTTGCCAAACTCTGCGCGGGCACCTGCCAAGAGCTGCAATTCGATGGAGACGTGCTCCATGATGTGGCCCATCCAAGTACCGCCTACCAAGCGCGTGAGGAATCCACCGCGGTGGCCGACACCGCAGTGGTGCTCGACCAAACCGGGCAACCAACCGTTGATGCGGTCGTTGAACCCATCAATTTTGTTGGAGGGGTGGTCTTCCATTTCGCCCAAGTCAATGAGCGCTTCGATGATGGGGCGGTAAGTCCAGATGTTGGGCCCACGCAAATAGTTCATGCGCAGGATTTGAATGTCTTTGAAGGCCATAACTTAGCGAAGGTTTGAGGTGGCGAAAGCAGAGGGGAGAGGCAAGGTTGCCACAGCGACTGGCGAGGCTGCGGCGATACAATCGTTTGTATACGTGCGGGTGTGCGACAAAGTCTTGGCTCCTGCTTTTTATTTTTATCGCCGTCCATCGATTCGCATCGATTGAAGCAGCAACATTCCAATAATGAATTCTTCTTTATCGGCTTCCACCAAAGTTGTTTTGCCCGAGGGCTGGCGAACTTCAGCGTTTGCACAACTGTCTGCACAAGAAAACGTTCTAGCCTGGCTAGAGGTTGACTTGAACGCCCAATTGCATTTTTCGCTAGGGCTACTGATTGTGACAGACCAACGGGTGCTTTTTGCCGCCCAAGAGGCCGGTTCAGCCCCTGTCTGGGACAGTTGGACGTTGGTGGCAGGCATGAAGATGACTCACACCGATCATGCCGGTGTCGGCACCTTGACCTTGGTCGACGCCATGCACCGCATAGCCAGTTGGCGTTTCACCTTGACGCACAACGTCACGGCCATGCGCTTGCAAGAAAAGTTTGCGGATCGCATGGAAGTGTTGACGCACGGTAAATCGCTGGTGGCATCGACACAAGCGCGCTGCCCACAGTGCAAGTTACAACTCGAAAACGTGGGCGACGAATGCCCCGTGTGTAGCCGCGAACAACATGCACCGCTCTCGACCTGGGGCTTGTTCCGTCTGTGGCGTTTTGCCAAGCCTTACCAGTGGCGTTTGTTGGCAGGCTTCTTGTTGACGCTGGCTTCTACGGCGGCCACTTTGGTGCCGCCGTACTTGACCATGCCATTGATGGACGATGTGCTCATCCCATTCCAAAACGGCAAAGACATTGACCACGATTTGGTCTACATGTATTTGGGCGGCCTGCTGGGTGCGGCCTTGCTGGCATGGGGCTTGGGCTGGCTCAAAACCTACATCTTGGCTTTGGTGTCTGAGCGCATTGGTGCCGATTTGCGCACCACGGCCTATGAGCACTTGATGCGCTTGTCGCTGGAGTACTTTGGCGGTCGTCGCACCGGTGACTTGATGAACCGCATTGGCGCGGAGACCGACCGCATTTGCGTCTTTTTGTCGCTGCATTTGCTGGACTTCGCCACCGATGTGCTCATGATTTTGATGACGGCCTCAATTTTGATCAGCATCGACCCCAAGCTGGCGGCCGCCACGTTGCTGCCGCTGCCGTTCATCGTGTGGTTGATTCACACGGTGCGCGACAAACTGCGCACGGGTTTCGAGAAGATTGACCGCGTGTGGTCAGAGCTCACCAACGTCTTGGCAGACACCATTCCTGGTATTCGTGTGGTCAAAGCCTTTGCCCAAGAAACGCGCGAAGCCAACCGTTTCCGTGACGCCAACAAGCACAACTTGGCGGTGAACGACCGCATCAACTTTGTGTGGTCTTTGTTCTCGCCCACGGTCACGCTGATGACCGAGGTGGGCTTGCTGGTGGTGTGGGGGTTTGGTATTTACTTGGTCTCGCACAACCAAATTTCGGTGGGTGTGTTGGCCGCCTTCTTGGCCTACATCGGCCGCTTCTACACACGCCTTGATTCCATGAGTCGCATCGTGTCGCACACGCAAAAAGCGGCGGCAGGCGCCAAGCGTATTTTTGAAATCTTGGACCACGTCTCCAGCGTGCCCGAAACCACCAACCCACAAAAACTGCCCACGCCGCTGCAAGGCCGCATCGAAATTCAAGATGCCGGTTTTCGCTACGGCAATCGTGCGGTGATTCGCGGCATGAACTTGACCATTCGTCCTGGCGAGATGATTGGTTTGGTTGGTCAAAGCGGTTCAGGCAAGAGCACCTTGGTCAACCTGATTTGCCGCTTCTACGATTTGAGCGAAGGCTCGATCAAACTCGACGGCATCGACATTCGCAACATCGCTTTGTCGGATTTCCGCAGCCACATTGGTATGGTGTTGCAAGAGCCGTTCCTGTTCTTTGGCACGATTGCCGACAACATCGCCTACGGTTTGCCAGATGCAAGCCGCGAAGAAATCGTGGCCGCAGCGCGTGCAGCCCATGCACACGAATTCATCTTGCGCTTGCCACAGGGCTACGACTCGTTGGTGGGCGAGCGCGGTCAAGGCCTCTCGGGTGGAGAGCGTCAGCGCATCTCCATCGCACGTGCTTTGTTGATCAATCCACGCATCTTGATCTTGGACGAAGCTACAGCGTCGGTGGACACCGAGACCGAGCAAGAAATTCAAAAGGCGTTGGACAACTTGGTGCAAGGCCGCACCACGATTGCCATTGCCCACCGTTTGTCCACGCTCAACAAAGCCGACCGCTTGGTGGTGATGGAGCAGGGTGTGGTGGTGGAAGAGGGCGACCACGACACGCTCATGGCGCGTCAAGGCGCGTACTACCGCTTGTACGAAGCCCAAGCCAAAAATGCAGAAGACGCCGTAGTGCGTGCTTCAACCAAGGAGTCTGTATGAGTGCCGCGTTGAACCTGGCCTTCACGTTGGCCTTTGACCCCTTTGGCAAATTGGTGGTCAGCTTGGCGGATGGCACGCAGCATGTGGGTGCTGTGGTGGCCCGTGCGTTTCCGATCGCAACGCCTGACCAATGCATTTCCATCCTGAGCGCCGAAGGCAAGGAGCTGGCTTGGATTGAAAACCTCAATGACCTCCCCGAAAACGAGCGGAACATCGTGGCGCAAGCACTGCAAGGCCGCGAGTTCATGCCCGAGATTTTGCGTTTGGATGGCGTGAACAGCTTTTCCACGCCTAGCGTGTGGCGCGTGCAAACCAGCCGTGGTCCTGCGCAGCTGGTGCTCAAAGGTGAGGAGGACATTCGCCGCTTGAGCGCCAGTCGCCTCATCGTGGCGGATGCGCATGGCGTGCAGTTCTTGATTCGCGACTTGCCATCGCTGGACCGTCACACGCGCAAATTACTCGACCGCTTCTTGTAAGCGCGTATGGTTTAGCTCGGCCACGTGCTGCCATGCTCTGGCACCACGGCTCGCCACTTCAACTCTCGCTCAATGCGCTGGCGCAGCGCATCAGAGGCTTCGAGTTCACCATGCACCACGTACACCTGATCGGGTGCGTGTTTCATGTGTTTGAGCCAGTCCAAAAGCTGCGTGGCATCGGCGTGGGCGGATGACGATTTAAGTTGCACCACTTCTGCATTCACCGCCACGTCTTGGGCGTGAATACGCACCGTGCCGCCGCCATCGGCCAAGGTTGCCCCTCGTGTGCCGGGGGCTTGGTAGCCTGTGAGGATGACCATGTTGCGTCGATCGGGCAGGTAGTGCGCCAAGTGGTGCAGCACGCGGCCGCCTGTGGCCATGCCACTGGCCGACAAAATCACCATGGGGCCATGACGTTTGGCCAGCGCTTTGGATTGCTCAGGCGTTTCCACCATGGTGGCAATGTGCTTCAGCGCCTTCAGTGCTTTGGCATCCAAACGGTGGGCCTCTGGGTGACGCGGCATCAGTTCTGTGGTGTGCACGGCCATTGGGCTGTCTAGGAAGATGGGCAAACTGTGTGGAATTTCGCCTCGCGCTTTGAGTTGCGAAATGGCATGTAGCAGGGCTTGTGCGCGGCCAACCGCAAAGACGGGCACCACCGCTACACCACCGCGCGCGGCCACGCGTTGGATGGCGGGGGCCAGTTCGCTCAGCACATCTTCTTGCGGATGTGTACGGTTGCCATAAGTGGACTCAATCAAGACCGTATCTGCATCGGGAGGTAAATCCGGTGCTTTCATGATGAGGTCGTCTGGGCGCCCCAAGTCACCACTGAACAAAATACGGCGGTCGGCCACTTCTAAAAGAAGGCTGGCTGCGCCCAAGATGTGACCTGCGTGCGAAAACGTGGCTTTCCAACCGGGGATGGGCGAGAAGCTGAAGCCTTCACGTTCTGATTTGAGTAATTCCAAAGACAGCAAGGCATCGTGCTTGCTGTAAAGCGGAAGGGCTGGTGCATGCTTTGTATAGCCATGGCGGTTTAGAAAGTCAGCATCTTCTTCTTGAATGTGACCGCTGTCAGGCAGCAAGATGGCGCACAAATCGCAGGTGGCGGGTGTGGCATGCACACGGCCACGAAAGCCTTGACGGTAAAGCAGGGGCAAATAGCCGCTGTGGTCTAAGTGTGCATGGGTGAGTAGCACCGCATCCACATCGGTGGCCGCGATGGGCATGGGGTTCCAGTTGCGCAGACGCAACTGCTTGTAGCCCTGAAACAAGCCGCAGTCGACCAGCAATTTTTTGCCAGCGTGCTGAACCAAGTATTTAGAACCGGTGACCGTGCCGGTCCCGCCCAAGAAAGTGATGTTGACGCTCATAGGCGAAGTATCTCCTCTTTACGAGAAGATACTTCGTGCTGCGCGTTAGTTGAAGAATCGCTTGAGCTTATCGGCCCATCCACCCTCAGCGGGTGAGTGTTTGGCGCCGCCTTTTTTCAAGGACTCGTCCAGCTCTTTGAGTAGCTTGCGCTGGTGCTCGGTCAGTTTGACTGGCGTTTCCACTGAAATGTGGCAATACAAATCACCCGGGAAGCTGGAGCGAATGCCTTTCAAGCCTTTGCCACGCAAACGGAATTGCTTGTCGCTTTGTGTGCCTTCGGGAATATCAATCGCCGCTTCGCCGGCCAGTGTTGGCACACGAATTTCGCCACCCAAGGCAGCGGTGGTGATGCTGATCGGCACCGAGCAGTGCAGGTCGTCGCCATCGCGCTCGAAGATGTCGTGCTTCTTGACGCGAATCTCGATGAACAAATCGCCTGGAGGGCCACCGTTGGTGCCGGGTTCGCCGTTGCCGGTGCTGCGAATGCGCATGCCGTCGTCGATACCAGCGGGAATTTTGACTTCCAGCGTTTTTTGCTTCTTGATCTTGCCTTGGCCGTGACAGCTGGTGCAAGGGTCGGGAATGATCTTGCCTGAGCCACGGCAATGTGGGCAGGTTTGCTGCACGCTGAAAAAGCCTTGGCGCATTTGCACCTGACCGCTGCCGTGGCAGGTGGTACAGGTCTTGACCGAGGTACCGGGTTTGGCGCCTGTGCCGTCACAGGTTTCGCATTCGTCCCAGCCCGGAATTTTGAGCTGCGCGTCTTTGCCATTGGCCGCTTCTTCAAGCGTGATCTCCATGGCATAGCTGAGGTCGTTGCCACGGTAAACCTGACGGCCGCCGGGGCCGCGACGCTGCTGACCGAAGATGTCGCCAAAGATGTCGCCAAAGGCTTCACCAAACCCCGCGCCACCAAAACCACCAGGACCGCCACGCATATTGGGGTCCACGCCCGCATGGCCGTACTGGTCGTAGGCCGCACGCTTTTCGGCGTCGGACAGCATCTCGTAGGCTTCTTTGACCTCTTTGAATTGCGCCTCGGCTTCCTTGGCTTTGTCGCCTTGGTTGCGGTCGGGGTGGTGCTTCATCGCGAGTTTGCGATAAGCCTTTTTGATCTCGTCGTCGCTCGCGCCTTTGGCGACGCCGAGCACTTCATAAAAATCGCGTTTGGACATGGTTGGCAGTGCCGTTTTTTTGTGGGGCTTGATCAAGACTTCGCCGCGTGTTCACCTTTTCAGGCGAAACGCGGCGAGGTCAGCTCAGAGGTGAGAAAAGGGGTTAGCCTTTTTTGACTTCTTTCACTTCAGCGTCGACCACGTTGTCGTCAGCTGGTTTGGCTTCAGGGCCAGCGGCTGCGCTACCCGCAGCTTGAGCTGCTTGCATGTCAGCGTAGACTTTTTCGCCCAGCTTTTGTGAGGCAGTCATCAAGGCTTCGGTCTTGGCATCGATGGCGGCTTTGTCTTCGCCCTTCAATGCTTCTTCCACTTCTTTGATGGCTGCTTCGATGGCTTCTTTTTCGCCAGCATCGAGCTTGTCACCGTGCTCGCCCAAGCTCTTCTTCACGCTGTGCACAGCGGCGTCAGCCTGGTTGCGAGACTGGACGATTTCGAGCTTCTTCTTGTCTTCAGCGGCGTTCAACTCGGCGTCTTTCACCATTTGTTGAATTTCGTCTTCGCTCAAACCTGAGTTGGCCTTGATCGTGATTTTGTTTTCTTTGCCAGTAGCTTTGTCTTTGGCGCCCACGTGCAAGATGCCGTTGGCATCAATGTCAAATGACACTTCAATTTGAGGTGTGCCACGTGCAGCAGGTGCGATGCCTTCGAGGTTGAACTCGCCCAAGCTCTTGTTGCCAGCAGCCATTTCACGCTCACCTTGGTAGACCTTGATGGTCACGGCAGGTTGGTTGTCGTCGGCGGTTGAGAAGGTTTGTGCAAACTTCGTTGGAATGGTCGTGTTCTTGGCGATCATCTTGGTCATCACGCCGCCCAAGGTTTCGATGCCCAAAGACAACGGTGTCACGTCGAGCAACAACACATCGGTGCGGTCGCCTGACAAGACTTGACCTTGAATCGCAGCACCCACGGCCACGGCTTCGTCAGGGTTCACGTCACGACGTGGCTCTTGACCGAAGAACTCTTTGACCTTCTCTTGCACCTTGGGCATGCGGCTCATGCCACCGACCAAGATCACGTCATCGATGTCGCTCACAGACACGCCAGCATCTTTGATGGCGGTGCGGCAAGGGGCGATGGTGCGCTCGACCAACTCGTCCACCAGTTGCTCCAACTTGGCGCGGTTGAGCTTGATGTTCAAGTGCTTAGGACCGGATGCGTCAGCCGTGATGTAAGGCAAGTTGATGTCGGTCGAAGTGGCCGATGACAACTCGATCTTGGCTTTTTCAGCAGCTTCTTTGAGACGTTGCAGGGCCAACACGTCTTTGGACAAATCAACGCCAGATTCTTTCTTGAACTCGGAGATGATGAAGTCGATGATGCGCTGGTCGAAGTCTTCGCCGCCCAAGAATGTGTCGCCGTTGGTGGACAGCACTTCGAATTGTTTTTCGCCATCGACGTCGGCGATTTCGATGATGGACACGTCAAACGTACCGCCACCCAAGTCATACACCGCAATCTTGCGATCGCCTTTTTCGGTTTTGTCCAAACCGAAAGCCAAGGCGGCTGCCGTGGGTTCGTTGATGATGCGCTTGACATCCAAGCCTGCGATGCGGCCTGCATCTTTGGTGGCTTGGCGTTGTGCGTCGTTGAAGTAAGCGGGCACGGTGATGACGGCTTCGGTCACTTCTTCGCCGAGGTAGTCTTCGGCAGTTTTCTTCATCTTGCGCAGAATTTCAGCGCTGATTTGAGGAGGAGCCAACTTGTTGCCACGCACTTCCACCCATGCGTCGCCGTTGTCGGCTTTGGCAATGGTGTAGGGCATCAAGTCGATGTCTTTTTGAACTTCTTTTTCGCTGAACTTGCGACCGATCAAACGCTTGACCGCGTACAAGGTGTTGCGTGGGTTGGTCACCGCTTGGCGTTTGGCCGATGCGCCGACCAAGATTTCGCCGTCTTCTTGATACGCAATGATCGACGGTGTGGTGCGAGCGCCTTCGGCGTTCTCGATCACTTTGGTCGTGTTGCCTTCCATGATGGCCACGCACGAGTTGGTGGTGCCCAAGTCAATACCGATGATTTTTCCCATTTTTAACTCCAGTAACTTTTAAGAATTCAGATGAGGCGTAAGTGTGGATAACTTCGCCAATTTCAAGTGTTTATTTCGGTGCTGCGACGGTGACCAAGGCTGGGCGCAACACGCGCTCGGCGATCAAGTAGCCTTTTTGCAGCACGGCGACCACAGTGTTGGCTTCTTGTTCGGCAGGAACCACGCTGATGGCTTGGTGCTGTGCTGGGTCAAACTTGGCACCAGTCGCAGGGTCGATGGCCACAATTTTGTTGCGTTCCAAGGCGCTTTTGAGTTGACGCAGCGTGGCTTCCGCGCCTTCGCGTATTTGCTCGGGCGTGGCAGTTTGCACGGCCAAGCCAGCTTCGAGGCTGTCGAGCACGGGCAGCAAGCTGTCGGCAAAGCTCTCCAGCGCGAATTTACGGGCTTTGGAGACTTCGTCGTCGGCGCGGCGGCGGGCGTTTTGCACTTCTGCTTGGCCACGCACATATTGGTCTTGCAATTCAGCCACTTTGGCTTGCAAGGCAGCTACTTCTGCTTGGGCAGCGGCCAATGGGTCGAGCGCGGCGGCAGTTTCAGCCGAGGCAGCAGGCGCCATGCCAGCCATGTGTGAGGCCAAATGGTCAGCGGCAGAGGCTGCGGTATCTAGGTTTTCTGTAGGTTCTGACATGCTTCGTAGGGCTTGTTGGAGGGATATTCAGCGAAGCTGAGGGCATCCAACCCTATTTCAAGAGGGGTTTTGTAAAAAAGAGTGACAAAACAAAGCGGGGCTAGGCCCCGCTGGATGACGGCAGTCAAAAAAGCTGCCGTGCCGCTTGTTTACTCGAGGCCGAGCAGCTCGACGTCGAACTTCAAGGTGGCGTTGGGAGGGATCACACCGCCCGCGCCGCGTGCGCCGTAGCCCAGCTCTGGCGGAATGATGAGGGTACGTTGGCCACCAATCTTCATGCCTTGCACGCCTTCGTCCCAGCCTTTGATGACCATGCCTGCGCCCAATGGGAAATCAAACGGGTCATTGCGGTCGCGGCTGGAGTCGAATTTGGCGCCTTGTTCGCCGTCTTTGTAAAGCCAGCCGGTGTAGTGCACGCTCACGTGCTGGCCAGCGGCGGCCGTTGCGCCGTCGCCCACCACGTTGTCGGTGTATTGCAGGCCGGAAGGGGTCGTGTTCATGGCAAATCCTTGAGGGTCAAAAAACGTAACCCTAGAGTGTACCCAGTGACCTTGACAGCAGCCCTTGGGGGATGAAAGACAATGTGGTTTTAGTTCATGACACGGAGATACCCCATGCAAGTTCGTCGATCCTTTGTTTCTCGTTTGTTGGTCTCAAGTCTGCTGGCATGTGGTGCGCTAGGTGCCCACGCGCAGAGTTTTCCTACCAAGCCTTTGCGCATCGTCGTGCCATTTGGCGCGGGTGGTGTGGCTGATCTGACGGCACGTACCGTGGCTCAAAAAATGTCTGAGGGTTTGGGCCAAGCGGTGGTCATTGATAACCGCCCCGGCGCGGGCGGCATTGTGGCGGCGGAAATGGTGGCCAAGGCTGAGCCAGATGGTTACACCCTTTTGCTCATGTCTAACGCCAACGCTGTGAGCGCAGGCTTGTTCAAAACACTGCCTTTTGATCCAGTCAAAGATTTCACGCCTGTTTCATTGATGGGCACGTTTGACTTGGCCATCGTCACCAACGGTGAGTCGCGTTTTCAAACTTTGCCCGAGTTGTTGAGCTGGGCCAAAGCTAACCCAGGCAAGCTCAACATTGGCAGCATCAACATTGGCAGCACGCAGCACTTGACGGCAGAGTTGTTCAAGTCGGTGGCGGGGTTGGACGCGCAAGTCGTGCCATTCAACGGCACACCTGCCGTGATGACGGCATTGCGTGGTGGTCAGATTGATGTGGCAGTGGAAGTGCTGAGCCCTGTGTTGCCGCAAATCAAAGGCGGGGCCTTGCGCGCTTTGGCGGTGACGGGGCAAAAGCGCAACGTGGCTTTGCCCAAAGTGCCTACGGCCAAAGAAAGCGGTGTGCCCAATTTGGTGTCGACCTCATGGAATGGTTTGGGCGTGCCTGCCAAAACACCGCAAGCCGTGGTGGACCGTTTGAACAAAGAAGTGAACGTCGCACTGCAAACGCCAGTCGTCCGCCAAAAACTGTTGGAGCTCAACGTAGAGCCGCACCCGAGCACCGTGCCACAAGCCCAAGAATGGCTGCAAACTGAAATCAAGCGCTGGGGCGATGTGATTCAACGCGCAGGCATTCAAAAACAATAAGCACACCGCCATGCTCAACATCCTCACCATCACGGGGCCTATCTATTTGTCGATCGCTTTGGGCTTTGCGGCCACCCGTCGAGGGATGTTCAGCAAAGTGGATGGTCAGGTGTTGGGACGCTTTGTGCTGAACTTTGCGTTGCCAGCGATGTTGTTCAACGCGCTGTCGCAACGCAACTTTGCAGAGGTGTTGAACCCAAATTACTTGCTGGCGTACGGTGCGGGGTCGATGTTTTCGTTCGCGGTTGGTTTTTGGGTGTGGCGCGTGTGGCGCAAAAAACCTTTGACTGAAAGCGGCATGGTGGCGATGGGGGTGAGTTGCTCCAACAGCGGCTATGTGGGCTATCCCATCTTGCTGCAGTTTTTAGGGCCAGCAGCAGGCGTGGGTTTGGCGCTCACGGTGCTGATTGAAAACTTGCTGACCATTCCACTGGCTCTGGCCATTGCTGAGAGCGGGGAGACAGAGCATTTGTCATGGCAACACACCGTGTTGCAAAGTTTGAAGCGCATGACCAAGGTTCCCATGATGCAAGCCATTGTGGTGGGCTTGGCGTTCTCCATGATGGGTTGGCATCTGCCAGAGGTGTTATCAAAAACCGTCAATTTGTTTGCTGCATCTACCGCTGCGATTGCCTTGTTTGTGAACGGCGGTACTTTGGTGGGCATGCGTGTGGTGGGCATGATTCAAGAGGTGCGTTGGATTGCGCTTGGCAAACTGGTGCTGCACCCCTTGGCGGTTGGGCTCATGTTGATGGTGGTCGGACCGATTGACCCCAGTCTCAAAATCTCTGCGGTGTTGTTGGCAGGCATGCCCATGCTGGGTATTTATCCGTTGTTGGCACAGCGCCATGGCCAAGAAGGGTTTTGTGCGGCGGCTTTGCTGGTGACCACCATTGCGTCTTTCTTCACCATCAGCCTGATTCTGTGGGCCATGGGTGAATTGCCAGGCTGGCACGTTTAAGCAACTCATGCAAATCAATGAGTCCGAAGTTGAAATAACTGCCGTTCGCGCACAGGGTGCCGGCGGGCAAAACGTCAACAAGGTTTCTAGCGCGATTCATTTGCGTTTTGATGTAATGGCGTCATCGTTGCCCGACGATGTCAAAGAACGTTTGTTGGCTTTGTCAGATCACCGCATCACCAACGAGGGGGTGGTGGTGATCAAAGCGCAAGAGCATCGCAGCCAAGACATGAACCGCATCGAGGCCTTTGCGCGTTTGTTGGACTTGGTGCAAAGCGTGGCCAAGCCCCCTAAAAAACGCAAACCAACTAAACCCACCTATGCGTCGAAGCTGCGCCGCTTAGACAGCAAAAAAAAGACCTCGGCGATCAAATCAAACCGAGGTCGTGTGCTTTAAACGCAGCGCGTGTTTAAGCTTTGCGCAAGAAGCAGGCCTTGAGCATGTAGTTGCCCACGTCCATCTTGCAATCCACTTCGTGGTCGCCTCCGACCAAGCGAATGCTTTTCACCTTGGTGCCCATCTTCAGGGTGGTGGATGAGCCTTTGACCTTCAGGTCTTTGATGAGTACCACGGCATCGCCGTCTTTGAGCACGGTGCCGTTGGCATCTTTCACTACGGCCTCGTCTTCGTCGTCCGCTGCGGCCACAGCCACCATGGGCCATTCATACGCGCAATCGGCGCACACATAGTTGTCGCCGTCTTGGTAGGTGTTTTCTTGGCCGCATTGAGGGCAGGCAGGGATGCTGGACATGTGATTGTTTTCTTTCAAAGGAGAGCAGTATAAATTTGCAAGGTCAAGCCGCTGTGTTTAGCGAACTTGTAGCTTGATGCCATTCGTTGTGGCGGCTGTCATTTCACCCACTTCACAAGCATCGGCGAAGCCGTGTTGGTGGAACACCGCCAGCACTTCAGCAACGGATTCCGGTGCACACGCCACCAGCAAGCCGCCGCTGGTTTGAGGGTCACTCAACAGCGCTTGGTCAATCGCGTTGCGCTCAGCTGCGAGTTCAATCTCGCTGCCATAAGCCGACCAATTGCGCCCAGAGGCACCGGTGAGCATGCCTTGCTCGGCCAACTCGCGCACACCGTGCAACAAAGGCACTTGGTTCATGTGCAGTTGCACCGTGTGCTGACTGCCGCGTGCCATTTCTAACGCATGGCCTGCCAAGCCAAATCCTGTCACATCCGTCATAGCGTGCACACCTGCTAAGGCAGAGAGTGCCGAACCTGGTGTGTTGAGTTTGGTGGTGTTGGCAATCATCTGTGCATAGCCTTCAGGGCTGAGTGCATTCTTTTTCAATGCCGCTGACAACACACCAACACCCAATGGTTTGCCCAAAATCAAACGGTCACCCACGCGTGCATCGGCATTGCGTTTGATGCGCTTGGGGTGCACAAGTCCTAAGACGACTAAGCCGTAAATGGGCTCGACAGAGTCAATGGTGTGGCCGCCCGCGATGGGAATGCCGGCTTCACGGCACACGCTTTGGCCACCATCCAAAATTTTGCCAATCGTCTCGGCAGGCAGCACGTTGATGGGCATGCCCACCAACGCCAAGGCCATGATGGGTGTGCCGCCCATGGCGTACACATCGCTGATGGCGTTGGTGGCAGCGATGCGGCCAAAGTCAAACGGGTCATCCACGATGGGCATGAAGAAGTCGGTGGTGGCAATCAACGCTTGCTCATCGTTGAGCTGGTACACCGCTGCGTCGTCGGCTGTTTCAATGCCCACCAACAACTGGGGTGGGATGGGCATGGCGCTGGTGCTTTTGAGAATCTCGCTCAACACGCCTGGGGCAATCTTGCAGCCGCAACCACCACCGTGAGAGAGGCTGGTGAGGCGAGGGATGGTGTTGGTGTTTGAGGAACTCATAGCAGCTTTCGTGAATAGCCTTTGATTTTGCCAGCTACAAGGGCAAACCCATATCAGGGGCGATTTCCCAATCAAGTAGGCTGTGTGGCATCCAAAGTCGGGAGGTAGGTATGCGTTTGAGGTTGTGGATGCTGGTCGTGCTTTTTCCAGCCATGGTGAATGCCGCACCTGAGTTGCGTTGCCATTTCGAGGTGAATGCCGAGCACTTTGAACACAGCTTCAAGCCAGTGTCTGATCCCTATACCGTCCAGAGCGTGAATTTGGCTGATCGCTTTCGTTTCAAAGCCGTGGTGTTGGGCAACGACACGCGTGTGGATTTGGTCAATTTGTATGTGTCGTACCAAACCGAACGCCAACCCATGGTGTTGCAGCACGTCAAGTTTGTGGCACCTGTGGCGCAACGGCAGCCTGCGCCGGATGCGTTGACAGGTCGTGTGGCTTTGTATTCCCCATTTTTAGGCAAAGAGTTGCAGTACGGCTGTGCTTTGCATGAGGTTGTGCCATGAAGTTTTTGCAATCCCTCATTTTGAAAACCACAGCACTCAGCATGTGCACTGCACTGTGCATGAGTGCAGCGATGGCCCAAGCCTCTGAGCCCGTGGTGTCGGTGGTGTTTGCGGGTGACATCATGCTCGAAGGCGGACCAGACCGCGCCATTCGTCGTGGCCGTGACCCGTTTTCTGGCGTGGCGCATTTGTTCAAAGGTACAGACATACGCCTAGGCAATTTAGAGTGCGTGGTTGCCACGGTGGGGTCGGTCGAGCCCGAAAAACCCAACGTCTTTCGTGTGCATCCGCGTGGCTTGAAATACGTGCAGCGCCACTTCGATGCTGTTGGCTTGGCCAACAACCACTCGGGTGACTATGGTCCTCACGCTTTTGCTCAGATGTTGGGCCTGCTCAAACAGTCAGGCTTGGGTTATTACGGCGGTGGCCACAATTTGAAAGAGGCGCACACGCCGCTCATCCTAGAGCGACAAGGCCTTCGCATTGCCATTCTTGGCTATGACGAATTTCAACCGCGCAACTTCGAGGCCGATCATGACCGCCCCGGCGTGGCATGGAGTGAAGACGAGCAAGTGGTGCGTGACATCACGGATGCACGTCGCGTGTGGAAAGCTGATGTGGTGATTCCTGTCATGCACTGGGGTTGGGAAGAGCCAAGGGCTAATGCGCGTCAACGTGCGTTGGCCAGGCTGATGATTGACGCTGGCGCAGATGCTGTCATTGGCGGCCATCCGCATCAGTTGCAGGACACAGAGCAATACAAGGACAAACCCATTTTTTACAGCCTTGGCAACTTTGTGTTTGAAGGTTTCCCTGACAAGGTGAATAACGTGGCTTGGGTGGTGCGTCTGACATTGGATCGTCAGGGCGTGCGCGCATGGCAGGCGCACACCGTGCACATCGACAAGCAAGGTTTGCCACACGCTAGCAAGGAACCCACGCATGGGGGTGTTGTGCGCGAGTGAGCTGTCTTTCTGTACGAATTGTGTCGAGCTTGAATTTGTGAATGTAGGGAGCTGTAGGTTTTGTACGTCTGAGGCGTTAGCATCAAGTCTGAGACCCATATGTATTCATTGATTTCAAAGATATTGCGCTCTGGCGCGACCCTATTTAGCACCTTTTTCCTCATATCGCTCGCATGGTCAAGCTCCGTGGCGGCGAAGGATTTGGTCTCGGCGCGTAGCTACTGGGAGGACGTGCAAGGTCAAGCCACATTTGAAGATGCGCAAACACGGCCCTACGCCGCTTATGGCGGTATCTTGGCCAAGGGCTACAGCGACTCCGCGTTTTGGCTGCGATTGCGGATTGAGCCAGCCGCTGCCGGTGACAAACTTGTATTGCGCATTCGTCCCGCATTCATTGACCAAGTGGTGCTGTTTGATCCTGCCGATGCAACGCGACATGGTCCTGCAACTGCGGGGGATATGACACCTTGGTCAGAGACCGAATATCAGTCCTTGAACCACGGTTTTTTGATCGCGTCTTTGCCGCAAGCGCGGGATGTGTATCTGCGTGTCAGCAGTACCAGCACGTTGATGGTTCATGTTGAAGCCTTGACCCAGCTTGAGGCCGCGCGCTTAGACCATACACAGGAGTTGATTTATTCCGTCAGCATGGGTTTGATCGTGATGTTCTTGGCGTGGGTGTTGGTGAGTTGGGTGAATGACCGTGACCATGTGAACCGCGCTTTCGTGACCAAGCAACTCGTGTCGATTTTGTACACCGCAGGGTACTTTGGTTATTTCCGTGTGTTTTTGAGTGAGGCCGCATCACCCGCCAGCATCAATTTAATTTTCAACATCGTGCTCATTTCGGCGACGGGCTTGGCCTTTTGGTATGAAACCCATTTTTTGCGCGACTACGAACCACCTGCATGGTTGATGCATATTTTGCGGTCTTTGTATGCCGCAGCATTTGTGTCGATGATTCTGCTGTTCGCTGGGTACACGCGTCTCGCACTTGAGTTAAATATGTTGATGATTGGTTTGGGCTCTGCGTTGCTGTTGATTGCAGTGCTGGTTTTTATCAAGGGCCCATCGAATAAGCAAACGACAGGCGTGCCGTTTCGTTTCAATCGTGGCGTGATCGTGGTCTATTACCTCAGCCTCTCGTTTGCACTGTGGGTGGCGGTTTGGCCCAGCTTGGGTTTTGATGTGGCCACAGAGTACAGCTTGCACAATTTGGTGCTGAATGGGTTCTTTTCTGGCTTGTTGATGACCATTCTTTTGCAGGTGAGGGCGCGTCGCTTTGAGCTCAATCGCCGTGAAGTTTCCAATGCCTTGTATTTGTCGCAACAGCAAGTGGCATTGGAGCGGCAACGCCGTGATGAACAAACTCACTTTTTGCACATGTTGATGCACGAACTGAAAACGCCATTGGCTGTGATCGATATGGCCTTGCACACGCGAACAGACTCCGAAAAATCGGCGGCCTATGCCAGTCGCGCAGTGTCGGACATGAAGGCCATTCTCGAGCGATGCATTGACGCCGATCAAATCGAAGAAGGTGCGCTGGAGGCCAAGGTGGAGCGGGTGGATGTGGCGCGCTTATTGAATGAGCTGATCTTCAGTCAAAACATTCAGCCTGAGCGTTTGTCGTTGCAATTGGACGAGGTGCCAGAGGTGCTGACAGACCGTCAGTATTTGCGCATCATCTTGGGCAACTTACTTGACAACGCCTTGCGATACAGCGATGGTCGCACGCCTGTAGACGTGCGTGCCGCAGTTTCCGATGGCCCCGATGGTGCGCCAGGGGTGGCGGTGACGTTTTCTAATCGCCCAGGCTTGGCCGCTTGGCCTGAGCCGAACAAGGTGTTTCAAAAATATTACCGAAGTACTGGCGCACAAAGCCAATCTGGCACAGGTTTGGGTTTGTTTTTGGTGTCGAGTTTGGCCAATCGAATTGGTGCGTACTGCCGTTACGCACCTGATGAAAGACGTGTGAGGTTTGTGTTGTGGCTACCCATTTAAACATTGTGGTCGTTGAGGACCACCAAGATTTACGCGAGCTGACGTGCATGGCTTTGGCCAACAAAGGTCACCATGTGTTTGGCTTGTCGTGTGCGGAAGAGTTGGAAGATGCAGTCAAGGGCGGGGCGACAGATGTGTTCATCTTGGATCTGAACTTGCCTGGTGAAGATGGCATCAGTTTGGCCAAGCGGATTCGCCAGGCGTATCCCTTGGTAGGCATCATCATGTTGACTGCACGTTCGCAAGCCAAAGAAAAAGTGCAGGGCTATGAAAGTGGTGCGGATTTGTACATGACCAAACCGGTCGACTTCGAGGAGTTGTGCGCCGCGTTGCAAGGCTTTGTGCGTCGCCGCCAAGTGGCCTCTGAGGGCACGTTGACGCTGAGCAAACTCACGCTCACGGGTTCTGTGGGCTCGGTGCGTCTCTCCTCGGCAGAGGCCGACATGCTGATGGCCTTTGCAAGAGCGCCGGCCAGTCGCTTGGAAACATGGCAGTTGGCACACATTTTGGGGATGGAGATGGATGGTTTGAACAAAGCCAGCTTAGAGGTGCGCATCGTTCGTCTGCGCAAAAAAATGCTGGAAGCGGGTGCGCCCAGCTCTGTGATTGAGTCCATCCGAAATGTGGGTTACCAGTTAAGCGTCCCGATTCAGATCGTGTAAGCGCATCCGTTATCTGGCCTGATTGGAGCCCTCTAATACTTTTGATTGCTCTGTGTTCGTGGTGTGAATCAACTTATTCGCCAGTATGATCATTTTTCGTGAAGCTGTATTCGATCCAGCATGACAAACCCTTGAGGAGTGGCACTTGAAACAAGAATGGCAATCTAGTCTGGTGATCTTGTCACTTGTGATTGCCATGTTGGGTTCCTATGTTGCGCTCGTGCATGCGGATCGCATGACAGAAAGTAAGGGCCGATCCGTTTGGATTTGGATGGTGTTGGGCGGCCTGACCCTTGGTCTATCTATTTGGGCCATGCATTTTGTCGGCATGCTGGCCTACAAGCTTCCGATTGAGTTGATGTATGACGCAGAGCTCACGCTGTTGTCTGTGCTGCCTTCTTTCTTGGCATCTGTCCTCGGTTTTCATTTGCTCAGAACCCCGCAATTGAATGCTGCCAAACTGATCGTTGGTGGCGCTGTCATGGGGCTTGGCATTGTCTCCATGCATTACATCGGTATGGCGGCTTTGATGCTCAGCCCCGCATTGCGCTACAACCCAGCCGTTGTCATGACTTCCGTGGTCATCGCGGTTGTCGTGGCCATCGCGGCGTTAGGAATTGGACGATGGAATCAACGCAGCGGGCGTAACCCGAATTTGATCAGACTGGTTAGTGCTTTGATCATGGGTGTTGCGATTACAGGCATGCATTACGTGGCCATGCACGACATGCACATTGATGCCAACAGTGTGTGCATTTCTACGGGGCTCAATCTTCCCAATGGTGTATTGGCCATGGCTGTGGCTTCTGCGGTGATGGTGTTGCTGCTCAGTGGTTTGGTGGCCGCACTGTTTTACAAAAGAATTCGCGAGCAAGAGCAGGTGTTGGTGGCGCGTGCGCATACTTATCTGGAGAGGAGTCCAGACTCCTTGCTGGTAGTCAATGCGGATGGGAGTTTGCATTTTGTCAACCAAAGCGCCATGGCCATGTTTGGTTTGCCTGCCGAGATCACGGTCAGTGATTTAAAGCTTCAAACCTTCATCAAACCTCAAGAGCCGTTGGCCAAAGTTCATGAGTTGGCAAACAGCAAATTCTTGGCGTTGCCGCAGACGTTGTCATACCTTCAGCCGTTGATTGGTTATGACATCGTTGCCACGGCCTTTGATGGTCGCACGTTCACCGTCGAAGTCAGTGTCAGTGAGATCGAATTCAGCGATGCCTACCAACTGCTGATTGCGGTCAGAGATGTGACCTTGCGACGAGTTGCTGAGACCCGAATGGTGGAGGCTGAGTTGATGTTGCGTGGGCTCTCTGAAAGCTTGCCTGTCGCCATTTACCAGTACCTTTGGCTTGGGCCCAATCATGGCAAGTACAACTACATCAGCAAAAAGGCGCAAGCCTTGTTTGGCGTCACGCCTGAGTCGATCTTGCAGTCCCGCGACGCGTTGCTGGATTCCGTTTACGAGGCGGACAGACCGGCATTGATCAAGGCCTGGGAGTTGGCCAACGAAACGTGCCAGCCGTGGCAATGTGAGGTTCGCCATGTGCTTGCGGACGGCAGCATCCGCTGGGTGTTGGGTGCAGGGGTTCCGGTCAGCACAAGCAATGCCATGCATTTGAATCGGGCAGGCTCACAGCTTTGGTGCGGCTATTGGATGGATGTCACAGACAGATTGCAGCTCGTCGAAGCTTTGTCTAGTGCCAAACTGCAAGCGGAAGCGGCCAGCAAAGCCAAGAGCGACTTTTTGGCCAATATGAGCCATGAAATCAGGACTCCGATGAACGCCATCATTGGCCTGTCGCAGCTCATCAGGCAAACCCAGCTGAATGTGCAGCAACAAAAATATCTCTCGAGGATCACGCAAGCCGGCAAACACTTGCTGGGCATCATCAATGACATTTTGGATTTCAGTAAAGTCGAGGCGGGCAAGTTGACCTTGGAGTATGTCCGTGTGACGCTGGATCGCGTGCTTGGCAATGTCTCCGCCGTGGTGGGGGAAAAAGCAGCTGCCAAAGGCTTGGAGTTGATTTTTGATGTGGCGCCTGATGTTCCCAGCGACTTGATGGGCGATCCGCTCCGATTGGGGCAAGTGCTGATCAACTTCACGAACAATGCCGTCAAATTTACCGATCGTGGTGAGATCACCGTCAAAGTTCGCAAAGAAGCAGACTTGCCAGACGGCGTGATGCTTCACTTCACGGTCAAGGACAGTGGCATTGGCCTGAGCGAAGAGCAAGTTTCACGGCTGTTCAACAGTTTTGAGCAAGCGGATATGTCGACGACACGAAAGTTTGGTGGAACAGGCCTAGGCCTCGTTATCAGCAAGCGCTTGGCCGAACTGATGGGCGGTCAGGTTGGGGTGACCAGTGTGCTGGGCGTGGGTTCTGAATTCTGGTTCACGGCTAAATTCGGCGTCCACGCGGCTGTTCAAAATGAAATGGCCGTTGCTCACCCAGACTTGCGGGGCCTGCGATTATTGGTGGTGGATGACAACCCCTCTGCGCGTGCGGTGCTGGAAGGTTTGTTGGAACGCATGTCCTTTGAAGTCACCTCTGTGGACAGTGGCTTGAATGCCATTGCCGAGGTGAAAGCGGCCGAAGAAAGAGGATGCCCCTACCGAGTGGTGTTCTTGGATTGGCAAATGCCAATGATGAACGGTGGCGAAACAGCAAGGCAGTTGGCCAAGCTGCCCCTGCGCCAGAAGCCGCATTGTATTTTGCTCACCGGCTATGGCGGTGAGGGGGTGCTCCGCGAGGCGCAGGATTGTGGCTTTGATGAGATCTTGGTCAAACCCGTCAATCAGTCGCTCCTGTTTGATTGCTTGATGAGCGTACTCAGTCAATCCAAGACGCATTCGTCTCTTCAGACACAGGACGTCATTTTTTCAGCGCCTTACTTGAGAGGGCTGGTGGGCAAGAGAATCTTGCTGGCAGAAGACAACGAGATCAACCAAGAGGTCGCACAAGGGATGCTGGAGGCGAGCGGTCTGATGGTGGATGTGGCCGCCAATGGCTTGATTGCCGTTGAGTTGGCACGCCAACAGACCTATGACCTGATCCTCATGGACATGCAGATGCCCGTCATGGATGGTGTCACGGCGGCCGTGGAGATACGCAAACTCCCTAGCTATGAATCGGTGCCCATCGTTCCCATGACTGCCAATGTCATGCCTGAGCACCGCGCCCTGTGCGAACAAGCAGGCATGGTGGGGTTCATTCCCAAACCCATTGATGCCGAAGTGTTGTGGACCACCTTGACGCGTTGGTTGGCGTTTGCGAATACCTCTTCTGGTTTGGCCGCGCAGACATGGTCCCCCGCATTTGCAAAAGTGTCCTTAACTTCGAGCCAACAGTTGCCAGAAGGTCTGCGTTATGTGAGGGGCTTCAATGTGGATGCGGGGCTCTCTAGAACCATGGGCAATGCGAGCTTGTATGTCAGCTTGCTCAAGCGGTTTTTACCTACCGTGGATGATTTGATGCAAAAGGCCCAAAGCAGCTTAGATGTGGGGGACTTGGCATCGGCGCAGCTTCACGTTCACACGCTTAAAGGGGTTTCTGCCAACGTTGGCGCGCAGGACCTGGCGCAGACGGCCGCATTGCTTGAACAGGCACTGAGCACCCACGTCATGGATGCCGTCGTGGAGCAAAAACTCATAGACCTGCTTGTGGCTGTCGCTAACATCCATGCAGATTTTGAAAAAATACCGGTGGCAGACTTCGACGTTTTGCCGCCAAACTCAGCGCTCAAAGCGTCTCCATTGCTCATCCAAGCTTTTGTTCCCAAAGCGGAGATGCTCATGCATCTGTTGCGCGATGACGATCCCAAGGCTGTGAAATTGGCGCGTGAGTATGAAACCTTGTTGACAACATTTTTCGGCAAAGAGGGTCAAGAAATTCTGGACCTCTGTGAGGACATGGAGCTTGAAATGGCCGCCATCAAGTTGGAGCAATTGATGCGCGCTCAGGTGCAAAAATCTCACCAAGGAGAGACTAAAGATGTCTGATCAGGAAAAGCCCCAAGATGACTTGTTGCTCAAACGGGTCATGGTCGTGGATGACTCGGCCGATAACCTGATCTTGATGGCAGGGATTTTGGAAGGCACATACAAAGTGAAAGTGGCCAAAAGTGGTCCGCGTGCATTGGCCCTAGCTGCCGCAGAGCCTCATCCAGATCTCATCTTGTTGGACGTCATGATGCCCGAGATGGATGGGTACGAGGTGTGTGAACGCCTGAAACGCAACCCAGTCACATCGGCCATTCCCGTCATCTTTTTGACGGCTCGCACGGCACCTGAAGACGAAATGCATGCGTTCCGATGTGGCGCAGTGGATTTCATCACCAAGCCCATCAATCCAGAAGTCGTCATGTCCAGGGTTCATGCACATCTGCAAGCCAAGCTTGTGGCAGATCTGCTGCGGGATAAAAATGATTTTCTCGAACACGAAGTTCAAAGGCGTACCCAAGAGTTGATGGCCATTCAAGACGTCACGATTCGCATCATGAGTTCGCTGACGCAGACCCGAGACAACGAAACTGGAAACCATATACGTCGTACTCAAAATTACGTGAAAATTTTGGCCTTGAAATTGAGAGAAAAAGGCTTGTACAAAGACCTCTTGACTGACAGCTTCATTGATTCTCTTTACAAGTCAGCGCCTTTGCACGACATCGGAAAAGTGGGAATTCCGGACAGCATCCTGTTGAAACCCGGACCTTTGACTGCAGATGAATGGGACATCATGTGCACCCACCCTTCTTTGGGCAAGCAGACCATTGAGCGCGCGGAGGAGGACTTAGGGCTGCAGGTGAATTTTCTGAGGGTCGCAAAAGAGATTGCGTATTCACACCACGAAAAATGGGACGGCTCTGGCTACCCCCTTGGGCTCAGCGGAACAGAGATTCCCTTGCCAGCAAGACTGATGGCCTTGGCCGATGTGTATGACGCGCTCATTTCGCGTCGCGTGTACAAATCTGACATGAGCCATGTAGAGGCCGTAGACATCATCCAAGAGGGCAGTGGTTACCACTTTGACCCTGACATTGTGGACACGTTTCTCGATGCCCAAGACCAATTCCTTGATGTGGCCAGCCGCTACGCGGATGCGTGATGCGTCAAGCCTTGTAGAAGGCCCAGCGGTTTTTCCCTGAACGTTTAGCTCGGTACATGGCTTGATCCGCGTGTTCAAGCAATACAGAAGGCGGGCTATTGTCGGTGGGATAGGTCGTGACGCCGATGCTGGTGCTGACCCTTGTTGTCACCTTGCCGGTGATCTGAATCGGTTGGCGTATGGTTGACAGCATGCGTTCGAGTACTTCCTCGCAGGCTGTGGTGTCACTGATCTCCGTCAGTAGGATGACAAATTCATCACCGCCCAAACGGGCCACCGTGTCGTTCTTTCTCACGCACATGTGCAGGCGACGCCCAACTTCTCGCAGGACCTGATCACCCACCTCGTGGCCATGGTTGTCATTCACGTCTTTGAACCCATCCAGATCCATGAAACAAATGGCAATGCATTTGTCGTGACGTTGGCTGAAGGCAATCGCTTGCTCCAAACGATCCAGTAGTAAGTGTCGATTCGGCAAGCCTGTCAGGCTATCGTGGTACGCCACGTGCGCGAGTGCATCGTTGCGCGCCAACAAGGCGTCTTCCTCAAGGCGCACCAAACCACGTGTGCGCAGCAAAATGAGTGTCAGTGCAGCCAACAGAAGCAAACAAGCCAGCAGCAGGAAATATACTCACCTCGTGACGCAATTGGATCAGTGCACGGTCCATTTCTGTGGCTGAAATTTTTAACTCAAGCCATCCGATAGGCACGCCAACATCCAGACGTAACCATTGCGTCACGACATCTTGAGTGATGTCCACGTCGACGGCGTGGGTTGGCAGTTGGATCTGCTTTTGGGTATAGATCGACTTTGCGTCGTGCTTGGGTGATTCACGCTGCATGAGGGATAAAACGCGCCCATCTCGGTCTGCAACCATGATGGACAACACTTGAGCGTCAGCCAGTGTTTGCTTCAAGCGGGTTTCAAGTCCAGCATAGTTTTCAGCAATCACATCTTCTTCGATGGCGATGGCCACACCATCGGCCATCAAGCGCGCAGTGGTCTCAAGACCTGACACGCGAATTTCATCTGCGCGTTGGTTGAACCACCAGATGGCTGTAACGGCTGCCAAGATGGTGCCTATGCCAATCCACAAAGCCCCACGCAACAAAACGCGTGTACTCACCCTAGGCAGTGGCGGCTTTTCAGTTCTCATCAAATACGGCGAATTTTTGAAGATTGAGCTTGTCCAGTGGGGCGAAGTCACGCTGATAGTTCGCTTGCGTGGGGTGCGAAATTTGCACACCATCTAGCAACTTTTGTTCAGCTTGGGTGGATGACATCGACATCAATGTGGTGACCACAGACTGCCTGAGAGCCGGCGTGACACGTGGGTGCGCAATCAAAGGGTGGGGCGCGTAGCTTGAGGTCTCAAACAAAATTCGCAAATTTGCACGAAGGGCTGCATCTTCTTGCTGCCACGTGATATTGACCCCGCCTGCCGCCGCGACATCGCCTAAAGCCACGGCGCGGTAACTGTTGGCATGCGTCTTGGCATATTGGGGGTGAATCTGTATGCCTTTGCTGGCCAACTCTGCGCGAATCAGCAAAGAGGCGGCAAAGGCATTGGGCGATGGAAAGGCAACATCTTTGCCCTGCAACTGTCGAATATCGTAGATAGGGCTGTCGGCTTTGACCGTCACGATGCCGCTTAATTTCGTCGTGCTGTCCATCAGCAGTGGAACATAGCCTTGACGCTTTTTCGCAACGACTGCATGGTAAGGATTGGCAAATGCCAGATCGGGTTGACCGTTGAACAAAAACTTCTCGAAGGCTGGAATGGTTTCGGGAATGATCAGATCAAAGCATAGGTTGGTACGTTGACCCACATGTTCCAGCAAGGGGGCCCACTTGGTATAAGTGACTGAGCGTGGCAGCTGCGGTACTACCGCAATCGTCACGACCTTTTCACTGTCACGATTGCCGAGACATGTACTCCACGCAGCGCTTGTAAATACCGCAAACACAAACAGCACGATCGCTGCACGGCAATTGACCGTCAAATGAAGCATCGCAGTCCCTTGTTTTTTTGAGAATTGGATTTACTTCTCTAAATTGTAATTATATGCGGTTTGTATTGTTATTGCTATAAATTCATCAAAACTGAAGACGATGGCGTGGCGCCAGTTGAATGAAGTTTGGCTATAGAGAATGCCTAGAATTTATTCAGCCTACCAATCATTCTGTAATTTTTGACATGCCTCAAGACGCAACGACTGAAGATTTCAATCTAGAAGCAAAGGCGCTCATCGTGTTGGGTTGCGCCGTTGTTTACACCAATGCCTTCAATCTCAACGCGTACATTTTTGATCGTTACTTTGCCTTCTCTCAATTTGTGAATTGGGTTTTTATTCCAAGCGGTCTACAGCTTTTGTTTGTTCTCGTTTTTTTAGAGCTTGGAGCAATGGGGGTGATGGCTGGATCTGCTTTTATTCACTACACGAATGCACCTGATGCGCATCTGTTCAATATCGTGACCAGCATCGTTTCAGGTGGATCACCTTTGCTGGCTCAAGCGGTTGCGAAGCGTCTTTTTGGGCTTGATATCACCTTGACGGGTTTTAATGCGCAGCTCTTGCTGAAGGTTTCAGTGCTGTTTGCTTTGGTGAGCCCCGTTCTTCACCAGATTTGGTACTTCTTTGTTGGAAGAGTTGAAAACCTCATCACTGATACCGCTGTGATGGCCATAGGCGATTGGTTCGGGACTGTGCTGGTGCTTGCGACAGCAGCTTTCATCTTGAAGCTTTTCAGGCTATTGGCTAATCAGTAATTCGGGAAAACTGAGAGGGGATTTATAAGCGTACAGCCAAAAAAATGCCCACTGTTGTGGGCATTTTTGCTCTAAGCCGCTCATTACTTAGATGTTTGGCTCCTCGACCTGGGCTCGAACCAGGGACCTACGGATTAACAGTCCGGCGCTCTACCGACTGAGCTATCGAGGAATATTCGGTATGTAGAGCATTGCGCTTTACAGAGATCAGCAGTATAGCAAAAAAATCGATGTTTTTACAAGGACAGGGCAAGGTTTTAAAAATGAGGCGGTCATAGCTGCATGCCAATCTGCAGAGGCAAGAATCTGATGTATCAGTCTCGTTTTGTCTCGCCGTGTTGTGTCAAGAGAGATGACCGTCTATGGCTTAAACCAAGGTTATGTCAACTTCAATGTTGCCGCGCGTAGCATTTGAATACGGACACACTTGATGTGCCGCATCAATCAGGTCTTGTGCCACAGCACGGTCCATTCCCGGCAAGCTGATCGCCAAACGCGCTGCAATACCAAAGCCAGCTGGGATAGGGCCGATGTCGATGCTCGCATCAATCGCGGCATCTGCTGGCACAGCAATCTTTTTCAAGCCTGCCACATGCTTCATGGCGCCCATGAAACAAGCGGAATAGCCAGCGGCAAACAGCTGCTCAGGATTTGTTGCGCCACCCATGCCACCCAATTCTTTGGGAGGGGCCAGTTTCACATCGAGCAAACCATCGTCAGAAACTGAACGACCTTCACGGCCTCCTGTGGTGTGTGCGTGCGCGGTGTAGATGACTTTGTCGAGTTTTGTTGTCATGGTGGGTTCCTTTGCTTAGTGAATTGAGAGAGTGAATTGAATTTGGTTTAGATTTCGATAGCTTCGAAGTCAGCTTTGGCTACGCCACAGTCTGGACCTGCCCAATCTTCTGCCGTCTTGGTTAATCGGAATGGGGTGAATGATAGATTTAGCCAATCGATTTGGCTAATTGGAATTCTCTAAATCGGCGATAGCGATTACAAAGATGAGGTCGGTATGTGTCAATTGCGACAGCGTTGATATGCGAGTTGAATTCGCCGGAGCCAGCTTCTACTCATCCCCCGCTTACTTGGGAATGCAGTGAAGAGTCAAAATACTTGACGCGTCAAATTTATTGGAGCTCTATTTTCAGAGGTGAAACTGAACTGTCGCACGAACCGTGCGAGGTGCTCCTGGATAGAGGAAATATTGCCCGTATTGCTTGGGGGACTCGCGCCAGTAGTGTTTGTTGGCGACGTTGTTGATGGCCAATGTCCAAGTGGATGCGGCGCTGTTCATCTTGGTGTCGTAGTGTGCGTGTGCATCGAGTGTGGTCCACGCAGGCAGCATGATGTCGCCATTTTCGGTGACGTTGCGTTCGCCTTCATGTGACAGGCGCACGCCAGAACGCAGTCCCACGATGTTGACCGAGCGGTATTCCACCATGCCACGCACGATGTACTTGGGCACGTTGATCGGACGCTGGCCGTTCAGATTGGTTTGGACGGTGGCGTTCTCTCGTTGGGCATCTAACCATGTGGCACTGCCGTTCACAGACCAACGGTCTAACTTGCGTTGCCCATTCAGTTCTAAGCCTTGATGGTGGGCTTGACCATCGATTTGTCGGGTGCAAGTGCCAGGGCTCGCGCTGCAAACACCGGAATCCGAAACCGCGGGGCGTGTGATGTCAAACCAAGTGATTTGCCAGTTGTTGTCTTGTCCTTGGCTTTTGATCCCCACTTCGCGTTGCGTGCTGCGCAGCACGGGCAGGGGTTGGCCAGCGTTGGTGTAGCTGATGTTGCTTGGTGTGGTCTGCACCTCTAGGCCTTGCCCGTAGCTGGCGTACGCGAGGTAATTGGGGGTGAGCTGTTGGCTCAACGCGAACCACGGTGTGTTTGCACTGCGTGTGTCTTGCACGGCTGCACTGCCATCGGTTTGTTGGCTGCTGCGGTTGAGTTGTGTGTGACGCAAACCAAGCCAAGCATGGGTGCGTTCAGTCAATCGCACACGGTCGTTGAACGCGATTTCAGTGTTGTAGTCGCTGCGGTTGGTTTGCAGGTAACTGTGGTTTGCTGCCGTGGTTGTGTCTAAACCGCCATTGATGTTGGTCACGCCCAGCAAGTTGACGGTGTCGCTGTAGGGCATGCGGTCAAGTTGGCGTTGGCGCATCAAGCTCAACTTCACGTTGTGTTCTAGGCCTCCCAGCAGGGTGTGGCCTTGCACCTCGGTTTGGATGACGTCGTTGCTGCGGTGTTCGTTTTCGCTGCGGTAGTCGTAGATTTGAAAATCACCGTTGCTGCAAAACCTGTTGGTTGGCGCTGTGGGGCAGCCCGATGCGTATGTCAAACGGTCATCTGCGCGCAGACGTTGCATGCCGTATTGGGTGTTCCACATCCAACCGTTGTCGAGTTGGTGCTTGAGGCCGATGGTGCTTGTCAGTCCGTCAAAGACGCCTGGTTGTGAGCTGGGTTGACGCGTGATGTTGCGCTTGCCATCCACAGGTGAGGGGAGTGCTTGGTTGCCCGGTCCGAGCAAGCTGTAAAAGTTCACCCCAATTTGCTCGTGATGGCTTTGTTCAAACTCCCACTCCAGACGGTTGCGACCATTGATGCGCCAGTCCATTGCCAAGGCGACCAAGTCACGACGACCTTGGGTGTCGCGAATGTAGGGGTTGAGGTCTTCATGGGCCACGTTGAAACGGTAGCCAAAATCTGCCCCTTCACCAAAGCGCCCTCCCAAATCGGCGGCAACCAGTCGGTTGTCGCCAGGGCCATAACTGAGCGTGACATCACGTATGTCTTTATCCGCTTGGGTTGGTGCACGCTTGACCACGTAGTTCACCAAGCCACCCGGAGCGCTCGTGCCTGACTGAATGCCGCTCGTGCCTTTGAGCAACTCAATGCGTTGCTTGTTGTCCATCGGCGTGATGGTTTCGGCAGAAATAGGTAGGCCTTCCCGGCGGTAGTTGTAGCGGTTGTCCAGTGCAAAGCCGCGCACGCTGAGCTTGTCCCAATAGGCTGGCAAGTTGTAGCTGTCGCTCACAGATGCATCTAAGCGAAGCGCATCTGTGATGCGTTGTGCACCGATGTCGCGCAGGGTGGCTTGACCAATGGTCGTCACGCTGAAGGGCTGGGCTTGCGCTGATACGTCATCAAAACCAGCCACCCGAACGGGGGGCTCGGCGGTGATGGTGATTTCTGTTGGGGCTGTTTGGGCCCACACCGACGAAGTGGCTGCAACACAAAGCGCAGCAGCGTTTTGTATGTGCGAAATTCTAAAAAATCTAGATCTGCCACTCATGGTTTGACTTTACTTGATTTGCACTTAAGCACAGCTTTGCATACGTTGCTGCAAATCCTTGGCTGCAGCTTCTGGTGCTTGTGCCCCAGTGATGGCCCGCACCACCGCAATCGAGCCCACGCCGCTTTGCATCACCACGGGGATGCGTGCTTCATCTATTCCTCCGATGGCCACCAAAGGGCTGTGTTGCATGAGCTTGGCATAGGCATACAAGCGGCCCGTGCCTTGTGGCGCGGTTTGCATGCGCTTGAGCGTGGTGGGAAACACAGCGCCTAAAGCGATGTAGCTGGGGCTGACCGCATCGGCGCGCAACATCTCGGCATAGCCGTGGGTGCTCAGGCCCAGCCTTAAGCCTGCTGCACGAATTTGGTCGATGGGAGTCACGTCCATGTCTTCTTGGCCAAGGTGCACACCGTAAGCGCCTTCGTCGATGGCGATTTGCCAGTGGTCGTTGATGAACAGCAGTGCGCCTGTGCCTTGCACGGCCTGCACCGCTGCACGTACTTCTTGGCGAATGGCCGTTGCATCATCTGACTTGAAACGCAGTTGTACCGTGGGCACGCCTGCGTGTGCCATGCGGCCCACCCATTGCGCGTCAGGCAACACGGCGTAGAGCCCCAAGTGCTGAGGACATCTGGGGAACGCATGGGCACGGGGCGCGGGTGCGATGCCGAAATCTTGCGGGTGGCATGGCCAATCGTCGAGTGAAAACTGTCCCGTGCGTTGCGTTTGTGCAGCCCATGCTTGTGTCACGCACTGTGCGTCGTGTTCTAAAAAGCCGAGCATGCGACAGCCTTGCAACACGCCCGCAGTCTCTGTGCTGAGGGCAGCATCGTTGGCATGCACGGCTTGCGCGTAGGGCACAGCTTCCCCCGCCAGCATGGCCGCGTGGTGTGCGGCCAAGGCGAGGGCGATGTCTTGCGCTGTGTTCAAACTGAGGCTCATGCTTGGTGCCAAAACGGTGTGCCTAACACGGGGGTGCTGGGTTGGGCGCTGTCTTGCGCTTGCATGGCCCCCGAGCGGTAGGCTGCGCGCCCTGCGTTGACAGCATCGGCAAAGGCCTTGGCCATGCTGACTGGGTCTTGCGCCAAAGCCACGGCGGTGTTGAGCAGCACAGCATCAAAGCCCCATTCCATCACTTGGCAGGCGTGCGAAGGCAGGCCCAAACCCGCGTCCACGATCATGGGCACATCCAAGCGCTCGCGCAAAGTGCGAAGGGCGTGTGGATTGATGGGGCCTTTGCCTGTGCCGATGGGCGCAGCCCACGGCATGACGGCTTGGCAACCCACATCGACCAAACGCTGGCACAGCACCAAATCGTCGGTGGTGTAGGGCAGCACTTTGAAGCCTGCTTGGATCAAGCGGCTGGCCGCCTCGGGCAAGTTCAGCGTGTCGGGTTGCAAGGTGTAATCGTCGCCAATGAGTTCGAGCTTGATCCAGTCGGTCTCAAACACCTCACGCGCCATCTCTGCGGTGGTGATGGCTTCTTGCACGCTGTGGCAACCCGCGGTGTTGGGCAGCACGGGCACCTTGGCTTGGCGCAGTAGATTCCAAAAGCTTTGCGAGGCTTCACCGCCGCTGCCGGTTTGGCGGCGCAGCGAGGCGGTCAACATGGCCGGCTGCGAGCGTTCGATGGCTTGCAACAGCACGCTGGGCGATGGGTAACGCGACGTGCCCAGCAGCAAACGGCTGTGGAAAGTTTCGCCGTACAGCGTGAGGGGATCAGCAGGGAGTGTGTGTGTCGTCATGGTGCGCTCGTGTTGTGATTAGCCGCCGGTGATGGGGGAAATCAATTCGATCTTGTCGTGGTTGGCCAGTGTGTGGGCTGCGTATTGGCCGCGGGGCACAAATTGCAAATTCACGGCGGCGGCAAAAGGCGGCTGAATACCGGCGAGTGCCACCGCATCGGCCAAAGTGGCGCCTTGCGGCAGTGTGTGGGGTGCTTGGTTGATCAGCACTGCGATGGTCGTGTCAGACATGTTCAAACTTCAGTTGGAATTGTTGTGCCAAGTGTGTGGTGTGGTGTTGCACCCATTCGATCACCACGTCGAGCATGGCCGGCGAGATCAAAAAGCCGTGGCGATACAGACCGTTGATCTGCACCGTGCGTTCGCCCAAGCAGCGAATGGCCGGCAAATTGTCGGTCAAGGTGGGACGAGCTTGGGTGGTGACTTCGAGGATGCGCGCCTCGGCAAATCCGCTGTGCACTGTGTAGGCGGCGCTGAGCAACTCAAGCGTCGAGCGCACGCTGGCGGGCGACAAGTCTTCGGTCTCAATCTCGGTCGCGCCGATCACGAACACATGGTCTTCTTTGGGGGCGATGTAGATGGGGTAGCGCGGGTGAATCAAACGGGTGGGGCGTTGCAGCGTGACCTCGGGGGCGTGCAATCGAATGACTTCGCCACGCACACCGCGCAACTGGGGCCACTCGGTGCGTGCGCCCAAGCCTCGGCAGTCGAACACCCAGTCGGGTTGGCCTGCCTGGCCCGGCTGAAAGTCTTCGGGTGCGCGTGGGCTGTGCCAATGCAAGTCCACGTTTTGCTGCTCTAGGCTTTTCAGTAATGCGGCCAGCAATTGGCGGTTGTCGAGTTGGCCTTCTCCCGGCAAGTACAGCGCTTGTGCAAAACGGTTTTCCAACGCAGGCTCGTGTTGCTGCAAACCTTCGGCGTTCAAGGTTTGAGCCGCAGGCAAGGTGGGCAGTTGCTGGTGGGTGCGGTGCATCAACTGCTCAAAGCGTTTGGCCTCGGCAGCGTCTTGGCGGTGCCACAGCACCAGCGTGCCGTTTTGTTGAAAGAACACGGGTTCAGACAAGGGAGCGATCAATTCGGGCCAGCGCTTGAGCGCGTGCTGGCCCATCTGCACCACGGGCAGTTCGGTGATGGCCGATTCGGCCAGCGGGGCCAACATGGCCGCCGCCACACGCGCTGCCGCACCTTGTGCGTCGGGGCTTTGGGCCTCGTACACCGTCACGTGGTGGCCGAGTTGCGCCAAGGTGTGAGCGAGCAAGCGGCCCATCAGGCCCGCGCCTAGCACCACGCTTGAAATCTGTGCATTCATTGAACGAGGTCCTTTGTGATTTGCGGATAATGCCGCCCATGAACAATTCTTACCGCTACGCACGCGTCCTCACCATTGCTGGCTCTGACAGTGGCGGGGGGGCCGGCATTCAAGCCGACTTGAAAACTTTTGCAGCCTTGGGCTGTTACGGCATGAGCGCCATCACTGCCTTGACCGCGCAAAACACCGTGGGCGTGCAAGGCATTCACGCCGTGCCCGCCGAGTTTTTGAAAGCGCAAATTCAGTCTGTGGTGGAAGACATCGGCGTTGATGCGGTCAAGATCGGCATGCTGCACGCGCCCGGCATTGTGGAGGTGGTGGCTTGGGCCATCGACCATTACAAACTGACCAACGTGGTGTTCGACCCCGTGATGGTGGCCACCAGCGGAGACCGCTTGATTGCCAACGAAACTGTGCAAGTGTTGGTGCGCGAGTTGTTCCCGCGCGTGAGCGTGATCACCCCGAACTTGGATGAAGCTGCTTTGCTCTTGGGCCACGACATTCCCAATGCCAACGCCTTGGACAGTGCCGCACAAGATTTGCTGGCCATGGGGGCCAAGGCCGTGTTGCTCAAAGGCGGGCACTTGGCGGGTGACGAGGTGGTGGATCTGCTGGTGCAGGCCCACGGCCCTTCGCAACGCTTGGCGTCTCAGCGCATTGCGAGTCGCAATGTGCACGGCACAGGCTGCACTTTGTCGTCGGCCATCGCCGCGCATTTGGCCTTGGGTCATGGCTTGAGCGACGCGGTGCGCTTGGCACGTACCTTCATCTTGGGTGCGATTGCGCAAGGCGCAGACATCACCACGGGGCATGGTCATGGCCCCTTGAATCATGGTTTTGCGCCCGTGCCGCTTCATCGCATCACCAAGCCACCGTCGACCGTCAACACCTGACCGGTCACAAAGCGGCTCCAGTCAGAAGCCAAGAACAGCACTGGCCCCGCCACATCATCGGGCGTGGCCAAGCGGCCCAGTGGGGTCTGTGCAATCAGCAGGTCTTTGACAGACTCTTTGGTGGCGCGGCTGGAGTCCGTCGGGCTCACCAAGCCGGGGGCCACGCAATTCACCCGAATGCCCAAAGGCCCCAACTCGGCGGCGAGGTTGCGGCTGAAACCCACCAGCGCCGACTTGGCCGTGGTGTAGTCGTGGTACGCGATGCTGGGGCGGTCCACCAAATCGCTGCTGAGGTTGACGATGCTGCCTTGCCCGCGTTGTTTGAAATGCGGCAACACGGCTTGGCACACGTTGTAGGCCGCATGCACCGCGCCATCAAACTGGGTTTGGTAAGCCTGCCAAGGCACATCCCCAAAACGCTGGCGGTGGTCGGGGTCGAAGGTGTAAGGGCTGAAGGCGTTGTTCACCACCGCATCGATGCGACCTGTTTCGCGCAGGGCCTGCGCCACCATGTCGTTCACAGCTTCAGGCGAACGCACATCGGCTGACAGCGCCCACGCATCCCCCCCGAGTTGTTGGCACTGGGCCACCACGTCTTGGGCCGCTGCATGGTTGCTGAGGTAGTTCACCAGCACCATTGCACCTTCGCGTGCAAACGCTTTGGCAATCGCTGCGCCAATGCCTCGGCTGGCGCCTGTGACCAAGATCACTTGGCCTGCAAAGTTGCGTGGGAGGGTGTTCATTTCTTGGGGGTGGTTTTGACGCTGGATGTGGCCGTGGGCAACAAGTCTTGGCTAACCACGTCACTGATTTGGATGTCGCGCTGAATCACACCAAAGGCTTTGTAGGCCTTGGCACCTTTTTGCAGGCCTGCCATGTCGAAGGCACCCAAGCCGCGTTTGTCGGTGATGGCTGATACGCTGGATTCGTTGCGCAGTCGGATGATGTCCAAGTTCATGCTGACGTTTTGGCCGTCGATGGCGACTTTCACGGCGAGCTTGGCCGCTTCTTCGGGCGACTGCATCATCCATTTGGCACTGTCTTGGTAGGCGCGCAAGAAGCGTTTGAGCACGTCTTTTTTCTGTTGGTAGGTGTCTTCACGCACCACAAAGAAGTCACTTGAAATGTTGAGATGGTTTTTGATTTCCATCACATTCACACCGCCCAAACCTTTTTGACGGCCCACCAACAAACCGGTGTCGGTGGCGGCTGTGGCATCGACCTGGCCTTGCATGAGCGGGGCGAAGTTCAGCAAACCCGTCACCACCACGGTCACGTCGGCCTCGGTCAAACCGGCTTGGTGCAACAGCACTTGCAAGTTTTGACGGGTGCCGCTGGACAAGCTGTAAACACCAATGCGCTTGCCTTTGAGGTCGGCGGGTTTGAGGATGTTTTGTGATTTCAGTGACACCACGTTGAACACGTTTTGCGGGTAGATGTCGTAGATGGCGCGCAGCTTCTCACCCTTGTCCAAGGCGGTGAAAAATGAGCCGGGGTCGGTGAAGGCAACATCGGCCTGACCGCTGAGCAAGTTGCGCAAAGCATCGCCACCGCCTGCACCCGGCACATAGCCCAGTTCAATGCCACGGGCTTTGAAAAAACCTTTGTCTTCTTCCACCAGCAAGTTGGTGATTTCAGTGATGGGTTTGCTCCAACCTGCGACCACCACTTTGTCGAGTTTGGGCGTGGCTTGTGCCCAGCTCACGGCCGGTGCGGCGAACGCCATGGCGATCGTGAGGCTGGAGATTCGGCGCATCCAAGCGTTGGCGGTGAGACGGGTCATGAGGTAGTCCTTTGTGAAAGATGAGACGAGGTACCGAGCAAACGGCGTTCCAGCCATTCGCAAATTTTGTAAAACGCGAGCCCGAGCACGGTGATGACGGTGAGCACGGCAAACATCAGCGGTGTGTCCATGGAACCTTGGGCCGCGATGATCAAGGCCCCCAGCCCACGGCTGGCGCCGATGAATTCACCCACCACCGCGCCCACCCAAGCCAGCACCACGGCCACGCGCAAGCCCGCCATGATGTTGGGCAAACCCGCAGGCAGTTTCAAGCGCCACAAGGTTTGCCATTGGCTGGCGCGCAGCATGCGAAACAGCTCCAGCTTGTTGGCATCGACTTGTTGCATGCAGGTGGCGGTGTTTTCGAGCAGTGGGAAAAAGCAAATCAAAGCAGTCATCACCACCGTGGGCAAGGTGCCAAAGCCAAACCACACGATGAACAGCGGGGCCAGCGCGAGCTTGGGCACCACTTGGCTGATCACCACATAAGGCATCAACACGCCACGCATCCGCGCTGACTCGCCCAAGAGCACGCCGCCCACAAAACCCATGGATGCACCCAGCAGCAAGCCCAACACCACCTCGGTCAATGTGTGTGCGATGTGCGGCCCCAAGTAGCCGCTGCTTAGTCCTTGCCACAGTGATTGCGCCACCACAGACGGCGCAGGCAGCACCAAGGGCGAGGTGTGGCCCACGCGCACAGCCGCTTCCCATGCGGCCAAGCAGGCCAGGCCTAAGAGTGTGGAGAGCAGGGCGTCGCGTTTCATCACAGCGTGTTGTCCATGGTGTGTCGCAGCTGTTCACACAGCGCGTTGAAGGCGGGGGTGTAGCGCATCGCGCTGTGGCGTGGACGCGGCAAGTCGATCTGCAGGGGGGCTTGCATGCGCCCTTCGTGCATGAGGCTGACGCGATCGGCCAGATAGACAGCCTCGGCCATGTCATGCGTGACAAACAGCACGGCTGTGCCGTGGGTTTGGCAGAGTGCCAAAAAGTCGCGCTGCAACTCCTCGCGTGTGATGGCGTCGAGCGCTGCAAATGGTTCGTCCATGAACAACACGGCAGGGCGTGTGATCAAGGCGCGGGCCATCGCCACGCGGCTTTGTTGACCGCCCGAGAGTTGATGGGGCTTGTCGTCACGCAGGGCGGCGAGGCCCATTTGTGCCAACAGTTGTTCGCCGTAGGCGCGGTGGTCGTGGGTGACGGCGCCGTGCAGGCTGATCGGCAGCAACACGTTGTCGATCACGCTGAGCCAATGCAGCAGCGTGGGGGACTGGAACACAAAGCCCATGTCCGAGGTGGGCTGCTGTACGGTCTGGCTCTTGAGCTGGACTTGGCCTTGTTGCGGCGTGAGCAAGCCCGCTGCGAGTTTGAGCACCGTGGTTTTGCCACAGCCGCTGCGGCCAATCAGGCAATGGATTTCGCCCGGCGCGAGTTGCAAGCACACGTCACGCACCACCTCGCCCCTGTCGGGGTAGGCAAAGTGCAGGGCGTCGAGCTGCAAGAAAGAGTTCATCGCATCACACCTCGTAGGGCGTGAAGCGCTCGGCCTCACGTTCGGTGGAGGCTTCGATGTCGACCATGCGCACCAGGTCGAGCAAGCTGAAGCGGCCATCATGATGCCAACCGGCTTCGGGGGATGTCATGGCGCCCAAGGCGCAAATGCGTGTCACACCTGCTTGGCCCAAGCTGCTGCCCAGATGCAGCAACTCTTCGGGGGCTGCAGCTAAGCCTACGGTTTGCAAGTAGTTGCGTTGCGGGGCGATCAAGGGCAGCACATCATCCAATGTGTCTACGGCGACCACCAACACATGGCGGTTCAGCGGGCCTGCGGTGAGTGGCAAGGGGCGGTCGCTGTAAACCACCGTGCTGGTACTCTGGCCCGTGCCGCAGAGTTCGGTGCTGCCGTCATTCAATGCGGCGAACTCATGGGCCTCACGCCATGCGCCCACTTGCGCGGCTTCTTCGAGCGAGAGCGCACGGCATGGCAGCTTGTGTTGCAAAGCGGCCAGCTCGTTGGCCAGGTGTTGTGCAAAGTCTTGTGGGCTGATCGGTGCGCCACGTTGCACGTAAAACACATGGGGTGAGTAGCAACCTTGTTGGTCGTAACGTGCCACATCGCGTGCGGCCTGGCGTGCCACGCTTGGGCCTTTGTGCACCGACAGTGCAGCGGTCGACACCATGCCAAAACTGAGCTTGTGACCATGTGGCAAAAAGCGGGTGGTCACCGGCATGTGGTCTTGCATGGCCTGCAAAGCCGCATTGCCGCCATAGGCCAACACCACGTCGGCCAGTTCAAAAGCGGTACGTTGGTGTGCATCGCCGCTGGGCCACCACACCACTGCAAAGCAATCGGCCCAGCGTGGCTCGACCTCGGCCAACAGACGTGCGAACAGCGTGGCAAACACCGGCTCAGCACTGGACACTTTGCCAATGGACCCCGCCTTGACCAAGAGGCCCGAGACAAAACTCCACATTGGCAAGGCCGGCACATTGCCTGCCCACACATGGACCAGCAATTCGGGACCAAAGGCACGCGTCCAGCCGCCTTGTGTGCGGGGTTGAAACTCGTCCAGCACTTTGGGGTTGGCGAAGTCTTCGGCCACAAAGCGTTGCAACTGCAAACCGCGAAAGGTTTGCAAATACGCATTCAAAGTCAAGCGCACCATCTCGGCGTCAAAGCCCGTGGCCTGGGGCAGCAGGCGCTCCAACTGTTGCCGGTAGACATCACGGCTGTCGAGCAAGCGTTCAGTGACTTTGTCCAACACGCGCACGATGTCAGAGACGGACATGGTCTTCAAATGCGTTTGGCTGGCGTGCTGCACGCGTTGCGCGAGCGCCGTCATTTGCGCGCTGCTGAGTTGGGGCACGTCCACCAATAAAGGCGCTTGCGGTGTGCCCACGCTCAGGCGGTGCCAGGTCACATCGGCATCGTTCAAGCCCGGCAGGTAACCGGCTTTGAAGACTGGGGCACTCATGCCTGTGCCGCTTTCAAAAAGTTATCCACGGCCAACGAGCAGCCTTTGGCTTGCGCGCCTTGGGCGCGGCCCAGCAAGACAAAGCCATCGTTCGTGGCTTGTCCCACGTCTTCCGTCAGGATGGTGACCACCGAGTTGAAGTTGGCCAAATCGGTGTGGGCCAAGATGCCGCGCTCACCGGCGGGCACGTCGTGTCCTGTCAACGGGTCCACCAAACGCGAGCGAATCCAGTGCGGGCCACGTTTGACCGAGGGCACAGTGCGGTTGCCTGCGTCGTAAAACTGGGTGCTCAATTCGGTCATGCCGTACATGTTGAGGCACTGGTCGCGGCTCACGCCAAAGGTCGCGCTGAGTTGGTCGTAAAACGCATCCATGGGCACTTCGCGCGATTGGCCTTTGAACCCACCGGTGTCGAGCAAGCGGCTGCCTGCGGGTAACTGAAAAGTTTGGCCACGCGCTTGCAAGGCGTCCATCAGGTGCACAAAGCTGTAGCTGGCGCCCAGCAGTGCAAAGGGCTGGCCCGAGTCTTGGGCCTGTTGCAGCGCCTCGCACAGGGCATCGGTGCGCAGACCGTTTTCGTCCAAGTAGTAGGCGCTGTCGGGTGTGCCAAAGTGGTCGATGGCCAGCGCTAGGTAATGGGCCAGCGAGGAGTTGGGCATCAACACTTCGGTGGGAAACAAGATGCCCATGCGCAGCTTGGCGTCGCCTTGCATGACGTGTTGCGCAAAGTTACTCAGCATGGAGGCGTCGTACACCGCCATCGTGGGGTGAAAGTGGCGACCCTTCACGTCGCCACGCGTGGTGCCGCTGGTCATGAACGTGCGTGCGCAGGTGTCGGGCGACACGCAGCTCAGCGTCAAGTCTTTGAAGGCGTTGATGGGCACAGCCGGAATGTCTTGCCAGCTTTTGACCACGCGCGGGGTTTTGCCGCGTCCTTGGCAAAACTTTTGGAATGGGCGGTTGTGTTCAAACTGGTGGGCAAACAATTTCAGCGCGAGTGCGTTGAAGTCGTCGTCACTCACCGCGGGACGTGCGATGAATGCAAGCAATTCTGAGACAAGGGCGTTCATTGGACTGCACCACGCATCGTGGCTCCGTGCGTCGCGTTGCGGGTGAGGTAGGCGAGGGTGAACGTCAGCAAAAGGCTGGGCAAGGCCGAGCCGTATTGCGGTGCCCAAGTGGCGGCGGCATGAAACACCGCCACGCCCAACAGCCACAATGCGGCAGCGATCAGGTCAATTTTTGGGGTGAGCGCATCGTCAGGCGTGCGCATCACATTGGACCAACGGCCCAAGATCACGCCATAAAGCGGCACAAACACCGAGCTGAGCATCAGCAAAAAAGGCTCCAGGCTGTGCATGGGCAGCACCAAGGCCAACGCCGTGCACAACACCGCCAAGGCCAAGCCCCAGCGTCGAATCGACCATGCGGGCTTAAGGCTGTTGGAAGACACCGCGCCCGAATACACATCGCCGTAGGCGTTGTCGAGTTCATCGAGCAAGATCAATCCCAATGCCAGCAAGCCGCCTTGGGCGAACAACAAGGCCATCACCAAGTCGGTGCTGGGTTCGGACACGCTGGCGACCAAAAATCCCAAGGCATAGCACCAGGCATTGGCTATCGCATAGCCCACCCAAGTGCCTGCCAAGGTGCTGCGCCCGCTGCGGCCATGGCGCGCGTAATCGGCCACCAGCGGCAACCACGACACGGGCATGGCCATGACCAAGTCGATGGCCGAAAGCATGCCCATGCTGCCGTCGCCTGAGCGTGTCATGAAGGAAGTTAAACCTTGGGTGCTTGCCACGCCGATGAAATGCCAGCTCAACCAAAGCAGCGAGCCGATGACCAAGGGCAAACCAATGCGGCTGACAAACTGGCGCACCAGCGTCAGCATGGAACCCGTCATCAACAGAGTCAGCACACCGCCCCACAACAAGGTGGGCCAGAGAATGTTCAGTGGCGTGCCCAAGGCGCGTTCGCCAATGGCCGCTGTGCCATCGCGCATGACCACCAGCTCAAAGGTGGTCCAACCGATCAACTGCACGATGTTGAGCAGCACAGGCAAGCGAGCAAAGGCGCTGCCATACACACGGTGCATCAGCCCTGCGCTGGACAGGCCGCTGTCGCAACCGAGTTTGGCAGCAGACGCCAACAAGGCCGAGCCCACGATGGAGCCGATCACGATGGCGATGAGCGCATCGCGCGTGCCCATGGCGGGCACCAGATAAGCGCCGACCTGCATGACCAGCAGGCCCACCCCAAGGCTGAACCACAGCGAAGCGTGAGAGAACCCGGTGAAGACGCGCGCGTCTTGGCCCATGGGGGTGAGTGATGTGTTGTGTGTGTTTGCCATTGCTTTTCTCAAGTAAATGGCAGTTCGGCGAGGCCTGAGCAACCGCCTCAATGGGGTTGCCCTGTGTAGGCCAGCTTCCCTGCGCGAGGATTACCTCAATCAGGTTCAAAGGGACTTTCTCAGTCGAAGTCGGTGACGGCTTCAACACCCCTAGCGAATGCGCCATTGCTGGCGCGTTGTGAATTTTAAGCGATACCCAACAAGCGATGCAGCTCGGTGGACGTGGTGGTGTATTGCAGCAAAGTTTTGCGTGTGGGATGCACGATGGCGGCTGCGCCAAAAGCGGCAAGGGTGGCTTCGTGGAAGCCGCACAAGATGAGTTTTTTCTTGCCGGGATAGGTGTTGATGTCGCCCACGGCAAAGATGCCCGGGACATCGGTGGCAAAGGCTTCTGTGTTGACCACCAGTTGCTTGCGCTCCATGGCCAAACCCCAGTTGGCGATGGGGCCGAGCTTGGGCGAGAGGCCTAAGAACGCCACCACGTGTTGTGCCGCGCGTTCAATGGTTTGGCCATCTGGCGTGGCCACTTGCACGGCGTTTAGGTGGTTCGCGGTGCTTAGCAAGGCGGTGGGTTGACCAATTTGCAGTTGCAACTTGCCGCTGGCCACCGCATCACGCATGGCTTGCAGCAGCACGGGGTCGGCGGTGAACACATCGCGGCGGTGCATCAGGGTCACGCTGCGGTAGGCATTTGAATCTAGCGTGAGTTTCAACGCAGCTGCCACGGCAGATTCTTCACCACCCAACACCACCACGTCTTGGCCAGCAAAGCGTGAGGCATCACCCAAGCGGTAATGCAGGTGCGTGCCTTCGAGCTCTGCGGCACCTTCGACGCTCAGCTTGCGCGCTTGAAACGCGCCCACGCCTGCGGCGATGACCAACACCTTGCAAATGAAATGCTGTTGTGCTGATGTGCGCACCGAGATGCCGCCATCGTCTAAGCGCACAACCTCGGTCACTTCTTGGTTGAGATGAAAGGTCGGCTCAAACGGTTTGATTTGGGTTTGCAGCTGCGCCACCAATTCACGGCCCGTGCACACGGGGATGCCGGGAATATCGTAAATCGGTTTGTCGGCGTAGAGCTCAACGCACTGGCCGCCCACATGGGGGAGTGCGTCAATGAGGTGGCTGCGAATGTCTTGCAGCCCAAGCTGGAAAGCTTGAAACAGGCCCACTGGGCCTGCGCCCACGATGACGGCGTCGGTATGAATCGTGGCTGCCGTCATAGGGGCTGTGTGCGCGGTGCTTAGCGCTTGAGTTCGGCGAGTTTGCCGGTTTTGTCTTTCCATGCGTCGGCATCAGCCATGGGCGCTTTGCGCTTGGTGATGCTGGGCCAGCCAATGAGCGACAACTCAGCGTTTAGCTTGGTCATGTGTTCTTGGCCTTCTGGCACATCTTCTTCGGCATAGATGGCGTTCACAGGGCACTCAGGGATGCACACCGCGCAGTCGATGCACTCGTCTGGGTCGATGGTGAGAAAGTTAGGGCCTTCGCGGAAGCAGTCGACGGGACAAACGTCCACACAGTCGGTGTACTTACATTGGATACAGGCTTCGGTGACAACGTGCGTCATGACAATTCAATCGATGGGTAAAAAAGACGGCGCAACACACAATGTGTTGCGCCAAGCCTTTGATTTTAAACGGGATTCAATACGAGGCTTTGTGCGAGGTCAGTTCACCAGCACAGCACCTGAGGTTTTGTGGGTGGCGGTGTCCACCAACACCAGTGCGCCCAAGATGCGCGACTGGGTGAAAGGCAGCGTGACCAAAGGCTCTTGCAGGGCCAAGGTCACGTGGCCAATGGCGTTGGGGGCCAGCTCGGTGGCTTCTTCTTCTGCCAAGGTGTTCACGTTCAGGCGGTGCACCACGCGTTGCACTTTGGCTTTCACCCAGCGGTGACCATGCAAAGCCCAGTAGACACGGCCAGCCACCAAGGGCTCGTCGTCCATCCACGCGATGGTGGTGTTGAGTTGGCGTTGAGCTTCGGGTGAGCCAAGCTCTGCCAACAACCAGTCGCCACGCGACACATCCACTTCGCGGTCGAGCACGATGCCAGCACTGTGGCCAGCGGCTTTGTTTTGTGGCTCGCGTGTGGCGGAGAGCACTTGCGACACCACAGCGGTTTGACCGCTAGGGAACACCTTGATGGTTTGACCAGGCTCGATCGTGCCGGTGGCCACACGGCCCCAGAACACGCGGCGACCTTGGGTGGTCACGCCGGAGTCGTGGAATTTTTCCACCCACTGCACGGGGAAGCTGAATGCCACATCGGTTTCAGCGGGCGTGTTGGGCAACTCTTCCAAGATGCTCAAGAGGCTTGGGCCGGTGTAGCCGCACCAAGCGGCTTGGTCGGCGTTGGTGGTGTCCACCACGTTCCAGCCTTTGAGGGCGGACACAGGCACCATGGCCGTGATGGCGATGCCAGCCTCTTGGGCGAACTTGCGCAAAGCGGCTTCGATGTTTTTGTAGGCCAACGCAGCGTCTTCCACCGCATCGAGTTTGTTGATGGCAAACACGATGGAGGGCACGCGCAGCAGGTTGACCAACAGCGAGTGGCGACGGGTTTGGGGCAGCAACTCGAGGCTTGGGTTTTTCCAGTCCAGCTTGATGGCATCGACCAACACCACGGCAGCGTCGGCGCTAGAAGCAGCCGTCACCATGTTGCGGGTGTACTGCTCGTGGCCGGGCGCGTCGCCAATGATGAACTTGCGAGCTTCGGTATTGAAGTAGCGGTAGGCCACGTCAATCGTGATGCCTTGTTCGCGCTCGGCAGAGAGACCGTCGGTCAACAAAGCGAGGTCAGTTTCGCCAGAGCGTTGCACGCCCGCCAAGTGGTCTTGCAGCACTGCTTTGGTGTCAACCAACAAGCGGCCAATCAAGGTGCTTTTGCCGTCGTCGACTGACCCGCAGGTGATGAACTTGAGTGCGTTTTGTGCATTTGTATTTGTTGTCATGGTCATCAAATTCACTGTCTTAGAAATAGCCGTCTTTTTTGCGCTTCTCCATCGAAGCCTCAGATGTTTTGTCGTCCATGCGTGTGGCACCGCGTTCGCTCACATCGGCCGCCAAGGTTTCGATGACGATTTGCTCGGGTGTGGCTGCATCGCTTTCGACAGGGCATGTGCAGGTGATGTCACCCACGGTGCGGAAACGCACGTCGCGGATTTCCACTTTCTCGCCGTCTTTGGGTGGCGTGAGTTCCGTCACAGGCACCAGCAAGCCACGGCGGTCTACCACTTCGCGTTTGTGCGTGTAGTAGATGGAGGGCAGCGCGATGTTTTCGCGGGCGATGTATTGCCACACGTCCAGCTCGGTCCAGTTGGAGATGGGGAACACACGGAAGTGTTCGCCGGGCTGCAACTTGTGGTTGAACAAGGTCCACAGTTCAGGGCGTTGTGCCTTGGGTTGCCATTGCCCAAAGCTGTCGCGGTGGCTGAAGATGCGCTCTTTAGCGCGGGCTTTTTCTTCGTCACGGCGGGCGCCGCCAATGAGGGCGTCAAAGCGGAATTCTTCGATGGCTTCGAGCAAGGTGACCGATTGGTGCACGTTGCGGCTTTCGCCGGGATGGGCCAAGCGCACAGTGCCTTTTTTCATCGAGTCTTCAACGCTGCGCACGATCAATTCAGCACCCAACTCTTTGGCGCGTGAGTCACGGAAGTCTGTCACTTCTTTGAAGTTGTGACCGGTGTCAATCATCAACAGGGGGTAAGGAATGCGGCCCGCACCAAAGGCTTTTTCAGCGCACTTGAGCATGACGAGCGAATCTTTGCCACCCGAGAACAACAGGGTGGGGCGCTCAAAGGCAGCGGCAACTTCGCGCAAGATGAAGATGGTTTCTTCTTCCAGCGCATCGAGGTGGGTGTTGCTTAAGTGGTGCAACTCGTTTTGGGTTGTAGCGTTCATGACGTTTCTCGGTATCTAACTTTTATTTCTTCACGTGCAAGCCGCACTCTTTGGCGGCTTCGTCTTCCCACCACCAACGGCCAGCGCGGAACTCTTCGCCCATGCTGATGGCGCGGGTGCAAGGGGCGCAGCCCACACTGGGGTAGAACTGGTCGTGCAGGGGGTTGTAGTCCACGTGGTTGGTGGCGATGTAGTGCCACACATCGCCCCATGTCCACTTGGCCAATGGATTGAACTTGCTCAAGTTTTTGGTGGCGACTTCGCTGTCGTCTTGCAAAGGCACATCGGCGCGGGCGTTCGATTGCTCTTGGCGCAAGCCGGTGATCCAAGCGCGTTGACCCTTGAGAGCGCGTGCGAGGGGTTCCATCTTGCGAATGCCGCAGCATTCTTTGCGCAACTCGATGCTTTTGTACATCGCGTCTTGGCCTTGGTTGCGCACAAATTGGATGACCGACTCATGCACGGGGCGATAGACGTTGATCGGCGCGCGTGAGGTGGCTTGGGTGCGTTCCAGCAAGGCCAAGGTCTCGGTGTGCAAAGCACCGGTTTCAAGCACGAACACCGGAATGTCGAGCTTCAAGCTGTTGATCAGGTGAGTGATGACCACGTCTTCAGCACCCAAACTTGAGGCTTGCGTGACAGGCGAAAACTCAGCCGCTGCACGTTGCAGCAAGGCTTGGGTTTCGGCCAGTTTGGCGGCGAAGTCGTCGCTGGCGCGGGCATTGAGTGTGGTGGCTTTGGAGGTGCCGCCAGCAGACAAGAAAGAACTGGTGCTCATGTTGAATGCCTACTTAACCCACGCGGGCAAATTTGGGCTCGGCTGTCAGCGCATCGCCTTGGTAGAAGGCTTTGTAGTGACTCAACAGCGTTTCGCCGTGGGCGGCATCTTGGTCGTCGCGCAGCACCGCGCTGGAAAAACCGCTGCGTTGCATTTGCAACAGCTGGTCAATCAGCACATCGCCGTGGGCGCGGATGTCGCCTGTGAAACCACGGCGGCGCAGCACAAACGCTTGGCTGAACGCGCGGCCATCGGTGAACTTGGGAAAGTTCAAATCGATGCGTTCCAAACCTTCGAGGTCCAAGGTTTGTACGTCCACGTCGTTGGCCATCGCACGTGCATTGATGCCATCGGCCGTGTGTTGGGTGATGATTTGCAAGGTCATGTCAATTCTCTTTATCGGGTTCAAGCAGCGCGCGCTGTGGTGTTGCGGGCCGAGTTGGCAGCAGCTTTGAACACATCAAAGCCCACGCGGTTCAGGGTGCGTGCAAAAGTTTCGTGGGTTTCGCGTTTGTCGCGGTAGGTGTCCAACACCGCTTCCACCACATCCACCACTTCGGCAGCGGCGAATGAGGGGCCGACCACTTTGCCGGCTTTGGCAGGGCCGCTCAAGAACGAGCCGTCCGAGCCACCGAGGGTGACTTGGTACCACTCTTGGCCGTCTTTGTCCACGCCCAAGATGCCGATGTGGCCGCTGTGGTGGTGGCCGCAAGAGTTGATGCAACCGCTGATGTGCAAGTCAATCTCGCCCAAGTCAAACAACTCGTCGAGGTCTTGGTAACGCTCGGTGATGGCGGCAGCAATGGGCAAAGAACGGGCGTTGGCCAAAGCGCAGTAGTCACCGCCGGGGCAGGCAATCATGTCGGTCAGCAAGTGCACGTTGGCGCGTGCAAAGCCAGCGGCTCGTGCCGCTTGGTACAAGTCAGCCAACTGATCAATGCGCACCCAAGGCAGCACCAAGTTTTGGTCGTGGTTCACGCGCACTTCGCCTGAGCTGAACTTGTCGGCCAAGTCAGCGGCAGTGGCCAGTTGATCGGCTGTGGCATCGCCTGGGGCTTGGCCCAAACGTTTGAACGACAAGGTGACCACGCGCAGGCCAGGGTTCTGGTGGCTGGTCACGTTTTGTTGCAACCAACGGGTGAATTCTTTGTCAGCTTTGGCTTGTGCCAGCAGGGCTTGTTCGGCTTTTTCTTGGGCGTCGTCAGGCACCACGTCCACAGGTGGCATGACAAAACAGGCGCTCACGCGGTCGAGCTCGACTTGCGGGATGGTGTGGTGCGCGCCGCTTTCCAAAATGCGCTCGTATTCGGCTTCGACTTCGTCAAAGTAGCGTTGGCCTTCGGCCTTCACCAAAATCTTGATACGCGCTTTGTAGATGTTGTCGCGGCGGCCCCAACCGTTGTACACGCGCACCACGGCTTCGAGGTAGTTGATGATTTGGTTCCAAGGTAAGAACTCGCGAATCACGGTGCCAGTGATGGGCGTGCGGCCCATGCCGCCGCCGACCAACACTTGGAAGCCCACTTCGCCTTCGTCGTTGCGCAACACGCGCAAGCCCACGTCGTGCCAAGCGATGGCTGCACGGTCTTCGGTCGCGCCGGTGATGGCGATTTTGAATTTACGGGGCAGGTAAGCGAACTCGGGGTGCAAGGTGCTCCATTGACGCAGCACTTCGGCGTAGGGGCGTGGATCGACGTCTTCGTCCACCGCAATGCCGGCACGCTCGTCGCTGGTGATGTTGCGAATGCAGTTACCGCTGGTTTGAATGCCGTGCAGGTTGACGCTGGCCAACAGTTCCATCACATCGGCGCTTTTGTCCAAAGGAATCCAGTTGAACTGCACGTTTTGACGGGTGGTGAAGTGGCCGTAGTTGGTGGTCAGCTTAGGCGCATCAATGCCACCAATTTTGTCTTGTGTGCTTTGGGCGCGTTCAATCAGCTCAGCCGATGGGGTGTCGTAGTCGCGGGCGATTTGGGCCAACACGCGCAATTGGGCGCTGTTGAGTTCACCGTAAGGCACGGCCACGCGCAGCATGGGGGCGTAGCGCTGGACGTACCAGCCGTTTTGCAAACGCAAAGGGCGGAAATCATCGTCGGCCAATTTGCCAGCCAAGTTGCGGGTGAGTTGGTCGCGGTACTGCGCAGCGCGTGCTTTGACAAACTCTGAATCGAAGGCGGTGTATTGATACATCTAAGAACTCAAACGAAAAAATTAAGCAAAAACCAACTTGCTGCCAGCCCAAGCCAGCAACACAGAAAGAATGGAACGAATCACACGCTCGGGCGTTTTGTGCATCAGGCGAGAACCCAACCAAATGCCGGGCAAGGAGCCTGCGAGCAACAAGCCCAACAAAGGCCAATCGACCGAACCCAACGAAGCGTGACCCAAGCCAGCCACCAAAGTCAGCGGCACGGCATACGCAATGTCAGCCGCCACGATGCGTGACAGCGGCAACTGCGGGTACAGGATCATAAGCACCGTCACGCCAATGGCACCGGCGCCCACCGAAGTGAGGGTCACCAAGGTACCAATGGCTGCACCAAACAGCACGGGCAGGGCCCAATGGCCGGGCTGTGTGGCTTGGCGCAAGTTCTCTTCGGCCAACACCACCGGGACTTGTTTGCCGCGAATGACTTTGTACAGCATGGCGCTGGCTGTCAGCAGCAGGGCCAGCCCCAAAGTAAGCTTCATCACCTTTTCGACGGCGGGGTCGGAGGGGCCGATGTTGTGCAACACCCAAAGCGTGGCGCCTGAGGCGGGAATGCTGCCAGCGCACAGCGCCATCACCACGCGCCAAGGCACGATGCGCTGACGCGCAAAGCTGAAGGTGCCGCCTGCTTTGGTGAAGGCCGCAAACAGCAAATCGGTGCCCACTGCCATGTAAGGCTTGACGCCGAAGAAGAAAATCAAAATGGGAGTCATGAGCGAGCCGCCGCCCACGCCGGTCAAGCCCACGACCAAGCCCACAAAGAAACCCGCGAATACGAAACCAAAATCTTGCATGGCGTGGACTGTAGGTGTTCTTTATGCCAAAACAAACGATTTCTTAGTTGTACATATATGCCGAATTGGAATAAGCAATCAGGCAGGGCTTGGGGCGTAAGCAAAGCGCAGGGGCGGGTGGGCTAAAGTGCCGTAGATAATGCGGGTTCCAACCTGTATTTTTTTCACCCTATCCAAACAGAGAATGAGACCGAGCAATGGCTGCTGAAAAATCCAAAATTGTTTACACCCTGACTGACGAAGCCCCCTTGTTGGCGACTGCTTCGTTCTTGCCAATCATTCGTACTTTTGCCGAACCTGCAGGCATTGACGTGGTGTCCAGTGACATTTCTGTGGCAACCCGTATCTTGGGTGAATTTGCCGATTTGTTGCCAGAAGCTCAGCGCGTGCCGCACAATTTGTCCGATTTGGGCAAGCTGACTTTGACACCAGAAGCCAACATCATCAAGCTCCCCAACATCAGCGCGTCTGTGGGCCAGTTGACCGCCGCCATCAAAGAGTTGCAAGCCAAAGGCTACGCCTTGCCCGACTACCCAGATGCACCGACCACTGACGAAGACAAAGCCATCAAGGCCCGTTACGCCAAGTGCATTGGTAGCGCGGTGAACCCCGTTTTGCGCGAAGGTAACTCTGACCGCCGTGCGCCTCGCGCTGTGAAAGAGTTCGCTCGTAAGAACCCACACAGCATGGCTGAGTGGAGCCAAGCTTCTCGCTCGCACGTGTCACACATGCACCACGGCGACTTCTACCACGGTGAAAAATCATTGACCTTGGACAAAGCCCGTGACGTGAAGATGGAGCTCATCACCAAGAGCGGCAAGACCGTTTTGTTGAAGCCCAAAGTTTCTTTGCTCGACAAAGAAATCATCGACAGCATGTTCATGAGCAAAAAAGCGCTGGTCGAGTTCTATGAAAAAGAAATCGAAGACGCGCACAAAACAGGCGTGATGTTCTCCTTGCACGTGAAAGCCACCATGATGAAGGTGTCTCACCCCATCGTGTTCGGTCACTGCGTGAAGATTTTCTACAAAGAAGCGTTTGCCAAGCATGCCAAACTGTTTGACGAGTTGGGCGTGAACGTGAACAACGGCATGGCCGATCTGTACAACAAGATCACCGCTTTGCCACAAAGCCAGCAAGACGAAATCAAGCGTGACCTGCACGCTTGCCACGAGCACCGCCCAGAGTTGGCGATGGTGGACTCGGCCAAAGGCATCACCAACTTCCATTCGCCCAACGACATCATCGTGGACGCTTCCATGCCCGCCATGATTCGCAACGGCGGCAAGATGTGGGGCGCCGATGGCCGCTTGAAGGATGCCAAGGCTGTGATGCCTGAGTCGACCTTTGCCCGTATCTACCAAGAGATGATCAACTTCTGTAAGTGGCACGGCAACTTCGACCCCAAGACCATGGGCACTGTGCCTAACGTGGGTTTGATGGCGCAACAAGCCGAAGAATACGGTTCACACGACAAGACGTTTGAGATTCAAGAAGACGGCGTGGCCAACATCACCGACTTGGCCACAGGCGAAGTCTTGTTGAGCCAAAACGTGGAAGAAGGCGACATCTGGCGCATGTGCCAAGTCAAAGACGCGGCCATCCGTGATTGGGTGAAGTTGGCTGTGACCCGCGCACGCAACTCTGGCATGCCTGCCATCTTCTGGTTGGACCCATACCGTCCACACGAGAACGAGTTGATCAAAAAGGTCGACCTGTACTTGAAAGACCACGACACCAAGGGCTTGCACATCGAGCACATGTCTCAAGTGCGCGCCATGCGCTACACCTTGGAGCGCGTGAGCCGTGGCTTGGACACCATCTCGGTGACCGGCAACATCTTGCGTGACTACTTGACTGACTTGTTCCCCATCATGGAACTCGGTACCTCCGCCAAGATGCTCTCCATCGTGCCTTTGATGGCCGGTGGCGGCATGTACGAAACTGGCGCGGGTGGTTCAGCACCTAAGCACGTGCAACAGTTGGTGGAAGAAAACCACTTGCGTTGGGATTCACTGGGTGAGTTCTTGGCCTTGGCCGTGAGCTTCGAAGACCTCGGCATCAAAACCAACAATGGCAAAGCCAAAGTGTTGGCCAAGACCTTGGACGCAGCGACCGGCAAATTGTTGGACACCAACAAAAACCCATCGCCTAAAACAGGTCAGCTCGACAACCGTGGCAGCCAGTTCTACTTGGCCATGTATTGGGCTCAAGAGTTGGCAGCGCAAACTGAAGACAAAGACTTGGCGACCAAGTTCGCGCCTTTGGCTAAAACGCTGACTGACAACGAGAAGAAGATCGTGGACGAACTCAACAGCGTGCAAGGCAAGCCTGTGGACATCGGCGGTTACTACCTGCCCGATGCCAAGAAGCTGGAAGCAGTGATGCGCCCAAGCGCTACGCTGAATGCGGCTTTGGCTAGCGTCTAAGTTTTAGACTTTCAGCAAACAGCCACTCCGCTGCAAGGCGGGGTGGCTGTTTTTTTTGCGTTCGCGGTCAAGCCGCAGTGTCTACTTGAATCGCACCACGACGAATTTGGTCGCGCTCTAAGGATTCAAACAGGGCTTTGAAGTTACCTTCGCCAAAACCTTCATCGGCTTTGCGTTGGATGAATTCAAAGAACACGGGGCCCATCAAGGTTTGAGAGAAGATTTGCAGCAGCAAACGCTTTTCACCATTGGCTGTGGAGCCGTCCAGCAAAATGCCGCGTGCTTGCAACTCAGGTACAGGCTCTCCGTGACCTGCCAAACGTTCGTTCAACATTTCGTAATAAATGTCATTGGGCGCGGTCATCAACGGAATGCCCGCCATTTGCAAGGCGTCCACACTGGCCAAGAGGTCGTCTGTGCTCAAGGCGATGTGTTGAATGCCTTCGCCATTGAACTGCATCAAGTACTCTTCAATTTGGCCACCAGTTTTGCCAGACTCCTCGTTGAGTGGAATGCGAATCAACCCATCAGGAGCCGTCATAGCGCGACTGGTCAAACCTGTGTATTCGCCTTTGATGTCGAAGTAACGGATTTCACGAAAGTTGAAAATCTTCTCGTAGAAGCCGCCCCAAAAGGCCATGCGGCCCTTGTAGACGTTGTGTGTCAGGTGGTCAATCATCTTGAAGCCGTGGCCCTTGGGGTGACGATCAACGCCTTCCACGAATTCGAAGTCAATGTCGTAGATGCTTTTGCCATCTTCATAGCGGTCGATCAAATACAGCGGTGCGCCACCGATGCCTTTGATGGCAGGCAGGCGCAACTCCATCGGGCCTGTTGGAATCTCCACCGGCTGTGCGCCCATTTCTAAAGCACGGGCATAGGCGTGGTGTGAGTCTTTGACGCGAAAGGCCAAGGCGCAAGCGCAGGGGCCATGCTCGGCAGCAAAGTAACCTGCGAGGCTTTTAGGTTCACGGTTGACGATGAAGTTGATATCTCCTTGGCGGTACAACACCACATCTTTCGAGCGGTGCTTGGCGACCAAAGTGAAACCCATTTTTTCAAAAATGGGCTCAATCACACCTGCTTCAGGAGAAGCAAACTCTACAAACTCAAAACCGCATAAACCCATTGGGTTTTCAAATAAATCAGCCATCAAAATCTCCAAAAAATGAAAGGTCAGTCCAGCTTCACATCTGCTTTGGCCACCAACTTGGCGAAACGCTCTTGCTCTGACTTGAGGTATTGCGCACTGGCCTGTGGTGACATGGGGTTGATGAAGTTTTCTTGCTTGGCCATCGTGGCTTTGACGACTGGGTCATTGAATGCTGCCACCACCGCATCGTGAATGCGCTTCACGTGTGCTGCAGGCAGCTTGGCAGGCCCCGCCACGGCAAACCAACCGACAGCATCCACCTCTGGGAACCCTTGCTCAGCAATGGTGGGCACATCGGGCAGTGAGGCGACGCGTGATTTACCCATCACACCAATGGCACGCAACGCTCCGCTTTTCAAATAGCCTTGAACCGCGGCCACTGCGGCAACGCCCATTTCGACCTGGCCACTCATCAAGTCCGTGAGCATGGGGCCCATGCCTTTGTAGGGGATGTGACTCACCTCACCGCCAATCGCGTCGACAAACATTTCACCCGCCAAATGAATGATGGTCCCGTTGCCCGATGAGCCGTAGTTGAATTGGCCGGGCTTGGACTTGATGAGTGCTTGCAACTCTTTCACGTTTTTGGCCGCAATTTTGTTGGGGTTCACCAGCATCACAAAGGGAGAGCCGCCCACCACGCTGATGGGGGTGATGTCGTTCAAGCTGTCGTAAGGCAGTTTTTTGTAGACGCTGGGGTTGACCGCGTGGTTGTTAGAGAGGAACGCAATCGTGTTGCCATCCGGCGCTGCTTTGACCAAAGCGGTGGTGCCGGTGATGCCACCCGCGCCTGGCAAGTTTTCGATCACAACGGGTTGGTCGTTCAGCGCTTTGCTCAAGGCCACCTGCACAGAGCGTGCAATGGTGTCCACTGCGGAGCCTGGACCAATCGGCAAAATCACGCGCAGGGGAGTGCCTTGTGCAAAGGCTGTGGGTGCCAACCAAGTGCTGGTACTCAGTGCCAAGACGGCGCGGCGGTTGATTGAAAAATGCATGGTTGTCTCCTATGTTTTATAAAAGGTTACCGCTTCAATGAGGCGAGTACTTCTTCGGTGTGTTCACCGATTTTGGGCAAGGGGCTGCGCACACCCGGGCGGCGACCACCCATGAGCAAGGGCAGCAAAACGGCTTGCGTCATCTCGCCGTTGTCGGCTTGCATGGGCACCAAGCCGCCACTTTGAATCAGATGCTCGTCGTTCACCAATTGGTCAGGACGAACCACTTTGGCGTACGGCAAGCCAGCGGCTTCCAGCTTGCTGCACAAGTCACTGATTTCAAGTCCACGAATGGTTTCACCCAGACGCGTCAGTAACTCAGGCCGAACTTCGACACGCTGCGCATTGGTGGCTAACGCTGGATCGTTGGCCAAGTCGGGGCGTCCAATCACTTCGCACAATGCGGTGAACTGTTTGTCACTGACGGCGCCAATGAAGAGTTGTTCGTTGTTGGCTACCTCGAAGGTGTCGTACACACTCCATGCGGAGACGCGTGAAGGGAAGGGGGGAGGTACTTCGCCGGTCATTTGGAATTGCTGCATGTGTTGCGACGCCAGCATCACACAGTTCTCAAACAAGGCGCTTTGAATTTCTTGGCCCTTGCCTGTGCGGTCGCGTTCACGCAAGGCAGCCAACACACCAATGGCACCAAACATGCCACCCATGATGTCGTTGACCGATGTGCCCGCGCGCAAAGGGCGGCCTTTGGGGCCCGTCATGTAGGTCAAGCCCGCCATGTTTTGCACCACTTCATCCAAGGCCAGACGGTTTTCATACGGGCCAGGCAAGAAGCCTTTGTGCGAGACATAAATCAACTTTGGGAATTGTTCTGACAAAGCCTCATAGCTCAAGCCTAGTTTGTTCATCAAGCCTGGGCGGAAGTTTTCTAACAAGATGTCGGATTGACCAATCAGCTCCTTCGCTGTGGCCATGCCTTCGGGGGTTTGGATATCCAACACCACACTTTTCTTGTTGCGGTTGAAGCTGCGGAAGAAGCCAATGCCCAAGCCCGGGAGTTTGCGTGTTTTGTCGCCGCCAGGTGGTTCGATCTTGATGACCTCGGCGCCCAAGTCGGCCAAGATCATGCCGCAGGTGGGGCCCATCACCATGTGGGTGAATTCAATGACGCGTACGCCTTCCAGCGGTAATCCGGTTTTTTCTGTTGTCATGACTGTTGTCTCTTGCGTTAGTGGCTTGCGCCTTTGAAATTTTTTGGCAGGCCTGCACGCCACAGCGTGCCGTTGGTTTGCTCACCCTGAAGCCAGCCAGCCACTTTGCTGCGAAGTGCCAGTAGTTGGTTGATGTCGATGCCCGTGCTGACGCCTGTGGCCTCCAGCAAAAAGGCCAAGTCTTCGCTTGACGCGTTGCCACTTGCCCCAGGTGCATGCGGGCAGCCACCAATGCCTGCAAGAGACGCATCAAAGCGGCGCACGCCCAGTTGCAACGAGGCGTACACGTTTGCCAAGGCGAGGCCACGTGTGTCGTGAAAATGGCCACAGCAAAATTTGTCGCCCGCAATGCGCAACGCTTGCTCGACCAGTTTGCTCACCGCGTTGGGATCGGCATAGCCCACCGTGTCAGCCAAGCTCACGCGGTCAGCGCCTGCATCTAGCAAGGCTTGCATCAAACGCAGCACTTCCGCAGGTTTGACTTCGCCTTGCAAGGTGCAACCAAAGGCGGTGCCCACGCCGCCTTCAATCAAGGTTTTTTTGCCAGAGGCATCGCGTGCGGCGCGGATGCGGGCCAGCTCAGCCACCACCTCATCCGGTGTCTTGCGCAAATTGGCCAAGCTATGTTCGTGGCTGGCCGACAGCGGCAAGATCATCAAGTCTGCATCGCCTTCTAGGGCGCGTTCAGCGCCTTTGAGGTTGGGCACCAACACAGAGGCTGACAAACCCGGCAAGGTTTTCGCGAACGCCAACAGCTCGGCCGTGTCCGCCAATTGAGGTAGTAACTTGGCGGGCACAAATGAGCCCACTTCAATCTCGCGCTGACCCGCAGCATACGCATCGGCAATCCACTCGCACTTGCGAGCGGTGGGCAGAATGGTTTGAATGCTTTGAAGGCCATCGCGAAGGCCAACTTCGCGAATAACAGCTGTGACGGGGAATGACGCCATGAAAGATTCCAGATGAATTGACAAGATGGGCTATAGTTTCTTGAGTTCCGAAATAAACATCAAGTGAAAGTTAATCAGATTACAAATTCCATTTCGGAATTTAAGAAATTTAGCTAAGGGGTTTGCCTGAATGAGAGACCTAGACCTCAAATCACTGCGCTTGTTCGCAGCCGTGTGTGACAACGGCAACATCAAAGATGCGGCGTTGCAAGAGCACATCGAACCATCGGCCATCAGCAAACGCATTTCGCAATTAGAGGATGTGCTTGGCATCCAATTGCTCGTGCGTGGACGCATGGGGGCCGAGCCCACGCCCGCCGGTCAAACTTTGTTAGAGCACATCCGCACGCTGATGTTCACCTTGCAACGCATTGAAGGTGATATTGACTCGTTCAAAGGCGGCATCAAAGGCCATGTGCGTTTGGTCGCCAGTGCCTCTGCCATCGCCGAGTCTTTGTTGGACGATGTGGCGGCGTTCATGCGCTTGCCAGAAAACAGAGACATCAAAGTCGACATCGAAGAACACCTGAGCATCGATCTGATTCGTGCAGTCTCTAGCGGCAGCGCGTCTTTGGGGGTTTGCTGGGATACCGCAGGTTTCGAAGGGCTGGAACACGTGCCATACCGCAGCGACCAACTGGCTCTAGCGGTTCACAACGAACATCCTTTGGCGAAAAAGAAAACGCTCAAGTTCGCACAAACGCTGGCGTTTGAACATGTCGGTTTGTCACCCCATACGGCGGTGTATCGTTTGCTACAAAAAGCGGCAGCGCAAGATGGCAAAACCATTGTGTACCGCTCTGTGGTGTCTAACTTTGATGCGGCATTCCGCGTCGTTGCGGCCAACTTGGGTGTGAGCGTTGTGCCCATTCAAGTGGGGGCAACTTATCAGCGCATGTTCCCTGTGACCTTGATTCCTTTGACCGACACATGGGCGAAGCGCAACTTTGCCATTTGTTTCAGCGAGACCGTCAAACACCAACCTGCGGTCATGCGCTTGCTTGAGTTTTTGCAAGCCAAGCGTTCTTAAAACAAAAAGGGCGCCGTAGGGCGCCCTCCATGCAAGGTTCGATGCGTGTTTATTTGGCTTTGCGTGCCTTGTCCACCGCTGCGTACATCTCGCCCACGATTGGTCCGAGTTCTGTGGTGTATTTGTCCACCACAGGCTTAGAGCGCTCGCGCAGTTTGGCGATTTCTTCAGGTGGCAACTCAAACACGGTCATGCCTTTGCGCTTGATTTCGGCTAACACTTTGGCGGCTTCGTCGCGTGCAATTTTGCGTTGGTACACGGCAGTTTCTTGCGCGCTTTCACGCATGAGTTTTTGCTCAGCAGGTGTGAGCTTGTCCCAGAACTTCTTGCTCACCACCACGGCTTGTGGGGTGTACATGTGGTTGGTGATGGTGAGGTATTTGGACACTTCATCAAACTTGCTGTCCAAGATGTTCAACAGTGGGTTGGTCATGCCGTCAATCGCACCTTGCTCCAACGCGGTGTAGGTTTCGGTGAACGCCATAGGCACAGGCGATGCACCCAAAGACTTCATGAATTCCACATAGATGGGCGTAGGAATGACGCGCATCTTCATGCCTTTGAAATCATCAGCTTTGGCGATGGGCTTTTTGCCGGTGTGCACTTGGCGGAAGCCCAAGTCCCAATAGGCCAAACCGACCAAGCCTTTTTCTTGCAGCTTGTCCAACAGCTTTTGACCGACGGGGCCGTCAGAGACTGCATCGGCTTCTTTGGTGTTGTTAAACAGGAATGGGAAATCGAAGATGGCCATTTCTTTGGCCACGCCTGCCAACAAGCTGGCGTTCATCACGGTCATCTCAACGGTGCCGCCTTGCATGGCTGACACGGTTTGCAAATCTGGGCCCAAGGCGCCGCCTGGGAAGGCTTGCACTTTGAATTTGCCGTTGGTTTTCTTGGCCATCAGCTCGGCAAACTTTTCCACGCCTTGCACTTGAGGGTGGCCTTTGTTGCTGGCAGAGGGGAACTTGACGGTGCGTGCTTCAAAGTCAGCAGCGTGGGCCAAGCCTGTGGATGCGAGAGCGGCGGTCAAGAGTGACAACGAGAGGACGCGACGGAGTGAGTTCATGGGGTTTCTCTATTCGGTTGAATGACAGGCCTGAACTGTATTGGCGTGGTGACAAATTTCAACTTTTGCATCGCTTTGTTTGACCGAATAGCGGACAATATTGTCCGAAAGGCGGTGAAAACAATGGTTTCTCCTAATGCGTCTGCGTTGGTCTCCAAGACCTTTAGCAAAGAATTTCCGATTGATTCGGGCGACTTGATCGCGGGTGTGGGGCGGGTGTTGGCGGTGGTGGAAGCCTTCAACGACGAATACGGCCGCATGACGGTGTCGCAGGTGGCAGAACGCACCGGCATTCCGCGCACAGCAGCGCGGCGTTATTTGCTGAACCTGTGCCACTTTGGCTATGGCGACACCGATGGCAAGTTTTATTGGCTCACGCCGCGGGTGCTCAGGCTAGGCCAAGGCTACTTAGATGGCGCACGTTTGCCGCGCTTGGTGCAGCCCTTCATCCAACGCTTGGCCATGTCTTCGGGCGAGACAGTCAACGTGTCGGTGCTCGATGGCCACGAGCTGGTCTATGTGGCTCGCAGCAACAGCCCACGGGTGGTGTCGATTGGTTTTTACGCCGGTGCGCGTGTGCCTGCGCATGTGGTGGGGCCAGGCCCCGCCATTTTGTCGACCTTGAGTGATGCCGATTTGAAAGCCTGGATTGCGGCACACGAGTTCGCCACCTTCAACAGCAACGCGGTGCTGACGCCCAAGAAGTTTGAAAAGATGGTGCTCAGCACCCGCAAGACCAACTACTGCATTTCGGTGGGCAACCTCGACCAAGGCCTGACAGGGGTGGCCGTGCCACTGAGAGATCGCCACGGTGAATGCAAGGCTGCCCTGAGCATGACCTTGCAATCCACCCTGTGGGACGAGGCATTGATTGTTGAAAAACTACTGCCTCTGATCATCGAAACCTCGCAGGTGCTGCGGGCCGTGATTTGAGGTGCGGAACTGAGCCACTCAGTTCCAACTTTGAGGGGCCTCTTGCTGTGCGCGATGTTGTTGTGCCTGCGCGGCAATGGCCTCGCGTTGCTCTGGCGTGAGGCGATTGAGGTTTTTCAGTTGCATCAACATGCGCGGGTTTTTAGCCAGCATGTCGGCGTGGCGGCTGAGGTAGTCCCAATACAAGGTGGTGAACGGGCAGGCGGTGTCGCCCGTGGATTCGGCGGGGTTGAAGCGGCAGCCTTTGCAATGGTTGCTCATGCGGTCTATGTATTTGCCACTGGCCACATAGGGTTTGCTGGCCATCAAACCGCCATCGGCAAACTGGCTCATGCCCAGCGTGTTGGGCAGCTCCACCCATTCCACGGCGTCCACATACACCCCTAGGTACCACTGGTGCACTTGCTTGGGTTCTACGCCCAGTAGCAAGGCGTAAAGCCCCGTCACCATCAAGCGTTGGATGTGGTGGGCATAGCCGTGTTGTAGGGTTTGCGTGATGGCATCGCGCAAGCAGGCCATGTCGGTGTTGCCGCTCCAGTAAAACTCGGGCAGCGGTTCGTGTGCTTGCTGGGTATTGCCCTCGGCGTACTCGGGCATCTGGGTCCAGTAAATGCCGCGCACGTATTCACGCCAGCCCAAAATTTGTCGCACAAAGCCTTCCACCGCTTCCAACGGGGCGTGGTCTTTGTGAAAGGCAGCCTCAGCCGCAGCCAACACCTCGCGTGGGTTGAGCAGCTTCAAGTTCAGCGCGCACGACAGGTGCGAGTGGTACAGCCACACTTCGCCTTCCCACATCGCATCTTGGTAGAGCCCAAAGCTGGGCAGTCGGTGTGTGATGAATTCATCCAAGGCCACGAGGGCTTGTGCGCGCGTGACGGGCCAGCCAAATTGCGTGATGGCGCCGGGGTGGTGCGCCAGTTGCGCGTTCACCAAACGCATCACGTCTTGGGTGATGGCATCAGGGGCCACGCGTGTGGGAGCGGGTAGCAGGCCTGGGCCTTGTTTGCCAAAGCTGCCACGGTTGTCGGCATCAAAGTTCCATTGGCCGCCTATGGGTTTTTTGCCTTCCATCAGGATGCCGTTTTTTTGGCGCAGCTCGCGGTAGAAATATTCAAGGCGCAATTGCTTGCGGTCTTTGGCGTGCGCTGCAAAGTCCCGCACAGTGCTAAAGAAGTGCGTGTCATCACGAATCTCTAGCGGCACCCCTTGCTGCTTGGCCACGGCACGCAAACTTTGCAACACGCGCCAGTCGCCAGGCGCTGTCATGACCAATTGGTGCGGCTGCACTTGGGCAATCGCCTTGCTCAGTTCACCCGCTAGCGTGCCTGTGTTGTGCGCATCGTCGAGCTGGCTGTAAATCAGTGGCCAGCCGCGCGTTTGCAAATGCGCAGCAAAGTGCCGCATGGCGCTCAAAAAAACCGTGGTGCGCTGTTTCGATGAAGGGATGTGTGTCGACTCTTCCAGCACCTCAGCCATCCACACGGTGTCGTGCGCTGGGTCAAAGTCGCGCAGGGCGGAGGCGTCTTCGTCGAGCTGGTCGCCCAAGATGAGGATGAGGCGTTGGCGCGGGGTGGTCATGTGGGGTGCTTTTAAAAATCAAAACCGAGCTGTTGCTCGGTGGGCGTGGCAACTGACGTGCGGCGAGCGCTTGGGCGTTTGCCCCAGTTTTTACGCGAGGCGTGTTTGTCGACCACAGCTTTTTTGGCTGCTTTGACCTCATCGGTTTGGCGTCGGCTGTGCAGCCACTGTTTGGCTTCGCGTGTGGCTTGCGCCAACTCGACCACGGGTTGAGGCAAGGAGCTGTTCATGTCGCCGCCCACAAAGACGCCGAGGTGCGCTTGCATCGTGTGCGGCATGAGCCAAGGTTCAAACAGCCAGGTGTCAGGCACTTGCCGCAACGCAGGCAGCCATTGCCGCACAAAACGGCCATGCGGGTCATGCTCTTGTGCTTGTTTGATGGGGTTGTACACGCGCGTGGTGTTGATGCCCGTGGTGCCCGATTGCATTTGCAGTTGGCTCCAGTGGATACCCGGTTCGTAGTCTAAAAACTGCGTGGCCAGCCACTCGCCCACGGGGCGCCAATGCAGCCACAGCGGATAGGCCGCCACCGACACCAGCATGGCGCGCATGCGAAAGTTCAGCCAGCCTGTTTCGCGCAGCATGGTCACACACGCGTCCACCATGGGCCAGCCGGTGCGTGCGGCTTTGAGGGCTTCAAAGTGTGCTTCGTTGAAATCGTGTTCGCGCAAACCGTCGTAACCGCGGTGCATGTTTTGCCATTCGATGGCGGGCTCGCTCTCTAACTTTTGAATGAAGTGACAGTGCCAGTACAAACGGCTGATGAAGGCTGTTAGGCCCGCACGATGTCGGCTGGCCTGTGGCGGCAGCTGGGCGATGTGCGCCCGCGTGTGTTGCACCACCTCGCGCATGCTGATGCAGCCCAATGCCAAATAGGCCGACAAGCGCGAGCACGCATCGGGTGCAGACAGCGGCGACGAAATGCCCCCGCGATAACCCAAGCTGCGCGCATGCAAAAAACTGTGCAAGGTGTCCAGGGCCAAGGGCCGGCCACCACGCTGGCGCAGCGGTGGGTTGTGTTGCAGGTGAGAAGGTGCTTGCATCTGCGAGGGCGTGCACCATGCGCCACGCCATGGCTCGGGCATATCGCAGTGAGAGGCGGCGTGTTCAAGTGGCTGCCAAAACTGCAAATCGCCCACATCCTGCACAGGCTCCGTCATGTGCCGCTCCCAAGCGGGCTGCCACAGGTTGCGGTTTTTCAACACGCGCACCACACCAAACTGCGGGTACTCGTGCCAACCCACGTTGTGCGCTTGGCACCACGCGCCCACCCTCAGGTCGCGTGCGTAGGTAAAGCCGTTGCCCGTTTCTTGGTGTGCATGCAGTTGGCGAAAGGGCGCGGCTTGCCAAATGCGGCTCAGCACGTCGGGTAGTTCACCCATGTGCACTTCAACGCAGCCACCTTGCAAACGCAGCGCGTCATCCAGTGCTTGCAACGATTCACGCACAAACTCAAAGTGCTGCAAGGCTGCATCGGGTTGCAACCACAACTCGGGCTCCACCACATAAATGCAGCGCACAGGGCCATGCTGTGCAGCTTGCGCCAGTGCCGCGTGGTCTTGCCAGCGCAAGTCTCGCTTGAACCAAACCAGCTCGTAACTCATAGAGGCGTGGCCGATTTATTTTTGCGGCAGGCGTCCGAGCAGTACAGCACTTGCTCCCAGTTTTTGGCCCAAGCCTTGCGCCACGTCATGTCACGCCCGCAGGTTTTGCAGGGCTTGCTGGGCAGGCTTTGCTTGTTACCTTTAAAGGTGTTTTTCTGAGCCAAGGGGCAGCTCCTCCATCTCGTAGGCATCAGCCACGTAAGCCGGGCCTTTCATCAATATCACAATTGCACAGCCAATTGCCAAGGTCAGCACCAGCGTCCAGTGCAGCACCACGACGCCAACCATGACATAAAAAAACTGTTCAACCCCGCGGGCGCTTTGTGTGACGTTGTATGAAGCGGGCTCAAGCCCATCCAACAGATACGCGGCTGCGCTAGCCAGCAAAGGCAGTGCTGTGCCCACCGCCAAAATGAGGTGCAGCTTTTTCCAAATTTTCCACTCCAAGCCTGCAGGCGAGCGCTGAAAGCCTGTGAGTTTGTTGAAGTAATTCATGGCGTGGTGCTCAGTTGGTCGATGGCTGTGGCGAGGGCGAAATCTTTGTGGCTCAAGCCCGCCACATCGTGGGTCCACAAACGCACGTGCAGCTGTGTGTAGCTCGACAGCACTTCGGGGTGGTGGTCTTGTGCCTCTGCCAGCTGGGCGATTTGGTTGAAGCGCAACACCGCTGCCTCAAAGCTGGGCAGCGTCCAGCTTTTGGACAAGCAAGGCGTGTGGTGCTGGGGGTGGGTGTCAAGCGTCCACCCCGACAGCGAGGTCATTGCCTGCTGCACGTCTGTGGGTTGAAGTTTGAGTGGGGTGTTCATATGGTGTTGTATGTGGCTCAACGAAGGGCGTTGAGCGTGTGGGCATCTACCGAGACGCGCACCCCCAGCGAGCCTGAGCCATGGCGCACGGGCGATTTGCGCAAGCCAATGTCTAGCGCTTCTATCTCTGAGTAGGTCGCGCACGCGTGGACGATGCGCGTGATGAGGCGCTCTTGTGTGTCGTAGTGGCCATCGGCGGCAAGGCGGTCAATTTCGGCCACCAAGGGGTCGTAGTCAAACACATGGGCCATGCCGTCTTGGGCAATCAATACCCAGCTTGGCGCGAGCCACAGCGTGAGGTCGAGCGTGTGTGCATCGGGCACCACATCGTGCGGACCGTATGTGCCAATGTTTGTGCTTAGGCGCAGGTCGCGCAGCTCGATGCAGGCAAGGGGTGTGTTCAAACGCATGACTGCAATTGCGCCAACGTGACAAATTCAAGGGCTTTGGCGTGCGTACATTCCAGCACCACGGGCGGTGCCACGCCTGCTTCAAAGGCTTCTTGCCAACGGCGGGCGCACAAGCACCAGCGATCGCCGGCTCGCAGACCCGCAAAGCGGTGTTCGGGGCGCGGGGTGATCAGGTCATTGCCGCGTTGCAGCGAGAAATCTAAAAACGCTTGTGTGACTTTGGCGCACACCACGTGGCTTCCTTGGTCGTATTCGTCTGTATGGCAACAGCCATCGCGGTAGTAGCCTGTGAGCGGGTCGTAAGAGCAGGGCACCAAGGCCGTACCCAAAACGTTATGTGCATCAGTGGTCATGATTCGTTTTCCTTGGGCTTATCGCCAGAGTTCGCGGAAGGTGCCGTCGGCATCGTAGTCGTGCGCTTGCTTGTCGGGGTTGAAGCGCCTTGAGCCTCTGGGGTCGGTGCCGCGACCGCTCAGGTACAACCAGTTGCCTTGGTTGTTGTACACGTCAAAGTCAATCAACTGCGATTCAAACCAAGCGGCACCGGCGCGCCAGTCGCAGCGTAAGTCGTGAATCAAAAAGCTCGCGAGGTTTTGTCGCATGCGGTTGGAGGAATACCCCGTGGCGTTGAGTTCACGCATACCTGCGTCAATGAATGCGTGGCCCGTTTGGCCGGTGCGCCACCGCTCGAACCCGCGAGCGTTGTGGGCGCTTAGTGGCAGAGGGGCGTCCGACAAACCACGCTGCCAATACAGGCGCTCACCGTACTTGAGGTGCAGCCAACGAAAGTGGTCGCGCCACAGCAACTCGAAGCCAATCCAATACGTGCTGTCGGTGGCCCCATGTTGTGCCTCAAAGCTGCGGATGGCTGCCCACGCCTGACGCGCTGACAGCGCGCCGGTGGCCAACCAAGGTGACCACTTGGTGGAGTAGTCAGCCCCCACCAGCCCGTTGCGTGTAGTCTTGTAACTGTGCGGCAAACCACGGCTGCAGTAGTGCGCCAGATGAGCGAGGGCAGCACGCTCACCGCCATGAAACTCGGGTTGCGACCAAGGAAAGGCTGAGCGTGGGTCGTTCAAGATCGCAGCGCGCGGTGAAGTGTCTGCGAGAGGCGTGAGGTCATCCATGTTGGATGACAAGTCAGGCAATGCGGGCATCTTTGTGACGGCGGTCACCGGTTGCGCTGGCGCAAACGTTCGGCGCTCAACCGCACGTCGAAAATTAGAAAACTCATCCGGCACTTCGTGCGGTTCAAACGGCAGTTGGTCGGGGGCCATGAGTGTGGATTGCCACACGGTGTGTACGTCCAGTCCGCCTTGTTGCAAGGCTTGGATGTGTGCTTCTTCATAGGGCGCAGCAATGTCTTCGCACACCAGTGTGCTGGCACCTAGGCGCGTCACTAATCCGCTCAAAATCTCGCTGGGCTCGCCAGTGATTTGCAGCAGTTGGCTGCCTATCGCTGAGAGTTGTTCGGCCACGTCTTGCACGGCCATGGCGGTCCACGCCAAGCGGTGGTCGCTGGTACGCACAAAGCCCCATGGGCCGGTCAGCTGCAGCGCGGTGTCATGAACGTACACCGGTAGCAGCCATGTGTGGTGGCGTTCAGCCAGCGCAATGGCTTGCTGCAGGGCTGGGTTGTCGTGCAAGCGCAGGTCGTTTCTGAACCAATAGATGATGCCCATCACTTGTCGCCTTCTCGCAAATTGATGCCTTCATGCGCTGCAATTTTTTCCAGTGCATTTTCAAACAACGAACGTGCAGAGCCCGAGATCGAACGCAGGTATGCATGCAGGTGTGCGTCCTCGGCATTTCGGTTCAAGCACTCTTGGCTGTACTGCTCAAAACTGGCCAGTTGCGAAATCAGCTCGGCCACATGGCGCGGGCACTCGCACAGCACGTTGGTTGAAATGCCAGCCACGCGGCTGAGGGTGGCGTCTGAATACTTGCGGGCGGCAATCACAGCCCCCGTGGTGCCAAACTCTTGCGCCCGCGCGGGGTCTACAAACAAAACCGATTGCAGCAACTCGGCCAACTCGATGTCCGAGATGGGTTCGCGCCTCACGATCACACCTGAAAACTTCATGGCTTGCACCACGGCCTCAGGCGCAAAGTTGTAGACCACGATGGTTTGCGCAAATTTGTGTTTGGCCACCAGCGCTTGAATGTCGGCGTGCACCGATGTTTGCAAGGTGTTGACCTTGACCAACAACACCTGTGGCCGTTGTGCCAGTTCGGCGTTGGCTGCAGCGGCCAAATCGACCAACACATCGGTGACTCTGATTTGGTTTTGCTTCAAACCGGCGGCAAACTTTTCGGACTCAATGCGGTTGGCCATGCTCAAGCCCACCACAGCCAGCGACACGGGTTGGCCCGGTACTGCCAAGCTTTGGGGGTCGTTGTGCGACAGGTTGCTCATGCGGCGCAGTTGCGCAAGCTCGAGGTTGGCAATGGTGCTGATGGCATGGCCGTTTTGCGACAGCTGTTTGAGCAACAAAGCTTTAGAGACATCGTGCTCCGCAAACAGACGCTGTTGGCCTTCTGTTTTGATGGGGCTGAATGCGCCGTAGCGGGTCTCCCAAATACGCAAGGTGGACACAGGGATGCCCGTGGTTTTGGACACCGCACCAATGCGGTAAAGGCTGGCTGTGGGTGTGGCGGTGGATGTCAAAACAATGCGATTGAGTAGATATTGCGTAGATTATCTGCTTATTTTTCTAAATTAATCAACAAATTTATGTTTTGCGTAGAGATATGAGTCAAAATCCTACTCAATAGGAGCTGTAGCCATGATTTCAAAAAGAACCATCAACGCCATTGAAGTGTGTGTCTTCCTTGCCGGTCAGCGTCACGCTGGCTATGTGACCACCACCGAGTTGTCACCTCGGCTCAATTTGTCCATCTCCTACCTTGAGAACATTCTCAAACCACTCAAAGCCCACAACATCGTGACCACCATGAAAGGCCCAGGCGGCGGCTACATGATCTTGGGTGACACCTCGTTGATTTCTATCTGGGATATTGCTTCAGTGTTTGAATCCACTTTGGATGTTGACCCGTTGCACGACAGCGCTGAAGTTCACGCATCGCCTGCCAGCTACGAAATAGGCTTGCAGAAAATCGTCAAAGACGCGCTCAGCAACGCCACTTTGGCTGATTTTGTAGATGAGTCGCGTGACGAAGATGCACGCTCGTTTGTTCAAACCCTGGGTCGATTCAAGTTCAAACCTTTGGTGGCGCCACTCATGCCCAAGGCGCCGAATTCGGTGTTTCAGTTGTCCATGATGATGGCTTGAGTACTTACCCCTTGGCGCCATGCAACTGAGTTTTAGCCAACGTCTTGCCAACCTGAGTCCAGGTGATGTGTCTGCGGTGATTCAAATGGCTTGGGAAGACCGCACCACGTTCGAGACCATTTACGAGCGCGTGGGTTTGAGCGAACCCGAAGTGATTCGCCTCATGCGCGCCGAGCTCAACCCCAGCTCATTTCGGCTGTGGCGCATGCGCATGAAGGGCCGCACCACCAAGCACCGTTCCTTGAGAAGCGCTGACATGAAGTTTGACGACCGCGCGATTGCTGACCACCGCCGCGCCAACTGCTAAACCCTGAAAGACCGCCATGCGTGAAGACCCAAGGTGCTGCGGCACCGGAACTTGCATCATCAACGACGACGGCATGTGTTGGTGTGGCCAGCGCTGGGATGGTGAAAAAATGTGTTTGCCTCAGTGGGGTGCACCGCCTGTGCCTATCGATGCACCACAAGCTCAGGCAGTCCAGGACGCAGCCACGGATGTTTAACGTCGCCCTGTTTGTGCAAGAAGAAGTGCTGGCGCACAAGCTGCGCTGCGTACTCGAAAGCATGTCCGCACGGGTTGAACGTTATGAAGTGTTTTCGCAAGACTCGGTGCCATGGCTTGCGCGCACATTTGATTTGATGGTTGTTCATGCCACAGGACCTGTAATGGACTTGGCCAATGCCTGGGTTCGTGACAAGCTTTGGGCGCAGCCTGCTGCGAGCATCGCGCTACTGCCTGAAACCCACCTGGCCTTTGCGCCCGTCTTGTTGGACGCGGGCTTTGACCGCTGTCTACCGGTGTCTTTGGATGGCGCCAGTTTATGTGCCGTGGCTCGTGCATTGACACGACGCAACCAAGGTATGACGGCTTCGGTGTGTCACTATGGTGCGTTGAGTTTTAACCATGTGACTCAACAAGCACACGTTTTGGATATCGCTGTCGAGCTGACGTGTCGCGAAGCGCAGGTCCTAGAAGCATTGCTCAAACGAGTCGGACAAATCATTTCCAAGGCGCGTTTGATTCAAGACATCGCGCCTGACAACATGGACTTGAACACCACAGCGGCTGAGGTTTACATCCATCGCCTTCGCAAGAAGATCAGCCACGACATTCTTCCGCTTCGCAACATTAAGCGCTGCGGCTATTTCCTACCGCGCTATGTTCACCTTGGCGAACAAAAGTCAACCCATGCAGGGTTTGTCAAAAACTCGGACGACTCAATTCGGTCTCGGTATGAGCTTGTACGACATCATCTTGCCGTTTGAGTCGACCTTGGCCAGCACCATGTCCCCCGAAGCAATGTTCTCGCCCATGAACTCATAAATGTTCACATGGTGCGTCACCAAAATTAGGGCTTGCTTGTTCTTGGTTTGAAGCTTTGCAGCGATGAACTGTTCAAGCTTTTGGTTGCTTGTTTTGGCTTGTGTCATGTCATCAAAAAATGAAGCCAGCGCTGGCTCTACCGTCACACGCCCCAGCTTCAACAACTCAGCCGTGTCTTTGCATCGGCACCAAGCACTGCTATGTACTTCGGCGGTTTGAATGCCTTGTTGTTTGAGCCAGTTGCCCACCGTCACAGCTTGCTTGCGCCCCTCGTCGCTGAGGTTGCGTTGGGTTTTGCAATCGTCCAAGCGATAGTGAGCAGGGTCGCCAGTGCCTGGTGCTTGGGTGTGGCGCATCAGCAAAACGTACTCGGGGGATTGCAGCTTGTCTGACAGCGCGCTGGCTTGCGCCACTGTGCAGGTCAACGCACAAACCAATACACACCAGACATAGCGCGCAAATTTTTGAAGATCCATGGTGTCAAGCCCTCTTGGTGAACGACAGCGTGACATCGCCCAAGTGAATGCCCAGTTTGGTCATGCGTGCTTTGTTGAGCATGACGCGGTCATTCATCAAATACATCCAGTCATCCATTTGCACGTTGATCGTGCGGCCCTCCACGGGTAGGGCCAATGTGTAGCGCCAGTTGAAGGCGTTGCCTTGGGTTTGACCTTCGGCCGTGCCCACCACATCACCTGCGGTGCCCACATAAACGCCGTTGCCTTTGTCGGTGAGTCGCCACACGCGTTTTTCTTGGGTGCCATCAGAGTAGACAAAGTCTTCGTCCAAGATGCCTTGGTTGTTCTGCCATTGGCATTTCATCTCTACAGTGAAGCGTTTAACCACCTTGCCATTGCGGTCGGTGAAGATGCCCCACGCATCCACCACACCATTGAAGTAGGTGCGCAAGTCGAGCGCGGGTTTTTGGTTGGCATAGTCCCCAACGGTGGGGCTGGCGCAGCCACTCAAATTGGCGGCCACTGCCGTGCTGGCCATGCCACTGAGTAAAAGCATTCGACGGTTCATCATGGAAGACCTTTGGGTGGTTTGAAAGTTTGTTGGGCCCTGTAGACCAAGAGGGGCAGCGCCATCATCCAAGTCAGTGCAAGTGCACCCACATGAAGGAGGGCGCCATCAAAAGTTGCCGCGCCCAGTTGCGCCCCAGCGTAGTAGGTCAGTGGCCCAAACACCAAGCCAGCCAAGGCACTGAGCCACAGGGGCATGGTTTGCAAAAAAGACAGCGAGGCATTCAAGGTCATGGCAAACAAGACCCATAGCAGCCACAACCAAAACGGGCTCAAGAAAGCCAGCGACCAGCCGTAAAAATGGATGACTGAAGTGGCTTGCAGCAGTGTGTCAATCGTCACACCTAAGACCAGTGCGCTAGCCGCGAGTTGGGTTTCTTGCCAAGGCTTTACAGCGAAAAAAAGATGCAGGCCTGCGAGTGTCAGGCCGTAGATCAAGGCGGGTATTTCCAGCCCATGTCCGACGCCTGCAATGCAGGCCCACCAAGCTGTTTGAAACCCAAGGGCATTCAGAAAAAGACGCATGCCCCATTCTAAAAATTCAGGGCAACCTTGGGGTTGCGCTGGTCATTCAGTCGACGTGCGCTCGTACCACCCTTTGCTGCGATTCACCACATGCACCACCAGTAACATCACCGGCACCTCAATCAGCACGCCCACCACGGTGGCCAGTGCTGCGCCTGACTCAAACCCAAACAGGCTGATGGCTGCAGCCACCGCCAGCTCAAAGAAGTTGGACGCGCCAATCAACGCCGAAGGGCAGGCCACGTTGTGGGCTTCGCCCACCGCACGGTTGAGAAAGTAAGCCAAAGCGGAGTTGAACAACACTTGGATGAGGATGGGCACAGCCAACAAGGCAATGACCAAGGGCTGCTTCAAAATCGCTTCGCCTTGAAACGCAAACAACAACACCAGCGTGGCGAGCAGCGCAGCGATAGACCATGGGCCAATGCGTGCCATGACCGCATCAAACTTGTCTGTGCCTTGTGCCAGCAATGCTTTGCGAATCAGCTGGGCCAAGATCACAGGCACGATGATGTAAAGCACCACAGAAGTGATGAGCGTGTCCCACGGCACGATGATGGCTGACAGTCCGAGTAAGAACGCGACCAGCGGTGCAAACGCCACCACCATGATGGCGTCATTCAAGGCCACCTGTGACAAGGTGAACAAAGGGTGACCGTTGGTGAGGCGGCTCCACACAAACACCATGGCGGTGCAGGGCGCCGCCGCCAACAAGATCAGGCCTGCGATGTAGCTGTCAATCTGATCGGCAGGCAACAGCGGTGCAAACAAATACCGAATGAAAAACCAGCCCAACAAGGCCATGGAAAACGGCTTGACCAACCAGTTCACAAACAGCGTCACGCCAATGCCCTTGATGTGCTGACGCACCTCATGCAGCGCGCCAAAGTCCACCTTCACCAGCATCGGAATGATCATGACCCAAATCAACAAGCCCACAGGCAAGTTGACTTGCGCGTACTCCAAGCTGCCAATCGCTTGGAACAAGTCAGGCTGCCACTGACCCAGCGCAATGCCCACGACGATGCACAGGGCCACCCAAGCGGTGAGATAGCGTTCAAAGAAGTTCATGCGTGTTCCTGGCTGAGTTCTTTGGCGGTGTGTTGCAACATGGCTTTTTGCAGCTTGTCAGCGGGCAAGTCCACCAACAATTGCAAACGCTTTTGAATCAGATACATGGTGTGGCGAAACGCTTGCAGGCGGTCTTCGCCTGTGCCTTCTACAGCGGATGGGTCGGCATAGCCCCAGTGTGCGGTGGCGGGTTGACCGGGCCAGTACGGGCAGACCTCGCCAGCGGCGTTGTCGCACACGGTGATGACCAAATCCATGTGGGGTGCATCGGGCTTGGCAAACACGTCCCAGCTTTTGCTGCTGAGGTAAGAGGTGTCAATGCCGGCGGACTTCAACACTTGAATGCCCAATGGATTGGGTTGCTGGTTTTCGCGCGGGCTGCTGCCCGCTGAGTAGGCTTTGAAGCGTGTGCCACTGGCACCCGTGGCCATGTGGTTGAGCAAGGCTTCAGACAAGATGCTGCGTGCCGAGTTGTGCGTGCACAAAAAGAGAACGTTCAAAGTAGTCATGGTGTGAATGAATGAGGAGTTGTTGGTCGAGGCGTTGTGCGATACAGGTCTGCAATTAGCAGCAGCCCCCACTGGGCGTGCAGCACGAGCCCGCTTTGACGCGAGGTTTGTCTGCCGTGGCGATCGATGACGTGGCGGGCGCTGTCGCCGCAGCGGCGGGGGCGCAGCACACATCCATGGCCAGACAGGCCGTGTGTTTGAGGCCTGTGGTCAAGGTCAATGTGTGCCCATCACTGCTGCCTGCGGTGATGGGGTATTGCGACACCACGCCTGCTTCGTGCTCAATCTCCACAGGCAAGTCGAGTGAGGGCAACACATCGCCCGCGATGCGCAAGATGTTGGCGAGCTTGCTGGTTTCTAAGCGGTGGTCCACATCGCTGTGCACCCAGGTTTGCAGCAGGCAACTCTCGGTCTTACGACGTGTGCCACCGCAGTCCATGAAGCTCTTGGCCACATGGCCCACTTCGGTGATGTGAAAGTGTGCTGCCACGGCTTCGCCATTGGGTAGCACGATGCGCAGGGCTTGTTGTGGATGGGCTTCCAAGAGGGCTAAAAATTGTTCAACGTTCATGGTGTTTTCCTTTCGGTGGATCAGCAACAAGCTTTTGATGTTTCAGGGACCACGGCACACGATTGGCCTTGGCAACAGTCTTGGGTGAGGTAGGTCAGCAAGTCGTTCATGCGGTCAAACTCGGCGCGGTAAATCAGGTTACGGCCACTGGCTTCGGCGCTGACCAAGCCCGCATGGCTCAGCGCTTTGAGGTGAAACGACAAAGCGCTGGGGGCCAAGTCCAGCAATGCGCCTAAGGCGCTGGGTGTCAGGCCTTGGGCTCCGGCCACCACCAAGGCACGAAAGGCGCGTAACCGTTGACCTTGGGCCAGTGCAGCCAAGGCTTCGACGACTTGAGTTTCAGGAAAATTTTTCTTCTTCATATTTCAATAATACTTGAAATATTGAATCAATCAACCGTCATATTTGTCACAGTTCCGTCATAAAGGCTGGATAAAGTCTCGGTTGTTCTTACCAATTGAAGGAATCACATGAACACGAAACGCACATTCATCAAATCCGTGGCCGCCGCTGCAATGGCAACTTTGGCCATGGGTTCTGCCTTCGCTGCCGACATCACTGGCGCAGGCGCGACTTTTCCTTTCCCTATTTACGCCAAGTGGGCTGAAGGCTACAAAGCCGCCACAGGCAATGGCTTGAACTACCAATCCATCGGTTCTTCTGGCGGTATCCGTCAAATCAAAGCCAAGACCGTGACTTTCGGTGCGACCGATGCGCCTTTGTCTGCTGAAGAGCTCGACAAAGAAGGCTTGGTTCAGTTCCCAGCCATCATCGGCGGCACTGTGCCTGTTGTGAATTTGGAAGGTTTCAAACCTGGTGAATTGCGCATCACAGGCCCCGTATTGGCTGACATGTTTTTGGGCAAGATCGCCAACTGGAACGACCCCAAAATCGCTGCTTTGAACCCAGGTAAAAAATTGCCTGACCAAGCGATCACCATCGTGCACCGCGCTGACGGCTCAGGCACCACCTTCAACTTCACCGACTACTTGAACACCATCAGCAAAGACTGGGCGGACAAAGTGGGTAAGGGTGCTGCGGTCAAGTGGCCAGCTGCTTCATCGGTGGGTGGCAAGGGCAACGAAGGCGTTGCTGCCAACGTGAACCGTGTCAAAGGTTCTTTGGGTTACGTGGAATACGCCTACGTTAAAAAGAACAACATGACTTTCATGCAGTTGCAAAACGCCGATGGCAAATATGTGGCACCCGATGATTTGACCTTTGCTTCCGCTGCTGCTGGCGCTGATTGGCTCAAAGTACCGGGCATGGGTGTGTCCATGGTCAACGCCAAAGGCGCTGCCAGCTGGCCCATCAGCACAGCCTCATTCATCTTGATGTACAAGCAACCCACAGACAAAGCGGCCGCTGCTGAAGCCATCAAATTCTTCGATTGGGCATTCACCAACGGCAAGAAGATGGCGCAAGACCTCGATTACGTGGCATTGCCTGATGGTTTGACCACACAAATCCGCGCCAAAGTGTGGACACAGATTCAAAAGTAATTTGAATTGAGCTAATAAATTCCGTCGGCCTTAATGTGAGTGCCGACGGATTTTTAGTTTTAGGAAGTAGGGTGTTTCAATGAGTCTAGGGTCTGTCATGAGCTCACAAAATTTACGGATGGAAGAGTCAAGTCAAGCGGTTAGCAATGACATGATTGCCATTGCCAAGAAGCAACGATTGCAAGACTTCTTTTTTCATCGCGTCACGCAAGCCTTTTCTTTGCTGGTGTTGGTGGCCTTGTTGGGCATCATCATCTCTTTGTTTGTGAACGCATGGCCAACGTTTGAAAAGTTTGGTTTTCACTTTTTGTGGCACGTTGAATGGGACATCATCAATGAAGATTTTGGCGCTGCCATTGCCATCGTAGGCACAGTGGCCAGTGCTGGCATTGCACTGTTGATCGCTGTGCCACTGGCGTTCGGTGTGGCTGTGTTTTTGACAGAAACGTGCCCAGTGTGGCTGCGTCGCCCTTTGGGTACCTCGATTGAGTTGTTGGCCGCTGTGCCTTCCATCATTTACGGCATGTTCGGCTTGTTTGTGTTTGCGCCTTTGTTTGCAGACCACTTGCAAGTGCCGCTGCAAAACATCTTGGGCGGCATGCCTTTGGTGGGCTTTTTATTTGGCGGTGCAACCAACGGCATGGGCATTTTGGCGGCTGGCATCGTTCTGGCCTTTATGGTGCTGCCTTTTGTTGCTGCGGTGATGCGTGATGTGTTTGAAATCACGCCGCCTATCCTGCGTGAGTCTGCCTATGGTTTGGGTTGCACCACATGGGAAGTGGTGCGCAAAGTGGTGTTGCCTTACACACAAAAAGGTGTGATCGGCGGCATCATGTTGGGGCTGGGTCGTGCTTTGGGTGAAACCATGGCGGTCACCTTTGTGATTGGCAACGCCAACCGCATGCCCACTTCTTTGTTTTCTCCCGGTACATCCATTGCATCTGTTTTGGCCAACGAGTTTGGTGAGGCCGAAGCGCTGCATTTCTCCACCTTGTTCGCGCTGGGCTTTTTGCTATTTGTCATCACCTTTGTGGTGTTGGCCATGGCAAAAATCATGATTCTTCGCGCCGAAAAAGCCAAAGGCAACTAAGAGGTTTTCTATGGAAATGAACAAACAGCTTTATATGAAACGCCGCATCACCAGCATGCTGGGTTTGGCGTTTTCCATGACTGCTATGGCGGTGGGCTTGGCCGTGTTGCTTTGGATTTTGTATGTGTTGTTTGCCAACGGCTTGTCTGCTTTGGATAGCAACTTGCTGACCAGCGACACACCTGCACCCGGTACTGAAGGCGGGGGCTTGCGCAACGCTATTGTGGGCAGCTTGATGATTGTGGGTTTGACCGTGTTGGTCTCTACCCCTGTGGGTATTTTGGCTGGCATCTACCTCACCGAATACGGTGACGAAAGCAAAACAGCCGAGCTGACCCGCTTTGTGACTGACATCATGTTGTCAGCCCCATCGATTGTGTTGGGCTTGTTTGTCTACGCGATTGCTGTGGCGACCGTGGGTAACTTTTCGGGCTATGCCGGCAGCTTGGCTTTGTCGCTCATTGCTGTGCCTGTGATCATGCGCACCACCGAAAACATGCTGCGCTTGGTTCCCGGTAGTTTGCGTGAAGCAGCATTTGCTTTAGGTGCACCGCGTTGGAAAGTGTCTACTTTCATCACCTTGCGTGCAGCCAAGAGCGGTGTGATGACCGGTTTGTTGCTGGCCGTGGCCCGTATCAGCGGCGAGACAGCGCCCTTGTTGTTCACTGCCTTGAACAATCAGTTCTTCAGCACCAACATGGGCGCCCCCATGGCTAACTTGCCTGTGGTGATTTTCCAATTTGCCATGAGCCCTTATGACAACTGGGTGCGATTGGCTTGGGCAGGTGCCCTCTTGATTACCTTGACCGTGCTCGTGCTCAACGTGTTGGCGCGTGTTTTCTTCCGCGACAAAGTCAGCTCCTAATTTCAATTGGATTTACATATGTCTGAAAATCAAACAGCAAATAAAAACGCCATCGAAGTTCGCGATCTGAACTTCTTCTACGGCAAGTTTCAAGGCCTTCGCAACGTCACCATGGACATTGCCGAGCGCAAAGTCACGGCGTTCATCGGCCCCTCGGGTTGTGGCAAGTCCACCTTGTTACGCACCTTGAACCGCATGTACAGCTTGTACCCCGGTCAACGTGCTGAAGGTGAGATCAATTTTTATGGTCAAAACATTTTGGACCCCAAGCAAGATTTGAACTTGCTGCGTGCCCGCATTGGCATGGTGTTTCAAAAGCCCACGCCGTTTCCGATGACGATTTACGACAACATCGCGTTTGGTGTGCGTCTGTACGAAAACCTCAGCAGAACTGAGATGGACGAGCGTGTCGAATGGGCATTGACCAAAGCGGCGCTGTGGACCGAAGTCAAAGACAAGTTGGGTCAAAACGGCTTGTCACTCTCGGGTGGTCAGCAGCAACGTTTGTGCATTGCACGCAGCGTGGCCGTGAAGCCTTCGGTGCTGTTGTTGGACGAGCCCACCTCGGCGCTTGACCCTATTTCGACGGGCAAAGTGGAAGAACTGGTGCATGAGCTCAAAGCCGACTACACCATTGCCATCGTGACCCACAACATGCAACAAGCTGCGCGTTGCAGCGATTACACCGCTTACATGTATTTGGGCGAACTGGTCGAGTTTGGTGAGACAGAGCAAATCTTCTTCAAGCCTAACAAAACCGCCACAGAAGACTACATCACTGGCCGTTTCGGCTAATAGGAGAGAGAACCATGCCAGAAAAACACCTGTCCTCACAGTTCGATGCCGACCTGAACCACATCTCCTCACACGTGATGGAGTTGGGCGGTTTGGTCGAGTCTCAAATTCGCCAAGCCATTTATGCGCTGTCTCAGTTCAGCCCCGAAGCGGCTGAAGACGTCATCGTGACTGAAAACAAAGTCAACAGCTTGGAAGTCGAGATTGACCGCGAAATCGCTTCCGTCATTGGCCGTCGCCAACCCACGGCACGCGATTTGCGCTTGCTCATGGCCATGTCCAAAACCACCGCCAATTTGGAGCGCGTGGGTGACGAAGCCGCCAAGATCGCACGCATGGTCAAGTCCATCATTGAGAGTTCTGCACCTCGTTCTTTGCCTTCTAGCGATTTGCGTGTGTCCGCTGAACTGGCTTCTGGCTTGTTGCGCAAAGCCTTGGATGCATTTGCTCGCTTAGACGTGCCCATGGCCGTGAGCATCTTGCGTGAAGACAACGAAATCGACAAAGAGTTCGATGGCTTTGTGCGCAAACTCATCACCTACATGATGGAAGACCCACGCACGATTTCTGCCAGCTTGGACTTGCTGTTCATTGCCAAAGCCATTGAGCGCATTGGCGATCACTCCAAGAACATTGCGGAATTCATCATCTACATCGTCAAAGGCGAAGACGTGCGTCACACCCCTTTGGCCGATGTTGAATCGTCGATGAGCTGATTGAAGGTTTTTGGAAGATGAAAATTGCCCGCGTTTTGGTGGTTGAAGATGAGTCGGCGATTGCTGAACTCATCTCGATCAATTTGCGTCATAACGGCATGCTGCCCATGTTGGCGGCAGATGGCATCGCCGCACAAAAACACATCGATGAAGTATTGCCCGATGTGATTTTGTTGGATTGGATGCTGCCAGGTCAAAGTGGTTTGGAGTTGGCCCGTCGCTGGCGTGCTGACCCACGCACCAAGACCACGCCCATTTTGATGCTCACCGCCCGCGGTGATGAGCCCGACAAAATTGCTGGCTTGGATGCCGGTGCGGACGACTACATCACCAAACCTTTCTCGACCCAAGAGTTGCTGGCTCGCATTCGTGCGGTGTTGCGCCGCCGTGCGCCAGAGCAAGCCAGCGATGTGGTGCGCATTGGCGCCTTGCAGCTCGATGGCTCCACCCACCGCGTCAGCTTCAACGACCAAGCCATCAAGCTGGGCCCGACTGAATTCAAATTACTCAATTATTTGATGCACCACGCCGAGCGCGTGCACAGCCGCAGCCAGCTACTGGACCGCGTGTGGGGCGACCATGTGTTCATCGAAGAACGCACGGTGGACGTGCATGTCAAGCGTTTGCGTGAAGCCCTAGGGGCGGCAGGGGCTATGGTGGAAACCGTGCGTGGCGTAGGATACAGAATCACCCATCAGATCTAAATTGATGCAAGGTTCTTGTGATTAGTCGCTTTCTGTCGTTTCTCTCTCTGTTGGCTTTTGGTGCCGCGATCGGTTTCTCTTGGGCCGTGATGGGCGATAAGCCGTCGCCATCTTTTTATTTGTTGCTGGGTGCGTTGGTCGCTGGCTTGGCTTGGATGATGGTCGATGCGTGGCGCGGCTACCGCGTGCGTTCATGGTTGCGCCATGGTGACTTGGCCATGGCCCCGCAAATGTCGGGTTGGTGGGGTGTTCTCTCAGACCGTGCGCGCAAGCTCTTGCGTGAACGTGAGCGCAGTATTGATGCGGGTGAGCAGCGGCTCAAAGATTTTTTGTCTGCCATTCAAGCCTCACCCAACGGCGTGTTGATGCTGGACGCCAACGCGCAAATCGAGTGGTGCAACCAAACAGCCGCTACCCATTTGGGCATTCACCCTGAACGCGATGTGATGCAGCGCGTAGGCAACTTACTGCGAGACCCGCTCTTCACAGCCTACATGGCGGTGGAACAGCCCGTGGATCCGATCGTGATTGCGGGGCATCGCCATCGTGTGGAGCGTCCTGTGCGCATTTCGGTGCAACGTCACCGTTATGGTGAAGGCAAGCAGTTGTTGCTTACGCGTGATGTCACGATGTTGGAGCAAGCCGAGGCCATGCGCCGTGACTTTGTGGCGAATGTGTCGCACGAAATTCGCACACCATTGACGGTGATGTCTGGTTTTGTCGAAACGCTGCAAACGCTGGACCTGAGTGCCGATGAGCAAAAGCGTTACTTGGCCTTGATGGCGATCCAAGCCGTTCGCATGCAAGGCTTGGTCGAAGATTTGCTCACCCTCTCGCGTTTAGAGGGTAGCCCCGTTCCTAGTTTCGCAAACACCATGCCCTTGGCGCGTTTGGTGCAAGCATGTGAGTTAGAGGCGCGTGGTTTGTCCGACAGCATTTCGCACGGTGCACAAGCCCAAGTCATTACGTTTGAGGTCAACCCCTTGCTGGCCCATGCCGAGTTGATGGGGGAGGCCCGCGAGTTGCAAAGTGCCTTGTCTAATTTGGTGAGCAATGCGGTGCGCTACACGCCAGCGGGCGGACATATTCATGTCACGGTAGAACCAGGCGCAGAAGGCAGCTTGTTGATGGCGGTGCGTGACACCGGCGCGGGTATTGCGGCAGAGCATTTGCCGCGCCTGACCGAACGTTTTTACCGCGTGGACCGCAGCCGTTCACGCGAATCAGGTGGCACAGGCCTCGGTTTGGCCATCGTCAAGCACGTGATGCAACGCCACGGTGGCAGCTTGTCTATCACCAGCGAAGTGGGGCAGGGCTCGTGTTTCCAGTTGAGTTTTCCTGCGACCCGTTGGCGCCTGCCTGCTTAAGCCGGCACAGCGCGACGTTTACTTTTTAAGACGTCTTTTTTCAAAATGCTTGAGCAATACGTAGGTGATCAAGCCGATGAATGCAGAGCCCACCAAAAAGCCGCCGTAGGCCAGTGGCCAAGGCGTGCCTTCGGTCATCATGGAGAACTCAGACATACCACCCACACCAGCCAAAATGTTGATCGGCATGAAGACCACGCTGAACACCGTCAGCTGATTCACGCGTTTGTTTTGGTTGATGTTGATGAAACCGATGGTGGCATCCATCAAGAAGTTGATCTTGTCGAACAAGAACGCGGTGTGGCTGTTCAAGGAGTCGATGTTGCGCAAAATTTGCTTGGCATCCGAAATTTGATCAGGCGTGAGCAAGCGGCCACGCATCAAAAAGCTGAGCGCACGTTGCGTGTCCAAAATGTTGCTGCGAATTCGTCCGTTTTGGTCTTCTTCTTCCGCGATGTCAGCCAAGATACCAGCGGCCTCTTGGTCGGTGATGGCTTCGCTGAGCACGTGCCTGCCCACCACGCCCAATTTGGCGTAAATGTTTTCCAAAGAGTCCGCGGACACCTCCACATCTGCGCCGTAGAGGTCGAGCAGCAAGTCAATGCAGTCGGTGACGTAGTTGGGCTGTGTGAGGGCGCGTCGGCGTTGCAAGCGAAACACAGACAGCTCTTCATTGCGCAGGGAAAACAAAATGCCCCCGTGCAGAATGAACGCCACGGGCACGCTTTTGGAGCTGCCATCACGGTCCAACAAGAAGTTGGAGTGCAGGTGGATGTCGTCGTTCTCTTCGACGTGAAATCGGGCACTCACTTCCAAGTCGGTAGCTTCAATGGGGTCGGGTAATTCAACGCCAAAGTGCGAGCCGACAAATACGCGCTCGGCTTTGCTGGAGTTGATCAAATCAACCCAAATTGGTTTGGCCCCTTCCAAGTCTTTGCGACCCGAGAGGGGAATGCTTTTCAACCGACCATCCACCAGTTCGTACACATTGATCTTGCTGTCTTCAAAGTCGGGTTGCCTGTCCCCTGCGAGGGCGGTGCGTCGTTCGTTTGATATTTCCCACAGCACATCGTTTTCACGCGTGGCCGGAATTTTTTGCCAAAGTTTTTGGGCATCTTCTAGCGGCAGTGCATCGAGGTAGCCGCCTAGCTCGGCAGAGCTTTGTTTGGCGATGAAATTTTGCAGCTCTGCATCGTGTTGCTTTTGAAGCAAGGACTCTACAAAGTCATGTTTGTGCATCTGTTGACTGTGGACCATGCCATCCACTAATTTTTGTTTGTTCAACATATCGATCAAATTTTTAAGTGACATGAAGAGTAAAGACTGTTTTATACGCACCGTGAATTTATTAAATTTCCATGACACCCGTGTGACGGTCGTGGACGTGTTAAAAACTAACCATCTGGTTAATTTGAAAAGTGTGAGGAGTTGCTATGGAAATGGGTGTGATTTCTGAGGCCATCAAATTGGCCACTGCGCCAGTTTTTCTGTTGACGGGAGTGGGTGGCATCTTGAACGTGCTGGGTAGCCGACTGGGGCGTGTCATTGATCGCGCCAGACGTGTGCAGTCTTTGATTGAAGACTCAAGCGGCAGCCGAGGCTACGGTGGCGACCGTGTGGCGAGTTACGTCTTGGAGCTGGAGTCGTTGACGCGTCGAAAACTCATCATCAACATCGCCACGGCGTTTTTGGTATTAAGCGCGGTGCTCATCGCACTGACGGTGATTGAGCTCTTTTTCTCGGTCAGCATCGAACCGGGCAAGCTCCACATTTCGAACTGGGTGCCGATTACCTTCATCGGTAGCTTTTTGTCGTTGGTGGCAGCTTGTGTCTTGTATTTGGTCGAAATCTTGTACGCATCCAACACCATCAGCTTTGACCCCATCCATCACTCAGACTGAGTGATTGAGCTTTTCAATCAGAAAAGCTTTTCGGGGGTGATGCGTAAACCAAATGAAATCCAACGCGTTTCCACGCCCCCATTGAACTGTCGACCTGTGGTGGCGTCTATTTGAAAGAAATTAGGAACGACGGAGTAGCGCGCGCCTAGTTGCCAATAAGGGTTGTTTTTGTTGTCACCAAATGATTCGGTGATGAGCAAGATGCGGGGTGTGGCTTGTAGCTCCGCACCGCCCCCCCAAGTGGCTCGGTTCTCGCTGGTCGCTTTGTCTTTGAGCCAACCCACATTGGTGTGAAAAATGACTTTGTCATTGTGGGTCGACCACGACACGGGAATGTAGGCGTAAGTGTTGCCCAGCAAGTTGGGCCCCGGCGCAATGTCGGGGTGGCTCACTTTTCCGACCGCGAGGCCCCAGCCCCATCCGTTGGTGGTGAGCTCACGAAACAAGGTTTTGCCTTGGAGGACGAAGTCCTTGGTGGCTGCTTGTCCTAGGTGGGTGGCGGTGCCTGCCCCCGCCGTGACTTCAAAGCCGCCCGTGAAGTTGCAGGCAGGAAGCACCCAAAATTCGTTGCTCGTTTTGTAGGCGCGTGACCAGCTCTCGAGCTGGCAGCTTTCGGCGTTCGTCATTCTGGCGTCGTCGGTGACGAAGGGCCGCGCTGCAAAACTGTGGGTCGATGCGGTGAGCCACAACACAACAAGTACCAAGCGCTGAAGGTGCGTCATTGCCATCACGCGGCGTGCTTTCAAACGAAGTGAGAGAACTTCAAAACCAAAGCCGTGAGCCAAATGCACATGCAAAGAAGAATGCTCAGCAGCACGGCAGCACTGCCGAGGTCTTTGCAGCGCTTGGAGAGATCGTGCCACTGTGGGCCCACGCGATCAATGGCGGACTCAAGGCCCGTGTTTAAGAGTTCGACTATCAAAACAAAAATAACCGATCCTGAAAGAAGTGAAATTTCAACCCAGTTGTTGCCCAAATAAAACGACAACGGAATCAAGACCAACGCCAAGTAAGCCTCTTGCCTGAACGCGGTTTCATGCATGGCCGCTTGCAGGCCTTGGATGGAGTAACCCAAAGCGTGAACGATTCGATTCAGCCCACGTCTTTGCTTTTGTAGGTTTTCATGAATGGGGTCCATGGGCGATCCATCTACCTTTCATTAATATTTTTCGGGGACCACCATGTCGCCGGGGACGGGGTGGCGGATGTAATCGGGATTGCGCACACGCGCGGGCAGTTGAATTTCTGGGTGTTCAATCTCGTGGTAATTGAAATGATCCAGCAAATGCTGAATGCAATTCAAGCGCGCACTTTTCTTGTCCACTGCCTGAACCACCCACCACGGCGCTTCGGGGATGTGGGTGCGCTCAATCATGGTTTCTTTGGCGACGGTGTAGTCTTCCCAGCGGCGGCGACTTTCTAAGTCCATGGGACTGAGCTTCCATTGCTTCAAGGGGTCGTGGATGCGGCCTAGGAAGCGTGCGTGTTGCTCATCGTCAGTGATGGAGAACCAGTATTTGATGAGGGTGATGCCACTGCGTGCCAGCATCTTTTCAAACTCAGGCACGGTGCGGAAAAATTCTTCGTATTCGTTGTCGTTGCAAAAGCCCATCACGCGTTCCACGCCCGCGCGGTTGTACCAGCTGCGGTCAAACAACACAATTTCGCCAGCTGCAGGCAGATGGGCCACATAACGTTGGAAGTACCACTGCGTCCGCTCACGGTCGTTGGGCGCGGGCAGGGCAGCCACGCGACACACGCGTGGGTTCAGGCGCTGAGTAATACGTTTGATCACGCCGCCTTTGCCAGCCGCATCACGGCCTTCAAACAAGATCACCACTTTTTGTTTGGTGGCTACCACCCAGTCTTGGAGTTTGACCAATTCGCCTTGCAGGCGCAGCAGCTCTCGGAAGTACTTGACGCGGTCGGTGTTGTCACCGTCTTCGTCAATGGACATTTCCAGCTCTTCATCGAGCGTGTCCAAGATGTCATCGCGCAGGCGTTGAATTTGATCTTCGTTGAGTTGGTGTTGATCGCTCATGGTGATTTCCTTTGTGCACATCATGGCCTCGGACTGTTTCAACTTGATGACGCTTTGTCACGGAATATTCACATCGCTGACTTACATTTTTTAAATTCGCTTGGCCAAAATTTTCAAGAGGTGCTCTTATCACTTACCGTCTCTTTTCTTGTTGTCTTCTGGTGCTTGCGTTGTCTGGCTGTGCGGTTCGACCTTTGGTGGTAGAGCAAACTGCGCAGGCTCTTTCGGGGCAAGGCTTGTCGAATGAAGATGATGTGCAACTGGCGCGTGAAGCCAGTGCGTTTTATTTGAAGTTCTCCGAATCGGTGCTCAAAGAAACACCCGGTCATTTGAAATTGGCCGAATCTGTGTCGGCTGGGTTCACGCAATATGCCTACGCCTTTGTGGCGTTTGATGCCGAAAAAATAGACGCCAAAAATCCCCAAGCTGCTGCCGCTCTACGTGAACGCGCTGCACGTTTGTATGCCCGCGCGCATCGCCACGCCATGACGGCCCTTGAGCGCCGTGATGCGGGGTTTGCTGCTGCATTGAGGCAGTCCGATCCCAAGAAGCAACCGCGACTGACGGCCGAACAAGTGCCTCTGGCGTATTGGGCCGCGGCATCGTTGGGGGGCTTGATTTCCATGTCCAAAGATGACCCCGATGTGGTGGCTGATTTGCCGCTGTCGATGCGTTTGGCGGAGCTGGCTTGGCAAACCGACCATGCGTATGGACGAGGTGCCTTGGCCAGTTTGATGGGCACATTGGAAGCGGCCAAGGTCGGAGGCTCGCGTCAAAAAGCGCAGACTTATTTTGACCAAGCCATTGCGCTAGGGCAGGGGCAAGAGGCTGGGCCGTATGTGGCCAAAGCCGAAGGCGTGGCCTTGCCCGCTGATGACCGCAAACAGTTTGAGCAATTGTTGAAGCAAGCACTGGACATCAGCCGGCAACACCGCAGCTTGCAAAACGAAGTGATGCGCGAACGTGCGCAGTGGTTGCTCTCTTCCATCGATGATCTTTTTTGAAAGCCAGTCATGTCTAAATTTTTGAAATCGTGTGTGCAAGTGTGTGTGGCGGTTGGTTTGTTGTGCGGCCAGACCGCATCTTGGGCCGCGCCTGATAAGCAGTTGCGCCTAGGCACCTTAGCGCATAAAAATTCTCTCTATCACCGTCAGCTGATGGAAGTCGGTGAGGTCTGGCGCAATGCCCAAGGGGGCAATGCCAAGTTTGTGGTGTACCCAGACGGCAGCCAAGGTGGTGAAACAGAACTCGCCCGTCGCATGCGCATTGGCCAGTTGCAAGGTGCCTTGTTGTCGGTGGTGGGTTTGCGTGAAATTGAGCCATCGATTGCTGCCTTGCAATCCATGCCCTTGTTGTTCAAGACGTGGGATGAGGTGGACTATGTGCGCGAAAAAATGCGCCCAGCGATGGAGAAAAAATTTCTCGACAAAGGCTTTGTGGTGTTGGCGTGGGGCGATGCAGGTTGGGTCCGGTTTTTTTCGAAAGACCCCGCCTTCAAACCTGAGGACTACCAAAAGATGAAGTTTTTTGCATGGGGCGGTGAAGCCGACCAGCAAGAAATCATGAAGAGCATGGGCTACACCCCCGTGCCCTTAGAGACCAGCGACATCTTGCCGTCTGTGCAAACTGGCATGATCAATGTGGTGCCTTCTACGCCGTACTTTGCGTTGGTCAGTCAGGTCTACACCATGGCGCCGAATATGTTGGAAATCAATTGGGCGCCCATCGTGGGTGCATTGGTGGTGACCAAAAAAACTTGGGATGACATGAGCCCTGACACGCAAGCTGCCGTGCGTGCTGCGGGTGACAAAGCCGGTGCGCAGATGCGCGCCAAAGCACGCCAAGAAGTCGACGACGCGGTGGACGCCATGAAAAAACGCGGCCTGATTGTCAACAAGCCCAATGCCGAGCAAATGCGCGCATGGAACGAGTTGGCAGAAAAACTCTACCCACGCATTCGCGGCACCTTGGTGCCTGCGGACACCTTTGACGAAGTGTTCCGCCACCTAAAAGCGTACCGCGCAGGCAAAGGCAAATGATGGGGCGATTTCTTCGCGGCCTGACGCAGGCCGATGCGTGGCTGGCGGCGTTGGCCTTGGCCTTGATGGCCCTGATTCCCTTGGTCGAAATTTTGTCTAGACCGATGATGGGCAAAGGCATTGACAACGCACCTGTGGTGGTGCAACACCTTGGCTTGTTGATGGCCATGGCCGGTGCCATCGCTGCTGAACGGTTTGGTCACCTCACCAGTTTGGGGGTGATGGTGCCGCGTTTGTATGGGGTCGGGCAATTTGGCGCCGCCGCGGTGTGCGGTGTGTTGGCGTGGGCCAGTGGGCAGTTGGTGCTCAGCGAAATGTCGGCAGAACAAATCTTGGCCTATGGCATGCCGGTGTGGTGGTTTGAAGCCACCATGCCTGTGGGCTTTGCTTTGTTGGGCTTGAAGTTGGGTGCGCGTTGCAGCGCACGCGAAGGCGTCAAGTGGGCGTGTGCGCTAGGTGCGCCATTGCTGGGGGCTTGCTTGGCCTACAGCTTTGATGGCGAAGCCTTGCCCCTGTGGCCTTGGGTGATCGGTTTGGCGGCGCTGTTGTCGTTTGGTGCGCCCATCTTCGCGGTGCTGGGTGGCTTGGCACTGGCCTTGTTTTGGCAGGATGGTTTGCCTCTGGCATCGATTGCTTTGTCGCATTACCAAATCACGGTCAACCCTTCGTTGCCCGCGCTGCCGCTGTTCACCTTGGCGGGGTTGATCTTTGCCGGTACGGGTGCTGCCCAGCGCTTGGGTGCGGTCTTTGTGGCTTTGTTTGGCGGTGGCCAAACGGGCACGGTGATTGCCGCGACGGTGTTGTGCTCTTGCTTCACTGCCTTCACGGGCGGCAGTGGCGTGACCATCTTGGCTTTGGGGGGCTTGTTGCTGCCGTTGTTGCAAGGCGTGGGATACCCCGAACGCAAGGGCATCAGCTTGGTCACCAGTGCCAGTGCCTTGGGGGTGTTGTTGGCACCTTCGGTGCCACTCATCATGTACGCCATCATTGCGCGTGTACCCATCAACACCATGTTTTTAGCGGGCATCGTTCCCGCTGTGGTGATGGTGGTGTGCTTGCTGATCTTTGGTGGTTATCTGCGTCAAGGGGCAGTGCGTCCTGCACAGGCTGAGAAGACGGTCTTCAGCATGGCCACACTGCGCAGCGCAGCGTGGCATGCCAAGTGGGAACTGTTTGCGCCGGTGGTGGCGATTGGCTCCTTGGGCAGTGGCTGGGCCACGCCCACGGAAAGTGCGGCACTGACCGCCATCTACGCCGTGCTCACACAGGCGTGGGCACACCGCGAGTTGGATGCCAAGAAGCTGGGCCAGTGTTTGTCGCAATGCACGCAAATCATTGGCGGCGTGATGTTGATTTTGGGCATGGCCTTGGGGCTCACCAACTACTTGGTGGATGCTGGCATTCCCGACCTCGCCACCGAATGGGTGCAAAGCGTCACGCAAAACAAGTGGGTGTTTTTGCTGGCCCTCAACGTGTTCTTGTTTGCCGCCGGTGCCTTGATGGAAATTTATGCCGCGATTGTGGTGTTGGTGCCGCTGTTGTTGCCCCTGGCCACCAGCTATGGCATTGATCCCATTCACTTTGGCATCATCTTTTTGGCCAATATGGAAATGGGCTTTTTGTGCCCACCCGCTGGGATGAATATTTACTTTGCGTCAGCGGTGTTCAAGCAACCCATTCGCAAAGTGGCGGCGTCTGTGGCGCCTGCGTTGCTGGCTATTTTTGTAGGCACCTTGACCATTTCTTGGTTGCCCTTGCTCGCCACGGGCTTGCCAAGTTGGGTGGCGTCTTTTACGCGTTGAGCAATTCGAGTTGGCTGCTGACGCTTTTGTGTGACAAGTGCGCCAAGGTGCGACGTGAATGTCCTTGTGGGGAGAGTAAATCTCCTGCATGGACTTTGGCGTGAATGCCTGATGAGGTCATCACCTGGTGCAGCGACTCAACAAAGCCGATGTCGCCAACGAAGGCCGCTTTCAAGCACAGGGCGCCTGTTTCAGGGTGGGTGTAGCGAATGGCCAAAGGCTGCACCTGAATGTCATGGTTGATGGCGGCTTCAAACAAATTGGCGTGGAACAAGCTGACCGCACGGCCTTCGCTGCTGGTGCCTTCAGGAAAACCAGCCACGCAATACCCGTGGTGCAGCGCACTGGCCACATCGTCCACCATGCGACGTGCCGAGCTGGGGGAGCCCCGGTCGACAAACACCACACCACACGCCGTGGCAATGCTGCCCACGATGGGCCATGCCTTGACTTCGGACTTAGCCACAAACACGCTGGGCTGAATGGTTTGAATGATGAGGGCATCCACCCATGACACATGGTTGGCCACCAACAGAAGCGGAGCATTGGCCTCTTGAATGTGGTGCAGCGGTGTGTCGTGAATCACTTCAATGCCAAGCAGGGTCAAGGTGCTTTGAGACCAATCTCGGATGGCTTGAAGTTTTTTGTCTCGACTCAGGCGTGGAAATTTGATCCACAAAATCCAAAAGGCACGCGCAAAGGCGTGTAGCAAGCGTAGGTATTTCATCAACATAGTTGGCTGATGAGCATAGGTGTGTCGTGTGACAAATTGGTGAATGTTCAGGTGTGTTTGTCACGAATATTTCACGCAATCTTCGCGGTGAATTCACATGCGCTGTCAAGAATCTAGGCCATTGATTCACTCAGGACAGACCATGAAAGAACTACCTAACCCAACCATGCCTTTGTCGTTCATCGATGTGCCACGGGGGTCGCTTCATCGAAACGATCAAGACGCTCAAAAAGTATCTGTCTCGGCACAAAAAACTGAAACCCGCCCCGCTCTGATTGTCGAATGGGCCAAGCACCAAGACGAGGTGCGTGAAGCACAGCGTTTGCGTTATGACGTGTTTGCCACAGAGATGGGCGCACGCTTGAAAGACAGCATTCCCGGTCACGACATTGATTTGTTCGATGACTTTTGTGAGCACCTCATCATCCGTGACGATGTGACGGAACAAGTCATTGGCACCTACCGTGTGTTGACACCTGCCCAAGCCAAGCGCATTGGCAGCACGTATTCGGATTTGGAATTTGATCTCACACGTTTGCGCCAGTACCGCGAACGCATGGTTGAACTGGGTCGCAGTTGTGTGCACCCCGAGCACCGCCACGGTGGCGTCATCATGGCCTTGTGGGGCGCGTTGGCCGAGTTCATGGTGCGCAACAAACTCGACGTGATGATTGGCTGTGCCAGCATCCCCATGCTGCATCAAGGTGTGGTGAGCGGCGAAGTGGCTGCCAGCATTTGGCACCAACTCAAAAAGACGCACTTGGCAGAGATTGAAAACCAAGTCACACCGCGTTTGGCTTTGCCTGTGGAGCAGTGGGAAGTGAACCCCGCGTTTGAGCCACCCGCCCTGATCAAAGGTTATTTGCGCTTGGGCGCCAAAGTGTTGGGTGCACCCGCTTGGGACCCAGACTTCAACACCGCTGACTTGCCCATGTTGATGAAGATCAACGACATGCCACCGCGCTACCGCAAACACTTCTTGGGCGCTTGATGCACTACAGAGCCATCTTCATCTCAGACTTGCATTTAGGCACACCAGGCTGCCAAGCCGATGCCTTGTTGGATTTTCTGAAAGAGAACACCAGCGATTATTTGTATTTGGTGGGTGACATCATTGATGGCTGGCAATTGCGTCGCCGTTGGTATTGGCCGCAGGCACACAACGACGTGATTCAAAAACTCTTGCGCAAAGCGCGCAAAGGTTGTCGTGTGATTTATGTGCCAGGCAACCACGATGAATTCGCGCGCCATTTCTTGGACCACCATTTCGGTGGCATTGAGGTGGTGGAGGAGGCCGTTCACAAAACAGCCGACGGGCGTCAGCTGTGGGTGATTCACGGTGACTACTTTGACGCGGTGGTGCAACAGGCCAAGTGGCTGGCGTATGTGGGCGACTATTTGTACGAGTTCACGCTCAAGCTGAACCGCTACCTGAACAACATGCGTGGCCGTTTGGGCTTGCCGTATTGGTCGCTTTCGGCCTACCTCAAGCACAAGGTGAAAAAGGCGCTGAACTACGTCACTGATTTCGAAAATGCGGTGGCGCATGAAGCCGCCAAGCATGGCTACCAAGGCGTAGTGTGCGGCCACATTCACCGTGCCGAGATTCGCGATGTGAATGGGGTCTTGTATTGCAATGACGGCGATTGGGTGGAGAGCCGCAGTGCCTTGGTCGAGAACGAACACGGCGAGTTGTCGTTGCTCTATTGGCAAACAGAGCCAGTGGTGGTTGCTAAACCTGAATTGGCCAAAGCCGCATGAAAATCGCACTCATCACTGACGCATGGCGCCCTCAAATCAATGGCGTGGTCACCACCTTGGTGGAGTTGGTGGACCAACTCAATGCCAAAGGTCATGTGGTGGAGGTGATTCATCCCGACTTGTTTCAAACCCGTCCTTGCCCTGGATATGCCAGCATTGATTTGGCCGTCAAGCCTTACCAGCAATTGGCGCGTCAGTTGGACGCCTTTGCGCCTGACGTGATTCATGTGGCCACCGAAGGCCCCTTGGGTTGGGCCGCCCGCAAATACTGTTTGAAACACGACGTGCCTTTCACGACGGCGTTTCATACACGCTTCCCTGAAGTGTTGAAGGCGGCCTTGCGCATGCCGCTGTGGATGGGTTATGCCATCTTCCGTCACTTTCACAAACCCTCGGCAGGGGTGTTGGTGCCGACGCAAGGCGTGATGCGTTTGCTCGACGGTTGGGGTTTCAAAAATTTAAGAAGCTGGACTCACGGCGTAGACATGCAGTTGTTTGGCTACGAAGACGCAGTGGCCAGCCACCCTGACTTGGCCGATTTGCCACGCCCCATTGCCTTGTATGTAGGACGCGTGTCGTACGAAAAAAACATTGACAGTTTCTTAGCCATGCCGTGGCACGGCAGCAAAGTGGTGTGCGGTGTGGGGCCGCTTGAAGATGCACTCAAAGAGAAGTTTCACCACGTACGTTGGTTAGGCGTGTTGCCGCGTGATGAGTTGGCCCGCGTGTATGCCAGCGCCGATGTGTTCACCTTTCCCAGTCGCAATGAGACGTTTGGCTTGGTCATGCTCGAAGCCATGGCCTGCGGCACCCCTGTGGCCGCTTACCCTGTGGATGGCCCGCTGGAAGTTCTGCGGGCTGAAGCGGGTGATTCACACCACCACCGCGGTGGTGTGTTGCACGAAGACTTGGCCTATGCCAGCTTAGAGGCTTTGAAAATTCCACGAGCTCAAGCGCGTGCGCAAGCGCTGTCTTTCAGCTGGGATGAGTCCACGCGTTTGTTTGAACAGCATTTGGTGCGTATTGAGCGTGGGCTTCGAGAGGAGAAGGAAGTTCGCTCGTGACGCCGCTGTATTTTTTAGCGAACAGTCTCAGCGACCCGACGTTTGAGACGTATTTGCGTGATACGCACCGTTATCTCGATTACCGAGATGTGAAAGAAAAATTATTGCCAGAGTTGTTTGGCTCTATTGACGAGTTTTCCAGCCGTCGGCACTGTCGCTTCACATGCAGCAACCGGTTTGAAGGGCAGTTTCCTGCCATTCGCATCCAAACCCCCGTGGGCTTTGTGCCTGATGTGATTGACATTGAGTTTTTGCACCGCCATGAATCTTTTTGCGTCACGCAAGCAGGGCAAGCGGCTAAGGTGCAAGGGCTAGACCAGTTGGGCAACCATTTACGCGTCATTCTGATCATGGGGCTTGCGCATTGGCGACCGACTTAAACACGTTATGACGCAGCCCATGCCTAAAGGCTTTTACTTTCTCATTGGGGCTCAGTTCGCATCCGGTTTGGCTGACAACGCACTGTTGATTTTAGGAATTTACTTTCTGAAAGAGCAGGGCTATCCAGGCTGGTGGGCGCCTTTGCTGAAGTTCTCGCTGACCTTGGCCTACGTGTTGCTGGCCTGTGTGGTGGGGCCTGTGGCCGATGCCTTTCCCAAACACCGTTTGATGGCCTACATGAACGCACTCAAGATGGTGGGGGTGTTTGTGTTGTTGGCAGGGGGGCAGCCCTTGTGCGCCTTTGCGTTGATCGGCCTGGCGGCGTCTGTGTATGCACCAGCCAAGTACGGTTTGGTGACCGAGTCTGTGCCACCACGCGCCTTGGTGCGCGCCAATGCTTGGTTGGAAGTGTCGGTGGTGCTCTCGGTTGTTTTTGGCATTGCCCTGGGCGGTGCTCTGACAGGTTTGTCGGAAGCCAGCGCGTTGACCGAGTATGTGATTGCCACCCAAACCGTGCCTGCCATGGGCGTGGTGCTGGGTGTTTATTTAGCGGCAGCCCTTTTAAATTTTGGCCTCACAGCTGTGAAGCACCGCGGTGTGATCGTGCCCTTGACATGGCGGGCGGTGCAGTGGGGAAATTTTTGGAAAACCAACCTCAGGCTGTGGCGTGACCCCTTGGGCGGTGTGTCGCTGTATGTCACCACTTTGTATTGGGGGGTGGGGGCGGTGATGCAGTTTGCCGTGTTGGTGTGGGCGCAACGCACGCTGGGCTTGACACTCAAGTTGGGTGCGTATTTACAAGCCTTGGTGGCGGTTGGTGTGATTTTGGGAGCCTACCTTGCAGGGCGACGCTTCAAGTTGCACTCGGCACGCCAAGCGTTGCCTTGGGGCTTGCTGTTAGCCATGTTGCTTCCCGTCATGGTGAATATCTCTGCGCTTTGGATTGCCATTCCTTTGCTGCTGTGCGTGGGTGTGGCGGGGGGCATGCTGTTGGTGCCCATGAATGCCTTGCTGCAACACCGAGGCATGCAAGTGCTGAGCTCGGGACGTTCGATTGCGGTGCAGGGTTTCAATGAAAACCTGTGTGTGCTGCTCATGCTGGCTGCTTACAGCGCCTTGCTCGCCTTTGAGGTGCCGCTGGCCATCATCATGACGTTATTGGCCACCGTGCTGATCGCCGGCATGGCACCGCTGTGTTTGTTGCTGTGGCGCAAATTGCGTTAAGCACGGGCGGTGTTTGAAGGTGGGTTACCCCAGTTCAATGGCACGTTGAAAAATTCCTTCAACTTGGCCTGCAATTTCATCCCAACCCAGATGCTCCACACTGTGTCGTGAAAACTCACGGGTCTGGCGCAGTGTGGCTGAGTCGCTTGTGATGTCCAAGGCGCGTTGGATGTAGGTGTGTGGTTCGTTGCTGTCAATCAACCAACCATTCTTTTTGTCGGTGACGAAGTCACTGGCGGCGGCGCAGTCAAATGCCAATACTGGCGTTGCCGATGACAGGGCCTCCAAGGTCACGTTGCCAAATGTTTCTGTCAAGCTGGGGAATAGCAGCAAGTCAGCGCTGGCGTACAGCGTGGCCAATTCGTCATGGCTGCACATGCCCATGAACAGGGCGTCTGGGCATTTAGCCTTAGTCGCAGCACGCATGGGGCCATCGCCAGCAAACACCATCTTGACGGGGCGACCTGCCGCGACCAGGGCTTGGTAGGTTTGGATGGTGAGGTCGAGGTTTTTCTCTGCGGCCAAGCGGCCCACCGACAGCAGCACCAAGGTGTCAGGTGTCACGCCCCAGCGTTGACGCATGGCATCGCTGCGCTTGTCTGGGTGGAACAGCTGCGTATCAACGCCCCGTGCCACCACTTTTAAATTCTTAAACCCCATGGCTTCCAGTTGGAATTTAATGGCTTGCGTGGGCACCATGGTGAAACCGGTTCGGTTGTGAAATTTGCGCAAGTAGGCGGCAATGGGTTTGCTGAGCCAGCCCACGCCATAGTGTTGGCAGTAGCTGTGAAAATTGGTTCGAAAATCTGAGGTCACTGGCAAGCGCAGGGTGTGTGCGGCTTGCAGCGCTGACCAACTCAACGGGCCTTCCGTCGCGATGTGTACCAAGTCAGGGCGTTTGGTGCTCCAAGCTTTGATCAAGGCTTTTTTACTGGGTAAACCCAATTTGAGTTGCGGGTAGCGAGGAATAGGCAAACCCCGCAACAACAATTCAGACCAACCAATGTGTTCCAGCCCTTCATCGTTTTTGTCTTGGCGCGGGCGAATCAGTTGGATGGTGTGTTGTCGACGGCCCAAATGATGAATCAGCTTGGACAAGGTGACGGCCACGCCATTGACTTCGGGGGGCCATGTTTCGGTTACCACGGCAATTCTCAGAAACCGTTGTGCAGGTTCAAAATTTTCGACAGTGATGGGGGTGTGGTTTGATGCTTCCATAGCACCATGTTCACGTTTGAATTTAACAAGCTGATGACATGACACGCATTTGATGTTTTTATTTCATCTTTGTATTTCGGTGTGTTGTCACCGTTTTTTCACATGACAAGCTCATCATTGATGGGTCTTGAAACACATGAGGAACATCAGACGTGAAAAACTTTTTAGAAGCCTTGCGCATTCAACGCTGGGATGACCATCGCTACTACCACCACTGCCGCATCAATCAGTCGTTGCATTTGCTCAGCGCGATTTGCTTTTTGATTTCGTATGCCTTGTTGTTTGTGAACCCCGCTTGGGCCGCTTTGTTGGCTTGGTTGGTTTCTATGACCGCGCGTCAATCGGGCCACTTCTTTTTTGAACCCTTGGGCTATGACCATGTGAACCAAGCCAGCAACGAGTTCAAAGAAGAAATCAAGGTGGGCTACAACCTGCGCCGCAAAGTTGTGTTGCTCAGCCTCTGGGTGCTGTTGCCTCTGGTGATTTACTACTTTCCTGGCATGTTGAACGTGGTGCCAGCGCATGAAACGTGGGTGGAGTTTTCAGAAGCTGTGGGCTACGCTTGGTTGGCTTTGGGTGTGGGCGGTTTGCTGTTCAGAACCATCCACCTGTGCTTCATCAAAGATGTGCAAACCGGCTTGGTGTGGATGACCAAAATTCTCACTGACCCTTTCCACGACGTGTACCTGTACCACAAGGCCCCATGGCAGTTGCTGCGTGGTCAACGCTTTGATCAAAGCTTCTTGAATACCAGCCACTGATCTCAGCGGCTTTACACAAAGGGTTCAGGTCTTAGACCTGAACCCTTTTTTCATTCATCGAAACAGCGTTTCTTTCAAGATGCTGCGACGAATGCTCTTGTTGGTCAGCTCAGGGCTTTGCCACCACCAGCCATCCGCTTTCATTTGGGTGGCCGCAAGCACAAAGCGTTGCACCACGGTTTCAAAGTCTGCATCGCTGTAGTTCAGGCTGAAGATCAAACGACCCGTGCCCACCCAGCTCAATGCCAAGCCGTGGATGCGCAGGTAGTACTGCAGCATCCAGTTGTAGCGACTGGGTTGTGTGTAAAACAAGGTCCACACGCTAGACATATTGGCTGCTTGTAGAGGGATGCCATTGGCTTGCATGGCCCCGTTGAAGTATTGGGCACGCGCGTTCCAGCGTTCATCCAAGCCGTCGTACATGGCTTGAATTTCTGGAGTTTCCAATTGGTCTAAAAAGGCAGACATGGCGCCCATTACGGCGGGGTGCTCTTTGAAGGTGCCACGTGCAAAACAAATGTCGGCAGGGCGGTCGGCATGAAAGCGGTGCATCCACTCGCGCTTGCCGCACACCACGCCCACAGGGAAACCGCCGCCCAAGGTTTTGCCGTACGTCACCATGTCGGCTTGCACGCCGAAGTAGGCTTGTGCCCCCCCAGCCGCGAGGCGGAAGCCGAGAAACACCTCGTCAAAAATCAACACAATGCCATTGGCCGTGCACACCTCGCGCAGTTGGTGCAGCCATGTGGTGTAGGCCTCACGGTCATAAGCGGCGCGACGGCTGCTGTCAACCAAGGTGGAGTCGCCCGGTGCATTGACGTTGGGGTGTAGCGCTTGCAAGGGGTTGACCAACACGCAGGCAATGTCTTTGCGGGTGCGCAACACGTCCAAGCTGCGCTCGCTCATCTCGCTCAAGGTGTAGGTCTCGCGTGGGGGCATGGGGTTGCCAGGGCCGGGTTGCACGTCTTCCCACCAGCCATGGTAGGCGCCACAAAAACGCACAATGTTTTTGCGTCGGGTGTGGTAGCGCGCCAATCGCACCGCTTGCATCACCGCTTCTGTGCCCGACATGTGGAACGACACCTCGTCCATGCCCGAGATTTTTTTCAGTCGCTCTGCGTTGCTGGCCACGCAGGGGTGATACGCGCCCAGCACAGGCCCCAAGGCTTGGGTTTTGGCCATGCCTTCGGCCATGGTTTTTTTGTAAAAGTCTGCGCCAAACACATTGACGCCGTAAGAGCCAGTCAGGTCGTAAAACGATTGCCCATCCAAGTCGGTCACATACACGCCCGTGGCCGATTGCAAAAACGAACCCACCTTGAGGTGTTCTTGCACCAAGGGACTGAACTGAAACGGCACGCGGTAGGCCGAGATGAATTGCATGTCCGAGATGTTTTCGCGCGCAGCCGCTGTGGCCTGAATGCTCAAGGGGTGACGCGCTTTGAGCACCTCGGCGATTTTGAAAAATGCTTGGCGGCGAAGAATTTGTATCTCAAACGGCGCGTTGTCACATTTAAAGAACACTTGCTCGTCAAAATGGTAGCCGGGCAGCAGGCGGGCCAAACGTTTGGCCATGCGTGAGTGGCCTGCCAACGAGCGGTGCTTGGCGCGAGAGAGTTGAAGTCGTCGGTAGATAGACGGGGCCAATGTGGCCAGTGCGCCCAAGCTCATCCAAGTGGTGTTCACAGTCAATTTCCTTGTGTAAGAGATATTCCTTTGTATTTAAATTAAGTGACAAGACGATGAAGATTCGAAATAAATTTCAAACTTTTCTCCTGCAAGAAGACCTCAATTTTTTATTGACCAATCGCATTCCGCGCATCACCTTGACACGCTTCATGGGTTGGTGGAGCCAGTTGCGCCACCCGTGGGTGGTCAAAGGCTCTATGGCGGTGTGGCGTTGGTTCAGTGACCTAGATTTGAGCGAAGCCAAGCAACAACAATTTGCCAGCTTGCATGAATGCTTCACACGTGAGTTGCGACCTGGCTTGCGCCCCATTGATCCCAATCCCGCCGTGATGAGCTCACCGTGTGACTGCATCGTGGGTGCGTGTGGTGAGATCCGCGATGGCATGGTCTTTCAAGCCAAAGGCTTTCCCTACACCCTCGACAGCTTGCTCAGCGCACCTGATTTGATCGCGCGTTGGCCGCGTTTGCTAGAAGGTGGGACGTTTGTGACCATGCGTTTGACCAGCAGCATGTACCACCGTTTTCACGCCCCCACCGATGCGCACTTGAGCCACGTGACCTACATCTCGGGCGACACCTGGAACGTCAACTCCATTGCCTTGGCGCGTGTGAAAGAGTTGTTCTGTAAAAACGAACGGGCTGTGTTGCAAATGCAAACGACCGAGGGCACGCCCTTCTTGATCGTGCCTGTGGCCGCCGTGTTGGTGGCCAGCATGCGTTTTCATGCCGTGGATGTGCTGCTGAATTTGCGTTACCAAGGCCCCAACGACATCCCTTGTGATGCGCGCTATGCCAAAGGCCAAGAGATGGGGTGGTTTGAGCATGGCTCCACCATTTTGGTGTTTGTGCCACCCGGCTTTGCTTTGGCAGAAGGCGTAGAGAACGGCAAGCGCCTGCGCATGGGTGAGGCCTTGCTCAAGGCGTGTTGAGGTTCAGGGCAACAGCAGCATGCAGGTGATGGCCGCAAGCAGCATGGCCCCAAGACCAGAAGCAATGCGATGGCCGTACCCTCGGCTGCCACTCACATAAGACAACACAATTTTGGAGCTTGCGCTCGACGCCAAAATGGCCATCACGCCCCAACGCGCATAGGCGGATTGGACGGGGTCGTGTTGGTTGAGTTGGGCAATGCTGACGGCTGCGGCATGAATTTCAACCAAGCCCACAATCGCGGATGTGGCAAAGGTGCCTGAGTCGCCGATGTGGTGCCGCAGCCAGGCAGAGCAAAGCGTGACGGTGCTGATGGTGATGGCAATGATCAGCGCATGAGAGGCTTTAAAAGCGTGTTCTGTGGCGGACAGTGCATAGCCATCCTTGATGTTTGTGTGACGAATGACATACGTGGCGAAGCACAACAAGGCAGCCCCTGCAGACAGCAGAGGCCATTTCACCGACATCATCAATTCGTGGCCACTGACTGCCAGCACCAAGGTGAATAGCATGAGCGAGGACAGGGTGGACAGCAACGCCGATGCGCTGGCCATGGATTCAAGCTCTGGGTTCTCGCGCACTTTTTGTCCGTAGGTGGCCACGGCCAGCGTTGAGGAAATGAAGCCTGTGAAAAAACCAGCCAGTGGCAGACCCCAGCGCACGCCAGATGCACGCATGCAAATGTGGGCCACGATGCCAATCCCCATGATCAGCACCACAATTTTCCACATGGCATACGGGTTGAGGGCATTCCACGGGTCAATCGCCGTGGTGGGCAACAGTGGCAGCACCACCAAGGCCGAGGCGCACAACATCAGCGCGTCCTCTAGTTCTTGTTCAGTCAAGATTTCTTGGCTGAACCGGCGCAATGGTTTTTTGACAAACAACAAGCACGCCACAACCACACCGATGGCCGCTGACAAGGAAGGGTCTTGCATGGAAAGCCCTGACAACACCAAGGTCAACAGCAGCGCGAACTCGCCTGTCATGCCCGGGTCTTGTTGCGCGGATTGGTAATACCCAATCGCGATCATGATGCCTGTGATGAACAGTGTCATCAAGAAAAGGGGAAGCCCAATGCTGAAGCTGATGGCGCCCAACAACGCCACGATGGCGTGTGTGCGCACGCCTGCTTTCATGGCGCCGGGTTTGTGCAAACGCTCTCGGACCGTGCCAATCAAGAGGCCAATTCCCAGTGCCGTTAGCAGTTCAAAGAGTGATTCGTTCCAGTTCATGGATACATCTTAATGAATGTGCGAATTCGTGAAACGTTCAGTTCACACGATAGTCATAGAAAAGAGGTCTACTCCGTGCGAATTGGCAAAGTCATAACCGGAGTTACGAATGATGTACGTCACTGCAACTGTTTCTGCACTATTGGTTTTCATCTTCATCAAGTTGTCGTTCCAAGTGATTGAGCTCAGAAAAATGCACAAGGTGGCATTTGGCGATGGCGGCATTGATGCGTTGGAACGTGCGATTCGTGCACATGCTAATTTTGCTGAGTACGTGCCCATGGGGCTGATTTTGATGGGCGCGCTAGAGCTCAATGGCGCACCTTGGATGTTGGTTGCTTTTGTGGGTGGTTTTTTGGTTCTTGGGCGGTACTTTCATGCCAAAGGCCTGTATCACGATGGGGCAGATTTTGAAGACCGCGTCACGGGCATGAAGTTCACGCTTGTCGGGCTTGCTTTGTCGGCTTTTGCGAATATGGCGTGGGTCGCCTACTCTTTGATCGCCTCTGCTCGCTTTGCTGCAAGTCTGGCGATGAGTTAAAACCGTCACAAATGTCATATATGTCACACGTCTGTCACGAAAAATTGACACACTGAGTGCCAGTTAGATAGGTAAACACATGACGACAGGCGCAACTGGCAAAGAGCCGCACACCCACAAACCTTCCAAAGTTGAATGGCTGGACCGTGACTTGAGCCTTTTGGCTTTCAACACACGCGTGCTCGACTGGGCCAAACGTTCGGATGTGCCTTTGTTGGAACGTTTGCGTTATTTGTGCATCGTGTCGTCCAACCTCGATGAGTTTTTCGAAGTGCGTGCAGCCTTGCACCACAGTGTGGCGCATCCCAAAGCGCCATTGGATGCGGCAGGTACACATGCACAGCACTCGCTTAGTAAAGTTGCCCATGCGTTGGTGGACGAGCAATATGCCTTGTACAACGATGTGCTGTTGCCCGCTTTTGCCAAAGAGGGCGTGCGCATCTTGTCGCATGGCGAGCGCACCTTGGCGCAGCACCAGTGGGTGAAGTCGTTTTTTGAACGCGAAGTGCGGCCCTTGCTATTGCCTGTGGGCTTAGACCCTGCGCACCCGTTTCCGCAAGTGGCTAACAAGTCGCTCAACTTCATCGTGCGTTTGTCGGGCAAAGATGCGTTTGGCCGTGACAACGAAATTGCGATTGTCAAAGTGCCGCGCAGTTTACCGCGCTTGATTCCGCTGCCAGAAAAGCTCTCTGGCAAACGGCAGTTGTTTGTGTCGATCTCCAGTGTGATTCGTGCGCACCTGAAAGACTTGTTTCCGGGGCGCGATGTGGGTCAGTTCTCGCAGTTCCGCGTGACGCGTCACTCGGATTTATCGGTGGATGAGGAAGATGTGAAAAACCTTCGCACCGCCTTGCGCAAAGGGTTGGTCCATCGCAACTACGGACAGGCGGTGCGCTTAGAGGTGTCTTCTGGGTGTTCAGAGTATTTGTCTGAATTTTTGTTGAAGCAATTTGAGTTGCCACAGTCGGCCTTGTACCGCGTGCATGGCCCCGTGAACTTGGTGCGCTTGAATCAGTTGATTGATTTGGTGGACAACCCCAAGTGGTTGTTCCCGCGTTACAACGCCAGCTACCCGCAGCAGATGGTGACCAATGGGTCTATCTTTGACCGCTTGCAAAGTGGCGATGTGATGATTCACCAGCCCTACGAAAGCTTTGACGGTGTATTGGAGTTTTTGCGCGAAGCGGTGCGTGACCCCGATGTGCTGGCTATCAAACAAACCATTTACCGCACGGGCGCTGATTCGGTGCTGATGGAGTTGTTGCGCGAGGCCGTACAGCGCGGCAAAGAAGTGACCGTGGTGGTGGAGCTGAAAGCTCGCTTTGACGAAGAGGCCAACATCAATTGGGCGGAGAAGCTCGAATACATCGGTGCTCAAGTGGTGTACGGCGTGGTGGGCCTCAAGACCCACGCCAAGATGCTGCTGGTGACGCGTCGTGAAGGCCGCAGCATTCGCCGTTACGCACATTTGTCCACTGGCAACTACAACCCACGCACGGCCAAGCTCTACACCGATTTGAGCCACATTACTTGCGATCCCAAGCTGACGCAAGATGTGGAAAGTGTGTTCAACCTCTTGGCCAATCAAAGCAAGATTCCTCGCTTGAACAAGCTGATCATTGCACCGTTCAACTTGCAACGCAGCCTGATTGACAAGGTTGAAAAAATTGCATTCGCAGCCACTCAGGGTGTGGCAGGTCGCATCATCTTGAAGATGAACACGCTCACCGATGAAAAGCTGATGGAGGCTTTGGTGGTGGCAGGGCAGGCCGGTGTGCAAATTGATTTGATCATTCGCGGCGCGTGCATGTTGCCTGCACAGCGCCCGGGCGTGACCGACAACATCCGTGTGCGCTCCATCATTGGCCGGTTCTTAGAGCACTCGCGTGTGTTTTATTTCCGCTCTGGTAATGACGAGTCCTTGTACCTGTCGAGTGCCGATTGGATGAACCGCAACATGTTGCGCCGTGTCGAGCTGGCTTGGCCTGTGGACGATCCTGCCTTGCGTCAACGCGTGATTGACGAGTGCTTGGTGGCCTACCTGCACGACACCGTGGATGCATGGAGTTTGAATGCCAATGGCGAGTACACACGGGTGCAGGTGAGCAAACCCAAACGTACATCCACCAAAGCGGTTCAAGCTGCGGCACCTGTGCCCGCGCAGGGCGCACAAGCCGCTTTGATGGCGCTGTACGCCGCCAAACTGTGATGCTGAATGGAGAGATTCAACATGGACTTGATTTTGTGGCGCCATGCCGAAGCCGAAGTTGCCCCAGAAGGCGGTGACGATCTCTCGCGTGAGTTGACCAAAAAAGGCCAACGCCAAGCTGCACGCATGGCCAATTGGCTAGACCGGCATTTGCCCGAAGGCACGCGTGTGTTGGTCAGTCCCTCGATGCGCACACAACAAACTGTGGCGCCGCTGGGTCGTAAATTCAAATTGCGCGACGAGCTGGTGCCTGAAACATCCGTGGCGGATGTGTTGACGCTGTTGAAGTGGGATGCGACAACGGGGCCGCAGCTCAAAGGGCCTGTGCTGCTGGTGGGGCATCAGCCTTATCTGGGGCAGTTGGTTGCGCAGTTGCTAGGTATGAAAGAAGACATGTGCCCTGTGCGCAAGGGCGGTGTGTGGTGGCTACGCACCCGTATTCGCGACGGTCAACCCCAAACGGTGTTGCTGACCGTCGCGTGTCCCGAACTTACTTCGAGTTCTTGGGACGACCGGTCTTGATGGTCGGCACGTTGCTCAAAGCTGCTTTGAACTGAATGTCGCTCATGGCGGCGAGGGCTTTGACGCCAGCGCGCAGCAATTCGCTTTTCTTCACGGCTTGACCGAGCTTGCCAGCGCGAACTTTGAGGCTGTCAATCACCACGTATTCGTCTTTGGGGATGGTGAAGCTGTCACGCACCAATTTTGGCTTTTTCACTTTGGCAGGCTTCACCGCTTTGACGGGCTTGGCGGCTTGAGGTGTTGCAGTTTTCACAGGCGCTTTTTTAACGGCAGTTTTGGTCACAGGCTTGACAGCTGCTTTTTTCACCACAGGCTTTTTCGCGGCAGGCTTCTTGGCAGCGGGTTTTGTTGCAACAGGTTTTGTCACCACTGGTTTTTTAGCTGCAGGGGTTTTAGCCGCGCGTGATTTGACAGCCGCTTGGACGATGGTTTTTTGAGTGCTTGTGCTCACTGTTCATTCCTTGAGAATTTAAAAGAATAAACAGTTTATACCGTTTAATTTGAAATACCTAGTGTCATATATGTCATGGTTTCGTCACAAACTCAAATGACCAAGGTGCTTTTTGCCACGAGGCGATTTCCATCTTGAGCAAGTGCGTGGATTGCGGGTAGTCGCTGACCCAGGACTCAGGGGCCGTCAGTGTGATGCGTTGCTTGTGTTCGTCGCACGACAAATGCAGAGCATGGTGGTCTGGGTCTTTGCGCGCATGGCACAAGATCAAGCTCAGACGCAGGGCCATCAGCATCTTGGCGAACTCGTTTTCCTCCAGCTCGATTTCTAACTTTTTGAGCTTGCCGCGTTGGCCCAAAATCAGCAAGCCTAGTCGGTGCAGCTCAAACATGCTGAAGCCCACCAAGTCTGCGTTGTCCAAAATGTAGGCGCCATGCTTGTGATAGTCGCTGTGCGAAATGGCCACACCCACTTCGTGCAGCTGTGCTGCCCAGTTGAGTTTGCGGCGCAGGCGTTCCATCTGTGCCTCATCTTCTTGCGATGACGCATACATGTCTTGCAGTAGATGTTGCGCAACTTGGCTCACGCGCTGGCCTTGTTGCATGTCCACAGAGAACTTCAAAGCCAAGCGTTGCACAGACACATCACGCGTGTCGGTGTTGTGGTCTTCGCGCTCCACCATTTCATACAACACACCATGACGTAAAGCGCCTTGCGCCACGTGCAAGGTCTTGATTTGCAAGATGGTCATCAGTGCGCGCAAGATGCTCACACCACCGCCGATGACGGCGCGGCGGTCATCCTTCAAGCCTTCGAGTTGCACTTTGCTGGCGTTGCCAGAACGTACCAAGCATTTGACCAACCAGTCCAAGCCATCCAGCGTAATTTCACCTTCAGGGAAACCTGCCAATTCCAAGATTTCTGCCACAGCTCCCACGGTGCCAGAAGCGCCGTAGGCCTTTTTCCACTGGCTGCTTGGGTAGGCGGAAATAGCCTCTTCAAGCACGGCTTGAGCCGCGATGTCTGCGCGGTAAAACGTTTGCTCCGTGAATTCACCTTCAGGAAAATATTTCATCGACCAAGTGACGCTACCCACGCGAAACGACGCCGTTTCAGATGCGTTGAGGCCTTGCCCTAACACCAGCTCGGTCGAGCGTCCGCCAATGTCAATCACCAAGCGGCGCTCGTTGTCACTGGGCAGCATGTGCGCCACGCCTTGGTAAATCAAACGGGCTTCTTCGGTGCCTGCGATGACTTCGATGGGGAAGCCCAAAATTTCGCAACCGCGTTTCAAAAATTCTTCACGGTTTTTGGCTTCACGCAGCGTTTGCGTGGCCACGGCACGTACCTGCGCTTTTTTGAACCCCGACAGTCGCTCGGCAAAGCGTGCCAAACAGTCCCAACCGCGTTGCATGGCCTCGGGGGTGAGGTTGCGATCGACATCCAGACCGTTGCCTTGACGCACAGTTTCTTTGAGATAAGCCACACGCTGAATTTGTCCGTGGTCGTAGCGACCAATTTCAAGACGAAAACTGTTAGAGCCCAAATCAATGGCTGCGAGGAGTGTGCCGTGTTTCATGAAAACAATATTACCGTTTATTCATGACAACTATATGTCATGCCACTGTCACGGAGGATGCGTAAAGTTCACCTCACTTCTTTGACCGAGGCCACCATGAATATCTTTGACGAAAACGACCAACGCAACCACCCACGTCCTGACGACAGCGACTTCACACAGATCGTGAACACCTTGCTGAGCCGCCGCCAGTTGTTGGGCGCGGCTGGGGCAGGCATGGGCTTGTTCTTGGGCGGTCAAGGCTTGGCACAGGCGGCCACCCCCGCCACTCAGGCGGGCCCTCGCATTGGCTTCACACCCATTGCCGCAAACTCTCTGGACACCATCACCGTGCCCGCGGGCTACCAATGGCGCGTGTTGGCTTCGTGGGGCGATGTGATTCTTCCAGGCGGTACCGCGTTTGACCAAGCCACACGCGGCACGGCCACTAGCCAAAGCCTGTCCATCGGCGATAACAACGATGGCATGAGTTTTTTCAGCTTGGGCGCTGACCACGGCGTGATTGCGGTGAACAACGAATACGCCAACTACGAATATCTGTTTACCAATGGCCGTTGCAGCAGCATCGAAGACACCCGCAAAGCCCAAGCCGCCCACGGCGTGAGCGTGTTTGAAGTGCGTCGCATCGGCGGTGTGTGGAAGATGCAACCGCAAGCGCGTTTGAACCGCCGCATCACGGCCAACACCGAAATGCGTTTGAGCGGCCCCGCTGCCGGCAGCGCATGGCTCAAAACCCAAGCCGACCCTACAGGCACCGTGGCCTTGGGCACGTTCAACAACTGCGCCAATGGCCGCACGCCTTGGGGCACCTACCTGACTTGCGAAGAAAACTTCAACGGCTACTTTGGCAGCGCTGAGAGCTTGACTGACACCGCAGCCTTCAAGCGTTACGGCATCAGTGCCAAAGGCGCGGGCTACAACTGGCACACCTTTGATGGCCGCTTCGATTTGGCCAAGAATCCCAACGAACCCAACCGTTTTGGCTGGGTGGTCGAGATCGACCCGATGGACCCCACCAGCACCCCCATCAAGCGCACAGCTTTGGGTCGTGTCAAACATGAGAACGCCGAAGTTGTGGTGAACGCCGACGGCCATGTGGTGGTCTACATGGGTGACGATGAAAAGGGCGAGCACATTTACAAATTTGTCTCGGCCAAAAAGTTCGATGCCAAAAACCTCAAAGCCAATCGCGACTTGCTGGATGAAGGCACTTTGTACGTGGCGCGTTTCGCCACGGTGGATGGCAAAGCCCAAGGTGAGGGCGAATGGCTGGAACTGACCCACGGCAAAAACGGCTTGACCGCAGAGGCCGGCTTCAAAGACCAATCTGATGTGCTGGTGCACACACGTTTGGCTGCTACCGTGGTGGGCGCCACCACCATGGACCGCCCAGAGTGGATTGCCGTGCACCCCACGCAAGCGCAGGTGTACGTGACCCTGACCAACAACAGCGACCGTGGCACCAAGCCCAACCAAGCCGTGAACGGCCCCAACCCTCGCGCCAAAAACGTGTACGGCCAAATCGTGCGTTGGACGCCCAAAGGCAACGACCACACGGCTAACCAATTCACATGGGACATCTTTGCGTTGGCAGGCAACCCCACGTTGCACAAAGACGCGTATGCAGGCTCGGGCAACATCACGCCCGACAACATGTTCAATAGCCCTGACGGTTTGGCATTTGACCGCGATGGCCGTTTGTGGATTCAAACCGATGGCGACTACAGCAACGCCAAAGAGTTTGCGGGCATGGGCAACAACCAAATGTTGTGCGCCAACCCTGTGACGGGCGACATCAAACGTTTCTTGGTGGGGCCGGTGGCGTGTGAAATCACAGGCATTGCGTTCACGCCTGACCAGAAGACCATGTTTGTGGGCATTCAGCACCCAGGTGAAAAGTTGGTGCCTTCGCATTTCCCACAAGGGGGCGATGCGGTGCCACGCTCGTCCATCATCGCCATCTCACGTCGTGATGGCGGCGTGGTGGGCGCTTAAAGGTTTAAGCGCCTCAGTCGCTCAAGGCTTCTAGCTCGGCGCTGATTTGCGCCAAGCTGGGGCGCTGGGCTGGCGTGTCGTGCAAGCACCGTTGCGCGAGGTCGGCCAAGGCTTGAAGTTGGTCAGCCTCGGCGTGCGTGGCATCGCATTGCACCGCCAGCTCTTCTAGCAAACAACCCAGGGCACGCACTTCCAGTTTTTCCAAACCTTGTGCAAGTGCTGCATCGTTCACATCAAAGAACGCAGCTGCGCCAAAGTCGCTCAACAACGCATCACCTTCAGCGGTGTGCAAGATGTTGTGCGCGTACAAGTCCCCATGCAAGATGCCGCGTGTGTGTAAGTGCTGCGTGGCCGATGCCATGCCACGCGCCATGCGCAGTGTGGAGGACCAGCTCAAGCGTTTGTCATGCGCGTACACATCGCGTGTGCAGCTCTCAAGGCTAGGTGGCCCTGCGAGGTTGCCAAACTCTGGCGCAATCAGCGGCATGACCAAGGCCTGTTTGTCGTCTGGATGCTTGGTCACGCGTGCCATGGCAGACACCAAATGCGGATGTGCGCCTGCGTGCATGCAGGCGGCCATTTCGCAGTCGGGCAAACCATCGCTGGTGACGGCACCTTTGAACAGTTTGACGGCGACGGTTTGTTCGCCTTCGTCAGTGTGCATCGTCGCTTGATGAATCACACCAGAGGCACCTTCGCCTAGTTGGTGTTGCAGTTGGAGCTGATGCCATGCGATGTGCGCCATGGGGGCATTGGCTATCGCCGCAGATTCCAAATGTTCGCAGAATGGGTTGCCTGCGTAGGCCAACCAAGTCAAGCGCGGCATGTTGAGCAGCCAGTTGGGAAATTCGGTCAGTTGGTTTGCGGAGACACGAAGGAGTTCTAGGCGACTGCACTTTGACAATTCTGGCGGCAGGCAAAGCAATTGATTGCCTGCCAATGCCAGCTTTTGCATCTGCGTGCATTGCCCAATTTCAGCAGGCAATTCAGTCAGCGCGTTGTCGGTCAGGATGAGCCAACGCAGCTGCGGTGGCAAAGCCTTGGGCGACACCTGCGCGATGCGGTTGGCTTTGAAGCCCACCATGCTGAGTTGCTGGCATTGGCCCAGCACCTCGGGCAATTCGGTGAACGGGTTGTCTGAGCAAAAAATAACGCGCAGCTTGTGCAAGCGTGGCAAGTCGTCGGGCAGGGCGCTGAGTTGGTTGCCCGATAAATCTAAGATTTCTAACGAGTCGGCCAGTTCAAAAATTTCGCGTGGAAATTCGCTCAAGCCGCAGCGCAGTTGCAGGCGTTGAATGCCTGCCAGTTCGCCGCTTCGCAGTTGTTCTAGGGTGTGCATTTTTTAAAGCGGGATGAGCTTGACAGCCAAACCCACCAGGGCGCACAAGCCAATCACTTCCATCACGCCGCGTTTGTATTTGAACAAGGCTACTGCCGCTGCGATGGCAATGAGTGCCGAGCGCACATCAAACGCGCTTGCAAAACCTTCGGGCCACAACAGGTGGTAGCCAAAGAACAGGGCCAAGTTCAGCACCACACCCACCACGGCTGCGGTGATGGCCGTGAGGGGCGCGGTGAACTTGAGGTTGCGGTGCGTGCTCTCGACCAAGGGGCCGCCTGCCAAGATGAAGATGAATGAAGGCAGGAATGTGAACCATGTCACGAGGCATGCGGCCAATGCACCTGCGACCAACAAACTCTCAGGCCCCAGTAAGGCTTTGACATAGCCGCCGATGAACGCCACAAACGCCACCACCATGATGAGCGGACCCGGCGTGGTTTCGCCCAAGGCCAAACCATCCATCATTTGCGTGGGCGTGACCCAGCCAAACTGGCTGACCGCGCCTTGGTACACATAGGGCAGCACGGCATACGCGCCACCAAAGGTGAGCAACGCAGCTTTGGTGAAGAACCAACCCATTTGCGTGAAGCTGTGGTCCCAGCCAAACACCGCGTACAACACACCCATGGGCACCGCCCACAGCACAGCACCCGCCAACAACACGTGCGCTAAACCTGTATAGCTGAAATGCGCATGTGCCGGCGTGGGCGTGTGGTCGTCAATCAACGCAGGGCCATACGACGCATTCGACGCGCCATGCCCGCCACCTGTTTGGAAGGTGTGAGGCGACACGCGTCCACCTACATAGCCCACCGCAGCCGCCACACCCACGATGAGCGGGAAGGGCACGTCGAGCGCAAAGATGGCCACAAACGATGCCGCGGCGATGGCCCACAGCACATTGTTCTTCAACGCACGCGAACCAATGCGATGCGCCGCTTGCACCACGATGGCCGTGACTGCAGGCTTGATGCCAAAGAACAAACCCGCCACCCAAGGCACATCGCCAAACGCGATGTACACCCACGACAGCGCAATGAGAATGGCCAACGAAGGCAACACAAACAAAGCCCCGGCCACTACACCGCCCCAACGCTTGTGCATGAGCCAGCCGATGTACGTCACCAACTGCTGCGCCTCTGGCCCAGGCAGCACCATGCAGTAGTTGAGCGCATGCAAAAAGCGACGCTCCGACAACCAACGGCGGCGCTCCACCAGCTCTTGATGCAGGATGGCAATTTGTCCCGCAGGCCCACCAAAACTGATGAAGCCGAGCTTGAGCCAAAACCAAAAGGCTTCGGCCATGCTGACGGGTGCGGGGGCTTGCATGTCTGGTGACACGTTTTGCTCAGGTGCGTTGTGTGAAGTTTGTGTCATGGTTGAGCGGGTTGTAGGCGGTGTGGGTGTGTTCAAGTTTTCGGCTTGAAGCGCATGGCATCTAAAAACTTGGCCAGTCGCGCTTCGACGGGCAAGGGCTCGCCATGCCATTGTGCGGCCAGCAATTCGCCGCACAACAAACCCAGCGTCAAACCGCGTGAGCCCATGGCCGTGTTCATGTACAAGCCTTCGGGTGCGTTGGGCACGCGGCCCGTCATGGGCAAGCGGTCGTGCACGCCGCAGCGCACACCGGCCCAGCCATGTACGCGTGAGTCGTTTGTTCCTACCGTTGCAAACAGGGGCGCAAGTGCAGCAGCGGTGTCTGGCTCTAAAGCCTGCAAGCGTTCTAAGTTCTCAGCGTGGTCTGCATCCAGCAATCGGGCATCGCCGCTGATGCGGTCATACGTGGCGCCTGTGTACCAAGCGGGTCCATCGGGCGAGGGAATGTTGTGCACAAAGCTGCCATTGCCGTTCACCGGTGTGGCGGGCATGTGAGTCCCCGCTGGCACATCGGCCATCAAGCCCCAAGACACTTGCCCGCGCAGCGGGTTGATGCGCGGCGCGCTGCCGTCTTCAGTGGCCGTGGCGATGAGGGCCGCAGAGCCAGGGCCTGCGGCCAACACTACGCGTGATGATTCGGCGAGCACCTTGCTGCCTTGCAGAACTTGCCACTTGGATGCGCTTGTGATGCATTTCAACGCATCCACTTTCGCGCGGCCTTGCCAACGAATGTTGGGATGGTTGAGTAAGGCGCGCACCAATTGCGCAGGTCTGAGCCATGCGCCTCGTGGGTGCCAGTACGCGTCTTCGGGGGCAGGCGGTGGTGCTTTGTGTGTCCAGTCGTTCGCGGTGTGGGCGTGCTCATTCAGCCAGCTCAGTGGCACGCCGCCGCGTCGGGTCTTGCCGGGCAGGCGGCGTTCGCGCACGCCGGTGCAGCCCCAGTCCACACCTTCGGTCAGCAAGCCGCGCATGGTTTGTTCCATGAGCCGCAAGCCTGCACGCGAGAGGCGCGACACACCGCTGTCGTCGTGCGAGGTGTGCGGCGCGACCACGCCCACGGGCAAGCCCGATGCGCCGGCTGCAGGCGCTGCACCTGCGTCGAGCACCGTCACTTGCCAGCCGCGTTCGGCCAAGGCGCGTGCGGTGCCTGCGCCTGCAATGCCTGAACCAATCAGGGTGACTGTGCGCGCGTTCAAAGCGGGCGCGTCGACAGGCGGGGTGCATGGGCCAATCGAATGTGCGCGCAACACATCGGCAAACTCGGGCCAGTCTTCGTGCGTGCCTACGCAGAGGGTGAGCATCACGCGGGCATCGCTGACCTGTGAAGGCTCAGCATTGGTGTGATGTTCGCCCGCCAACGCAAACCGCAAGCGATGCATGCCGGGCAACAAGCCCCAGCATTCATCTGCGAGTTGTTGAGCGAGGGGTAACAGTTCGGGGTGTGCTGCAACAGCACTCAGCAACGCATCCGCTTGCAAAGGCTGCACGGTGTGCGCCACCACATGCAAATGGGTGGGCCGTGCCGCATCGGTCGCCCAGTCGTGCCACAGACGTAGAAAAGCCAGCTCGTCAAAGCTGGCTTGGGTGTGGCACCAGCTGCTGCAGCCGTGCCATGGGTTCTCGCCGACCACGCAGGGTTCAGCGAAATTAAGCGCTAGGGGGCACGTAGCCTTGCACGGCGTCCGCGCCGTCGCCAAAGAAATGTTTTTCCATTTGACGCTTGAGGTATTCACGGGCGCGCAGGTCGGCCAAGTTCAAACGGTTTTCGTTCACCAACATGGTTTGCTGCTTGATCCAATCGGCCCAGGCTTGCTTGCTCACGCTTTCCCAAATGCGCTTGCCCAACTCGCCTGGGTACGGTGGCAAATCGAGGCCCTCTGCTTCTGTGCCGAGTTTGATGCATTGAACGGTGCGTGACATGTGATGTGCTTTTCTGTGATGGGGTTAAAAACTAAGGCAAGACTGTAGCAATGTTTAGATGACCTTGAAGTGGTGTGTGCCATCGCGGGCGAGTTGCTCCACCAAACCGAACTCCCAGTCGAGGTAGCCCTGCATGGCTTCCACGGGGTTGTTGGTGCCCTCATAAGGACGGCGGTAGCGGTCTACGCGCGCCACGGCCATTTGGTGCGCGCCGGTGTTGAGCTTGCCGCCTTCGGCCACCCAAGCGGCATTGCCGCCATCGAGCCACACCACGTCCACACCGGCCTTGACAGCGGCTTGCACCTCGGGTGCGGCAAAGCGCGAGACGCTGCCGTTTTGGCAAGTGAGCACATAGCGATTGCCTTTGTGAGCCGCAACCAGCGAGTCCTTGAGCTGGGTGCGCAACACCCACCATGCGCTGTGGATGTGACCTTGGATGTATTGGGCGCTGGTGCTGAAGTCCAGCACCACGGTGTGGCTGTTGCGGTCAGCCAGCCACGCTTTGACTTGGGCTGCACTCACGGCCGTCACTGGGCCTTGCGGCTCGGGCAGTTGCAAAGGTGCTGTGTCGGTTTGGTTGAAGTCTTCGGCGCTGAGGCCAGTTACCACATACACCTCCCACCCCATTTGGGCCAACCACGAGGCCGACATGTGGGCGCGCACGCCATCGGTGTCGCACAGCACCAAGCGCGCGCCGCGTACGGCGGCTTGGTGGTCGGTCTCTTGCACCAGTTGGCCGCCGGGGGCGCTGCGTGCGCCGGCCACGTGGCCGGCTGCGTATTCTTCGGGTGTGCGCACATCCAAGAAATAGGTGGTGCGTGTGTTGTCGGCTAGCCAAGCGTTGACGTCGTCCATGCGGGCGCGTTTCACGCCCGCACGCAAGGCCACTGCAAAGGCACTGGCAGCAGCTTTGGCTCGGGTCGTGTCGTCCACTTCGGGAAAATGCGCGCTCGCGCCTTGGACCAGTTCTTGGCCTGCCAAAGTCCAGCCAATCGTGCCGTTGCGCAGCGCGCTCACGGGGTTGGGAATGCCCGAGTTGATGAGCGACTGCGTGCCAATGATGCTGCGTGTGCGACCCGCGCAGTTGACGATGATGCGCGTGGTGGCGTTGGGGGCCAACGCACGTGCGCGCAACACCAGCTCGGCCCCAGGCACGCTGATGCCGCTGGGAATGCTCATGGTGTGGTATTCGTCAAAACGACGTGCGTCCATCACCACCACATCGGCTTTGGAATCAATCAGGGCTTTGACTTCTTGCGCCGACAGCGACGGTGTGTGGCGCTTGGATTCGACCAACTCGCCAAACGATTTGCTGGGCACGTTGACATCGCGGAACACTTCACCGCCTGCGTCTTGCCAGCCTTGCAAGCCGCCGGCGAGGAGGTGCACATTCGTGTAGCCCATGCGCTTGAGGGTACGGGCCGCGGGCAGAGCGAGGTCGTCGCCATTGAACGCCGTGCCGTACACAACGATGAAGGTGTCGAGGCGCGGGATGCGCGTCCAAGCATCGGCTTCGATGCGGCCCAGTGGCAGGTTGGCTGCGAACAGCGGGTGGCATTGGGCGAAGGGGTCTTCCTCGCGCACGTCGAGGATGGCGATTTCTTGGCGTTGCAACAGGGTTTCGCGAATGCGGGCATAAGGCGCGAGGGGGAATTCAAGCGGCGCTTCCAACTTGGCATTGCTGTAGCCAGACACAAACTCTTTCACCGTGCCGTCTTCATGGAACACATGGCGGCTGACTTTGCCAATGTTGGCGCCGTACACATGGATGCTGATAGAGGCTTGGTCGGCGAGGGCGTTCCACACACGGTGCACATCGCCAATCGTGGGTGACACGGCTTCCACATGGCCAGGCTCCAAGCGGGTTTGTTCGCCGCTGGGTTGCCACTGGCCTTGGGCATTTTTGGCAAAGGGTTGGCACAACTCAGCGCCGCGCAACATGCCAATCAGGCCCCATACCGTGTGGTCGTGGATGGGTGTGGCTTGGCCAGGGCCCCACACAAAACTCACCACCGAAAAACGGTCATCGGGGTCGGCGTACAGCAAGAACTGTTGGTAGCGCTCTGGGTTGGGTTGGGCGTAGTCGTCGGGCAGCCAATCGTCTTGGGCCACCAGTTCGGTCAGCAGAGTTTTGCCGCTCGCCAAAATGGCGGCTTCGTCGGCGGTGCTTTGGAGCAGCGCGTCCAATTGAGAAACGAATTTTTGTAAACGGGGCGTATCTGCGAGCTGTGGCGTGCGTAAAGTCATGGCTTGTCTCTGGTTTTTTGGCGTTTAGACCATGGGTCTGATTGTTTCACAGCGACAATCACAGCTAGCCCCTTTGGAGACAGCTGTGTTTGTAAAACTTTTGGATAGTCCTCGTCGCGTTTGGTTGTTCATCTTCTTGGTGTGCGCGGGTTTGCTGAGCTTTGGCATGTACCTGCAACACGTGGTGGGTTTAGAGCCTTGCCCCATGTGCATCGTGCAGCGTTATGTGATGGTGTTGATGGGCTTGGTGGCCTTGCTGGGTGCTGGCTTGTCGGGCCGAAAAACTTCGTGGGCCGTGGGTGGCTTGTTGATCTTGTTGGCCGGCAGCGGTGCCTATGTGGCGGCACGCCAAACCTGGCTGCAGTGGTACCCGCCCGAGGTGGTGTCATGTGGCCGCGACTTCTACGGCATGATCGAAACCTTCCCGCTGCAACGCGCCATTCCCATGATTTTCAAGGGCGGTGGTGATTGCTCCAAAGTCGACTGGACCTTCTTAGGCGGCTCGATTGCCAACTGGTCGTTTGTGGCGTTTGTGGGCTTGGGTTTGTTGGCGCTGGCGACGGTCATTCGTTTGTCGTGCCAATCGGCAGCAACGGACCAAGATGACGAAGGTGCGGCATCGTAAATTGACCATAAAAAACGGGGCTTAAGCCCCGTTTTTTTATTTACAGCTTCTTCACCAAGACCAAGCTCTTACGGTCCCAGTTGTATTTGCGCTTGCGCGCTTCGGGCAACCAGTCGGGGTCGACCTGCACAAAGCCGCGTTTCAAGAACCAGTGCTTGGTGCGTGTGGTCAACACAAAAATAGTTTTCAGGCCTTTGTTGCGCGCGCGTTGTTCGATGCGCTTCAACACTTTCTCGCCATCGCCCTGGCCTTGCGATTGAGGTGACACGGTGAGTGCCGCCATCTCCGCAGTTTGGGCTTCGGGGTAGGGGTAGAGCGCCGCACAGGCGAAGATGATGCCGTCATGCTCGATGACGGTGTATTGGCCCACATCGCGTTCAATCTCATTGCGGTCACGCTTGACCAGCGTGCCGTCGTTTTCAAACGGCTCAATCAGTTGCAAGATGCCGCCCACGTCTTCATGTGTGGCTTCGCGCAGGCTTTCCAACTTCTCGTCTACCACCATGGTGCCGATGCCGTCATGCATGTACACCTCCAGCAGCAGCGAACCATCCACCGCAAACGGCAAGATGTGGCTACGCTCCACGCCGGTCTCACAGGCCTTCACGCAATGCTGCAAGTAAAACGCAATGTCGGAGGGGTCTGTGGTGTGGGGCAGGGTGGCCAGCAGTTGTTTGGCCGCGTCCAAAGGCAACTCGGTGTCGATGGGGTTGTCTTCGCTTTCGGGTTCCATGGGGCGAATGCGAATGCCGGGTGTCTCGGTGACAAACAGCAGTTTGTCCGCTTGCAAAGCGGTAGCCACCGATGTGGCCACTTCTTCCATGGTCAGGTTGAACGCTTCGCCCGTGGGTGAAAAACCAAACGGCGAGATGAGCACCATCGACCCCGCAGCGAGGGTTTGAGTGATGCCCGCCACGTCCACCTTGCGCACGAGGCCAGAGTGTTGAAAGTCCACGCCATCCAAGATGCCCACAGGGCGAGCGGTGATGAAGTTGCCTGAAATCACACGCACGGTGGCGCCGGCCATGGGGGTGTTGGGCAGGGCTTGGCTGAATGCTGCTTCAATCTCAAAGCGCAGTTGGCCTGCTGCTTCTTGCGCACAGTCGAGGGCCACACCGTCGGTGATGCGCATGCCGTGTGAGTACTGAGGCACATGGCCTTTGGCGGCCAGTTGTTCGTTCACCTGTGGGCGAAACCCGTGGACCAAGACAATGCGTACGCCCATGCTTTGAATGAGCGCCAAGTCTTGCGCCAAGTTGGGCAGCTTGCCTGCTGCAATGGCCTCGCCCGCGATGCCAACCACAAAGGTTTTGCCGCGATGCATGTGAATGTAGGGCGCGACCGAACGGAACCAAGGCACAAAGGTGAAGTCAAAAACGGCGGACATGTGGGCTGGTTTGTGGCGGGTAAAGGGTGGGGCGTTCTCGGCGAGAGCCGAGACGGGGATAATTGCGAATTGTCACCCAAGTTAGCGCCTGTTTTGCCCACCTCTAGCCCCCAGTCTTTTCCGTTCAAGATTGAATTTCCAGAATCGTTGCCCGTCTCGGCCAGACGCGAGGAAATCATGGCTGCCATGCATGCCCATCAAGTGGTCATCGTGTGTGGTGAAACGGGCTCAGGCAAAACCACGCAGCTGCCCAAAATGGCGCTGGCCCTTGGTCGCGGCCAGCGACCAAGCTCCGATGATGTACGCGGGCAAGGCCGCGAACTGGGCCCCAACCCCAAGCCTGGGCAACGCAAACAAATCATTGGCCACACCCAGCCTCGCCGCATTGCCGCCAGCTCGGTGGCCAAGCGCATTGCTGAAGAACTCAAAACCCCCTTGGGTGACGTGGTGGGTTTCAAGGTGCGCTTCCAAGACCGCTTGAGCAAAGACGCCTCAGTCAAGCTGATGACCGACGGCATTTTGCTGGCCGAGACGCAAAACGACCCGCTGCTCAAAGCCTACGACACCATCATCATTGACGAGGCCCACGAGCGCAGCCTGAACATCGACTTCCTTCTGGGCTACTTGCGCGAAATCTTGCCGCGCAGGCCCGACTTAAAAATCATCGTCACCTCAGCCACGATTGATGCGGATCGATTTGCGCAGCACTTTGCATCCGCTAAGGGGCCAGCGCCCGTGCTCATGGTGTCGGGCCGCACCTTCCCCGTCGAGATGCGCTACCGCCCGTTTGAAGAAAAGCGCGACTACGACCTGAACAACGCCATCGCCGATGGCGTGGATGAGCTGTGGAGCAACCCATCGCAGCAGGGTGACATCTTGGTGTTCTTGCCGGGTGAGCGCGAAATTCGCGAAGCAGCCGACCATTTGCGTGCCCACCTGAGCCACAGCCCTGTCATGCGTAGCGCCGAGGTACTGCCATTGTTTGCTCGGCTCTCAACCGCCGAGCAAGACCGTGTGTTTGACACGCGTGGGGGCCGCCGCATCGTGCTGGCCACCAACGTGGCCGAAACCTCCCTGACTGTGCCCGGCATTCGCTATGTGATTGATGCAGGCACTGCGCGCGTCAAGCGCTACAGCTGGCGTAGCAAGGTGGAACAGCTGATGGTCGAGCCCATCAGCCAAGCCGCAGCCAACCAACGTGCAGGCCGTTGCGGCCGTGTGGCCAACGGCATTTGCATCCGCTTGTACGACGAGGTGGAGTTCAACGGCCGAACCAAATTTACCGACCCTGAAATTTTGCGCAGCTCGCTCGCAGGCGTGATCTTGCGCATGAAGTCGCTGCACTTGGGCAACGTGGAGCAGTTTCCGTTCCTCGAAGCACCGCGCCCCAAAGCGATTGCCGATGGCTACCAGTTGTTGAGCGAACTCGGTGCGGTGGATGACGACAACGAGCTAACGCCGATTGGCCGCGAGCTGGCCAAGCTGCCACTCGACCCCCGTGTGGGTCGCATGATTTTGGAAGCGCGTGAGCGGAACGCCTTGGACGAAGTGCTCATCATTGCCTCGGCCCTGAGCGTGCAAGACGTGCGTGACCGCCCAATGGAAGCGCAGGCCGCAGCCGACCAAGCACATGCCAAGTTTGACGACGACCGCAGCGAGTTCAGCGGCTACCTCAACCTGTGGAAATGGCTAGAAAACTCGCGCGGTGGCAAACCTCATTTGCCGGCCAGCATGAAGCAACAAATTGCGGTCAAGCAGCCGCAAAGCAAACAGGGCGCGGTGAAGGTGGGAATGACGGGTGTGCCGACCGAGCACAAACTGAGCAACCGCCAATACGAAGCGCTGCTGCGCCAAAACTTTATCAATGTGCGCCGTGTGCGCGAATGGCGCGACACGCACACCCAGCTGTTGACAGTGGTGACCGAACACAAATGGCGCATCAACACTTTGCCAGCCAGCTACGAGCAATTGCACTTGTCGATGTTGGCGGGTTTGCTGGGCAACGTGGGCTGCAAGCTCGAAGATGACGAGGCGTATTTGGGCGCACGCGGCATCAAGTTCTACCGCCATCCTGGTGCGCACTTGCGCAAAAAACCAGGCCGCTGGATTGTGGTGGCCGAGCTGGTGGAAACCACGCGCTTGTTTGGCCGAGGCATCGCCGCGATGGAGCCGCAGTGGTTAGAGCAGGTGGGTGGCCATCTGCTGAAAAAACAATTGCTAGACCCGCATTGGGAAAAGAAAGCGGGCGAAGTCAAAGCGCTGGAGCGCGCCACGCTGTATGGCTTGGTGGTCTACAGCGGCCGCCGCGTCAGCTACAGCAAAGTGGACATGGTGGGCGCGCGCGAAATTTTCATTCGCGAAGGGTTGGTGGCGGGCGAGCTTGACACCAAGCTGCCGTTCCTCGCGGTCAACCAAAAGCTCATCGCGCAAGTGGAAGAGCTGGAACACAAGTCGCGCCGCCAAGACGTGTTGGTGGACGATGCACTCATCTACGCGTTTTACGACCAGCAGCTGCCTGCCGATGTGTGCAGCTTGGTCACGCTGGAGCATTGGTATCGCGAAGAGGTCAAACGCCAGCCTAAGTTGTTGTGCCTGAGCCGCGAAGAGCTGATGCGCCACCAAGCGGCGGGCATCACCACGCAAGCGTTTCCTAAAACATTGCGTATGGGTGGTGTGGATTGCACCGCAGATTACCTGCATGAACCAGGCGATGCCAAAGACGGCCTGACTGTGACCGTGCCGCTGTTTGTGTTGAACCAAGTGAGCGAAGAACGCGCGGAGTGGTTGGTGCCGGGCATGCTGAACCAAAAAATTCATGCCTTGCTCAAAACCTTGCATCAACGGCCTCGCTCGCGTTTGGTGCCTCTGCCTGAGAGTGCAGCACGGTTGACGGAGGCGTTGTCTGCTGACACGGTGTTTGGCTCTGGTCCTTTGGTGGATGCTTTGCTCAAGTTGGTGCGAGATGCCACACAAGTAGATGTGAAACGTGCTGATTTCAAAGTCGACATGTTGCCGCCGCACCTGTTCATGAACTTCCGTGTGGTGGATGAGCATGGGCGGCAGTTGGGGCATGGGCGCAATTTGGGGTCTTTGAAAGCGGAGTTGGGGAGTCAGGCTCGGGGGGCGTTTCAGGCGTTGGCGGCTTTGAAGGGGGTGGGTACTCTTTCTGGCTCTGGTCTTGGCGTTGATGGGGCTGCGGCGTCGGCTGATGGAGAGCAGCGGGCTCCTCATGCTTTACAGAAATCGTCACCCGCTGCCCCGCATCGCTCAACGCCTTCGGGTGGTGTTGCGTCTGTTGCTCGTTCTGCTGCTGCTTCTCCTGCGGATCAGCGCTACACCAGCTGGACGTTTGGCGAATTGCCTGAGTTGATGGAAATCACCAAAGGCAAGCAGACCCTGATTGGTTTTCCGGCGCTGGTCGATGTGGGCGATGCGGTGTGCATTGAAGTGTTTGACGAGCCCGAGGTGGCAGCTACCAAACACCGTGCGGGTTTGCGCCGCTTGTTTGCTATGCAAATCAAAGACGCGCTCAAGTACCTTGAGAAAAATTTGCCTGACCTGCAAAAAATGTCGGTGGCGTACATGAGCTTGGGTACGTCAGACGAACTCAAACAACAAATACTGGATGTGGCGTTAGACCGCGCTTTCTTGCTCGACCCATTGCCCACGAGCGAGGCTGATTTCAAACGCCGCTTAGAAGAGGGCCGTGGCCGATTGACACTGATCGCCAATGAAATCGCCCGTTTGGCAGGCACGGTGCTGACCGAGTTTTCCGCCGCTAGCCGCAAAGTGAAAGACACCAAAATCAGCCCCGACAGCGTGGCCGATGCGGCGCAACAACTGCAACGCTTGGTGGGCAAACGCTTCATCGCCGACACGCCCTACACACAGCTGCAACACTTTGCGCGTTACCTCAAAGCTGTGGTGCTACGCCTCGACAAGCTGCGCGCCGATGCAGCACGCGACGCCACCAAACTGGCTGAGCTCAAACCCCTGGAGCAAAAGTATTGGCGCTTGGTTGCCGAGCGCAAAGGCGTGACCGATGCACGCATGCAAGAGTTCAGGTGGCTGCTGGAAGAGTTGCGCGTGAGCTTTTTCGCGCAAGAGCTGCGCACGCCCCAGCCGGTGAGTGTGAAGCGGCTGGATAAGGCTTGGCAGCAGTTGAGTTATTGATTCTGATTAAAGCCGCGCCAAACGACCAAGGGCGAGTTTCAATGTTTCGTCTTTCTTGGCATAGCAAAAGCGCACCACGCGTTGGTCAAACCCATCGGCGTAAAAGGCCGAGAGGGGAATGGCGGCCACACCAATTTCAGCGGTAAGCCATTTACAGAAGTCGGCTTCGCTCAGGTCTTTCTCAGGCACGCCTAATTTATCGATGCGCACGCACTGAAAGTAGCTGCCTTCCGAGGGCAACAGCTCAAACTTGGTTTGGGCCAAGCCTTGACGAAACAGGTCGCGCTTGGCGGCGTAGAAGGCGGGCAGTTGCAAGTAGGGTTGTGGGTCTTGCAGGAATGCAGCCAAACCGTGTTGCACCGGTGTGTTGACGGTGAACACATTGAACTGGTGCACCTTGCGGAACTCGGCGCTGTACGCCGCAGGCGCAGCCACATAGCCAATTTTCCAGCCGGTGACGTGGAAGGTTTTGCCAAAGCTCGACACGATGAACGCACGCTCGGCCAAGCCGGGGAAGCTAGAGGCGCTTAGGTGTTGCAGCGGTGCGTAGACCATGTGTTCGTACACCTCGTCGCTGATGAGCACGATGTTGGTAGGCGCGAGCAGCTCTTGTAATTTCAGCATTTCCTCGCGCGTCCACACGGTGGCGCTGGGGTTGTGCGGGCTGTTGACGATGATGGCGCGGGTCTTGGGGGTGATGGCTGCTGCGATTTTGTCGAAATCAGGGCGGAAGGTGCCAGGCGTGAGCGGCACGCGCACGGCCACGCCGCCGGCCATGTCGATGTTGGGGATGTAGCTGTCGTAGCAGGGCTCGAGCACGATCACCTCATCACCCGCACGCACGATGGCCAAGATGATGCTGAGGATGGCTTGTGTGGCACCCGCGGTGATGGTGATTTCGCTGGTGGGGTCGTAGCGGTGTTGGTAGAGCGATTCAATCTTGTCGGCCACGGCTTCGCGCAGGGCAGGCACGCCGGTCATGGGCGGGTATTGGTTGAGGCCATGGGTCATGGCGTCGTTCACGCAGGCCACGAGCTTGGGGTCGCAGTCAAAGTCGGGGAAGCCTTGGCCGAGGTTGACGGCGTTTTTCTCGGTGGCCAACGCCGACATGACGGTGAAGATGGTGGTGCCGATTTTTGGGAATTTGGTGTCGAGGTGCGGGGTAGTCATGTTGCGTGGCTTACATGTTGAAGTCAGTGGGGTGGCCGTCGAGGGCCTTCATGATGAGGTTGCGGTCGAGGCGGTCGCTCAAGAGTGCGGCAAAGTCATACACAAAGTGGCGAATGTAGGCGCTGCGCTTGAACGCAATACGCGCCACGTTTTTGCCAAACAGTTGCGAGGCGGGGCGTGCCACAAGGTCGTCATCTAAGCCGTCTTTCACGGCCATCTCAGCCACGATGCCTACGCCCAAACCTAAGCGCACGTAGGTCTTTATCACGTCAGAGTCAATCGCTTCTAACGCGATGCGCGGGGTGAGGCCTTTGGCGGCAAAGGCTTTGTCAATGCGGGTGCGACCGGTGAATGAGGGGTGGTACGTGATGATGGGTTCAGCCGCCAAGTCTTCGAGTGTGATGCGCACTTTGCCCGCGAGCGGGTGTGATTTGGGGATGACCAACATGTGCTCCCACTCGTAGCAGGGCAGGGTCACCAGTTCGGGGTACTCAGAGAGCGACTCGGTGGCAATGCCAATTTCGGCCACTTCGTCCATCACCATTTGTGCCACTTGAGCAGGCGCGCCTTGGTGCAGGCTGATGTTCACATTGGGGTAGGCCTCGCGCAGCTTGGCCACGGGCACGGGTAGCACATAACGGGCTTGGGTGTGGGTGGTGGCGATAGACAAGGTGCCGCTGTCTTCGGCGCTGAACTGTTCGCCAATGCGTTTGAGGTTGCCCACTTCACGCAAGATGACTTCGATGCTGCGCAGCACATGCTGGCCTGGCTCGGTCACGCGCTTGAGGCGTTTGCCGTGGCGCGAGAAGATTTCGATGCCCAGCTCTTCTTCCAGCTCAATGATGGCTTTTGACACGCCGGGCTGCGAGGTGTGCAGCGATTTGGCCACCTCGGTGAGGTTGAGGTTGCGGCGGACGGCTTCTTGGACGAAACGGAATTGATGCAGGTTCATGGCGTGGCGGTGTAATGTGCCGCGCCATTATGCCCTGAGCATCTAATTAATCATTTCTTTATGCTTTGTAATAGTCGCGATACCACGCCACAAAGCGAGCAATGCCTGTGCTCAAGGGCGTGGCAGGGGTAAAGCCGATGCACGCTTCGAGCTGAGTGGTGTCCGCAAAAGTGGCGGTCACATCGCCTGGCTGGGCGGGTTTCATGACTTTGTTGGCTTCCACGCCCACGGCTTGCTCAATGGTGCGCACAAAGTCCATCAGTTGCACGGGGTCTGAGTTGCCAATGTTCAACACACGGTAAGGTGCCCAGCTCTCGGCGCAGCCAGGTTCTTGGCCCTTGGCAAAGGTTTGCGCGACGGGCGGGCGGTCGAGCACGCGCAAGGCTGATTCCACAATGTCGTCCACATAAGTGAAGTCGCGCATTTGCTGCCCGTGGTTGTAAATTTCGATGGTTTGCCCTTTGATGATGGCATCCGCAAATTTGAAGGGGGCCATGTCGGGGCGTCCCCAAGGTCCATAGACCGTGAAGAAGCGCAAGCCCGTGGTGGGCGTGCCGTACAAGTGGCTGTAGGTGTGTGCCATCAGTTCGTTGGCGCGCTTGGTGGCGGCGTACAAGCTGACGGGGTGGTCCACGGGGTCTGACTCTTTGAAGGGCAGCTTTTCATTGCCGCCGTACACGCTGGAGCTGCTGGCGTAGGCCAGATGCTTGACTTGCCAGTGGCGCGACCATTCCAGAATGTTCAAGAAGGCGACCAAATTCGACTGCGCATAAACATGCGGGTGGTCAATGGAGTAGCGAACGCCGGGTTGGGCGGCCAAGTGCAGGATGGCATCAGGGCGCCAAGCGCCTAGCTCGGTTTCGATGGCTGACATGTTGACCAAGTCGGCTTCGATGAAGCGGAAATTGGGCTGACCCAGCAACTGCTGCATACGCGCATGTTTGAGGCTGACGTCGTAATAAGGGGTGAAGTTGTCAATGCCAACAACTTCGTCGCCACGGGCTAACAGTCGTTGCGCCGCATGCATGCCGATAAAGCCGGCACAACCTGTGAGTAGTACTTTCATGCGGTGATTGTCCCGCAAAATGACGATGGCTTAGACCATGCGTCGCAATCGCCAATGCACATAAAACCAACGAGTGGCCCATGCACAGGCCCACAGTAGCAAGCCGCCAAAAATCACATCGCCCAAAAAGTGTCCGCCTTGGGCCATGCGAATCAGACCCAGTGTGAGGCCTGCTGTCCAGCCGATGGCCAGCCAACGACGACGGGTGCGCGTGGTGGCGAGTGCGCCAATGCTGATAAGAACAAAGCCTGTGCCTGCGTGGCCGCTCATGAAGGAGCAATTGCGGTCGCAGGCAGAACTGGGAACCAAGGGCGAGGTGTACGCTTCTTTTCCGCCCAGCTCAGTGATGCCATCGGGCCGCGATCGACCCCAGTTGTCTTTGAAACCTTCGTGCATGAGGATCCACAGACCCAAGACCAAGCAGACGGAGAGCGCAATGACTTTGCGGTGCATGGCGGGCGTCATCCAACGTCGTCCCGTCGCCAGCATCAGTAAACAACCGATCAGCATGGCGCGCCCCACCCAAGGAATCGTCATGTGCCAAGTTTGTACCCACGGCCATTGCTTGGCGATGAAGCCGGTGCTGGGTTGGTAAAACCAGCGGGCCACCCACAAATCCAGTTCAGGCCAAATGAGGTAGACCCAGATGCACATCAGTGTGAGGGCACACCAAATTTGCACTTCACGTTGCTGGGGCCGCGTCATGGCTGTGTGGGTTGGGTTTGCAGTAACCAAACTTGCAAGGTGATGCGGCCTGATGAGGCCTCGCCGAGTTTGCGCGCGTCTGGGTATTTTTGAAGCAACATCGCATGCGGCGCATCTGGGTTGATCCACACCACCGCTTTGTCTGTGGCATTGGCGGGCCAAGGTTGTTTCCATTCGAAGTGGTGATGAACGCCACCATTGCTGTTCCATGCATACAGCTTGGGTTCTAGTGCGCGAAGACTGTAGGCGGTTTGCACCAGAGTACTGCGGTCACTGGTCAGCCAAGGTAAATCGCGGTAAGGCATGAGTGCGGGCTTGAGGGATTGCAAGGACTCATCCCAACCTCGCATGCGGCCCCAAATGTCCCATTTGGATTGATGGGGCTGGGTTTGAACGCCCACCCATTGTTTGATGTCACCGCCTGTGGCGATGAACCCGCTGAGCACGAACCCCGCGAAGCAAGCCCAAACGAAGCGTGTCAAAGAAAGCTGTTGCTGCTGGGCCCAACAGGCCAACCATAGACACACACCCAAAGCCATGGGCACCGACCAGTTGATGAGGGCTTTGGAATTGAGTGCTTGGATCAAGCCCAAGGCCAAAATAGGAAAGGAAAAAGCCAAGGCATAGGTGCGTGTTGACCAAATGCCCGCGTGGTGCGCCGAGGTGTGGCTGACGGATGCCGCTGGGTGAGTGCGGTGTTTGCGCCAAAGCCAAATGCAGAGCAACCAGACGCTGGGGCCCAAAATCAAAAGCTGCCCCAAAGAAAACTCAAGTCCCGACGCCAAAAGCCGCCGCCAGCCACCAGCCCCCTGTGCCACGGTAGAGCCCGTTTCTTGGACGGTGATTTCTAAGGTGTGCTGGGCGGTAGGCCAATGGTTGGCCATGTTCCAAGCCAAGTGCGGCAGCAACACCAACACGGCCACTGCGCTGGCGAGCAAGCCACCCCAAAAGATGTGGCGGCGGCGCTCAGAAGGAGCCGTGGCTAAAAGCCACAGCGCCGAGAGGCCCAAAGCCAAGGCACTGTATTTGGACAACACCCCTAAGCCCAAGCTCAGGCCGCAGGCGATCCACCACACGATGGCTCGCTTGCCCGATGCATGGGCGGCTTCCCACAGGGTGAGCATGCACAGGGCCCAGAAAAAGGTGAGAGGGGCATCGGTGGTCACGCTCAGCCCCAACAGGCCGGAAATCAAGGTGGCTGAAAACAGCCCCCCCGCAAATACAGCCGCGCGCATGCCGCTGATGCGATACGCCAAACCTCCGAGCACCCATGCGGTGAGTACCCAGCACAACATGGACAGGGCTTTGACGCCCAGCAGTGAGTTGCCGAACAGCGCGGTGGACGCACTGATCAGAGCCACCAAGACGGGGGGCTTGGAGAAGTAGCCCCACTGCAAGTCACGTGACCACAACCAATATTGCGCCTCGTCCACGTGCAAACCAGCCCCGCTCAACGTGAATTCGAGCATCCTCAGGCCCAGCAGGGCGACCGAGAGCAGCACGAGAACCATGAGCGTGGTGGGTTTATTGTGAGAGCTAGGGTGCATAGGTCAAGCGTGGTGTGGTGGGCTCACGGGATGGGTTTGAGCAGCAACAACCCGCGATGGCTGTGAGCTGTTTCATAGCGGTTCATGGGCAGCCCTTGCACGCGGTCATGGCGCACGATGACCCAGTCGCTTGCCGCTGGTGGCTGTTGTGTGGTGGGGTTACCGAGATAAAACGCAAAGCTGGGTTGGTGCATTCGCCATTGCACGATTCGGGCTTCTGGGTGGTGTTGACGGGCCCAAGTGGCCACCTCTTGGAACGGCGCTTGCAGCACTTGACCCAACCAAGGAATGGCGACCGCGGTCCAGAGCATGCTGACCAACCACACGAAGGTCATCAGCCGAGCCCATGCATGGCTGCGCTGCGTGAGGGCCAAACACAGGCCAACGAGCCCCACGACGGCTGCAGCCCCTTGTACCCACACACCTTCGGGCGCACTGGCGAGCAAGGGTTGAATCCATGTGTCTGTCACGGACGTGGCACCCCAAGCGGTGATGAAGGGCAACGCAAAGGCCAAGGCGCAAGACAAGCCTGCACAGAGCCACAGCAACACCTGCCAAGTCAAAGACGCAGGGCGTTTGACCGACTGCGCCACCATCAACAAGACCAAGGGCGTGAGGCCATACAACATGTAGTGGGGAAGCTTGGTGCCTGAGAGCGAGAAAAACCCAAGCACGAAGGTCACCCAAATCCATAAAAACCGTGACAAAGGGTCCGCCCATTGCGCGCGCAAACCCCTCAGCAAGCGCAGGCTCCAAGGCGACCATGGCAACAGCAGCAAAGGCAATACCACCACGTAGTAAAGCGCATTGCCTCGGTGTCCTTCTAAGGTGCCGGTGAAGCGCTGAACGTTGTGTTTGAGAAAGAAGCCTTCGACAAAGGCCATCTCATGTCGCTGCAAAGCGTAGACATACCAAGGTGCCGCGATGGCGATCAAGATCAGCCAGCCCTTGGGCTCCCAAAAAGCTTGCCAAGCGGTGCGTCCGCGGTCAGTGGTTAAGGACCACACCACCAGCGTGACCCCTGGAATGAGCAAGGCCACGGGGCCTTTGGTGAGCAGGCCCAACCCGCACCACACATAAGCCCAACGCAACGAGGACCGCGCACCGGTGGCGGCGAACGTCCACAAGCACAAACCCGTGGCGATCAACAAGGCGTTGAGCATGCCATCGGCTGTGGCCGCACGCCCAATGGCCAACAGGCCCAGACTCGAACCCAGCATGAAGGCGGCGCGTTGCCCCGCAGCCTCGCCCCATTGCTGGGCCGCAAAGCGCCAGACGGCAAAGGTGGCGGCCAGCACAGCCAAGGCCGAAGGCAAGCGAGCCACCCAGTCGTGGGGGCCGAACACGGTCATCAACGCCGCTTGGCACCAATAAATGAAGATGGGTTTGTCAAAACGATCGGCGCCATTGAGGGTGGTGTGCCCCCAATCACCAGAGGCCAGCATTTCGCGCGAGGCTTCGGCAAATGCCCCTTCATCGACGTCAAAAAGTGGCGCACCTGCGAGCCGAACCAAGTACAGGCTCAGTAAGGCGAGTGCGACCCAAGTTGCGTTTGGCCAGCGAAGGGGGTTGCAGTTGCGAATCATGCGTGTGCGGTATGCCAGCCATCGGCGGGTTCTGGTGTGTCATTGCGCATCACATGGTAGGAGCGCGCACCGCTTTGATCGAAATAGCTGCGCATCAAAATTTCGGCCAACACGCCGGTGGTCAACATTTGCACGCCAGCGAGCAAGGCGAAAAAGCCCAGCCACAGCAAGGGGCGTCCGCCCACTTGTTCGCCGAACAATTTCAAAACTCCCAAGTAGGACAAGATCAAGCTGCCAATCGCAGAAAAGACCAGGCCAATGCCACCAAAGAAATGGCCTGGGCGTGTGCCAAAGCGCAGGAAAAAGTACATGGCCAACAAATCAACAATCACGCGAAACGTGCGTGAGATGCCGTATTTGGACTCACCCAACACGCGCGCGTGGTGACGCACCGGTTCTTCAGCCATGCGACGCGGCGAGGTGACCGTGGCCAGCCACGCTGGAATGAAACGGTGCATTTCGCCATACAGACGCACCTTGCGCAGCACATCGCCACGAAAGGCTTTGAGGCTACAGCCCAAGTCTTTGAAATCCAAGCCAGACACTTTGCGGATCAAGTTGTTCGCAATCATGGATGGGAACTTGCGCAAGATGAAACCATCTTGTCGCTTTTGGCGCCAACCGGCCACCATGTCGAGGTCTTCGTTGAGCAAACGTGCGACTAGTTTTGGGATGTCGCGTGGGTCATTTTGCAAGTCACCGTCCATGGTCACGATCACATCGCCGCGCGCGGCATCGATGCCCGCTTGCATGGCTGCAGTTTGTTTGAAGTTGCGACGCAATTCGACAATGCGGATGTGCGGGCCAATTTCTTTGGCGCGCTTGCACAGCGCAGCCACGGTGCCGTCAGAGCTGCCATCGTCGACCAAGATCATTTCCCAAGGCATGGGGTAGTTTTGCAGGGCTTCTTGCACGGCATTGATTTGCAAGGGGGCGTTTTCTTGCTCGTTGTACATGGGCACGACGACCGACAGGGTGTGGTGTGGCAAGGTGGCGCTGGGGTTTGACATGATGTGAAAACCTTATTGAGAGAATGTGGTGGTCGCCCCGTCGAGGCGATGCAGTGGCTTTTGACTCCAGCCCAATATACGGGCCAGCGTGGCAGATCCGACTGTGACGGCCAAAGCCAACAAATGCACGGCCAAAGCCGTTGCCGCAATGTCTTGCCAAGGCAAGCTGGCGGTCCATTGGATGCCAAAAATGACGCCGCCTTCGTAGGGGCCAAACCCCGCCGGAGGCTGTAGCGGGAGTGTAGCGGCGAGCTCGCCGCCCACAGAGCCGTGCAAGGCCGTTCTAAAGTCGATGGGCAGCATGACCCACAGTGGCCAAGCAATCGCGCAGGCTTTGAGAATCCAGTTAGAGATGGCGTAAATCCAGCTCTCCCAAGCAGGCGGGGGGGCTTGGAATGGCTCGGCGCCTTCTTTGCGTGACATGCGGTGCATCAGCCAACTCCAACTCACGGGCAATATCCACATGGCCAGAACCATCAGAAGCAGCGCGAGCAGCACGCTGAGCGCTGTTGAAAAAGGCGCAAACACGGCCACAGACAAACCACCGAGCACGGCCATGTCTTGCACTCGCAGTCGTAGCAAACTGATGCCGGCTTGGCGCAAGGAGATGCCGCCTTGTCGGTGCAGCACCCAAACATAAATGGCTTCCCCCCCCCGCATGGGGACGAGCACCACCCATGCGCTGTGTCGCACCATGAGGCCCCAAGCCTCACGCCAACCCATGTTCAGTGTGTCGCGCCACTCGGTGCGAACGCGTCCCGCTCGCAGGAGGTGGCTGGCGGCCAAGCCCATGGCGCTGACCAACCAAATGTGCAAGGGCACGCGTTGCCATGTGGCGATGGCCACTTGCCAATCGACGGCGCGCAGCATCCAGCCCATGATGGCGATGGCCAGCAGCGTGACCCCAATGGATCCCCATAGTTTCTTTGTGCTGCGTGTCATCAAGCGGTTTCCGCCTTGGGTTGCGTTTGCCAAGCGTAGAGGCGCCACACGATGCTCAACACAGCCATCACACCCAAGAAGTTTTGCCAAATCAAACCTAGGGGCATGCCTTCCTCGAGGGTGAAGGCCGCCCAAGCGCCTATGCCTTCTAGCAGCACAGGAAGCCATGGGAATGCTGTGTCGTTTTGGCGTGGCCAAGCAAAAGGAAAGCGCCAAGCCAGCCAACCGATGATCAAGCCGAGGCCCGCACCGACGAGCACATCAGCAGGCCAATGTGCGCCTACGGCAATGCGTGAAACAGCGATCAGTGAGGCAATGGTCCATGCCAACCATTCAAGCCAACGCGGGTAGCGTTGGGTGCGAACCAAGCACACCCAAAGGGTTCCCATGCACAGGGCGGCCAGCGCATGCCCCGATGGCATGGAGTGGTGGTTGATGACCGGATCGCCGATGAAATGCAACACATCCACAGGTAGCACGGCGCCAGGTCTTGGTAGGCTTAGCCAAGGCTTGATCGAATGCGTCACGATGCTGCCCATCACAAATCCCGTGAGTACGATGCGTGTGCCTAAGTCGCTTCGGTTCAGGGCGCTCACCAAAATCAGCACGGCCCAGCCTAGACCCGTCACGGTGATGCATGCCCAAAACGTGTCTGGCAAGACGCTGGCGAAGTGGTTCAACTCGCGCATCAAACTGGGATGCCAATCTGAGTTTTGTGCCAAGACGCCTGCCGCGATGAGTGACAACGCCACTGCGAACCAAACACGTGCGTCAGGCGGCGGCGAGTACGTGTGTTGCATGCCTCGGATCTGTTGCAAGGTGCTCAATCAGTCGTTACCAAACAGGTCGCGTGTGTACACCTTCTCAGGCACATCGCTGAGCTCGTGGGTCTGACGGTTGGCCACGATCACATCGCATTGCGATTTGAATGCGGCGAGGTCATGCGTCACTTCCGAGTTGAAGAACTCTTTTTCTGCCAACAAAGGTTCATAAACAATCACGCGCATGCCTTTGGCCTTGAGGCGTTTCATGACGCCTTGGATGCTGCTGGCGCGGAAGTTGTCGCTGCCTGCTTTCATGATCAGTCGGAAGATGCCCACGGTGCGTGGTTTGCGGCGAAGAATATCGTCAGCAATGAAGTCTTTGCGTGTGCTGTTGGCGCTGACGATGGCGCCGATGAGTGTTTGCGGTACGTTGCTGTAATTGGCCAGCAACTGCTTGGTGTCTTTGGGGAGGCAATAGCCGCCATAGCCAAAACTGGGATTGTTGTAGTGGCTGCCAATGCGTGGGTCAAGACAGACGCCATCAATGATTTGACGTGTGTCTAAGTCATGTGAGGCGGCATAGCTGTCTAGCTCGTTGAAATACGCCACGCGCAGTGCCAAGTAGGTGTTGGCAAACAGCTTGATGGCTTCTGCCTCCGTGCTGCCTGTGAAAAGCAGGGGCACATCCTCACGCAAAGACGCTTCTTTGAGAAGACCAGCAAAGGCGCGGGCACGTTCGGACACTTCGCCCACCACGATGCGGCTGGGGTACAGGTTGTCGTGAAGCGCTTTGCCTTCGCGTAAAAACTCGGGGCTGAAAAACACTTGGTCAGTGCCCAACTCTGCGCGAATTTTTTCGGTAAAACCAACGGGAATGGTGGACTTGATCACCATGACCGCGCGCGGCTCAATGCGTTTGACTTGCGCGATGACTGACTCGACCGAGCTGGTGTTGAAGTAGTTGGTGGAGGGGTCGTAATCAGTGGGCGTGGCAATGATCACAAAATCAGCGCCTTGAAAAGCCTCGACAGGATCCAAGGTGGCACGCAGATGAAGCTCTTTTTCTGCCAAATAGCGATCGATGTCGGCATCGTCAATCGGTGATTTGCGTGCATTGATCGCCGTGACACGGTCGGTCAGGATATCCAGTGCGACGACCTCGTGCCGCTGAGCCAATAAAACTGCGTTAGATAAGCCGACGTAACCAGTCCCGGCAATGGCGATTTTCATGAGGTATTACGCAGTAATTGGAATTTTCCATTCTAACATTTGGCTTGGACTTGGCCTGCTACTTGACCGAGCGCTAGGTCGGCCAATAAATCGAGCAAAGCGGCCTGTTCTCCCACGGCGGGTTGGCAGGTGATGTCAATGTCGGGGTGGCTGGCATGCAATGCTTTGAGCAGCTCAGGTAGGTCTTCGCGTGCATGACGGCCCACGCCCAAAAACAAAGGCACCACGCACAGGCTGGTTGCGCCTTGGTCAATCAATGCGCTGGCAACGCTGGGCAGATCAGGTTCGGTGAGCTCTAGGTATGCGCAGCGCACCAAGGTATGGGGTTCGCGTTGTGCAATCCGTGTGGCCACAGATTGGATGGGTTGATGCCATAGGGGGTCGCGTGACCCATGTGCAAACAAAATGATGGCGTGCATATGTCCCTTTATTGACGAACCACCAGCCAGCCAAAAGCAGCCAGAGAGGCGAGGGTGTAGAGCAGCCCAGGTGCGGCGGCCGCAAACCAAGGCAACCAGTTGTTGATGTTGCCCAAATAGCTGAACACGTTGTTGAGCAAAAAGAAACTGATGCCAGCCAAGACGCCGCCAAACACATGGCTTGCAATGTTGCCGCTGCGTGAATGCAAGTAGCCAAAAGGCAAGGCCAGTACCACCATCACCAAGCAGCTCAAGGGGTAAAACACTTTTTTCCAAAACTCAATTTCAAAGCGCTGTGTGCTTTGGCCGTTGGTGCTTAGGTGTTTGATGTAGTGAAATAAATCCACCGTGCCCATGCGACCCGGTTTCAAAATGGCAACGGCAATCATTTCATTGCTGATTTCTGAGGGCCAGCGCCTCTGCGCGTCATGCGTGATCACGAGTTGATTCTTGGTTTGAGCGGACATTTCGCTGCGCTCTGCCTGTCCAAGTACCCATGCGCCTTGTTCAATGCGAGCATCTGCCGCCTTGTTCAATGCCACCCATTCGCCTTGTGCATTGAATTCAAAGATACGAATGTCTTGTGGTGCGCCTTCCGAGGAAAGCCGATTGATGTTGATGAACACCTTTTGTTCGGGTTGAGATTCGCGCAGCCAAGCCCCTGTTTGACCCACTTTGATTTGTGTGCCCAAGTAGTGCGACTTGATCAGCTGTGCGTAGCGATCGCAAACGGGAGCGAGGTAGTCACCTACGGCAAAGGTGAGCAGCACAAAGGCAGCGCCTAGGCCCATGAGGTTGCGAAGCGCCATGATGGGCGTCAGTCCGCTGGTCCGCAAAATAGTGAATTCCGAGCTTTGGGCCAGTCGAGACATGACAAAAATCGTACCGATCAACACGGTGATCGGAAGCAGCTCATACAGGTGGCTAGGGACCGACAACAACACAAACGCGAACACGTGTCTGAGTTGGTACAAATTGTTGTTTTGACCGACGTTTGGCAGTTCGTCAATGAAGTCAAAAAAGAAAAACAGCGCTAAAAAACAAAGCGTGACAAACGCGACCGAAACCAAGATTTCGTCATAAATGAGCTTGCGAAGGGTTTTCATACGTGGGGTGAATTTAGGCGCCAGAACGCGACATCAGTTGACGCCAATTCCAATTGTTGTGTCGTACCGAGAGCCACAAAAACGCCAGTAAGAAAACCCCACCATGCAAAGCAATGAGAAATGGCGCAAGTTTGACCTTGCCTGATCCCACCCAGTTTTGCCCTAGGTTGATCAAATTGAAATAGACGACGAAGAGGAGCAGGGCTTGGGCTAAGTTGCCGCCTCGTCCTACACGAGGATTGGCACTGGTGATGGCCAGGGCAATGATGAGCACGTTGAACGTGGAAAAAGCAACACCCAATCGCCAACCCAATTCGCCTAAGTTACCAGGTGTCGGATCTTGAAGCAGTTTGAGGGTTGAGATGCTTTTGGCGGGTGGGGCGTTGGAGGCTGTGGCTGACTCATTCAGTTGCGAGGTGTAGCTCTTGAATTGCGTCACTTTGAGCTCGGCTTTGCCAAGGGTTTGCTCAATGCGCTGCCCATTTTCCAAAACTAAAAACTGCTCGTCCTGAATGATTTCAATATGTCCCGTTTTGGACGAGGTCATCGATTGTTTGTTGTGATCGGTCGAGGAAATGAAAACGTTTTTTCCCTCTTTGTTGTCTAGACTTTCTTTGTCTATGAAGAATACGCGCGAACCACTGGCGGATTCTTGAAACTGCCCAGGTGCCACGCGCTCTAAGTCGCCGCGGCGTTCGTACCGAATTTTGAGCTCACCGATTTGTTCGTTGGACCACGGCCACGCAAACAGCATGAGCACAAAAACGCTCAACAGCATGGGCCACGCAAAGCGAATCATGGGGTTGGCGATGGCGCGCAGGCCTTTGCCGCTGATCAACCAAATCACCATCTCGCTCTCTAAATACATGCGCGAGAGCGTGCCAACTGCGGCAATGAACAAACTCATGGTGAGCACGATGGGCAAATGTCCGAGCATGGTGTAGCCCAGAATGAGCATGACTTCTGCGGGGTTGACACTGCCGTTAGATGCCTGTCCGAGGGTGCGGATCAGCATCATGGTCATCACGATGGTGACCAAGACGATCAGCGTGGCGCCAAAACTGCGGGCCAGCTCTTTACGAATGGAGGAATGGAATAACATCAGCGACAGAGGAAAACCGCAATTATGAACTTCGAGCTCAAGACCCTAGATTTACACGCTGCAGCCACGCATAAAACCGATGCGCTGATTATCTTGGTATCTGCCAATGACAAGCCGACCCACAGCGTTTTGGCGCAACTTATTTCTGAGGCTCGCAAAAGTGGTGATTTGGATGAGTCGCCTGCCAAGTTACTGAGCGTGTGGCGTCCGCAGGGCGTGAGCGCCTCACGCGTGGTCTTGGTCTCGAGTGGTGACGGCAGCGCCCGCGTGGTGCGCCAAGCCGTGACCGCTGCGGTTGGCGCGCTCAAAGCGAACAAACCGGCACACATCACCGTGTGTTTGGCTGATGCCAGCGCACATCGCTTGCAAGCGGCCGCCCAGGCTGTGGCTGACACCAGTTATGTGTACACCGCTACCAAGCCATCGGCCAAAGCCTCTGGTTTGAAGCGCGTGGTGTTGGCCTTGCCAACGGCTGAGACCACCAAAGCCGCCAAACACGATTTCGACCTTGCCTGCGCCCAAGTGGCTGGTGTGTCGCTCGCCAAAGAGTGGGGCAACCGTCCCGCCAACCACGCCACACCCACGCATTTGGCGGACGTGGCCAAGGCCTTGGGTAAGAAGGCGAGCATCCATTGCCAAGTGCTCGGCCCCAAAGAGATCGAAAAACTCGGCATGGGTTCATTCGCAGCTGTGGCGCGTGGCTCGGTCGAGCCTTTGCGCTTCATCGTCTTGCAGTACAGCGGTGCGGCCAAATCGGTGGCGCCTACGGTGTTGGTGGGCAAGGGCATCACATTTGACACGGGCGGTATTTCGCTCAAGCCAGGCCCTGGTATGGACGAGATGAAGTTCGATATGTGTGGCGCTGCCAGCGTGCTAGGCACGTTTGAAGCGCTCTCGCACTTGAAGCCAGCCATCAACGTGGTGGGCCTGATCCCCACCTGCGAAAACATGCCCGATGGCACCGCCTTGAAGCCCGGTGATGTGATCACCAGCATGAGTGGCCAAACCATCGAGGTGCTCAACACCGATGCCGAAGGCCGCCTGATTTTGTGCGATGCCTTGACCTACGCCACACGCTTCAAGCCTCGCGCGGTGATTGACATTGCCACGCTGACTGGTGCATGCGTGATTTCTCTGGGCCATGTGCGCAGTGGTTTGTTCTCGCCCTCAGACGATTTAGCCAATGCCTTGTTTGCAGCAGGCGAAGCCGCCCTTGATCCTTGCTGGCGTTTACCTCTGGATGAGGAATACGCCGAAGGACTCAAGTCCAACTTTGCCGATGTGGCCAACGTGGCTGGACGTGATGGCGGTTCGATTACTGCTGCCAAGTTCTTGCAACGTTTTGCCAAAGACTATCCATGGGCGCATTTGGACATCGCAGGCTCGGCATGGAAGAGCGGTGCGGCCAAGGGCGCCACGGGTCGCCCTGTGGGCTTGTTGCTGCAATATTTGTTGGGCACGACCCAAGCTGCCACCAAAGCACCGGTGAAGAAGGCTGCTGCTAAGAAGGCCCGATGACCGAAATCGCCTTTCACTTCAACGCGCCTGACAAACTGGCTTATGCCTGTCGCTTGTTGCGCAAGGCCGTGGCCAGCGGTGCGCGTGTGGTGGTGACGGGTGCACCTAGCGCGTTACAAGCTCTTGACACGCTGCTGTGGACGTTTTCGCCGCTGGAGTTTGTGCCGCATTGCCGCGCAGGCAGCCCCGCCGAGCAGCTGATGGCGTCGCCCGTGGTGTTGGCCGCACACATTGAAGGTGGGCCTGAGTTGCCCCATCACCAAGTGTTGTTGAATTTAGGCCATGAGGTGGCGCCTGGTTACGAGCGCTTTGAGCGCACGATTGAAGTGGTCACATTGGACGATGAAGACCGACAGCTGGCGCGTCTGCGTTGGAAGCACTATGCCGATCGCGGGTATTCCATCACGCGTCATGATTTGAAGCTGAAGGAAACTTCGGCCTGATTTTTTTCTCTGTTTTTTTCAACCTCTAAGGAGTTCTTGCATGCATCTCTCTTTCAAATTGACAGCCGTTGCAACGTTGGCCGCTCTCAGCAGCTTGGCTATGGCGCAAGAACAAGTGGTCAAAATTGGCCATGTCGGCCCCGTCAGTGGTGCCATCGCCCACTTGGGTAAAGACAACGAATACGGCGCACGTTTGGCCATTGAGGAACTCAACGCCAAAGGCGTGAGCATCAATGGCAAAAAAGTGAAATTGGAGTTGGTGGCCGAAGACGATGCCGCTGACCCTAAGCAAGGCACTGCTGCCGCGCAAAAATTGGTGGATGCCAAAGTCAGCGGCGTGGTGGGCCACTTGAACTCGGGCACGACCATTCCTGCGTCCAAGATCTACAGCGATGCGGGCATCCCTCAAATTTCGCCATCCTCCACAAACCCCAAGTACACCCGCCAAGGCTACAAAACAGCTTTCCGCGTGGTGGCTGACGATGTGCATTTGGGCGGCACTTTGGGCCGCTATGCCGTGAACGAACTCAAAGGCAAGTCGATTGCCGTGATCGATGACCGCACGGCCTATGGCCAAGGCGTGGCTGAAGAGTTTGAAAAAGCCGTCAAGGCGGCTGGCGGCAATGTGGTGGGCCATGAGTTCACCACCGACAAAGCCACGGACTTCATGCCCATCTTGACCACGCTCAAAGGCAAGAAGCCAGACATCATCTTCTTCGGCGGCATGGACGCCGTGGGCGGCCCGATGATGAAGCAAATGAAATCACTGGGCATCAAAGCCAAGTTCATGGGCGGCGACGGCATTTGTACCAACGAAATGATCAAGCTCGCAGGCGATGCCATGGCCGATGGCCAAGTGGTGTGTGCTGAGGCGGGTGGTGTGGACGGTGCTTTGAAGAAAGGCATGGATGACTTTGGTGTCAAATTCAAGAAACGTTTCAACGACGATGTGAAGCTGTATTCGCCTTATGTCTATGACGCCGTCTATGTGATGGTTGATGCCATGCAACGCGCCAAATCCAGCGAACCTGCCAAGTACTTGCCTGAGTTGGCCAAAACCACTGGTTTCAAAGGTGTGACGGGCACGATTTCGTTTGATGCCAAGGGCGATATCAAGAATGGAGCACTGACGCTGTACACATTCAAAGCTGGCAAGCGCGATCAAATTGCAGTGGTTCGTTAACTCTTTGTAATTAATCTCTGCTGATAAAAACCACCTTCGGGTGGTTTTTTTACATTTGTTTCAATCGTGTAAATTAATATAAATCAATGACTTATCAGTTTATTTTAAATTTGATACCAATATATTTACAAAATGTGTCCACCGAATGAAAGTCTGAGGCGTTGATTCTTCACTAAGTTCTCAGGAGCCTAAATTGGATAAATCAGTCGTTCAGATCGAATCGCCTAATATTGCCGTGGAGCGCCGCTTCAAAATCGTGTCTTGCGAAAAGACCGGCATCAAAGCGACGTTCGACCGCATTCGCGCCCAGCTTGCTCAAGAGGCAGAGCAACGAAGCCGTCCAGCTTCGCGCATGTATTCAGGGTTCCGTGCTGTCAAAGCTTGATCCCCCTCCGTTTTTTCAAGGGCGCCTTCTGGGCGCCCTTTTTGTTGGCTTGGTTTAAGATCTCATTTGTGACGCAATCCACCTCCTTGTTTAAAACGCTGTGCCTGCATTTGGCCATTGCGCTTGTGGCCTTGTTGGCCATCGGCCCGTTTTTGCACGCGCATTACGGCGCATCCAAGGTGACGGGGTTGCATGTGGCGGGCGTGAGTCCCGTGGCGGTGGCTGCTGAACCCGCACTCACCATGACCAGCTTCAGCCAAGACGATGAGCAAGAGTCTGCGGCTTTGGGTGTCGAGACTTCTTATGCGCGCCAAGCCGCGTTGGATGTGCAGGAGCAGCCACAAAGCGTGTTGATCCTCACCGTGTTTGTCATGGCCGCACTGATCCAGCGCGTGGTGTCTTTCTTGCGCACGCCCGACACGCAACGTGCTGGCCGTCTTTCGTTTCTTGCCGGCTTTCCGCCGCTGCCACACGCACCTCCCACGTTTAGCTTCTGACTTTTAACGCGTATGCACGTTCTTGTGCATCGTCTGTCGGTGAGTGATGTGTGGAGTTTGTGATGTTCACTTCTTTCAAGTTTTTTCTTCGTGGTGCTTGTGCGTGGGCGCTGTTTGCATTGGTTTTCAGTGCATTGGCACAGGTTGCACCAGTCCAATCTACGGTCAGTGCGCCTTTGTTGTTGCTCCTCAACGCCAAGCAACAAGCCAGCCTAGGTGTGCAAGTGGCCGCCGTGCAAGCGTCTACAGGCGGGCAGTTGCTGGCCAGTGCCACGGTGGTCATGCCGCCTGGCAAAGAGTTCACGGTATCCGCGCCTTACGCAGGCCAAGTCTCTCGGCTGTTGGTAGGCGTGGGTGACTCAGTCAAAGCCGGGGCTGCCTTGGCGCACTTCACCAGCCCGATGTTGGGCGATGCACGTCGCTTGTTGAACGAAGCCTCGCTGGATTACAAAAACGCCTCAGCCGCTGCGCAGCGCGACCAAGCCATGTTTGACGAAGGCATCATTCCTGCTGTGCGTTTGCAGCTGAGCCGCTCTAAGCAAGAAGCCGCACAAGCGCAGCTGCATGCACGCGAGGCTGAGCTGTTAGCAGCAGGCATGCGCTTTGATGCCAACACCGGCTACGCCACGGGTACGCTCAAGGCGCCTTTGTCGGGCACGGTGTCCGAGGCCTTTGCTGCCGTGGGCCAACGCGTCGAAGCTGGCGCGATGTTGTTCAAACTGGCCGATAGCTCGCAGTTGCAACTCGACGTGCAGCTCTCCTCCGACAAAGCCGCGCAGCTGCAAGTGGGTGACGAGGTGAGCATTGCCTCGCGCAATGCCAAAGCCAAAATCATTGGCGTCAGCCGTGTGGTCGATGCCAGTCAGTCGGCCCGTGCACGCGCCATCGTCACGAGCCGTGGCAGCTTGCAAGCGGGTGAGTTGGTGTCGGTCACCGTGCATGCCAAAGGCAAAGCGGGCGCGACAAAGCCTGATACGCAATGGCTGGTGCCCGCACGTGCCGTCACGCAGTGGCGTGGCAAGCCGTGGGTGTTTGTGGCCAACGACAAAGGCTTTGAAGCGCAAGCCGTGAATGTGATTTCATCCACCGATGACTTGTCTTTGGTTGAAGTGGCGTTGCCTGCGGGTAGCAAAGTGGCGGTCACAGGCATCGCTTCCTTGCGCGCGCTATTACAAAAGGACGAGTGATGTTTGAACACCTCATTCGACTGAGCCTGCGTTTTCGCAGCCTCACGCTGGCGTGTGCTGGCCTGCTGTTCATCGCAGGCACTTACGCGTGGCTCAATTTGCCGATTGATGCTTTTCCCGATATCTCGCCCACGCAGGCCAAGGTCATTCTCAAAATTCCAGGCATGACACCCGAAGAGGTGGAGCAGCGCGTGGTCAAACCCATCGAGCAAGAGCTGCTGAGTATTCCCAACAAACGCATCGTGCGTTCTATCTCGAAGTACGGCATTGCCGACATCACCATTGACTTTGACGAAGGTGTGGATTTGTATTGGGCGCGCCAACAAGTGTCTGAGCGTTTGGGCTCGGTCATGCGCGATTTGCCCGCCAGTGTGAGCGGTGGCTTGGCCCCCATCACCACGCCGCTGAGCGAGGTGTACATGTTCACACTCGAAGGCGACTTCGGTTTGGCTGAAAAACGCCGCGTGCTCGACTGGGTGATTCGCCCCGAACTGCGCACCATCCCCGGTGTGGCCGAGGTCAACTCGCTCGGTGGCGAAGTGCAAACCTTTGAAGTCATTCCCAATACCGCCAAGATGGCGGCCATGGGCGTGAGCATGACCGACTTGCGACAAGCCTTGCTGGCCAACAACAGCAACGATGGCGCCGGCCGTTTGACCGCTGGCGAAGAAGCCCTGGTGGTGCGCGTGGAAGGTGCGGTGAAAACCTTGGGCGATTTGCGAGCCGTGCGTTTGAGCACCACACGTAACACACGCGTGCAGCTCGACGATGTGGCCACCGTCACGCACGGCGCACTCACACGTTACGGCGCGGTGACACATGATGGCCAAGGCGAGGCGGTCGAGGGCTTGGTGTTGGGCATGCGCGGCGTGAACGCCCGTCAGTTGGTGAATGCAGTCGATGCCAAGTTGGCCGAGATGGCTCCGCGCTTGCCCAAAGGCATGACGCTGAAAACTTTTTACAACCGAGGCGAGTTGGTCACGCGCGCTGCAGACACGGTGATTCACGCCTTGATTGAAGCCGCCGTGTTGGTGTGCATCACCTTGTATGTGTTCTTGGGCGGCATGCGCGCCGCGGTGGTGGTGGCAGTGGCCTTGCCTTTGTCGCTGCTGAGCACCTTCATGCTCATGCGAAGCTTTGGTTTGACGGCCAACTTGATGAGCCTAGGCGGTTTGGCCATTGCATTGGGTATGTTGGTGGATGCGGCGGTGGTGGTGGTGGAAAACATCGAAACCGCATTTGCGTCTCACCCAAAAGGCCACGCCTTGTCGAAGACCGAAATTTTGCTGAGCGCCGTGCGTCAAGTGGTCAAACCTGTGGCGTCTGGCGTGCTGATTATTTGCGTGGTGTTCTTGCCCTTGCTCAGCCTTGAAGGTCTAGAAGGCAAGCTCTTTGCGCCCGTGGCGGTGACCATCATCATGGCGTTGGCATCGTCGCTGCTGTTGGCATTCAGCGTGATTCCAGCTTTGGCATCCATGGTGCTCAAAGAAGAGGGTGCACACGAGCCTGTGGTGATGCAAAAAATCCACGCGGCCTACCTGCGTTTGCGTGAACGCGTGTGGGCCAAGCCGCAGTGGTTGTATGGCGTGTCGGTGGCCTCGTTGGTGGTGGCTGCGGTGCTCTACAGCTTCATTGGCAAAACCTTCATGCCCACCTTGGATGAGGGCGACATCTTGGTGCAGCTGCAAAAGCTGCCTTCGATTTCGCTGGAAGCTTCTTTGGAAATAGACACCCGTGTGCAGCAAGCCATTTTGGAAAACGTGCCCGAGGTCAAATCCATCGTCGCCCGTGCAGGCTCTGACGAGTTGGGGCTAGACCCCATGGGTTTGAACGAGACCGACACCTTCTTGGTGCTCAAGCCCAAAAGCGAATGGCGCGGCAACAAAGACGACATCGTCGACGCGCTGCGTGTGGTGCTGGATGGTTTTCCAGGCTTGGTCTATGGCTTCACGCAACCCATTGAAATGCGCGTGTCGGAAATGCTCACCGGCACACGCGGCGATGTGGCCATCAAAATTTTTGGCACAGACCTGGGCAGCTTGAATGAAGCTGCCCATCAAATTGCCGATGCCGTGCGCACCATCCCCGGCGCTGCCGAGGTGATTGCACCCAAGGCCGAAGGCTTGCAATACGTGTCGGTCAGTTTGAACCGCACCACCATGGGCCAAGCGGGCTTCAGTGTGGAGGCCTTGCAGCAAGCGTTGAAAAACCAAGTGGAGGGAGAGTCACTGGGCTATGTGCTGCAAGACGGTGTGCGCATGCCGCTTACCTTGCGCGGTAACGAGGCCACACGACAAAGCCCTGAAGCGTTTAAAAATTTGCAGCTTGCTGCACCCGATGGCCGCGTGTGGGCCGCGAGTGCCTTGGCTGACATCCGCTTGGTCGATGGCCCCATCCGTGTGGACCACGAGCAAAGCGCACGCTTCACCAGCATTCAGGTGTCGGTGGATGGTCGCGATTTGACTGGTTTTGTGGGCGATGCCCAAAAGGCTGTAGCAGCCTTGAAGCTGCCCAGCGACGTGCGCATTGTGTGGGGCGGCCAGTTTGAAAACCAGCAACGCGCGGCGGCACGTTTGGGGCTGGTGATCCCTGCGGCCATGGTGCTCATCTTCACCATCTTGGTGTTCACCTTTGGCTCGGCCATTCAGGCGGGCATCATCTTTTTGAACATTCCGTTTGCGTTGGTGGGTGGTGTGGTCGCTCTCGCCATTTCGGGTGAGTATTTGTCGGTGCCTGCATCGGTGGGTTTCATCGCATTGCTCGGCATTGCCGTGCTCAATGGCGTGGTGATGGTCACGCACTTCAACGAACGCTTGCTCGATGGCGAGGCGATGGATGTGGTGGTGCGCTTAGGCACTGAGCGTCGTTTGCGCCCTGTGTTGATGACAGCGGTCATCACCGCACTGGGCATGATTCCGCTGTTGTTTGCCACGGGGCCTGGCTCAGAAATTCAGCGGCCCTTGGCCATTGTGGTGACGGGTGGTTTGCTCAGTTCCACCTTGCTGACCTTGTTGCTGTTGCCCAAATTGTTTGAACGCTTTGGTGGGCTAGAGAGCGTGCCGTGGCATGCGCTCACGCGCTTGTTGCCTTGGAGAAAATCATGAAACGTTTTGTGAAGTTTGATGTCGTTGCTTTGGCTGTGGCTTGCACTTGCGTCTTGGCGATGGGGGTGGCGCAGGCACAGCAGTCTGCCGTTTCAGCAACCGTTGCATCGTCTGCTGCGACGTCATCAGCCTCCGGCGCGGCCTCAGCGTCGACGGTGACATCACCTCTCTTGCCATATCTCCCCGCCGAAGCCGCGGTGAAAGACGCTTTGCTCAGCAGCCCTTTGATGCAAGCTGCGCGTGCCAAAAAAGAAGCAGGCACTGCGCGCGCCAAAGGCATTGACTCAGGCACCGCTGAATTCACCTTGCGCAGCACCTCGCAGCGTCGTCGCGAGGTGGCCACAGGCACACGGTTGCACGAGTCGATGGTGAGCATCGAACGCCCTGTGCGCTTTTGGGGCAAGCGCGGCATGGACGCCGACCTCGCCACGCAAACCCAAGCCTTTTCTGACATTGAATACGCCGATGCCATGCACGAAGGCGCGCGCGAGTTGATGCGGTTTTGGTTTGCTTACCTGCGCGCGTTGGCTGACCAAAAAAATGCGGTGACCACCTATGACTTGGCCGCCAAAATGCATCGCCTCACGCAAAGTCAACTCAAGCAAGGTGAAATTTCCCAGCTCGATGCAGAGCTGGCCAATGCTGAGTTTGAGCGCATCACCGCCGCACGTTCGGTGGCTGATGCGCAGTTGGCCTCCAGTGCGTCAGCCTTCACGCGTCGCTATGCGGGCATGGTGTTGCCCACGCACACGCCTGTGGCTTTGCGTTTGGATGCATCGCCCAACTTGCCTGCTTTGACCGAGAGCATGGCTGCCATGCGTCAAGAGTTCTTAGACAAAAACCACGAACTCAACATGATGCGCGTGGACGCACAACGCTTGCGCCTCGCCGCTGACCGTGCCTCGCGTGACCGCTTGCCCGACCCGACCGTGGGTGTGTTCAGTGGGCGAGAGCGGGCAGGGGCTGAAACCATTTCGGGTGTGATGTTCTCTATGCCGTTTCCCAGTGCATCACGTTTTCATCACGCGACTGCGCTGGTGGCCGATGCACAAGCCGCCAACGACAAAGTGCTGCTGGCTGAACAGCAACTGGGTGCCATGTTTGACAGCATGTGGATTCAGTTTCAGCACAAACGCACAGCCGCTGACAACTTGAAATCTGCCGCCCAACGCCAAGCCTTGGCCGCAGAGAAATCGGTCAAGGCCTACACCTTGGGCGAGGGCAGTTTGTCGGACGTGTTGCTGATTGCGCGCCTCGCCAGCGACAACCTCAATGCCGCTGAGCGCATGCAGCTAGAGGTGGTGGAGTTGCTGGCGTTGATTCGTCTAGATCTGCACCAGATCTGGGACTTTGACGAGTAATTCCGTTCCTAAATCATCCGTGTCGTCGTTGCTTTGCCTTGCCGTGCTCAAGCACTGTCTGCGGCTTCGCGCCTAGACACAAATGATTTGGTAACGGAATAAGTGGCTTAGGCGAGTTCAGCAATCAACTCAATTTCCACGCAAGCACCCAAAGGCAATTGCGCCACGCCAAACGCGCTGCGTGCGTGCGCACCTTTGTCGCCAAACACTTGGCCAATCAGTTCGCTGCAACCGTTGGTCACCAAGTGGTGTTCGGTGTAGTCGGGGCTGGAGTTGACCAAGCTCATCACTTTGACGATGCGCTTGACTTTGTTCAGGTCACCCACCGCTGCGTGCAAGGTGCCCAACAAATCCACCGCCACTGCGCGAGCCGCTTGTGCGCCTTCGGCGGTTTGCATGGTCTTGCCCAGTTGGCCGGTCCACACTTTGCCGTCTTGTTTGGCGATGTGGCCGCTCAAAAACACCAAGTTGCCGCTTTGCACAAATGGCACATAGGCCGCAGCGGGCACCGCCACGGGGGGCAGGGTGATGTTCAGGGCTTGGAGTTTGTCGTAAACGCTCATGTCGAATTCCTTGTTTGAATCCGACGATTTTAAGAGCGCTCAAGGTGTGTGGCGAAGCTCAAAGTGCTTCGCTTTGACTCTGACTTTGTGATTGGCTTTGGGACTGTGACTGTCCTTGTGATTGCGACTGAGATTGCGTTTGTCCAGATGTCACCATCAACTCGGAAGCCGGTTGCACAGTGACGGCCACCTCCAGCGTGTGGCTAGCCCCGCCATGAATCACACCGCGCACGGGTGACACATCGGCGTAGTCACGGCCAATGGCCAAGGTGACGTAGTCAATGCCGGGCGAACTTAAGCCCCAGCGGTTGTTGGTGGGGTCAAGGTCAAACCATTGGCCGTGGGTGGCGAGTGCGCCGGTTTTGGCGGTTTCAGCGGCATCGTCTAAAACGTCTGGCACATAGACCGACACCCAGGCGTGCGAGGCGTCGCTGCCAATCAAACGGGTTTGGCCTTCTGGCACTTCGGTCACCAAATAGCCGCTCACATAGCGCGCCGCCAAACCTTGTGTGCGCAAGCAGCCAATGAGGATGTGGGCAAAGTCTTGGCACACACCTTTGCGACTTTTGAGGGCTTCGAGCGCAGGCGTGTTGATGTCGGTGCTGGCCGTTTCGTAGGTGAACTCTTGATGAATGCGCGTCATCAAATCGCACGCTGCTGCCAGCACGGGGCGTGCGGGTACAAAACTGGCGCGCGCGTAGTCTGCAAAGTCTGGATGCGGCTGCACATACGGAGAGGCAAACACGTACTCGGTGGCTGCGTCCCACGCAGCGCCTGAGTGATACACAAAGTGCTCGCGCACGTTTTCCCAGGCGGGTGTGGTCAGCGCTTGCTCGGGTGGGTAGGCGATGAAGTGGGTGTCCACCGTGCTCTTGGCAGTGATGGTGAGTGTGTCGTGCACCACGGGCAGCGAGAAGAAGGTGCGGTTGTTGCCAAAGACATCCACATGCGTGCTGGTGGCCGCTGGCGTGGGTGTGATGTGCAGCTCGGCGTGTTGCACCGTTTGTGCGGCATCGCTGCGCGGCAACAAATGCGCCATGTGCTGCGCAGTGTTGACCTGCGGCACATAGTGGTAGGTAGTGGTGTGGGTGATGTAGAGCAACATGGCTTAGGCCCCCACGCTGTCGGCATGGTCGGTGTGGCTAAAGTAACGCGCCGTGATGGCGTCAGACACATGCCATGCAGCTTGCATGCACTCGGTCAGGCACGCACGCAGGTGGGGGTGGTGACCCACTTCGTTTCGCGTGCAGAGTTGCTCTAAATCGGTTTGCTTCAAGTCGGGCACCAAGCGGGCCAAGGCATCGGGTTCCCCCATGGGGGTGTCGGCCAGTTTGGACAAACGTCCACGTAGTGTGCGTGCCACCCACGCGAGTGAGCGCGGGTTGTCGTTGTCTTGTACCAGCAGCTCAATGAGTGGGGCCAGTTCGCGGCTTTGTTGGTACTGCGCTTGGAAGGTGATGGTGCTGTCAAAGAGCGACAACAGCGCTGCATAGTGCGAGCTGTTTTCGTCGGCGTTATGAACGTCATCGTCGGTGCTTTCAAACGCGCCGACTTCGATTGCCAAATCGAGTGCGGATGACAAAAATCCCAAACGTTCGACGTGGCGACCAATACTCAGCAATTGCCAACCATCGTCACGCGTCATGCGGTCGGTTTGCGCGCCGGTGATGGCCGCCAGTGCAGAGCTAGCAGCGTCAAGGGCCTGCATGGCTTGCACGGCAGAGAACGCACGCGGTGAGCCGGCTTGTGCGCAATCGACGCTGAACTGGTCCACACAACGCACGATGGCATTCCAGTGTTCGGGTGACAAGCGCTCGCGCAGCGACGAGGCTGCTTGCTGCAAAGCGCGCAAGTTGTAGCCCACGCTGGTGCTGTGGTCGTCTTGGTCCAAGCAGGCAATGAGCGTGCGTTCAAACACACGACGGCGTGCGCCCATGCTGGGTGTGCTGGTGGGTTTGTCTTCGCCAGCGGCGTGTGCCGATGGAACACCCGCAGGCACCAAGCCTTGGCGTTGGGTGAGCAACTGCAGCCATGCCCACAAGCTGCGTGAGGCTGGGTCTTCGCCATTCAGTGCTTCGATGCACAAGCGCACCAAACGCACCATGTTTTCGCTGCGCTCGGTGTAGCGGCCTAGCCAATACAAGTTTTCGGCAGCGCGGCTGGTGACCATGCGCTCGCGGTGTTTAAAGCCAGAGGCTGCCGTGTACTTGGGCAGCAAGCTGCTGCGGTCAATGTCGGCATGGGTTTGCACCCACACATCGGCGCTGCTGCCACCGCGTTGCATGGAGGCAATTTGTGCATCAGGTGCTGCAATGCGTGCCAAACCACCGGGTAACACACGCCACGCATCTGGGCCATCGCCAGCACCGTTGCGCAAAGCAAACACACGCAGCATGACCGAGCGTTGCACCACGCCTTCGGTGGTGTTTTTCCACGTGGGCATTTGCGACAGTGGTGAGTAGGCCTGCAAGGTGTAGCGGTCGGGCTGGCGGGTGATGCGGCCCACCCATTCGTCGCGTTGCGCTTGGCTGAGTGTGCGGCCTAGTGTGGCGTCAAAGCTGCCATGTGTGGCTGAGCCGGGATAAGTGGGCTTGATGGCCATGTGTTCGAGTTGCGGCACCACCGAGGCCAAAGCCGCACGCTCGCCACACCACCAGGTGTCGAGTGCAGGCAGTTGCAGTTCTTCGCCCAACAGCTTTTCGCTGAGTGCTGGCAAAAAGCCCAACAAGGCCGGCGACTCTAAAAACGCCGACCCCGGTGCGTTGGCTACCACCACGTTGCCAGCACGCACAGCTTGCAGCAAACCGGGAATGCCCAAGGTGGAGTCAGCGCGTAATTCAAGCGGGTCTAAGAACTCATCGTCCATGCGTTTGAGCAACACATGCACAGGCTCTAAGCCGCGCAGGGTGCGCAGGTACACGCGTTCGTCGCGCACGGTCAGGTCATGGCCTTCGACCAAGGTGAGGCCTAAGTAGCGGGCGAGGTAGGCGTGTTCAAAATAGGTTTCGTTGTAAGGCCCGGGCGTGAGCAAGGCCACGTGGGCATTGGCACCTTCAGGGCTGTGCGCTTTGAGTGACTCCACCCACACACGGTAGGTGGCCGCCAAGCGCTGAATGTTCATGGCCTCAAACGCTTGCGGAAACTGGCGTGAAATCAGCAAACGGTTTTCTAACAAGTAGCCCAAGCCCGAAGGCGCTTGCGTGCGCTGTGACACCACGGCCCAGTTGCCATCTGGGCCACGCGCTAGGTCAAACGCAGCAATGTGCAAATGCGTACCGCCCACAGGCGCCACACCATGCATGGCGCGCAAGTAACCGGGGTGGCCTTGCACCAAGGCGGGTGGGATCATGGCTTCGCGAATCAGCTGCTGCGGGCCATACACATCGGCCATCATGCGTTCGAGCAAACGTGCGCGTTGCGTCACGCCCACTTCAATCTGTTGCCAGCTGTCGGGGGTGAGGATGAGTGGGAACAGGTCCAACGCCCAAGGCCGTTGTGGACCGCCTTGACTGGCGTACACGTTGTAGGTGATGCCGTTGTCACGCACTTGGCGCGCCAAGGTTTGGGTGCGACGGTCTAGGTCATCGAGGCCTGTGTTGCCGAGTTGTTCAAAAAACGTGCGCCAAGGTGAAGACAGGTCTTCTGCGTTAGCTGCTTGTACGTTTGCCTCTTCTGCCATTGCTTTGGCCGCCGATGCAACTGCAGGCGAACACTTGCCTTGCAGCTCATCAAAATGCCCGCTATCAGCGGAATGTGCGAGGCCTTTCACCACGTCAACCAAACGCGGCGAGGCAACAGACGCTGAAGGGGGCGAGCAGGGCTTTTGCACAGTGGCTGCATTGTCTCACCGCCTTCGGGTTTGGCCATGGTTTGAATGGTGTGTTTAGGCGCGTCGCAAATCCAGCGTGAACGGGAACTCTTTGCTGGCAGGCACCCCCACGGTGGCTTGCGGCACATCCAACTTACCTGGCGTGTGGCCCAGTGGGAAGAAGCGCGACAAACGTCTGCTTTCAGCCTCGTAGGCGTTGACAGGAAAGCTGTCGTAGTTGCGCCCACCGGGGTGCGCCACGTGGTACTGGCAGCCCCCGACCGAGCGCTTCATCCACGTGTCCACGATGTCAAACGTGAGCGGCACATGTACGCCAATGGTGGGGTGCAGTGCGGATGAGGGCGCCCATGCGCGGTAACGCACACCGGCCACGTATTCGCCCACCGTGCCTGTGGGTTGCAAAGGCAAAGGGCGGCCGTTGACGGTGATGGTGTGGCGGCTGGGGTTGAGCCCCGCCACATGCACCTCGATGCGTTCGAGCGACGAGTCCACATAGCGCACCGTGCCGCCACTCGAGCCTTCTTCGCCCATGACGTGCCAAGGCTCCAAAGCGTTGCGCAGCGTGAGGTTGATGCCTAGTGTTTGCAAGTCGCCCACGCGTGGAAAACGGAATTCAAAGTGCGGGGCAAACCATGCGGGGTCGAACTGAAAGCCGCAGTCGCCCAGCTCGGTGAGCACATCGTCAAAGTCGGCTTTGACGAAATGTGGCAGCAAGAAGCGGTCGTGTAGCTCGGTGCCCCAACGGGTGGCAGGGGCTTGGTAGGGTGCTTCCCAAAAGCGAGCCACCAAGGCGCGCAGCAAGAGCTGTTGCACGATGCTCATGCGTTCGTGCGGTGGCATCTCAAAGGCGCGAAGTTCGAGCAAGCCTAAGCGGCCTGTGGATGAATCGGGTGAGTAGAGTTTGTCGATACAAAACTCACTGCGGTGCGTGTTGCCTGTGACGTCAATCAGCAAGTTGCGCAGCGTGCGGTCCACGATCCACGGCGGCATATCTGCGCCAAACTTTTCGCGGTTCTTTTGGATCTCGGCCAGCGCAATTTCCAGCTCATAAATTTGGTCATTCCGCGCTTCGTCCACACGCGGTGCTTGACTGGTGGGGCCAATGAACATGCCGCTGAACAGGTAGCTCAACGAAGGGTGGTTGTGCCAATACAAGATGAGCGAGGCCAACAGTTCTGGCTTGCGCAAGAAGGGGCTGTCCGCCGGCGTGGCGCCGCCCATGACGATGTGGTTGCCGCCACCTGTGCCGGTGTGGCGGCCATCGGTCATGAACTTCTCGGCAGACAGGCGTGATTCAAACGCGGCCTTGTACAAGAACTCGGTGTGGTCCACGATTTCCAGCCAGTTGTGGGCGGGGTGGATGTTGACTTCAATCACACCAGGGTCGGGGGTGACTTGCAGCACTTTCAGGCGCACATCGCGTGGAGGCGGGTAGCCTTCCAACACAATGCGCACGCCCAACTCTTCAGCCGTGGCTTCAATCGCACTGAGCAGTTCTAAATAGTCTTCCAAGTCGCCGAGTGGCGGCATGAAGACGTAAATCAAACCTTGTGGGTTCTCCATCGCTTTCAACTCAACGGCGGGGCCGTTGGCACGCGATGGGTCGCGCACTTCCACGCAAATGGCGGTGCGCGTAATCCAATGCGCCGATTGGTCTTTGGCTGGAACCGGGTGCGCGGTGCTGGGCACAAAGCCGTCTTGACCCATACCAGTTTGCAGTCCCACGGTGCCGCCTTGGGCCAAGCCACCACCCGCCACGTGCGTGTTGATGTGGTGGTCGTAATGGGTGTGGCGTGCATGGTGCGAGTACTGCGCACGCAAGGCTGCCGCGTGGGGCAGGGGCTTGCGCTCAGCAAAGTGGTCTTGCTCAATCGCGTAGGGGTAGTCTGCTTGGCTGACCCACGGCAGTGAGTCGAGTGGCAAGCGCAGGCCCATGGGCGAGTCGCCGGGCACGAGGTACATGCGTTCGTCGCGCAAGAACCAAGGGCCAGTGCTCCAACGCGGGCCCCCTGCCACTTCGCCAGCTTTGAGAGGCAACACATAGCCCACGGTTTTGTCTAGGCCTTGGTCAAACACGCGGCGCAGGCGCACGCGTTCCATCTCGTCGTCGAGCTTGGCATCAAACGGATCCACGTTGACGGGCAAGCGGCGCTCGCGCCACAGGTAGTACCACGTGTCTTCATAGCCGGGGGTGATGTATTGGTCGTCCAGCCCCAGCTTGTGTGCGAGGGTTTGCGTGAAGCGTTGCGCGTCTTCGGTGGTGTAGCTGCTGGGCACGCGCTCGTCGGCAAACAAGTCGGGGTTGTGCCAACAAGGGTGACCGTCGGTGCGCCAGTAAATGCCCAGCGCCCAACGCGGCAACTGTTCGCCCGGATACCACTTGCCTTGGCCGAAATGCAAGAAACCGCCATCGCCATATTCGGCACGCAGCTTGTGCACCAATTCGGTGGCAAAGCCACGTTTGGTCGGACCTAGTGCATCGGTGTTCCATTCTGGTGCGTCGCGGTCATGCACGGTGACGAAAGTGGGTTCGCCGCCCATGGTCAATCGCACATCGCCTTCCACCAGTCGGCGGTCCACCTCGTCGCCCAAGGCCAACACTTCCATCCATGCGTCTTCGGTGTAGGGCTTGGTCACGCGTGGCGATTCGAGCACGCGGGTGACTTTCATCTCATGGCCAAATTCCACCTCGGCTTCGTCCACCAAGCCTTCAATCGGTGCAGCGCTCGAGGGCTGCGGTGTGCACGCCAGCGGAATGTGGCCTTCTCCAGCCAGTAAGCCCGATGTGGGGTCAAGACCAATCCAGCCTGCGCCGGGCAGATACACCTCGCACCAAGCGTGCAAGTCGGTGAAGTCCACCTCGGTGCCGCTGGGGCCGTCGAGCGACTTCACATCGGGGGCGAGTTGAATCAAATAGCCAGAGGCAAAGCGAGCGGCCAAGCCGCAGTGGCGCAACAAATTGACCAGCAACCACGCGCTGTCGCGGCATGAGCCGCTGCGCAGGGTGAGCGTTTCTTCGGGCGTTTGCACGCCGGGCTCCATGCGGATGGTGTACGCAATGTCTTCATGCAGCTTGCGGTTGATTTCCACCAGAAAGTCGATGGTGCGGATGGGGTCGCGCTTCAGGGCTTTGAAGTCGATGCCTTTGAAGTAATGCTTGAAATTGGGCGTAAAGCGGTTGGTCACCAAGTAGGGGGCCAGCTCTAAGGCGGAGGTCACGCCATAGGCGAAGGGGAACTTTTCGGCGTGCGGCTCTAGGAAGAAGTCGAACGGGTTGTACACCGCCATCTCCACCACCAAGTCGACCGTGACCTTGAATTCACGCGTTTTTTCGGGAAATACCAAGCGGGCTTGGTAGTTAGAGAAGGGGTCTTGCTGCCAGTTGATGAAATGCGCGGGCTCGACTTTGAGCGAATACGAAATCACGTTGCTGCGGCAGTGGGGGGCAGGGCGCAGGCGAATGACCTGCGGGCCCAACTCAACCAAGCGGTCGTAGCTGTAGTGGGTGACGTGGTGGAGTGCGGCATGGATAGACATGTCCTTTGTCTAGCAAGACACGCGCCAAGGCGGGTGCGCCAATGCGGTGCACAGAGCTTTTTAGTTTTCCATTTTGAAAACACCATGTGGTGATACTTTTTCTTTTTTACTTTTTAAGTGAAAAAGGAATTTCTCCTACATAAAATAAATACTAAACAATTAATATTGAGAGGTTTTGCAAATGTAAATATTTTATGTTTCATCATTTTCGGCTGACCGTAGTACTCAGGCTTAGACAACAGACGGCTGGTCTGGTGACAGGCTTGTGCTTGTCCATCAATGTTTTTGCCCAGATCAGCCCTTCACAGGAACGCGACATTGGCATTCGTAACCAGCAAGAGTTACAGAGACAGCAACAGCAAGAGCAGCAACAACGTCAACAACTAGAGCGCACGACAGATGTAAGGCTTACCGCCCAAGACAAAGCGACTTCGCAAACACTGCCAATCGAAACACCTTGCTTTTTGATTGAGCATCTTCGACTTCAAAGCGGCACGGGCGCACCACTTCCTGAATTCGATTGGCTGCTTGAGCAACTTACTGCACCCGATGCACCAGTCTTTATCGGGCAATGCGTCGGCGCACAGGGTGTGGCTTGGCTGATTGAGCGAACTCAGAAAATCTTGGTCGATCGTGGTTTTGTCACCTCACGGGTTCTTGCTACGCAACAAGACATGAGCCAAGGCACTTTAGTGCTCGCCCTCATTCCGGGGCGCATACGTGCCATTCGACTGGCAGAGCCTGTAGACCCTCGCGCTAATTTGAGCAATGCCCTCCCTATGCAAGCGGGTGACATCCTCAACTTACGTGAGATTGAACAAGCTTTAGAAAATCTCAAGCGAGTGCCCACGGCAGAAGCCGACATTCAAATCGAGCCTGCACAAGGTGACGATGCTCAGTTGGGCGACAGTGATTTGGTTGTTACGTACCGCCAGCCTTTCCCCTTCAGGCTTTCTGTCAATGTGGATGACAGCGGCACCAAAGCCACTGGTCGATACCAAGGCAGCGTGACCGTTAGCTACGACAACGCACTCACCCTCAATGACTTGTTCTATGTCACCAACACCAATGGCATGGGCGGCGGTGACCCTGGCCCCAGAGGTACCCACGCCCACACCATCCACTACTCACTGCCTATCGGGTATTGGACATTGGGCGCGACTTCTAGCACCAGTTCGTATTACCAAACTGTGGCTGGACTGAGCCAAAGTTACGTTTACCGAGGCACCAGCGAGAACAATGAAATCAAGCTCAATCGTTTGTTGATGCGCGATGGCACACAAAAACTTAATCTGGCAGTCCGTGCTTTTCAGCGCAAGAGCAATAACTACATTGATGACACAGAAGTCAATGTGCAACGCCGCGTGGTGGGCGGTTGGGACAGCGCACTCAATCACAAAACCTTCATCCAAGATGCAACGCTTGAGAGCAACCTGACCTACAAACGTGGCACAGGTGCATTCGGTTCAATTCCAGCACCCGAAGAGGCTTTCAATGACGGCACTTCGCGTTTTGGATTGGTCATCGCAGATGTCAATTTGGCCGTGCCATTCAAAGTCGATGGACCAAATAATCAGGTTCAGCGCATTCGCTACAACGGCGCTTGGCGAATGCAGAGAAACATAACCCCACTTACACCGCAAGACCGTTTTGTCATTGGTGGTCGTTACAGCGTGCGCGGTTATGACGGTGAATCTGTATTAAGCGCGGAGCGTGGCTGGTTCTGGCGCAACGACCTGAGCTTTGCATTGGGCGAAAGCAGTCAAGAGTTCTATGCAGGTTTAGATACGGGACAAGTCGGAGGTCCCAGCAGCGAGCTGCTTGTAGCAAAACGACTGACAGGCGTGGTTTTAGGTTTACGTGGCGCAATTCAAAAACTGAATTACGACGTCTTCATTGGCGCACCTGTAAATAAACCCAATAACTTCAAAACCGCAGGAAGCACAGCAGGTTTTAGCCTGAGTGCGGGTTTTTAAGGGCGCACGATGCAGTACGGAAATTTAATCATTACCGCACCTGCGTTGAATGCGTCTGAGCATAGTGAAGCCGAGATATTTGGCTCGATTGTCTGGCTGTGGATGCATTCAAAAAGTCAATCAGACATGCCGTTGTATGCGCTTTCTCTATGGCTTTTGCCCGCACTTAAATCAAAACAGTTTGTGCTTGCCTACGAAACGGATGTGAGTGTGGGCATTGGCCAAGGCGGTGCTGGCCTAAGCCTAGACATTGCCGCCAGTCGTGGCAAAGGCCAAGCCAACAGCGACAGCACCACGTACAACAACAGCCACGTGAGCGCGGGTAATGCAGTAAACATCACCAGCGGTGCAGACACCAATGTCATTGGCGGTAACGTCAAGGCAAACCAAGTCACGGCCAACGTAGGCGGCAACTTGAACGTAGAGAGCCTGCAAGACACAGCGACCAGCCAAGCCAGCCAAAAAACTACAGGCATTGCGCTGAGCATCCCCATCGTGGGTACGGGCGGCAGTGCCAGCTTCAGCCAGAGCAAACAAAACAGCAACAGTAACTACGCAAGCGTGAACGAGCAAAGCGGCATCAAAGCGGGTGATGGTGGCTTCCAGCTCAACGTGCAAGGCAACACCGACCTCAAGGGGGCAACAGTTACAGGCAGTAGCGATGCCAGTAAAAACACACTCACCACCAACACGCTGACAACAAGCGACATCAGCAACAGCATGAGCGCGAGTGCCAGCAGCAGTGGTGTGAGCGTGGGCACCAACATGATGGATGGCAAGTATGCGATGGGCAAGGCCATAGCAGGCAACCTGCTAAACAACGGCAACGCCAGCCAAAGTGATGCCAGCACCACGACCAGTGCCATCAGCGCCGCACAAGTGACGGTGGGTAACAAAACCACCGATACCAGCAAAGAGCAACTCACGGACAGCAATGGCAAGAAGGTGAGCACGGACACAAGCAACACCAACCGCACACTGGCTAAGGCGGATGTGGCGGGCTTGCAGAAGTCAGCGCAGGAGCAGCAGGAGGGGAATATGTTGATTCTCAATGCTGCAACAGCACTAGCTGACCCCGCATTCAAGGCGGCCTTCTTGGACCAAGCCAAGATGTACAAGAAAGTGCCCGTGACAGACGACAAAGGCAACACCATCATCGAATGGAAAGAAATGACCCCCGAGGAAAAAGCTGCTATCCCACCGGGCTCGCGTGTGGCTAACAACGGCATCTTCAACGGTGGGCCAAACGATCCCAAGTCTGCACAGAATTTGGCAGAGCAAAACAGCTCAGGCGATGCGCAATATTTGATTCACTTTCCGCAGGCCAACAACACGATTTCAGAGCTATTGGTGGCGGGGTATCAGAAGTTCTTAGAGGGCGGTACGCTGGGCCTGACCAACGCTACGCAACAAAACGTGGATTTGTTGAATCAAACAGGAGGCAACATCACGCTGGATGGACACAGCCGAGGTGGCATGACGGTGGGAAATGCACTGACAGCGGTACAAGAGCAAGGCAGCAAAGGCGGCACGACCAATGTGAACTTGTTTGGCTCGGCCTACAACGCACAAGATGCAGCTAATACGGTGAATCAGATGACGGATGGGAAGGGACAGGTTCAACAGTCGACCCACAACTATGACTTGATTGGACGACTGCTTGGCGGCAATGCGGGCACAGGGGGCAGGATTCCTCTGGGGAGCAGCGTTCTTGAAGAGGTGATTAGAACGATGGGAGGGGATAGTACCGTTCATAACAATTACGGAGATGGAAGACCCGGTAGCACTGGAATTGACGATTACTGGGGCGGGGTAAAACCAGTACTACAACCGGTCACGCCTACAAACGCGTTGCCCTCAATCTCAACTGGAGATGCCAAATGAAACGTTACTCTGGATTTGAGTTTGCGCTGTTGAGCATATGCCTGTGCTTTGGCTTGATTGCATGCACCCCGTTCGGAGGTTTCAAGCCGCCACCAAAGTGGTGGACCTACTTTGAAGGTAACGGTGCCAGCGAAGAGGAAATCAGAATAGCTTTGCTGGAATGCGGATCAGATGTGCCCGGTGATTTTTTTGAATTTCCAAAACTGCCTGAGAAATTCTTGAGAGACGACGCAAGAAGTGAAGGGGTTTCGGTAGCTCAATGCATGATTAATTCTGGATTCCGGTTCAACGGCAGGACTCCCATCTGCGCGAGATGGAGCCCAAAGATTTTGAAGAGATGGCCAACTTCGCAAGAAGCCGAGGTCTCAATGTTGATGTGATGCCGCCTGTGCAAAAGGATGGAAGTCCACCCATCGTGAATGAACCTGTGACGATTGCGCCATCAGCAGACCCGACGATGAGGCTGCAAGATCAAGTGCAAAAAGATAGCAACGCGCAGATGAATCAATTATTGCGAGGCAGCGCTCGCAAATGATGTCGCACCAGACCGCCCAGAAGGTGCTCGTCCCGTAGGTTTCCGTCAAAGTCCAACCCAGTGACTTAGACGGTAGCTGCGCATTGCTGGCAGAAAAAGATGTCAACCTCAACCGTGTGGCGATTTGACCGACAGCGGCACCATCGCAAGCTCAACCACCACAGTAGGCATCAGCGGCATACTAGGCGACACAGCTCTCACAGAGCGAATTCCTTTGGGGGGAATGATTGTTAGCATTTCGAGTGTTGACGATTAAAAACTTGCATAGTGCATTTTTTTCTCAAGTTTTCAGCAGCCCCGCCGATTCCCTAGGCAAGTCAGTTTCATCTTTGATACCTACCATGCATTCACGCCACTCATTCGTTGTTGCTTTCGTGTTGACCAGCCTTCTGGCTTGGGCTGCGCCTGCTTCGGCCGAGTGGAGCGAGCTGGTGAAGGAAGACGAAGCCACCTACTACTTTGACAAAGAAGCGGTCATGCCCGTGCACGTGTCCCGTTACGCATGGGTGCTGACCGATTTGCCCAAGGGCGACAAAACCCCCACGGGCGAAAACTACAAGTCGATGATGTTGCGCGTGCGCATGTACTGCAAGAACGACACCGTGGTGCGCCTGTCTGTGAGCTACTTTGACAAGCAAATGGGCAAGGGCAAAGAGGTTGCCTCGGACGATGTGCACGAATGGCGCCCACGCGAATACCCAATTCGCCCCAACACTTACCTTGCAGCTTTGAAGAAAGAAGTCTGCGGATCTAAGGCTGCTGCGGGCTAAACCCAACTCACCCATTGGATATAGAAGCCCCTGCCGAACGGTTGGGGCTTTTTAACTTGTGAGTGGGCATCGCCCCGCTGCCGCAGCGTTGGGCTGAACATGCGGCCATGTTTTCTGTCATCACACCATTTGCCTTGGGCTGGATTGCGGGCACTGCTTTGCAGTTGCAGCAGGTGCAGTTGTGGGCGGGTGAGGTGTATTGGTGTTTGGGCGTTGCGGCTTTTTTGCTGGCGTATGTCGTAACGCTGCGTGTGTCGGTTGGCGCTTGGTTGCAAGCTGCTATTTGGTTGGTATTGGCTGGTATGTTGGCTTTTGCGCAAGCGGGTGCACGGGCCAGCCACTATGCACAAACCGCTTTGAACCCAGCACTCGAAGGCCGCACTTTGCAAGTGGTGGGCATCGTGGCCAATTTGCCGCACCGCATGGAAGACAGTGCGCGCTTTCGGTTCGAGGTGGAGTCAGCTCGCGACACCGATGGTGCGCTGGTGCAGCTGCCGCCTCAGTTGTTGCTCGGTTGGTATGGCAGCCGATTGAATGGCAGCGATGACAAAGTGCAATCACCGCCTGCAGACTTGCGCCCGGGCGACCGATGGCAATTCGCGGTGCGCCTCAAAGCGCCGCACGGCCACATCAACCCACACGGATTTGATTACGAGCTGTGGCTGTGGGAGCAGGGCTTGCAAGCCACGGGCTATGTGCGCAACGGCGCCAAAGATGCGCCGCCGCAATGGTTGGGCCGCACATGGACGCACCCTGTCGAGCAGTTGCGTCAGCACGTGCGCAGTGCCCTTGATAGACAGGTGGCTGACCGCGCGGTGGCGGGCATTGTGGCGGCCTTGTTGGTGGGTGACCAAGCGGCGATTGAGCGTGTGGACTGGGATGTGTTTCGTGCCACCGGTGTGGCACACCTCATGGCGATTTCGGGTTTGCACATCACCAGCTTGGCGTGGCTGGCCGCTGTGTGTATGGGCTGGATGTGGCGGCGCAGCGATGTGTGGTCGCCTCGCAAACCTTGGAGCTTGTGGCTGCCAGCACCCATCGCCGCAAGCGCGTGTGCCGCATGTGTGGCGTTGGCGTATGCGGTGTTCACCGGCTGGGGCGTGCCCGCGCAACGCACGGTGTGGATGCTGGGCGTGGTCACGCTGCTACGTGTGTATGGCTTGCGTTGGCCTTGGGTGCAGGTGTGGTTGAGCGTGTGTGCGGTGGTGTTGGCGCTGGACCCGTGGGCGCTAATGCAAGCTGGTTTTTGGTTGAGCTTTGTGGCCGTGGGCGTGTTGTTTGCGTCGGGTTCGCATGCACCTGCCAGCACGCTGTGGGCCGCTGCGCAACGCATGTGGCGCGAGCAGTGGCTGATGAGCGTGTGTTTGGCCCCGTTGACTTTGTTGCTGTTTCACCAAGTGTCTGTGGTGGGTTTGTTCGCCAACTTGTTGGCTGTGCCGTGGGTGACCTTGGTGGTCACGCCCCTGTGTTTGTTGGGGTTGGTGTTGCCATTCGCTTGGAGCATGGCGGCTGAGGCTTTGCAGTGGTTGGTGTGGTTGCTCAAAGCGTGTGCGGGTGTGTCGTGGGCGCAATGGTCGGCGCCTGCTGCGCCTTTGTGGGCGGGTGCCGCAGCATTGGTGGACATGGTTGTGTGGGCTATGCGCGTGCCCATGTGGCTGCGTTGGTTTGGTGTGGCCTTGGTGCTGCCTGTGCTCAGTTGGCAAACACCACGCCCTGCACATGGCACGTTTGAATTGGTCGCGGCTGACATGGGGCAGGGCCATGCGGTGCTGGTGCGCACGGCCACGCACAGCTTGCTGTACGACACAGGGCCGCGTTACTCTGCTGAGACCGATGCGGGCCAACGTGTGCTCGTGCCTTTGCTGCGTGCCTGGGGTGAGCGGCTAGACCGCATCGTCATCAGCCACCAAGACAGCGACCACAGCGGTGGCGCACCTGCGGTGATGGCCATGCAGCCGCAAGCGCAGGTGTTGACGTCGATTTCGGTAGAGCATCCGTTGCAGCAGCTACGCAGCATGAAACGCTGCGAACGTGGCCAGTCGTGGATGTGGGATGGCGTGCGCTTTGAGGTGTTGCACCCGAGTGCGGCTGACTATGCGCGCAAGCTCAAACCCAATGCGTTGAGTTGTGTGTTGCGCGTGACGGCTTCACGCTTGGAGACCAGAAGCACAAGCGGTGCAGCCTTTCACGTCACACATGTGTCTGCCTTGCTCGCGGGCGACATCGAGGCCGCACAAGAGCAAGACTTGCTGCAAAGTGGCCAAGCCTTGCAAGCCGATTGGTTGCTGGTGCCGCATCACGGCAGCGCTACGTCATCCACGCAAGCCTTTTTGGATGCAGTGCAGCCCCGCGTGGCCATTGTGCAAGCGGGTTATCGCAATCGGTTTGGCCACCCAAGGCCTGAGGTGCTTCGGCGTTACAGCGATTTGGGGGTGCTCGTGGTGCAAACACCCCGTTGTGGTGCATCGACATGGCGCAGTGAGCAACCCAACTTGGTGCAATGTGAGCGAAATCAAAGACAACGCTACTGGCAACACGTATTCTGAAAGCTGGCACTCAATTTGCGTAGTCAGTGCCAGGAGTTCCCAAGATGCACAAGTTTGATGAAATGTATGCCCAGCTGCCGTTTATCGACAGCGCGGTGCGCCCCCACTACCGGAACTACTTGGATTGGCTCAAGCGCCAAGACCCACAGACCATGCGCGACAGGCGCGAAGAAGCCGAGATGATTTTTCGTCGCGTCGGCATCACCTTCGCGGTGTACGGCGACAAGGATGAAGACGGTGCAGGCACCGAACGCCTGATTCCGTTTGATTTGATTCCCCGCATCATTCCCGCCCACGAGTGGACCAGCATGCAAAAGGGCTTGGTGCAACGCGTGAATGCGTTGAACATGTTCATTCACGACGTGTACCACGAGCAAAACATTCTCAAAGCGGGTCTGATTCCGAGCGAGCAGATTTTGAACAACGCACAGTACCGCCCCGAGATGCATGGTGTGGATGTGCCGCACAAGGTGTATTCGCAAATCAGTGGCATTGACATCGTGCGTGCGCCTGATGCCCAAGGCAACGGCGAGTACTACGTGCTCGAAGACAACTTGCGTGTGCCCAGCGGCGTGAGCTACATGCTGGAAGACCGCAAGATGATGATGCGACTCTTCCCCGAGTTGTTCAGCCAACACCGTGTGGCCCCCGTGGCGCATTACCCCGACTTGTTGCTCGAGACCCTGCGTGCCAGCAGCCCATCGACCACCGACAACCCCACCGTGGTGGTGCTCACGCCTGGCATGTACAACAGTGCCTACTTTGAGCATGCCTTCTTGGCGCAACAAATGGGTGTTGAGTTGGTCGAAGGCCAAGACCTGTTTGTGAAAGACAACTTCGTCTACATGCGCACCACACGCGGCCCCAAGCGCGTGGACGTGATTTACCGCCGTGTGGATGATGACTTCCTCGACCCCAGTGTGTTCCGTTCCACATCGACCCTCGGTTGTGCAGGCTTGATGGACGTTTACAAAGCAGGCCATGTGAACATTTGCAATGCGGTGGGCACCGGTATTGCTGATGACAAATCCATCTACCCCTATGTGCCGCAAATGATTGAGTTTTATTTGGGCGAGAAGCCCATTCTCAACAACGTGCCGACTTTCCAGTGCCGCAAGAAAGATGACTTGGCCTACACGCTGGCCAACCTCGACAAGCTCGTGGTGAAGGAAGTGCACGGCGCTGGCGGCTACGGCATGCTGGTTGGGCCTGCCGCGACCAAGGCTGAGATTGAAGAATTCCGCCAAGTGTTGCTGGCCAAGCCCGATGGCTACATCTCGCAACCGACGCTGAGCTTGTCGAGCTGCCCCACGTATGTGGAGAGTGGCATCGCGCCACGCCACATCGATTTGCGCCCCTTCGTGTTGAGCGGCAAGACCGTGCAAATGGTGCCCGGCGGCTTGACCCGCGTGGCGCTGAAAGAAGGCTCACTGGTGGTGAACTCGTCCCAAGGCGGCGGCACCAAAGACACATGGATTCTTGAGGTTTAACAATGCTGAGCCGTACTGCTGACCACCTGTTTTGGATGTCCCGCTATACCGAGCGGGCCGAGAATACCGCACGCCTGCTGGACGTGAATTACCAAACCTCTTTGCTGCCACAGTCTGCCGAAGTGGCGCTGCTGGGTTGGGAAGGCTTGCTGTCCATCAGCGAGTTGTTGCCGGCTTATCAAGCGCGTCATGGTGACATCACGCCACAGCGCGTGATGGAGTTCATGGTGAAGGATGAGAGCAACCCATCGTCCATCATCTCGTGCCTGCGCGCTGCGCGTGAGAACGCGCGTGCCGTGCGCGGCAGCCTCACCACCGAAGTGTGGGAAACACAAAACCAAACGTGGTTGGAACTCAACCGCATCTTGAAGAGTGGTTTGCTCGAGAGCGACCCTGGTGAGTTTTTTGAATGGGTCAAGTTCCGCTCGCACCTGTCACGCGGCGTGACGGTGGGCACCATGTTGATGGACGAAGCCTTGCACTTCATGCGCTTGGGCACTTTCCTTGAACGCGCCGACAACACCGCGCGTTTGGTGGATGTGAAGTTCCACGCCGTGCATGGCGATTTGTTTGCCGATGGCACAGAGAAAACCGAGCAGCACGATTTCTACCACTGGAGCGCGATTTTGCGCAGCGTGTCGGGCTTTGAGATTTACCGCAAGGTCTACCGCGATGTGATTCACCCCGAGCGTGTGGCAGAGTTACTGATCTTACGCGCCGACATGCCACGTTCGCTGCATGCGTGTTTGAACGAAGTGGTCAGCAACATCTCTATGGTGTCGGATGACCGCTCGCTAGAAAGCTATCGTCGCGCGGGCAAGTTGTGCGCCGAAATGGAATTCAGCCGCATTGAAGAAATCTTGGCCAACGGCCTGCACGCCTATCTCACGCAGTTCTTAGACCGCGTGAATGAAATTGGCGCGAGCATCAGTCGGGAGTTTTTGGTCCCGAATTGATTTAGAGATTAACCGCCGCGACGCATCATGTCGAAGAACTCGACGTTGGACTTGGTCGCCTTCATGCTCTTCAAAACCATTTCCATGGATTCGATTTCGTCCATGTTGTACATGAACTGACGCAGGATGCGGGTCTTTGACAAGATCTCGGGTGGCAGCAACAACTCTTCGCGGCGCGTGCCGCTGCGGTTGAGTTGAATCGCTGGGAACACGCGCTTTTCGTACAAGCGGCGGTCGAGGTGAATTTCGCAGTTACCTGTGCCTTTGAATTCTTCAAAGATCACCTCGTCCATGCGGCTGCCGGTGTCAACCAAGGCCGTGGCGATGATGGTGAGTGAGCCGCCTTCTTCGACTTTGCGGGCCGCACCAAAGAAGCGCTTGGGGCGTTGCAAGGCGTTGGAGTCCACACCACCTGACAACACTTTGCCCGATGAAGGCACCACGTTGTTGTAAGCGCGAGCGAGGCGGGTGATGGAGTCGAGCAAGATGACCACATCTTTTTTCAGTTCCACCAAACGCTTGGCGCGTTCAATCACCATTTCGGCCACGTGCACGTGGCGTGCGGCGGGTTCGTCGAAAGTAGATGCAATCACTTCAGCTTTGACTGATCGCTGCATTTCGGTCACTTCTTCTGGGCGCTCATCCACCAGCAACACCATCATGTGGGCGTCAGGGTAGTTGGCTGAGATGGCGTGGGCGATGTGTTGCATCATCACGGTCTTACCGCTCTTGGGCGGGGCCACGACCAAGGCGCGTTGGCCTTTGCCGATGGGCGCAATGATGTCGATGATGCGGCCAGTAATGTTTTCTTCGCCTTTGATTTCGCGCTCAAGCTTCATCTGTTCGCGGGGGAACAGGGGGGTCAAGTTCTCGAACATGACCTTGTGCTTGTTGTTCTCAGGCAGGTCGTCGTTGACTTTGTCGAGCTTGGTCAGTGCAAAGTAGCGCTCGCCGTCTTTAGGGATGCGCACTTCGCCTTCAATCATGTCGCCTGTGTGCAGGTTAAAGCGGCGCACTTGGCTGGGGCTGATGTAGATGTCGTCCGTCGAGGCGGTGTAGCTGGTGTCGGGGCTACGCAAGAAGCCAAAGCCGTCGGGCAAGATTTCGAGCACGCCATCGGCAAACACTTGTTCGCCCGCTTTGGCGCGCTTTTTGATGATGGCAAACATCAGCTCTTGCTTGCGCATGCGGCCTGTGTTTTCGATTTCGAGTTCTTCGGCTTGTTTCAGCACTTCAGACACGTGCAGTGCCTTGAGTTCGTTCAGATGCATCTTGGGACTCCAGTACGGGAGTTCGTTAAACAAATAAGGTGGGGGGAGGTCGCTGCGAGGAGAGAAATACCTCTAGACCGGAATTCAAGCCCTGATGGGGAGCCGAGTAGCCTCATGGGCTGCAAGGTGAATTCGGTTCGAATTATGACAGGAAAAAAGCCCGCAGACGAACCATCTGCGGGCTTTTTGTTGGGGGCTTTTAGCGCTGAATCAGGCCAATTGCTGGTTGATGAAGTCGGTCAACTGGGCTTTGCTCATGGCGCCCACTTTGGTAGCTGCCAATTGGCCGCCTTTGAACACCATCAAAGTGGGAATGCCGCGGATGCCCAATTTGCCGGGGATGTCGCGGTTTTCGTCCACGTTCATCTTGGCGATTTGCAGCTTGCCTTCATAGGCAGTCGCCACTTCGTCCAAGATGGGGGCAATCATTTTGCAAGGACCGCACCATTCGGCCCAGTAGTCCACCAACACGGGTTTGTCAGCTTGCAGAACGTCTGCTTCAAAGCTGGAGTCGGTGATGTGTTTGATCAAATCGCTGGCCATGGTTTTATTTCCTCTTTCAATTGGCGATAGAGCTACAGTTGGGGCATTGTGGCAGAAACCAAGTACCCCCATGCAAACGCTCACCATTGATGTTGTCTCCGATGTTGTCTGTCCTTGGTGCTATGTAGGCAAGCGCCGCTTAGAGCGTGCTTTGGCGCTTTTGGCCGTTCAGCACCCAGAGGTGGACCCAGAAGTGCGCTGGCACACCTTTCAGCTCAACCCCGACATGGCGCCTGAGGGCATTGCCCGAGCCGACTATGTGAACAACAAATTTGGCGATGAAGCCACTGCCATCTACGACAGAGTTGCGGGCGTGGGCAAAGAGGTGGGCATTGCGTTTGCCTTCGACAAAATCAGCCGCCAACCCAACACCGTGGTGGCTCACAGTTTGATTGCGGTGTCTGAACCGGGTCTGCAACAAGACGCGATGGTGGAGGCTTTTTTCAAGGCGTATTTCCTAGAAGGCCGTGATTTGACAGACGCTTCGGTGTTGATCGACATTGCCGAGTCTGCTGGTATGGACCGCGCGGTGGCTGAGGCGCATTTGCAAAACTCGGCGCTGCACAGCCAAACCATTGACAGTGACAAAGCCGCGCGTGAAATGGGCATCACGGGTGTGCCGTTTTTCATCTTCAACCGCCAAGTGGGTTTGTCGGGTGCGCACGAGGCCGAAACCCTGCTGCAAGGCATGGTGGAGGCGATGAACGCAGCCACTGACGCTTAATTCTTGTCAATCAGCGGCTGAGTCGCTGGCTGTGCGGCGGCTGCCACGCGGTAGATGAGGTGGTAGACCAAGCCCACAAACACGCTACCCCCTACAAGGTTGCCCAAAATCACGGGCACCAAGTTGCCAAACATACCAGACACGCTGAGGGCGCTGCCTGCAGTAACTGGCTCAAAGTACTGAATGATGAGTGCAAGCTGCATGAAATACATGTTGGCAATGCTGTGCTCAAACCCCGCGGCCACAAAGGCGGTGATGGGGAAGACGATGGCCATCACCTTGTCCATCACGCTGCGGCCGGCCATGGCCATCCATACCGCTAGGCACACCAAGACGTTGCACAGCACGCCTTTGAAAAATGCTTCGTGCCAAGGTAAATTTTGTTTGTTCAGTGCAATCTTCAATACGGTGACACCAATCGCGCCGCCATTGGCGTGCGTGTGACCGCTCAGATACACCAACAGCGCCAAGCCCGTGGCGCCCACAAAATTGGCTGCGCATACCCACAGCCAGTTGCGTAGCACCTCACGCGTGGTAATTTGCCCATCGGCCCAAGCCATGGCCAGCAAGTTGTTGCCCGTAAACAGCTCAGCACCCGCAATCACCACCAGGATCAGGCCGAGGCAAAACACAAAGCCGCCCAAGAGTTGACTGATGGCAAAGCTCAGGCTCGCATCAGACTTGACGATGACAAAGAACATGCCGCCCAAACCAATAAAGGCACCCGCAAGTAACCCCAGCATGACCAAGGGCAGGGTGGCCATGTGCGCTTTGGCTACGCCCACGGTTTCTACTTTGAGCGCAATTTCTTTGGGTGCGTAGGCATCAGAGCCAAACAGTTCGGGCATGGTGGTGTCTCGTGTGCGTGGATGCAGTGAATTTACTACTTCAACTGGCAGAATTGACGCACCCTTTGTTTTTTCGGAGCCTCTGTATGTCTCAGTCATCTTCCAATATGGTTCGGGCCTTGGTGTTGCGTGAACTAGAGGCGGGCAAGCGCGATGATGGCTTGTGGCTGCAAGCCATGTCGGAATCGAAGATGGACAAAGCCAAGGCTCAGGTGCGTTATGTGGAATTGCGCACGCAAGCCATGCAGGGCGATGTGAAGGGCTTGTTGATCAAACAAATTCGTGGTGCGGTGGCCCAAGACAGCGCTCACAGTGGCGTGCGCTTGAGCAACGCCAGTTTGGCTGATTACCTAGCGGCCAAAACTACGTCTTCAGGGAATAAGTAGGTCGCAAGTTAGGCGGCATCAACAACACAGGCGTGCATTTTTGGGGTTTGTTCTGAGATTGCTTGAGGGATTCAAACAAAGTGGCTTGCGCCGAGGGCACAGGTAGTTTGAACTCTTGCCCCATCATGATTTGCGTGGTGGCGGCTTTGCGTTGCACGAACTGCGCCGTCATCATGTGGATGTAGGCGTCTTTGGCGGAGTCGGACCACGCGTCCCATTCTTCGTGGAAGGTCTTGATGTGTGCGCGCAAAAATTTACCCAAATCTTTGTCATCCACTTCGTGCTGAATGGTTTTGCATGCCTTGTCGATGAAAGGCTGAATCTCGTCGGGCTCTTGAGGTGTTTCGGGCGGAGGGGGACTTGTTGTCGCAGCTGTGCTTAGTGCAGCATTGGCTGGATCATCACCCGTCACAGCAGGTGCCTCGCTGGCCTGTGCGGGGGCGATAACGGGTGCAGCAGCGCCTTCGGGCACACCGGCAGTGCTCACGGAGTCTTGGGTTGCTTGTGTCGTTTCTTCGGCCATCAAAGCTTTATCGGCATGACTTGAGGGTTCTTGAGTGCTTGGGCGAATTATTTTTCAATAGGTGGCGGCTCGTACACGGTCTACCTGCATTGGGCTCACGGTTGGGGCTTGGTTGCCCCATTGGCTGCGAATGTGGTTGAGCACATCGGCAATTTGTTGGTTGTTGAGCGTGAACAAATAAGGCGGCATGCCATACGGGCGAGGTCGGCCTGCAGTGCTGGGGCCATAGCCGCCATACAGCACCATTTGAATCAAATTCTCGGGAGATGCCAGCACAACGGCTGGATTGCCCGCCAGTGTTGGGTAGACGTTGGTTTGGCCTTCGCCGCTTTTGCCGTGGCATGTGGCGCAGTGGTTTGCGTAAAGCGTTTCAGTGGATGGGCTGGATGCTGCAAGCACGGCTGCGGTGGGCTTCTTGGCCGGCTCGGGCGCCTGAATCTTAGATGTCAGGTAAGTCGCAATCGCCAGCGAATCGGCTTGCGACAAGTATTGCCCCGTGTGTTGCACAAACTCAGCCATTGGGCCGCTGGTCTGGGCCGAGCGGCTTTGCCCGATGCGCAGCAGGTTGGTGATGTCGTCTAGGCTGCTATGTGCCATGGTGGTTTGTGACGCATCCAACAAGTTAGGTGCAAACCACATTTGAGGTGACAAGAATCCTCCAGACAAATCATCAACAGCGGGAAAGCTGCCCAAGACATTGCGTTGACCGTGGCACGCTGCGCAGTGGCCTGCGCTTTGTACCAAGTAAGCACCGCGATTCCATGTTGCTGATTCGCTGTCCTTGGGTTTGAACGGGGTGGGGGTAAAGAACAGTGAGCGCCACACCGCAATCACAGGCTGTGTGCCCAGTGGCCACGTGAGGCGGTGCGGGGCTTGTGCTTGTTCAATAGGTTTGATGGTTTGTAGCCAAGAAAAAATAGCGCGGACATCATCGCGCGTGAACACACTGGTGTGGTTGTAGGGGAAAACGGGCAGCAACAAGTGGCCATCGCGCGAGCGTCCCCAATGCAAAGCGTTCTCAAAGTCGGCCTCAGTCCATTGGCCTAGGCCATGTGTTTGGGATGAAGTGAGGTTGCTGCTGAACACGGCACCAAATGGCGTGTCAATGCGTCGTCCACCCGCCAAAGGTTCGCCGCCTTTGGCTGTGTGACAAGCCATACAACCGCCAATGCGAGTGAGGTATTCGCCGCGTGCTAAGACCTCTAGTGCGGGGCGATCACTGGCTTGTGAGGTTGAAAGCTCAGATGTGTGAAGAAAACGTCCCCAATTGTCCCAAGCCACCCATGTGCAGAGTGCTAACAAAAAAAAGATGGTGACTGTTGCGATACGTTTGCAAGCTGCGGTACGCCACTTCATTGGGTTGCTCCGTGAAGCTGGGGGGCACTGCCGCAGCGCAATTCTGTGGCGAGTCGTGTGGGTTGGCTCGATACATTTTTCTGGGGAACTTCTTGTGCTGCAAGCCAAGCCGTCACGGCAGCCGCATCGTCAGCGGAAAGACGTTTGGCAATCGTGCCCATGCAGTCAGGAGCCACGGTGGTTCGCTCACCCAAAGACCACGCCGAGAGTTGAGCACCTAGATAGGCCGAGGGGAGGCCTAATAAGCTTGGCACATTGGGTTGACGCCCCATGAGGTGATCGCCATGGCATGTGTTGCATGCCGGAATTTTTAAGGCGGGATCGCCTTGCCGCGCGAGTTGTTGACCACGTGCCATTTGGGCTGAAGATGGGGGGGCGCTTTTGATGGATGGCGGTAAGTAGGGGACTTGCAGGTTTGCAAAGTAGTCAGCCATTTCTTGTTGGTATTGCGGCGAAAGTGGCTCCATCATGCGGCGCATCATCGTGTAGCGGCGTCGGCCATGTGAGAAGTTTTGCATTTGGTTGTACAGATAGCCCGCAGGCTTGCCCGCCAAGCGCGGGTAGTAACCATCGGGTCCTGCGCGACCTTGGTCGCCGTGGCATGCCTCGCAGGGTTTGATACGTTCTGACATATCCGTGGCCTGTGATGCCATGGGCACTATGCCGAGCAAACATGCCAACGCAATCCGGAGTGATTTTTTCATGCGCGTTCTTTTAACTTTTGGCGCGCTGAAGTTGCACAGTTGTATAGACGGCCACGGCTAATAACGCGGCGGCACCTGTGTTGTGTAACACGGCTAAAAACAACGGCCATTGCAACCAAACATTGCTGATGCCCAGCAAGACCTGCACTACCACGGCGACTAAGAGTAAATTGCCCATGGGTCGTGTGTCGTCCTGATGTTTCATGCGAAGTGAAAATGCCACGCAGGCTGCCAACACAAGTAAAGCGAAACTGCGGTGCGTCCAGTGAATGGCGGTCAGGGTTTGCAGGCTGAGCATTTGGCCATCGCTGGTTTGACCAAGCTCACGGTTGAAGACAAAAGCATGTGACCAATCCAAATCGGCAGGCATGAGCTGACCTTGGCAAAGAGGATAGTCGGCACATGCCATGGCAGCGTAGTTGGCACTGGTCCAACCGCCGAGAGCGATTTGCATCAAGATGAGCGCTGTCACAACCCAAGCTGCTTGTTTCATCGTGGAAGTGGTGGTGTTCACCAACGCGGGCGCAGCATTGGCGCGCATGCCGACCAGCGTGGCAAGGATGAGCATGCCACCCAGCAGATGCATGGTCACAATGACAGGCTTGAGTAACCACGTGACGGTGAGCATGCCTAGCGCTGCTTGCACCAGCACCAAACCCACCAGAAAAATCCGAGGTGCCAATGCAGCTTGACGCTTGGGCCAAACAGCTGAAACCGCGAGTGCTGCAATGACCAAACCAAGAGTGCCCGCGAGGTAGCGATGGATCATTTCCTTCCATGCTTTGGCCGCTTCTACAGGGGCGTGAGGAAACGCAGTCCGAGCCTCGTTGACTTCGATGTGGCTATCTGGAACGCCTAATAATTTGCCATAGCACCCAGGCCAATCTGGGCAGCCGAGACCTGCATCGGAGAGGCGCACATAGGCCCCAAGGCTGATAACACAAAGAGCCAGCAAGATGCCAAAGGTTAATAGTTTTTTTTGATTGAGGCTCAACTTTGAATTCTCCGAATTTATTTTCTAGTGGTAACTACTGCCTGTTGGGCGCATCCTAAATGTTAATAATCTACATTGATTTAGATCAAACCCTAAAGGCGAATAGATGAAGAAATGGATGGCTGGTTTCCTTGCTGCAATTTGCTTAAGCCCAATTTACTCCGTTCACGCCCAGCAAGGCGATGCGCAAGCCGGTAGTCAAAAAAATGCAATGTGTGTGGGATGCCACGGCATCAGGGGCTACCACACTGGATTTCCCGAGGTTTATCGTGTACCCATGCTTTCGGGGCAAGGCGCTGGCTATATCGTCTCTGCGCTGAACGACTACAAGTCGGGTGCGCGCAAACATCCGTCCATGGGTACGATGGCGTTGTCACTCAGCGATAAAGATATGGCTGACCTTGGTGCGTACTACGAATCCACAGGTTTGACGGCAGAGAAGCCTGCGCAGCCTATTGACGTGAGTGTTGGCGCAAGTTTGGTTGAAAAGGGCGGTTGCGTGGCTTGTCATGGTCAAGGCTTGAGCAAGCCCATTGCTCCTACCTATCCAAAGATTGCCGGCCAACATTCAGACTATGTGTACGCTGCGTTGCGCGCGTACAAAACTGAAAACAAACCGCAAATTGGCCGCAACAACCCGATCATGGGCGGTGTTGTGAAGCAGTTTTCAGACAAAGAGCTCAAAGAAATCGCGCGCTATGTTGAGAGTTTGCCCACCACGTTGCAAACCATTCAACCCAATCGTTTTCGTTAACAAGGCGCGGCATGATTGATTTGCAATTCACCATGGCTGCGCGCGAGTGGCTGTTAGGTGCTTCGGTCGTCTTATTTGTTGTCGTGTTTGCTGCCATCTTGGCATCTCACTGGCATCACCATAAACATGCCGATGAGCATTTCCACGCATCCACACTCACCGAGATGGCTTGGTCTGTGATGCCGATGGTGATGGTGTTCGTCACGGGATTAGCGGGCATCTCATCTGCCTTTAGCTTCTGAACCGTTGGTCAGACAAGCAGTCAAAGAATTTATAAAAGGACAAAAGATATGCGGGGCTTGAAAAAATGGATGGCTGGTGCGTTTGCGGCAGTCATGGCACAAAGCGTGTTGGCAGGTTACACATGGAATTTTCCAGAGCCTGTGACGCCCATCGCGCGTGAAACATTGCACGTGCACAACCTCTTCATGATCATTATTTTGATCATCTTCTTTGGTGTTTTGGCCTTGATGCTCTATTCATTCTGGGCGCATCGCAAGTCGCAAGGTCACAAAGCATCGAGTTTTACGGCCCCACGTTCGACCAAGCAGTGGATGTTTGTGCTGGCACCTTTTTTCGTGTTGTTGGTCATTGACTACGGCGTGTTTGGTATTCCTGCCTATCACGCGGTCAAGATGTACGAAGACTCGAAAAGCGATGCCGAGTTGGTGGTCAAGGTCACCGGCAGCCAATGGATGTGGCAGTACGAATTTCCGGCAGAAGGCGTGAAATACACCAGTCGACTCACCACGCCACGCGAGCAAATTGACAACAAAGAAGCCAAAGGTGAAAACTACTTGCTCGAAGTAGACAACCCCTTGGTGTTGCCTGTCGGTAAAAAAGTACGTTTCATCACCACATCCAATGACGTGATTCACAGTTGGTGGGTGCCTGCGTTTGGTGTCAAGCGCGATGCGGTGCCCGGCTTCTTGCGTGAGTTTTGGGCCACTGTCGAAAAAACTGGAACCTATCGTGGCCAATGTTCAGAACTGTGCGGTAAAGAGCATGCTTATATGCCTGTGGTGGTGAATGTGGTTCCTGAGGAAGAGTTCAAAGCGTGGATTGAGAGCCGCAAAAAGGCGGGCACCTAAGGGGCTCAATCAAAGTCTTATGACGCACACGTTTACAAAATAAAACAGTATCAAAGGAAAGTTCATGGCACACGATATGACGCACGATTTGGCTCATGCAGGACATGATGCGCATCATCATCACGGTGGCATACGTCATTGGTTGCAAACAACCAACCACAAAGACATTGGCATCATGTACCTGATTTTTGGTATCACGATGCTGCTGATGGGCGGCGCCATGATTTTGGGTGTCCGCGCTGAGTTGTTTGTGCCTGGCTTACAACTGATGCAACCCGAGTTCTTCAACCAGTTGATCACCTTGCATGGTTTGATCATGGTGTTCGGTTTTGCCATGCCGGTCGCAACAGGTTTGGCCAATTACATGTTGCCCATGGTGATTGGTGCACCAGATATGGCGTTGCCTCGCTTGAACAACTGGGGCTTTTGGATTCTGCCGCCAGCGGCTGTGATGCTCACGCTGCCATTCTTCTTAGGCATTGCCAATATTGGCCCGGGTGCTGTCGATACTGGCTGGACCATGTATGCCCCCTTGTCGCTGCAAAGCGGTTGGGGTATGGACTTTGCCATCTTCGCGATTCACATGCTGGGTATCTCATCCATCTTGGGCTCAATCAATGTGATCGTGACCATTGTGAATATGCGCGCACCTGGTATGACATTCATGAAAATGCCGTTGTTTGCACATGGCTTTTTGGTAACCGCGATCTTGTTGATTTCCATCATGCCCGTGTTCGCTGGCGGTGTGACCATGGTGCTGATGGATCGTCATTTCGGTACGCATTTCTTCAATGCGGCAGGTGGCGGTGACCCTGTTTTGTGGCAACACATTTTCTGGTTCATGGGGCATCCTGAGGTGTATGTGTTGCTCTTGCCTATCACTGGTGCGATTCCTCATGTGTTGAGCGCCTTCACACGCAAAGAAACCTATGGCTACAAAGCGCAGGTGTACAGCATGTGGACGATTGGTGCATTGGCCTTTGTCGTGTGGGCGCACCACATGTTCACCAGTGGCATGTCCGTGAATGCGCAGATGTACTTTATGTACAGCACGATGTTGATTTCTTTGCCTTTGGCGGTGTTGTTCTTCTGCTGGATTGCCACGGTGTGGCGAGGTTCCATCACATTTGAAACCCCCATGTTGTTTGCCTTAGGGTTCATCATCCTTTTTGGTTGGGGCGGTTTGACAGGTTTGGTGTTGGCTGATGCAGCGGCGGATCCTCAGTACCACAATGCCTATTTCATGGTGGCGCATTTCCACTATGCCTTGTATCCCACCACGGTGATGGGTTCGATGGCGGCGATCTACTACTGGCTGCCTAAGTGGACTGGCCATATGTTGGATGAGAAGCTGGGTCGCTTGCATTTCTGGATTGTGATGATTGGTGTCAACCTCACGTTCATTCCACAGTTCTTGGTTGGCCTCTCGGGGATGCCACGTCGCATTCCAGACTATCCGTTGATGTTTGCTGAGTGGAACAAACTTTCCACCATTGGTGCGTTCATCTTGGGACTGTCTCACTTGCTCTTCATCTACATCGTGCTCAAGTGCATTCGTGAAGGGAAGAAGTCAGAAGACCGCAGTTGGGAAGGCGCAACAGGTTTGGAGTGGACGGTGCCGTCTCCTGCGCCATATCACACCTTTGAAGTGCAACCCAAGATTGATTGAGGTTTTGTGAGCGATGACCACTGAATCTACATCTCCACACAATGCTGTGTCTGATGCGCAGACAAGCGGTGCCAATGCACGCTTAGCCTTGAAGCTGGTGGCGCTTGCTGTGGTTATCTTCTTGATCACGCTCTGGAAATTTCGGCCCGTCTAAAGATGTCGAACACACCGCGCCTTGAGCAAAAAAACCTGCGTCTTGCCTATCGATTGGCAGGTGTGGCGCTGGTCTTTTCTGCGCTGGGTTTTGCGATGGTCCCCTTGTATGACGTCATTTGCAAATGGACGGGCATCAACGGCAAAACCAACGCACAAGCGGTCGCCGCCATTGGCAACACGCAGGTCGATACATCTCGCTTGGTCACGGTTCAGTTTTTGAGCCATGCCATGCCGGGCGCAGGTTTAGAGTTCAAGCCCGAGCACTTCTCAATGAAGGTGCATCCGGGCGAGATGGTCTACACCCACTATGTGGTGGAGAACGTGACACGCGAGGCTTTTGTGGGGCAGGCCATTCCCAGTGTCACGCCCGCCAACGGTGCGTCTTATCTTCAGAAAGTGGAGTGCTTTTGCTTCAATCAGCAAACGTTTGCTGCCAAAGAAGTCAGAACGCTGCCCATCGTTTTTTATATCAGCAACGACATTGATCCCAGCCTAAATACTTTGACGCTTTCATACACTTTCTTTGAAGCTATCAAACCGCAGGCCGATGCGTCGACAAATAACAGCCATTTGAAATTGTGAGGAAACCATGAGCCATACCACTGGAGCCGATGCCAAAGGTCACTACTTCGTACCTGCAGCCAGCAATTACTCAACGACCTTGTCCATGGGTATTTTCTTGATGGCCTTAGGCTTGATCTTGAAAGTCAATGCGGTGCCTGAAGGCGCATGGGCCATGCCAATGGGTGCAGCCATGATTGTGTATGTGCTGTTTGGTTGGTTTGGTGAAATCATCCATGAAAACCTGAACGGTAGCTACACCCACTGGGAAGATCGCTCGTACCGCACTGGCATGGTGTGGTTCATCTTCTCTGAAGTGATGTTCTTCGCTTGCTTCTTTGGCGTGTTGTATTACGCACGCCGTATTTCATTGCCAGAGTTGGCCAGCTACGAAGATGCGCTCAACCCCTATATGGGCTTTACCGCGGCTTGGCCATCGAGTGGTCCCATGGGTGACCCCTTCACGCCAATGGGGCCATGGGGTATTCCTGCGCTCAACACCTTGTTGTTGTTGACTTCGGGTGCAACGCTCACTTGGGCGCACTGGGGCTTGATCAAAAACAAGCGCTCGCATTTGATTTGGGGCTTGATCTTGACCGTGTTGTTGGGCACGGTCTTCTTGGGCTTCCAAGCTTACGAATACATACACGCATACAGCGAGCTCGGTTTGACATTAGGCGCTGGTATTTACGGTGCGACCTTCTTTATCTTGACCGGCTTTCACGGCATGCACGTTACCCTGGGCACCATCATGCTGGCCGTCATTTTGGGTCGTTGCATGAAAGGCCACTTCTCAGAGCACAACCACTTTGCCTTTGAAGCCGTGGCTTGGTACTGGCACTTTGTGGACGTGGTCTGGTTGATCTTGTTTGTCTTCGTCTACTGGCTGTAAGTCAGCACGCTTGGCTTCATCCTCGCAAGGGGATAAGCCCGAAATAGTAGTTAGCAAATAGCGCGATAAATAAGCCAATCGATAAGCCCACCCGCAGGGTCAAGGCTTTGACAACCGTGGCGCTGTCTTCTTTCTTTTGTGTCAAACGGTAAAGGGCCGTGAACAGGCTTCCCAAAATAATCAGCAGTAAAAGTACTGCGAGCAGTTTGCCAATCATGACCTATCTCCGTGACATGTGATGCGTGGAATTATCCGCACATTTTCTTTCTCCATGCATCGATTTCAATTCCGTTGGATCCCTTTCATCGCCACTTGCTTGTTGATGGCTGTGTTTTTGCGTTTGGGGTGGTGGCAGTGGTCCAAAGGTATCGATGTTGAAACCCAAGTTGCCCTGCGTGATTCGCGCTCGGCCGTGAATCCCCTGTTGCTTGGTGCGCAGCGGGTGGATGCCCGCGAGGTGGACGGCACATCGGTGGTTGTGCGTGGTTATTTTGATGGGGCGCAACAGTTTTTTCTTGATAACCAGCAACACCAAGGTCGCCCAGGGTTACATGTCATCACGCCTTTACAAATTGAGGGCACACCCGTACGTGTGCTGGTGAACCGTGGTTGGATCGGGTGGGGCAATTCACGTGCTGTGTTGCCAGAAGTTCCTGTGCCTGCTGAGCGTGTGGAGGTGCATGGCCGCGCAGTGTTGCCCTCAGGCAAGGCTCCTGCTTTCGTGTCTGAATCGGTGGGGGAGACGGGGGCACTGCGCACGCGTATTCGCTTAGAAGAAATTCAAGCGGCACACGACCATCCTCTGCAGCCGGTTGTGATTTTGATGACGACCACGGATACGTCTGATGGTTTGATCAGGGATTGGCCAGAGCTTTCCAACAAGGCCCCGATGCACAAGGGCTATGCGGCACAATGGTTCTTGATGGCGGTGTTGCTGTTGGCCTTTTTTGTGCGCAGCAGCTATCGCAAAGCAAACGTTTAAATTTTTATGACTGAACCCCAATCTACCGCAACAGATGCGCCTTTGAGCATGGCCGTTCATTCATTGCCTGATCCACATTTGACTTCGCTTCCACCCTCGGGACATGGCAAGTTGTTGGCCATGTTTTTGGCTTGTTCACTGCCTGTGCTTTTGGCGATTTTTGTGTTCTTCGTCATCAAGCCAACAGGGCAGGCCAACTTTGGACAGCTGATTCATCCGGCGCGTCCTATGCCAGTGGTGTCGTTGCTTAATGCGCAGGGACAGGCCATTGCGCTGTCACAACTCAAAGGTCAATGGTTGTTGGTCAATGTCGGTTCTGCCGACTGTGCGACTGACTGTGCGCAGCATTTGTTCATTCAACGCCAGTTGCGTGAAATGCTCAACAAAGACAAAGACCGCGTGGACCGCGTTTGGCTGGTCACTGACGACAGCGCCATCAACCCTGACGTGCAACCTCTGTTGACTGACGCCACGGTTATGCGAGCCTCTGCATCTGTGCTGCAAGCCTGGTTGGGCGATATGTCTATTGACGAAGCCAAGCAACAGTTGTTTGTGATTGACCCACAAGGCCATGCCATGTTGCGCATGCCTGCTGACATGCAAGGCAAGCAGGCGAGTGCCGCCAAGAACATGTTGCAAAAGCTGTTGATGGCTAGTGTGGTGTGGGACAAGCCCGGACGTTGATGGCGAGGACATACCCATGATGACCGCAGATGTTCTTCGCCAGTACCACGCGCTGACCAAGCCGCGTGTGATTCAACTCATTGTGTTTTGTGCCCTTATCGGGATGGTGCTAGCCATTCCGGGTTGGCCTTCGTTGCATGCATGGATTCGCATCGCTTGGGCTTGCTTGGGTATTTGGTTGGTGGCCGGTGCCGCCGCGGCGTTTAACTGCTTAGTTGAGAAAACGCTAGACGCCAAAATGCGCCGAACTGCTTGGCGACCCACGGCTAGAGGGGAACTGTCTGATGCCCAGGCTTTGAGCTTTTCGGCGGCGTTGTGCGCGCTGGGTTCATTCATCTTGTACGCGTTGGTCAATCCCTTGACCATGTGGCTGACATTTGCCACCTTCATTGGGTACGCCGTGATTTACACCTTGGTGCTCAAGCCGATGACGCCGCAAAACATTGTGATCGGCGGCGCCTCTGGCGCGATGCCGCCGCTCTTAGGTTGGGCTGCTATCACGGGTGAGGTGAGTTCTCAAGCCCTGATTTTGTTTTTGATTATTTTTCTGTGGACGCCGCCACACTTTTGGTCCTTGGCGCTGTACCGCGTGGAGGACTATCGCAAATCAGGTTTGCCCATGTTGCCAGTGACACATGGCAACCGCTTCACACGTTTGCAAATTCTTTTGTACACGCTGTTGCTGATGGCGGCATGCCTGATGCCATTCGCCATTGGCATGAGTTCATGGCTGTATTTGGCCGTGGCGTTAGTGCTGAGTGTGGGATTTATAGCGTATGCCGTGGCCTTGATGCGCCACTATTCAGATGAGTTGGCGCGAAAAACATTTCGTTTTTCGCTCATCCATTTGTCCGTTCTGTTTGCGGCCTTGCTGATAGACCACTACATCAAGGGGTGACGGGCCCGACCCTCAGCACTGGCTCCACAGTTAGGGCTGCTCGGTTCCCCGCCTGACCCAGTTGGCCGCTTCACCATGTGAGGAGGCCCGTCGAGGTCTATTGTAGGTCACATAGAATGCTTAGCTTATGTCGTACCTCGTGCTCGCCCGCAAATATCGCCCAAAAACCTTCACAGAGATGGTGGGGCAAGAGCACGTCGTGCAGGCGCTCACCAATGCGCTGACCACCCAGCGTTTGCACCATGCCTATTTGTTCACCGGCACACGTGGTGTGGGTAAAACCACCGTGTCACGCGTGCTGGCCAAGTCGCTCAACTGCCAAGGCGTAGACGGCACAGGCGGTATCACCGCTAACCCATGCGGTGTGTGCCAAGCGTGTACCGACATTGATGCCGGCCGTTTTGTGGACTACACCGAGTTGGACGCCGCTTCCAACCGTGGCGTGGACGAAGTGCAAAGCTTGCTGGAGCAAGCCGTTTACAAGCCTGTGCAAGGCCGCTTCAAAGTCTTCATGATTGACGAGGTGCACATGCTCACCAACACCGCGTTCAACGCGATGTTGAAGACGCTTGAAGAGCCTCCTGAATATTTGAAATTTGTGCTTGCCACGACGGATCCACAAAAAGTGCCGGTTACCGTGCTGTCGCGCTGTTTGCAGTTCAACTTGCGCCCCATGGCTCCCGAAACCGTGCTGGAGCACTTGGGCCATGTGTTGGGCCAAGAAAACATTGCTTCTGAGCCACAAGCGCTACGTTTGTTGTCCCGTGCGGCACGTGGCTCGATGCGCGATGCGCTGAGCTTGACTGACCAAGCCATTGCCTACGGTGGTGGCCATTTGCAAGAAGCTGCTGTGCGTCAGATGTTGGGCAGTGCCGACCGTTCGCATGTGTTCCGCTTGATTGAGGCCTTGGCCCAAGGCGACGGCAAGTCGGTGGTGGAAACCTCAGAAGCTTTGCGCCTCAATGGCCTCAGCGCTGCCGCCACCCTTGAAGATATGTCGATGGTCTTGCAACGCATGGCCGTGTTGCAAGCCGTGCCCGACATGGCCGACGCCGATACCTCAGACCCTGAAGCTGCCGAGATGGCGCGTTTGGCAGGCGTGATGCCACCCGACGAAACCCAGTTGCTCTACAGCTTGAGTTTGCATGGCCGTCAAGAGCTGGGTTTGGCCCCTGATGAATACGCCGCACTCACCATGGTGCTGCTGCGCTTGCTGGCGTTCAAACCACAAGCATCGAACCCCGCTTCGGCCTCGGCTGAAAAAAAAACTCTAATTAATTCGCAACGCGCTACGCCAGCGCCAGTTCAGGCGCCACCATCTCACGTGGCTCCGATACCACCTGCCGCCGTTGCACCCGTGCAATTCACAGCACCGTCTGCACAGTCAGTCGTCGTACAACGCCAACCCGAACTACAGCCAACAGCCCACGTGCAAGCCTTGCCTGTGCGGGACATGCAACCACGGGAAGTCGCTCCTTGGGAAGATGACCCCAGCTACGACCCCGATGGCACCGACAGCCCCAGCTACGACCACGACTCGGACGCTGCCGTGGTGGCCATGCCTGTGCGCCAACAAGCTGAGCCCAGCGCTGCGCTTGAACCGCAAATGCCCACCACAGAAGTGCCGCAAATCGAGGTCACCCCCGAAGGTGAGTTTTGGCACACGTTGGTGATGGAAATGTCTGCCGCTGAAACCATCAACGCCTTGGTGCGTGAGCTAGGCTTGCAGTCGCAGTTGGTAGCGCGCGATACCGACACTTGGATGCTGCGCGTGGAACGTGAATCGCTCAACAGCACCACCAGCCGCGAGCGTTTGCAAAAAGCACTCGAAACTGCGGGCTACCCCGTACGCTTAGCTGTGGAAGTGGGGCGCGTGCAAGACAGTCCTGCCAAGCGCAATGCAGCTGCCGCCGCGCAGCGCCAAGCGGGGGCAGAGGCCATCATCCTCAATGACCCTTATGTTCAAAGTTTGATGCGAGACTACAGCGCCAAAATCGTGCCGGGCAGCATCAAGCCACTTTAAGTTCAACCGCTTTATTTTTAGTTTGTAAAAGGGAAACACATGTTCAACAAAGGACAACTCTCGGGCCTGATGAAGCAAGCCCAAGCCATGCAAGAAAACCTGAAAAAGGCTCAAGAAGAGCTGGCCTTCGTGGAAGTCACGGGCGAATCAGGTTCTGGCTTGGTCAAGGTCTTGATGACTTGCAAGCACGATGTCAAACGCATCACCATCGATCCCAGCTTGTTGGCCGATGACAAAGACATGCTCGAAGACTTGGTGGCTGCTGCCTTCAACGACGCTGTGCGCAAAGCAGCCGAGACCAGCGAAGCCAAGATGAGCAAGCTCACCGCTGGTTTGCCACCTGGCTTGAAACTGCCTTTCTAAATGAGCGACACGTCCGTGCTCGAAGGCCTAGTTCAGGCCCTGCGCCGTTTGCCCGGCGTGGGAGTGAAATCGGCCTCGCGCATGGCGTACCACCTGCTGCAGCATGACCGCGAAGGGGCGGAACTGATTTCTCAGGCCCTGCACCAAGCGGCTAGTCAAGTGCAACACTGCGAGCGCTGCCACACCTTTACCACCCAGCCTGTGTGCGACACCTGCTTGGATGAGGGGCGTGACACCACCCGCTTGTGCGTGGTTGAAACCCCCGCAGATCAATCAGCTGTAGAGCGCACGGCCGCTTATAAGGGGCAGTACTTTGTGCTCATGGGCCGCATCAGTCCCTTAGATGGCTTTGGCCCCAAAGACATTGGCTTGCAAAAGCTTATCCAGCGTGCCAGCGATGGTGTGGTGAAAGAAGTCATCTTGGCCACCAACTTCACCGCCGAAGGCGAGGCCACAGCCCATGTGCTGGGCGAGGCCTTAAAGAAGCGCGGCGTGCAAGTCACGCGTCTAGCCCGTGGCGTGCCTGTGGGCAGCGAGTTGGAATATGTGGACTTGGGCACCATTGCCCATGCGTTGGTGGACAGGCGCGACGCTTGAAGCGCGCAAGGCACAAGGCCTTGCGTTGAGCTTATTTCTTGGCGACCTTGATGTCGCCTTTTTTATCGCCTTTGCTAGCAACTTGCTTTTTGCTAGAGCTCTTGCTTTCTTTCGCGGAAGCTAGCTTGGTGCCCTTGGCTCCCTTGCTACCTTTGGCCACTTTTTTGCGCTTTGCCACGGCCTCGGGTGACAAGTCGAGCTTGCCGTTGTCCGCCACTTGAGCGGTCACGTCACCCAGTGTGTTGGCACTGCGCGGCACCAGCAGAGCGGAGCCTGCTTTGATCAGCATACGGGGCGGAATGTTGTTGATGGCTCGGAAGTCGGCTTCGTTCATGTTCACGCGTTTGGCGGCATCGGCCACTTTCATGGTGGATGGAGCCACCCAAGCGGTCCAAGTGGCCATGCGGCCCAAAGTGGAGGCTTCGTAGTTGCGTTGGAACACTTCGGCATTGTCCCAAGGGAGCAAGATGTTGCTTGTGCCTGCGGCCAGCAGAACGGGGCGGTGCGCTGATGGGTTTAAAGCTTTGAAATCTTGTTCAGAAATATCAGCCAGCTTGGCGGCCACGCTCACATCCATGTCACGCGGCAAGGGGACGCTTTGAAAGTAAGGGTGGTTGGGAATGCTGGGCAGTACCACGCTGTATTGCGGTGGGTTGCCCACGATGTTTTTCATGGCCTGCAGTTTGGGCACGTACATGCGTGTTTCCATGGGCATGTTTAAGTCGGTGTAGCTTGTGGGTAGGCCTGCGCGTTTGTTGCGCGCAATGGCTTTGCCCACATTGCCTTCGCCCCAGTTGTAGGCAGCCAAGGCCAAGTGCCAATCGCCAAACATTTTGTGCAAGCGCTCAAGATAGTCGAGTGCCGCGCGTGTGGAGGCTTGCACATCGCGGCGGTCATCGCGGAACACGTTTTGTTTGAGATCAAAGCTCTTACCGGTGGCAGGCATGAATTGCCACATGCCACTGGCGCGTGCACTAGACACCGCTTGCGGGTTGAACGCACTTTCAATGAAGGGCAGCAAAGCCAACTCGGTGGGCATCTTGCGCGCTTCGAGTTCTTCAACGATGTGATACAGGTATTTGCTGGAACGCTCGCTCATGCGTTGCAGATAGTCTGGTTTGTTGGCGTACCACTGGGTCCGGTCGTTCACCAAGTCGCTTTCCAAGTCAGGCATTTGGTAGCCCTTGCGGATGCGCTCCCACAAGTCGTTGGGTAAGCTCAGTTGGGCGACCCCGGCGCGCTTGGCGTTGCCTTTGGCAATGGGGCTCAAGCCATCAGGGTTGGCGCTAGTCTGGTCGGCCAAGTTGGCGCAACCGGTAAGTAACACAAGGCTAAGGCTGAATACGGCGAGTAGAAATCTCATTTGAAATCGTTCTTCCATTCGCGAAGGGCTGCAAACACAGTCACATCGTTGGTTTGTTCGAGCGCTGAGAGTCCAGCGTGCTGTGCAACAGCGTGTCGCACATGGGGGTGTCGAGCCCGTAAAAACGGGTTGATTTGCAATTCGTGACCAAGTTGGGCGGGCAGGGTCGGTATGCCTTCGGCTCTGAGCTGTTGACACTGCGCCACGTAGGTTTGCAAATCTGTGTTGCTGGGTTCTACGGCGAGGGCGAATCGCAAGTTAGATAGAGTGTACTCGTGGGCGCAGCACACCTGTGTTGTGAAGGGTAATGCCGCCAAACGGTCGAGCGAGGCCAGCATTTGCGCGGGCGTACCTTCAAAAATGCGTCCACAGCCGCCTGAAAATAAGGTGTCGCCGCAAAACAGCACGGGGTTGGGTTGGGCCTCAGGGACAAAGTAAGCCACATGGCCTGCAGTGTGACCCGGCACATCCATCACTTGTACGGTTTGTCCCAGCAGTTCAAGCGTATCGCCTTGCATGACGGGGGTGAAGGGCGCAGGCACATCTTCGCGGGCAGGACCAAAGACCTGAGCGCCTGTGGCGAGGTGGAGTTCACGCACGCCGCCCACATGATCTGCGTGGTGGTGGGTGACTAGAATCGCGGCAAGTTTCAGACCTCCTTTGGCCAGCGCTTGCAAGACAGGCGCAGCGTCACCGGGGTCGACCACCACAGCCATAAGGTCCTGTTGCCACAACCACAGGTAGTTGTCAGAGAACGCGGGCACTGCAATCAGCTTCATGTCATCCACACCTTTAAAAAACGATAGTTTGCCTGACTGGCTGGCGTCGCCTGCTGGGCAGTATTTGTGCGCATGGGAACAGGCCTATTTAGACCGTGCCGTGGCAGATGTGTTTGGCTTTCACGCCTTGCAACTTGGATTTCCAGCGCTCGATGCATTGCAGGCCAACCGCATGCCGCACCGTTGGCTTGCCTGCGACGAGCACCCCGAGCCTTGGCCCTTGGGGCGCGATGTGGTGCTGACCAATTACGAAGCCCTGCCTTTTCCCAGTGCCAGCTTGGACTTGTTGGTGCTGCCACACACGCTCGAGTTGAGCTGCGACCCGCACGCCACCTTGCGTGAAGTCGAGCGCGTCTTGGTGCCCGAGGGGCGGGTGGTGATTTGTGGCTTCAATCCCAACAGTTTGTGGGGCTTGAGCAAGAGCTGCAAGCGTGGCTTTTCGCCGGTGGGGGACTTCATTGGCCAACGTCGTTTGCGCGATTGGCTGCAGCTGTTGAGCTTTGAGGTGGAGTCCACCAGCTTTGGTTGCTACCGGCCTGCGGTGAAAACCGAGCGTTGGCTCAAGCGTTGGCGTTGGATGGACGAGGCGGGCGTGCGCTGGTGGCCTATTTTGGGATCGGTGTACGGCATGGTGGCGGTTAAGCGCGTGCAAGGCATGCGGCTCATGTCGCCCGCATGGAAAAAAGCTGTGCCGCGCGCCGCTGTGGTGGTGACGACGGCCTCCAACACAGCATCTAAAGGAATGGAATGAACACGGTAGAAATCTACACAGATGGCGCCTGTAAGGGCAACCCAGGCCCGGGTGGCTGGGGCGCCCTGTTGCGCTCGCCCTCGGGTCAAGAAAAAGAGTTGTTCGGTGGCGAGCTAGACACCACCAACAACCGCATGGAATTGATGGCGGTCATCCAAGCCCTGCGCGCATTGAAGCGCCCGTGCGTGGTGGCTTTGTATTTGGACAGTGAATATGTGCGCAAAGGCATCACCGAATGGATCCACGGCTGGAAAGCCCGCAGTTGGCGTACTGCGGCAAAGCAACCGGTGAAGAATGCCGATTTGTGGCAACAGCTCGATGCACTGACCCACCAAGGTGACCACGACATCGTGTGGCATTGGGTCAAGGGCCATGCCGGCCATGTGGACAACGAGCGAGCCGATGGTTTGGCTAACCGAGGTGTGGAATTGGCGTTGTCTGCTAGGTGACAGATTATGTGAAGTCTAGGTAAATTAGGCTTTTTTGAAATCAGCCGCTGGTACATTGCACGGTTGATTTAAATACGACTTAAAAGAATCTCATTCATGGCCTCCAAAAAGATGTATTCCGTTGTGGCAGTTGTGGGCATCGTGGGTGCCTCAACCCTAGCTTGGTGGCTGCAAACGCCCAAGTCAGACACAAACGCCCCAGCGGCCGTTAGGCCTTTGGGTGTGGAAATCAGCCAGGTTAAAAAACAAACCTTGCGTGACGATGCCGAAGCCGTGGGCAGTTTGCGCTCGTCACAGAACGTGATGCTGCGTCCCGAAATTGCAGGCCGTGTGCTGTCTTTAGGCTTTGCCGATGGTGCGCGTGTGCGTGCCGGCCAAGTGCTGGTTCAAATGGACGACACCTTGCAACGCGCCGAGGTGCAGCAATCGCTGGCCCAGATGTCGGTGGCCAAGGCCAACCACAAACGCAACCAAGAGCTGGTCGCGCAAAACTTCATTGCCCAACGCTCGTTGGACGAAAGCGCTGCCGCTTTGCAAGTGGCCGACGCCCAGTTAGGTTTGTCGTGTGCGCGTTTGGAGCGCATGCGTTTGATTGCACCATTCAACGGCGTGGTCGGCATCCGTAACGTCAACGTGGGTGACTACGTGAAAGACGGCGCGGACTTGATCAACCTCGAAAACATTGGCAGCCTGTATGTGGACTACCGCTTGCCCGAGCGTTACCAAAGCAAAGTGATGCCAGGTCAAACGATTGAAGTGAAGCTGGATGCGTTTGCTGGCCGTTTGTTCAAAGCCAAAGTTGAAGCCGTGGATCCGCTGATTGACGCCAATGGCCGCTCTATTGGTGTGCGTGCTGTACTGGCCAACACCACAGGTGAGCCCATCGCGGTGGGCGCTGGCAAAGGCCCTGCGGCACAGGCTGCGAGTGCACCTGTTGCCTCTGCGTCTGCCCCTGCCGTGATGGCCAAGCCTGCGCCATCTGCACCAGCTGCCGCCGCAATGGTAAATCGTGGTGTGGCTTTGGCTTCACCTCAAAGTTTGGGTTGCCCCACCAATATGTTTGACCGCACACGCACCAGCGCGGGCGGTGAGCAAAACGGTCCTTTGCGCCCAGGCATGTTTGCGCGTGTGACGGCTGTGTTTGCCGTCAAGCCCAATGCTTTGGTGGTGCCCGAAGAAGCCATCGTGCCACAGGGCGGCAAGCAGTTTGTCATCAAGGCCGTTGAGCCAGCAGATTTGCCGACACCTGCGGCCAGTGCTGGTGCGAGTGCGCCTGCATTGCCACCTGATACCAAACTGGTGTCTCAGCGTGTGGAAGTGAAACTGGGCATCCGCCGTGGTGGCCAAGTAGAGATCACGGATGGCTTGGCAGAAGGCGACACCATCGTGGTCGCAGGTCAGCAGCGCTTGCAAAAAGATGGCTCTCCCTTGCGTGTGGTTGAGTTGGGCCGTGGCCCAGCCAACCCAGCCTCGGGTGCTGCTTCTGGCGCATCGGCGACTGAGGCCGTCAGTGCCGCCTCTCAAGCCGCCAGCCGTTAACCCGAACGCAAAGAGCTCACATGCAGTTGCCTGAGATATCCATTCGCCGTCCGGTGTTCGCCACCGTACTGTCCTTGCTCATCGTGTTGGTGGGCGTGGTGTCGTTCACCCGCCTGAACGTGCGCGAGTACCCCAAGATTGACAACCCCGTGGTGACGGTGGAGACCAAATACACCGGTGCGTCCAGCGCAGTGGTGGAGTCGCAAGTGACCAAGGTGTTGGAAGACTCGCTCTCTGGCATTGAGGGTGTGGACGTCATCACCTCGTTGAGTCGTCAAGAGCAAAGCCAAATCACCATCAACTTTGTGTTGTCGCGCGATGCCGATTCAGCCGCCGCCGATGTGCGCGACAAAGTCAGCCGCGTGCGCCAGCGTTTGCCGCAAGGCATTGACGAGCCCGTCATTGCCAAAGTTGAGGCCGATGCTTTTCCCGTCATTTGGTTGTCGTTCAGCGCAGACACCTTGAACGTGTTGCAGCTCACCGACTACGCCAACCGCATTGCCAAGCCCATGCTGCAAACCGCGCCGGGTGCGTCGGATGTGCGTGTGTATGGCGAGCGAAAATACGCCATGCGCATTTGGCTAGACCCAGACCGTTTGGCTGCCTACAAGCTCACCACGCAAGATGTGGAAGATGCACTGCGACGCTCCAACGTGGAAGTGCCCGCGGGTCGCATTGAAAGTAAGTTGCGCGAATTCAACGTCACAGCCTCCACCGATTTGCAAACGCCACGCGAATTCAGCAATGTGGTGATCAAGTCGGTCAATGGTATTCAGGTGCGCATTGGTGATGTGGCACGGGTTGAACAAGGCCCACAAGCTGAACGCACCTCCACGCGTTTGAACGGTAAAGAGGCCATCACCTTGGGGGTGATCCGCAACGCCACCGCCAACCCGCTCGACCTGAGCGCGGCGGTGCGCAACATGATCCCCAAGATCAAAGAAAACTTGCCGCCAGGCGTTGAGATTGAAGTCGCCAACGACAACTCGGTGTTCATTGACCGTTCGATCAAAGCCGTTTACCAAACCATTTTGGAAGCCGCCATTTTGGTGGCCTTGGTGATTTTTGTGTTCTTGCGCACCTTGCGTGCGTCCATCATTCCACTGGTCACCATCCCTGTGTGTCTGATTGGCACATTTGCATTGATGGCCATGTTTGGCTTCACCGTGAACACGCTCACCATGCTGGCGCTTGTGTTGGCGATTGGCTTGGTGGTGGATGACGCCATCGTGGTGCTGGAGAACATTTACCGGCATATCGAAGAAGGCATGTCTCCTTTCCATGCCGCCATCAAGGGCGCGAAAGAAGTGGGCTTTGCTGTGGTCGCCATGACCATGACTTTGGCGGCCGTGTATGCACCCTTGGCCTTCACGCCAGGGCGCACGGGCAAGTTGTTCACAGAGTTTGCATTGGCCTTGGCCGGTTCGGTGGTGGTGTCGGGCTTTGTGGCGCTGACGCTCACGCCCATGATGTGTTCCATCATGCTCAAGCACAACCATAACCCCAGTTGGTTTGACCGCACGATGGAGCATCAACTTCAGCGTCTCTCGAATGCCTATGGTCGTGTCTTGCAATGGACCTTGTCGCGCGGTGTGGTGTTCGGTCGCGAGATGTCGCGCCGTTGGTTGGTTGTGGGTGTGATGGTGTTGGCAGGTATTGGTACTTGGACCTTGCTCAAAAGCACCAAGAGCGAATTGGCTCCGATGGAGGACCGTGGTGTGATCTTGACGGTCATCAATGGTCCCGATGGTGCAACCTTGGACTACACCACCCGTTACACCATGGCCCTTGAAAAAATGGCTGACAAGTACACCGAGTTTGATCGCATCTTCACGGTGGTGGGCAACCCCACGGTGGCACAAGGCAACGTGTTTTACCGCGCTAGGCCTTGGGAAGAGCGTAAGAAAACCACGCTGGAAATCGCACGCGACATGACGCCTGCTGTGGCTGGTTTGCCGGGCGTGACGGCATTCCCCATCACACCGCCTTCGTTGGGGCAGCCGTTTCGCGAGCGTCCTTTGAACTTCGTGATCTTGACCTCAGACAGCTACCAAAATTTGGCGGGCGTGGTGCGCAGTTTCCAAGAAGAAATTGCCAAGAACCCAGGCATCGTCAGCGTGGACACCGACCTGCGTTTGAATAAACCCGAAATCAGCATGGAAGTGGACCGTGAACGTGCCGCTGACATGGGGGTGCCGGTGGACCAAATTGCCCGCGCCGTGGAAACCATGATGGGCGGGCGACAAGTCACGCGCTACAAGCGCGAGGGCGACCAATACGACGTGATTGTGCAAACCGCCCCCACAGGTCGTGATACGCCCGATGACATCGAGCGCGTGTTTGTGCGCGGCAAAGGTGATGCCATGATTCCACTGTCGGCTTTGGTGAAAACCAAAGAGGTGGTGGTGCCGCGTGAGCTGAACCACTTCAGCCAGCGCCGCAGTGCATCCATCAGTGCCAACTTGGCGCCGACCTATTCATTGGGCGAAGCCATCACCTTCATGAATGCCACAGCGCAAAAAGTGCTCAAGCCCGGTTACTCCACCGACCTCAACGGTACTTCGCGTGAGTTTGTCAAATCATCCGGCTCGTTGGTGATTGTGTTTGTGCTGGCCTTGCTGTTCATCTTCTTGGTGTTGGCCGCACAGTTTGAAAGCTTTGTGGACCCGCTGGTCATCATGCTGTCGGTGCCGCTGTCGATGGTGGGCGCTTTGTTGGCGCTGCAGTTCAGTGGCGGCACGCTCAATGTGTTCAGCCAAATTGGCTTGATCACTTTGGTGGGCCTCATTACCAAACACGGCATTTTGATTGTGGAGTTTGCCAATCAGTTGCGCGAAGAAGGCATGGAGTTGTTTGCTGCGGTCACGCAGTCCGCAACCTTGCGTTTGCGTCCGATTTTGATGACCACCGGTGCGATGGTGTTGGGTGCAATTCCATTGGCGTTGGCCAGTGGCGCGGGCGCTGAAAGCCGCAAGCAAATTGGTTGGGTCATTGTGGGTGGCATGAGCTTGGGCACCTTGCTCACCATCTTTGTGGTGCCCACCATGTACACCTTGTTGGCTCGCAACAAAGTGCCAGGCGCTATCACCATCCGTCATGAAGACGAGGACGTGGGTGCGTAATTAGATCGCGCCTTCAAACATCAACACATCCACCTCATCGCCCACCGCGACATTGCCTTGCGCGTGATGCAGCACGATGAGGCCATTGCCTTGCACCATCGAACTCAGTACGCCTGAGCCTTGGTTGCCGGTGGTGCGCACTTGCAGTGTGCCGTCGGGTGCGCTGCTGACAAACCCACGTTGGTATTCGGTGCGGCCCGCTTTTTTACGCAATGGCTCTAAGCACTTGGCACGCAGCAGCGGAGCAGGCTGCGTGGTGCTGCCCATCATGCGCAAGAGTGCAGGGCGCACAAACGCGAGGAAGGTGACCATCACCGCTACGGGGTTGCCCGGTAAGCCAAACAGCACTGATTTGCCAATGCGGCCCACGGCCATGGGGCGGCCTGGTCGCATGGCGATTTTCCAAAACGCCACGTCACCCAACTTTTTCATCATGGCTTTGGTGAAGTCGGCTTCGCCCACGCTCACGCCGCCACTGGTGATGATGGCGTCGGCTTCTTGTGCCGCTTTGGCAAATGCAGCTTCTAACAAGGCGGGGTCGTCACGCACCACACCCATGTCGATGACGTCACAGCCCAAGCGTGTGAGCAAGCCAAACACGGTGTAACGGTTGCTGTCATACACCGCGCCTTCGCGGGGCGCTTCGCCCAAGCTCAGCACTTCGTCACCGGTGGAGAAATACGCCACGCGCAAACGGCGGTGCACGCGCACATCGGGAAGGCCCAGACTAGCGATGAGGCCCAATGCGGCGGGCGTGAGGTGTTGGCCTGCTTTGAGTGCAGGCTCGTCTTGCATCAGGTCTTCGCCTAGCAAGCGGCGGTTGTCGCCGGCTTTCAAGATGTTGGGCGGGATGGTGATCGTGGTCACATCATGTTCGCTGGCCGCTTGGCAAAACTCTTGCGGCACCACAGTGTCTAGGCCATCGGGCAGGATGGCGCCCGTCATGATCTTCAGGCATTCGCCTGCGTTGACTTTGCCTTGCCAGGCTTTACCCGCCAACGCCGTGCCCACCACGCGCAGGGTGAGCGGTTGGTTGGCCAGCAGTTGGGTTGCATCAAATGCAAAGCCATCCATCGCCGAGTTGTTGTGTGCAGGCACACTGATGGGGGAGATGACATCTTGCGCCAACACGCGGCCCAGCGCGTCAAACAAATACACATCTTGCGATTCGTCGGCAGACACGGGTTGTACGAGTTCGTGCAAAAACGCGTTGACTTGGTCCACGCTCAAGGCTTGTGGGTCGTAGCCTTGTAGGGCGGCGGCGATGTCGTCGATGCTTTTCATGGCGCGGCGTTTTCCAGGGCTTGCAGTTCGGTCAATGTGTTGACGTTGGCAAAAGCCAATGGGTCGTCACCCGCAGCGTCAAAGGGCACGACCACGGTGTTGTGTTGCGCGGTCCACGCATCAATCTTGCGACCACCGGCGTGGGTGAACTTGACCAAGCTTTCAGACAGCTCAATCTTCATCAAGCAGAACACGGGTTGTGTGCGGATTTGGATTTGGCCGTGTTCGTCAGTTTCTGGGGCAGCAGCCATGGCAATGTCGGCGTCTTCGCGCACCAAAGCTTCGGCCAAACGCTTGGCCAAATCCAGCGGTAGGCGTGGGGTGTCGCAAGGCACGGTTAGCACATAGGGTGTTTCGGCGCGTTCTAGACCCACCAAAAAGCCAGACAAAGGGCCAGCAAAGTCGGCGGAGGCATCGGGCCACACGGCTGCGCCAAACGACTCATAGGCCGAGAGGTTGCGGTTGGCGTTGACCATCACGCTCTCGACTTGGGGCCCAAGGCGCATGAGGGTGTGCAAGGCCAAGGGGATGCCGTTGAAGTTTTGCAAGCCTTTGTCCACGCCGCCCATGCGGCTACCGCGGCCACCAGCCAAGATCAGGCCGGTGATGTCTTGAGGTTCAATGCTGTGTGTCATGTGAGGTGTTTGGGTAGAGGCTTAGCCGCCGATGTAGCTCATCTCTACGCGGCGCACGGCAGGTGCGTTGTCGGCAGGCATAGATGCACGCAGTTCTGAATAGCGGTCGTCGCGGCCCTGCCAAATATGGCCGATGGCTGAGGCAACGTCGGCATCGCTGGCTTGGCCTCCGCGTATGAGGCTGCGCAAGTCATAGCCCTGTGTGGCAAACAAACAAAGGTAGAGCTTGCCTTCGGTGGAGAGGCGTGCGCGGTTGCAGTCGCGGCAAAACGCTTGGGTGACGCTGCTGATCACACCCACTTCGCCCAAGGCAGGTTCGAACACGCCCGCAGCGTTGGCATAGCCCCAGCGCTGGGCGGTTTCACCCGAAGCGCTGGCCTCTAAAGGCACGAGTGGGAATTCTTGTTGGATGTGTTGGATGACATCGGCAGAGGGCAGCACATCGTCCATGCACCAGCCATTGGTCGCGCCCACGTCCATGTATTCGATGAAGCGCAGCGTGATGCCGCTGCCGCGGAAGTGGCGGGCCATCGGCAAGATTTGGTCGACGTTGGTGCGGCGCTTGACCACCATGTTGACTTTGAGACCGGTCAACTGACCGTTGGCGTCCAGTCCCAAGCCCGCGTCTTTGGCGGCGGCAATGCCGTCGAGCACATCTGACACGGGAAAGTCCACATCGTTCATGGCGCGGAACACAGCATCGTCTAAGCCGTCTAGGCTGACCGTCACGCGGTTGAGGCCTGCGTCTTTGAGCGACTTGGCTTTGCGGGCCAAGAGCGAGCCGTTGGTGGTGAGGGTGAGGTCTAGCGGTGTGCCATCTGGCGTTTGGATATTGGCCAGCTGCTCCACCAAGATTTCAAGGTTCTTGCGCAGCAGGGGTTCACCACCCGTGAGGCGAATTTTGCGCACGCCGTGGGCCACAAATACCTTGGCAAGACGCGTGATTTCTTCAAAGTTCAGCAAGTCACCGTGGGGCAGGTAGGCGTAGTCTTTGTTGAACACCTCTTTGGGCATGCAGTAGTTGCAGCGAAAGTTGCAACGGTCGGTCACGCTGATGCGCAAGTCGTGTAGGGGGCGGCCCAAGCTGTCACTGAGCAAACCATTGGCTGCAATGGGTTGCAAAGGGACAGTGGCCGCTAAGGCGAGGAGCCGTTGATCGACCAAGGGAATAACGCGTTCAGACATAGCTTTGATTTTGCCTGAGCCACGAATCCCCTAAGCCTTGATGTAGATCAGTGCGACAAGCGTTGAGACGGTGCAAAGTAGGGGCATTGCAATTGATAGGAGTTACCCCATGAAAGCATTGATTGACCTTTTTTCCACCGACTACGGCCTGATGAGCGTGGCTGTGATTGCCTTTGTGTTGGTGATGGCGGTGTACTTTTTGCGTGTTTTCTTAGGCCTGATGGACGAAACCGGCAAAAGTACCCACGAATAAAGGTTTCGTAGGCAACGCAGAGACGCAAGCCCCGTGAAAGTAAAATCGGGGCTAATCCTCTGTGTTTCTTTTTTAACTTTTATAACAAGACACCATGTCCCTGAATCAAGTCACCCCCGGTAGCAAAATTCCTGAAGCCTTCAATGTGATCATCGAAATCCCGATGAACTCAGACCCAGTGAAGTACGAAGTCGACAAAGAGTCTGGCGCTCTGTTCGTGGACCGCTTCATGGGTACGGCCATGCATTACCCCACCAACTACGGTTATGTGCCACAAACCATCGCGGGTGACGGCGACCCTGTGGACGTGTTGGTGATGACACCTTTCCCATTGCCACCTGGCGTGGTGGTGCCTTGCCGTGCGTTGGGCATCTTGTTGATGGAAGACGAAGGCGGCGTGGACGGCAAAGTGTTGGCTGTGCCAACCGAGAAAATCTTGGCCCGTTACAGCAACATCAAATCATTGGCTGACATCCATGAGTTGCAATTGCAACAAATCTCCCACTTCTTTGAACACTACAAAGACCTCGAAAAAGGCAAGTGGGTCAAGGTCAAAGGCTGGGAAGGCATCGAGTCTGCCCACAAAGAAATCTTGGACGGCATTGCCAACTACAAGAAGTAATTCCTCGTGGTGTCCATCAAAAGCCCGCTTGTGCGGGCTTTTTTGTGCCTGCTTGGTTTCATTGCGGTTCGTGGCGCTTGAAAGGACTGCGCTCGGCGAGGTGGTCGAGGTAGTGGTCCACGCCAGCGGTCTCGCGCTCTAAAAATCTCTCCACCGCATCAGCAAATGCTGGGTGGGCCAACCAATGTGCGCTGTAGGTGGGTACTGGCATGAGGGCTCGTGCCATTTTGTGTTCGCCCTGCGCGCCGCCTTCAAAGCGTTGCACGCCGTTGGCGATGCACCAGTTCAGCGGCTGGTAATAACAGGCTTCAAAGTGCAGGCAGTCCACGCGTTCTAACGCGCCCCAGTAGCGGCCGTAGGCTATCGTCTGCGGTGTGCCCAACCCCTGCACAGCCACCAAACTGCTGGCGATGGGGCGGCCTTCGCGCTCGGCCACAAACAGCACCCAGTTGCTAGGCATGTTGTGTTGCATGCGCTCAAAGAAACTGCGGCTCAGGTAAGGCGCGTTGCCGTGTTCGAGGTAGGTGCGCTCGTAGCATCGGTAGAAAAAATCCCAGTCAACCGTGCTGATGGCGGCACCGACCGAAGTGCGAAATGTCACGCCGGCATCGGCCACGCGGCGGCGCTCTTGTTTGATTTTCTTGCGCTTCGCTTGGGACAGGCTGGCTAAGAAAGCGTCGAAGCTTTCAAAGCGATTGCCTTGCAGATCGGCGTTGTGCCAATGGAATTGCACGGTTTGTCGTTGCATCAGACCAAGGGCATCACAGGCGCTGCGGTCGTCGGGGCTGGTGAACAGCAAATGCAAGGAGGACAGTTGGTGCTGTTGCGCCACATCCAACATGGCTTGGAGCAAAGCTTGGCGCGCTTTTGAGCCTGCGGCCAGCAAGCGTGAGCCGGGCACAGGCGTGAAGGGCACGGCGCAAGTGGCTTTGGGGAAGTAGTTCAGACCATGGTCGGCATAGGCGTTGGCCCATGCCCAGTCAAACACGTATTCGCCGTAGGAGTGGTCTTTGATGTACAGCGCGCTGGCGGCGGCTAATGCCTCACCCTGCCATACCGTGACAAATTGCGGCGTCCAGCCGGTGTCTGGCGTGGCACTGCCGCTGGTGTGCAAGGCCGCTAGGTAGGCGTGCTGCATGAAGGGCGAGGGCGCGTCTTGCTGCGCGAGCAAGGCATCCCATGCGGCGGCAGGGATATCGAGTGGGCTCGCGTGGACGCGGATGACATAATCCATTTGCTTTTTTAGACCTGTTTTACTTTGGACACGTGCCTGCTGCCATGACTCTCAAAATTTGTGTTGCTCAATTGAATTTCGTGGTGGGCGACATGGCGGGTAACGCCCAGAAAATCATTGATTGCGCCACGGCTGCGTATCAAGACGGTGCGCGCTTGGTGCTCACGCCCGAGCTGTCGCTGTGCGGCTACGCGGCCGAAGATTTATTCCTGCGCCCCTCATTCATCCAAGCGTGTGATGATGCCTTGAAAACGGTGTCCGCTGCCTTAAGCGGGTTAAAGGGCTTGCATGTGGTGGTGGGGCATCCTTCAGGCGGTGACGAGCGTACGCGTTCGGTGTCAGTGCAACGCCGTTTCAACATGGCGAGTGTGGTGAGCGAAGGGCAAATCATTGCGTCCTACGCCAAGCGTGAACTGCCCAACTACCAAGTGTTTGATGAACGCCGTTATTTTGTGGCGGGCAACCAGCCTTGTGTGTTTGAAGTGGCTGGCACCAAAGTCGGCCTGCTGATTTGTGAAGACGCCTGGTTTGACGCGCCTGCTGCGGACGTCAAAGCGGCAGGGGCTGAGCTGTTGGCAGTGATCAACGCCTCGCCATTTCATGTGGGCAAAGGCGACGAGCGCGAGCAAGCCATGCGACGCCGTGTGCAGGCCACGGGCTTGCCTTTGATTTACGCGCATTTGGTAGGCGGCCAAGATGAAGTGGTGTTTGAAGGCCGCTCATTTGCACTCAATGCCGATGGCGCGTTGGCAGGGCGTGCGCCTAGCTTTGAAGTGGCAACGTTCACAGTCGATGTGACGCGAGGCAACTCAGGATCGCATGGTGACCTGCATTTGTCGGCACCTGTGGCTGAAGACGGTTCGCTCGAAGCCGACTTGTGGCATGCCTTGGTGCTGGGCGTGCGTGACTACATTGGCAAAAACGGTTTCCCTGGCGCTTTGTTGGGTTTGTCGGGCGGCATTGATTCGGCTTTGGTGCTTGCCGTTGCCGTTGATGCCTTGGGCGCAGACAAAGTGCGCACGGTGATGATGCCGTCGCCGTACACCGCCGAAATCAGCTGGGTCGATGCGCGTGACATGGCCAAACGCATGGGCGTGCGCTATGACGAGGTGTCCATCGTGCCGGAGTTTGAAGCGTTTTTGGGCTCGCTCAAGGCCGACTTTGAAGGCACGCAACTCGATACGACCGAAGAAAACATCCAGGCCCGTATTCGCGGCACGCTGCTGATGGCCTTGTCCAACAAGTTTGGCTCTATCGTGCTGACCACGGGCAACAAGAGCGAAATGGCCACAGGCTATTGCACGCTGTACGGGGACATGGCCGGTGGTTTTGCCGTCATCAAAGACGTGGCCAAGACCTTGGTGTTTAAGTTGGCACGTTGGCGCAATGCGCACGACCCCTATGGCACAGGTGCTGAGCCCATTCCTGAGCGCATCATCACGCGCCCCCCCAGCGCAGAACTGCGCCCCGACCAAACCGACCAAGACAGCTTGCCACCGTATGAGGTGCTCGACGAGATCGTGTCGCGCTTCATGGAGAACGATCAAAGCTCGGACGAGATCATTGCCGCTGGTTTTGCCCGTGCTGATGTGGAAAAGGTCACCCGTTTGATTCGTATCAACGAGTACAAACGCCGTCAATCGCCCGTGGGGATTCGTGTGACTCACCGCAGTTTTGGCAAGGATTGGCGTTATCCTATAACCAATAAGTTTCGCGCCTGAGCACAGGCCTTTTCATTGAACTCCAAGGACTCGAACCATGAAGCAAATCACAGCCGTTATCAAACCATTCAAACTCGAAGAAGTGCGCGAAGCATTGGCTGAGTGCGGTGTGACGGGGTTGACGGTGACAGAAGTAAAAGGCTTTGGTCGTCAAAAAGGCCACACCGAGTTGTACCGTGGTGCTGAGTATGTGGTGGACTTTTTGCCAAAAGTGAAAATTGAAGTCACTGTGAAAGCTGCAGACGTGGACAACTGCGTGGACGCCATCGTGCGCGCAGCGCGCACAGGCAAGATTGGTGACGGAAAAATTTTCATCACACCTGTGGAGCGTGTGGTGCGCATTCGCACAGGTGAGTTGGACGAAACAGCCATCTGATTGCGCAAATTAAATAAAAAAGCCGCAGCCTGTAAAGGTCTGCGGCTTTTTTTATCCACTTGAAATTTAGAGCTCTTTAAAGTTCTGCCAGTTTGGGTTCTGGCGAAAAGCCGGCCGCTTGTACCAGTGCTTCTAGTAACGCTATAGGCTCTGTACCGCTGCAAATGAGTTCCATTTGCCAATCGTTCAAAAAGCCTTGGTGGACGCTGTTTTGTGCAAACTTCAGTAAGCCGTCGTAATAGCCTTGTGTGTTGAGCAAGCCAATGGGCTTGTCGTGGTAACCAAGCTGGCGCCACGTCCACACCTCAAAAAATTCTTCAAAGGTACCAATGCCACCAGGCAAGGCCAAGAACACATCGGCACGCTCGGCCATCATGTGTTTGCGTTTGTGCATGGTGTCCACCACATGCAACTCAGTACATGTGGTGCGTGTGTTTTCTTTGGTTTGGAGCGCTTTGGGGATGATGCCCACCACGCGGCCACCGGCATCGGCAGTGGCTTGTGCCACCATGCCCATCAAGCCGTTGTTACCGCCGCCGTACACCAGTTGGCCGTCGTGTTGACCAATCCAAGTGCCTACTTGGCGTGCCACCTCAGCGTATTCGGGCAGGATGCCGCCACGTGAGCCGCAATAGACGCAAACGGAAAATGCAGGTGAATTCATGTCTCAGTTGAAAAGCTTTTGAGGCTTGGCTCATGGATAGGTTGGGCATTGATGAGCCGAGTGCCTGCGACTGCGTCATGCCAAAACTGGCGCTGCGGGTGAAAACGGCTGAGGACAGCCCACACAGCTACCCAACCCATGAACAGCACAGCGGTTTCACCACCTGTCAGTGTGTAGGGTGCTAGAAGCGCCAAAGGCGGAATGAACCAAATCCAGCTCAAGACATAACGCAAGAAGGCACGTTTTTGAGTCAGTGCTTGGCCGTCGGTATCGACCAGACGGATATGCCAAGTTTTCATTGCCAAGGTTTGGCCTTTGTGACCAAACCAAGTGAAGTAAATGCCGATGACCAAAAACAAAAAGGCTTGTAGTCCGTGGCGGTTATCCAGTGCGTGGCGCGATTGGCTGAGGGTGCTGAACAAATAACCTGAAATGAACAGAACGCCAAACAAAAGCAAGCCCTCATAGAGCCAGCAAGCCATGCGACGAAGCAGGCTAGGGGCTGTCAAATCTGGCGTCATTGGGGCGGTGTCACGCTTTCAGTTGCTGCACTCGCAGGCGCGGCGTTGGTCACAGGTGTGGGCAACAACGTAGCAGGCGCAGCTTGGTCTGTGGCGATGCGTGGCAAAGGCTTGTTGGTGCTGGCTGCAGGTGATGTGACGAGTTTTGCGGGAGCTACGGGTTTGACCGCAGGGGCCGCCCCCATCACGGGCTGAACGGGTTGTTGCGCTGCTAATTTTTGTTTGGCTTCAGGCGAGAGGGCTTGGTATGCCTCCCACTTGGCTTTTTTGTCTTCTTGCAGCAGTTGTTTGGCGTCTGCGTAATTCAAACGTGCAGTCGTACGTTGCTGGGGGCTCAGCGCCGCCCACTCTCGCATGCGCCCTTGTACCGTGGCTTGTTCGTCAGCGGTGAGTTGGCCAAAATTCTGAGAAACGGCCAGCCATTTACGCTTGTGTGGCTCGGTCATGGTCGGCCAAAGTTGAGCCAGTGGCGCAAGTGCCTGCTGTTGCGACTCGGTCAAATCCATCCACAAGGGGCGACCTGGCAGGTTGGGTGTTGCTTTGGCTGTGACAGCGGAGGCCGTTTGTGCGTAGGTGAGCTCAGTTGTTAGCAGCGCCGCGCCGCTCACCACGAGTTGCGTGGTGAATGCGGCAGTGAGCAAGCGGGTGAGCAGCATGGCAACTTTTATTCTTTAGATTCGCTGGCTGCGATGGGGTTTTTCAAGAATTGAAGGAAGCCCGGGTCTGCATAAGCTGCAGGAGGCAAATCGTCGACGAGCAACGCTGAGTCAATTTCGGCCAATTCGTTGGCGCGGTCATCATCCATGATGTTTTGGATCAGAGCCAAGCCTGCCACCAAAGCAATCAAGGGCAGCAAGGACGCCAAACGGCTCCAAATGTTCAAACCTTCATCGCCGCCAAAATTCAACAAGGCTGCACCGTTTTGGTGAATTACGGCAGTGCCGGTTTGTAGGCGTGTTTGTGGCTTCAAGCGGGCCGCGACTGCACGCGTGCGTGCGGCGCGCAGGCGCTCAGAAATGTCGTGTGGCAGTTCTAGACTGGCTGAATTCAGACGGGCAGCAATGCGCAAGCCAAACTCGTCTTGGGTGTTTGCGGTATGTGTCATGGTTGAATTCCTTTGTCTTTGAGCGCTTTGCTAAGTGCCAGAACCGCCCGAGAGCAGTGTGTTTTGACGCTTCCTTCCGAGCAGCCCATAGCGGCGGCCGTCTCAGAAACATCAAGGTCCTCCCAGTAACGCAGCAGGAAGGCTTCTCGTTGACGCGCTGGCAAATTTTGTATTTCTTCTTCAATGTCGTGGACATTGGCCATGCTGGCGAAGTTGTCTTCGGCGCTTTGCGTGGTTTGGCTGTCGTTATCGACGGCCAAGGCCTCTAACAGGTCGAATTCGCCGTCATCTTTGTCAGAGTCGAAGTCGCTGAAGTTGCTGAACAGCGCTTTTCGGGTTTTGTTGCGCCTGAACCAATCGAGCGTGGTGTTCGACAAAATTCGGTGAAACAGCATGGGCAGCTCTTCGGCTGGCTTGTCACCGTAATGCTCGGCGAGCTTCATCATGCTGTCTTGCACGATGTCCAGGGCTGCTTCTTCGTCGCGAACGTGATAGACCGAGCGTTTGAAGGCTCGCTTCTCAACGCTTTTCAGGAAATCTGACAGTTCTTGTTCGGTGGCCACTGACGAATGGGTTCAAATTTGAATCGAGCGCGATTATGGCACCCGCCAAGGCTTTTTGCGTGCTTAAGACTGAATCTGGCTCAGGAAGGTGCCATAATCTCAGGCTGCAATTCGACAAAAAAGGCAAACGGGTCTGGGTCCGGCGCGAACCATGCGTCTATGGCTGAAGGTCCAAAGTTTCGATGCCGCCCCATAAGGGTTCGCCAAGAAGCACCCAAGGTTTTTCGTTGACGAAATTCACTCAGGTTAAAAGGTACAAAAATGGATAACACAAAGTCGGAATCGCATTCCGCAGCCGCCACTGGCGGTCAAGCACAAGAATTGATGGGCGCCGAGATTCTCGTCAAGGCCCTGCAAGCTGAAAACGTCAAGCACATCTGGGGCTATCCCGGCGGTTCAGTTCTCTACATCTACGACGCGCTGTACAACCAAAACACGATTCAACACGTGTTGGTTCGTCACGAGCAAGCTGCGGTTCATGCGGCTGATGGCTACGCCCGTGCCACGGGTGATGTGGGTGTGGCCCTCGTGACTTCAGGCCCAGGCGCCACCAACGCGGTGACCGGTATTGCGACGGCCTATATGGACAGTATTCCCATGGTGATCATCACCGGTCAAGTGCCCACGCACGCGATTGGTTTGGATGCATTCCAAGAATGCGACACCATTGGCATCACACGCCCGATCGTGAAACACAACTTTTTGGTCAAAGACGTTCGCGACTTGGCCTTGACTCTGAAAAAAGCGTTCCACATCGCGCGCAGCGGCCGTCCTGGCCCTGTGGTGGTGGACATTCCAAAAGACGTGTCTTTCAAGAAGACCACGTACGAAGGCTACCCAGCCGAAGTTCACATGCGTTCTTACAACCCCGTGCGCAAAGGCCACGGCGGTCAAATTCGCAAGGCGTTGCAGTTGTTGATGTCGGCCAAGCGCCCTTACATCTACACCGGCGGCGGTGTGTTATTGGGCAATGCCTCACAAGAGCTGCGTACCTTGGTGGATATGTTGGGCTACCCCGTGACCAACACATTGATGGGCTTGGGTGCCTATCCAGCCAGCGCGCCTAAGTTCTTGGGCATGTTGGGCATGCACGGCACGATGGAAGCCAACAATGCCATGCAAAACTGCGACGTGTTGCTGGCTGTTGGCGCTCGCTTCGATGACCGCGTGATTGGCAACCCCAAACACTTTGCACAAAACGAACGCAAGATCATTCACATCGACATTGATCCTTCCAGCATCTCCAAGCGTGTGAAGGTCGACATCCCAATCGTGGGCGATGTGAAAGATGTGTTGGTCGAGATGATCGACATGATCAAAGAATCTGGCTTGAAGCCCGACGCGGCAGCGTTGGCTGGCTGGTGGGACACCATCGAAGCTTGGCGCAAGCGCGATTGCTTGAAATACGACCGTGAAAACACCACAGTCATCAAACCGCAGTACGTCATTGAGACGCTGCACAACATGACCAAGGGTACGGACACCTACATCACATCCGATGTGGGTCAGCACCAAATGTGGGCAGCGCAGTATTACGGGTTTGATGAGCCACGCCGCTGGATCAACTCAGGCGGTTTGGGCACCATGGGCGTGGGTATTCCGTATGCCATGGGTATCAAACTGGCTAAGCCTGACAGCGAAGTGTTCTGCGTGACAGGCGAGGGCTCGGTGCAAATGTGTATCCAAGAGCTTTCTACTTGCTTCCAATACAACACGCCCATCAAGGTGTTGGCACTCAACAACCGATACCTCGGGATGGTGCGCCAGTGGCAAGAAATCGAATACGAAGGCCGCTACAGCAGCAGCTACATGGACGCGATTCCTGACTTCGTGAAATTGGCCGAAGCCTATGGCCACGTGGGCATGCTGATTGAACGTCCTGAGGACGTCGAGCCTGCTTTGCGCGAAGCTCGTCGACTGAAAGACCGCACGGTGTTCATCGACTTCCGTACTGACCCCACCGAGAACGTGTTCCCGATGGTCAAGGCCGGCAAGGGCATCACCGAAATGCTGCTTGGCAGCGAAGACCTGTGAACGGGAAGGATGACAACATGAAACACATCATTTCCCTGATGCTCGAAAACGAACCCGGTGCTTTGTCGCGCGTGGTGGGTTTGTTCTCTGCCCGTGGTTACAACATTGAATCTCTGACGGTGGCGCCTACCGAAGACGCCAGTTTGTCACGCATGACCATTCAAACGCATGGTTCAGACGAGGTGATTGAACAAATTACCAAACACTTGAACCGTTTGATTGAAGTGGTCAAAGTGGTCGATCTGACCGAGGGTGCTTACACCGAACGCGAGCTGATGCTTGTGAAGGTGCGTGCCGTAGGTAAAGAGCGTGAAGAGATGAAACGCATGGCCGATATCTTCCGTGGCCGCATCATCGATGTGACTGAGAAGAGCTACACCATTGAGTTGACGGGCGACCTGTCTAAGAACGATGCGTTTTTAGAAGCGATTGACCGCAGCGCAATTCTCGAAACCGTTCGCACGGGCGCATGTGGCATTGGCCGCGGCGAACGTATCTTGCGCGTTTAAATTCCAACCCTTTTTAAAAGTATTTTTTAGGAGAACCCTGTGAAAGTTTTTTACGACAAAGATTGTGATCTGTCCCTGATCAAAGGCAAAACTGTGGCCATCATCGGCTACGGTTCACAAGGCCACGCACACGCGCAAAACTTGAATGAAAGCGGCGTCAAAGTCGTGGTCGGTTTGCGTAAAGGCGGCGCTTCATGGGATAAAGTGGCTAAAGCCGGTTTGACCGTGATGGAAGTCAACGATGCTGTAAAAGCAGCTGACTTGGTCATGATCTTGTTGCCTGACGAAAACATCCCAGAGGTGTACAACAACAATGTCGCTCCCAACATGAAGCAGGGCGCTACTTTGGCGTTTGCTCACGGTTTCAACGTGCATTACAACCAAGTTATTCCACGCGCTGACTTGGACGTGATCATGGTTGCCCCTAAAGGCCCAGGTCACACCGTGCGTTCTGAGTACCTCAAAGGCGGCGGCGTGCCATCTTTGATCGCTGTGTATCAAGACAAGTCTGGCAAAGCCCGTGACTTGGCTTTGAGCTACGCCATGGCCAACGGTGGCGGCAAAGGCGGCATCATTGAAACCAACTTCAAAGAAGAAACAGAAACCGACTTGTTCGGCGAGCAAGCCGTGTTGTGCGGTGGCGCTGTTGAATTGGTGAAGATGGGTTTCGAAACCTTGACAGAAGCTGGTTACGCGCCCGAAATGGCTTACTTCGAGTGCTTGCACGAGTTGAAGTTGATTGTGGACTTGATGTACGAAGGCGGCATCGCCAACATGAACTACTCCATCTCTAACAACGCAGAGTATGGTGAGTATGTGACGGGCACCGAAGTGATCAACGAGCAATCACGTGAAGCCATGCGCAATGCGTTGAAGCGCATCCAAACCGGTGAATATGCCAAGATGTTCATCTTGGAAGGTAAGACCAACTACCCAAGCATGACTGCACGTCGTCGCTTGAATGCTGAGCATGCCATTGAAACCGTGGGTGAAAAATTGCGCGCCATGATGCCTTGGATTTCCAAGAACAAATTGGTTGACCAAACTCGCAACTAAGCATCTGCTTCTTGCATTGAAAAAGGCCACTTCGGTGGCCTTTTTCCTTTTCGTGCGCGCTTGACGCAGCGCTTACACTCTAGGCCTACTTTTCGGAGCTCAACGAATGTCAGAACAACAAGATCAAACAGAAGAGTTTGTGCCTCGCAAGCCCCGCAAAGGCATTTATGTCTTGCCCAACTTGTTCACGTTGGCCGCCTTGTTTGGCGGGTTTTACGCCATTGTGATGGCGATGAACGACCGCTATGAGATGGCCGCTATTGGCGTGTTTTGTGCCATGGTGCTCGACAGCTTGGATGGCCGTGTGGCGCGCATGACGAATACGCAAAGCGCGTTTGGTGAGCAAATGGACTCCTTGGCTGATATGGTGTCGTTTGGTGCTGCGCCTGCTTTGATTTCTTATGAATGGGCCCTCAAAGGATTGGGCCGCTGGGGCTGGGTAGCTGCATTTGTGTACATTTCTTGCGCCGCTTTGCGTTTGGCTCGCTTTAACGTGAACACCGCTGTGGTGGATAAACGCTTCTTCCAGGGGTTGCCTTCGCCTGCTGCAGCTGCTTTGGTGATGGGCTTCATGTGGTTGATGACCGAGATGGGGATTGCAGGGGCTGATGTGGCTTGGCTCATGTTTGCCATGTGTCTCTATTCCGGATTGACCATGGTGACCAATGTGCCGTTTTACAGCTTCAAAGATGTGCAGATGAAGCGAAGTGTGCCGTTTGCCGTCATCGTCATGTTGGCTTTGGTCATTGCGGTGATTAATATTCATCCCCCCATCGTCTTGTTTGCTTTGTTCATGGTGTACGGTTTGAGCGGTTATGCCTTGTACGCTTGGCGCCGTACCCAAGGCATGCAAACCAGCGTCATCAGTACCTCGACCGATGAGCCTGATGAAGCAGGCTTGCACAAATGAGACGCCCTGTGCGTCAAAGGGTTTGGCTTTGTGCTAAATTCGAGGCATGAAAAATTTTTCGCTGGCACTACTGCTTCTATCCCCCAACGGGCGGAGTTGGTAGCGCACGCGCAAACCCCACAAGGCCCGTATGCACTCGCAGCGGGCCTTTTGCTTTGGGGCTAAATCAAACGTTGCAAGTTTTTTAGGAATCTAGGAGTCCTGACCATGACCGACAAGCTCATCATTTTTGACACCACCTTGCGTGACGGCGAACAATCGCCTGGCGCTTCGATGACGCGCGACGAAAAGCTGCGCATTGCGCGTCAGTTAGAGCGATTGAAGGTCGACGTGATTGAGGCTGGTTTTGCTGCCAGCTCCAACGGTGACTTCGAAGCGGTGCAAGGCATTGCCAATGCCATCAAAGATTCCACGATTTGCTCTTTGTCACGTGCCAACGACCGAGATATCAGCCGAGCTGCTGAAGCGCTCAAGGGGGCAAACAGCGCACGTATCCATACCTTCATTGCAACATCGCCGTTGCACATGGAGAAAAAATTGCGCATGTCGCCCGAGCAAGTGTTAGAGCAAGCCAAGCAATCGGTGCGCTTTGCCCGTAATTTGGTGGGCGATATCGAGTTCAGCGCCGAAGACGGCTACCGCAGCGAGATGGACTTTTTGTGCCGCGTGGTGGAGGCCGTGATTGCCGAAGGTGCGACCACCATCAACATTCCAGACACCGTGGGTTATGCAATCCCAGAGCTGTATGGCAACTTCATCAAGACCTTACGCGAGCGGGTGCCCAACTCTGACAAAGCCATTTGGTCTGTGCATTGCCATAACGACTTGGGCATGGCTGTGGCTAACTCGTTGGCTGGGGTGAAGATTGGCGGCGCACGTCAAGTCGAGTGCACCATCAATGGCTTGGGTGAGCGCGCCGGTAACTGTTCGCTGGAAGAGGTTGTCATGGCCATCAAGACCCGCCGAGATTACTTTGACCTTGACCTGAACATTGACACCAAGCAAATCGTGGCAGCTAGCCGTATGGTCAGCCAGACCACAGGTTTTGTGGTTCAACCCAACAAAGCGGTGGTGGGGGCCAATGCGTTTGCCCACGCGTCCGGTATTCACCAAGATGGCGTGCTCAAGGCGCGCGACACCTACGAAATCATGCGTGCAGAAGATGTGGGTTGGAGTGCCAACAAAATTGTGTTGGGTAAGCTCAGTGGCCGCAATGCATTCAAACAACGCTTGGAAGACTTGGGCGTGCAGTTGGACAGCGAAGCCGAGATCAATACAGCCTTTGCGAAGTTCAAAGAACTGGCTGACCGTAAGAGCGAAATTTTTGATGAAGACATTTTGGCTTTGGTGAGCGACGAGTCGGTTGGCAATGCCAGTGAGCAGTTTGGCTTTGTTTCTTTGTCGCAGCACAGCGAAACCGGTGAGCGTCCACACGCGAGCGTGGTATTCACGGTAGCTGGCAAAGAGGTGAAGGGTGATTCCGATGGCAATGGCCCCGTTGATGCTTCACTCAAAGCGATTGAGTCGCATGTCAAGAGCGGCGCTGAAATGGTGCTGTATTCGGTTAACGCCATTAGCGGCTCGACAGAGAGCCAAGGCGAAGTGACGGTGCGCTTGCAAAACAGCGGTCGTGTGGTCAACGGTGTGGGTTCTGACCCCGATATCGTGGTGGCTTCCGCAAAAGCGTATCTGAGTGCTTTGAACAAGTTGCAAAGCAAATCCGACCGAGTCGCCGCCCAAGGCTAAATTTCAAAAATCGATATACCGTATCAATTTTGTTAAATAAGTCACGCAAGTCCTTGATCTTGCGTGACTTTTCTTGGTAGACTCGCATAAATATGTTTTTCAAGCTTAAGGAACACCACTTGAAACGACTGCTGATTGCTACTTCGCTCGGTTTGTTAACTTCTTTGTGCACTATGCACGTCCAAGCTGCTACAAATCAGAAAAAACCAACGGTTCAGAAGACCAAACCGTCGGTTGTCAAAACGCATGTGCGTCAAGCCAAAGCGTTTAAAGCTGCGCCAGCAATCCCTTCGTTTGGTCAAAAAGCTGGCTTGCATGCCACCAGCGATATGTTGGATTTGAAATCCAGTGTGGCGTATGTGATTGATCAAGACACACACGAAGTGTTGTTGAGCAAAAATGACCAAGCTGTATTGCCGATTGCATCGATCACCAAGCTGATGACGGGTTTGATCGTTAGCGAGGCCAAGTTGCCGATGGACGAGTCCATCACCATCACCCAAGACGATGTGGATACCGAAAAAGGTAGTAGCTCACGTTTGCGTGTGGGGGCAACTTTGACGCGTGGTGAATTGCTTCACTTGGCCTTGATGGCCAGTGAAAACCGTGCAGCCCACGCATTAGGGCGCACTTATCCCGGTGGTATGCCCACGTTTGTTGGGTTGATGAATGCCAAAGCTGCTCAGCTCGGCATGCGTGATACGCGGTATGTTGAACCAACTGGGCTATCCAGCAAAAACCAATCGAGCGCCAAAGATTTGGCCACCTTGGTTGGAAATGCTTACCACGACGCCACGTTGCGTGAGTTGTCTACGTCACCTAGTCACAGCGTAGAGGTGGGAAATCGCACCTTGCAATACAACACCACCAATCGCTTGGTAAAAAATCCAAATTGGGATATTGGCTTGCAAAAGACAGGTTATATCTCTGAAGCTGGCCAATGCTTGGTCATGCAAGCTAAAGTGTCTGGTCGCAAGTTGATCATGGTATTTTTAGATTCGGCAGGTAAATTGAGCCGTATCGCTGATGCTGAACGTGTGCGTAAATGGGTTGAGTCCAACCATGCCCATGCTGGCCGACCACAAACCTGATCTATTTTTAGATGCTCTCAAAAAAGCCAGCACAGTTGCTGGCTTTTTTGTTTTATGCGTGAGACACGTCTGGATGGGTTTTAGCCATGCGTCTGTTTATAGCCTAGAGCGTGTGAGATGGCCTGTGTGGTGGCTTGCAGTTTGGGTAGCCATTCCTCATCTAAACGATCAGCGGGGGCTGAAATTGACAAGCCTGCGACCAACTTTCCTTGGTCGTCATAAATTCCAGATGCTATACACCGCACGCCGAGTTCTAGCTCTTCGTTGTCGCGTGCCACACCGTATTGACGGGCTTTTGATAATTCTCGTTCCAATACGGGCAATTGCGTGATGCTGTTCCGCGTCTGGCCACTTAAGCCAGTCCGTGTGGCGTAGGCACGCACACGTTGGGGGTCGTCCATGGCTAAGAACAGTTTGCCAACCGAGGTTAGGTGAAGGGGCGCGCGCCCGCCAATGGCTCGGACCACTTGCATCCCAGAGCGTTCGCTGAACGCGCGCTCAACATACACAATTTCGTCGCCTTGACGTACGCTGAGATTGACGGGTTGTTGGATGAGTTTGTGCAACTCTCGCATGGGTTGAAAAGCCACATCGCGTACGTTGAGTCGGCCTTTGACTAGGTTGCCCAATTCCAGCAGACGCATGCCCAGTCGGTAGCTACCAGCTTCTGGGCGATCAACAAAGCGTCCCACCGCTAAGTCATTCAAGATGCGGTGAGTGGTCGATGGATGTAAGCCTGTTCGCTCGCTGATTTCCTTCAACGAAATCGCTTCTTCGCGTGATGCCAATACATCAATGAGCGTGAACATTCGCTCAATGACTTGAATGTTTGGGGTGGCGGGCACAGTAGATTTACGCATGATTCATTTTATCATGTGAAATTAAAATCAATCCATTCCCCGTCAATTAAGCGTTGATGGGGTAAAAAATCGGCTTTGTATCGCATCTTTTGGCTATCTTGAATCCAGTAACCTAAATATGCGTAAGGCATCTTCAACTCTCGCGCTTGTTCAATTTGCCACATCACGTTGTAAGTGCCGTAACTGGTGTGGGGTTCAGCTTCGTAAAAAGTGTAAACCGCGGACAAACCATCACTGAGGACATCCACGATCGACACCATTTTGAGAGTTCCCAGTGACTGGATGTCATCGTTGGGTTCTCGAAACTCAATCAGTCGAGTATTGACGCGACTCTGTAAGAGAAACTGTCTGTACTGTTCTGTGCTGTCTTCGTCCATGCCACCACCGGCATGACGGAGGGTTTGATAGCGCAGATACAAAGCGTAATGCTCGGGATCAAATCCTAATTTCAAAACCCGAACTTGCAAGTTTTTGTGCTGCGCCCAAGCCCGTCGCTGGCTGCGTGTGGGCTCATATTGCGCGGCGTCAACCCGCAAGGGTATGCATGCTTTGCAGCTGTCGCAGTAAGGTCGGTATGTGAACAAGCCGCTGCGCCGAAACCCCTGATGAACCAAATTTGCATAAACGTCGTTGTTGATCAGGTGACTAGGTGTTGCCACTTGCGAACGCGCTGTTTTTGCAGGTAAATAGCTGCAGGAGTAAGGTGCTGTCGCGTAAAACTGCACAGCATGGAGAGGCAAGTCTTGATGGTTAGTCATGACGTCATTTTTTGTGAAATAACGAAGTCCCAGTAAGAAGCATCAAAGTGCCAAGAGGGGATGGCCGCTGTACTTGCATCTCTGATTTTTTGAAGAAATTCAGATCTCGGTATTTCTTTTGCCCCCAATGATGCTAAGTGCTTGGTGTTTTGTTGGCAATCGATCCATGCAATTTTGTGCATGCGTGCAAAGGCCACCAGCGCTGCGAGTGCAATTTTTGACGCATCGTGTTGGTGCGCAAACATGGACTCTCCAAATATGGTGTGACCAACTGCCACGCAATACAAACCGCCCACCAATTGACCGTCTATCCAAGTCTCGATGCTGTGAGCGAGCCCCGCGCGATGTAACGCTTCGTAGGCTGAAATCATTTCAGGAACGATCCATGTGCCTGGCTGGCCTAAGCGTGGGGTGTTGGCGCAATGGCGAATGACATCGCCAAAATGACTGTCGAAACGAATTTCACAGCGGGCATCATGTCTGAATTTTTGTAATGTTTTGCGCAGCGAGCGATGTAGCTTGAACTCGTCTGTGTGAAGCACCATCCGCGGATCAGGTGACCACCACAAAACAGGCTGTCCTTTGCTGAACCATGGGAACATGCCTTTGGCATATGCCTCATGCAGTCGCGCGACGGAGAGTCCGCCTCCTGCGGCCACCAATCCGGCTAATGGCGTGCCTAATTTTTGAGCTGATTCTGGCCTAGGTAAGGGCGTTTGGTCTTCTAGCCAAGGGATTTGCAGTGACTCATCGTGCGTCATGGATGGCATTGTGATGCTTATTTTTTAGTGAATTTAGCCTAATGGCGTTAACTTTTCTTCAAGAAGCATTCTTTGTCATTGGTGGTGACATATTTAAAAATATAAGTGATCTGGCGAAGGAGAACTCCCTACAATTCTCCGCTCATGTGCGAGGTAGCTCGCACTCATTCTGATAAGTTTCTCCGGAGCCATCTATGCAATTGATGTGGGTGTCTGGGCCCACCGCCTCGGTGCGGACCATTTCCATCACAGCACGAAAAGTACTGGTGGGCGTGTGCGCCTCAGCGTTTGTGTTGGTCACTTTTGGCGTGTTATTGCACTTTATTGGTTTTCGTATTGCCATTGAGATGAGTCCTAGTTTGGCGCGTAGCTTAGGTGGTGTGACTACCGAGGCTGAGCAGCAAAAAGTTGAGGCCGTGTATCGCGAGCGCTTGAATAACCTGCGCCAAACCCTCAACACCACGGTGCAAGAAATTCGCCAGCTTGAAGCCTTGAAAAATCGTTTCATGGAAGTGGCTACCCCTACCAATTTGCGCGACAAATACAGCAAAAAAGATGAAGCGCGTGGCGGCCCTTGGGTGGCGCCTCGATTGCAAGTCACCCCATCACGTGACTTGAATCAAGACTTCGTATCTGCGATGGATGAATTCAGCCAGACCCAAATAGCCGTTAAAAACTTGACGCAAAACTGGTCAGCTCAGCTCAGTTGGTTGCATGCCTTGCCCACCGGTATTCCTATGGGGAAAGACTTTCGCGTGACCAGTGGCTTTGGCATTCGCAACGATCCATTCACGGGACAGTTGGCGATGCACGAGGGCTTGGACTTTGTGGCGGATGTTGGCTCTCCCATTGTGGCCACTGCCGCGGGGACGGTGACGCGTTCCGCGTGGGACGCCTCCTATGGCAATGTGGTGGAAGTCAGCCACATTGAAGGTTTCACGACGCGGTATGCGCATTTGAGTAAGCGCCTAGTCGAAGTGGGACAAAAAGTTCAACGTGGTGACACGATTGCGCAATTGGGTACCACGGGGCGTTCCACTGGCCCGCACTTGCATTACGAAGTGATGCGCAATGACCGCGTGTTGAACCCTACGCAAATGTTGCTGCAGACCACTACTGCTAACGCTCAATAACATCTCAAAGGCCAGTCATGTTTGAAAAACTCAGAGACAAGTCGTTGTCGCCTTCACAAGAGCGCTTTGACACCATCATTGGTCGTACAACCCAGATTTATGGCCGTTTGGTGTTGCTTGACAGCGTTCGCATCGATGGCAAGGTGGTTGGCAATATCGAAACCACCAAAGACAACAAAGTCACCGTGGCGATTGGCAAAACAGGTGAAGTTTCTGGCGATATCACGGCACACCGCGTGATGGTGGCAGGCAAGGTGGAAGGCAATATTTACGCAGCTGAACGTGTGGAGTTCCACAAAGACTCGATCGTGCAGGGCGATATTTCTTATGGTTCCATTGCCGTTGAGCATGGCGCACGCTTATTGGGCTTGGTCATTCAAAATCCCATAAGCTCAGCGGCTGCAAACAGCAATGCTGATGCGAAGAGCGTGATCAAGAAAGCTCAGGAAAGCAGCAGTTAAGGCTGGTTGTATGTCACAAGAAAAAGCCCCTGCTGAAATCAGCAGGGGCTTTTTGTTTTGGCGGAGCAAGCGAAATCGGGGTGTATCAATTGGAGAGCATTTGGCACTTCGGCCTGAGTCTCTCGGTTACATCCTGATAACTCGCAAAGCTTTACTACACATAGCTTTCTGCATTTAGGGTATGCACACGTGAACCACTTTAGTGCTGCATTCAAGCGGAAATTCGGTTACTCACCTGGGAAATTGAGACGGTAACTAGTGGGATAGTTGATCAGTGGTGTATTAAGTAGGAGCGAAAGTCCCCTGTACTGACTTCTCACAAGTGCCTGTGGTGTAGATCTGCTTCAGGATTAGATTTGATCCAACTTGAAGACTAAGACTCGTTCAGATCATGTGGATGCGATCATATTGCCGCTTAATTTTTAAGCAACCCAAGATCTAATCCTGAATTGATTTCGTACGAATCCACAAGTGACGTATATTTCTCTAGCAATCTAAGGCACAAGTCCTCAGGTTTCGCTTGGCTGAGTGTCATAGGTTTTGATCCATCTAGATCCCTAGATTCACATCCGATAGTGGAGTTCTGGGTCGGATGTTGGATTGAGTCCATTGGTCTAGCTGGATATGTTCTGATTTGATCCATTAGCTTTTGATCACGCTTCAAAAGCTGGGTCAATACCTGCGTTGCGACTGTGATTGAGCAAGAACACCGTCATGATGTACTCTGCAAATTCCTCATCAGTACCAACTACACCATTGAATTGAAAACGTAGCTTATTGAAATCTGCAATCAGCTCCAAAGGAAGTTTTACCGATAATTCATGACTGTATCTAGTCGGGTTGTTTCTTTTCATTTCTATCCCCATATGGTTGCTTGGTTAGCACTGATACAGGTTTAATCCTGATGAGTGATGATGTTCTGTAAATGAACACCACATGCATATTTAGATCTTTACCTAACTGTCTTGTCCTTTCAGTCCAAGACTTCTCGCTCCTGCGTCACTCGATGTTTCAGGTTGAGAGATTTAGACTTTCTGGGGATCTTTTTGGATCTCTTTTTCGTAAGATTCAGGACGGTTTGGATACACCTTGCCCGATGAACGGGCAAAGTGCAAACATTTTTCGTTGAGTTCTCTTAGGTTTCAGTTATGACACAACTTGATTGAACAAGAAAAGGCAGGTTATGCGATCATCCTTTTTAGGTGCTGGCTTTACGCAAATGTCTGACGCCATAACTGCGGCTGACAAACATTTTGTGGGTTTAAGGCATTTCCCACTCACTTTCGGTAGTCACGAATACTCGTAACAACTTACCTTCGTACATTGCTGCACGAACAACCATTCCGACATTGCAAATGTAAAACACGGAGGAAGGTCCTGTCTATTTAAGGCATCCAACCATCAGTTGGGTAGTGCAATGAAGCCAAACAACGAGCAGTTTGATTTGCTTACCGTCACACATCAGAACGGATTTCGCAGTACGGTGACAATCGGCGTACCAACCTTTGTTTCTCGTTTAACAAAGGTATTTAGTGATCTCTGAATCCCAAATAGATGGTTTGTGGGAAGTCCTTGCAACAATTACCGTTAGCCTTGGTCATAAGCTACGCCATCAACGCATTTTTACGGCTTTAGAGCACGTATTTACGCCGTTTCCCGCTACACCAACCAACGCACAGCCTAACCAGTTGTGCGTTTTTCTTTGCCTCGACTTTCCAAGGCCATCCACCTGCGAGAAAAGTTTTCTAAAGCCCAGAGCTGGAAAAGAAGATTGCTCGATTAAAGAGTTTGAGCCTATTCTGTTTTTTTCTCACACAAGATCAACCAAGATTTGCATCCAAAACTGAACCACCCCACAACCTGTATCAATCTCTAAGTCAATCCGAAACTGATACGGGTGACACTGGATCTAACCATCAAGATCTATAGATAGGTGTGTGTATGGGTTAGATCTTCAAAGTCTGATCCAAGAGATGTGAACCATCAGGGTGTAACCAGAGTTGATCAAGGCTGTTTCCAGCACCAGCATCAAGGCAGACATAGAGTGGCATGGAAGGTATACGTTCAGTGAGTATTCATAGATTGATACCCACTGCAATTGGGACAGGTGTATCCATGTGTCTGGACGATCAGGTCTGATCCACAGGGTCTAACCAAGTGCCATAAAAATTCTTGGAGAGTATCCAAACCAACATGGGGCACAACTCTGAAACTGATACAGGGATTGATCCCCGAACATCCATAAATTAGGTATGACTTGAATTGGAAGTCACAAATGAAAAATCCCACAGAACTTTGTACTTGTCCTGTGGGAATTTCGGTGGGAAAATCTACATGTTCTCTAGCGGAACCCTTGTAAATCCTCATGTAGTGGCGGAGCAAGCGGGATTCGAACCCGCGGTGGGCTATTAACCCACACACGCTTTCCAGGCGTGCGACTTAAACCACTCATCCATCGCTCCGAAGCCAGAGATTGTAACAGTGGGCGAGTACACTTCGGCGCTATTGTTTTTTTCAAGCTTGAAACGCTCGGAGTCCCTCATGAAATTTCGCTTCCCCATCGTCATCATTGACGAGGATTTTCGTTCTGAAAATACCTCTGGCCTGGGCATTCGTGCGCTGGCTGAAGCGATTGAGGGCGAGGGCTATGAGGTCATGGGCGCCACCAGCTATGGCGATCTGAGCCAATTTGCGCAACAGCAGTCGCGTGCCAGTGCCTTCATCTTGTCGATTGACGACGAAGAGTTCACGCCAGGCCCCGATCTAGACCCCGCTGTTTTGAACTTGCGTAACTTCATTGAAGAAGTGCGCCGCAAAAACGCCGATGTGCCGATTTATGTGTACGGCGAAACCAAAACGTCGCGTCACTTGCCCAACGACATCTTGCGCGAGCTGCACGGTTTCATTCACATGTTTGAAGACACGCCCGAGTTTGTGGCGCGTCACATCATCCGTGAGGCTAAAAGCTATTTGGAGAGCGTGCAACCGCCATTCTTCAAAGCCTTGCTCGATTACGCCGAAGACGGCTCGTATTCATGGCATTGCCCCGGCCACTCAGGTGGCGTGGCGTTTTTGAAGAGTCCTGTGGGTCAGATGTACCACCAGTTTTACGGTGAAAACATGTTGCGTGCCGACGTGTGTAATGCTGTGGAAGAGTTGGGGCAGCTACTGGACCATAACGGCGCAATTGGCGAGAGCGAGCGCAACGCTGCGCGTATTTTCAACGCTGACCATTGTTTCTTCGTGACCAACGGCACGAGCACCTCCAACAAAATCGTGTGGCACCACACCGTGGCCCCTGACGATGTGGTCGTGGTAGACCGCAACTGCCACAAGTCCGTGTTGCATTCGATCATCATGACTGGCGCTGTGCCCGTGTTCTTGAAACCCACGCGCAACCACTACGGCATCATTGGCCCGATTCCACAAAGCGAGTTTGAGCCTGCCACGATTCAAGCCAAGATCAAGGCCAACCCTTTGCTCAAAGGTGTGGACGCTAAGAAGGTCAAGCCTCGTGTGCTGACGCTCACGCAGTCCACTTACGACGGCGTGTTGTACAACACCGAAACCATCAAAAACATGCTCGATGGCTATGTGGCCAACTTGCACTTTGACGAGGCTTGGCTGCCTCACGCGGCGTTCAATCCGTTTTACGGCACTTACCACGCCATGGGTAAAAAGCGCGAGCGCCCCATGCACTCGGTGGTGTACGCCACGCAATCGATTCACAAGCTGTTGGCTGGTATCAGCCAAGCCAGCCACGTGTTGGTGCAAGACTCGCAAAAAACCAAGTTGGACCGTCACCTGTTCAACGAAGCGTATTTGATGCACACCAGCACCAGCCCGCAGTACAGCATTATTGCCAGCTGTGACGTGGCCGCCGCCATGATGGAGCCACCCGGTGGCACCGCCTTGGTGGAAGAAAGCATTGCCGAAGCGTTGGACTTCCGCCGCGCCATGCGCAAGGTGGACGATGAGTACGGCAAAGACTGGTGGTTCAAGGTCTGGGGCCCCGATGAGTTGGTGGAAGACGGCATTGGCCGCGCCGACAGCTGGATCATCAAAGGCAAGGGCAAGTCATCCAAGTGGCATGGCTTTGGCAACTTGGCCGATGGCTTCAACATGTTGGACCCGATCAAGGCCACCATCGTCACGCCTGGTTTGGATTTGAACGGCAAGTTCGACAAAAACGGTATTCCTGCCAGCATCGTGACCAAGTTCTTGGCCGAGCACGGCGTGATCGTTGAGAAGACCGGCTTGTATAGCTTCTTCATCATGTTCACCATCGGCATCACCAAGGGGCGTTGGAACTCGTTGCTCACGGCTTTGCAGCAGTTCAAAGATGACTACGACCGCAACCAACCCATGTGGCGCATCCTGCCCGAGTTCTGTCAAAAGCACCGCGCCTATGAGCGCATGGGCTTGCGCGACTTGTGCCAGCACGTCCACACGCTTTACGCCAAGTACGACATCGCACGTTTGACCACAGAGATGTACCTGAGCGATTTGACCCCCGCCATGAAGCCTAGCGATGCCTATGCACAAATCGCACACCGCAACACCGAACGCGTGCCTGTGGACGATTTGCTGGGGCGCATCACCACCAGCTTGGTCACGCCATACCCACCGGGTATTCCGTTACTCATTCCGGGTGAAGTGTTCAACAAGAAAATCGTGGACTACCTCAAGTTCGCCCGCGAATTCAACTTGCAATGCCCCGGCTTTGAAACCGACATCCACGGTTTGGTCGAGGTGGTCGGCGACGATGGCGTGAAGCGCTATTACGCAGACTGCGTGAAGGCATAAAAAAAGGAGCGCTCAGCGCTCCTTTTTTCTTAGGGTGGTTCAGATCAGGCGTCTGTAGGTTCGGCAATACCGCCCACCACTTGGCTAAATCCGCCGTCCACATAGGTGATTTCAGCCGTGACGCCAGCCGCTAGGTTGGACATCAAGAACGCAGCCACATTGCCCACGTCTTCGATGGTCACGTTGCGGCGAATAGGGGAGGCTTCAGCCACCACGCTCAAAATCTTGCCAAAGCCTTTGATGCCGCTGGCAGCCAAGGTTTTGATAGGACCTGCGCTGATGCCGTTGGCGCGCAGGTTGCGGCCTTTGGCGCCCAAAGATTCAGCCAAGTAGCGCACAGACGCTTCGAGCGAGGCTTTGGCCAAGCCCATGGTGTTGTAGTTCGGCACCGTACGGATAGCGCCCAAGTAGGACAGGGTCAGCACGGCTGAGTTGTCATTGAGGTAAGGCAGAGCCGCTTTGGCCATCGCGGGGAAGCTGTAAGCACTGATGTCGTGGGCGATTTGAAAACCTTCGCGTGACAAACCGTCCAAGAAATCACCCGCAATGGCTTCGCGTGGGGCGTAGCCAATCGAGTGCACAAAACCGTCAAACGTGGGCCAATGGGCCGACAGGTCTTTGAACATCTGGTTGATTTGTTCGTCGCTGCTCACATCGCAGTCAAAAATCAGTTTGGAGTCGAAGTCTGCGGCAAACTCTGTGATACGGTCCTTGAAGCGCTCGCCCACATAGCTAAAGGCCAACTCGGCACCTTGGTCGTGGCAAGCTTTGGCGATGCCATAAGCGATGGAACGGTTAGACAACACGCCCGTAATCAGAAGTTTTTTGCCAGACAGGAAACCAGTTTTTGTACTCATGTGAATCACTCTAAAAAAATCTTGCAGAATTGTCGCATGCGTAGCTTCCTCATTTTCTTGGCATTTTTGTGCTCTGGCCCATCTTGGGCAGGGCATGCTTATGCGCAGTTTGGGGATGTCAAATATCCTGCCAATTTCAAAAACTTCGAGTATGCCAACCCTCTGGCGCCTAAAGGCGGTGAGCTGGTATTGGTCCCGCCCTCACGCTTGTCGAGCTTTGACAAATACAACCCCTTCACCCTCAAAGGCAATGCGGCACCCGGATTGACAGGTTTGGTGTTTGAGTCTTTGCTGACCGGCACCATGGACGAGCCCACCACTGCCTACGGCTTGTTGGCTGAGGATGTGAGTGTGGCGTCTGATCGCCGCTCGGTGACCTTCAAGTTACGCCCGCAAGCGCGCTTTCACAATGGCGATGCCGTGATGGCCGAAGACGTGAAGTATTCGTTTGAGCAGCTCATCAGCAAGCAAGCGGCGCCACAGTTTCGAACCTTGTATGCCGAGGTGGCGGGTGTGGCGGTGGTCGACCCGCGCACGGTGCGTTTTGATTTCAAGCGCGTGAACCCTGAGCTGACCTTGATTGTGGGCGGCATGCCCGTGTTCAGCCGACAGTGGGGCAGTGAGAACGGCATCCCTAAGCCTTTGGACAAAATCGTGACGGACATACCCATTGGCAGTGGCCCCTACAAGATGGGGCGTGTTGTCTTTGGCCGCGATGTGAGCTACGAGCGCGACAACAACTACTGGGCACGTGATTTGAATGTGCGCAAAGGTTTGTTTAACTTTGATCGCATCACCTATCGCTTGTACAAAGACAACACCGCACAGCTCGAAGGCTTCAAAGCGGGTGAGTTCGATTTGGTCCAATCCTTCATCGCGCGTGAATGGGCGAGGGGCTACACAGGCAAGCAGTTTGCGACGCGGCAATTGATGAAGAGCGAGTTCAAACACAGCAACGCGGGTGACTTTCAGGGCTTCATGTTCAACACCCGGTTGCCCAAATTCAAAGATGCCCGCGTGCGCGAAGCCATTGCCTTGGCGATGGATTTTGAGTGGATGAATCGCCAGCTGTTTTACGGGGCTTACCAGCGTGTGCGTGGCTACTTTGTGGCCAGCGATTTTGAAGCCACGGGCATGCCAGATGCCGCTGAATTGGTCTTGCTCACGCCTTTGCGTGACAAACTCTCGCCCCATGTGTTCAGTGATGTGGTGCCCCAGCCACCGCGCACCTCGCTGGACCCCAAGTCAGGTGAAACCTTGCGTGACCATTTGCGCCGTGCCAAAGCCTTGTTGGCTGAGGCGGGTTGGACTTACCGCGATGGTGCCTTGCGCAACCCACAAGGCGAGCCGTTCACGGTGGAGTTCTTGGACAACTCAGGCGCCATGGGCCGCGTCATCACGCCGTACACCAAGAACTTAGAGAAGCTCGGTTTTCAGGTGAACTACAAAGTCATTGACTTCGCTATTCTGCAAAAACGCTTGGATGTGTTCGACTTTGAAATCATTAGCAACCGAATTGTGGGCAGCGAGTCGCCGGGGACCGAACTGATGGAGCGCTTTGGCTCTAAGGCGGCCAGCACAGAAGGCTCGGGTAACTTCATTGGCATCCAAGATCCTGCGGTTGATGCTTTGTTGGAAAACATCACCTCTGCCAAAACCCGTCCTCAGCTCATCACGGCGGTGCGAGCCCTTGATCGTGTGCTGCGCCACGGCCACTACAGCGTGCCGCATTGGTACGGTGGTGTGCACCGCGTGGCGTGGCGCAATGGACGCTTTGAGCTGCCTGCCGTCATGCCGCGCTACTACCAACCCGAAACATGGGCCTCATCCACTTGGTGGGCCACCATTGACAACCGTGCCACCTTGGCGGCCATCAAAAGAGCGGAGCGTGCGCCATGAGTTCGTACATCCTCAGACGTTTGTTGTTGATGATCCCTACCTTGTTGGGCGTCTTACTCATGACCTTTGTGGTCATTCAATTTGTACCGGGTGGCCCCGTTGAGCAGATGGTGTCGCAACTGCAAGGCCGCGACAGCGGCGGCGAGGGCGCTGCCGTGGCAGGCGCTGGCTACCGTGGCCGCCAAGGCGTGGACGCCGCACGCATTGAAGAAATTCGCCAGCAATACGGTTTTGACAAGCCGCCAACCGAACGCTTTTGGCAAATGCTCAAACAGTTCGCCGTGTTCGATTTGGGTAAAAGCTTTTTTTATCCCAAAACGGTGTGGGAGTTGGTGAAGGAAAAAATGCCCGTTTCCATCAGCTTGGGTTTGTGGACTTTCTTTTTGAGCTACCTCATCTCTGTGCCGCTGGGCGTGGCCAAGGCTGTGCGTGCTGGCTCGTCGTTTGACTTGGTGACCAGCCTTTTGGTGCTGGTGGGTTTTGCCATTCCCGGCTTTGTGTTGGGCGTGGCTTTGCTGGTGGTGTTTGGCGGTCAGTTGCAGTGGTTCCCGCTGCGTGGCTTGAGCTCGGCCAACTGGGAGCAACTCACTTGGGGCGCGCGCATCACCGATTACCTGTGGCACATCGTGTTGCCCGTCACATCGAGCGTGCTTGGGGCTTTTGCCGTGACCACGCTGCTCACCAAAAACGCCATGCTCGAAGAAATTCGCAAGCAATATGTTTTGACAGCCCGCGCCAAAGGTTTGTCTGAACGCCGCGTCATTTGGAACCATGTGTTTCGCAACGCACTCATTCCGTTGGTCACAGGTTTTCCTGCCGCCTTCATTGGCGCGTTCTTCACGGGCTCTCTGTTGATTGAAACGTTGTTCTCGCTCGATGGCTTAGGGCTGTTGAGTTACGAGAGCGTGATGCGCCGAGACTACCCAGTGGTGTTGGGGACTTTGTATTTGTTCACGTTAATTGGCTTGGTCACCAAGCTGATCAGCGACCTTTGTTATGTATGGGTGGACCCGCGTGTCAAATTCGACTGAAGCTTCTTTGTCGCCCACCCAACGCGCCTGGCTGAGGTTCAGGCGCAACCGTCTTGGCTTTTACAGCTTGGTGTTGTTCGTGTTCTTTTTTGGACTGAGCTTGTTGGCGGAAGTGCTGTGCAACGACAAGCCTTTGCTCGCGCGCTACAACGGTAGTTTTTACATGCCCATCGTGCACAACCAGCCGGAGACAGCCTTCGGTGGGGACTTCGACACACCGACCGATTACCTTGACCCTTTCATTCAAGCCCAGTTCGACAAGCCGGGCAACTGGGCCTTGTATCCGATCATTCCGTACCACCACAGCACGCTCAACTACTTTGCCAAAGTACCTAACCCCGCCCCTCCGTCGGCAGACAACTGGTTCGGCACAGACGACCGCGGTCGTGATGTGTTGGCGCGTTTGCTCTACGGCTTTCGTATTTCGGTGTTGTTTGCCTTGGCACTGACGTTGTTTGGCACCGTCATTGGTATCTTGACTGGAGCTTTGCAGGGCTTCTTTGGTGGCAAGACCGACTTGGCTATGCAACGCTTCATCGAGATCTGGAGTGCGATGCCCGAGCTGTACTTGCTCATCATCTTCTCCGCCGTGTTTGACCCGAGCATCACCTTGTTGCTGATTTTGTTGGGCCTGTTTGGTTGGATGGGTTTGTCTGACTATGTGCGTGCTGAGTTCTTGCGCAACCGTCAGCTCGACTACGTGCGCGCTGCGCGTGCACTTGGCTTGTCAGATGCGCAAATCATGTGGCGCCATGTGCTGCCCAACAGCTTGACGCCCGTGGTCACGTTCTTGCCGTTTCGCATGAGCGCGGCCATTTTGTCGCTCACATCCTTGGATTTCTTGGGTCTGGGTGTGCCGCCCGGCACCCCCAGCTTGGGTGAACTGTTGGCGCAAGGTAAAAACAACATCGATGCGTGGTGGATTTCGCTGTCCACCTTTGCGGTGCTGGTTGTGACTTTGATGTTGCTCACTTTCATGGGGGACGCACTGCGCGATGCATTAGACCCAAGAAAGGCACGCGCATGAGACTGCCTTTGCTTCAAGTGCGCGATTTGCGCATCGGTTTTCATGCGGAAGATGTCGTCAAAGGCATCAGCTTTAACTTAGACCTGGGCGAAAAACTCGCCTTGGTGGGTGAATCGGGTTCGGGCAAAAGTGTGACCGCGCTGAGCTTTGTCAAACTGCTCGAAGGTGCACATGTGTCGGGACGTGTGCTCTGGACAGCACAAGACGAAGACACCTTGCATCCCGAAGCCGTTGATGCGCCTCACACGCATGATTTGGTCAAGTTGACCGAGCGCCAGTTGGTCAACATTCGAGGCCAAGACATTGCCTTTGTGTTCCAAGAGCCCATGACGGCTTTGAACCCCTTGATGATGGTGGGTGATCAAATTGCCGAAGTGCTCGAACTCAAACGCGGCATGACACGTGAAGAAGCTTGGCACGAAGCGATAGAACTGCTCAACCTCACAGGCATCCCTGAGCCGGTTCGCCGTGCCAGTGCCTATCCGCACCAGCTCTCCGGAGGTCAACGCCAACGCGTGATGATTGCCATGGCTTTGGCTTGCCGTCCGCGCTTGTTGGTGGCCGATGAACCAACCACGGCGTTGGATGTGTCGCTGCGTGCCCAAATTTTGGATTTGCTCAATGACTTGCAAAAGCGCTTTGGCATGGCCGTGCTGCTCATCACGCATGACTTGAACACTGTGCGCCGCTTTGCGGACCAAGTCTTGGTCATGGAAAAAGGGGTGGTGGTGGAGTCGGGAGCAGTGGAGGTCGTTTTGACCTCACCAACGCATCCCTACACGCAAAAGTTGATTGACAGCCAGCCGCCGCGCCTTGTGGTGGAGGCTGACAGTCAGGCGCCCATCGTGATGCAGGCCAAGGGTTTGCGTGTGAGCTATCCCATTCGCCGTTCGGGTTGGAAGGGTTGGTTCAAAGGGGGGCGCTTTGTGGCTGTGCAAGCTGCTAGCTTTGGCCTGCGCGCTGGTCAAACCTTGGGGGTGATTGGCGAGTCGGGCTCTGGCAAGACAACCTTAGCCCTAGCTGCGCTCGGCTTGATGCCCTCTGAAGGGACGCTCACCGTTGATGGCATCGCGTGGCAAGGCAAGGCTGCGCAAGATTTGCCTTTGCGTCGCAAGGTGCAGGTGGTGTTTCAAGATCCGTTTTCATCGTTGTCGCCCCGCATGAATGTGCAAGAGTTGGTGTCTGAGGGCTTGACCCTGCATGCACCTGAACTGGACGATCTGGGCAGGCTTCGCCGCATTTTGGTGACCTTGGCCGCGGTAGGTTTGACAGAAACTGAGTTCCCGGGCCTGTTGCAGCGCTACCCGCATGAGTTTTCAGGTGGCCAGCGCCAGCGCTTGGCGATTGCCCGAGCCTTGGTGATTGAGCCGCAGGTTCTGGTTTTGGATGAGCCGACCAGCGCCTTGGATGCCACCACCCAGTTACAGGTGCTGCAGCTCTTGCAAAAGCTTCAACGCGAGCGGGGCTTGAGCTATTTGCTCATCACCCATGATGTGTCGGTTATCCGAGCCATGGCCCACCATGTCATGGTTATGCAGGCAGGCAAGGTGGTGGAGGCTGGCACGTTTGCGCAAGTGTTGAACAATCCGCAGGCCCCTTACACCAAGATTTTGGTAGGGGCCGCTGCCTAAAAAGACCATTTATCCTTTGATAATCAAGCATTTAGGCGCTACAATATGCGCTTCACGACCAAACGGGCGGGTAATTACCGCTCGTTTTTTTTGGTCGTTTGTTTTTTGAACATGTAATTTAAAGGCTATTCGTCGACGTGAGTTTGCAGCAAACAGTAGAACAAACAGTGACCGGTTTAGGTTACGACCTGGTAGAGATTGAACGCTCCGCCGGGGGGCTCTTGCGCATCACGATTGATATGCCTTGGTCGGCTGACGCCCCAGTGCAACCCATCAACGTGGAAGATTGCGAGCGCGTGACCCGCCAATTGCAATTTGCATTGGAAGTGGATGGCGCTGAATACGCGCGCTTAGAGGTGTCGTCGCCCGGTATTGATCGCCCCTTACGTCATCAAGCCGATTTCGAACGATTTGTGGGCGAAGAGGTCGACCTCACGCTCAAAGCCCCCATTGGCGAAGCAGCGGGCGGCCAGGTAGCACCGAACCGCAAAAAATTCCGTGGCACCTTAGAGCGCACCGACGACGGTGCAGGCTGGCAAATCACCTGGCGTGATGAAGTCAAGGCCAAACCTGGTCAAAAAGTCAGCCCCAAAAGATTAGCCGAAATGCCAGTGCACGCACTGGGTTTCACGCTGGACGAGCTGCGAGAAGCACGTCTGGCTCCGATTGTGGATTTCAAGGGCAAAAAGCCCCGTTGAACATAGGTAAGAGAAGGAGTAACCGATCATGAACCGCGAAATGTTGATGTTGGTCGAGGCAATCTCGCGCGAGAAAAACGTCGAGCGCGATGTGGTGTTTGGCGCCGTCGAGTTGGCGCTGGCCCAAGCCACCAAGAAGTTGTACGAAGGCGAAGTAGACATTCGCGTGGCGATGAACCGCGACACGGGCGAGTACGAAACCTTCCGTCGTTGGTTGGTGGTGCCTGACGAAGCCGGTTTGCAAAACCCAGAAGCCGAAGAAATGTTGATGGATGCCCGCGAGCGCGTGGCCGACGTCGAAGAAGGCGAATACATCGAAGAGGGCGTCGAGTCCTTGCCCATCGGCCGTATCGGCGCGATGGCTGCTAAGCAAGTGATCTTGCAAAAGATTCGTGACGCTGAGCGCGAAATGTTGTTGAACGACTTCATGTCACGCGGCGACAAAATCTTTGTCGGTACTGTGAAGCGCATGGACAAGGGCGACCTCATTGTTGAATCCGGTCGCGTGGAAGGCCGCTTGCGCCGCAGCGAAATGATTCCTAAGGAAAACTTCCGCAGTGGTGACCGTGTGCGCGCCATGATCATGGACGTGGACCTCACTTTGCGCGGTGCGCCCATCATCTTGTCGCGTTCTGCGCCTGAATTCATGGTCGAGTTGTTCCGCCACGAAGTGCCAGAAATCGAACAAGGCATGTTGGAAATCAAATCATGTGCCCGTGACGCAGGTTCACGCGCCAAGATCGCTGTCATCTCTCACGACAAACGCGTGGACCCTATCGGTACTTGCGTGGGCGTGCGTGGCACCCGCGTGAATGCTGTGACCACCGAGCTCGCAGGCGAGCGCGTGGACATCGTGTTGTGGAGCGAAGATCCAGCCCAGTTCGTGATCGGTGCTTTGGCGCCAGCCAATGTCAGCTCCATCGTGGTGGACGAAGAGCGTCACGCCATGGATGTGGTGGTGGACGAAGAGAACCTCGCCATCGCCATCGGTCGCGGCGGCCAAAACGTGCGTTTGGCAGCTGAATTGACCGGTTGGAAAATCAACATCATGGATGCGGCTGAGTCTGCGCAAAAACAAGCCGACGAAACACACAGCGTCCGCGAATTGTTCATGGCCAAGTTGGACGTGGACCAAGAAGTGGCCGACATCTTGATCGAAGAAGGTTTCACCAGCCTCGAAGAAGTGGCCTACGTGCCCTTGCAAGAGATGTTGGAAATCGAAAGCTTTGATGAAGACACCATCAATGAGTTGCGCACACGTGCCAAGGATGCGCTGCTCACCCTAGAAATTGCACGCGAAGAGAGCGTCGAAGAAGTTTCGCAAGATTTGCGCGACCTCGAAGGATTGAATGCGGAGTTCTTGCCCAAGTTGGCTGAGAGCGGCGTACACACCCGTGACGATTTGGCCGACTTGGCCGTAGACGAGCTCACAGCCATCACTGGCCAAAGCGAAGAAGAGGCCAAAGCCCTGATCTTGAAGGCACGTGAACATTGGTTCACGGGTCAAGAGTAATGGTCATGGCGAGGAAGATCAGATATGTCCAGTACGACCGTAGCCGAGTTTGCCAGCGAACTCAAAAAACCAACCGACACCCTGCTTGATCAACTCAAGGCAGCCGGTGTCGCCAAATCTTCGTCCAGCGATGTGCTGACCGAAGGCGACAAACAAAAGCTCTTGAGCCATTTGCAAGCCAGTCACGGCACCGCATCGCCTGAGCGCAAAAAAATCACCTTGGTCAAGAAATCGACCACCGAGATCAAACAGGCTGATGCCACTGGCAAAGCACGCACCATTCAAGTGGAAGTGCGCAAAAAACGCACCTTCGTCAAACGTGACGAAGACGAAGTCACTGAAGTGCAAGCTGCACCCGCAGTGGCTGAGGCGCCTGCCGCACCTGCGATCGACCATGCAGAGTTGGCTCGCCGTGAAGAAGAAGCACGTCGCCAAGCTGAGCTGATCCGTCGCCAAGAAGAAGAGTTGGCTGAGAAACGTCGCCTGCGCGAAGAGCAAGAAGCCAAAGAGCAAGCCAAGGCCGAAGCTGCCAAAGCCAAGGCACAAGCCGAAGCCGCTGTGGTGGCTGAGTCTGCTGCGCCTGAAGTCAAAGCCGAACCCGCAGAACCTGTGGTCGATGTCAAAGCCCAAGCGGCTGAAGCTGCGCGTGTGGAAGCCGCAGCGGCTTCTAAAGCCCGCGCTGACGAAGACACTGCCCGTGCTGCTGATTTGGACAGCCGTCGTCGCAAAGCTTTGGCTGAAGCCGAAGCCATTCGCTTGATGATGAGCACGCCACAAAAGACCATGGTGGCGAAAAAGCCTGAGCCAACGCCAGACCCCAAAGCCATCAAAGGGACTTTGCACAAACCCGCAGGCACACCCGGCGCCCGTCCTGGTGCACCTGCAGCAGCTGGTACAGCTGCGCCTGGCAATAAAGAAGTCAAGAGCGCCAAGCTGTCTTCGAGCTGGGCTGATGAACAAGCCAAAAAGAAAGCCATCAAAACACGCGGTGATGCGAGTGGTGGCGTGGGCCGCAACAGCTGGCGTGGAGGCCCCAAAGGCCGACGTGATCGCGACCGTGACGATGACCGTGCGCCACAAGCACCGGTCGAAGCACGCGTGCTTGAAGTGCACGTGCCCGAAACCATCACCGTGGGCGAGTTGGCCCACAAGATGGCGGTCAAAGCCTCTGAGGTCATCAAGCAGTTGATGAAGCTCGGCCAAATGGCCACCATCAACCAGCCTTTGGACCAAGACACAGCCATGATCGTGGTGGAAGAAATGGGCCACAAGGCGGTGATTGCTGCACTGGACGATCCAGAAGCCTTTACAGAAGAAGAAGCATCTGGTCACCAAGCCGAAGCTGTGACACGCGCCCCTGTGGTAACGGTCATGGGCCACGTGGACCACGGTAAAACCTCGTTGCTGGACTACATCCGTCGCGCCAAAGTCGCGTCGGGCGAAGCCGGCGGCATTACCCAACACATTGGTGCTTACCACGTGGAAACACCACGCGGCATGATCTCCTTCTTGGACACGCCCGGTCACGAGGCCTTCACGGCCATGCGTGCACGCGGTGCCAAAGCTACCGACATCGTCATCTTGGTGGTGGCGGCGGACGACGGCGTGATGCCACAAACCAAAGAAGCCATCAAGCATGCGAAAGCTGCTGGTGTACCAATCGTTGTCGCGGTCAACAAGATCGACAAACCCGGTGCCAACCCAGAGCGCGTCAAAGGCGAACTGGTGGCTGAAGAAGTGGTGCCTGAAGAGTTCGGTGGTGATTCACCGTTCTGTGAAGTCTCCGCCAAAACCGGCGCAGGCATTGACGAGTTGCTGGAGCAAGTGCTCTTGCAAGCCGAAGTGCTCGAACTCAAAGCACCTGTCGACGCCATGGCCAAAGGCTTGGTGATCGAAGCGCGTTTGGACAAAGGTCGCGGTCCTGTGGCCACGGTGCTGGTTCAGTCCGGTACGCTCAATGTGGGCGATGTTGTCTTGGGCGGTCAAACCTATGGCCGCGTGCGCGCCATGTTGGACGAGAACGGCAAGCCGATCAAATCGGCAGGCCCATCCATTCCAGTCGAGATCCAAGGTCTCACCGAAGTGCCACAAGCAGGCGACGAATTCATGGTCATGACCGACGAGCGTCGTGCTCGCGAAATCGCCACCTACCGTGCAGGCAAGGTGCGCAACACCAAGCTGGCCAAACAACAAGCGTCGAAGCTGGAGAACATGTTCTCCGACATGACGTCTGGTGAAGTCAAGCTGTTGCCCATCATCGTCAAAGCCGACGTGCAAGGTTCGCAAGAAGCTTTGGCAGCCTCGCTGCTCAAGTTGTCGACTGCAGAAGTCAAAGTTCAGTTGGTGTACGCCGCAGTGGGCGGCATCAGCGAGAGCGATGTCAACTTGTCAATCGCTTCTAAGGCCGTGATCATTGGTTTCAACACCCGTGCCGATGCCGGCGCGCGTAAGTTGGCCGAGAGCAATGGCGTGGACATCCGCTACTACAACATCATTTATGACGCTGTGGACGAGCTCAAAGCCGCGATGTCCGGCATGCTCACGCCCGACAAGAAAGAAGAAGTCATCGGTACTGCCGAGATTCGCCAAGTGCTGCGCGTCAGCAAGATTGGTGCGATCGCGGGTTGTATGGTCACCTCCGGTGTGGTGCGTCGCAACGCGAAGTTGCGTTTGTTGCGCAACAACGTGGTGGTCTTCACCGGCGAACTCGACAGCTTGAAGCGTTTCAAAGACGACGCCAAAGAAGTCAAAGAAAACTTCGAGTGCGGTTTGACCATCAAGAACTACAACGACATCGTCGAAGGCGATGTGTTGGAATTCTTCGAAATCAAAGAGGTGGCACGTACGCTGTAAAGCGTCAGTGCAATGAGACATGGCACGTAAACCGAGCAGCACCCCCAATCGCAGCTACCAAGTGGCCGACCAGATCCAACGTGATCTGGCTGAGTTGATCGCGCGTGAGTTGAAAGACCCACGCGTGGGCATGGTCACGCTGCAAGGCGTGGAAGTGACGCCCGATTACGCCCATGCCAAAGTGCATTTCAGCGTGTTGAATGGTGACCCTGTGAAAACAGGCGAGGGCTTGAACCAAGCCGCAGGTTTTCTGCGCAATGGCTTGTTCAAGCGCTTGCACATCCACACCGTGCCTACCTTGCACTTTGTGTATGACCGCACGCCTGAGCGCGCCTCAGACATGAACGCCTTGATTGCCAAGGCAGTCGCTTCCAAAGCGAAGGACGACTGAGCATGAATGCGCCCCGTACCAGGGTGCAGCGTCGCCCTGTACACGGGGTGCTGTTGCTAGACAAACCCATTGGCCTCTCCAGTAATGATGCTTTGCAAAAGGCCAAGTGGTTGTTGCGTGCAGAAAAAGCGGGCCACACGGGTACGTTAGACCCCTTGGCCACCGGTGTATTGCCTTTGTGTTTTGGCGCGGCCACCAAATTCAGTCAACTCCATTTGGATGCTGACAAAACCTACGAAACCACTGTGCGTTTGGGTGTCAAAACCAGCACGGCGGATGCCGAAGGTGAGGTGCTTGAACAACGCCCCGTCACATGTACCGTGGGTCAGGTGGTGGAAGTGTTGGACCGTTTCATGGGCCCGATCACGCAGGTGCCGCCCATGTACAGCGCCTTGAAAAAAGACGGCAAAGCCTTATATGAATATGCCCGCGCAGGCGAGACGGTCGAGCGCGAACCTCGCCACGTGGTGATCCACGATTTAGAGCTGCTGGAAATGCAGCTCACGGGCGATGCGCCATTTTTGCGTTTGCGCGTGATGTGTAGCAAAGGCACTTACATCCGCACTTTGGGTGAAGATATTGCCGAAGCTTTGGGCTGTGGTGGTCATTTGAGCGCTTTGCGCCGTGTGGCCACGGGACCTTTCACTGAATCAGATTGCGTGACGCTGGAAGAGTTGACGGCCATGAACGAGCCCCTACGCGAAGCGCGTTTGATGCCTGTGGAATGTCTGTTGTCAGATCACACCGTTGTCAAGTTGGATGCTGAAAATGCAGGACGTTTTTTGAGCGGCGTGCGTCGTCGCGGTACCTGGCCTGATCACGACCGTGTACGTGTGTTTGGAGATAACCCACCGGCTTTGTTGGGCAGTGCCCATGTCAAAGCAGGAGAACTGATTCCGGGACGATTGTTGAGTCCCCTTGAAATTCAACAAATTTTGGAAAGATCGCCTGTCAACCAGCCCTTGCTGGCCCAGCAGGCATAAAGGAAGAGAGAAGCATGAGTAAGCAAATTCGCAACATCGCCATCATCGCCCACGTTGACCACGGTAAAACCACCATGGTTGACCAATTGCTGCGTCAATCTGGCACCTTCGCTGACCACGAAAAAGTGGTCGACACCGTGATGGACAACAACGCCATCGAACGCGAGCGTGGCATCACCATCTTGGCGAAAAACTGCGCCGTGAGCTGGGAAGGTACACACATCAACATCGTTGACACCCCTGGTCACGCGGACTTCGGTGGCGAAGTGGAACGTGCCTTGTCCATGGTGGACGGCGTGGTCTTGTTGATCGATGCGCAAGAAGGCCCCATGCCTCAAACACGTTTCGTGACCAAGAAAGCTTTGGCTTTGGGCTTGAAGCCCATCGTCGTTGTGAACAAAGTGGACAAGCCCGGTGCGAACCCAGACAAAGTGGTGAACGCCGCTTTTGACTTGTTCGACAAACTCGGTGCCACCGACGAACAACTCGACTTCCCCGTGGTGTATGCCTCTGGTATCAACGGCTGGACTTCTTTGGAAGAAGGCGCACCCGGTGAGCAGTGGGGCCCAGACATGTCGGCCTTGTTCAACACCGTGTTGAAGCATGTGCCACCTCAACAAGGTGACCCAGCTGCACCGTTGCAATTGCAAATTTCTGCGCTGGACTTCTCCACATTCGTGGGTCGTATTGGCGTGGGCCGTATCAGCCAAGGTACCGTCAAGCCCATGATGGATGTGCTCGTGATGGAAGGCCCAGATGGCAACGCCGTCAAAGGTCGTGTCAACCAAGTGTTGAAGTTCCAAGGTTTGGACCGCGTGCAAGTGACCGAAGCAGGCCCTGGCGACATCGTGTTGATCAACGGTATTGCTGACCTGAACATCGGTGTGACCGTGACCGACCCAAGCAACCCAGCCCCGTTGCCCATGCTCAAGATTGATGAGCCAACATTGACCATGAACTTCTGCGTGAACACCAGCCCCTTGGCTGGCCGTGAAGGCAAGTACGTGACCAGCCGTCAGCTGTGGGACCGTTTGCAAAAAGAACTGCAACACAACGTGGCTTTGCGCGTCAAAGAAACCGACGAAGAAGGCGTGTTTGACGTCGCTGGTCGCGGTGAATTGCACTTGACCATTTTGTTGGAAAACATGCGCCGCGAAGGCTACGAATTGGCTGTGTCTAAGCCACGCGTGGTGTTCCGTGACATCGACGGTGTGCGTCATGAGCCTATCGAATTGGTGACCGCCGACATCGAAGAAACCCATCAAGGCGGCGTCATGCAAGCCTTGGGCGAGCGCAAAGGCGAACTCGTGAACATGGAACCCGATGGCCGTGGTCGCGTGCGTTTGGAATACCGCATTCCCGCCCGTGGTTTGATTGGTTTCACCAACGAATTCTTGAACTTGACCCGTGGTTCCGGTTTGATCTCCAACATCTTCGACAGCTACGAGCCACACAAAGGTGACATCGGTGGCCGTAAGAACGGTGTGTTGATCTCCATGGACGACGGTGAAATCTTCACTTACGCCTTGGGTAAGTTGGATGACCGTGGCCGTATGTTCGTCAAGGCGAACGACCCTGTTTACGAAGGCATGATTGTGGGTATCCACAGCCGTGACAACGACTTGGTGGTGAACGCCACACGTACCAAACAGCTGACCAACTTCCGCGTGTCTGGCAAAGAAGACGCGGTGAAGATCACGCCTCCGATTGACCTCACACTCGAATACGGTGTTGAATTCATCGAAGACGACGAGTTGGTGGAAATCACGCCTAAGAGCGTGCGTCTGCGCAAGCGCTTCTTGAAAGAGCACGAGCGCAAGCGCAACAAGTAATTCACTTGTGTGAACAAAAAAGCCGAGGTTTGCGCCTCGGCTTTTTTTATGTGTCGCGTGCGTGCATGTGGCTTATCAATCGTGTCTTTGAATTGAAGAAAATATGCGCCAACCATTTGAACAAGGAGTCACCATGTCCACGTACACCGCCGATGTTCACGCTGAGCGTGTGGGTCATTTGGGCTTGATCACGCTCAATCGTCCCAGAGCTCTGAATGCGCTCTCGCTAGCCATGGTGCGCGAGCTCAACCACGTGTTGCAGCAGTGGCAAGACGATGCGCAGGTGAGGGCGGTGGTGGTGCGTGGCAGCAACAAAGAAGGTCCCTTCGGTGCGTTCTGTGCAGGCGGTGACATTCGCTACTTTCACCAAGCCGCGCTGGGTGGTGATGTGACGCTGGAAGACTTCTTCACCGAGGAATACAGCCTCAACCATCTGATTCAAAACTACCCCAAGCCCTACATTGCTTTGATGGACGGCATTGTCATGGGCGGTGGCATGGGCATCAGCCAAGGCGCTGCGTTGCGCGTGGTGACCGAGCGAACCAAGATGGCCATGCCAGAGACGCACATCGGTTTGTTCCCAGATGTGGGCGGTGGCTATTTCTTAAGCCGTTGCCACGGGCTTGCATGTCCCGCCTACATGGGTGAATACTTGGCACTCACGGGCTATGTGTTGCGCGGCGGTGAATCGTTGCACGTGGGCTTGGCCGATGTGTGCGTGGATTCCTCCGCATTGCCTGCGCTGTGGGATGGCTTGTGTCAGCAAGACTGGGCCAGTGGTGACGCTGTGCTGGCTTGGTTGCGCGCGCAAAGCAAGACCACGACAGAGCAAGCCTTGGCTCAAACGCCAGCGTGGCAACACGCGTCCATCGATCAGGTGTTTGGCTTGGCCACAGTTGCAGCGATAGAGCAAGCCTTGCAAGGCACCGATGAATGGTCGGTGCATACCTTGAAGGCCTTGCACCATCAATCACCCTTGATGTTGTGTGTCACGCTCGAGCAAATTCGCCGTGGTCGCCACATGACACTGGCTGAAGACTTGCGCATGGAGCGCGACTTGGTGCGCCATTGTTTTCAGACCGACCACCTGTCACGCCGTGGCGTGAGCAGCGAAACGGTGGAGGGCATTCGTGCGTTGGCGGTGGACAAAGACCATACGCCGAAGTGGCAACCTGCGCGCATTGCCGATGTCACACCTGAGATGGTGCTGCCATTTTTTGAAAGTCCTTGGTCTGCGTCAGCACACCCGTTGCGTCATTTGAGCTAAGGCTTACACCGTTCACACAAACGGCGTAGCCATTCATCTGGATTTAACGCGGCAGCGTGTGCAGCGGAATGTCTTTGCTGCTGGCCAGTTTGTCGAGTTGTGCGCGTGTTTGCGAGAGCAAGAACTTGGCAATCGCTTCATGCGTGCTGCGCTTGTGCATTTGCGTGGCAGCTTGTTTGGGCAAACCAGCGGCCTCGCACAAACGCACGGCAAAGTGGGGCTCTAATGCTGCCAAGGCCACGCGCCCGTTTTTGCAGGGGTAGACCTTGTAACCTGCGTGCGCACCACCCACATCGCCACTAGGAACCGTGAGGCCCCATGCCCGTGGCAAGGCAAGGTAAGTAGAGGCATCGCACAACGCGACTTCGTGAAACACACCTTTGCCTTGCGTGCGGCCAGGACGTTGACGTAACAGCAAGGCTTGCAACACGGCTTCGGTTGCAAACAAAGAGCCGCCCATGTCGGCATATAGGCTCGCAGGCATTTCAAGGCCGTTCACCAAACCGCTGTCCGCTTGGTAAGTCAAGTCGTGGCCGGCTTCTTCGGCACGCTCACCTGGCGCACCCACGATGCTCACCACGCACAGGGCGGGGTAGCGTTTGTGCAAGTTTTTCCAAGCCAAGCCCAGCTTGACCAAGGCCGAAGGACGGAAAGAGGTGATCAGCACATCGGTGTGCGCCAATTGCTTGTGCAACGCGGCTTGACCTCGATCAGATTTCAAATCGGCTTGCAACACCTTCAAGCCTTGGTGCATCACCTCGTAGGCGGCAGGCTTGTAGATGCCCATAGGGTCTGCCGTACTCATGCCCGCAGGTGCGAGGGGCTCGAGCTTGGTGCACTTGGCACCCATGGCCTGCAGCCGCATCACTGCGGCTGGGCCTGGTAGGTTCAAAGCGAGGGTGAGAACGCGCACCCCTTTGAGGGGCGCGGCAGAAGATGATGTGTGATGTGCAGCTGTCATGCACCCATTATCGGGCGGCGACGGGGTCCACACCGGTTTGGCGAATCGTCTCAACGACTGCAGGGGATTGGAAGAATTTAATCAACTGTTTGGCTGTGTCTTGCTCGGTGGAACCTTCGACCAAACCTGCTGAGAAAAAGATGGTTTGCTGCACAGATTCGGGCAAAGTGCCAATGAAGTCCAGTTCTTTGAAATAAATCAACTCGCTTACCTGTTGAAAGCCCAACTCGGCATCGCCGCGTGCCACGACTGCGCCCACGCGTTCGCTCATGATCTTCTTGGCCGTGTCCTTGAGTTGCTCTGCCACACCGAGTTTGGGGAACAACTCAGTTGACAAATACGTGCCACTGGCACTGGCTGAGTAGGCGATCGACTTGGCATTGAGCAAGGTTTGCTTCAAGGCTTCTACGGTGCTGATGTCTGGCTTGGGTGTGCCTTTGCGGACGGCTGCGCCAATTTGTGAACGCACCAAGTCCACGCGGCTGCCTTTGATGACATTGCCGTTTTTAATCAAGGCTTCCAAGCCGCCATCTGACAAGATGACCAAGTCAAACTTCTCACCCCGTGAGAAACGTGTGGGAATGGAGTCAGGGGCGTTGCCCACCGAGGCGCCAAATGAGCTGATGACTTTGTGGCCGGTTTGTTTTTCAAACTCAGGCACGAGCTTTTTGTAGGCTTCGGTGAATGCACCTGAGGTGATGACGCGAATCTCGGCGGCTTGCGCCACTTGCGATGCGGCAAGGAATACGCCAAGGCCAACCAGCAATAGGCGGCGGGTGATGTTGTGAGGTGTGAATGTCATGTGTTGTCTCCGTTAGTTATCTATTTACTCGCCCGTGATTTTGCGTTCGCGAATCACACGGCCCCATGTGGCTGATTCTTTCGCGATGTATTTCGCCAATTCATCGCGTGTACCGGGCTGAGGTGTGAGGCCGTGGCTGTTGAGCTGGTCCACCACATCAGGCGACTTCAGCACTTTGACCAACTCTGTGTTCCAGCGGTCCATGATGGGCGCAGGTACTTTGGAGGACGCGACAAACGCATACCAATTGGTTGCGCTGAAGCCGGGGTAGCCAGATTCGGCGATGGTCGGAATCTTCGGCAATTGCTTCAGGCGTTGTGCGCCTGTGCTGGCCAAGGGAATGAGTTTTCCGTTGTCGATGTAGGCCTGCGAGGTGGAGTAGGTGGAGAAGTAGGCGGCTACGCGGCCACCTAACAAGTCTTGCAAGGCTGGTGCGCCGCCTTTGTAGGGCACGTGCACAGTGTCAATACCGGCCATGTCGTCTAGTAATTCACCTGCGAGGTGAGAGGCTGAGCCTGGGCCTGTCGAGGCGTAATCGAGTTTCTTTGGATTCTTCTTGGCGTAAGCGATGTACTCAGCAAAGGTCTTGATGCCTGTGCCTGCATGCACCACCAACACGTTGGGAAAGTTCACGCCCATGGTGATGGGGGAGAGGTCTTTCACGGGGTCATAGGGCAACTTCATCATGTGCGGTGCAATGGTGAGTGGGCCCACAGAGCCAAACAAAATTGTGCTGCCGTCTGTTGGTCCATTGGCTGCAAACTGGTGGGCAATGTTGCCACCCGCACCGCCTCGGTTGTCAATCACCACAGCGGCGCCAATGTTCTCGCCGAGTTTCTTCGCGATGATGCGAGCAGCGGTGTCTGCCGCACCGCCTGCGGCAAAGCCCACCACCATGGTGATGGTTTTCTTCGGTGGAAACTCTTGGGCTTGCGCCGTGAGGGCTGAGAAACCAAGCGCCAGCAAGGCGCAGGTGTTCATAAAGTTACGTTTGTTCATGGTTGTCCTTTTCAAGTTATTCGCTGCCCACACCGATGGGATTGGGTTGTCGTTTTTCTACGGCAAAGCGCAGCAAGGCTGCTGTTCTAAAAATACCGTGTGCAAATTTGCCGTAGGGCAGGGTGGCAAACAAGGCCATCACCACACCCAAATGAATCGCCAGCAAAGCAGGCAATGCCATACTGCCGCGGCCCAGCCACAAGGCCAAGCCGCTCAAGCTGATGAAAAACAGCAAGGCAATGAAGCCCAAGTCCATCGGTTTTTGCGCAGCATCTCCATGCATGGAGTGGCGTTGCATATTCAGCTTGAACAAACCTGCGGTGCCAAGCAGCAAGCTCACACCGCCAATGACACCGAGCACTTTGGGTAAGCTTGGCAGGTCATAAGGTGCCACCCAACCGAAGGCGAAGTGATACACCGTGGCCAAACTGGTCGCTGCAAAACACAGCATGAAGCCATAGAAAGTGAGGTGATGTGCGCGACGACGCGAGAGCGTGAACGCATCGTCCTCGTTGTTGCAACCCTCGCCGTGGCCACCATCTAAGTACTTCAAGCGCAACACATCGTGCGTGGCTTCGCTAGCAGCAGGTGGCGAGAGCGCAGCGCCGCTGGTGGCAGGTGTAATGTCACGCCAAAAGCGTCGCACACCAAGTGCCAGTGCCAGCGCCGCAAACAAGAACACGGGTGCAAACAAACTCACCAGCAGGTTGTGCGGAAACAAGTTGTAAAAGTTACCACCCAAATTGCCAGCCCACAAAGTGCCATTCATCTGCAAGGCCAACAACAAGAACAGCGACAAACCAGCAGCCAACGCCAAAGACAAGGTCAGTCCATTGCGTTTGTAGAGCGCGCCCAAGGCCGGCGGCCATGCGTAGTCGGCATAGGTTTGGCCGCGCACTTGCGCCATGGCTTGGGGCACGTTCACCGCAAACTCGTGCGGCGGTGCGTATTGGCAGGCATGCAAACAGGCGCCGCAGTTGTGGCACAAGTTGGCGAGGTAATGGATGTCGGCTTTGCCAAATTCCAAGCGTCGCGTCATCGCGGGGAACATGGCGCAAAAGCCTTCGCAGTAGCGGCAAGCATTGCAAATTTGCAGCTGTCGCGCCACTTCGGTTTCAGGCGCAGACAGCACGACTTCGCCATTGGCTAAGGCGCGGGCATCGCGGGTGAGGGCATCAAGCGTTTGCATGTGTGGCCTCCTTGCTTGTCAAGGCTGCTTGAGCGGCTTGTGTGCCCGCTATGCGGCCAAACGCTGTGCCAATCGACATGCCCACACCGGCGGTGTAGCCCTTGCCGAGCACATTGCCAGACATCATTTCGCCAGCGACAAACAGGTTGTCGCTGGGCACATCGTTGAAGCGTACAGCCGCTGTTTCATCGGTCTTGAGGCCTAAGTAGGTGAAGGTGATGCCGGGGCGCAAGGCGTAGCCGTAGAACGGGCCGGTATCAATCGGTCGCGCCCAGTGTGTTTTGGCGGGGTTCACGCCCTCAGTGTGGCAGTCATCCAAACTGGTGTGGTCAAACGTGCCGACGCGACACGCATGGTTGTAGTCGTTGAGGGTTTGCATGAAGGTGTCTACTGGCAAGCCGAGTTTTTGTGCGAGCTCGGGCAAGGTGTTGGCTTGCACACCGGGGAAGACGGGGGGCATGAAGCGCCCAATGGCTTTGGCGTCAATGATGGAGTAGCCAATTTGGCCTGGCTGTTGTGCCACCAAGCGGCCCCAAATGGCGTAGCGCTTGGGCCAGAAATCTTCGCCTTCGTCATAGAAACGTTGGCCGTCACGGTTGACCACCACGCCGAGCGACACGCAGTCAATGCGGGTGCAAATGCCGCCGTCATACAAAGGGGCGCGTGCATCAATCGCCACCATGTGGGCTTGTGTAGGGTCGCCAATGCGGTCTGCACCGTGTGCCAGCATGTGTTTGAGCAACACGCCTTGGTTGAATTGGGTGCCGCGGATCAGGAAGTTGTCTGCAGGCCATTCGCCACGCTCGTTTTGTCCCCAGGCTTCGCGCAACCATTCGCGGTTGGACTCGAAGCCGCCAGCTGCCAGCACGCAGGCTTTGGCGGTGATGCGTTCGTTGCCCACATAGGCTGCGACGAAGCGGCCATCTTCAATCTCGAGTTTGTCGACAGGGGCGTTGTAGCGGATCTGTACGCCGAGCTTTTCAGCGCTACGGTAATACGCATTCACCAAGGCTTTGCCGCCCCCCATGAAAAACGCATTGGTGCGGGCCACATGCAAAGCGCCAGAGAGTGGCGGTTGAAAGTGCACACCATGCTTGCGCATCCAATCGCGGCAGGTAGAGGAGGCGCGGATGACCAAGCGGGCTAGTTTTTCGCTGGTGATGCCACCGGTGACTTTGAGCAAGTCTTGCCAATACTCTTCTTCAGGGTAGGCCTCGACCAGCACATCTTGCGGTGCATCGTGCATGCAACGCAGGTTGCGGGTGTGGCCAGAGTTGCCGCCACGCCATTCGCGTGGCGCGGATTCCAGCATCAAGACGGAGGCACCAGCTTCCGCTGCCATCAGGGCGGCGCAAAGAGCGGCGTTGCCGCCGCCAATGACCAACACATCTGGCTGTTTTGTACTTACTTGGGTTGTCATGCCCGAGAGTGTCGGGCATCACGGTTATGTTGAGAAGTGAAATATCTGATGCGATTATTTCGATTTACGCATTAATTGTGCTTTCGAAGCTTTGGGCTTGAGGTGCGCTTTTTGAATCAGCTCGTAGAAGGCGTGGGCCGCAGGTGAGAGGCTGGTGTTTTTGTGGCGCAGCAAAGCCACCTTGCGTTTCACCACAGGGCCAGTCAAGGTGATTTTTCGCACATGTGCGCGGTCGCCGTCTAGCAAGGTGGACGAGGGCAAGATGGCGCAGCCCACACCGGCAGCGACCAGATTGATGGCTGTGGCATGGTGTTGGACTTCGTAATTGCCGTTGAGTCGAATGCCGTGCTTGGCCAGTTGGTAGTCCATGAACACCCGCGTGGCCATGAAGTTGCTCACCACAATCAAGTCAGCTTCGCGCATATCGGCCCAAGTGACGGCGTCTTTGCCTTGGAGTGGGTGCGTGTCACGGCAGATGAATACCAGAGGGTCATCAAATAGAGGTGTTTCGATCAAATCTGGGTGCGTTTCCCCATTCACAGCGATGCCAATCTCTGCTTGGTGGTTGAGCACGGCTTGGCGTACCTCGTAAGAGGCCGCATCTAGTAAGCGAATGCGGTTGCCTGGGCAAACATCGGCATATTGGCGAATGAGTTGAGGCAGCATGTGGGCTGCCATACTGGGTACACAAGCGAGGGTGAAGTTACCTTTGGCGTGCTGCGACATGTCTTTGAGACGCCCCACGGCGGAGGTCATCTCATTCACGATGGCACGAGCTTGGGGTAAAAAGTCGCGGCCAACAGCGGTCATCTCGACGCGCCGTGTGGTGCGGTCAAGTAGTTTTAAGCCCAAATAGGCTTCGAGTTTTTGCACGCGGCGCGTCAGTGCGGTCTGCGTGATGTGCAGTTGGTCTGCGGCCTTGTTGAAGCCACCGAGCTCTGCTGTCACCACGAAGGCTTGGATACCATCAAAATCAATTTTCACGGCTCAATTGTGAATGAATGCGGTCTGTAGATTTTCGTGAGGGTAGATTTGGAAAAGGGGCAATTTGCGGGTTACAATGGCTGCTTCGGGGCGTAGCGCAGCCTGGTAGCGCATCTGGTTTGGGACCAGAGGGTCGTAGGTTCGAATCCTATCGCCCCGACCATCAAAGTAAAAAAGGCCTCGTTTTTCGAGGCCTTTTTTCATTTCTGTCCGTAGCTCAGTTGGATAGAGCAACAACCTTCTAAGTTGTGGGTCACAGGTTCGATTCCTGTCGGACAGGCCACTTTCTCAAGCGTTGCTTAGTTGAACAACCAATCCGGGTTCAATGCCACATAGCAGTGCTTTTCCCCTAAGAACTGCCCATCAGGGCTGACACAAAAGTTGGCGCGGCGAAATTTCTTTTCGTCCGTCAGCACATACGAGCGGTACACCTCTTTGCTCTTGAGGCCTGTTTTGTCTTTGGGGTGCAGCATCATCAAGCGTGTTGAGCCACATTCGCCTTTTTTGATGCAGGCTTTTTCTGCCATCTCATCCACATAAAACTCAATGTAGATGGCTCCTGGGAACTTGGTTTTAGGTTTGGCCACCTTGACCATGCAGGGCATGTCTTGTGCACGCGGCAAGCCCATGCGGTCGGCAAAGGTGTTCATCTCCGCCAACACCGTTTCGCGGTATTTGTCCTTGATCGTTTTATAGCAAACAAAGTAATCGGCATACGCATTGGTGAACACCACTGGCGTGAGCGGGCGGTTGTTCGCGTCGAGCTTGATCACGGCTGAGTCATAGACAGCACTGATGGCGGGTGGGGCTGGTTTTTTGGTGTCTTTGCCATGACCTCCGCCATGACCGCCACCATGGCCATCATCCTTTTTCTTTTCATCTTTCTTAGGAGGGGCGCCGTGACCGTCATCCTTCTTCTCTTCTTTCTTAGGAGGCGCACCATGACCATCGTCTTTTTTGCCGTGGTCGTCCTTCTTCCCGTGGTCGTCTTTAGGCTCGGGCTTGTGCGCTTCTTTCGGCTCGGCCTTGGGTAGTTCTTGGGGTTCGTCAAACTTGGGCTTCGCCACGCGCTTGTAGACGTAGCCGCTGCGTCCGACTTCACCTTCTTCTTTGATGTATTCGAATTTCGGCGCAGGCGGCTCTTCCTTGGCCGCAGGTTTTTTAGGCGGGTCATTGGCCCATGCGGGCGAGCTCAACAGGCTCGTCAAAGCAAGGGTTGCTGCAAGAAGTGTGGAAGAAGGAAAACGCATATCCCTAGAAGATCGACTGTTCAAGGGGAGGCTTTAGCCCCGCAGGCAAAAAAGCCGTTAGGGGACGGTGTAGCAAGTCGTGTCGGTAAATAACTTGCCTTTATCAGTCACGCATTGCTGAGAAATCAGCTTGCGTGACATATCTGACAAAAAGTAAGACCGATACAGCACCTTGTCTTTAGGAATCAGGCTGATGCTGCGAAACACGGGACATTGCTCGTTGCGAACGCAGGCCGTCAGGCGCTGCTGGTTCACATACAGGTGAATGTTGATGCGTCCAGGGGTCAAGCTTTTGTCTGTGCCAATGCTGACCACGCATGCATCACCTTTGACGAATGGCAGTTCAACCAGTTCGGCAAAGTAATTCATCTCCGCAACGACTAGCTCTCGAAACCAAGGTGCAACAATGCCGTTGCAATCGAAGTAGTCGAGTTTGGTGGTGTGAACCAAAATTTCTGTGTAGGGCCGATTTTTGGGGCCCAGCAACAACATCGGCTCTGCACCTGACTGTGGGGGACGGGCCAGTAAAGCGCGTGATGCTGTCGGTTTGTCTTGCGCGAGCACGCCCGTCCAAACAGACAGGAGCAAGCAGGTCAACAGGAAAAACTTCTTAAACATGGCATCTTGTGAATCGGTTGCAACAGTGACAACTTTATCAGTTTGTCATTTGAAATATGCAACATCAAGTAAAGTCATGTTTGGTCGATTTAAACCACAGAATGAAAAATAAATTTTTAGTGTTGTGTCTACTTGTGTCTGCTGCCTTGCTTGGGTGTGGCGGCGGCGGGGGCGGTGCGTCAAGCGGTGGAGGCTCTCAGCAAAATAACGGTGTGACGACAACCGTGGATGTTTTTGTTTCGGGTGCCAACAGCAGTTTGAGTTATCCCAAATTGATGGCATTCTTTGGTGCTGACTTATATGTGGTTGATGCCAGCTCAGCGACATCCCCTTCCACAGGAACAGTAGTCAAGTTCAGCAGTTCGGGTGCTCGCCAAAGTAGTATCGGTAGCTTCATTGATCCTGTCGGCATAGCTTTCTTCACCGATGGAACGACTTTTGTCACAGGACGCAAGCCAATTGCCGGGACGGGATTACTTGAGTTAAATAGATCGACTGGCGATATTACTGAACGCGTGGTTGGCATTAACCCATATGGAATAGCGGTCAACACCACAAATAATGCTGCGATTTATGTGGCCGCACCATCTGCTGGCAAGGTATATATCTACAACTCTGCATTCAGCAGCATCGGCACGGTAGGCGGTGTTTTGGTTGGAAATACGCCTACAGCACTTGCATTTGATAGTGCGCAATCGAAAATTTATGTCACTAAAAACGATGGTGGAAGCCACGGCGTAGATCAAATTGACACAACGTCTGTTTCATCTCCCGCAGTGGCATTCGCCACTTCAGCACTTTTTGATAAACCGAATGGGATCGCAGTCAGAAACTCGCCACACGAAATTTATGTTGTTAATACGGGGACAACTGAATCGCAAAGTAGTGTGTTGAAAATCTCATCGGATGGGGCGACGGTGACGACGTTTTTAAGTGCATCAAATGCTGCGCACAAATTATGTTCTCCGATTGGGGCAGCAATTAATGGTAACGATTTATATGTTGTCAATGGAAATTGCACGTCTAGTCCTAATAATGCTTATGCGCGTGCAATTTTAAAAATTGCACTCTAGGTTGTGCGACAACCTAGAGTGCCTAGCGCTTAGAAAACTGTGTGTTTCCAAACAACACTTCTTTGGCCTTGTCATCCTGCAAAGGCTTGCGTAAATCAGCCAACACTTGCACACCACGCTGGACCGCAGGTCGAGCTGCAATCAAATCAAACCAAGCTTTGAGGTGAGGGTAGTCAGCCCAATCGATGCCTTGGTTTTGCCAGCTGCGTAACCACGGAAAGATGGCAATGTCTGCAATGCTGTAGCTGTTGCCACCTATAAATTTGCTGTGCTGCAAACGTTTGTCCATCACACCGTACAAACGCTTGGCTTCGTTGGTGTAACGGTTATAAGCGTAGTCAATTTTCTCAGGTGCGTAGATGCGAAAGTGGTGTGCTTGGCCCAGCATGGGGCCCACGCCGCCCATTTGAAACATCAGCCATTGCAGCACTTCAAACTTGGCACGGTCACTCTTGGGCAAGAGCTTGCCTGTCTTGGATGCGAGGTACAACAAAATGGCGCCTGATTCAAAGAGGCTGATGGGTTTGCCATCAGGCCCGTTTGGGTCGACCAGTGCGGGGATTTTGTTGTTGGGGCTGATCTTCAAAAACTCAGGTTTGAACTGGTCCCCTTGGCCAATGTTGACAGGGTGAGCCACCCAGTCGCGTCCCAGTCGCAGACCACACTCTTCGAGCATGATGTGTACTTTGTGTCCGTTGGGCGTAGGCCATGAGTAAACGTCGATCATCTGTGTTCCTTAGCTGCCGCGTGTGATGGGCATGTCAATGTCTTGTGGCGCACTGGCAATGTGCCGCGCGAGTTCGAGTTTAGCGATGGACTGGCGATGGACCTCATCTGGGCCATCCGCCAAGCGCAGCCAGCGTTGGTTGGTATAGGCATAAGCCAGCGGGAAGTCGTCAGACACCCCCGCTGCGCCGTGGGCTTGAATGGCCCAATCAATGACCTGACTGGCCATATTGGGTGCAATCACCTTGATCATGGCAATTTCTGCGCGAGCCTCTTTGTTGCCCACGGTGTCCATCATGTAGGCTGCTTTGAGCGTGAGCAAACGCGCTTGCTCAATCATGATGCGTGCGTCTGCAATGCGCTCATGCCACACGCCTTGTGCGGACAACGGTTTGCCAAACGCCACACGGCTATTCAGACGTTTGCACATCAGCTCTAAAGCACGTTCTGCTGAACCAATCGAACGCATGCAGTGGTGAATGCGTCCTGGGCCTAAGCGGCCTTGGGCAATCTCGAACCCACGACCTTCGCCGAGCAACAGGTTTTCAACTGGCACACGCACGTTGGTGAGGGTGACTTCCATGTGGCCATGCGGCGCATCGTCGTAGCCAAATACGCTCAAGGGGCGAACCACTTTCACGCCAGGTGTGTTGGCAGGCACCACCACCATGCTTTGTTGCGCGTGCTTGGGGGCCGTGGGGTCTGTTTTGCCCATCACGATGTATACCGCACAGCGTGGGTCACCTGCGCCAGAGCTCCACCACTTGGTGCCGTTGATGACGTAGTCGTTGCCTTCGCGCACGATGCTGCATTGGATATTGGTGGCATCAGATGACGCGACAGCAGGTTCCGTCATCAAAAAAGCCGAGCGAATCTCGCCGCGTAGCAAAGGTTCTAGCCATTTCACCTTCAGGGCTTCGCTGGCATAGCGCTCAAAGGTTTCCATGTTGCCGGTGTCGGGGGCTGATGAGTTAAACACCTCGGCGGCAAACGGCACGCGACCCATGATTTCGCACAGGGGCGCGTATTCCAAATTGCTCAAGCCGTCGGGCACGCGTGGGCTGTGGGGAATGAACAAATTCCACAAACCCGCAGCACGCGCCTTGGGCTTGAGTTCTTCCACCAACTGAGTGGGGATCCATGCGTTGCCTTTGGCGCGGTTGGCGGCAATCTCTTCGAAGAAGCGCTGTTCGTTGGGGTAGATGTGCTCGTCCATGAAGGCGAGCAGTCGTTTTTGAAGACCTTTGACTTTGTCGCTGTAATCGAAGTTCATGGTGTGTTCCTTGTGTCGTTTTTCTTTTAGGCTTGTTGTGCAAATTGCCACGCCAGCTCGGCCATGGGGCGCGCACCTGCGCCGTTGGCTTTGGCTTGGTCACTAGACGCTGTTCCCGCTTCCACGCGCTTGGCAATGCCTTGCAAGATGGCCGCGATGCGAAACATGTTGTAGGCGAGGTAAAAGTTCCAGTCGGCTTTCAGGTCGGCCGGTGTGGCTAGGCCTGTTCGGTCGCAATAGCGGTGGATGTTTTCGCTCTCACTAGGAATGCCGAGTGACGCGATGTCCACACCACCAATGCCTCTGAAGGTGCCCGGTGGAATGTGCCAGCCCATGCACAAGTAGCTGAAGTCGGCCAGCGGATGGCCAAGAGTGGACAGCTCCCAATCGAGCACCGCCAACACGCGTGGCTCGGTGGGATGAAACATCAAGTTGTCTAGGCGGTAGTCGCCGTGAACGATGCTGACTTTGTTTTCGTCCTTGGCGCTCGCGGGCATGTTGGCAGGTAGCCATGCCATGAGCTTGTCCATCTCGTCGATGGGCTGGGTGACGGAGGCAAGGTATTGCTTGCTCCAACGGCCAATCTGGCGTTCAAAGTAATTGCCGGGGCGTCCATAGTTTTCAAGTCCACGCTCTGCAAACTTCACCGTGTGGAGTGCGGCGATGACGCGGTTCATTTCGTCATAAATGGCGCCGCGCTCGGCGTTGCTCATGCCAGGCAAAGTTTGGTCCCACAGCACACGCCCTGGCACAAACGCCATGACGTAAAAGGCACGACCGATGATGGATTCGTCTTCGCACAGCACATGCATTTGCGGCACGGGCACATCGGTGCCGTATAGGCCTTGCATGACCTTGAATTCGCGCTCAATGGCATGGGCCGAAGGCAGCAGTTTGGCCACGGGGCCAGGCTTTGTGCGCATCACATAGCTCTTGGCTGGAGTGATAAGTTTGTAAGTGGGGTTAGATTGCCCGCCTTGGAACATTTCTAGCGAGATAGGGCCTTCAAAGCCCGGCAGGTTGGCGCTCAGCCACGCTGCCAGTGCTGCGGTGTCTATGCGGTGTACCGCTTGCACGGGCTGGGAGGTTGGTGTGTCGTCCCGGCTCATGCATGGGCTCCTGTCAGTGGTCGGCTTCGCTGATGTGTAGCAAAGCGTCGCGGTTGCGAATCACCAAGCCACCTGGCTCGATGCGAATGGCTTCCTCGCGCTCCATGGCTTTGAGTTCTTGGTTCACACGTTGGCGTGAAGCGCCCAAGAGTTGCGCCAATTCTTCTTGCGCCAGATGCAAACCAATGCGAATTTCTTGCGCGTTGGTCAGGCTTTGCACACCATAGCTGCGTGCCAAGTGCAGCAGCTGTTTGGCCAAGCGCGAGCGCAAGGGCAGGGTGTTGAGGTCTTCCACCAGACCAAACAGTTGGCGAATGCGGCGCGCTTGCAAGCGCAGCATGGCTTCGTAGAACTCCACATGTTGGCTGAGAATTTTTTGGAAATCTGCTTTGGCCACGCACAAGATGGAGGTGTCGCCATGCGCGTACACATCGTGCGTGCGGCGGTCTCCATCCAAAATGGCCACGTCGCCAAACCAAATGCCGGGCTCCACATAGGTGAAGGTGATTTGTTTGCCCGACAGTGACGTCGAGCTCACGCGCACCGCGCCTTTGGCGCAAGCCATCCACTCTTCGGGCGCATCGCCGCGCGCTGCGATCAAGTCGCCGTCTTTGCATCGTTTGACGTAAGCGCATCGAAGAATGTCGTGCCTGAGTGAAGGTGAGAGAGAAGAGAACCAACGACCTGCGTTGATGGCCTCGCGTTCTTCGATGTTAAGAATAGGATCGTCCATAGACTGTCTTGTGTGTGACCTGAAAGTAAGAATTTGTCACTCAGGAGACCCGCAGCTGTGACGGGTTTGAGTGCGGCAATTATTTGTAGTTGGGAGTTTCTTTGTTGAGAAAGGCTTGGATGCCAATGCCTGCATTGGGGTGATGCAAGTTTTTGACAAACTGGTTGCGTTCTTGTGCCAACTGTTCCGTCAAGCTGTGCACGCTGGCCTCGTTGATGAGTTCTTTGACGCTGTTCATCACATTGGGGGCGCGTGCATTGATGCGCTCGGCCATTGCCAAGGCTTGAGGCAATGCATGGCCGTTGTCGACCACACGGTTGACAATGCCCAGTTCATGCAAGCGTTGTGCACTGACGCGGTTTCCCAAGAGCAACAACTCTGACGCCAACTGGCGAGGCAGGGCCTGCGTCAAATTCCAGCTGGCGCCCGCATCAGGTGACAGCCCTAAGTTGCTGTAGGCCATGGCAAACACGCTGTTGTCTGCGGCCACGATCAGGTCGCACATCAAGGCCAACGAAAAGCCAGACCCCACGGCCGCGCCTTCCACTGCCGCAATGATGGGCTTGGGGAAGGTGCGAATCGCTTCCATCCAGTTGTGCAGGCTTTCAATGACTTGGGCTTGTGTTTCAGCTGGCTGGTCGCGGTGGGCTTTGAGTCGTTGCACATCACTGCCCGCACAAAAGTGCGCGCCTTCGCCCGTGATGACCACGCTGCGAATATCAGGGTTGGTTTCTGCCACATTGAGCGCTTCAATCCCTGCGGCATACATGGCAGGTCCCATCGCATTGCGCAGCGTGGGATCTGACAAGGTCAAGATGAGGGTTTGACCTTGGTTGGTGCTTTTGAGTTGAGCGCTCATGGGGCTTTAGCTTTCCACATGCATCAAACTCAAGCCCAATGCGCCACGGCGACGCAGCCAAGGGCTAGGGCGGTAACGCGTGTCGCCGTAAACGGTTTGCACGTTGAACAGCACTTCCAAAATTTCGGTGGGACCGTATTTGTTACCCATGGTCAGCGGGCCCATGCTGTGGCCTAAGTCGGCTGCTCCTGTGGCTTCGAGTTCCTCAGGGGTACACAGGCCTTGTTGGCACATATCGCATGCAATGTTGATGATGTTGGCCACCACGCGTTGCGTCACAAAACCACCGCTGTCGCGAATCACCGTCACAGCTTTGCCATCGCGTGCAAACAGGGCGTGAGCCGCATCGCGCATGTCTGCGCGTGTGGCAGGGCTGGTGGCCAATACGCGACGTTGGGTGAGCTTGTCATCAATCAACATGTCGATGCCCACGGTGCGGGCAGGGTCGAGTCGTTCAACGATAGCCACGGTGGTCACGTCAAAACCCAAAGGTGCAACGATGGACAGTGCTTGTGCCGAAGGCGAGGCGCCCGTTTCAATCTTGGCACCCAAGTCTTTGAGCAATTGCAGCAGTTCGGGGCGGCGCATGGCGCGGGTGGACACCCACACCGGTGGCATCTCTGTCACTGCAGGTGTGGCAAGTTCGGCAGGCATCTGTGCTGCGCCATTCACGTAGGTGTAAAAACCTGCGCCTGTTTTTTGGCCCAATTTACCTTCGGTGATGTGTTGTGCAGTGATGTTGCTGGGGCGGTAACGTGGCTCGCTCCAGTATTGTTGGTACACAGAGGTGATGGCATCGTGTGCCACATCTAAACCTGCGATGTCTAGCAACTGGAAAGGGCCAAGTTTGAAGCCCGCTTGGTCGCGCAAGATACGGTCAATGGTGGCAAAGTCTGCCACGCCTTCCGAAGCGATTTGTAGCGCTTCTGTGGCGCCTCCTAGGATGCCAATGGTTTTGTAGATGGAATTCATGGCGAAGATTATGGCCGAGCCGCTGTGCCAGAATGAAATAGACATTCAATTCACAGGAGCGCTCCATGACTCTCAAGCTTTGCGGTTTCGCTGTCAGCAACTATTACAACAAGCTCAAAATTCAGCTGCTCGAAAAAGCTGTGCCCTTCGACGAGGAGTTGGTGTGGGTCAACCCCGTCGAGCCTGCCACCTATCACCGCTCGCCCATGGGGAAAGTGCCATTTTTAGAAACGCCACAGGGCTGTATCAGCGAGTCAGCCGTCTGTGCTGAGTACATCGAACAAGCCTATCCACATCATCCTTTGATGCCGGCCGATCCATTTGAAGCGGCCAAGGTCCGCGAAATCATCACCTATTTAGAGCTGCATGTGGAGCTGGTGGCGCGCCAGCTCTACCCGCAGGCTTTTTTTGGTGGCAAGGTGGATGAGGCGGTGCAAGCACGTGTGCGCAAACAACTGACCAAAGGCGTAGAGGGTTTGAGCAAGCTGCTGAAGTTTTCACCCTATGTGGCGGGCAATACTTTCACGTTGGCCGATTGTTCGGCCATTGTGAATTTGCCGTTGGTGTCGATGGCATCGAAGACGGTATACGGCGAAGACCTGTTGGTCCACTTGCCTGTGAAGGCCTATACCCAGCAAATGGCCGAACGTGCGTCAGTACAAAAAGTCAACGCAGACCGCAAAGCTTGTATGGCACTGATGGCTGAGCGTGCAGCCAGCAAGCCCAGCTAAGCGCAGGTTCAGCGGCGTACTTGCAGTGCGCCTGGGTTGACGATGTTGGTGGGCGTACCCTTGATGAAGTTCACCACATTGTCAAATGCTGTGCCGAAATACAGCTCGTAACTGTCTTGTTCCACATAGCCAATGTGGGGTGTGCAAATGCAGTTTTCCAAACGCAGCAGCGCATGGCCCTGCATGATGGGCTCGCTCTCAAACACGTCAATCGCGGCCATGCCGGGGCGGCCACGGTTCAGGCCTGTGATGAGTGCATCGGGCTCAATCAATTCGGCACGTGAGGTGTTCACCAGCAGCGAGGTGGGTTTCATGCGTGCCAAGTCAGCTTGTTTCACGATGCCGCGGGTTGCATCCACCAAGCGCAAGTTCAGCGTGAGAACGTCAGACTCTTCAAAGAAAGCCTCGCGAGAAGCGGCCACATTCAAGCCATCTTTGGCGGCGCGTTCGCGTGATGCTTCGCTGCCCCACATCAACACACGCATGCCGAATGCTTTGCCGAAACCGGCCAACAGCTCGCCGGTTTTTCCGTAACCCCAAATGCCCAATGTCTTGCCGCGCAAAACTTGGCCAAGGCCAAAGTTGGTGGGCATTGAACCCGCTTTGAGACCGGACTGCTGCCAAGCGCCGTGTTTGAGGTTGCTGATGTATTGGGGCAGGCGGCGCATGGCGGCCATGATGAGCGCCCACGTCAATTCGGCAGGGGCTACAGGCGAACCAAAACCTTCTGCGACGGCAATGCCGCGTTCGGTGCAGGTGGTCATGTCAATGTGACTGCCAACTTTGCCAGTTTGAGAGATGAGTTTGAGTTTGGGCAGTTTTTCTAGCAACTGCTTGGTCAGTTGGGTGCGTTCACGAATCAGCACCAGTACTTCGGCATCTTTGAGCCTGACTGATAGCTGGCCAACACCCTTGATGGTGTTGGTGTAAACCTTGGCAGGGTAGGCTTCTAATTTAGACGCGCAAGCCAGCTTGCGCACGACATCTTGGTAGTCGTCGAGGATGACAATATTCATCCTCTAATTGTGCCTTGTGTCACAGGGCTTTGAGCCTATGAAGGGCTTCGTTTTTGCGAGGTTTGTATCGCAAATGTCAGTGGCGGTTTTCGAGCTCGGCCAAACGGTCAAGTTCGGCGCACACATCCGCCATGCGTCCGGAGATGACCATACGGCCAGCTTGGCTGCGGTTGTGTTGGGCTTCCATCACGCGGGCTACGCGCAAAGGCAAGGGACGACGGGTGCTTTGCAGGGCTTGTGCAGGCATAAAGCCGCGAACAACGTTTTGCAAAGGGTTCAAAAGGCGGTAAGCGCCAAAAAGTGCGAGGCTCATGGTCGTGCTTTCTTTACATCATCATGGTGTTACGGATCAGGCCGACGGCCAAACCTTCAATTTCAAAGGGCTCGCCGGGCTCGACCACAATGGTTTTGAAGTCGGGGTTTTCGGCGAGTAGCTCGATGTGGCTGGCGGTTTTGCGGAAACGTTTGACGGTCACGTCTTCGCCTAAACGGGCCACCACGATTTGACCGTTTTTGGCGTCACGGGTGGACTGGACGGCTAACAAGTCACCGTCCATGATGCCGGCATCACGCATGGACATGCCGCGCACACGCAACAAGTAGTCGGGCTTGCGTTGGAACAAGCTGCTTTCTACAAAATAGGTTTGGTCCACATGCTCCTGCGCCAAGATGGGCGAGCCTGCGGCCACACGGCCTACTAGTGGCAACGAGAAGCCAGAGGGCGAAGCGCTGAAAGTGCTGTCTTGATAGCTGCGTTGGTTGCCACCCTTGAGGCGAATGCCGCGAGAGGTGCCGCTGACCAGCTCAATCGCGCCTTTGCGGGCTAAGGCTTGCAAATGTTCTTCAGCCGCGTTAGCAGACTTGAACCCGAGTTCCGCCGCAATTTCGGCGCGTGTGGGGGGCGAACCGGTGTTGGCAATGGCAGACTGGATGAGTTCCAGAATCTGTTGCTGACGGGCGGTAAGTTTTGGCATTTCAATCATCGGTTCGACTCCTGCACAATGTGTGTCTTGAGGGATGTAACTGTCTGCACATCCAGTAACTGTATTTTTAACCAGCTTTTTGGGTTTGGCAAGCTATGAATGCAAAAAAAACTAAAAAAATCGTTGTTTTAGCCACAGGCGGCACGATTGCGGGGCTCGCTGCCGACACGGCTAAGCCTCAAAACTACAAAGCTGGCCAAGTGGACGTGGCCGATTTACTGCAAGGTGTGGCCCATGACGGCGTTGAACTGCTGACTGAACAAGTGGCGCAAATCGACAGCAAAGACATGTCGTTGGCTGTGTGGCAAATCCTATTGGCCCGTGCTGCGCATTGGGTGGCACAAGACGATGTGCAAGGTGTGGTCATCACCCACGGCACGGACACGCTGGAAGAAACCGCTTATTTTTTGCAAACAGTGTTGCAGCCCACCAAACCCGTGGCTATCACCTGTGCCATGTTGCCCGCCAATGCGCCTGACAGCGATGGCCCAGGTAACCTTAATGACGCTTTAGCCTGGGTGCAAAGGCCAGATGCCGCAGGTGTGTCGGTGGTGTGCGCTGGCCAAGTTCACCCGGGGCGCGCCGTGCAAAAAAGTCATAGCCACCAGCGCAACCCTTTCACCTCGCAAGCGGACATGAGTCAACCCAAAGCCTTGCATGTACCCAATATTTCGCAGGTCTTAGCTTGCACGCATTGGCCACGCGTGGAGTTGGTGCTCAACCATGCAGGCGCCGATGGCCGCTTGGTGCGCGTTCTGATGGCGCACGATGCCCCGCAGGGTTGGGTGGTGGCAGGCACGGGCAATGGCACTTTGCACCGCGACTTAGAGGCTGCATTGCTGGACGCCCAAAAGCAGGGCGCTCAGGTGTTGCGTGCTTCGCGCTGCGCGCAAGGCGGTGTGCAGTCGCGTGAGTCAGATGTGTTCCCGCATGCAGGGGGGTTGACAGCGGTGCAGGCACGCGTGGCTTTGTTGCTGCACTTGGTGGCGCAGCAAGCGTAGCCAAAGCGAGCTGCCTCAAATTCAGAAGTGCCGCTAGACGCTGTGAACGCAAGCTGTCATCAAATCATCAACAAAAAAGGCCGCTCAACAGAGCGGCCTTTTTGTTGCAAGCGTAATGCTTGAAGCGAATTAAGCTGCGAGAGCTTGGAACGCGCGTTCTTTAATTTCTTCCACCGTACCAGTGCCGCTGATGGCGCGGTACTTGGGCGCTGCAGCCGCGTCGGCCTTGGCCCAGCCAGAGTAGTAATCCACCAAGGGGCGGGTTTGGGCGCTGTACACGTCCAAACGCTTCTTGACGGTCTCTTCTTGGTCGTCAGCGCGTTGCACCAAGGGCTCGCCCGTTTCGTCGTCTTTGCCTTCCACTTTCGGTGGGTTGAACTTGACGTGGTAGGTGCGACCTGAAGCGGGGTGTGAACGGCGGCCGCTCATGCGCTCGATGATCGCGTCAAAAGGCACATCGATTTCCAACACGTAGTCCAATTTCACGCCCGCTGCCTTCATGGCATCAGCTTGAGGAATGGTGCGTGGGAATCCATCAAACAAAAAGCCTTTGGCGCAGTCGTCTTGCGTGATGCGCTCTTTGACCAAGTTAATGATGAGGTCGTCGCTGACCAAACCACCCGCATCCATCACCTTTTTGGCTTCGATGCCCAGTGGTGTGCCTGCTTTCACAGCTGCACGCAACATGTCGCCGGTGGAGATTTGAGGAATGCCGTATTTTTGGCAAATGAAGGTGGCCTGTGTGCCTTTACCGGCACCGGGGGCGCCCAACAAAATCAGTCTCATGCTTCTTGGTCCTAATGGTCTACGTTTTATTACTTAGTCGAGGATATCACGCGCATCCCTTCCAAACCCTTACGCGGCGGTGCTTAGCAGCGCACGCACACGCGCCAAGTCTTCGGGCGTGTCCACGCCGGGGCCTGGGGAATGGTCGGTGATGTGCACCGCAATGCGATGCCCGTGCCACATGGCACGCAGTTGTTCGAGCGACTCGGTCACTTCAATCGGCGCTTGCGCCAATTTGGGGAACTCGCGCAAAAAGCCCACGCGGTAGCCATACAAGCCCACATGACGCAGCGGCGCAGGGCTTGGCAGAGTCGTCACACCTTGGGCAAATCCATCACGCCACCAAGCAATCGGTGCACGGCTGAAATACAGCGCCGTGTTGCGGGCATCCAGCACCACCTTCACCACATTGGGGTTGGCAAAGTCTTCCACGCTGTCAATCGCGTGGCCGAGGGTACTCATGCTGCAGTCGCTGCGCGTTTGCAGCAGTTGGGCGGCGGCGTTAATCGAGGCCGGGTCAATCAGCGGTTCGTCGCCTTGTACGTTCACCACAACGTCGCTGTCTTGCAGACCCAGCAAGCTGCAGGCTTCAGCCAAACGATCGCTGCCAGAGGGGTGATCGATGCGGGTGAGCACGGCCTCAATGCCATGGACTTGGCAGGCTGTCACGATGCGGGCGTCGTCAGCGGCCACCACCACGCGTGAGGCTGCCGACAGTTTGGCGCGTTGCGCCACGCGCACCACCATGGGCAAGCCCGCAATGTCAGCCAAGGGCTTGTTAGGCAAGCGCGACGATGCCATGCGTGCTGGGATGAGAACGCAAAACGACATTCAGGCTTCCAGCTCGGCGTCGGTCAGGGGGCGGGCTTCGTTTTCCAGCAGCACCGGAATGCCGTCGCGCACGGGGTAAGCCAAGCGCGCACTGCGCGAGATCAGCTCTTGCGTGTCGCGGTTGTATTCAAGGGGGCCTTTGGTCACGGGGCAGACCAAGAGTTCAAGCAGTTTGGTGTCCATGGGGTGATGATAACTTTGCGTGTTGTGCGGCTGCGAGATGTGCGTCAATCGCAGCCAATAGTTCGGGGGGTAAGGTCGTTTGCAATGGCACAGCCCAAGCCTGCGGGTGATGCGCCCAAAGCTTGACCGCATCTTTTTCGGTGCACAGTACATCACCTAGTGCGGTGTCGATGTGCCAATTTTCTAAATCCGCATGATCTGGCAAGGCTTGCGTGTGGGACAAGCTCAGCCCTTGCTTGCGCAGCATGGCAAAAAACACTTCAGGCTTGGCAATGCCTGCCAAGGCTTGCACTGGCGCTTGTTGCCAACTGCTCAAGGGCCGTTGTGTGCCATCGGCTTGCACAGCAAAGTCTGCCAAGTGCCGTTGCACGGCAAACTCTTGGGGGGCGGTCGGTCCTGAAGTTTTCAGGACCCAACAAGGCACCTCTGTATCCGATGTCGCGTGGCGCAAAGCCTTGCGTGGCCAGGCTTCACGTAAGGGGCCTGCGGGGAGTAAATGGCCGTTGCCTATACCGCGTTCGTCAAAGACGCACAGCTCTAAGTCGCGGGCCATTTGCCAGTGTTGCAAGCCATCGTCACACACCAGCACTTGCACATCTGGGTGCTGTGCCAATAGTGCACGGCCTGCGTCCACACGGCTAGAGCTGACAAAGACGGGCACTTGGCAGTTGCGAGCCACCAACAAAGGTTCATCACCCACGCTCTGTGCAGAGCTTGTGGGGGTTACCGCGCGCGTGCCCGATGTGTGGCGACCGTAACCGCGTGACAGCACGCCCACGCGCCAACCTTGTGCGCTTAAGTGTTTGACCAACGCCATCGTGATGGGCGTTTTGCCCACGCCGCCCACCATCACATTGCCCACCACGATCACGGGGACTGGCAAGGTCTGTGTTTTATACACACCGTGTCGGTACAGCGCACGGCGAAGGGCCACCAGGCCCGCATACAGCCAACTGATGGGAAGCAAGACAAGGGCCAGAACTTGCCCCCAACCGCCTTGGCCATTCCAAGCGTTTGTCAAAGCTTGCATCAAGGTTTGGAACAAACCGCGCGTGTCGCCGGTGCTGCGCATGTGGCTCAGTCGGCTTTGCCGCCGGATGACTGGGCTGCGAAAGTGAGTTGGTTCAAACCGTTGCGACGAGCTGCCTCCATCACCATCATCACCGATTGGTGGCTGGCCTGCGCATCTGCGCTGATGATGATCATGGGACTGTCCATGCTTTGTGTGGCCTGCGCCAGTGCTTGGCTCAATCCCTGCACATCACGTGTGTTCACCAAGTTGCGGTTGACGCTGAACAAGCCTTCGCTGCTGATTGACACAACCACCTCATGCGGGCGCTGTGGGGGCGCCGCTGCATCTGCCACGGGCAAGTTCAGTTGCATTTCGGTGAACTTGCTGTAGGTCGTGGAGAGCATCAAAAAGATCACCACCACCAACAAAATGTCGATGAACGGGATCAGGTTGATCTCGGGTTCGGGGCTTTTCTCGCGATGAAATTTCATGGCCATGGCGTGGCCTTGTTATTTCAGGCGTGCGCGCATGGCGAGCAAGTGGCGCACAAAGCGCTCTGCATCTAGCTCGAAGCCCAGCACATAGGCATCCACGCGGGCACGCAGGTAGCGCCAAAACATCAAGGCCGGAATGGCCACGATCAAGCCAAACGCCGTGTTGTACAGCGCCATGGAAATACCTTGTGCCAATTGCACGGGGTTGCTGGTTCCTGGTGCTTGTGAGCCAAAAATGTCAATCATGCCGATCACGGTGCCCAGCAAACCCAACAGAGGGGCGGCTGACGCGATGGTGGCCAAGGCCACCAAGTGTTTTTCCAGTTCGTGGGCGGCTTGGCGGCCCGCCGATTCCATGCTGGAGCGTAAATCCTCTGCGCTGATCAGGGGCTCGTCTTTCATGGCGTGCAGGCCAGAGGCCAACACACGGCCCAACACTGAGTTGTCGTGCAACTGCTGCATGGCCTCTTCGGAGGGCAGGTTGTCGTGTGAGGCTTTGAGTGCTTGCTCCACCAAACCCTCTGGCGCGACAAGGAGGGGGCGCAGACTCATCATGCGTTCGATGACCAAGGCCAAGGCCACGACAGAGCAGATCAACAGGGGCCAAATCGGCCAGCCAGCCGCTTGTATGATGGTGAACAAACCAACACTCCAGAGAATTTTATTGAGCTGAATTATGGCCCAGTCACCCATCCACACGATCTGTGGATAACTTTGGGGATAAGCTTTACTACCCCCCCTCAGATGCCGCATGAATGGGGCGATTCAACAAAATGATCGAAAAATGGGCGTTAAAAATCTCTTTTAAATCAAAGACTTGCTACGCAGGTTGGTGATTTTCTCGGTTTATTGTTTAAAACGATCTGGAAATATTTTTTGTGGATGAGTCTTCAATGCAACCCTCGGAATCGCTAGGTTTGGCGCCACGCATTTGGGCAGTTGGGGCCCTGTGCCGCGCCGTTGCTGACGTCTTGGACAGTCGTTTTAACCCCGTGGCTGTTCGGGGCGAGATTTCTGGCTTCACACGCGCGGCCAGCGGGCATTGCTACTTCACCCTCAAGGACGCAAGCGGGCAGCTGCGTTGCGCCATGTTCAAACGTGCTGCGCAAATGCTCGACTTCCGACCTGTGGACGGCGAACTGGTCGAAATCAAGGGCCGTTTGGGTGTATATGAGCCGCGCGGTGAGCTGCAAATGGTGGTGGAACACATGCGTCGTGCGGGGCAGGGCGCATGGTTTGAGCAGTTCTTAAAGCTCAAAGCCAAGCTTGAAGCCGAAGGCCTGTTTGACGCCGAGCGCAAACGCCCCCTCAAAACCATGCCGCGTGGCATTGGCGTGGTCACCTCACTGGGGGCTGCAGCGTTGCATGACGTGGCTACTGCCTTGCAGCGCCGTGTGCCTCATATTCCTGTGGTGCTTGCGCCGTCCTTGGTGCAAGGCCCAGATGCGCCGCCCACCTTGGTGCAAGCCCTGCAACAACTCAGCCAGCAACCCAACATCGACGTCATCTTGCTCGTGCGTGGTGGCGGCTCGATGGAAGACCTCTGGGCTTTCAACGACGAAAACTTGGCACGAGCCATCGTCAACAGCCCTGTGCCCATCATCAGCGGTGTGGGCCACGAAACAGATTTCACGATTGCTGATTTTTGCGCCGACCTACGCGCCCCCACACCCACGGCCGCTGCCGAAATGTGCGCGGTGCCGCAAGCGGAACTGCTGTCGAACCTGCAACTGTGGGGCAATGCTCTACAAACCATTGTTCACCGCCATCTTGATACCCAAGAGCAGCGCTTAGACCGTGCCCAAGCCCGTTTGGGCCGCCCGTCGGCAGGTCTCAATGCTGAAAAAATGCAGCTTCTTCGCCTGCAACAGCGTTTGACCCAAGCGGTGCAAACCCGCAGCCAACGCTGCCACAACGAACTGGCCACACTCACCAGTGGTCTAGCCCGTGGTGTGCAACAAACCCCTGCCACTGCGCGCGAACGCTTGCACCGCGCGGCTTTGCGTTTAGAACTGCTCGACCCTAAATTGGTGCTGCAACGCGGTTTTGCTTGGCTCAGCGATGCCAATGGCCAAGCCGTGACCTCTGTGGTGCAAACCTCAGAAGGCCAAGCCTTGGAAGCAACCCTTGCCGATGGCGTGGTTGAATTACGGGTGGCTGCACCCACACGCATTTAGTTTTTACAATTCACGTTTTTACACAAGAGGACTTCATGGAACATACGCTCCCCGCACTGCCTTACGCCATCGACGCATTGGCCCCTCATTACTCCAAAGAAACTTTGGAGTTCCATCACGGCAAGCACCACAACGCTTACGTTGTGAACTTGAACAACCTGCAAAAAGGTACTGAGTTCGAAGGCATGGCCCTGGAAGAAATCGTCAAGAAGTCCAGCGGTGGCATTTACAACAACGCTGCCCAAATTTGGAACCACACCTTCTTCTGGAATTGCATGAAGCCACAAGGCGGCGGCGAACCTACAGGTGCATTGGCTGCAGCCATCAACGCCAAATTCGGCAGCTACGCCGCATTCAAAGAAGCCTTCGTCAAGAGCGCCGTGGGCAACTTTGGCTCTGGCTGGACATGGTTGGTCAAAAAGGCTGACGGTTCTGTGGACATCGTCAACATGGGCGCCGCTGGCACCCCATTGACGACTGGCGATAAAGCCTTGTTGACTGTGGACGTGTGGGAACACGCTTACTACATCGACTACCGCAACATGCGTCCTAAGTTCGTTGAGACTTTCCTTGACCAATTGGTCAACTGGTCTTTCGCTGAAAGCAATTTCGCTTAATTCAGCATGTTTTAGCGGGCTGTGATGCCCGTTGAAATGTCAAAAAGCCGCCTTGATAGGCGGCTTTTTTGTGAGTGGGCGGCAAGCGTTATGGCTGCAGTTGGGTTTGCTCGCTCAGTAATTTGCGCAACCGTCTAGGGCTTAAACGCCACGCCACTCAAGCGGCTGCCAGCTTTCAAGCCCTTTTTGGCAAACCACCCTTGGTGCATCTCCAGCACAAAGCGCACTGGTTTTTCCGAGCAGTGCGAATCGGTGGTTTGAGGTTTCATGTCGGCCAAGTTCACAATGGTGCCGTCATCCGCCACAAAGGCAGCGGTGAGCGGCAGCAAGGTGTTTTTCATCCAAAAGCACTGCGTGGCAGGCTGTTCGAACACAAACAACATGCCTTCGTGCTGAGGCATTTCTTTGCGATGCATCAGGCCAATGCTGCGTTGGTCTGGTGTTTGCGCCACTTGCGTGTCGATCTGATACATGCCCGCTTGCAGCTTGATGCGGGGCAGGTTCGTTTGGGCTGTGTCTTGGCCAAAAGAGACCAATGCCAAGCCAGAGAGAAAAAGAGTGAGCAGTGCACGTTTCATGCGCATGACTGTATCGCAAGGCCAGACGGCCTTTTGGGGGCTGTTGCCCGTCCTGTGCTGGCTAGAATCCAATGAGAAACTATTTACTCCCACAGGAAACGCCGCTCATGCCTTACCAGCACATCCAAGTGCCAGCCGCAGGTCAAAAAATCACGGTCAATACAGACACCTCATTGAACGTGCCTGACCAGCCCATCATCCCCTTCATCATGGGTGACGGCGTAGGCCAAGACGTGACGCCGGTGATGCGCAAAGTGGTCGATGCCGCGGTGGCCAAAGCCTACGGCGGCAAGCGCCAAATTCAATGGATGGAGCTGTTTGCGGGCGAGAAAGCCACCCAAGTCTATGGCCCCGATGTGTGGCTGCCCGAAGAAACCGCACAGGCCATGCGTGAGTACAAGGTGTCCATCAAAGGCCCGCTCAACACCCCCGTGGGCGGTGGCATCCGTTCGCTCAACGTGGCCTTGCGACAAGCGCTCGATTTGTTTGTGTGCTTGCGTCCTGTGCAGTACTTCAAAGGTGTGCCTTCGCCCTTGAAAGAGCCAGAAAAAACCAACATGGTTATCTTTCGTGAAAACTCGGAAGACATTTACGCGGGTATTGAATACGCCGCCGAAAGCGCCGAAGCTAAAAAGCTCATCGCATTTTTGAAAAACGAAATGGGTGCCACCACCATTCGTTTTCCTGACACCTCGGCCATTGGCATCAAGCCTGTGTCCATTGAAGGCACAGAGCGCTTCATTCGCAAAGCCATCCAGTACGCGATTGACCATGACAAGCCCAGCGTCACCATCGTGCACAAGGGCAACATCATGAAGTTCACCGAAGGTGGTTTCCGCGATTGGGCTTTGGCTTTGGCTCAAAAAGAGTTTGGCGCCACCCTCATTGACGGCGGCCCTTGGTGTCGTGTCAAGAACCCCAAAACAGGCAAGAGCATCATCATCAAAGACGTCATCGCGGACGCTTTCTTGCAGCAAATCTTGATGCGTCCTGCCGAGTACTCGGTGGTGGCCACCCTCAACCTCAATGGCGACTACATCTCCGATGCCGTGGCAGCCCAAGTGGGTGGGATTGGCATCGCCCCCGGTGCCAACATGTCAGACACTGTGGCTTGCTTTGAAGCCACCCACGGCACAGCCCCCAAATACGCAGGTAAAAACTACGTCAACCCAGGCTCCATGATCTTGTCCGCCGAGATGATGCTGCGCCACATGGGCTGGACCGAAGCCGCCAACACCATCATCCGTGCCATGGAAGCGGGCATCGCCACCAAACGCGTGACCTATGACTTTGCGCGCTTGATGGATGGGGCCGAGCAGGTGAGTTGCTCTGCTTTTGGCGATGTCATGATCGAGCAAATGTCATAAACCTATGTCGACCAAAAAAACAACGCCCAAAATTCAGCAACCTGACCGTGACGACGGCGGATCGGTTGTTTTAGAGCGCCTGACGCAGCGCACCAAGCCGCCGCAGATGTTTCAGGTGCTGATGCTCAATGACGATTTCACACCCATGGAGTTTGTGGTTGTGGTGTTGCAAGAGTTCTTCAGCAAAGACCGTGAGGCTGCCACACAAATCATGTTGCAAATCCATTTGGATGGCAAAGGCGTGTGCGGCGTCTACAGCAAAGACATCGCCGCTACCAAGGTCGACCAAGTGATGGACGCGGCCCGCAAAGCCGGTCATCCGCTGCAGTGCGTGGCTGAGCCCATCGAATAACTTATCGTTTGCACTTAAGCAACAAGCCTATTGAATAAACGGCTTTTGTTTCCATATACATTTGAATCTCAGTTGCAAGCACCGAAGGAAACCACATGATTGCCCAAGAACTTGAAGTCAGCTTGCACATGGCCTTTGTCGAGGCCCGTCAACAACGACACGAATTCATCACCGTCGAGCACTTGCTGCTCGCCTTGCTAGACAACCCCAGTGCCGCTGAGGTGTTGCGCGCTTGTTCCGCCAATATTGACGACTTGCGCAAGTCGTTGTCTAACTTCATCGCTGACAACACGCCTCAGGTGTCTGGCACCGAAGAGGTAGACACGCAGCCCACGCTGGGCTTTCAGCGCGTGATTCAACGCGCCATCATGCATGTGCAATCCACAGGCAATGGCAAAAAAGAAGTGACTGGCGCAAATGTGCTGGTGGCCATTTTTGGCGAAAAAGACTCGCACGCGGTGTACTACCTCCACCAACAAGGCGTGACCCGTTTGGATGTGGTGAACTTCATTGCCCATGGCATCAAAAAGAGCGACCCACCTGAAGCTGTCAAAGGCGGTGAATCGGCCCAAACCGAGCAGGAAGAGGGCGGCGCCACGTCTGAAAAGAACGAGAAGGCTTCGCCGCTTGAGCAGTTCACCCAAAACCTGAACCAAGCCGCCAAAGACGGCAAGATTGACCCGCTGATTGGCCGCGAGTACGAGGTGGAGCGCACCATTCAAATCCTCTGCCGCCGCCGCAAAAACAACCCGTTGTTGGTGGGCGAAGCGGGTGTGGGTAAAACCGCGATTGCCGAAGGTTTGGCATGGCGCATCACCCAAGGCGATGTGCCTGAGATCTTGTCCGAAGCCATCGTGTATTCGTTGGACATGGGCGCTTTGCTGGCAGGCACCAAATACCGCGGTGACTTTGAGCAACGCTTGAAGGGCGTGATCAAAAACCTGCAGGGCAAGCCCAACGCGATTTTGTTCATCGACGAAATTCACACGCTCATTGGCGCGGGTGCGGCTTCGGGCGGTACGCTGGATGCGTCTAACTTGCTCAAGCCTGCTTTGTCGAGCGGCCAACTCAAGTGCATTGGCGCGACGACCTTCACCGAATACCGTGGCATCTTCGAAAAAGACGCGGCCCTCAGCCGTCGTTTCCAAAAGGTGGACGTGGTAGAGCCCACCGTGCCTGAAACCGTGGACATCCTCAAAGGCCTGAAGTCACGTTTTGAAGAGCACCACAACGTCAAATACGCCTTGGCAGCGCTGCAAGCCGCTGCCGAGCTGAGTGCCAAATACATCAACGACCGCCACTTGCCCGACAAGGCGATTGACGTGATTGACGAAGCCGGTGCTGCACAACGCATCTTGGTGGCGTCTAAACGTAAGAAAACCATTGGCAAGGCTGAGATTGAAGACATCGTGGCCAAGATTGCGCGTATTCCGCCCGCTAACGTGTCCAACGACGACCGCGGCAAGCTGCAAACCATCGAACGCGACTTGAAGAGCGTGGTGTTCGGCCAAGACAAAGCCCTTGAAGTGCTGGCGTCTGCCGTGAAGATGGCGCGTTCAGGTCTCGGCAAAGCCGACAAGCCAATTGGTGCGTTCTTGTTCAGCGGCCCCACAGGCGTGGGCAAGACCGAAGCGGCCAAGCAGTTGGCCTACATCATGGGCATCGACCTGATTCGCTTTGACATGTCCGAGTACATGGAGCGTCACGCCGTGAGCCGCCTGATTGGCGCGCCCCCCGGCTATGTGGGTTTTGACCAAGGTGGTTTGCTGACCGAAGCCGTGACCAAGAAGCCGCATTGCGTGTTGTTGCTGGATGAGATTGAAAAAGCCCATCCCGACATCTTCAACGTGCTGTTGCAGGTGATGGACCACGGAACGTTGACCGACAACAATGGCCGTAAAGCCGACTTCCGCAACGTCATCCTCATCATGACGACCAACGCGGGCGCTGAGACCATGAACAAAGCCACCATTGGCTTTACCAACCCACGCGCTGCCGGCGACGAAATGGGCGACATCAAGCGCTTGTTCACGCCAGAGTTCCGCAACCGCTTGGATGCCATCGTGGGCTTCAAGGCTTTGGACGAAAACGTCATCATGCGTGTGGTCGACAAGTTCTTGCTGCAACTCGAAGGTCAGTTGGCTGAGAAGAAAGTCGACGTCACCTTCAGCGATGCCTTGCGCAAGCACTTGGCGAAGAAAGGTTTTGACCCGCTCATGGGCGCACGTCCGATGCAGCGGCTCATCCAAGACACGATTCGCAAGGCCTTGGCTGACGAGTTGCTGTTTGGTCGTCTCACTGACGGTGGCCGCTTGAGTGTGGACATCGACGACAAAGAAGAAGTGTTGCTCGACATCACGCCTTTGCCTAAGAAGGAAAAGGCCTCGAAGGGCGAGCACACGGCTTCTGAGGAGCCTGCGGCGAGCTAAGCCCTTTCTGCAGTCGGCTGATTCAGCCGTCTCAACAAAAACGCCGTCTGTGTTGCCACAGGCGGCGTTTTTTTATTGGGTTCGCGAAGGCGGTTTAGCGCTTGCGTCCACCCAAGATGCTGCCCATGACGCCACGCACAATCTCGCGACCCACGGCTGAGCCAATGTTGCGCACGGCAGACTTGACCATCATTTGCGCCAAGCCTTGGCGTTGACCTCCTCGAGGGCCTGTGGAGCCAAACAAGCCATCGCCCAAGCCAGACAGCACTTGGTCGGTGACGGTGGTTTGTGCTGGCGCTTGGCCTACGGGTGCTGTGCCAGTTGCCGCAACTGTCGAGCCCGCAGCAGGCGCAGAGCCTTTGAGTCGCTCGTAGGCGGACTCTCGATCCAAGGTCTGTTCATACACCCCCGCCACGAGCGAATTGGCCAGCAAGGCTTGGCGTTGCTCAGGTGTGATGGGCCCGAGTTGGCTGCCGGGCAGCAGTACATAGGCCTGTTCAGTCTCAGACGGGCGGCCTTTGGCGTCCAGCAAACTGACCAAGGCTTCACCTACGGCCAGCTCAGTGATGGCTTTCTCGATGTCGAGGCCCGCTTTGCCGCGCATGGTTTGCGCCGTCGCTTTGACGGCTTTTTGGTCGCGTGGGGTAAAGGCACGCAGGGCGTGCTGCACGCGGTTGCCCAACTGGCCCAGCACGGTTTCGGGCACGTCCAGCGGGTTTTGGGTGACAAAGTACACGCCCACGCCCTTGGAGCGAATGAGGCGCACCAGCAGTTCAATGCGCTCCAGTAGCACCTTGGGCGCTTCGTTGAACAGCAAATGCGCTTCGTCAAAGAAAAACACCATCTTGGGCTTTTCCACATCGCCCACCTCAGGCAGTTGTTCAAACAGTTCCGAGAGCATCCAAAGCAAAAACGTGCCGTACAGGCGCGGGGCGTTCATCAGCTTGTCTGCCGCCAAGAGGTTGATCACGCCCATGCCTTTGGCATCGGTTTGCATGAAGTCTTGGATGTTGAGCATGGGCTCGCCAAAAAAGGCATCGCCGCCTTGGGCTTCAATCTCCAGCAGGGCGCGTTGAATGGCGCCAATGCTGGCGGCGCTGACGTTGCCGTATTCGGTGGTGAAGTCGCGGGCGTGCTCACCCACGTGTTGCAGCATGGCTCGCAGGTCTTTGAGGTCAAGCAGCAGCAAGCCTTGGTCGTCCGCAATTTTGAAGACCATGTTGAGCACGCCAGCTTGCGTGTCGTTCAGGTTGAGCATGCGGCCCAACAAAAGCGGCCCCATGTCGGTGATGGTGGCACGAACGGGGTGACCGGACTTGCCAAACACATCCCACAGCGTGGTGGGGCAAGCAATCGGCTCTGGCGTGGGTACGCCGCGCTCTTGCAGCGAGGCGACTAACTTCGGAGGAATCACCCCAGGCTGGCTGATGCCTGCCAAATCACCTTTGACGTCGGCCATGAACACGGGCACGCCGATTTTGGAGAAGCCTTCGGCCAGTGTTTGCAGCGTGACGGTTTTGCCCGTGCCCGTGGCACCGGTGATGAGGCCGTGGCGGTTGGCCAAGGCCGGCAGCATGTGGCATTCGGTAGTCTTATGCAGCGCAATCAGCATGGGTTTAGCCATCGAAAGTTCTCCATCACTTGAAAAGTAAAATAACCAGATAAGGTTAATTCAATTCACGAGGATTTCTGATGGCTGGCCACAGTAAATGGGCAAATATTCAACACCGTAAAGGGCGTCAAGACGAAAAGCGCGGCAAGATTTGGACGCGCATCACGCGTGAAATCATTGTGTCGGCGCGCTTGGGTGGCGGCGACCTGAGTCTGAACCCCCGTTTGCGCTTGGCCATTGAAAAAGCCAAGGCCGCCAACATGCCGGCTGACAACATCAAACGCAACGTCGACAAAGCCACCGGCAACCTCGACGGTGTGGTGTACGACGAGATTCGCTACGAAGGCTACGGTGTGGGCGGCGCGGCCATCATCGTGGACACCATGACCGACAACCGCGTGCGCACCGTGGCTGAAGTGCGCTTTGCCTTCAGCAAAAACGGCGGCAACATGGGTACCGAGGGCTCTGTGGCGTTCCAATTCAAGCATTGCGGCCAACTGGTGTTTGCACCGGGCAGCAATGAGGACCAAATCATGGAAATCGCGCTCGAAGCGGGCGCAGACGATGTGATCACCGATGACGACGGCGCGATTGAAGTGCTGACGCCACCTGCCAGCTTTGAGGCTGTCAAAAACGCTTTGGAAGCTGCGGGCCTCAAGCCCGAAGTGGCCGAGGTGACCTACCGTGCAGACAACACCATCGAACTCGAGGGTGATGACGCTGCGAAGATGCAAAAACTTTTGGACGCGCTAGAAGACCTTGACGATGTGCAAGAGGTCTATCACAACGCAGCACTATGAACGTATTAGTTATTGGCGGCGGTGGCCGCGAGCACGCTCTGGCGTGGAAATTGGCCCAATCCAACAAGGTGCAAAAAGTGTTCGTGGCCCCCGGCAACGGCGGCACCGCACGCGACAAGCGCTTGGACAACATCGACGTCACCGATGTGGTGGCCCTGCGTGAGTTTGTCCAAAGCCACGGCATTGAGCTGACCGTGGTTGGCCCCGAAACACCTTTGGCGGCCGGTGTGGTGGACGAGTTCCGCGCGCACGGCTTGCGCATTTTTGGCCCGACCAAAGCGGCGGCGCAGCTGGAAAGCTCCAAAGCCTTCAGCAAAGCGTTTATGAAGCGCCACCACATTCCCACGGCGGAATATGAAACCTTCACCGACGCGCAAGCTGCGCACGATTACGTAAACGCCAAAGGCGCACCGATTGTGGTGAAGGCCGACGGCTTGGCCGCAGGCAAGGGCGTGGTGGTGGCGATGACGGCCGCCGAGGCCCACGAAGCGATTGACTTCATGTTGCTCGACAACAAGCTGGGCGTGAGCCACAACGAAGGTGGCGCGCGTGTGGTGATTGAAGAGTTCTTGCAGGGCGAAGAGGCCAGCTTCATCGTCATGTGCGATGGCAAAACCGTGTTGCCTTTGGCCACCAGCCAAGACCACAAGCGTTTGCTCGATGCCGACGAAGGCCCCAACACCGGCGGCATGGGCGCGTATTCACCAGCCCCCGTGGTCACGCCCGAGGTGCATGCCCGCGCCATGCGCGAAATCATTTTGCCCACCATCAAGGGCATGGAAAAAGACGGCATCCCGTTCACCGGTTTCTTGTACGCGGGCTTGATGATTGACCCACAAGGCCAAGTCAAAACCCTCGAATTCAACTGCCGCATGGGCGACCCCGAAACCCAACCCATCATGGCGCGCCTCAAAACCGATTTGGTCGATGTGCTGATGGCCGCCACCGCCACCCATGCCGAAACCCGTTTTGACGACTTCGAGCTGGAGTGGGACCGTCGCACCGCCATTGGCGTGGTGTTGGCCGCACACGGCTACCCCATGAGCCCCCGCAAGGGCGACGCCATCACCGGCTTGCCGCAAGACACGGACGATGTGGTGGTGTTTCATGCCGGCACGCAAATGCAAGACGGCCAAGTGGTCACCAGCGGTGGCCGCGTGTTGTGCGTGACCGCTTTGGGCGGCACTTTGAAGCTGGCGCAACAGCAGGCGTACGACACCATCAAGGGCATTCACTTTGATGGCGTGCAATACCGCACCGACATTGGCTACCGTGCGATGTCACGCTGAGATGCGCGCAGAGTTTCCTCAGCCCATGCCCGTGCAATGCAAGCCCCAAGCTTGGGCTGCATGGCTGGTCAAGCTGATGGGCTGGAAGATTGAGTTTGACGGGCTGCCCACCAAGCAAGGCGTGCTGATTGGCTACCCCCACACCAGCAATTGGGACTTTGTCACCATGATGCCGGTCAAGTGGGCGGTGGGCTTGCCGGTGCAGTTCTTCGCCAAAGAGAGCTTGTTCCGCATCCCGCTGTTTGGCCGCTGGATTCGCTTCATTGGCGCAGTGCCGATTGAGCGCTCGTCACCCAAAGGCGTGGTGGGCGAGATGGTGGAAGCGCTGAAACAACACAAACAAAACGACGAGTTGTTGTGGATTGGCTTGTCACCCGAAGGCACGCGTAAGCTCACCGAGGGCTGGCGCAGTGGTTTTTACCAATTGGCCTTGGGGGCGGACGTGCCTTTGTGCATGCTGCACATTGACTACGGCACCAAGCTTGCGAAGATCACAGACTTCATGCGTTTGACGGGCGATGTACAAGCCGACTATGCCCACATTGCCAAGGTCTACGAAGGCGTGCAGGGCTTTCATGCGAACCAAGCCGCGCCCATTCGTCCTTTGCCGCCGCGTACCTCACCAATGGCACAAGCGCCAAATGCAACTTCTTTGAATTAAGTACACGATGACCACCCAAACTCACGAACACGTTGTTGCTGCGGCCCGCGACTACCTCATTGGCCTGCAAAGCCGCATCACCAGCGCCATTGAAGCCAAAGACGGCCAAGCCAAGTTCTTGGTGGACAAGTGGGAAAAAGGCCCGGGCGAACAGCTGCAAGGCAATGGCATCACGCAAATCTTAGAAAACGGCCCTGTGTTTGAGCGTGCCGGTTGCGGTTTTTCGCATGTGCGTGGCCCCAAGTTGCCGCCTTCGGCTACACAGCATCGCCCCGAGTTGGCAGGTGCGCCGTTTGAAGCCATGGGAGTGTCCTTGGTGTTTCACCCGCGCAACCCCTATGTGCCCACCGTGCACATGAACGTGCGCATGATTGCCGCCACGCCCGCCAACGGCAAAACTGTGGCTTGGTTTGGCGGTGGCATGGACTTGACGCCTTATTACGGCTACGCCGAAGACGCCAAGCATTTCCATCAGGTGTGCCACGACGCGCTGCAACCCTTTGGCGAAGACTTGTACCCACGCTTTAAAACCTGGTGCGACGAGTACTTCTGCAACAAACACCGCAACGAGCAACGCGGCATTGGCGGCATCTTCTTTGACGATTTCTCTGAACTGGGCTTTGAACGCAGTTTTGAAATGCTCAAAAGCGTGGGCGATGCTTTCTTGGAATCGTATTTGCCCATCGTCGACCGCCGCATGAACACGCCGTATGGCGAGCGCGAGCGCAACCACCAGCTGTACCGCCGTGGCCGCTATGTGGAGTTCAACCTCGTGTGGGACCGCGGCACGCACTTTGGCTTGCAGTCGGGCGGGCGCACCGAGTCCATTTTGTTGTCCATGCCGCCGTTGGTCAGCTGGTCGTACCAGCACCAGCCTGAAGCGGGCACGCCAGAGCATGCGTTGCTGCATGACTTTTTGGTGCCGCGTGATTGGCTGCAATGAACCGTAATCGATGAACCACGCCAAGCGCCTAGGTATCTTTGGCGGTTCGTTTGACCCGCCGCACATCGCACACCTTGCGCTGGCTAGGCACGCAGTGGAACAGTTTCATCTGAACGAGCTGCGCATCATTCCCACGGGCGACGCATGGCACAAAACCCGTACGCTCACGCCATCACCCCATCGCCTGGCCATGACACGTTTGGCCTTTGCCGAGGTGCCGCAAGCGGTGGTGGACCCACGCGAGATAGACCGTGATGGCGCGACCTATACCTTTGACACCTTGCAAGAACTGAAGGCCGAAAACCCAGAGGCCGATTTGTTCCTGTTCATTGGCGCAGACCAAGCGAATGCCTTCAAAACCTGGCACCGCTGGCAAGAAATTTTGGGCCTCGCTACCGTGGTGGTGGCTGAGCGACCATTAGGCGGGCAGGGCGGCATGGCCAGTCAGTGGCACAATGCGGTATCCCCCGACGTACAACGCTTGGACATGCCAAGCCTGAATGTGAGTGCCACTGAGATTCGTGCGCACGTTGCTCTAGGCACACATGCAGACCCCAAGATGCACGCGTGGTTGCCTGCCGCTGTGCAGCACTACATTGAAAAACACAGCCTTTACCGATAAAACAGATGACCGAAACCTCCGCCAAAAAAGATGTCCAAAAACTGCAACGCACCGTCGTGGATGCGCTGGAGGACGTCAAAGCCCAAGACCTCGTGGTGTTTGACACCGAGCACTTGTCCTCGCTGTTTGAACGCGTCATCGTGGCGTCGGGTACCTCCAATCGCCAAACCAAAGCCTTGGCCTCTAGCGTGCGTGACAAAGTGCGCGACGCCGGTTTTGGCAAGCCTCGCATCGAAGGCGAAGACAACGGTGAGTGGATCATCGTGGATTGCGGCCCTGTGGTCGTGCATGTCATGCAGCCCACGATCCGCGGCTACTACAACCTCGAAGAAATCTGGGGTGAGAAGCCTGTGCGTTTGAAGTTTGGTGCGCCAAAGCCTGTCAAAGCGGCTGAGCCAGAAGAAGCACCGGCTAAGAAGTCGGCTGGCAAAAAACCAGCGGCGAAGAAAACAGCTGCCGGTGACAAGAAGCCTGCAGCACGCGGTGCATCACGTGGCACGTCTTCACGCGGTGGTTCAGAAGAGCGCACGGGCTCAGCCAAGCCTGCCACACGCAGCACATCGACGCGCGGACCCGCCAAAGCCGCACCTGCTAAAACAGCAGCAAAAACTGCAGCCAAGGGCGCACCGGCCAAAACGACAGCCGCTAAAAAGCCAGCAGCACCCGCCAAGTTGCCCATCGTCAAGGTGGCACTAAAGGGCGCAAAGTCTGCTTCTAAGTCTGCAGCACGCACAGCGACAACTTCGGCCGGTAAGCCAGCAGCAAAAACTGCGGCCAAACGTCCAGCCGCTAAAAAGACCACTGCCCGCAAAGCATGAAGCTGTGGGTCGTCGCAGTCGGCCAACGTGTGCCCGACTGGGCGCAAACCGCTTGGGACGACTACGCCAAGCGGTTTCCGTCTGAGCTGAAGGTCGAGCTCAAGGCTGTCAAAACCGAGCCTCGCAGCTCTAAAACCCTAGACACCATCTACGCGGCCGAGCGCGAGCGCATCGAAGCCGCGATTCCGCGCGGCTGCCGCATCGTGGCTTTGGATGAGCGCGGTACCAACCTCACCACCGTGGCCTTGGCCGCCAAGCTCAAGCATTGGCAGCTCGAAGCCGACGATGTGGCCTTGGTCATTGGCGGGCCCGATGGCTTGTGCCCTGAGTTCAAAAAGCAAGCGCATGAGCGCATCCGCATTTCAGACCTGACCCTGCCGCACGCCATGGTGCGTGTGCTGTTGGTGGAGCAGCTCTACCGTGCGTGGTCGATCAACGCCAATCACCCTTATCACCGCGAGTGATTTATGAAATTTGTTTATCTCGCTTCACAAAGCCCACGCCGCCGCCAATTGCTAGAACAGCTGGGCGTGCGCTATGAGCTGTTGTTGGCGGACGAACACGAAGACGCCGAAGCGCTAGAAGTGGTTTTGCCCAACGAAGCGCCACGCGCCTATGTGCAACGTGTGACCTTGCTCAAGCTAGAAGCGGCCTTGGCTCGCATGAAGCGCCGTGGTTTGCCATTTGCGCCCGTGCTGTGCAGCGACACCACCGTGGCTTTGGGTAAAACCATTTTGGGCAAGCCCGATGACGCTAAACATGCGGCGCAAATTCTTGGCGCTTTGAGCGGCCAAACCCACCGCGTGTTGACCTCGGTCGCCATGGGTGCCCTGTCTAAATCAGGTAAGTCGCTCAAAACCGAGCAAGCGCTCAGTCTGTCCAGCGTGCGCTTTGCGCCTTTGACGCGCACACAAATTCAAAGCTATGTGGCCAGCGGCGAGCCCATGGGCAAGGCCGGTGCGTATGCGGTGCAGGGCAGGGCGGCGGCGTACATCGAGCACATCAGCGGCAGCTACTCTGGCATCATGGGATTGCCCATGTTTGAAACCGCGCAGCTGTTGCGCGTGTTTGGATTCAAGGTTTAAGCCGGATTTGCACATGCAACAAGACATCCTCATCAACTGGTCGCCTCAAGAAACCCGTGTGGCCATTGTGGAAACGGGCGCCGTGCAAGAGCTGCACGTCGAGCGCACGCTGGAGCGTGGCTTGGTCGGTAATGTGTATTTGGGCAAAGTGGCGCGCGTGTTGCCAGGCATGCAGTCGGCGTTCATTGACATTGGCCTAGAGCGTGCCGCGTTTTTGCATGTGGCTGATTTGATGAGCAGCGTGGCCGCACGCCACGCCGACACCGAAAAAGGCGAGCCCGCACCTGTGGTCCCGATTGAAAAGCAAGTGTTTGAAGGCCAGTCGCTGTTGGTGCAAGTCATCAAAGATCCGATTGGTACCAAAGGCGCACGCTTGTCCTCGCAAATCAGCATTGCGGGGCGCTTGCTGGTGTTTTTGCCGCAAGACCAACACATTGGCGTGTCACAAAAAATCCCGTTCGAACAGCGCGAGGCTTTACGCAAACGCTTGCAAGGCTTGGCCGAAGCCGCGGCAGCAGACGGCAAAACCGGTGGTTTCATCCTGCGCACCAATGGCGAAGACGCCAGCGATACCGAGTTGAGCGAAGACATTGCGTACCTGCGCAAAACTTGGGCGCGCATCAAAGAAGCCTCCACCCGCTTGCCTCCCAAGTCCCTGTTGCACCAAGACCTGAGCTTGCTGCAACGGGTGCTGCGTGACTTGGTGAGCGAGACCACGCAGACCATTCGCATCGACTCGGCTGAGCAGTTCAAGAAACTGCAAACCTTCGGCCAAGAGTTCATGCCCAGCGCGGTGGACAAGTTGCAGTTGTACAAAGGCGAGCGCCCGATTTTTGACCTCTTCAACATCGACGAAGAAGTGGGCAAGGCACTCGGCCGCCGCGTCGAGTTGAAGTCTGGTGGCTATCTCATCGTGGACCAAACCGAGGCTTTGACCACGGTGGACGTGAACACCGGCGGCTTTGTGGGCGCGCGCAACTTTGACGAAACCATTTTCAAAACCAACCTAGAAGCGGCGGGTGCCATTGCGCGCCAACTCCGCTTGCGCAACCTAGGCGGCATCGTGATTGCCGACTTCATCGACATGACACGCGAAGACCATCGCGGAGCCGTGTTGGCCGAGTTCCGCAAGCAACTGGCCCGTGACCGCGTGAAGACGATGGTGAGCGGCTATTCGGCTTTGGGCTTGGTTGAGATGACTCGCAAACGCACTCGCGAATCGCTGGCCCACATGCTGTGCGAGCCATGCCCAGTGTGTGATGGCAAAGGCAGCGTGAAAACCGCGCGTACGGTGACGTATGACATCTTGCGCGAGATTTTGCGCGAGGCCCGTCAGTTCAACCCGCGCGAGTTCCGTGTGATTGCGTCGCCCGATGTGATTGACGTGTTGCTCGACGAAGAAAGTCAACATTTGGCGGGGTTGAGCGACTTCATTGGTAAACCGATTTCGTTGCAGGCTGAAGGCTCTATGTCGCAGGAGCAGTACGACATTGTGTTGCTTTGAGGTTGCGTTTGGCTTTTGAGCTTCCCTTCGTTGGTGGAGGGCGCAAAGCGCTAGAGCGCAGACGCTAAACCTTTGCGTATTGGGCCACTGCTATTTCAAACTAACGGTTCCGCAGCACTGACTCAAACTTAAACAACCAGCCCATGTCGCGGTCAGTGCCTGATACGGCGCCATCACGGCCCGCAGGGACGTTAAGCCGTGTCAGGTGCTGGCCGTGGCGTGGGCGAGCGAGAGAAGTGACTTAAAAACAGAAACTCAAGCAACCAACTTGAAATGCTTGCGACTGAAGTCCAGCCCAAACGCCTTCTCAAGCTTCATCAACCAACGGTGACGCTTCTCACGTTTGGTTAGCTTGTAATCGGGGTCAATCGTGAAGCTCTTTTCAGCCGAGCTTTCCAGCCAAGGCTTCACCAACTCAGGGTGCGTGCCCGTGAACGGCTGCAACACCTGCGCGTCAAACTGGCTGTAACGCACCGTGGGCGCGCCAAGTGACCAAAACTTGCTCACTTGGTCCAGCTTCTTTTGCATCGCCTCGTTGCTGCGCACCCAGCCGTAGTGATAGATGTGCGCATTGGCCAACGCGGCTTGCGGGTTGCGGCCTTTTTTGTGGTCAGCTGTGATGAGCCAGTACTGACCATCGGGTGCATACGAACGGATGGTGTTGCGAATCAGGCGGCATTCGCGGCGGTACCACGCGGGGCTGTTGGCTACGAAGTCGGGGGTGCCGTAGAAGTGGAAGTAGTCAAACACAAAGGCCTCGACAGCAGGGTTGTGGTGATGTTTGTCCACGCTGGCGCGGATGTTGGCCAGTTCAGCCTCGTGCACCACCTCGTCACCTTCAAGGTAAAACGCCCAGTCGCCTGTGCAGGCGAATTGCGCAATCATTTTTTGCTGGGCGTACACAAAGCCACGGTCGGCCATGCGTTCGTTCCAAATGGTTTCAATCACGCGAATTTTTGGGGAATCAATGGCGTGAATACGCGCCAACGTGTCGTCGTTGCTTTTGCCAACCACCACTACAAACTCGTCGACCAAGGGCAAGAGTGAGCGAATGGAGGCTTCAAACGGGAAGCCCAGTTCCACGCCGTTGCGAATGAAGGTGAAACCGCTGATGGATGCTTGGCTCATAAAGGGAGTGCGTTAAAGGGTGGAGGTGTCAGCAAAATGGTTGTCGGTGCTTTGTGCGGCCACTTGGTACAACGCAGCATACGCGCCGCCTTGGGTCATGAGCTGGCTGTGTGTGCCTGTTTCCACAATGCTGCCCGCTTGCATGACCACAATCAGGTCGGCATGCTCGATAGTGGACAGGCGGTGAGCAATGACCAACGAGGTGCGGCCTTGCATGAGCACATTCAGTGCGTCTTTGACGGCTTGCTCAGAGGCGGTGTCCAAGGCCGATGTAGCCTCGTCCAAGATGAGGATGGGCGCATCTTTGTAGATGGCTCGGGCAATCGCCAAGCGTTGGCGTTGACCGCCGGAGAGCTGGGTGGCGTTGTGGCCGACCAGCGTGTTTTCTTGATGGGGCAGGCTGCGCACAAAGTCGCCTAGGTTGGCGGCTTCTAAAGCGCTCCAAACGCGGGCGTTGTCAACGGTTTCACCTAGGGCGATGTTTTGGGCGACTGAGTCGTTGAACATCACCACGTCTTGGCTCACGTAGGCCATTTGGCCGCGCAAGCTGGCGAGCGACCAGTCTTTGAGCGGCACGCCGTCTAGGCGCACCTGGCCCGAGGTGGGGTCTAGGAAGCGTGGCAGCAAATTAGCCAAGGTGGTTTTGCCTGAGCCCGAGGGCCCAACAAACGCCACGGTTTGGCTGGGCTGGATGGTCAGGCTCACGCCATTCAAGGCCGGCTGAGTAGCCGAGGGGTATTGCAGGCTGACACTGTCAAAGCAAACTTCACCCTTGGCGTGCGGGCTGGTGTGCGTGCCTTGGGTTTCATCGGGAGCCAGCTCCAGAAGGTTTAAACCGCGCTCCAGCGAGGTGACACCGCGCGTGAGGGTGCCCGCCACTTCAGACAAGTGTTTGATGGGCGAAATCAGCATCAACATGCCGGTGATGAAGGCGGCAAACGATCCGACTGTGACTGCAGCTGTGTTGCTGTCGCCACTACTTTGCCACAAGGCCACCGTGATCACGCCTGACAAGGCCAAGGCAGCCAGCATTTGAATGAGCGGCGTCATCACCGAATTGGCGATCACGGCTTTGAGCGCCAATTGACGCAGCTTGTGGTTGGCGCTGCCAAACTTCGTGGTTTGACTGTCTTGTGCGTTGTGCAAACGCACCATGCGGTAAGCCAGCACGTTTTCTTCCACCACATAGGCTAGTTCGTCAGTGGCGTCTTGGCTGGCACGGGTCACGTTGTCGAGGCGGCGCGACAAGTTTTTCACCACCCAGGCAATCGGCGGGAAGATCGCAAACACGATCAGCGTGAGTTTCCAGTTCAGCACTAACAAATAGCCCAACAAGGCCAGCAGGGTGACCAAATCTTTGGCAAATGCCAGCATGGTCGAGACCAGCAAGCCTGCGCCATTGTTGACTTCGTAGACCATAGTGTTGGTCAAGCCGCTGGTGTGTTTGTCGGCAAACAGTTGCGGGTCAGCGCGCAGCAGCTTTTCAAACAAGCGCTGGCGTAAACGCTCCATGGAGTAGTTGGTGACACGGGCCAAGCAATACGCCGCGATAAAACCTGCTAAACCACGCACGCCAAATAAAAGCAGCAGCACAGCGGGGATTTTCCAAAGCTCCAGCGTGCCTCGGTCAAAGCCGCTGTCGAGCAAAGGTTTCATCAGCGCGGGGATGGCAGGTTCGGTCGCGGCCCCCACAAAAATGCCCACAATGCCCAGCGCTAGTGCACCAGGGTGACCAGAGAACCAAGGGGCCACGCGTTTGAGCCTTTGGAACAAAGAATCAGACGGGGTCGATGGCGTGGTGATGGTCATAATTTTTAGAGTGGCAACAAACGTATAACAGCCCATTATCGCCACTCGTTCGCCACTAAAATCAGCGGATTCATTTGGCTACCGCTCTCACTATGACACGTCAATTTTTTCGCTTCGCACTTGGGCTTTTGACCGCCGGTTTGTTGGCCTTGCCAGCATGGGCGCAGTTCCGTGTGGAAGTGTCTGGCGTGGGTTTGACCCAAGTGCCGATTGCCTTTGCCCCTTTGCGTGGCGAAGAAACCTCGCCCCAAAAGATTTCAGCCATTGTGCAAGCTGACTTAGAGCGCAGCGGCCAGTTCCGTGGCGTCAGCGCTGGCGTGGTGACCGACGAGACCCAACGCCCAGACATCAGTGCCATGCGCCAAAAGGGCGCCGATGCCTTGTTGACAGGCAGCATCAGTCGCATGGCTGATGGTCGCTATGACGTCCGTGTGCGTCTGTGGGATGTGGTGCGTGGCCAAGACCTAGGCGCCATGAGCTATGTGGTGGTGACGGGCGATTTGCGCTTGGCTTCGCACCGCATTGCTGACTTTGTGTACGAAAAGCTCACGGGCGACAAGGGTGTGTTTTCGACTCGCATTGCGTATGTGACCAAGTCTGGCACGCGTTTCAACCTGTGGGTGGCAGACTCCGATGGCGAAAACGCCCAGTCTGCGTTGGCAAGCCCCGAACCCATCATTTCGCCCAGCTGGTCGCCTTCGGGTGGTCAATTGGCCTATGTGTCATTTGAATCCCGCAAGCCTGTGGTGTACGTGCATGACGTGTCCACTGGCAAACGTCGTGTGGTGGCCAATTTCCGTGGCTCCAACAGTGCGCCGAGCTGGTCACCCGACGGCCGCACTTTGGCTGTGACCCTCAGCCGTGATGGCGGGTCGCAGCTGTTTGCGATTGATGCCAGTGGCGGTGAGCCTCGCCGTTTGACCCAGTCTGCCGCGATTGACACCGAACCTGTTTTCTCGCCCGATGGCACGGCCATTTACTTTGTCAGCGACCGTGGAGGAGCCCCTCAGATCTACCGCATGCCAGCGTCTGGTGGCCCCGCCAATCGCGTGACCTTCAACGGCACCTACAACATTTCACCCGCCATCAGCCCCGATGGCCGTTGGTTGAGCTACATCTCCCGCATCGGTGGCGCCTTTAAGTTGCACGTGATGGACATTGCCAGCGGCAACGTGGCGGCCATCACCGACAGCAACCGCGACGAACGCCCCAGCTTTGCGCCCAATAGTCGCCTCATTGTTTACGCCACCATTCAAGATGGCCGCGAAGCCTTGATGACCACCACCTTGGATGGCCGCATCAAAGCCCGTTTGTCTGGCCAAGGTGGTGATTTGCGCGAGCCCAACTGGGGCCCGTTCAACAAAGTTTTGCCTTAATTTATTTCTCCTTTTTGGAACACTGACTCATGAAAAAAATTCTTTTGCTGATTTCTATTGCGGCCGTTTTGTCAGGCTGCGCCTCTGGCGTCAAGCTGGATGACGTGCAGGTTGATGACCGCTCAGGCGGCACTTCCAGCCAAAGCGGTGTCAATGGCTTGAACTCTCGCAACCTCGGCGCGATGCAAGGCATCAAACAAGGCCCCGTGGGTGTGGAACACATCATTTACTTTGACCTCGACAGCTACAGCGTCAAGGCCGAGTACCAAAGCGTGCTCGACGCCCACTCGCGCTACTTGCGTGCAGACCGCAATCGCCGTGTCAACATCGAAGGCCACACCGACGAGCGCGGTGGCAGTGAGTACAACTTGGCTTTGGGCCAAAAGCGCTCTGACGCCGTGCGTCGCGCTTTGAGCGCCTTGGGCGTGCCTGAAAGCCAAATGGAATCGGTGAGCTTTGGCAAAGAAAAGCCAGTGGCTCAAGGCTCTGACGAGTCTGCCTATTCACAAAACCGTCGTGCTGCACTGAACTACCAATGACATTGAACACTTCTTTTTCTGTCCGCGCTGTGGCTTTGGCTGCAGGTGTGTTGGTGAGCCTGAGCGCCAATGCCGCGTTGTTTGAAGACACCGAAGCACGTCGCGCCATTCTTGATTTGCGCGAACGTGTGGAGCGCCAAGGCGAGGAAATTCAAAACTTCCAACGCAGCTTGTTAGAGCAGCAAAACCAATTTGAAGCCTTGCGTGCCGAAACCGCACGTTTGCGCGGGGAAAAAGAAGAGTTAACCCAAGAGTTGCGCCGCCAGCAAGAGCTGTCGCAAGGCGTGGACGACCGCTTGAAGAAGTTTGAGCCCAGCAAAGTCAAAGTCGATGGCGTGGAGTTTGTCGCTGATCCCGTAGAAACCAAGGCCTACGAAGAGGCTTTGGCCGTCTTTCGCAAAGGCGAATTTGGCGCTGCGGCCACCGCGTTCAACGATTTCATCAAACGCAATCCCAAAAGCGGCTACGGGGTGCCTGCGTTGTTTTGGTTGGGCAATGCCCAATATGCCAATCGTGATTACACCAACGCCATCAAAAACTTCAATGCCTTGCTGAGCAAAGCCCCCAGCCACATGCGTGCGGCTGAGTCCATGTTGTCGGTGGCCAATTGCCAGCTCGAGTTGAAAGACACCAAGGCAGCTCGCAAGACCTTGGGTGAGGTGGTGAAAAGCTACCCACACACCGAAGCGGCCGCGGCTGCCACTGAGCGTTTGGCGAAACTCAAGTGACAGAACTAGTCGCGCTCACCAAAGAGGTCCTTGGGGCCTTTTTTTTAGGCGGTTTGCTTTTGGGCATCATCAGCCAGCGCACCCACTTTTGCACCATGGGGGCCATTTCTGATGTGGTCAACATGGGCGACTGGACCCGCGCACGCCAGTGGGCAGGTGCCATCGCGGTAGCCATGATCGGCTTTGCCGCTTTGTCAGACCTTGGCTTGATCGACCCCAGCAAAATCTTGTACGCCAGCACGCGCCTGATGTGGCTGTCTACCTTGGTGGGTGGCTTGATGTTTGGCTATGGCATGGTCATCGCATCGGGCTGCGGCAGCAAAACCTTGGTGCGCATTGGCGGTGGCAATCTGAAATCTGTCGTGGTCTTCGTGGTGATGGGCGTCAGTGCCTTTGCCACGCTCAAAGGCATCACGGCCGTGTGGCGTGTCAGCACGGTGGACACCGTGTTCATCAATATGCCTGCGGGGGCCAGTTTGCATGTGTTGGGCATTCCAGGCTTGGGCTACATCTTGGCCAGCGCCTTGCTGCTGTGGGTTTTACGCCATTCGGATTTTTGGACCTTTGACAACTTCTTGGCGAGCTTAGGGATTGGCGGCTTGGTCGTAGCCCTGTGGTGGGTGAGTGGCCATCTGGGTTTCGTGCCAGAGCATCCAGAGACATTGGATGCCGTATACCTAGCCACCAACTCCGGCCGCATTGAGGCCTTGAACTTTGTCGCTCCCGTGGCTTACACCTTGGACTGGCTCATGTTTCACAGCGATGCCTCCAAAGTGTTGACCGTGGGCATTGCGGCTGTGGCTGGCGTCTTGGTTGGTTCTGCCGCCTCAGCCTGGCAGAGCCAAACTTTCCGTTGGGAAGGTTTCGCCGATCCGCGTGACTTAGGCCAGCACTTGTTGGGCAGTGTGTTGATGGGCGTCGGGGGCGTGACCGCCATGGGATGCACCTATGGTCAGGGTCTGAGTGGCATTTCCACCTTGAGCCTCAACGCTGTGGTGACTTTGGCCGCCATTGTGTTGGGGGCTGTGGTGTCTTTGCGCCTGCAAGCCGCTCGCTTGGAGCGTACCGCCTGTGCTTGAGTCTGCTGTGACAACCCTTTCTGTGACGGATCGCCGCTTCGGAGGCTTGGACCGTCTGTACGGTGTGAGCGGTGCCGCGCGCATCCGCGCTGCGCACGTGGTGGTGGTGGGTGTGGGCGGTGTGGGGTCGTGGGCTGTGGAAGCCTTGGCACGTAGCGGGGTAGGGCGCTTGACGCTTATCGACCTCGACAACATTGCCGAATCCAACATCAACCGACAAATCCATGCGCTTGACGACACCTTGGGAATGGCCAAAGTCGAAGCCATGCGCCAACGCATTGCCCACATCAACCCCGATTGCGTGGTGACTTGCATTGAAGATTTTGTAGAACCCAGCAATTGGCCCAGCATCTTGAATGGTGCCGAGGTGGATGCGGTCATTGATGCCTGCGACCAAGTGAAAGCCAAAACCGCGATGGCAGCTTGGGCGCTCAAGCAACGTGTGTTGTTCATCACCGTAGGCGCCGCAGGCGGCAAGCGTTTGGCACACAAAGTTGACATCGATGATTTGGCCAACACCAGTCATGATCCGCTTTTGGCCAAACTGCGTTACAACCTGCGCCGCGAACACGGCGCAGCACGCGATGGCAAAAAAATGGGCATCTCTTGCGTGTTCAGTCGCGAGGCGGTGGCGCCACCAGATGCAAGCTGTGATGTGCAAGGCGACGGCTCATTGAACTGCAGCGGCTATGGATCGGTGGTTAGTGTCACGGCCACGTTTGGGCAATGCGCAGCAGGATGGGTTTTTGATCAAATTTCTTCACGCCCATTGCCAAAAGCGTGAAAAATGCGTTATACTTTTAGGCTTGGCAGGGTACGAAACAAACGTTAAATACCTCGCGTGATGGGACCATAGCTCAGTTGGTAGAGCAGCGGACTTTTAATCCGTTTGTCGTGGGTTCGACCCCCGCTGGTCCCACCAAAATCTTGAAAAGGACTTAGAAAAATCTAAGTCCTTTTTTCTTTGCCTGTTCAATTTTCGCATCATACGATTTATCTTATGTAAATAAATGAGATGTGCAAAAAAAACTGCCGGAGCAGGGAGGTTCAAAGTGAGAGGACGAGCGGGTACACGACGGGTGCCTGTTGAGCAACCCGCCGAGGATGAATTTTCAGAAGGCGTGGAGGCGCTTTACGCCATCGAGACGTTGCCCGACAAATAGTTGGCGTAGTTGTTGGTCAGCTGGTCGTAGGCGCTGGCCGCTTCGTCCACCTTGTTTTGCTTTTGCAGCAACCAGCCATAGTTGAACCAAGCGACATGCTTGCGTTCATCTTTGCCGTGTTGTAACCATTGACGGTACAAATCAATGGCTTCTTGGAATTGGCCGGATGCCTGTAGCATCTCAGCTGTTTGAGTTAATTCGTCCAAAGTAAAGCTGGTGAGCTTTGCGCCTGATGGGTATTGATTTGACATCGTGTGCTCCAAAAAGTTCAATTTCTTTGTATCAAGCATGATTTGTGCCAGATAAAATTGACACCTCAACTTACACGTATGAAAAGATCCACATTCATTCATTTGTCTTTTCTGATGCTGCCGCTCTTTGTGCAGGCGGCTGAACTTGCCACCTTTGATGAGGTGCGTGCGCAATACCAGTCCTATCGCGACCCCACGCGCCTGTCGTATTTATTCAATCGTTGCGCGGCCTTGCAGCTCAATGTGTCTGCACTTTTGGAGCGCAAAGGGCAAAAAGCTGGCGCCAAAGACTTTGAAAATCTAGCCCAGCACTACATGGTGCTGTCTGAAGCCAATGAGCGCGAGATTGACAAAAAACGAGGTCTCAAAAGCAAAGAAACCATGAAAACGGTCAACCGTTCAGTGGCCAACGTGGCTGAGGTCTACGGCAAACGCATGAAAGACAACTACGCCAAGCGCCGCGACTACATCATGGGTGACGCCCAGTTGGAGTCCGAATTGGCCGAATGTAATCAACCTGATGTGTTTAAGAAGAGGGCGTTAGCGGATTAAAGCCACGTCCGCGCTATGCTTGAGGTGTCTGAAACTTTTCGTTTTCAGGGGGATTTATGCGTCACCAACTCTCTTCCATTGTCGTTTTAGCCTTGTGTGGCGCTAGCCTCCATGCCCAAACCATCCCCGATGCGGGCGCGCTGATGCGTCAAAACGAGCAAATGTTCAGACAAGACCAAATGCAGCGCAACCAGCCAAAGCGTACTGCTTTGCCGCCAGCTATGGTGATCAACGATGACACGCTGATCACGGTTCAGCAGTTCAAATTCAATGGCAACAAGATTTTGTCCTCCGGACAGCTCCAAGCCGTGGCTGAGCCTTTTGCCAACCGTGCGCTGAATCAGCATGATTTGCAGCAACTGACCCACGCCATCTCAGAGGCTTATCGCCAAACGGGTTGGCTGGTGCAGGCCTACATTCCACGCCAAAGCTTGAAAAACAACGAGCTGGAGCTGCAGGTCATCGAAAGCATCCCGCCTAATAAATCTAGTCAGTGACCACCGTAGGCATCGGTAGGCTTCATGCGGTCTAGCGGGCGATAAAGCCTACAAACCCCTACAAAACTGTCAAAAAGCGGCAAGGCATGGAATTTGCATTAAGACAACCCTTATGGTTGTTTTGGTACAAGTTTTGTGAAATTAACTCGGTCGCGAATCATTGCTGCGATTGCGTTCCTGTGTCTTTTGGCTGGGTCGTTGGATATCTACGACCCCGTATTGCCAAAAGTCGCAGGACCAGTCCTGCGCGCGATTGAGGAAAAAACCAGCTTGCCCGTCACCGAATGGGCCGAGGCGGTCACCGGCACCCACTTCGCCAAGCCCAAAACCGCGCAAGCACGCGGCTTGGTGGATGCCGCCATGGACAAAATGGTGGAGCAGCAAGAAGTCGAGCAGGCCGCCAAAGAACTGATCACCCTCAAGAATATTCAATTCCAAGGCGTGACGATTTTGGGCGACATGGAGCTCAAAGGCATCATGCAGCCCTTCATCAACACGCCCATGACCTACGAGCAAATGCTCGAAATCGGCATGGTCGTGGAGTCGTATTACCGACAAAACAACTACTTGGCCCGCGCCATCTTGCCGCCACAAGACCTGACCGACGGCGTGCTGACGGTCGATGTCATTGAATCGGTGTTCTCCAAAGTCGAGATCGAGCAAGAGCTCGCCGACTTGCCCAACACCCAAGCGCATGTGAGCGCCATCATCGAATCCCAGCAAAAAGTGGGCGAACCTCTGAACACCAAGTCGCTCGACCGCGCATTGGCACTGGCCAACGATGTGCCCGGCATGAGCGCCCAAGGCTCTTTGCGCCAAGGCCGCGATGCGGGCGAAACCGAACTGTTACTTAAGTTGTATCAAGGTCGCACCCGCCAAACCGAACTCGCGTTTGACAACGGTGGCTCTCGTTCTACTGGCGCCATGCGCTTGATGGCCACCTTCACTTGGTTTAACCCCAACGATCTGGCCGATTTGCTCAACCTCGTGGCGGTTCACACCCGCGGCAGCGACTACGCCCGTTTGGCCTACAGCCTGCCTGTGGGCACCGATGGCTGGCGCATGGGGCTGAATACCTCCGTCATGAACTACGAAGTGGTGGTGGGCCAGCAGGGCATGGTCGGGGCCATAGGCCGCGCCATCACCCAAGGCGTGGAATGGGTCTACCCCCTGTTGCGTGCGGATGACCGCAGCGCCACTGTCACGCTCACGGCAGACAACAAGAAATTCCAAAATACCTCGGCCCAAGGCCTGTTGATGTCTGACTACGCAGCCAAAGTCTTGGCGGCCCAAGTGTCTGGCTTCTACCGCGACCTCAACCCAGGCGGTGGCACGGGTACTTATTCGTTACAGCTGTCGCACGGCAACATCAATTTGGATGGCTCACTCAGCCAACAAACTGACGCCACCACGGTCAAAACCGAAGGCGTCTTTAATAAAGTACGTGTCAGTGGCAGTTGGCAGCAGGCCCTCACCACACAAACTTCAGCCTTTATTTCCTACACAGGTCAGGTGGCCGACAAAAACCTCGACTCGTCTGAAAAGATGCAGTTGGGCGGTATGAATGGCGTGCGTGCGTATCCCACGGGCGAAGGCTCGGGCGCCGATGCCCAGCTCATTCAGCTTGAGTTGCGCCACAGCCTAGAGTCGGGTGTCAACCTTGCCACCTTCGTGGACTGGGGCCAGGTCTGGCTCCAACACGACCCCAACTACCCAGGCGGGCCACAACACAACCGAAATACCTACAAAGGCTTTGGTGCCAGCGTTGCCTACACCAACGACGACGGGGTGAACTTCAAAGCCACTTGGGCGCGTAAATCGGGTCACAACCCCAACCCCACACAAACGGGCAACGACCAAGATGGCACGCGCGATCGCAACCGCTTCTGGTTGCAAGTCACCGTTCCTTTCTAGCGCATGAAGAATTTGTGCGGCACACCTTCAAACAACCCACAGCCATTCCAAATCGGAATGGCTATGCCACGTCTCGAAGAAATGGGGGCTCAGCCGTCCCTAAAGCCGCATGCTTCTTTACGTCTTTTGGCCCACCTTCTAGGCGCCATCGGTCTGTTCTCTCTGCCAGTCTTGGCCCAAACCACGGCGGTGGCGACCACTCAGCTGCCCACAGGCGGGCAAGTCAGTGCGGGTCAGGCTTCTATTAGCCAATCGGGTAGCGCCCTCAATATCAACCAAACCAGCCAACGCGCAGTGCTTGACTGGAGCACCTTCAACATTGGCAAAGACGCCAGCGTTAACTTTCAGCAACCTAACGCGCAGTCGGCCACGCTCAACCGTGTGAACGACACCCAGCCCAGCCAAATCTTGGGGCGCATCACCGCGCCGGGCCAAGTGGTGTTGGTCAACCCGCAAGGTGTGTACTTTGGTAAGTCGTCCAGTGTGGATGTGGGTGGTTTAGTAGCCACCACGCACAACGCTGCAAACCAAGAATTCATGGATGGGCAAATCAAGCTCACCCGCAACGGCGCATCGGGCAAGGTCGAAAACGAAGGCGAGCTGCGTGCTGCGCTGGGCGGCTACATCGCCATGCTCGCGCCCGAAGTGCGCAACAGCGGCGTCATCGTGGCCAACCTCGGCACCGTGGCCTTGGCCGCAGGCGAAACCTTTGAACTGAAGTTTGACGGCGGCGGGGCGCTCAGCCGTGTCGTGGTCACAGCGGCAGCCATCAACACCTTGGTCGACAACAAAAGCGCCATCAAAGCGCCGGGCGGCCTGATCATCTTGTCGGCCCAAGCCGCCAGCCGCTTGCAAAGCGGCGTCATCAACAACAGCGGCACCATCGAAGCTGCAGGCTTGGTGCGCCGTGCAGGTCGCATCTTGCTTGAGGCCAGCAGCGCCATCTTTAACAGTGGCTCGGTTCGGGCCGATGCCACGGGCGGGGTGAACGCAGGGCCTGCGGGCACAGTCAGCCTCAACGCCCCTGACGTACAAAACAGCGGCACAGTTTCAGCGGCAAACTTTTTCCCCGACAGCGGCAACGTGGCGGCAGAAATTGGCCGTATCCAAATCAACGCCGACACCTTCACGCAAACCGACACAGGTTTGCTAGACGTGTCGGCTGTGGCCCTGCAAGCAGGCAACATCGACATCGTGGCCGCACAAGCCATTGCTCTGAGTGGTCGCATCTTCGCCAACGGCGTGGTGACCGACCCTACACACATCGTGGCCAACGCCTTGGGCGGCAACATCCATCTGCAAGCCACGCGTCGCGTGGACCTGACCACCGCTGTGCTGGACGCATCGGGCGAGGGTGGCGGTGGCCGCATCCACATTCAAGCCGACGGCGTGCCCACACCTGCGGACAACCCCAGCCAATCACCCATCCAAGGTGCCGTGCTGCTTAGCACCAACACCGTGTTGCGCGCCAACAGCGCACGCGCCCAAGCCGGCCGCGTGGAAGTGGAGGGCGATGAGATCACGCTAGACACCGGCACCCTGATCGAAGCCAAAGGTGCCACCCAAGGCGGCACTGTGCTGGTTGGCGGCGACTGGCAAGGCAGCGGCACCCTGCGCCAAGCCACCACCGTGACCATGAGTCCCGACAGCACCATTGACGCCAGTGCCACCGACAACGGAGATGGCGGCAAGGTGGTGCTGTGGAGCGATGTGGAAAATGTGAACTCTCTCACTACTGCCAACGGCACCATTTACGCCAAAGGTGGTGTGAATGGGGGTGATGGTGGGCAGGTGGAGACTTCGGGTCATGTACTGAAAGTTGACAACATTCACGTTTCCACAAAAGCAACCCTAGGCCAAGACGGTCTTTGGCTGCTCGATCCCTACGATTTGTGGATTCGTGACACCTCATGGTCTGGATCCAACTATGTAACTTCTGGGACCACGACCTACACGGCTCAAGCCCCCAATCCCAGTGCCCCTCTTTTGACTTCAGGCGGAACTGACACGAGGGGGAGCGGTTACGCCAACGGCACCACAGTTCTTCTCACAAACACGATTGTTAGCGCCTTGGGCTCTGGCAACGTCAGCGTCATTGCGTCTGGTTTGATTGATGCGTCGGGTTGGAGTTCACAAGGAACTGCGAACTATTACATTAACTCAAGCACGACAAACAAACTCACGCTGCAAGCAGGCAGCTCGATCTTCTTCAGGGACAAAATCAATTTGCCTAACGGCTCATTGGAGTTGTTGGCAGGCACCACCGTGACGCAAGACGCAACTGCCTCTCTTTATGCCAACAACCTTATCTTGGGTTCATCCGATGGGGGAACCAGCAAACCGACCGTTGATCTGACAAGCGCCAGCAACTTCATCACCAACCTGCAAGCCAGCAATGTCGGTGCTCTAAGTTTGTCCAATAGCAAAGCGTTGACAGTCAACTCAAACGGCATAAATGCATCGGGTGCGGTGACACTCAATACGTACTCTAATGACTTACTCGTTGCAGGCGCCATCACTACTTCTTCATCTCTCAACTTCACCGCGAGAACCATTTCTGTAGCGGCCAACGTCACCACCACAGGGGCACAAACTTATAACGGCAACCTCTATGTTGGTGGCAATACAGTTTCGCTCACCTCAAACAATGGTGATGTGTCGGTAACGGGCAATATCTACTCATTGAACTCAGTCAGGGTTGCTGCAGGTGGCTACTACGAGTCTTCTTTGGGCTTCACAGGCTACGCCACATCGAGTGGCGTCATGGTGGGCGACATGCTGCTGTATTGGAACGGCAGCAACTACACCTTCACTGTGCCCACTGCACAAACACTGAACTACTTGTTGGTTGGTGGTGGTGCAGGTGGTGGCGTGGTGTCTTGTGGCTGTTCGAACGGCGGCGGCGGCGGCGGCGGCGGTCAAGTCGTCACTTCATCTCAAACATTCAATGCTTCTACGACTTACAGCATCAGCATTGGTGCAGGTGGCAACGGTGCTACCAGTGGCACAAACGGCTTTAACGGTGGAACCTCCCAGTTGAGTGGTTCTGGCATAACCACCGCCAGTGCTAGCGGCGGCTATGGCGGTGGCAACGGCAACGGCGGCGCTGGCGGTAACTCGGGTGCAGGCACGGGCGGCGGCGCTGGACCTAGTGGTAACGGCACCAATGGCGGCGGCGGTGGCGGCGGATGGAACACAGCAGGCGGAACTGGCGGCACGGGAACTACCTCGACCCTATTCGGAGGCACTTCCTACACCTACGGCAGTGGTGGCGGCGGCGGTTCTGGCTACGGTTATGCGACCGGTATTGGAACAACAGGCGGTGGTGTGGCTGGTGCTGGGGCAGGCGCTGGTGCTTCCTCGGGTACAGATTTCAGCTTGAACGTGGTCGGCGCCAGCGCTGTGAACTACGGTGCAGGCGGTGGCGGTGGCTATGGCGGGTGGTCAGGTGGCGGCACCATGGGCGGTGGTAACGGTAAAGCGGGTGCTGCTGTCTTCGTCAACAGTGCAGCCAAAACACTGGCCATCAACGCTGGTTCTGGCAAATTCACACTCTCAGGTAGCACCAGCGATTTGAGCAGTTTGGTCGTCAACTCAACCTCCACTGCCAACCAAATTTCGGGGGTTCTTCAAGGCAACTTGGCTTTGACCTACAACGGTGGTGCAGGGGGCTTGTTGACTTTGCTTGCCAACAACACATACACCGGCACCACCACCATTGGCGCAGGCGGTACCCTCAAAATTGGCTCAGGCAGCACCACGGGATCTTTGGGTACGGGCAACGTGGTCAACAACGGCGTGCTCTCGTTCAACCGAACCAACACCTATGTGGTGACCAACCTGATTTCAGGTACCGGTAACGTCATACAAGTGGGCTCTGGCAACACCTCGCTGACAAATGCCAACACTTACAGCGGCGGATCTACGCTCAGTGCGGGCACCTTGGGCATTTACGACAACTCAGCACTTGGCACGGGTACATTGTCTGCCGCAGGAGGCACCACACTTTTGTTTGGTCGCGGCGTGAGCAGCTTTGCCAACAACATCACCCTCAATGGCAGCGTCACATTTGATCTTGACACTGCTGTGGACTACCTTGTTGTCGGTGGTGGTGGTGGTGGTGGCAGTGGTCAAGCTTCGCAACACGGCGGCGGCGGCGGCGGCGGCGGCGGCGTGCTGTCAGGTAATACAGACTTACTAGATACCACTTCTTACAACATCACTGTCGGAGCGAGTGGTGCTGGCGGCATAGTTAACGGTATTGGTGGCACAGGTGGTTCGTCTTCGTTTAATGGCATTTCTGCATTGGGCGGTGGTGGTGGCGGTCAGTACTACACCGCAGGACCAACTTCAGGAGCCTCGGGTGGCGGTGGCACGATCAGTAATACAGCGGCTTGGCGTACAGGTGCTTCAGGAACATCAGGTCAAGGTTATGCGGGTGGTACAGCAAGCAGTGGCTCACTCGACGCTGCCGCAGGCGGCGGCGGTGGCGCAGGCGGCGCAGGCTCCAACTTTGCCAGCTCTGGCAGCTTAGGTACGGGCGGTGCTGGTGGCGCAGGCCTTGCCAACACCATCACAGGCACCAGCGCCTTCTACGGCGCGGGTGGTGGTGGTGGTGGTTTTGCAGGCGGTGTCGGTGGCTCGGGCGTGGGTGGTAACGGTGGCCTCTACGGCACAGCAGGCACTGCAGGCGCAGCTTATACGGGTTCTGGCGGCGGCGGCGGTATGGGTGCATCGGGCTCCAGCGCCACCAATGGCGGTGCTGGTGGTGCAGGTGTCGTTGTTGTGCGTTATCTCGGTAGCAGCGCAGGCACTGGCGGCACAGTTAGCACTGGTTCAGGCACCGCTTCGGGCTACACACTGCACACTTTCACATCAGGCGGCACGCTTTCTCTCAATTCTTTAAACGTGGTGCTCAGTGGCACCATGGGCGGCTCAGGTTCGATGGTGGCCAATGCCGCAGGCGGCAAGTTTTCGGTCACCAATGCCAACAACAGCTACAGCGGCGGCACCTCGCTCAGCGCAGGTACGTTGGGTATTTACAGCAACACCGCGCTCAGCTCGGGCGCATTGACAGCGGCAGCCAACACCACATTGCTGTTTGGCCGAGGGGTGACTAATTTCGCCAACAACGTCACGCTCAATGGCAGTGTGACCTTTGACCTCGACACTTCAGTGGACTATCTGGTCGTCGGTGGTGGTGGTGGTGGTGGTTCTTGGACGGGTAGTGGTGGCGGTGGCGGTGGCGTGCTCGGCGGTTCAGTGGACGTGCTGGCTGACACCACAATGACTGTGAATGTGGGTACTGGAGGTTTAGGCGCAATTTACAACGTTGGATTGACACGCTCGGGCACCAACGGCGGGGCCTCAAGCCTTTCATCAAGTTCACTAAGCACAGTGACAGCATTGGGTGGCGGTGTTGGAACTTCTTACAACGCGCAAGCGCCAGGCTCTGGTTCGGGCACTGTATCTTCTGGTGGTGGTGGTTCTTATTACGCGCCAGGCACAGGTACTGCAGGTCAAGGTTACGCGGGGGGCACTGGCTACAGCACGCCGGACCCTTATGCATCAGGCGGTGGTGGGGGTGCGGGTGGCGCGGGTGGTAATGCGTACCAAGTGAACTATGTTGATAGCGCAAGAGGTGGTGCTGGTGGCATCGGCTTGGCATCTTCGATTACGGGTTCTAACAGTTATTACGGTGGTGGTGGTGGTGGTAGTGTGCATGGCACATCGCAGTCAAGTTACGGCAATATTGGTGGTCTCGGTGGCTTAGGTGGAGGTGGTGCTGGTACCCCCTTTACCACCACTACATCCACAATTGCTAAGTATGGTGGCGCAGGCACTAACAATACGGGTGGCGGTGGCGGTGGTGCTGGCGGTGCTGCATCCAGTGTCTATAGCGAGGGTGGCGCGGGTGGTACAGGCTGGGTAGTTGTTCGTTATTTGGGGGCAACTGGTGGCACAGGCGGCAGCGTCCTATCGGGCACAGGCACAGCCAGTGGCTATACCTTGCACAGCTTCGCCAGTAATGGTGCGGCAACGCTTTCACTTAATGCAGTGAACGTCATTCTTAGCGGCACCATCGGTGGCTCGGGGTCGATGGTTGCGAACGCAACAGGCGGCAAGTTTTCTTTGATGAGCGCCAACACCTACGGTGGCACCACCACGCTCAGTGGAGGTACTTTGGGTATTTACAACGCATCGGCCATCAGCGCTGGTGCATTAACGGCGGCTAATAACACCACGCTATTGTTTGGCCGCTCCATCACTAGCTTTGCCAACAACATCACGCTGAACGGTGCGGTCACTGCAGCTTTTGATACCAGTTTGGACTACCTCATTGTTGGCGGCGGCGGCGGCGGCGGCGGCTCCATCGGTGGCGGTGGTGGTGCGGGTGAATTCATCACGGGCAGCACCACGTTGGCAGGGGGCAGCTACGCCATCACTGTGGGTGCTGGCGGTGCAGGCGGCACCACGGGTAACGGTGGAACAGGTGGTGTGAGTTCGTTGATTGGCACAGGTGTGAGCATTTCTGCTACGGGTGGTGGTGGTGGTGGTGGCTTGTCCACAGCTGGCCAAGCCGGTGGCTCTGGTGGTGGTGCAGGTGGCTATACAACAGCTTCAGGTGGTGCATCGGTTACCACGGGTGGTGGATATGGTTTTGCAGGTGGAGCAGGTGCCAACGCATCGGGTATTTATGCTGTTGGTGCTGGTGGTGGTGGTGCAGGCGGGGCTGGTGTTGCAGCTGTGCTCAATTCGCAATCAGGCTCTAACGGTGGTGCGGGTAAGGCCAGCTCTATCACGGGTACCAGCGTGCTTTATGCAGGTGGTGGTGGTGGTGGTCTTAACGGTGCACCTAATTGGTCAAATGGTTCGCCTGGCTTGGGCATGGCAGGTGGTGGAAATGGCGGTACGAGCGCAGACAGGCCAGTTACTGGTGTGACATCCCAAGTGGGTGGTAATGCAGCTGACAACACGGGCTCTGGTGGTGGTGGTGCTAGTAACTCTGGGTTAGGCGGCGCAGGTGGTTCGGGCGTTGTCATCTTGCGTTATCTCGGGGCATCAGGTGCTTCGCCTTATACCGTTCAAAGTTTCACCGCATCGGGTTCGCTTGGCGCACTGTCGGCCACGTTTAGTGGTGCTATCGGAGGCTCGGGCTCGTTTGTGTCCAACCCGTCTGCAGGTGGCAAGTTCATCTTCACGGGCACCAACACCTACACAGGTGGTAGCACCATCAGCAGCGGAACCTTGCAGGTAGGTGCCGGTGGCGTTCTGGGTACTTTGGGATCTCTGACCGCCACAGGCACAGTGACCAACAATTCCGCGCTCATTTTTAACCGTACCGACAACGTCAGCTATGCAGCACCGTTTGCAGGTACGGGTTCGCTCACTGTTGCTAATACAGGCGAGCTCACTCTCACTGGGGTTGCCAGTTACACAGGGCTAACCACAGTGGCGAGCAGCCGCATCACCTACACCAACAACGTTGTACCCAGCACAACTGGTTTTGCTGGAGCGGGGGCGGTCACTATTCAACCTATAGCTTTGGGCAGCTTCGCCAGTGCGTTTACGCCTAACTACACCTTTGCCAGCACACTGACGGGTTTGACCTTAGGTCATAGTAACAACACGCAGGCGATGACGATTGGTTCAGTCATCAACATTGCAGGGCCTGTATCTATATATGGCGGCAAGATAACACTCAATGCTGACCTGACAACTGGTAGCACTACGGGTACCGGCATCTTGTTGCAAGGCATACAAATTGTTCAGGCAGCCGGGGTCGATGTCATCACGAGTGGCTCGAATATCTCCTACACCTTAACCAACAGCCCTTGGACATCTGCGCAAGATTACGGCATCTACTTATCGGGTTCTTCAGCTAGCAAAGCCACCCTAAATGCTGCAGGTGGCAATGTGTCCATGACTGCCAGCTATGCCAGCACAGGAACATCTGGTGGTTATGACAGGCTAATTGAGCTGGATAACGTAATCATCAAAACCAAAGGTGCAGGCACCATCACGATCACCAGCGATGGCTCTAACGATGGAAATACTGGCGCTACGGATGTTTGGGCGATTGGATTCAATACATCCACTGCCGGTACTGCTCTGATTCAGACCGAAAACGGAGCCATCACACTGACTGGGACAGCAGGCAAACTCAACGGTAACTCGCGCGGCATCGTGGCGCAAACTTCTGCCCTCAGTATTCTTTCTGCCACCGGAGCTATTACCTTAAAAGACATTCAGCCGTCAGGCACAACGGGCTCTTACTACGGTATGTACTTAAGAGCCAACAGCACTGGGCCCCATTACTACGGTAGCGATGGGACGACGGTGCTGTCTGGCACATCAACCGCCAGTTCATCAAACATCACGATTCAGTCTGACAAAGTTAGCTTTGTCGCTGAAGGTGCCAACAAAATAAATGCGATCAGTTCGGGCAATGTGGTGGTTGAGTCAGTTGGCACCGTGTTTACAGATGCTGTAGATGCTTCGTCTTTTGGCATTTCAGGTGGTTCGTCAAGTGTTCGCATTGGCAAAACAACCAACACGGCCAACATCACTTTGGGCAGCCCCATCACAGCCGCAGGTCCTATCACCGTGTATGGCGGCGACATCACACTCAACACAGACCTTACGTCGACCAACTTGAATTCCGCCATCAAGTTGTTGGCTAGGGGCACTATCAGCAACATCACTGCCTTCAGAACCATCACCACCAATGGCGGTGATGTTTTATTTGCGAGTGATACCGATGGCAGCGACTCGGGCACTATTCGCTTTATGAATGGTCTGACCATTGATACCCGCTTGGGGTTGTCAGGTAGTAAGAGCGCCGTCACAACAGGTGGTGGCACCATCACGCTGGCTGGCGGTAATGTCTCGGGTACTGGCTATGCAGCTGGTGCCTCAGCAACGTGGGCCGAAGGCATTCGCGTGGACTATGGCTTAACAATGTTCTCGGGCGGTGGTGATATCACCTTGCGAGGTAAAGGCTTGGCTGGCGCTGTCGCCAACGGTAACGGGTCCTGGGGTGTAGGTTTTTGGACCAGCACCACAGGCAGTAGCTTGATTGCAGATGCGGGCGCTGGCAAGTTTTATATGGAAGGCATTTCACGTGCTACGGATACGGTGTCGTACAAGCACGGCATCGTCACCAATTACGGTGTGAACATCAAATCGGCCTATGCAGGTGCGGACGCCATCAAGCTGATTGGCACGAGCAGCGGTACCTATGCAGGTTACAACTACGGCATTGATTTAGGTGCCGAGTCGGGTAGTGCATCCATCAATCAAATCTTCACGGCAAGCGGCGTTGGGGGTGGTATCTCCATCATTGGCACGGGTAATGAATGGTCCGTGTTGGTTCGCGACCCCACCCAACTGTTGGCCAACGGTGGTCCTATTGTTTTAAAGGCTGGTACAGGTGGTGCAGGTGCACAGTTGTATTTAAGAAATACCTCAAGCCAATGGTGGGGCTCTGCAGCCGCAAGCGCGGTGACTTCATCCACCAGTAGTCTTTTGATTGAATTTGACAACTACAACTTTGGTGGGCTACGTCCAAATATTGCGACTCAAGGTCCTGTGACATGGCAGTCTGCATCTAATTCTTTTGCGGGCGGCGGTATATGGTCATCTTGGCTTAACTGGAATCAAAACGGACAGGTGCCAAGCAGCATCACTTTAGGTAAATCAACCAACACGAGTGGCATCACGATAGATGCTGCGCTTTCTGCCGCTGGTCCTATCACGATCTATGGTGGCGACGTTGCGGTTAATTACGGCCTGACCTCTACCAACTCCGGTTCAGCCATCAGCTTAACGGGCTCAGGAAAAATCACGCTCGCTGCATCCACCACCGTGCAAACCTTGTTGGGTGACATTTCATTCAAAGCCAGCTCTGCAGGTGGCACGCTGGGTGGCATTGTGTTGAATTCATCCAGCGCCTTGAAGTCGTTTGGCGGCAACATCACGTTGGGTGGTGGCTACGATGGCTCGCAGGGAACAGGTTTGTACTCAGCCACAGCCAATGCGCCCGGCGTGTTGATGACAACCAACACGATTGATGCAGCAGGTGGGAACATCAAAATCTATGGCAGAAACACGGCCACCTATGACGATGGGGTGCGCATTGCGGGCAGCACCATCACCACCTCTGGTAGCGGCACCATTGGTATTTATGGTGACTCTTATGGGGGTTACACCAGCGCTGCAACATACAACGGCGTCACGTTCAGTGCAGGCGGTACCACCGTGCAGACCGACAGTGGCGCGATTGATGTGGTGGGCGTGTTAACAAACGCCAACCATGCGTACGCTTCAGGCGTTTCGTTTTTCAACAACGTAGCGACAACAGGGTCGATTCAACTTCTTTCTACCTCGGGCTCTATTTTGGTCAGCGGCAATGAAGTCGCTGCATTAACAACAACCACTGGCATCAACCATTGGGGGCAAGGTGATGTATATATTGGCTCGCCATCTAGTGGAGCTTGGACAGCAGCAGGCAACATCAACCTCAGGTTCTCTGACATATCGCCTAGCGGTGTCAAAAACATTTACCTGAAAACCTCAGGTGGCGTCACGTTTGAGCCTTATGGTGATAACTTCACATCAGCCATATTTTTCCCATACACGAACGTGCAGGTGAATGCCGCAGCGACCAGTTTGACGATTGGTAAAGCGACCGTTAGCACGGCCCGCACCGACACGGTGACGATAGGTAGCGCCACGAGCGTTGCAGGTCCTATCAATGTGTATGCAGGCACCATCAACCTCAATGCCAACCTCAATACATCCGGCGGCGCAGCCGCAGGTGATGTATTGCTCAAGGCTAGTGGTGCAATTACGCAGGCCAGCAACGTGTCGGTCACCACCAACGGTGGCGATGTCACTTATTGGGCCGATAGCGATGGCACCAACGGTGGCTATGTGTGGTTCAAGTCAGGTAGTAGCGTCTCCACCACGACAGCTGCCAACATTTTGGTGTCGGGTGGCAACGTGGCGGACGCCGCTGCACTTGCCAGCACGGGCTACGCCTCGGGCATGACCACCACCATGGGCAATGGGGTGACTTTGGATACGGTGTCGTTGTATTCGTTTGGCGGCAATATCACCATTCGCGGAAAGAGCGCGAGCTCGTACACGGCTTATGTCAGCAGCGAGAACGCTGCCATGTCCAATGCCAACGGCATTCGCGCCCACAGCAACGTGACCATAGATGCCGGCGCGGGCAAGTTAAGCATGTGGGGTTATGGGCAATCTTCCACTGGCTCCAGTAATGGCATTGAGCTGAGCGGGTCGAGCACATCGACCTCTGTTTATAAGTCTTCCTCAACGGCAATGGATGCGATCACATTCGATGGAACGGCAGTCAACGCAGCAGCAAGCGATGCCTGGGGTGTGTACCTTTGGGGCACCTCTAGTATTTTGGCCACCAATGGCGGTGGTATTTCCATCACTGGATCTGGGGCGAAAAATTCAGGGGTAGTGGTGCCTTCTGGTTCGGTGGTTTTGTCTACGGGCGGCCCCATCACCTTGACTGGCAAAGCTTACGGTACTGGCTTCAATGCTGTCGATATCGCTGGCTACGTGGGTTTGAAAGCAGGGGTCAACACGGGCGCTTCCACCTCTGACATCACTCTGGTAGGTGACAAGTTTTCACTCACGGGGAATGTCGCGTCTTCGGGTTTATTGACGCTCAAACCTTACACCGCCAACACCACCATCGGTGTGGGCACGGGTGCAGGCACTTGGACTTTGGCGAACAGCTTGTTCAGCGGCACGTCGGTGTTCAAAGACGGCTTCAGCGGCATCGTCATTGGCGCAAGCAATGCAGGCAACATCACCGTGGGTGGGGCCAGTACGTTTGTGGACAACGTGACCTTGCTGACAGGCAACAACCTCACGCTCAACTCAGGTGCCACCATTACCGACACCCAAAACAGCGGGTACATCGCGTTGGCAGCCGCAGGCAACTTCATCAACAACACCACGGGCACCACAGCACTGACCACCACGGGCAGCACAGGCCGTTGGTTGGTATACAGCGCTGCGCCCACCAACGATGTGTTTGGCACTTTAAACAGTGCCAACGGCGCGGTGTGGAATGCCAGCTATGCCACCATGGCGCCTTCAGCCGTGACGGCCACAGGCAATCGTTATTTGTTCACTGGCACACCGTCGGTGACAGTGACCGCCAGTGCTACAAAAATTTATGGCACTGCACTCACAAGCGGTGACGTGTTGGCACTGTCTAGCAGTGCAGGCGGCTCTGCCGTTTACACGCTGCCCAACTTGTCTGATGTGTTCAGCGTAAATCCAGTTGCCACTTCGTCAGGTTTAGCCGCGACGGCATCGGTGGGTGGTGGACCTTATGCCATCACAGTGGCACCCGGTACATCGAACGGCAGTTATTCCGTGACGTATGGCACACCAGGCACCATCACCGTCACGCCCAAAGCTTTGACCGTCACAGGTACCACCGTCGCCAACAAGGTGTACGACGGTGGCTTGGTGGCCACGCTCAGCGGTGGCTCACTGGTGGGCGTGATCAACAGCGACACGGTGAGCTTGGCGCAAGCGGGTAGCTTTGCCAGCAAGAATGTGGCGAATGGCATCAGCGTCACAGCAGCTGACACGCTCAGCGGCCCGCAGGCCAACAACTACATGCTCACACAGCCCACCAGCCTCACGGCCAACATCACACCCAAGGCCATCACCATGACAGGCTTGGCCGCCAACGACAAGGTGTACGACGGCAACACCACCGCCGTGGTTACAGGCACTGCTGCATTGAGTGGCAGCGAGGCTGTCGGCACAGGCACCACCGTAGACGGCAAGTGGTATGTGGGTGACACGGTGTCTATCACCGGTCCACCGGCGGGCGTCTTCAATAGCAAAAACGTGGCCGAGGCCAACAGCGTGACTTTCTCAGGGCTGTCTCTGACAGGCGCACAAGCTGCCAACTACACACTCACCGTGCAGTCTGCAGCCACCGCAAAAATCAACCCCAAGACAGTGACGCTGCTGGCTTCCAAAACCTACGATGGCACCATGGGCCTGACCGGCTTCGTAACAGTAGGCGGCACCATCGGATCGGAAGTGTTGGGCTACACCGCTGCTGCGGCCAACGATGCACACGTGGGCACGCTCAGCAAATACATCAGCGCCATCGCACTGGCCGATGGCGGCACAGGCGCCACCACTGGCTTGGCCACCAACTACGCGCTGCCCACACTCAACGCCACCAACGCACCCGTCACCATCAGCGCCAAAGCCTTGAGCATCACAGGCACCAGCGTGAGCAGCCGTGCATATGACGGCACCACCGTGGCCACGCTCACAGGTGGCACCTTGGGTGGCGCGGTGAGTGGCGACACCTTGGTGCTCACGCAAACAGGCACCTTTGCCAGCAAAGATGTCGGCAGCCGTGCCGTCACCGCCACCAGCACGTTCAGCGTGGGCAGCAGCACCAACAGCAGTGCGCAAAGCGACTACGCCATCACAGCACCCACGGGCTTGACAGGCACCATCACACAAAAAGTGCTCACGGTCACCGCCAACAACGACGCCAAGTTTTACGGCTTGGCCGATACGTCGGGCTATTACGGTGTGACTTACGCTGGCTTTGTCAGCGGTGAATCAGCAGCTAACCTCACCACCGCGCCCACCGTGACGCGCAGCAACAGCAGCACACAAACCGCGGGCACATACACCGGTGTGTTGGTGCCGGCAGGCGGCGCAGCCACCAACTACAGCTTGAGCTACGTGAATGGCAACTACACCATCGTGCCCGCAGGCCAACTGCTGGTGCGCTTGGCCAACACCAGCACGGTGTACGGCAGCGCACCCACCTACACGGTGACTGAGGCCAAGTACCTCAAGAACGACAACACCACACAGATTGATTTGCTCAGCGCCGCAGGTGCCAGCGCTACGGCCAGCAGTGCAGGGCAGGTGAGCGTGACCGACACCAACGGCACCTCGGCCACCTTCAACGCCACTGCCGTGAACGGCACTTACAGCACCTCGGGCTGGCTCAATGTGGGCAGCTACCAGTGGGGCGCGAGCAATGTGGTGCTCTCGGGTGGCAACAACTTCAGCGGCACGGTGACGGTGGTGGGTTCTGAGGCCGTCACGGTCAAGTCCATCACACCCGCGCCCACCATCAGCAAGGTGTACGACGGCAGCACCACCATCGCCGCACTCTCGGGTACGCCCGCTGGCGTGGTGACGGGCGATGTGGTGTCGCTCAATGGCTCTGGCACCTATGCCAACAAAAACGCAGCCACTGGCAAAACCTACACGCTCACGAACCTCGCTCTCACAGGCACCGACGCTGCCAACTACAGCCTGAGCACCGGTGCCAGCATGACCGCCACCAACGGTGTGGTGACTGCCAAGGCCATCACCGTGAGCGGCATCGTTGCGAATGACAAGGTGTACGACGGCGCCAACACCGCCACGATGAGCGTGAGCGGCGCCACCTTCAACGGCATGGTGGCTGGCGACGCGTTGACAGTGTCTGCCACCGGTACGTTTGGTAGCGCGAACGTGGCGTACAGCAGCAGTGCTGTGGCCGCGCAAACGGTGACCTTTGGCAACACCTACGGCGGCGCGGACGTTGGTAACTACACGTTTGCAGGCAGTGCCACCACCACGACCGCCAAAATCACACCCAAGGCGTTGACGCTGGGCAGCGTGGCGGCCAATGACAAGACCTACGACGGCGGTGTGGTCGCCGCCATCAGCAGCTTTGGTGCATTCACCGGTGTGGTGGGCAGCGATGCCGTGAGCTTGGTGAGCACGGGTTACTCGGCCAGCTTTGCCGACAAAAATGTGGCCTACGACGCCAACAGTGCTGTGACCACCAAAACTGTCACCGTGTTGGCGTCTAGCCTGGGCCTGAGCGGCGCGCAAGCTGGCAACTACAAACTGGTAAGCAACCCCACCGCCACCGCCAAAATCAACAAGCTGGGTGTGACCGTCACAGGCATCACTGCCAGCAACAAGGTATACGACGGCACCACAGCCGCCACGGTGAGCGTGAGCGGTGCCAGCTTCACTGGTATGGTGAGTGGCGATGCGCTGACAGTGGCCAGCACCGGCGTGTTTGCCAACAAGAACGTGGCCAACGGCAAAACCGTCACGCTCACCAACACCTTTGGTGGCGCAGACTTGGGCAACTACACCATCACCAACCAAGGCAGCACCACAGCCAACATCACGCCCAAGGCGCTGACCGTCTCAGGCCTCGTGGCTGACAGCCGTGTGTACAACGGCTTGACCAGCGCCACCGTGAACACCAGCAACTCCTTGTTCGCCGGCTTGGTCAGCGGCGATGTGCTGACTGTCAGCGCCACCGGTGTGTTTGATGACAAAAATGTGGGCACTGGCAAAACAGTCACGCTCACCAGCAGCTACAGCGGTGCGGATGTGGGCAACTACACCATCACCAACCAAGCCAGCAGCACGGCCAACATCACACCCAAAGCCTTGACGGTCAGCGGCATCACTGTGGCCAACAAGACTTACGACAACACCACCTCGTCCACCACGTCGGTCACCGCAGGTCAATCCATCGGAACCTTGGTGAGTGGCGGTTTGATCAGCGGTGACGATGTGACCATCACCACCACCGGTGCGTTCAGTGATGAAAACGTGGGCACCGGCAAAACCGTCACGCTGACCAGCACCTATGCAGGTGCGCAGCGCAATAACTACAGCATCACCGGCCAAGTCAGCACGACTGCCAACATCACCAAGCTTGATGTGGCTTTGTCGGGCGACACAGGTTTGACCAAGGTGTACGACGCCACCACCTCGGTCACGCCCGCATTGACCAGCCCCGCCACGGGCTACGGTGCATTGAGCGTCGCTGCAGGCTATGGCGCTGCATTGACTGCAGACAGCGCGGGCTTGGTTATCACAGGCACGCCCGTGTTCAGCAGTGCAAATGCCGGCAGCGTGACGGTGCAGCAGGGCAGTGTGTTGCTGACTGGCACTCGCGCAGGCAACTACAACTTGGTGTGGACAGCACCTTCAGCCACCATCACCCCAGCACCGTTGACCATCACCGCGAATGACGATGCCAAGTTCTATTCGCAAAACGACACAGCAGGTTATGCGGGGGTGCGTTACAGCGGTTTTGTGGGTGGCCAAACCTCTACCGTATTGGGTGGCACGCTGAGCGTGACCCGTGACCGCAGCGTTCAATTGGCAGCTGACGCCTTGAGCACCGCTGACCAAGACGGCGCAGGCGCATACACCAGTGTGTTGGTGCCATCGGGTAAGACGTCAAGCAACTACCAAATCAGCTTTGTGAATGGCAACTACACCATCGTGCCCGCAGGCGAGCTATTGGTGAAAGTGCAAAACGTCAGCACCACCTACGGCGGCACCCCCACTTACACCATCACTTCAGCAGCGTTTATGAACAACGCCAATGCAGTCACCAACTTGCTCTCCACCGCAGGCCGTGTGAGTGTGTCGGGTGCGCAAGTGACGGTGCTTGACAGTGGCTCTAACGTCGATGCGCAATTCAACTTGGGACCAGCCAACCCCAACAACGCCACCCTCACCAGCACATCGGGCAACCTCAAGGTGGGCTCGTACAGCTTGGATGCCACCAGCGTGAACGTGAACAGCCAAGACTTCAGCAACAACATTCACATCGTTGGCTCCTATGACGTGGCCGCCAAGTCATTGACCATGACCAGCAGCGGCACCAAGGTGTACGACGGCAGCGCCAACATGACGAACCTCACGCTCACGCCTGTGGGCAAGGTGAGCACATCAGACGTGGTGACCATCAATGGCGTGGGCACCTATGCGGACAAAAACGTCACGGCGAGCGCGAACAAGAGCTACACCGTGACCAACCTCAGTTTGAGCGGTGCTGATGCGGCCAACTACCTGCTGACCAACGGCGTGAGTAGCGCCGCCATCAGCACGCAAAACGGCAGCAACGGCCAAATCACGCCACGCGCTTTGACGATTGATTTCACGGGCGTCGACCGTGTATACGACGGCGGCACGACAGCCACGGTGACAACCGCAACCACGGCGGCCAATGGTTTTGTAGCGGGTGATACCTTCACCATCAACCGCACCGCCGCATTTGCCAACAAGAACGTGGCTTATGACGTGTCCAACAACGTCATTACCAAAGCCGTTAGCGTGACGGGTGTGAGCTTGAGCGGCACCGACGCGGCCAACTACAGCGTGGCCGCCACAGGCAGCGCATCCGCCAAGATCACGCCACGCGCTTTGACGATTGACTTCACGGGTGTGAACAAGGTGTACGACGGTGGCATGGTGGCCAGCGTGACCACGGCCACGCCTGTGGCGAATGGTTTTGTGACGGGTGATGCGTTTGACATCAACTGGACTGCCAGCTACGCCGACAAGAATGTGGGCGGCGCCAAAACCATCAGCGTGAGCGGTGTGAGTTTGAGCAACCCCTACGGCGTGACCAGCGTGGACGCCACCAATTACAGCGTGGCCAGCACTGGCACCACCACCGCAAACATCACACCGCGGATTTTGAATGTGTACTACACCGGTGTGGACCGTGTGTATGACGGTGGCATTGTGGCAACCGTGACCACAACCGATGACCGTGTTGCAAACGATGTATTGAGCATCGCCCGCACTGCCAGCTACGCTGACAAAAACGTGGGCCTGAACAAAACCGTGAGCGTGAGCGGCGTGACCCTCAGCGGCACCGATGTGAACAACTACAGCTTGGCTTCAACCACAGGCAGCACAACAGCCACCATCACTGCACGTCCTTTGACGATTGACTTCACCGGAGTGAACAAGGTGTATGACGGCCTGACCATCGCCAGCGTGACCACCGCCACCCCAGTGGCGAATGGCTTTGTGGCGGGCGATGTGTTTGGCATCAACCGCACGGCTACGTTTGTGGACAAAAACGTGGGCACGGTGAACATCAACGTCACCGGTGTTTCCTTGAGCGGCACCGACGCAGCCAACTACAGCGTCAGCAACACAGGCAGCACCAGCGCTGACATCACGAAGAAAACTTTGTCAGCCGCGTTGGTGGGTAGCATTCAAAAAACCTATGACGGCAATACCAACGCCACGCTGAGCACAGGCAACTACAGCCTCACAGGCTTTGTCACCGTGGGCGGTGTGACCGAAGGCGCCAGCGTCACGCAAACCGCAGGCACGTACAACAGCCGCAATGTGTTGGATGCCAACAGCGTGACCACCACCTTGGCCAGTGGTGACTTCACCGCCAATAGCGGCACCAGTTTGAGCAACTACACCTTGCCCACCACCGCCACAGGTGCTGCAAGCATTGGCACGCGCTTGTTGACGGTGGGCTACACCGGTGTGACCCGTGACTACGACGGCACCACAGTGGCCACCGTGACCACCACCGACAACCGTGTGAGTGGCGACTTGTTGAGCATCATCCGCAGCGGCAGTTTTGACACCAAGAACATTGGCATAGCCAAACCCATCAGCGTGTACGGCGTGAGCCTGAGTGGCACCGACGCCACCAATTACACCGTGGCCAGCACAGGCAGCACATCAGCGGATGTGACGCGTTTGGATTCAGCCACTTGGGTTGGGCCAACGTCGGGCGAATGGTTCAACCCTGCCAACTGGGCGGCCACCACCAATTTGTCCATCACGGGCGTGATGCCCGATTTGAACAACGTCAAGAAGGTGTACGTGCCACAAGGCAATGCCATCAGCTTTGACGACAGCGTGGCTGGCCGTACGGGGGCAGTCAGCACAGGCACGGTGATGCTCGATTCGCTGGCCTACCAAGGCACGGTATCGACCAGCAACTTGACCCTGAAAAACGGCGCCTTGGTGGTGAGTGGCAATGCAGCCTTGGGTGGGTTCGAGAGCGCCGCAGGTACCACCTTGACAGTGGGCGGCACCTTGTCCACCGACATTGCAACAGGCACCACACAAACCGTGGCGGGTGTGTTGAACGGTGCAGCCGCGTTCAGCAAAGCGGGTGCGGGCACCTTGGTGTTCACGGGCGGCAGCGCCTACACCGGTGGCACCACCATCAGCGCAGGCACCTTGCAAGTGGGCAATGGCGGCACCACCGGCAACTTGGGCACAGGCACCATCACCAACAACGCCACGCTCGTTTACAAACGCTCCGACAGCTTTGGCGTGGCTGACGTCATTGCAGGCACAGGCGTGTTGCGCCAAGAAGGCACAGGCACCCTGACACTCAGCGGCACCAACACCTACACCGGTGCCACCACGGTGAACACAGGGACCTTGGCCATCAGCAGTGATGCCAACCTGGGCACAGCACCTAGCAGCCCACAAACCAACCAACTGGTGGTGAATAACGGTGCGAGCTTGTATTTCTACCCCGTGTTCACATCAAGCCTGAACGCCAACCGTGGCATCACGCTGACAGGCAGCACCACGTTGAATACCGGAATAGGCAGTGATGTGACGTATGCAGGCATCGTGGCTGGTACGGGGAGCCTCACCAAAGTAGGGGCGGGTACGCTCATCTTGAATGGCGCCAACACCTACGCAGCCACCACCGTGAGCGCAGGTACTTTGCAAATTGGCGCAGGCAGCACCACGGGTAGCTTAGGGCTTGGCGCGGTGGTCAACAACGCGGCGCTCGCCTTTAGCCGCTCAGATGACTTGACGGTGGCCAACGCCATCAGCGGCACTGGCACATTGAGCAAGCTGGGTACCAACACGCTCACCTTGACTGGCTTGCAAACCTATACCGGTGCAACGAACGTGGCGGGTAGCTTGGTGTTCCAAAACGATGTGATACCCACCACCAGCGGGTTTACTGGCACAGGCGCTGTGACGATTGAGCCAGTCAGCAGCACATTCACAGCGGCGTCGCTCACCTCTGGCTATACCTTCGCCAACACGCTCACCGGCTTCACCTTGGGCAAGTCAGGTGCTAGCAGCGACTTGGCGATGGCCACAGATATTTCTATTGCAGGCCCCATTCGCTTGTATGGCGGCAGTTTGACCTTGAATGCGGGCGTCGATTTGGCCACGACCAATGCCTCGCTCATCTTGTTGGATAGCGTGAAAAAAATCACGATGAGTGATGGTTCGAGCCTTGTGACTCAAGGTGGCGACATCACCTTGAATGCCAACGCCACAGCCACCACAGGTTCGTTGATCAACCTAGATAACCTGATCAACGCCAACGGCGGCAATATTGCTTTGAACGCTGTGAGCGCGACACCGGTGACCGCTTCCACGTTTTTGATTCAAGGCAACACCAACGGTGGCACGACCATCAAAACGTCTGGTTCGGGTTCGATCAGTTTGTTTGGCGATGCACACAATGTCAGCGCAACGGCAGGCAGCGTGTGGGGCATCGAAGCTCGCAAGATGAATTTCCAAACCGAAAACGGTGACATCACCTTGCATGGCATTGGTGGTTACAACTCAGCTAACTCCCGCGGCATTGCGCTGGATAACACCACCGCAACGAGCTTCTTGTCCGCCAGCGGCACCATCACGTTCATTGACGAGAAGCCCAGCAATGCAGCTGTTGGATGGACAGGCTACCGAGGCCTGTATTTCGGCAACGCCATCACCATCGGTGCAGATGGCACGTTGGTACCGAGCAGCTCGTCGAATGTGGTGATTCAAGCCGATGCCTTGTCGTTTGTAACACCTACCAGCACCATCAACACTTCGGGTACGGTGGTCATTGAGCCTGTGGGCGCGAGCTTTACTGCCGCTGTATCTACCGCCAACTTGGCGATGAATGGCATCAGTGGTTTGCGCATTGGCAAAGCAGGCAACACCGCTGCCATTGGTTTAGACCGTGCCCTGTCGGTCGCCGGCCATGTGACGGTGTACGGCGGCAATGTCAACGGCGCCTATGGCATCAGCTTGGGCAATGGGTACGCTTTGACCGTGGACAACAGCGGCAACAGCAGCGTGTTGTCAGGCGTGATTTCAGGCACTGGCGCGAGCGTGTCTAAGTTGGGTGCTGGCGTGTTGACGCTCACCGGCAACAACACCTACACAGGTGGCACCAGCATCGACACCGTCAGTACCTTGGTGGTGGGCAATGCCGCCACTTCGGGCGCGTTGGGCACGGGCGCTATCAGCAACAACGGCGTGTTGAGCTTCAAGCGCTCAGACGCCATCAGCGTGGCTGATGTGATTTCGGGCACCGGCATCGTCAAGCAAGAGGGCGCAGGCACGTTGACGCTGAGCGGCACCAATGCGTATGAAGGCGGCACGCAGGTGAATGCGGGCACCTTGGCCATCAGCACCGACCGCAACGTGGGCGCAGTGCCCGCAAGCGTTGACCCTGACAACATCCTGTTGAACGGTGGCACGTTGCGCTTGATGTCGGGCTTTACCACTTTGCACGCCAACCGTGGCATCACCTTGGGTGCAGGCAACGGCACGCTGAGCACCGATGCCTCAGTGCTGGCCAACTACAACGGCGTGATCGCAGGCACGGGTGGTTTGACCAAGTCGGGTTCGGGCTCATTGACGCTCACAAATGCCCAAACCTACACCGGGGTCACCACCATTTCAGGCGGCACCTTGAATGTGGGTGATGGCTCGGAGGCTTTGGCCGCCTTGGGCGCCAACACCATCAGCATTGGCACAGGTGCCACAGTCAACTTCAATCACAACGCGGCGGTGACGGTGGCCAATGCCATCACAGGTGCAGGCCAGCTCAACAAAATCGGCGGCAACACACTCAGCCTCACAGGTGTGAACAGCTACACAGGTGCCACAGGCACGGGCAGTGCAGGGGGCGTGGTGTACGCCAACAACACGGCACCTGGCACATCAGGCTTCACAGGTTCAGGCGCGGTGACGATTGAACCCTCCAGCAGTTTTAGCAGTGCGGTCACAGCCAACTACACCTATGACAGCACGATCAGTGGTTTGACAATGGGCAAGTCGGGCAACTTGACGAACATGACCTTGAACAGCTTGGTCAACATCGCTGGCCCCATCACGGTGTATGCGCCGCAAATCACGGTCAACCAAGCACTCAGCAGCACGGCAGGCTTGACGCTCAATGGCGCATCCGTGCTCAACGGCGGCAGCATCAGCACCGCAGGTGCGCAAGCGTATAACGGGGCGGTCACGCTGGGCGCCGCAACGGTGTTGAGCAGCACAGGCAGTGGCGCCATCACCTTTGGCAGCACGCTCAATGGCGCACAAACCTTGACGGTCAACACGTCGGGTGCAACCACTTTCACAGGCGCAGTGGGCGGCACAACCGCATTGACCAGCCTCAGCACCGATGCGGGCGGCACTGTGGCGATCAACGGTGGCGCAGTCAACACCACAGGCGCACAAAGCTACGGCGAAGCGGCCACTTTAGGTGCAGACACCGTGCTGGCCAGCTCAGGTTCAGGCGCCATCACCTTTGGCAACACACTCAATGGCGCACAGACTTTGGCGGTCAACACCTCAGGCGCGACCACTTTCACAGGTGCAGTGGGTGGCACAACCGCATTGACCAGCCTTAGCACCGATGCGGGCGGCACGGTGGCCATCAATGGTGGCGTGGTGAACACCACAGGCGCACAAAGCTACGGCGAAGCGGCCACTTTGGGTGCAGACACCGTGTTGGCTAGCTCAGGTTCAGGCGCCATCACCTTTGGCAACACACTCAATGGCGCACAAACCTTGGCTGTGAATACATCTGGTGCAACCACTTTCACAGGCGCAGTGGGCGGCACAACCGCATTGACCAGCCTCAGCACGGATGCTGGCGGCACCGTGGCGATCAACGGTGGCGTGGTGAACACCACAGGCGCACAAAGCTATGGTGAAGCGGCCACTTTGGGTGCAGACACCGTGCTGGCTAGCTCAGGTTCAGGCGCCATCACCTTTGGCAGCACGCTCAATGGCGCACAAACCTTGGCGGTCAACACGTCGGGTGCAACCACTTTCACAGGTGCAGTGGGTGGCACAACCGCATTGACCAGCCTTAGCACCGATGCGGGCGGCACGGTGGCCATCAATGGTGGTGTGGTGAACACCACAGGCGCACAAAGCTACGGCGAAGCGGCCACTTTGGGCGCCGCCACCGTGCTGGCTAGCTCAGGTTCAGGCGCCATCACCTTTGGCAACACACTCAATGGCGCACAAACCTTGGCGATCAACACGTCGGGCGCAACCACCTTCACAGGTGCAGTGGGCGGCACGACAGCGTTGACCAGCCTCAGCACCGATGCTGTCGGCACGGTGGCCATCAATGGTGGTTTGGTGAACACCACAGGCGCACAAAGCTATGGCGAAGCGGCCACTTTGGGTGCAGACACCGTGCTGGCCAGCACAGGCAGTGGCGCCATCACTTTGGGTAGCACGCTCAATGGCGCACAAGCCTTGACCGTCAACACCTCAGGTGTCACCACCTTTGGCGGCGCCGTGGGTGGCACCACCGCCTTGACCAGCGTGACCACCGATGCCGGTGGCAGCGTGGTCATCAGCGGTGGCGGGGTGAAAACCACAGGTGCGCAAACCTACAACGACATGATGAGTTTGGGCGCGGCCACCACGCTGCAAGGCGTGAATGTGGCCTTGATGTCCACCGTGGACGGCGCTCAAGCACTGACCCTCAGCGACAGCGGCACCACGGTGTTGGGCGGCATCATCGGCGGGACCACGCCGTTGTTGAGCTTGACCACCGATTCGCTCACCACAGCTGCAGGTGAAACCCAATTCAAAGCAGGCAGCATTCACGTCACCACCAACGCGGTGTTCCACGACATCGTGAAAGTGTTTACCGATGTGACGTTGCAAACCGGTGGCGATTTGAAGTTCTTGCAAACCGTCAACGGTGACGCAGCCAACACGCGCAGCTTGACGCTGGATGCAGGCACTTTGGGCAACATCACTGTGCAAGGCGTGGTGGGTGGCAGTGCTTCACTCAAAACCTTGGAGGTGGTCAACAGCAACAGCGCCACGTTTAACAGCGCTGTGACCACTGGCACCAGCGTGGTGTTGACCGACACGGTCGATGCCCACGCCATTGCCTTTAACGCTGGTCTGACCACGCCCACGTTCACCGTGGCCGCTGAACCATTTGCGTTGACCTTGCGCGGCACGATCGCGGTGGCGAATGGCATCCACTTGGCGAACACAGGCGCCTTGGTGTTGGACGGCACACTCAGCGCGTCTAACCAAGCCATCACGCTGGGTCAAGCAGGGCAGACCATCACCTTGTTGGCCAACACCAGTTTGGACAGCGGCACCGCCACCACCACCATCAACGGCAACCTGAGCGGCAGCGGCTTCGCCTTAGACTTTGCAAGCCCTGTGAACTTCAGTGGCCCCAGCGCGTTGACGGCCAGCACCGTCACCTTCAGCAAGGGCGTGACCGCCGCAGGTGACCTGACTGTCAATGGCGCCACCTTGGTCAACGGTGGCAGCGTGAACGCTGGCAGCCACACCCAAACCTACAACGGCAGCGTGACCGTGGGTGGCGCCGCCACCAGCACCACCACCTTCACCGGCGTGGGCATGACATTTGGCAGCACCTTGGATGGCACCTCACGCGTGGTGGTGGCTGACAGTGGCAACACCACGTACACAGGTGCCATTGGCTCTGTGGCGGCACCGGCACACTTTGAAACAGACGCAGCAGGCACCAGCACGTTCAGCGGCGGCTTGGTGCGCACCAGCAGCCCCAACTCCATCGTCATCGCTGACGATGCCGTGGTCACTGCCGCAAGCACCACGTTTGACACCACCAACAACGGCGCGTTGGCGGCAGGGGCCAACATCACGTTTGCCAAGACGATCAATGGCAGTACCAACAATGGCCAAGCGGTGACGATCAACGCAGGCACAAACGGTGTGGTGCTGGTCAGCGGTGCGGTGGGTGATGTGCACCCCTTGAGCACGCTGACTTTGGCCAACAGCTTCGGCGCCACGTTCAGCAGCCCTGTGACCACAGGCACCGAAGTGGTGTTGAGCAACACGGTGGCAGGCCAAACCGTGCGCTTTGCCGACAACTTGAGCACGCCTGTGCTCACCACCACCGCCAACGGCTACCACTTGGAGCTGTTGGGTAGCACCACCAACATCACTGGCACGGGCGCAGCCACCACGTTCTTGAACACGGGCAACTTGGTGTTGGGCAACGCAGCAGCTGACACGCTGAGCTTTGCTGGTGGTTTGACTGCTACTGCACCTGCGGCCATCAGTGCTGCGGGTAGGGTGAACACCAGCAACGCCGCCATGAGCTTGGGCGACAGCAACACCGCGCTCACACTGACGGACCACCTCACGCTCAACACCACAGGCGGCAACGCCAGCGCGGGTGGCAATCTCACCTTGGGCGGTGCTGTGAATGGCACAACCGCCAACACACAGTCGTTGACCTTGAATGCCGGTAGCACAGGTGTGGTGAGCGTCACGGGTGCGGTGGGCCAAACCACAGCGCTCCACACACTGACCTTGACGAATAGCCACGATGCCACGTTCAGCAGCCCTGTGACCACAGGCACCGAAGTGGTGTTGAGCAACACGGTGGCAGGTCAAATCATTCGCTTTGCCGACAACTTGAGCACGCCTGTGCTCACCACCACGGCCAACGGCTACCACCTGGAGCTCTTGGGTAGCACCACCAACATCACAGACACGGGCGCAGCCACCACGTTCTTGAACACGGGTAACTTGGTGTTGGGCAACGCAGCGGCTGACACGCTGAGCTTTGCAGGTGGCTTGACCGCCACTTCACCTGCGGCCATCAGTGCTGCGGGTACGGTGAACACCAGCAACACCGCCATGAGCTTGGGCGACAGCAACACCGCGCTCACACTGACGGACCACCTCACGCTCAACACCACAGGCGGCAACGCCAGCGCGGGTGGCAACCTCACCTTGGGTGGTGCTGTGAATGGCACAACCGCCAACACCCAGTCATTGACCTTGAATGCCGGTAGCACAGGTGTGGTGAGCGTCACGGGTGCGGTGGGCCAAACCACAGCGCTCCACACACTGACCTTGACGAATAGCCACGATGCCACGTTCAGCAGCCCTGTGACCACAGGCACCGAAGTGGTGTTGAGCAACACGGTGGCAGGTCAAATCATTCGCTTTGCCGACAACTTGAGCACGCCTGTGCTCACCACCACGGCCAACGGCTACCACCTGGAGCTCTTGGGTAGCACCACCAACATCACAGACACGGGCGCAGCCACCACGTTCTTGAACACGGGTAACTTGGTGTTGGGCAACGCAGCGGCTGACACGCTGAGCTTTGCAGGTGGCTTGACTGCCACGGCACCTGCAGCCATCAGCGTAGCGGGCAATTTGGGTACGACCAACGCAGCCATCGTTTTGGGTACTGCACCTGTGACCCTGACTGGCAACACCAGCCTGAACGCTGGCAGTGGCCTCATCACGCTGGGTGGTACGGTCGATGGGGCTTACAGCTTGGCGCTCAACAGCAGTGGCATCACCACCTTGGATGCCGTTGTGGGCGATGGCGTGGCCTTGAGCAGCTTGACCACCAACACAGGCGGCACGGTGGTGATCAAAGGCGGTCGAGTGACCACCAGCGGCGCCCAAACTTATAACGACGATGTGCTGCTAGACAACGCAGCAGCCCGCACCACAACCTTGAACACCACCAACGCGTCTGTGATGCTGGGTGGCAAGTTGAACAACAACACCGCAGCCGCTGAAGCCCTCACCATCAACGCAGGCAGTGGCGCAGTGACCTTCACCGGCGCAGTGGGTGATGCCGTGGCCACAAACAACGGTCCTGTTGGCGCCTTGGCCGTGAACAGCACAGGTGCGACCACCTTCGTCAACACGGTGGATGCCGCCAGCATGACCACCAATGTGGGCGGTACTGTGGTGATCCAAGGCGGTCGAGTGACCACCAGCGGCGCACAAACCTACAACGACGATGTACTGCTGGACAACGCAGCAGCCCACACCACAACCTTGAACACCACCAACGCCGCTGTGATGCTGGGTGGCAAGTTGAACAACAACACTGCAAGCGCTGAAGCATTGACCATCAACGCAGGCAGTGGTGCAGTGACCTTCGCCGGCGCAGTGGGTGACACAGTTGGCGTGAACAACGGCCCCATGGGTACCTTGGCAGTGAACAGCACAGGTGCGACCACCTTTGTCAACACGGTGGATGCCGCCAGCGTGACCACCAATGTGGGCGGCACAGTGGTGATCCAAGGTGGTCGAGTGACCACCAGCGGCGCACAAACCTACAACGACGATGTGTTGCTGGACAACGCAGCAGCCCGCACCACAACGTTGAACACCACCAACGCAGCTGTGATGCTGGGTGGCAAGCTCAACAACACCACAGCTGCTGAAGCCCTCACCATCAACGCGGGCAGCGGTGCAGTGACTTTCACAGGCGCAGTGGGTGATGCCGTGGCCACAAACAACGGTCCTGTTGGCGCCTTGGCCGTGAACAGCACAGGCGTCACGACTTTCGTCAGCACGGTGGATGCCGCCAGCCTGACCACCAATGTGGGCGGTACTGTGGTGATCCAAGGTGGTCGAGTGACCACCAGCGGTGCCCAAACCTACAACGACGATGTATTGCTAGACAACGCAGCAGCCCGCACCACAACCTTGAACACCACCAACGCGGCTGTGATGCTGGGTGGCAAGCTCAACAACACGACAGCTGCTGAAGCCCTCACGATCAACGCAGGCAGCGGTGCAGTGACCTTCACCGGCGCAGTGGGTGACGCAGTTGGCGTGAACAACGGCCCCATGGGTGCCTTGGCCGTTAACAGCACAGGTGCCACGACCTTCGTGAGCACCGTGGATGCAGCCAGCGTGACCACCAACACAGGTGGCACGGTGGTCATCCAAGGCGGTCGAGTGACCACCAGCGGCGCACAAACCTACAACGACGATGTACTGCTGGACAACGCAGCAGCCCGCACCACGAGCTTGAACACCACCAACGCCGCTGTGATGCTGGGTGGCAAGCTCAACAACAACACTGCAAATGCTGAAGCATTGACCATCAACGCGGGCAGCGGTGCAGTGACCTTCACAGGTGCCGTGGGTGACGCAGTTGGCGTGAACAACGGCTCCATGGGGGGCTTGGCCGTTAACAGCACAGGTGCCACGACCTTCGTGAACACCGTGGATGCAGCCAGCGTGACCACCAACACAGGTGGCACGGTGGTCATCCAAGGCGGTCGAGTGACCACCAGCGGCGCACAAACCTACAACGACGATGTACTGCTGGACAACGCAGCAGCCCGCACCACGAGCTTGAACACCACCAACGCCGCTGTGATGCTGGGTGGCAAGCTCAACAACAACACTGCAAATGCTGAAGCATTGACCATCAACGCGGGCAGCGGTGCAGTGACCTTCACAGGTGCCGTGGGTGACGCAGTTGGCGTGAACAACGGCTCCATGGGGGGCTTGGCCGTTAACAGCACAGGTGCCACGACCTTCGTGAACACCGTGGATGCCGCCAGCCTGACCACCAATGTGGGCGGTACTGTGGTGATCCAAGGTGGTCGAGTGACCACCAGCGGTGCCCAAACCTACAACGACGATGTATTGCTAGACAACGCAGCAGCCCGCACCACAACCTTGAACACCACCAACGCCGCTGTGATGCTGGGTGGCAAGCTCAACAACAACACGACAGCTGCTGAAGCCTTGACCATCAACGCAGGTAATGGCGCAGTGACCTTCACAGGCGCAGTGGGTGACGCAGTGGCCACGAACAATGGCCCCATGGGTGCCTTGGCCGTGAACAGCACAGGTGCCACGACCTTCGTGAGCACCGTGGACGCAGCCAGCGTGACCACCAATGTGGGCGGCACAGTGGTCATCAAAGGCGGCCGCATCACCACCAGCGGCGCCCAAACCTACAACGACGATGTGTTGTTAGACAACGCAGCAGCACATGCCACGACGTTGAACACCACCAACGCGGCTGTGATGCTGGGTGGCAAGCTCAACAACAGCACGACAGCTGCTGAAGCCTTGACCATCAACGCAGGTAATGGCGCAGTGACCTTCACTGGTGCCGTGGGTGATGCAGTGGCGACGAACAATGGCCCGTTGGGCGCCTTGGCAGTGAACAGCACAGGTGCCACGACCTTTGTGAGCACCGTAGACGCAGCCAACGTGACCACCAACACAGGTGGCACGGTGGTGATCCAAGGTGGCCGAGTGACCACCACAGGTGCGCAGCACTATGCGGAGTTGGTGACCCTGAGCGCCAACACCACGCTGACAGCCTCTGCGGTCAGGTTTGATGATGCAGTGACTGGTGCAGGCAGTCTGCATGTGGTGGGTGCCACCACATTCAACGGCGGCACCGTGACCACGCATGGCGCACAAACCTATAGCGGCGCAGCGACTTTGCTGAAAAACACCGTTTTGGATGCAGACGCAGCCCGTGTGAGTTTCTTGGACACGCTTGATGGCGGGTATGACTTGGCCGTTAACACCAGCGGAACCACGAGTTTTGCAGGCGCCGTAGGGGCCAGCACGCCTTTGAGCAGCTTGGTCACTAACGCAGGCGGCATGGTGTTGATTGATACGCCCACGGTGCGCACCAGCGGCGCTCAGACGTTCAACGAAATGGTGAGTTTGCAAAGCGGTACCACCTTCACTGGCAGTGTGGTGACGTTCAATGATGCGGTGATGGGTGCTGGTGATTTGAGCGTGGTGGGCGCTGCGGTGCTGAACGCAGGCAGCATCAGCACCTCTGGCGCACAAAGCTACAGCGGCACCACCATCTTGGCTCGCGACACCGTGCTCACCGCTGGTGCAGGCGGGGTGAGCTTTATGGGCGCTGTGGATGGGGCGTATGCCTTGACCGTCAATACCCGTGGTGACACCTCATTCCTCGCCACGGTGGGTGCCACCCATGCACTGAGCAGCCTGACCACCGATGCCTCAACTGCTGGCAGCGTGCGCCTGAGCGGCGGCAGCGTGACGACCACTGGCGCACAAAGCTACGGCGAAGCAGTGGCCTTGGAGGCCAACACCACATTGAACAGCACAGGCTCTGGCGACATCAGCTTTGGCAACACCTTGAATGGGGCGTACAGCCTAGCCATCAACACCGCAGGGGTGACCCGCTTCAATGGCGCGGTGGGCGCAGGCACTGCATTGAGCAGCCTGACCACCGATGCACTTGGCTCTGTGGCGATGAATGCAGGCACGGTCACGACCTCTGGCGCACAGACCTACAACGACGCAATGAGCTTGAGCCGTCACACCACGCTGACATCGCTTGCTGGCACCTTGCACTTTGTCAGCATCGCCGACGGTGCTTCGCCGTTGAATCTGAATTTGAATACGGCCACGGCACTGGCACTGGCTGATGTGGATGTGGGCGGCAATTTGCATGTCACCACCCAAGATGCAGGCGTGACTCAGCAAGCGGGCACGCACGTATGGGTGGGTGGCACATCCATCTTCACCGCCGACACCGGCACCAACCAAGATGCTGCATTGAGCAGCACAGACAACCGCTGGAATGGCTTGCTCACGTTGAATGAGGCCAACAGTGGTTCATGGCGCGATGTCTCGCTCAAAACCACTGCGCCTTTGACTCTGGCGCCGTTGCAAAGCTCGGGCTCCGTGAGCTTGTCCACCCAAGGGGCGGTACTGACCACCAACACCATTTCCACCTCGGGCAGTTTGAGTGTGGACACACGCGATGGCAGTGGCGTGGGTGGGGCTGTGTCATTGGGTGACGCGACGATCACAGGCAATATGACCGTGCAAAGCGGAGATGGCAGCGTGACACAAACAGGCCAACTGGTGGTCACAGGTAACACCTCGGTCATGGCTGGCACAGGCACCATCACGCTGCTCAACGCTTTGAATGCGTTTGGTGGCACGCTGGCATTGCAAGGTACGGCCACCTCCGTGGCCACCAGCGGTAATTTGCAACTGGCCAGCGTGAGCAACACGGGCCCCATGACGCTGCGCGCGCCCAATGGTTCGATTGACTTGGGCACTGCGTTCATCACAGGCGGGGACTTGACCCTGCAAAGCCGTGACAACATGAATTTGGGGGGCGCCAACATCACGGGTAGCTTGAACATGAGCAGTACCCAAGGCACGGTGTCGTTTGGCCAAGCCACTGTCACGGGTAGCTTGACTGCGACGACCAACGGCCGCCAAGTGGATTTGGGATCGGCCAATGTGGGCGGCGACCTTAATGTGCAAACCAATGGCGGCAACGTGGTGCAACAAGCCCCCACCAACAGCACGCCTGCTGCAGCCTTGCATGTGACGGGCTCTGCCAACATCAATGCAGGCACAGGTGACGTGATCCTGCCCAATATTCCCAACCAGTTTGGTGGGGTCATCAGCTTGCAAGCCAATGATGTGCAGTTGGTGAGCAGCAGTAACTTGATTTTGGGCCCCAGCACCATCACGGGTGATGCACAGGTCGCAACGGTCACGGGCAACATCACACAAACCGCACCTTTGAGCGTGGCGGGCACCAGCGCCTTCACTGCGACTCACGGCGATGTGACGCTGAGCCAAGCCAATACCTTGACACAAGCGGTGACGGTCAATGCGGTGAACACCACCCTCAACAGCAGCACCGCACTGACCTTGGGTGCTAGCACCGTCACCGGTAACTTGGTGGCCACAGTGGCTTCAGGTGACATCACGCAAACAGGCCCCGTGGCTGTGACGGGCACCAGTAACTTCTCCGCCAACGCCGGCGGTATCGTGCTCACGGATAGCGCCAACAGCTTTACCGACCGCGTGTCGGTCAACACGCCACAAGCCTTGCAACTCACAGCCAATGGGCCTTTGAGCATGGGCGAGGTGAGTGTGGGCACGACCACGCAGTTGCAAAGCCAAGGCAAGTTGGACTTGGGAACCTTGGCGGTGTACACGGGCAAGCTCAAGGCCAACAGTGGTGGTTTTGACATCATCCAGTCAGGCCCCCTCAAAGCCGGCAGCGATGTCGACTTTGATGCAGGCAATGCCAAGATTGATTTGTTTGAGCCTAAGAACTTGTGGATGGGTGGCTTGCTGTTCAAAGGCGGCATCATCATGATCAACCACCCTCAGCTGCTCAATGCTGTGAATTCGGGTGTGTTGATGGTGCGCGCTGAAACCACCCTGATGGCCAGTGGTACCGCGCAGGTGGGTGGCAATACGCCCAGCTTGTCGTTGCAAATCTCGGGCAGCACGGGCAGTAGCACGGTCTCGGTGGTGGTGAGCCGCTCGCCCAGCACCACGCAAACAGGTGTGATTCAGGTGCAAGTGGCATCTGAGGCCGCAGCCCCAGGCAAGAGCTTTAGCTTTGCAATCGAACCGCATGCCGTGGCGGGTAACACGCCTGATGCGCCTGTGAAGATCTCGAAAATGGACGGTAAGCCGCTGCCCAACTGGCTGCGCTACGACGCCGCGAATAAAACGTTCACCGCGACCGAAGTGCCTCCAGGTGCCTTCCCGTTACAGCTGAAGGTTTCTGTAGGTAATGTGGAATCAGTCATCCTGATCCAAGAAATGCCCCAAAAGTAAATTCATATGTTTACTTTGTTGTGTTTTTTCTTCAGAAATCGGCCCCCGAGACGAATCGGTTGGGTTATGCCACGTTTCGTACGAACACGCCCTTTGAATTCAGATGTCTTTGCACGTCTGGGCATGTGCGCACGCGCTGTTTTGTGTGTACTCGTATTTGCACTAGGGGCGGTTGGGTTGCCGATCTCTGCACGCGCCCAAACGCCAGCACCGGTCGCGGCCAACCAGTTGCCCACAGGCGGGAGCGTGAATGCCGGTCAAGCCAGCATCAGCCAATCGGGCAATGCCCTGACCGTGAACCAAACCAGCCAACGGGCTGTGGTGGATTGGTCTAGCTTCAATGTGGGCAAAGACGCCACGGTTAATTTCCAGCAGCCCAATGCGCAGTCCGCCACGCTCAACCGTGTGATGGACACACAGCCGAGCCAAATCTTGGGGCGCATCACGGCGCCGGGCCAAGTGGTGTTGGTCAACCCACAAGGCGTGTACTTTGGTAAATCTTCAAGCGTTGACGTCGGCGGCTTGGTGGCCACCACGCACAGCGCTGCGGCTCAAGAGTTCATGGATGGGCAACTCAAGCTCAACCGCAACGGCGCCACAGGTAAGGTGGAGAACGAAGGTGAATTGCGGGCTGCGCTGAGCGGCTACATCGCTTTGTTGGCCCCCGAAGTGCGCAACAGCGGTGTCATCGTGGCCAACTTAGGCACGGTGGCCTTGGCTGCAGGCGAAGCGTTTGAACTTCAGTTTGATGGCAACGGCGTGCTCAGCAATGTGCGTGTCACGGCTGCCACGATCAACACGTTGGTGGAAAACAAAAATGCCATCAAAGCACCGGGCGGTCTCATCATTTTGTCGGCCCAAGCCGCCAGCCGTTTGCAAAGTGGCGTGGTCAACAACACCGGCAGCATTGAAGCCTCGGGCCTGGTGCGCCGTGCAGGACGCATCTTGCTTGAAGCCAGCAGCAGTATTTTTAACAGCGGCAGCATCAAGGCAGATGCCACTGAAGGCGTCAATGCAGGCCCAGCGGGCAGTGTGACGCTCAATGCCCCAGAGGTGCAAAACAGTGGCACGGTTTCGACCTTGGGCGGCTGGGGGCAAATCAGCGTTCGTGCCACGACGTTTAACCAAGCAGCGTTGGGGTTGTTGGATGTGTCGGCGGTGGCGCTGCAAGCTGGGCGTATTGACATCGTGGCAGCTCAAACCATTGCTTTGAGTGGCCGAGTGTTTGCCAACAGCGTGGTGACAGACCCCACGCACATCGTGGCCAATGCCTTAGGCGGCACCATTGTTTTGCAAGCCACACGCCGTGTGGACCTGACAGCCGCTGTGCTGGACGCCTCGGGGGCGGGAGGGGGCGGGCGCATTCACCTGCAAGCCGATGGTGATCCGAATCCGCTTGATACACCGAATCAACCCATTCACGGTGTTGTGCTGCTGAGCACCAACACCGTGTTGCGTGTGAACAGCGCACGCGGCCAAGCCGGGCGTGTAGAGGTCGAAGGCGATGACATCAGCCTAGAGAGTGGCGCTTGGATGGATGCGACTGGCGCCACACAAGGCGGTACCGTGTTGGTGGGTGGCGACTGGCAAGGCAGCGGCACGATGCGCCATGCCAGCACGGTGAGCATGAGTGCAGACAGCGTGATTGACGCCAGTGCCACGGACAACGGCAATGGCGGCAAGGTGGTGTTGTGGAGTGATGTGGGTAATGTCAACTCGATCACGACAGCCTACGGCACGATTTACGCCAAGGGTGGTGTGAATGGGGGCGATGGTGGGCGCATTGAGACATCGGGTCATTTGCTGAATGTGAACAGCGTCACGATTGATGCAGGTGCAGCCAACGGTCTGAATGGCGAATGGTTGTTAGATCCCTACAACTTGACCATCGCCAGTACGTTTGACAATAACTACACCACGTCCTCATCGAGCGGTACCACCACATATACGCCGAGTTATGACATTTCTAATATCAATGTCTCAACAGTCACAAATGCATTGAACGCGGGAACGAATGTCACGGTGCAAACGGGTTGGTCAGCTACGTCTGCTGGCGACATCAATGTTCTTTCGGCAATTACAAAGACTTCAGGTAGCGATGCCACCTTGACACTCTCGGCGGCGAACAACATCACTATTTATCAGCCGATTTCGAGCACGAGCAACAAGTTGAATCTGTCGTTCTCAACCGGTACTGGTGCTACCACGCTGTACGGCAACCTGACCACCAATGGTGGCTATATCAACTTTGCGGGTACGGGTGATGTTGGTGTGGGCGGAGACATCACACTCAACTCAGGTGGAGGCGCTGTCACAGTCGGAGGCGCTGTGACAGGTGTTGCCAAGTTGCTGTATGAAACTACCAGTTCTGTTCGTGATTCGAACGGCAACATCATTTACACCGCAGGTTATGGCATTGGTGGCAGCGATGCGGCTTCTACATTTGGAAGCACGATCAGTCGCATCACGTACCGCATGGAGGTGAACTACAACGGCATGTTGTATTACGTGAATGTGAGTTTTGACGCTTGGGCAGGCGCGACGGCCACAGGCATCAGTGCGAACAGCTTGCGCATTCCTGATTTGACGAATACGTCGACCTTGCAAAAAACGGTCTACAACATGATCGTTTCGTCCAATCAAACGGGAGGGATTTCAGGTAAAGCCTTTGCAGTGAGCACAGGTTCTGGGAAAACAGGCTTGATTGAATTTTGGCCGTGGGACTATCGCCCAGATGGTGGTAATTCAACGTCATACGACTACGCGGATACGCCAGAGTATGTAAGAAGCTATGGCTCTTTCCAAATCCATAACCAAGCTACGGGTTCAACAATTTTGGCTTGGAACAACCACGACGCGACTGTGCCCGCACAAGACATTGGTATTGGTAGTGCGGCAACGGGCTCAAATCCTGACTGGACTTTTTTAGGTTCGAACAGCTTGGGTAATAAAGACTGGAAGCTTCAGGTTGCTGTGAACGAGAACTCATCCAAGCTGACTGTCAATGCAGGAGCAGGTGCAGTGAACCTGAATGGCAACGCCAATAATTTGGCTGGCCTGACTGTGAGTTCGAACGCAGCAAGCAGCATCTCTGGTGGGATTTCTGGTACGGGTGGACTGACGAAATCTGGTTCAGGCACCTTGACGCTTTCAGGCGCCAGTAGCTACACAGGTTCAACCACAATCGATGGTGGCGTTCTGAAGTTCACTTCCACGGGTTCTATTTATGCAAATGACATCACAACAAATTTGTATGTCAATTCAGGAGCTGTTCTTGATGTGTACAACTGGGGATGGTACGGAAGTCTAGGTGGGCTGCGTTTTGATCAAGCGAACTTGGTTATAAATGGCGGCACCGTTCGGTATTCAGGTCTCACTGGCGGTGATTGGCGTTCATTCACCGTTGGTAGCTTGGGTGCCACTTTTGACAATCCCAATTCAGGTGTCACTTGGAGTCTAAACAACAGTGCGCAAGCTCCCGTCATTTCGGGCAACCTCACGTTCACTGGGGCTGGTAACACGGTAAATAACCACACCCTCACGGGCTCGGGCTACTCGGTGATTAAGAATGGCACAGGTACTTTGACTCTAGGTGGCACAAACACCTATACAGGCGGGACAAATATCAATGCTGGTACTTTGCAGGTCAATAGCAGTGCAGCGTTAAGCTCATCGGGCACCATCAGCATGGGTGGTGGTGTCTTGCAGTACACATCGAGCAACACAACGGACTACTCATCACGTTTCAGCACCGCTGCTGGCCAAGCCTACAACGTGGATACCAATGGTCAAAACGTGACATGGGCAACCGCGTTGACCAGCTCTGGTGCCACGTTGACCAAACAGGGCGCAGGCACACTGACTTTGTCGGGCGCTAACACCTACAACGGTGGTAGCAATATCAACGCTGGCACTTTGTTGGCCAATAGCAGCAGTGCGCTGGGTTCCGCGGGTACTCTCAGTTTTGGTGGTGGCACTTTGCAATACAGCGCAAGTAACACGACGGACTATTCCGCGCGCATCAGCACAGCCGCAGGCCAAGCCTACAACGTGGACACCAACGGTCAAAACGTGACATGGGCAAGCGCGCTCACCAGTTCAGGGGCTGCGTTGGGTAAGTCTGGTTCTGGCATGTTGACCTTGTCGGGGGCCAACACCTATTCGGGCGGGACCACGGTATCAGCGGGCACCTTGAAAGTGGGCCGTGCGTCGGTGGGGACCGTAGGGGCTATCACCAGCGGTGCGCTCGGCACAGCCGGTGTGACAGTGGTCAATGGTGCAGCGATTGATTTGAACGGCTACACCTTGCTCAACGGCACAACCGTGGCAGGTACAGGCGTGTCTTCGGGTGGTGCGTTGACCAACTCGTCAGCCAGTGCTGTGACGGTGTCAGGGCCACTCACACTGAGTGCCTCTAGTTCGTTGATCAGCACACCAGGCATCACGCTGGGCACGGTCAATGGCGGTGCTTATGCGCTCACTGTGACAGCAGGAACAGGCGCTGGCACGGGCGACATCACGCTCAATGGCGCTTTGACATTCAGCGGTGAGAACATCAGCACATTCACGGCGTCGCGCAACATTTACATCAATGCACCGATCACGGTGAACGGCACCACATCTGCTTCGGGTATTGCGTTGAAGTACAACCAAGCCAACGGTGGCGGAGACTATGTGTTTGGCATCTCAACCAGCGGCTCGGGCGCTACGCTAGCTGCCAGCTTCAATGGTGTGATGAACTTTGCTGCGACAGCTTCGACATTCACGACACAAAGTTATACGACCACCAAGAACTACACCTTGGTGAACGCGTTCACGTCCACTGGTGCGTCGGGCACAACGCTGTATTGCGCAACGGCAGCCAACTGCACGTCTAGCAACAGTTTGAACTTTGCGTTGATTGGTAACATTGACGCCAGCACGTTCACCACCACGGGGCTGGCTGCTGGCTCGAAGTACGCCAATATGCGTGCGTTGGGCACCAGCAGCGCAGCGTATGCGGGTACGTTCACGGGGTTGGGGCATACCGTGACTGGCTTGAGCTTGTCGGGCTCGGGCAACGTGGGTTTGTTTTACAGCACAGCCAACGGCGCAGCGGTGCGTGATGTGCGTTTGACCAATACCAGCATCACTGGCACGAGCAACTACACCGGTGCGTTGGTGGGCAGTGCTGCCAGCAGTTTGACCATGACCAATGTGATCATGGATGGCACCAGCTCTGTGAGCAACTCAGCCAGCAGTTATGTGGGTGGCTTGATGGGCTCAGCAGGCACGGGCACGTTGAGCAATATTTATGTCTTGACCACCAACGTGACAGGCGGCAGCTATACAGGTGGCGTGCTGGGTAATGGCAACATGACCGTCACCAATGTGCACAAGGTGGGTAACGTGACCTCTGCGGGTTCAACCGTGGGTGGTGTGTTTGGTTATATGTCTGGCACCTTGACCAATGTGGATTCGGTGGGGGCGGTGACGGTAACAGGCAGCAACAGCAACGTGGGCGGCTTGATAGGTGATGGTGGTGCCAGCACGATCACCACTGCATCAGTCACTGGAGCGGTGACAGCAAGCTCTTCTTCATCGGTGGGCGGCTTGTTGGGCACTTACAGCAGCGGAACGCTCACCACCGTGTCTGCGACTGGTGGCGATATCAGCGGCACATCGTCAGTGGGTGGTTTGATTGGTTATGTCGGTTCAACCCTCACCATCAACGGCGCAAGTGCTACGGGTAATGTGACGGGTACATCGAACAACGTGGGGGGTTTGGTGGGTTACATCTACTCCAACGCCACACTGAGCAATGTGTACGCCACGGGTAATGTGCAGGGAACCGCAGGGGTGGGTGGTTTGGTGGGCTCGATGGATATCGGTTATGCCCGCACCATCAGCCAAAACTCGTATGCCTCGGGCACGGTCAGAGGGACGGGTACAGGCACGGGTAGTGTGGGCGGCTTGGTGGGCTATGCCTATGGCGACGTGAATATCTACAGCTCGTCTTATCGCGGTACCTCGGTGTGGAGCGATGGTTCTGATGTGGGTGGTTTGGTGGGTAATTCGCCCTCGAGTTACACCGTGAATATTCGTAACTCGTATGTGGATACGCAGGGTGGTCTTGGCGTCAAAGGCACTTACCGCGTGGGTGGCATGGTGGGTAGCAGTTACTACACGCTCACCATCACATCGGATGCTTCGAATACGTCTGTTTATGGAACGGCGTTGGCGCCGTATTCAACTGCCAATGTGACGGGCACCACAGCGGTGAGTGCCAACGCTTATGTGGGTGGTTTGGTAGGCCTTGCATCTTCCTATGTGTATGGTTCTGCCACCACGATTGACAGCGCCCGTGTCACGGCCAGCACCGTCACAGGGGTGGGCAACTATGTGGGTGGCATGGTAGGTAGTTTCGGTTCTCTGTATGGATTGACCATCAACAATTCGTATGTGAATGGCACAACCGTCAGTGGCACAGGCGCGAGTAGCTATGTCGCAGGTTTGGTGGGTTATGCCTACGCGAGTTTGAATATCAGCAACTCCTATGTGAACAGCCCAAGCATCACCGGCACGGGCAACTATGTAGCAGGCATGGTGGGGAATGCATCTTCGGTGAGCATCAGCAACTCGTATGTCACCAGTGCCATCAGCAGCACAACGACCACGGCTAACAAACTGTACTTTGGAGGGTTGGTTGGTGATGCGTCGTCATCCGCCTCGATTTCCAATGCGTATGCCATTGGCAATATCAGTGTGACGGGCTCGGGCGCAGGTACATCGTTTGTGGGGGGCTTGGTGGGGCGCATGGGCAGCAGTGGGGCCGCGGTGGGGGGCTACATCCAAAACGCCTACTACAGCGGCACGATCACCACCGATGCCAACGCCGTGAACTACGGTGGCTTGGCGGGCTACTTCAGACCGGGTACTTGGTTTAGCAACAGCTATTACGACATGGGTAACAGCACCATCAATGGTGCGTCTGTCTTGACAGTTGGAGGCTTGTATTCCACCCAGTACGACGCGTGGGCCAAGCAGGGTGGGGCGTCGGTGGTGGTCACGCCGACGAGCCGTTTGCCACTGTCGATTGCCAGCGCTGGTTTGACGCAAGACGCGACTGATGCCACTGGCAAAACGTATTTCATTTCGTCGAATGCTGATCTCGACAAGATGCTGCCGTTCACGCAATCCGCTGCAGGCGGTGCAGTGAATGGCTACACCTTCAAGTTGGCTAACGACTTGAGCATGACGGGTGCTACCACCGCTTATTTGCCTTACTTCGGTGCGACGGAGTTCAAAGGCAACACATATGGCGTGACCAACTTTGCGTTCACCCGCGCAGCCACAGCACAGATCGGTTTCTTGGGTGCGGTGTATAGGAGCACATTGACCGATTTGAAGGTGTCCACCTCGGGGTTGGTGAATGGTTTGGAGTATGTGGGTGGGGCGGTTGGCTCTGCGTATAACGCAGTCATCTCTGGTGGCTTGAGCACCTTGGCCGCTGATGTGAGTGGAACCAATTTCATTGGCGGCTATGCAGGCTATGTGGGGCAAAGTGTGGTCTACAACACCAGCTCGGCACAGGCTGTTTCTACGGCGGCCAAGGTCAGCAACATCAATACCATTTATAACAATGCAGCGCCAAGCTCGGGCTATCTGGGAGGCTTGGTGGGTTGGTTTGACAGTGTGGCGGCCACCAACTTGAGCAGCAACCTGCCCGTGACGGGTACGACGCGTGTGGGCGGTCTGGTGGGTTCCTACAACTACGTTTCGACTTTCACGCCCAACAACGCCAACGTGACGAACTATTTGGGCACACAGCTTTCGGCGTCCGGCGCTGTGACAGCTTCCTCCTCGTACGCTGGAGGCCTGATAGGTGTGTACAACTTCAACTACGGCAGCAACTACAACACCGAAGTCATGAACCTGAGCTATGCCAGCGCGAGTGGTGCGGTCACGGGGGCAAGCAGCTATGTAGGCGGTCTGATTGGCAGCACAACGGGAATGCTGTTTGATAACCTCACGGCGACCGGTTTGGTGACGCAGACCGCAAGCGGCTACGTCGGCGGGTTGATGGGGCAGTTTGCTCGTTATTACAACGGCTACGACGGGCTTTACTACGGTGCCAAGCTGACCAATTCCAACGCGACGGGAAATGTGGTGGGTGGTGCCAGTGGTCGCGCGGGGGGCCTGATTGGCAACAGCGATGGAACCAGCATTACATCGAGCTACGCCACGGGCAATGTGACGGCAGTGGGCAACTATGCAGGGGGCTTGGTGGGCTATAACAATTCCACCAGCACCATCAGTGGCTCAAACGCCTCTGGCAATGTGACGAGCAGCAGCAGCTACACAGGTGGACTGGTAGGTTATGCCACCGGTACTGTGCTCAATTCATACGCCTCGGGCGTGGTGAGTGGCACTGGCACTTCTGCGTATTACGTGGGTGGTTTGATTGGTGGCTTGTACGGCACCACTTTGTCTGATTCGTCGTACATCACGGGCACAGTGGCTGGGGCGTCGTATGTGGGCGGCTTGGTGGGTGTGACGGACAGTGCGGCCATCATCAAAGGCTCATACACCGCACGGCCTGTGACAGGCACGTATGACTATGTGGGTGGCTTGGTCGGCAAGTTGGCCGGCACCATTCAAGCCAGTGACGCTGCTTTGGGTGCCGTTCCAGTCAATGGCACCAAGTACTCGTACGCAGCAGGTGCGGTGACGGGCCGTAACGATGTGGGTGGTTTGGTGGGACGTGCGGACACGTCAGCGAGCATCAACAATGCGTATTCCACGGGCGCAGTCACAGCCGACTACAACTATGGCGGTTTGGTGGGGTTTGTCACGCCCGGCGCCACCTTGGTGAACGCGCATTACAACATTGATACGGTGAGCATCACTGGCCTCACGCCCGCATCACCCAGCGCACGCGTGGCTGTGACGGGGCTGATTACCACGGGTGGTTTGTTTGGTACACAGTACACCGACTGGTTCACTCCCGCGTTAGACGGCTTGGCCGTGGCCAACACCACCAAGCTGCAAAGCTACTTTGGCACGGCAGATGGCAGTAGCTACTACAGCCTGACCTCATCAGCCGACATCAAAAACTATTTGGGCTACGCCGATCAAGCCACTTTGAAGTTCAAACTGGCCAACAACATCACGATGGATGCAGGCGTGTTTGTGCCTTATGTGTCAGGCTACTTTGATGCCAATGGCAAGACCATCACGAATTTGACGTTGAGCCAAAACACCTCGAACTTGGGCTTCATTGGTTACCTCAATGGCCGCACGGTGACGCAAGCTTTGAATGGTTTGACGATGAGCAATGCCTCGGTGTTGGGCAAGCTCAACGTGGGTACCGAGGCGGGCGCGTCGTATCTGCGCGCTATCACCAATGCCACAGTCGCGGGCTCGGTCACGGGTAGCGACATGACCTACCAGGTCGACCCAGGTGACAACATTTCGGGCAGCGGCAGCAACACGGGCTTGGGCAATGCGGGTGGCGTGGTGGGCTTCATCAACGCCAGCAGCAACACCACCAATGCGCTGAACCTAGACACCTCCAGTGTGGTGGTGACGGGGGGCACGCATGTGGGTGGCATCGTGGGCCGCTTGAACACAGGCACGTTGACCAACTCCACCTCATCCGGCGCGGTGACGGGCGCTACACAAGTGGGTGGCTTGGCGGGCCGTGTGTATTACGGCTCAGTCACGGGTTCTAGCTCTACCAGCGCGGTGACGGGTACCAGCAGCATTGCGGGTGGTTTGGTGGGCTATCTTGAACACACCTCGTCCATTTTGAACACCAGCTCGCACACCACGGGCTTGGTCAAGGGCGTGAGCAATGTCGGTGGTTTGATTGGGCAGTCTGCGGGCATCGTGGGTGAAGCAGTGGTGTCGAGCACGCCAACCTACACCACGTTTGCGACGAGCAACTTGGAGGCCTCTGGTAGCAACGCAGGTGGTTTGATTGGTTATGCATCGGGCGGCTCGGTGACCAATTCTTATGTGTCGGGCACTGTCACAGGATGGGGCGGAGCTTATGGCAGTAGCTATCTCGGCGGCGTGATTGGGCAGTCATCCGTCGCCACGAGTTGGAATAAATATATTGGCACATTGGTGAAAGGCGGCACCTACACGGGCGGCTTGATTGGCTATAACGCAGGCGCAGTGACTCACTCGTACAGCACGGGTGAAGTTCAGAGCAACGGCTCAAGCGTGGGGGGCTTGGTGGGTTACACCAGTTCAACCATCACAGGTACCACCGCGACCACAGGGAGCACCACTTACGCCACGGGCAACGTGACCGGCGGCGATTCGACAGGCGGTCTGGTGGGGTATACCTACTACACAACCATTTCCAATGCCTACGCCACAGGCAATGTGACAGGCACCACCAGCACGGGTGGTTTGGCCGGTTACATGTATTACTTCGCAAACCTTAGCAATGCCACGGCATTTGGCAATGTGCAAGGCACATCTGGCGTTGGCGGTTTGGTGGGATCCGCATCCTACGTGGTCGCTATCAGCAACGCGACTGCGAATGGTTGGGTCAGCGGTACCAGCAGTTCTGTGGGTGGTTTGGTTGGGTCGGTCACCACGTCTTCGACGATTTCAAACTCAACGGCCAGCAACGCTTCGACGGGTTCTTACGTCAACGGCGCCAACACGATTTACTTCGGGGTCAAGGGCAACGGGTCGCAGGTGGGCGGCTTGGTGGGTTATCAGAGCTCAGGCTCTATCACAGGCTCGACTGCCAACACCACCGTGGTGGGGCTGAGTTCCAGCGTGGGCGGTTTGGTGGGGTACTTGGATAGCGCCCCCGTGACCTCGTCTGGCTCCAACGGTTCGGTCTCGGGCGTGGGCAATGTGGGTGGCTTGGTGGGCGCGATGTACGGCTCCAGCAGCGCCACGACCTCTTACGCCAACGCGAACGTGACCAGCACGGGTAACAACACAGGCGGATTTGTGGGTTACTTCAACACCTACAACAGCATCACCAACTCGCGCGCAGCCAGTTCTGTGAGCGGCACGGCATATGTGGGTGGTTTTGTGGGTTTGATGACTTACAGCGGCGGAATTTCGGCGAGCTATGCCACGGGCATGGTCAACGCCACGAGTGACGGTGCTGGCGGCTTTTTGGGCTACTCAAGCGATACGGCTTACACCCGCACGCTGCAAGATTTTTATGCCACAGGCGCTGTGACAGGCACCACCAACGTGGGCGGTTTGGTGGGCTATGCAGCACGTGCCACATTTAACTACGGTTATTCGACGGGCATGGTTACATCGAGAACCGGTGCTACATCTGTAGGTGCATCGTTTGGTGGCGTGGGCACAGGCACCACCGTGACTGGCACGGTACCGAGCCAAGTCACAACCTACTGGGTCATTCGCAACAACTTGTATTACGACAGCACCACCTCGGGCATGAGCAGCGATGCAGCCGGTGTAGGCGGCACAGGGCCTGCCACGGGCTTGTCTACCGCGTCGTTGTTGGGGGCTTTGCCGCACGCCAACTTTGCGACTGCGACGTGGGGCACGGGCACGGGCTTGTATCCCTATTTGAAAGCCATTTACGGTAGCTCGGCACCGCAGGCGATTTCGGGCTACGCCTATTTGGCCGACGGCACAACCGTTGCGACGCGCGCGCAAGTGGGCATTTATGGCGGCGGCTACTTGCTCAACGGTGGCACGGTGACCACGGGTGCGAATGGCTTCTTCTACGAGTTGTTGGCCAACACAACCGGTAGCCCCTTGTTCACAGACTCTAAGTTGGTGATCGGCGCTAGCACTAAGTTGGCTAACACGCTGAGCTTGTATGGCAGCAACACCGTGGTGGGCATGGCTTACAGCGATACGCAGGTGTTGACGGGCAACAACTTGGTGATTGATGGTTCAGGCATTGGTTTGGGCAAGGTGATGCAGGGGCTGACCAAGCTGCGTACCGCCGATGTGAGCATGAGTGCGCTGAACGCCAATATGGACAGCATCATGGGCTCGACCGCTGGCACGCTGAACCGTTCAGTGTTTGCAACAACCTTGCCAACCAATGCATCGCTGGAGCTGACCACAACGTCTGCCGCATTTGACTTGAACACGGCCTTGAATTACGGCAAGACCACGGCGAGCAATGCGGGCTTGATGACGTTCAATGGCTTGAGCAGCAATGGCACCACCTTCACACTCTCAGGTGGCACCTACACCAGCAACTTGACCCAAAGCTACAACGGCTTGGTGACGCTGGGGGCTAACGCCACGTTGACGGGTACGCAAATCACCACAGCATCCACCGTGGCTGGGTCAGCCAACCGTTACAACTTGACGGTGAATGGCCCATTGACCACGGGTGGCTCGATGACCAGCCTAGGCACTCTGAGCGTGACAGGCTTGGCCACGTTGGGTGGTACACAAGTGACTTCGAGCGGCGCCCAGACCTACAGTGGCAATGTGGTGATGCAAGACAGCGGCAGCGCATTTGGTTTTAACAGCACCTTGGCTGGCACAGGTGCAAACATGAGCTTTGCAGGTACGTTGACTTCACCGACCACCAAAGCCCTGACCTTGAACGCAGGCACCACAGGCGATGTCACTGTGGCCACAGCGTTGGCCAACACGGCGACCTACACCGATGTGACGGTGACAGGTGCGAACCTGAGTTTGCAAGCCGTGGCGGCCTCTAACTCGATCACTCTCAATCCCACGGTATCGGGCACGGTGGGGTTGATTTCTGGCGCGAGCACCACGCTCACCAAGGGTGCCGCTGGTGTGATGAATTTGACCGCTGCCAATACCTATGGCGGCAACACCACCATCACCGCAGGTACCTTGAAACTCAGCGGCGCGGGTAGCTTGGGCGCTGGCACGTATGCCGGCAACGTCGCTATCAGCGCGGGGGCACAGTTGCAAGACAGCTCTAGCATGGCGCAAACCTTGAGCGGCATCATCAGCGGCGCAGGTCATGTGCTGAAAGACACATCGACCAGCGTGCTGACTTTGTCGGGGGCCAACACCTGGAGCGGCAACCTCACGGTCAACACCGGCACGGTGGCCGTGACCCAAAACAATGGTTTGGGCAACAACACGGGCACCACCACAGTGGCCAGCGGTGCGGTGCTGGATTTACAAAACGCTGCAATTGGTAATGAAACCCTGAACCTCAATGGCGGCACCTTGCGTGTGTCTACAGGCAGCAGCAGCTTGTCTGGTGCGGTGAATTTAGGTGCGCGCAGCACCTTGGCTGTCTCGGGTACGGGCTTGACTTTGTCAGGCGTGGTGGATGACAACGGCTATGGTCTGACCCTAAGCGGTGCAGGTGGCACGACATTGAGCAATGCCAACAACACCATCAACACACTGGCAACCAGCGGCACCATCGGTGCGCTGAACATGAAAAACAGTGTGCTCTTGGATGTGGGCCTGATCAACGCGACAGGCAACGTCACGATTGCCAACACAGCCAACCTCACCTTGATGAGCGGGCTGGGCATCAGCACCACCACGGGCAATATTGTGTTGGCGGGTGCAAAGTTCTTTAACCGTGCGGGTGCAAGTGCACTGAGCGTGAGCAATGGCCACACCTGGCAGGTGTGGAGTGCCAACGCCATTCCCTTGGAAACAGAAGCCAATGGCGGTGATGAAAACGGTGGTTTGGTGAACAACTACGTGCAGTACGGGGCAACTTACGCCTCGAGCACCGTGTTGGGCACGGGCAATGGTTTGCTCTATACCTACGCCCCCACACTCACAGGTTCTTTGGTGGGAACCTTGTCTAAGCCTTATGATGGCACCGACAGCGTGGTCATTCAACCCAGCAACATTGCGGTCTCTGGTTTGCTCAATGGCGATGTGTTGAGCGTCACACAAACCACCAACAGCCACTACACCTCCGCAGGCAGCGCCTCCACCATCGTGGGCGTGGGCACAGGAAAAACCGTCTCAGTCAATGGCGTGATCGTGACGGCATACAACGCCGTGAGCGATAAAACGATTTATGGCTACGCCTTCAGTTCGCCCACATTGACGGGAACAGGCGACATCACTTTGGCTCCCATCACAGTGACCATGTCGAAGAACTACGACGGCAACACCTCATTCAGCAGCGCAAGCAATGCCTATACCGTGTCAGGCATCGTGGCGGGTGATGCGCTCACCTTGAGCGGTGGTGCCACGGTCAGCAGCCCCAACGCAACGACGTATCACAGTTTGGCAAGCAACACCTTCAGCATCACCAGCGACAAATACACCCTGACGGGTGCGACCTACAACATGACGGTTGACAAGATGCCCTTGGTCGTGACGGTACGTGCCACCTACAGCGGTAGCACAAGCTTGGTGCCCACAGCGGTGTTGGTGAGTGGTTTGGTCAACGGTGAAACCATGGTGCCCACTGCAGTGGTGGCTCAGTCAGCCAATGTGTCGAGCAATGGCAATAACTTCATGACAGCCATCACTGCCTCGACAGGGACGGCTGATTTCAATAACTACAGCATCACGGTTGCCAACTCGCCGGTGACGATTGATCGCAAGGTGGTGACCTTGAGTGGCGCTTTGACGGCCAGCAAAACTTATGACGGCAACACCAGTGCCTCGGTTTCCACCACAGGCGTGACCCCCAGCACGGTGTATGGCAGTGACGATGTGACCGTGAACGCCATCACGGGCACGTATGACTCGCTGAACGTGTCTAACAGCCGCGTGGTCACTGTGAGCGGTGTCACTCTTTCTGGGGCCGCAGCCAACAACTATGTGTGGGACACCGCCTCGGGCCAAACGGCAGCAGGCACGATTCTTCAGTTGCCTTCAGCGACTTATGTGGGCGCAGCGGGCGGCAACTGGAGCAATCCCGCGAACTGGGCTGTCACAGGGAACTTGAGCCAAACCGGCGTGCTGCCTAATTTGAGCAACGTGGCCTTGGCCATCGTTCCAAGTGGCAGCACGGTGGTGGCGAATGCGGCCACAGGCTACACGGGCCAAATTCAAATTGCCGGTACCGTGCGTGCCGCCAACGATAGCTTCTTGGGCGCAACGCCCGCCAACGCGACAGCTGATTTGATCACCCTCGACGGCGGCACCTTGAATGCCACAGACTCGTTCACGCTCAACGCCAATCGAGGCATCACCTTGGCCAGCAATGGCGGTACTTTCCAAGTCGATGCATCGAAGAGCTTGAACTACGAAGGTGTGTTGCAAGGCTCGGGCGGCTTGACCAAATCGGGCAATGGCACCATGGTGATCTCAGGCGCTAACAGCTACACCAGCACCGCCGTGACAGCGGGCACACTGCAGGTGGGCAATGGCGCAACGTCGGGCTCTCTGGGCACGGGTGCTGTCAATGTCAGCGGCACTTTGGCTTTCAACCGCACAGACGATGTGACGGTCAGCAATGACATCTCAGGCACGGGCGGCCTGCAACAAATGGGCACCAACACCCTCACGCTCACAGGTTTGCAAACCTACACTGGCAGCACCAACACAGGCGCTGTTGGCAGCCATCTGGTTTACGTCAACAACACAGCACCAAGCACCTCAGGCTTCACTGGCAGTGGCGCGGTGGCCATTCAGCCTGTGGGCAATGCCAGTTTTGGCGCTGCCTTGAACACCAGCAGCTACACCTGGGCCAGCACCTTGTCGGGCATCACCTTGGGTCACGCAGCAAACACCGCCAACATCACACTTGGTGCTGACATGAGCGTGGCAGGCCCTGTACGCATTTATGGCGGCGCATTGGCGCTCAACGCCAACTTGACGACCACCGATGCCACCACAGGCGATGTTTGGCTCACTGGCAACAGCTTGAATGGGGCTAACAACTTGGCGTTGGCCAACGACCGTGTGTTGACTGTCAACGTCAGCGGTAGCAGCGGACTGACAGGGGTTGTGTCGGGCGCGGGTGTTGCCTTGGTCAAGCAAGGTGCAGGTGCTTTGGTGTTGGCGGGAGCCAATAGCTACACCGGCGGGACAACAGTGAGTGCTGGCAACATCGGCGTGTCACACAACACTGCGTTAGGCACAGGTGCCGCCACATTGGCTGATGGCACAACGGTGTTGCTCAATTCAAGCGTCACCGCTGTGGCGAATGACTGGGTCATCAACGGTGCGACGACGTTGAATGCGTCATCGGTGACAGCCACCTTGTCAGGTCGTATCAATGGTGCAGGTGGATGGCTGATCAATGCGGGATCAGGCACGCTGACTTTGAGTGGTGACAACGCCTACACCGGCAACACGACCCTCAATGCCGGAACGGTGATCACCACGCACCTCCACGCATTGGGCAACAACTCTGCGGTGAGTTTGAGCAATGTCAATGGCACCTTGTTGCAACTCAACAGCAGCTTGAATGTGGGGTCACTCACCGGCGGTGGCACCACTGGCGGCAATTTGGTCTTGGGCACAGGTGCCGTGTTGACGGCAGGTTCAGACAACACCAGCAGCACATTTGGCGGTGCCATTTCAGGTGCTGGTGGTTTGGCCAAATCAGGCACAGGCACATGGACGCTCACCAGCAACGGCACCTACACCGGTGCAACCACGGTGAATGCGGGTGCTTTGGTGTTGTCGAACAACGCACCCACCACCACCAGTGCCTCGTTTGGCGGTGCTGGCAGTTTGCGCATTGAATCTGTGGGCACAGGCTTTACAGGTGCGTTCTCCACATCGGGCTGGACATTTGCAAATACCTTGGGTGGTTTGACTGTGGGTAAAGCCACCAACACCAGTGCGGTATCTTTGTATGACGCCACGATTGCAGGCCCCATCACAGCCTATGGCGGCACCATCAATGTGAACGGCAACCTCAACACCACAGCTGCCGCTGCTGTGGGCGATGTGTTGCTGAAGTCGAGCGGTGATATTTCATTGGCAAGCACCAAATCCATCACCACCAACGGTGGCGATGTGGTGCTGTGGAGTAACAGCGACAACCAAACCAGCACCGGCAGCATCATGTTGTACGGCGGATCGTCCATCACCACAGGCGGTGGCCATTTGTGGATGGCCGGTGGTGCAGACTCCGCCACGCAGTGGCACGGGCTGACGGTGGGTGATGGGTATGCCGTGTCTGGCACCACCATCTCAGGCACAGGCAACGCTGCCAACTTTGACAAGGTCGGTGTCTTCCTGGAAGAAGCCACGTTGTCGACCAGCGGTGGTGACATTTACATCCGTGGCAAGACCACCACTTTCCGCGGTTTCTTGGCTACTGGCACGGTAGACGTGAATGCAGGCTCAGGAAAAATCTACATCGAAGGTCAAGCGGTGGGCGATGGTGGTGGTGCCGGTATCGGTTGGCATCACAGCACCACCACCGCGTATCGCAACGGCATCTTCACCTTGACGTCATCCAACGCAGCCAGTGACGCTATCACTTGGATCTCTGACGCCTCTCAAAGCGTGGGCACCGGCTTGGTGTCGAACGGTGCAGGCGAGGGCGCTGGCATGGCAGGCACCACCTCGTTGGTGGCAACAGGTGGCGGTGGTATCAGTTTTACGTCATTGGGCTCATCCACCAAAGCGGGTGCCTATGGGGTGCGACTGGGCTATCTCACGACACAGGGCGGCGTGTTGAACTTGTTGGCTGACAGTGGCGTCATCACACTCAACACCGGCACACGCAGCGTGGGCATTGTGAATAACCTTGGTTCTCTCAGCTTAGGTGCCAAAGCCAGCACAGCGGTGACCAGCTCCAGCAGCAATATCACCGTGATTTCGGATGATGTGAGCGCGTCAGGCACGATGGCGTTCAGCACCTCGGGTACCTTGACCATTCGTCCCACCGATGGCCACTCCTTTGCCAACACGTTCAACACGGCGTACCTCACGTATGACGGCGGTGTGTCTGGTTTGACGATTGGTCAAACTGGCAACACGGGTGGTGTCACAGTCGGTAGTGCAACGACGATTGCAGGTCCGGTAACGATTTATGGCGGCACGATTGCCATCAATGCACCGTTGACGGCGACCAACAACACCATCAAGCTCACAGGAACGACCATCACCGAAGGGGCATCAGGCTACCTCGTGGCAGACAAGTTGGCATTGCTCAGTGGTGCCGTTACCTTAGATCACACCAGCAACCGCATCAACACCTTGGCTGCCAGCGGTGTGGGGGCGTTGACATATGTGAACGCGGGTGCCTTGACGATAGGCACAGTCAACCCCACGGGCATCACCGCCACAGGTGATGTGCGCATTGAAACTTTGAGTGGTGATTTGACGATTGACCAAAACATCAGCACCACCAGCACCACAGCCAATGCTGTGTTGATCAACGCTGGCAAGAGCAGTGCAGCAGGCACGGCCACAGGGGGCAACATCGTCATCACGGGCACACCGACCATCACCGCAGGCACTGGCGGCAACATTCGTTTGATGGGCGGCAGCGTGTCGGGCAGTGCAGGCTTGAGCGCCTTGGTCGGTTCTGGCTCGGGCAATTTCCGCTACAACTCAGACGAAACAAACACCAACTACACCTGGGCCTTGAGCCCCAATGTGGTGAACGCCATTTACCGTGAGCAACCCACAGCCACGGCCAACATTGACAGCTATGGCGTGACGTATGGCTTTGACCACAACAACACATTGAACAACTTGAAGCCTGATGGCACATCGGCGTTGTCCACCTTGCGTGTGGCCCTCAATGGCGATGAAAACGTCACAGGTTTGGGGGTGATCATTCAAGGTGCCACGTACTCCACCGCTGGCAAGCTGAACTACCGTGCGACAGCGTATGACTTGACAGATGGTTTGTCTAAGTTGGGTTACGCCATGAGCCAAACAGGTGGCAGTCAATTGAGCGTGGCCAAGAAGAGCATCAACTTGGCAGGCTTTGTGGTCAACAACAAGGTGTATGACGGCAACACAGCAGCCACCTTCAGCGGCACGGTGACCTTCAACACACTCGAAACCAACGATGCGGTGACCTACACCTCAGCCACGGGTACGTTCGCAGATCGCCATGTGGGCACCAAGCTGGTCACTGTCACGGGTGTGGTGCTGGCAGGGGCCGACAAAGACAACTACACCGTGAATTTGGCGTCCGGCAATGCGTCGAAAACCATTTCGCAATTGACATCGGCCACTTGGGTTGGTGGCAATGGCAACTGGTCTGATGCCAGCAATTGGGCCGTCACAGGCAACTTAAGCCAGACGGGTGTGTTGCCCGATGGCGCCAACGTGGCGCTGGCCGTGCTGCCCAGCACATTTGCAGGTACGTTGACCAGCAGCTATGCCCATGGCCATGAAGGCAAGATCCAAATCAACGGCGGTTCCTTGGCGGTCGCGACTGACAGCTATTTGGGCGCCACACCGAGCACAGTGGTGGCCGACACCATCACTGTCAACGGTGGCACGTTGCTGGCCACAGACAGCTTCACACTCAACACCAACCGTGGCATCACTTTGGGTAGCAGTGGCGGTACGTTCTCGGTGGACGCGTCCAAGAGTGTGAACTATGCAGGCGTGATGGCCGGCACAGGTGGTTTGAGCAAATCAGGTTCTGGTGTTTTGACACTCACAGGTGCCAACACCTACAGCGGCGGCACCACGGTGTCGGCTGGCCAACTGATTGCTGGTGGTGCTGCCAACGCCTTGGGCAGTGGCAACGTGACCGTGAGCAGCACACGCCTGAGCTTTGACACCACGGGCCCTGTCACTTACAGCAACGCCATCAGCCTCACAGGCACAGGCGTGTTGGAGAACATGGGCGCACAAGCGGTGACGTTCAACGGCGGTGTCAACACCAACCTCACCACCACCGTGGTGGTGGACGGCGGCAGCGCAGGCCTGACCATCGCCAACGTGATGACGCCCACAGGCGCAGGCGCAGGCGCAGGCGCAAGCGCAAGCTATTACATCAAGGGTGATGTGACCTTCACCGGCCACAACATGAACAGCTTGGTGGTTCGCGCTGCAGGTGAGGCAACGGCCAAGTTCACCGCCACCAATGGCGTGACGTCCTTCACGCCTTGGTTCATTGGCAGCGACACAGCGGCCTACGCCATGAACATTGATGTTGGTGCAGGCGTGAGCGTGAGCGAAAACTCATCCCAAGGCGCAGCCAGCCTGTATTACAAAAACATCACCGGTGCTGGCACCTTGAGCTTAGGCGGCTCGGCCGCCACCACAGGCTACGTGGTGGGCGATGTGACGATTGCCAACCTGAACGCCAGCGGCAGCAAAAAAATCAGCATCGGCACCGGTGGCAGTGCAGGGCGCTTGCTCTCAGGCAATGTGCAAGCCAATGGCGGCTTGTTGTTGGATTCGACCACCGACTACACCTTCAGCGGCGTACTGAGCGTGGGCACCTTGACCAAGCAGCAAGCCAACACAGTCAAGCTCACAGGCGCCAACACCTCTACAGGCAACATCACCGTGAGCGCGGGTGTGTTGCAAGTGGGCGATGCAGGTACCACGGGCAGCGTGGCAGGCAACGCTGCTGTGGCTTCGGGCGCGGGCTTGGTGTTCAGCCGTTCTGACGCGGTGACCTACGCAGGCAACATCAGCGGCGCGGGCGCAGTGAGCAAACTGGGTGGCAACGTGCTCACCCTCACGGGCACACAAACCTACACCGGCAGCACCGCCACGGGCAACAGCGGCGGTGGCTTGGTATTCACCAACAATGCACGCCCCACCACCGTAGGCTTTACAGGCAACGGCTTTGTGACGATTCAACCGGTCACCTCGTTCAGCGCAGCGCTGGACACCAGCGTGTACAGCTGGGCCAACACGCTCACTGGGTTGACCTTGGGTCGCTTGGGCAACACCAGCGACATCACGGTGGGCGCTGACTTGAGCGTGGCAGGCCCTGTGACACTGTACGGCGCTGCCATTCAAAGCACACACAACATCGCTTTGAGCCATGGCGATGCGTTGACTTTGAATAACTCTGGCGACAGCAGTTGGTCGGGTGTGATGTCTGGCGCTGGCGTGAGCTTGGTCAAGCAGGGCGCAGGCAGCTTGACGCTCTCGGGGGCGAACACCTATGACGGTGGCACGACTGTGCAAGCGGGTGTGATGAAGTTGGGCGCTAGCACGACCAGTACCTTGGGCAACATCACCTCAGGCCCTGTGGGTACCGCCGACTTGACCGTGAACAGCGGTGCTGCACTGGACTTGAACGGCCAATCCATCGCCAACGCCTTGAGCGTGGCAGGCACAGGCGTGAATAACAGCGGCGTGATTTACAACGCCAACACCACCACGGTGGGCGGTGCCACAGGGGCCATCACCCTCACGGCTGACAGTGTGTTCAAGAGCGATGCTGGATATGGCTTGAGTTTTGGCAGCACCATCAGCGGCCCTTACGCCTTGACAGTCACAGGCGGCAACAACAGCTTTGCCAGCACCACGCCATTCTTGAACACAGGGGTGTTGAGCTTGGGGGCATCCGCCAGCGACAGCTTCAGCTTCACCAACGGCGCCGCCATGACCTCACCGAGCAGCATCCAGTTGGCAGGCACATTGGCCACGGGCAGCAACAACACCTTGACTTTGGGTGATGCAGGCACACCGCTGGTGTTGACCGCTGACACCACGCTCAACAGCGGCACAGGCATGACCACCTTGGGTGGCGCGCTCAGCGGTGCGTATGCCTTGACCATTTCAGGCCCAGCCACCTTGAATGGCAGCACGGTGAACACCGCCACGGCCGCACAAACCTACAGCGATACCGTGACTTTGGGCGCGGACACCACGCTGACAGCCAGCACCGTGACCTTGGGTGGTGCCGTGTCGGGTAGTCACAGCCTCACCGTGAACGGTGCTACGGCACTCAATGGCGGCAGTGTGAACACGGGCAACGCGGCACAAAGCTACAACGGCGCCGTGACCTTGGGCGCGGATGCCACCTTGAATGCAGGCACAGCCAACATCACCTTCAGCAGCACGGTGGAGGGTGCTTATTCGCTCACCGTCAACAGCACAGGCGCCACCACTTTTGACGGGGCCGTGGGTAACACCACTGCATTGACCCGCTTGACCACCAATGCCGGCGGCACTTTGGCCATCAACGGTGGCGCAGTGACGACCACTGGCGAACAGCACTACGGTGAAGTGCTGAGCTTGGGCGCTGCAACCACGTTGAGCGCATCGGGCGTGACCTTAGATGCCGCCGTGGATGGCACCAGCAGCTTCAGCGTGGTGGGTACCACAGCGCTCAACGGTGGCCGTGTGAGCACCGCAGGCGCACAAAGTTACAGCGGTGCCGTGAGTTTGGGCGCAGACACGGTGTTGAACGCAGGCGCTGGCGATGTGACTTTCAGCAGCACGGTGGACTCAGCCACCAGCACGCCTCAAGCCTTGGTGGTGAACAGCAACGGCATCACCACATTCGGCGGTGCTGTGGGCCAAACACAGGCGCTGAGCCGCGTGACGACCGACGCAGGCACGGCGGGCAGCGTGGCCATCAACGGTGGCAGCGTCACCACCACTGGCGCTCAAAGTTATGGCGAGGCTGTGAGCTTGGGCGCTGCGACCACGTTGACTGCCTCGGGTGTGACCTTTGACAGCACCGTGAACGGCACCAGCTTGCGCGTGGTGGGCACAACCACCTTGAATGGCGGCAGCGTGACCACCACTGGCGCACAAAGCTACAGCGGTAACGTGAGCCTAGGTGCAGCCACCACGCTGACCGCCTCGGGTGTGACCTTTGACAGCGCAGTGAATGGCACGAGTTTGAGCGTGGTGGGTGCGACCACCTTGAATGGCGGCAGTGTGACGACCACAGGCGCACAAAGCTACAGCGGCGCAGTGACCTTGGGCGCAGACACGGTGCTCAACGCCGGCGCAGGCGATGTGACTTTGGGCAGCACGGTGGATGGCGCACAAGCCTTGATCGTCAACAGCACAGGCACCACCACCTTTGGCGGCGCCGTGGGCTACACCACCGCCTTGACCCGCGTGACCACCAATGTGGGCGGCACTTTGGTGATCAACGGCGGCAGCATCACCACCACCGGCGCGCAAAGCTATGGCGAGGCTGCCACGCTGGACGCGAACACGACCTTGCAAGGCGTGAATGTGGCGTTTGCTTCGACTGTGGATGGCGCAAGCTCGGGCACCTACAGCTTGACGGTCAACGACAGCGGCACCACAGTGTTCGGTAGCTCGGTGGGTGCACTGCAGGCCTTGGCCAGCTTGACCACCGATGCAGCGGGTAACACCCAGCTCAAAGGCACCTCGGTGCACGTGACCCAGGACGCTGTGTTCAATGACCTCGTCAAAGTGTTCAACGATGTGCAGTTGCAGACGGGTGGCAATTTGAGCTTCATGCAAACCCTCAATGGCGACACGGCCAACACACGCAGCGTGCAACTGGATGCGGGCAGCACAGGCCACATCACGGTGCAAGGCGCAGTGGGTGACAGTGCGTCGCTCAAAACCTTGGAGGTCGTGAACAGCAACACGGCCACGTTCACCGGCGCGGTGACCACCGGCACCAGCGTGGTGTTGACCGACACCGTGGACGCACACACCATCGCGTTCAACGGTGGTTTGATCACGCCCACCTTCACGGTGGCGGCTGAACCCTTTGCCTTGCAATTGCATGGCACAGTGTCTGTGATGAATGGCATCAACCTGGCCAACACCGGTGCTTTGCAGCTCAACGGCACGTATAGCTCCCACAACCAAGCCATCACCATCGGTCACGCCGGCCAAACCGCCACCTTGTTGGCCAACACGGTGTTTGACAGCGGCACCGCCACCACCACGGTGAACGGCGACATGAGCGGTGGCGCGTACACCTTGGATTTCAATAGCCCTGTGATCTTCAGCGGCACCAGCACCTTGACGGCCAGTACTGTGACCTTTGGCAAAGCCGTCACGGCGGCGGGTGACTTGACGGTGAATGGCGCCACCGTGGTGAACGGTGGCAGCGTGAACGCCGGCACCCACACGCAAACCTACAACGGCACGGTCACCGTGGGTGGCTTAGCCACCGACACCACCACGTTCACGGGTGTGGGTATGACCTTTGGCAGCACGTTCGACGGCACCAGCCGCGTGGTGGTGGCCGACAGCGGCAACACCACTTACACCGGCGCCATTGGCACGGTCATCGCCCCCGCACACTTTGAAACCGATGCAGCAGGCAGTAGCACCTTCAGCGGCGGCACTGTGCGCACCAGCAGCGCCAACTCCATCGTTATTGCGGACGATGCTGTGGTCACGGCCGACACCACGTTTGACACCACCAACAACGGTGCGTTGGCCGCAGGCGCCAACATCACGTTTGGCAAAACGCTGAATGGCACGGCCAACAACACCCAATCTGTGACCTTGAATGCCGGCACCCAAGGCACAGTGCTGGTGACAGGGCAGGTGGGCAACACGGTTGCGTTGCGCACACTCACTTTGGCCAACAGCAACGGCGCGACCTTCAGCAGCGCAGTCACCACAGGCACCAGCGTGGTGTTGAGCGACACGGTGGCAGGCCAAACCATTCGCTTTGCGGATGACCTGAGCACACCTGTGCTGACCACCACAGCCAACGGCTACAACCTAGAACTCTTGGGCAGCAGCACCAGCGTGACGGGCAACACCACGTTCTTGAACACGGGCAGCTTGGTGCTGGGTAATGCAGCCGCAGATAGCCTGAGTTTTGCCGGTGGCCTGACTGCCACAGCGCCAAGCGCCATCAGTGCTGCAGGTACGGTGAGCACAAGCAACACTGCCATGAGTTTGGGTGACAGCAACACCGCGATCACGCTGACGGGTGACCTCACACTCAACACCGCAGGTGGTGATTTGACGTTGGGTGGTGCCGTGAATGGCACAACGGCCAACACCCAATCGCTCACGCTGAACGCCGCGAGCGCAGGTGCGGTGAGCGTGACGGGTGCTATGGGCCCAACCGTGTCGTTGAAGACACTCACTTTGGCCAACAGCAACGGCGCGACTTTCAGCAGCGCAGTCACCACAGGCACCAGCGTGGTGTTGAGCGACACGGTGGCAGGCCAAACCATTCGCTTTGCGGATGACTTGAGCACACCTGTGCTGACCACCACGGCCAATGGCTACAACCTAGAACTCTTGGGCAGCAGCACCAGCGTGACGGGTAACACCACGTTCTTGAACACGGGCAGCTTGGTGCTGGGACATACAGCGACAGATGGTTTGAGTTTTGTCGGCGGTTTGACTGCCACGGCACCAAGCGCTATCAGCGTGATGGGAACGGTAGGTACAAGCAACGCTGACATCACCTTAGGCACAGCCCCTGTGAGTTTGAGTGGCAACACCACATTCAATGCGGGCTCGGGTGACATCACCCTGAATGGCTCCGTTGACGGAGGCTACAGCTTAGCACTCAACAGCACCGGCACCACCACCCTCAACGCGGCAGTCGGCGTGGGCACGGCGTTGACCAGCCTGACCACCAATGCGGGCGGCACTGTGGTGATGCGCGGTGGCGTCATCACCACATCCGGCGCACAAACCTACAACGACGCGGTGTTGTTGGACAACCTCAATCACGTCACGACCTTGAACACCAGCAATGCGGCCGTGTTGTTCGGCAGCACTGTGAACAACGCGACGACAAGCGCAGAGGCCTTGACCATCAATGCTGGCACGGGTGCGGTGACCTTCCAAGGTGCTGTGGGTAACTCCACCACCAACCATGCCATTGGCGACTTGGTGGTCAACAGCGGCGCAGCGACCACGTTTGCTAGCACCGTAGACGCAGCCAGTGTGACTACCGATGCTGCTGGCACGGTGGTGATTCAAGGCGGTCGCATCACAACCTCTGGCGCACAAACCTACAACGATGCGGTGTTGTTGGACAACCTCAGTCACGTCACGACCTTGAACACCAGCAATGCAGCTGTGTTGTTCGGCAGCAGCGTGAACAACGCGACGACAAGCGCAGAGTCCTTGACCATCAACGCTGGTACTGGCGCGGTGACCTTCCAAGGTGCAGTGGGTGACTCCACCACCAACCATGCCATCGGCGACTTGGTGGTCAACAGCGATGCGGCAACCACATTCGTTAGCACCGTAGACGCCGCCAGTCTGACCACCGATGCTGTTGGCACGGTGGTGATTCAAGGCGGCCGCATCACAACCTCTGGCGCACAAACCTACAACGACGCGGTGCTGTTGGACAACAGTGCACACGTCACCAGCTTGAACACCAGCAATGCGGCCGTGTTGTTCGGCAGCAGCGTGAACAACGCGACGACAAGCGCAGAGGCCTTGACCATCAATGCTGGCACGGGTGCGGTGACCTTCAGCGGTGCAGTGGGTGACTCCACGAACCTCGCCATTGGCGCCTTGGCGGTGAACAGTGGTGCTGCAACTACGTTTGCTAGCACAGTGGACGCAGCCAGCGTGACCACCGATGCTGCTGGCACCGTGGTGATCCAAGGTGGGCGCATCACCACATCTGGCGCGCAAACCTACAACGACGCGGTGTTGTTGGACAACCTCGGTCACGTCACCACCTTGAACACCAGCAATGCGGCCGTGTTGTTCGGCAGTAGCGTGAACAACGCGACGACAAGCGCAGAGGCCTTGACCATCAACGCTGGCACGGGTGCTGTGACCTTCCAAGGTGCTGTGGGTGACTCCACCACCAACCATGCCATCGGGGACTTGGTGGTCAACAGCGGCGCAGCGACCACGTTTGCTAGCACCGTAGACGCAGCCAGTGTGACTACCGATGCTGCTGGCACGGTGGTGATTCAAGGCGGTCGCATCACAACCTCCGGCGCACAAACCTACAACGACGCGGTGCTGCTGGACAACATAGGTCACGTCACCACCTTGAACACCAGCAATGCAGCTGTGTTGTTCGGCAGCAGCGTGAACAACGCGAGCACCACAGCAGAGGCCTTGACGATCAATGCTGGTACTGGCGCGGTCACCTTCCAAGGTGCAGTGGGTGACTCCACGAACCTCGCCATTGGCGCCTTGGCGGTGAACAGCGATGCTGCAACCACATTCGTTAGCACCGTAGATGCAGCCAGCGTGACCACCGATGCCGCTGGCACCGTGGTGATTCAAGGTGGTCGCATCACCACATCCGGCGCGCAAACCTACAACGACGCGGTGTTGTTGGACAACCTCGGTCACGTCACCACCTTGAACACCAGCAATGCGGCGGTTCTGTTTGGCAGCAGCGTGAACAACGCGAGCACCACAGCAGAGGCCTTGACCATCAATGCTGGTACTGGTGCGGTGACCTTCCAAGGTGCTGTGGGTGATTCATTGAGCAATCTAGCCATTGGCGCACTGGCGGTGAACAGCGGTGCAGCAACTACGTTTGTTAGCACCGTAGACGCAGCCAGTGTGACCACCGATGCCGCTGGTGCCGTGGTGATTCAAGGCGGTCGCATCACAACCTCCGGCGCACAAACCTACAACGACGCGGTGTTGTTGGACAACCTCGGTCACGTCACCACCTTGAACACCAGCAATGCGGCCGTGTTGTTCGGCAGTAGCGTGAACAACGCGACGACAAGCGCAGAGGCCTTGACCATCAATGCTGACACGGGTGCGGTGACCTTCCAAGGTGCTGTGGGTAACTCCACCACCAACCATGCCATCGGGGACTTGGTGGTCAACAGCGGCGCAGCGACCACGTTTGCTAGCACCGTAGACGCAGCCAGTGTGACTACCGATGCTGCTGGCACCGTGGTGATCCAAGGTGGTCGCATCACAACCTCTGGTGCGCAAACCTACAACGACGCGGTTCAGTTGGACAACATCGGTCACGTCACCATCTTGAACACCAGCAATACGGCCGTGCTGTTCGGCAGCAGCGTGAACAACGCGAGCGCAGCAGCAGAGGCCTTGACGATCAATGCTGGTACTGGCGCGGTGACCTTCCAAGGTGCAGTGGGTGATTCATTGAGCAATCTAGCCATTGGTGCACTGGCGGTCAACAGCGGCGCAGCGACCACGTTTGCTAGCACCGTAGACGCCGCCAGCGTGACCACCGATGCCGCTGGTACCGTGGTGATTCAGGGCGGTCGCATCACCACATCCGGCGCACAAACCTACAACGATGCGGTTCTGCTGGACAACATCAGTCACGTCACCACCTTGAACACTAGCAATGCGGCCGTGCTGTTCGGCAGCAGCGTGAACAACGCGAGCACCACAGCAGAAGCCTTGACCATCAACGCTGGCACGGGCGCGGTAACCTTCCAAGGTGCAGTGGGTGACTCCACCACCAACCATGCCATCGGCGACTTGGTGGTCAACAGCGGTGCAGCGACCACGTTTGCTAGTACCGTAGACGCCGCCAGCGTGACTACCGATGCTGCTGGCACGGTGGTGATCCAAGGCGGCCGCATCACCACATCTGCCGCACAAACCTACAACGATGCGATGACCTTGGGCGCACACACGACCTTGGCGTCGACTGCCGGCACATTGAATTTCGTCAGCATTGAAGACGTTACATCTGCATTCGATTTGGATGTGCAAAGCGCAACAGCCTTGGTCTTGGCTGATGTGGACATTGGCGGTAACTTGCACGTCACCACGCATGCTGCTGGGGTGTCTCAAGGGTCAGGCACGCGCTTGAATGTGGGCGGGTCTACAACCTTCACCGCGGACACAGGTACACACCAAGTGGCAGCATTGACCAGTGCTGACAACACCTTCACAGGGGTGCTCACGCTGAATCAAGCGAACCTAGGCTCGTGGGGCAATGTGTCAGTGACAACGAATGCGCCGTTGGTCTTGGGTCCGTTGCAAAGTAGTGGTTCAGTCAATTTGCAAACACAAGGTGCATTGACGACCAGTACGGTCTCCAGCTCGGGCGACTTGACGGTGAACAGCCACGGGGGCGCAGTGTCACTGGGTGCAGCCACTGTGTTGGGTGACATAGTCGTCCAAACCGGTGGCGGTGCGATGGCGCAGACGGGGCAGTTTTTGGTGACGGGTCGCACCTCGGTTACAGCGGGTACGGGAACCATCACACTTCTCAATGCACTGAACAATTTTGGAGGCGCATTGGCCTTAGAAGGTTCATCTACCTCGGTAGCGACCAGCGGTGATTTGCACTTGGACAGTGTGACGAACAGCGGTCCTATGGTTTTGCGCGCACCGAATGGTTCAATTGATTTGGGCGCTACGTTCCTCACCGACGGGAACTTGACCCTCGAAAGCCGAAACGATATGAACTTGGGCGGGGCCAACATCACGGGCAGCTTGAACATGAGCAGCACCGTTGGCACGGTGTCGTTTGGGCAAGCCACGGTCACGGGCGACTTGATTGCCTCGACGCAGGGGCAGCCAGTGGACTTGGGGTCTGCCAGTGTTGGCGGCAATTTGTCGGTGCAAACCCACGGTGGCAATATCGTGCAAAGCACAGCAGCCAATTCAGCGTTGCAAGTCTCGGGGACGAGTACCTTGGATGCGGGCAGCGGCAATGTGACCTTGCCCAATGTGCCTAACCAATTTGGTGGTGCGGTGAGCTTGCGGGCCAGCGATGTGCAGTTGGTAGGCAGCGGTGGTGTGATTCTGGGCAACAGCACGGTCAGCGGCAATTTGAGTGTGACAGCCGCTACGGGCCATGTGACGCAAACTGCCCCGTTGAACGTGACGGGAACAAGCACATTCAACGCCATCCACGGCGATGTGCTGCTGAACAACGCCAACACTTTCACGCAAGCGGTGATGGTCAACGCGGTCAACGCCACACTGCACACCGCCTCGGCACTGACGCTGGGTAGCAGCACGGTGACGGGTGATTGGGTGGCCAAGGTCGATCAGGGCGACCTCACGCAAGTTGGGCTTTTGAGCGTGGGTGGTATCACCGACATCACCACCGCCGCGGGCAACGTGACCTTGGCGGATGCAGCCAACAGCTTTGCAGATGCCGTCTCGGCGAATAGCAGTGGCAGTTTGAGCCTGACCAGCAGCGGTTTGCTGACTTTGGACAAGGTGGTCACGGTGGGTGACACGGTACTGAACAGTCACGGAAAAATTGATTTGGGCACGTCTATCTTTGGTGCAAAAGTCAATGTGAACAGCGGTGGCTTTGACATTGTTCAATCTGGCCCCATCAAAGTGGGCGGCAACTCTAACTTTGAAGCAGGGAACGCGAAGATTGATTTGTTCAATCCTAAGAACCAGTGGTCAGGTGCCATCCTCTATAAAGGCGGCCTCGTGATGATCAACCATCCGCAACTGATGAATGCAGTGAATGCCGGTACCTTGGTGGTGCGCGCAGAAACTTCAATGACACAACCCACGAAAGTCAGTGCGCCTGCCAGCACGAGCGCAGCTGCGACCAACAGCGCATCGTCTACCGCGGCCAATGGCGATGGCTCGGTGTCGATTGCGGTGGCACGACCTGCGTCGGGCAACCAAACGGGGTTGATTACGGTGGCCCTGTCTGCTGAAACTGCGGCACCCGGACGCAGCTTCTCGTTCTCCATTGAGTCCCATGTGCCTGCCACCGCTGTGGTCAGTGCGGATGTGCAAGTGACCCAAGCCGATGGCAAACCACTGCCAGAGTGGCTGCGCTACGAAGCCAGCACCAAAACCTTTGTGGCCACCAGCGTGCCACCCGGTGCGTTCCCGCTGCAATTGAAAGTGGGCATAGGTGGCGTGGAAACCTTGATGGTGATCAACGAAAAGCCGCCGGGGCAGTAAAGCGCGCTGGCTGGGCCTCTAGAATTTCCCGCTATGACCGAAGTCTTGTTCGTTTTGTATTTTTTGGTGCTGGTGGCCACGCTGGTCATCAAGACCCCCATCATCAAAGGGCCGTGGCTGTTTTTGCTGCGTGCGTTTTTTCCGAATTGGAAGTTTTTTCATGCAGTGGGCTATGTGCCGCATCTGTATGCACGCTCGGCCGTGCAACTGGCTTCGGGTGAATTGCAGTGGTCAGACTGGGTGCTGATTTATCCACGCCGTGTGCGCCGTTTGAGCCACCTCGTGCACAACCCCGATACCAACATTGGCCTAGGTCAACAAAACATGGTGGACCACTTTTGGGCCGATTTGCATGACTTGCCTGAGGGCGTGGATCCACGCGGTTTGGTGAGCTACAAGATGATGCAGCGCCTCACAAACCAAGTGCTGCGCGCGCGTGATGTGAACTTCACGCACAGCCAATTTGAGCTGCGCATGGTGCTGGATGGCCGATCTGCAAACGTCGATACGCAAGTGATGATGACGTCGCCAGTGGAGGCTGCTGCATGTTGAGCGCCGCGTTCATTCAAACCTTCGTTCAAGCTTGGGTAGAAGCACCCACGCTTGTAGCGATTCGCGCCACAGAGCTGGTGTTTGCTTGGAGCTTGACGCTTCAAACGCTGGAGTATTTGCGCATGGGCAAGTACACCGCTGACGATGCGTTTTGGTCTTGGCCCTTGCAGCGTGCGGATATTCCCAATGCGCCTGTGCGTGCTTTGTTGGATGTGTTGTTCAAGCCGCAGATGCATCAGTTGCATTTGGTGTTGCGTCTGTGTGCGGCTGTGGCGTTGGCAGTGCAGGGTGCATCGCTGCCCTTGGTTGCATTCTTGTTTGCAGGCAACTTGCTCATCCTCATCCGTTGGCGCGGAGCGTTCAATGGTGGCAGCGACTTCATGACCTTGGTGGTGCTCACGGGCTTGCTCATCTCGCAAGTGGTGGGCGCGTTTGGCAACGTGGCGCTGGGCTGGCAAGCGGGCTTTTGGTACATCGCGATTCAAACCATCACCTCTTACTTCATGTCGGGTGCTGTCAAGCTGCTGCGCCCTGAATGGCGCAATGGCTCGGCCATGACCATCTTTTTGAATGGCGCAATTTATGGCCCCCTGTCGGCCACCCACTTGCTGCGCAACAAGTGGTTGGCCATGCTGGGGTCGTGGGGCTTCATCGTGTGGGAAATTTTGTTTCCCTTGAGCTTGCTAGACCCACGACTCGCAGCCGTGTTTTGCGCGGTAGCTGCGCTGTTTCACTTCTTGGTGTTTTGGTTCTTTGGATTGAACCGATTCTTCTGGGCGTGGCTGTGTGCGTTTCCCGCCATCATTTGGTGCAGCGCGCAGTTCAGTAATTAAGCCATCGCGGCTTCAATCGCATCCATCGCTTCGGTCAGCTCTAGCCAACGAACTTCTAGCGCAGCCAGCTCGTCTTCCACCGCTTTGAGGCGTTTGCCTGCTTCTGCAATGTCGGCTGGGGGCAGGGGCGTGGCGAGTTTGTCGTGCAGCGCAGTTTTTTCAGACTCAAGCGTGGCCATGTTTTTTTCCACGCCATCAAACTCTTTTTTCAACGGGCGTTTTTTCTCGTTGATGTCTTTGCGCAGTTGAGCGTCTTCTTTGCGTTGGTCGCGAGAGGCAATGGGAGCCTTGACAGCTTCAACCACCACAGGCGCAGCCACTTCAGCCACTGGCGCAGCAGCAGGTTTGAGCGCAGCCGCATTGGCTGCTGCCACAGCTTCTGCACGCAAGCGTTTGCCTTCGTCCAGCAGGTAGCGCTGGTAATCGTCCAAGTCACCGTCAAAGGGCTCGACGCCACCGCGTGACACCATCCAGAACTCATCACACACGGCACGTAGCAAAGCGCGGTCATGGCTGACCAGCATCACGGTGCCTTCAAATTCGTTCAGCGCCATGCTCAGCGCTTCGCGGGTAGCGAGGTCCAAGTGGTTGGTGGGCTCGTCCATCAGCAAGAGGTTGGGGCGTTGCCACACCAACATGCACAGCACGAGGCGGGCTTTTTCGCCACCGCTCATGCTGCCGACGGCCTGCTTGACCATGTCGCCGCCAAAGTTGAATTGGCCCAAAAAGCTGCGCAAGTCTTGCTCGCGTGTGGCTTGGCCAGCCAGCTTGCCGTCGGCCGTGAGCTTTTTGCACAGGTCAATCATGTGCTGCAGCGGGTTGTCGGCAGGGTGCAACACGTCGAGTTCTTGCTGCGCAAAGTAGCCGATGTTCAGACCTTTGCCTTCGGTCATGTCACCGCCAATGGCTTGCAAATCACGCGCAATGGTTTTCACCAGCGTGGATTTACCTTGGCCGTTAGCACCCAAGATGCCAATGCGTTGACCCGCCAGCACCGAGCGGCTGACGTTTTGCACGATGACGGTGGGCGGTGTGCCTGCGGGCGCATCGGCAGGGGCGGGGTAGCCCACGCTCACGCCTTGCATGCTCAGCATGGGGTTGGGCAAGTTGGCAGGTTCTTTGAATTCGAAGCTGAAGTCGGCATCGGCCAACAAGGGCGCAATCTTTTCCATGCGGTCCAAAGCCTTGACGCGGCTTTGCGCTTGCTTGGCTTTGCTGGCCTTGGCCTTGAAGCGTGCGATGAACTTTTGCAAATGCGCAATCTTGTCTTGCTGCTTGGCAAAAGCGTTTTGTTGCAGCTCCATTTGCTCGGCACGCATGTCTTCAAACTTGCTGTAGTTGCCGCCGTAGCGCACCAGCTTGCCTGCGTCGATGTGCAGGGTGACGTTGGTCACCGCATCCAAAAATTCACGGTCATGGCTGATGACGACCATCGTGCCTTCGTAGCGCTTGAGCCAAGCTTCTAGCCACACCAAGGCGTCCAAGTCCAAGTGGTTGGTGGGTTCGTCGAGCAGCAACAAGTCTGACGGGCACATCAGCGCACGCGCCAATTGCAAGCGCATGCGCCAACCGCCTGAGAAGCTGTTCACTGGGTTGTCGAGCTCGGTGGTTTTAAAGCCCAAACCCAAGATGAGGGCTTGTGCGCGTGACTGCGCATCGTGTTCGCCCGCGTCGTACAGCGCCATGTAGGCGTTGCCCAAACGCTCGCCGTCGTCGGTGGCTTCTGCGGCTTTGACTTCGGCGCGTGCGTCATTCAGCACCGTGTCGCCTTCGATCACGAACTCGGTCGCGCTTTGTTCGGTCTCTGGCATGTCTTGGGCCACTTGGCCCATGCGCCATTGCGTGGGGATGTAGAACTCACCCGAGTCTTCTTGCAAGTTGCCGTTGAGCAAAGCAAACAGCGACGATTTACCCGCGCCGTTGCGGCCCACCAAGCCTACTTTTTCACCGGGGTTGAGGGTGACGGTGGCGCCTTCGAGCAACACCTTGGCACTGCGGCGCAAGGTGACATTTTTAATCGTGATCATTGGTTATTTGCGCCTTCGACAATCGCCTGGCGTGTGAGGAGTAAGACCTGGTCGTCACCAGCACTGGTCGATAGCCACACGACATCTAAATTAGGAAAGGCTGCTTCAAAGTAATCGCGTTCGTGGCCAATTTCTAAAACCAAAACCGCGTGCTCGCTCATGTGTGCTGGGGCGTCGCGCAGCATTTGGCGAATAAAGTCCATGCCGTCGTCACCACCGGCCAAAGCGAGCGCGGGCTCGGCTTTGAATTCGGCGGGAAGTTCGGACATGCTTTGTGCGTTGACATAGGGTGGGTTGCACAAAATCAAATCAAATATGCCATCGGCCTTGGCCAAACCATCCGATTCGGCCAACGTCATGCGGCCTTCCAGGCCGTGGCGGGCTATGTTGATTTGGGCCACGGCCAAAGCGTCTTTGGACAAGTCCAAGCCCTGTACTGTGATGTCTGGAAAAGCCAGCGCAGCCAAGATGCCTAGGCTGCCGTTGCCCGTGCACAGGTCGAGCACGCGCGTGGTGTTGGGGTCTAGCCAAGGGTCGATGTTGCCTTCGGCCAAGACCTCGGCAATGAGTGAACGCGGCACGATGGCGCGCTCGTCAATGTAGAACGACACACCTTGCAACCACGCTTCTTGCGTGAGGTAAGCCGCGGGCTTGCGGCTGGCAATGCGGTGCTCAATGAAGGCTTGCACGCTGGCCACTTGTTCGGCGGGCAGTTCGAGGTTGTGCGCTTCGTCCGACACATCGGTGTCGAGCGGCAAACCTAGCTTCCACAACACCAGCCATGCGGCTTCGTCGGCAGCGTTGGTGGTGCCGTGGCCAAAGCTCAGGTTGCCTGCGGTGTGGGCAGCGTCAAGCTGCTGCGCGCTCTGTGCAATGAGCGCGCTGAGTGTCATAGATGGGTTCATTGTGCGGACGTGTTGGCCTGTGAGGCCAAGCCGTGCAGCTGTTCCAGCACACGGCGATAAATGTTTTTCAGGGGATCCAAATCAGCCACTGCCACAAACTCGTTGATTTTGTGGATGGTGGCGTTGGGTGGGCCGAGCTCGATGACTTGCGGGCAGACTTGCGCGATGAAGCGCCCATCGCTGGTGCCACCGGTGGTGGACAGCTCGGTGTCAATGCCGGTTTCGTCGTGGATGGCGCGTTGCACGGCGCCTACCAAGTCACCAGGTGTGGTGAGGAAGGGCAAACCGCCGATGGTCCACTTGAGGTCGAAATCCAAATTGTGTTTTTGCAGCACTGCGGTCAGGCGCTGTTGCAATTGCTCAGGCGTGGATTCGGTGCAGAAGCGAAAGTTGAAGTCCACCACGCATTCGCCTGGAATGACGTTGCTTGCACCCGTGCCAGCGTGGATGTTGCTCACTTGCCAGCTGGTGGGCGGGAAGAAATCGTTGCCTTTGTCCCACTCAATCGCCACCAAGTCGGCCAATGCAGGGGCCAACAAGTGGATGGGGTTTTTGGCGAGTTGTGGATAGGCAATGTGGCCTTGCACGCCTTTGACGGTGAGCTTGCCGCTCATCGTGCCGCGTCGGCCGTTTTTGATCATGTCGCCGGTGCGCTCCACCGAGGTGGGCTCGCCCACGATGCACCAATCGAGCTTTTCGCCACGGGCTTTCAAGGCTTCGCACACTTTGACCGTGCCATCAAGTGCGGGGCCTTCTTCGTCGCTGGTGAGCAAGAAGGCGATGTTGATCGATGGGTCTTTGTGGTGGAGAGCAAACTCTTCACACGCCACCACCATCGCTGCCAACGACGCTTTCATGTCGCTGGCACCACGGCCAAACAACTTGCCGTCGCGGTGGGTGGGGGTGAAGGGGTCGCTGGCCCATTGGTCGATGGGGCCGGTGGGCACCACATCGGTGTGGCCTGCGAATACCAATGTTTTTGCGTTTGCATGTGCGCTGCGTTTGACAGCCCACAGGTTGCTCACGCGAAACGTGTCTGGCCCGCTGTCGATGCGCTCGCACTCAAAACCCAACGGCTCAAGCCGTGCGGTGATGATGTCCAAACAGCCCGCGTCCTCGGGGGTGACCGAAGGGCGCGAGATGAGTTGCTCGGTGAGCTGGAGGGTGCGAGACATCGACGAAGACCTGATCAGTCGCGCAACAAGTCGTTGATGCTGGTCTTAGAGCGGGTTTGTGCGTCCACGCGTTTGACCACGATGGCGGCATACATGCTGTAAGGCGCGCCGTTGGCAGCGACTTTAGGAATGTTGCCGCTCACGACCACAGAACCAGAGGCCACGCGACCGTAGCTGATTTCGCCAGTGGCGCGGTCAAAGATGGGGGTCGATTGACCGATGAACACGCCCATGCCGAGCACAGAGTTTTCTTCGATGATGACGCCTTCCACCACTTCAGAGCGAGCGCCGATGAAGCAGTTGTCTTCAATGATGGTGGGGTTGGCTTGCAATGGCTCCAACACGCCGCCAATGCCCACACCGCCAGACAAGTGCACGTTCTTGCCGATTTGTGCGCAAGAGCCAACGGTGGCCCATGTGTCGACCATGGTGCCGCTGTCCACATAGGCGCCGATGTTCACGTAAGAAGGCATCAAAATCGCGCCTGCAGCCACAAAGCTACCGCGACGTGCCACAGCTGGCGGCACCACGCGCACGCCAGCGGCTTTGAGTTCGTCTTCGGTCATGTGGCCAAACTTGGTGTCCACTTTGTCGTAGAAAGCCAAGTCGCCAGACTTCATGAGGCGGTTGTCTTTCAAACGGAAGGACAACAACACGGCTTTTTTGAGCCATTGGTGCACAGTCCATTGGCCCACGCCTTCACGGGTGGCGACGCGCAAGCGGCCAGCGTTCAATTCGGCAATCACGTGGTCCACGGCATCGCGCACTTCGTGAGTGGCGTTGTCTGCACTGATGTTGGCGCGGTTGTCCCATGCGTTGTCGATGACGTGTTGGAGTTGGTGTTGAGTCATGGTTGTCTTCTCTACGTTGAAATTAAGAAATAAATCAGGGATGGGTGTTTTTGATAAACGCCACGATCCGTTGCGCGGCTTCTAAGCACTCGGCGGTTTCGGCCACCAAGGCCATGCGAATTCGACCGGCACCGGGGTTGAAGCCTTGTGTCTCTCCAATACCGTGACCTTCACGCGCCAAGTAGCTGCCCGGCAGCACCGTCACATTGTATTGAGCGAGCAAATCCCTTGCGAAAGCGACGTCATCCCCACCAGGGACGGCGGCCCACAGGTAGAAGCCAGCATCGGGCAAGCGCACGTCCATCACGGCTTCAAGTAGTGGGGTCACAGCCGCAAACTTTTGGCGGTATTGCTCGCGGTTGGCCACCACGTGGGCTTCGTCGTCCCATGCGGCAATGCTGGCCGCTTGCACCATGCCGCTCATGGCCGAGCCGTGATACGTGCGGTAGAGCAAGAACTGTTTGAGGATGTTGGCGTCGCCCGCCACAAAACCGCTGCGCATGCCAGGCACATTGCTGCGCTTGGACAAGCTGGTGAAGGCCACCAAGTTTTTAAAGTCGGTGCGGCCCAATTTGGTGGCAGCTTCTAAGCCGCCCAAAGGCGCTTCTTCGCGGAAATAGATTTCGCTGTAGCACTCGTCACTGGCAATCACGAAACCGTATTGGTCGCTCAAGGCAAACAGCTTTTCCCAGTCACTCATGGGCATCACGGCGCCGGTGGGGTTGCCGGGCGAGCACACAAACAGCAGCTGGGTCTTGGCCCACACCTCGGCAGGCACGCTGTCCCAGTTGACGTTGAAGTTCAACGCAGGGTCGCTGGGCGCGTAATAGGTTTTGGCGCCAGCCAACAGGGCAGCACCTTCGTAGATTTGGTAGAACGGGTTGGGGCAGACGACCACAGCATCTCGCGTGGGGTCAATCACCGTTTGGGCAAAGGCAAACAAGGCCTCGCGTGAGCCGTTGACGGGCAGCACTTGCGTGGCGGCATCTAGTTTCAAGCCATAGCGGCGCTGCATCCAGTTCACACACGATTCGCGCAAGGCAGGCAACCCAGCAGTCGCAGGGTAGGCGGCCAGTTGGGCCGTGGCTTTGGCCAACGCGTCGAGCACCAACTGCGGCGTGGCATGGCGTGGCTCACCAATGCCTAGGCTGATCGGCGCATACGCGGGGTTGGGTGTGACGGTGGAGAAAAGTTGTTTCAGCCGCTCAAAAGGATAGGGCTGCAGACTCGAGAGAAGGGGGTTCATGGCTGCTATTATCCCCGCGCTCTGTGATCAACTTGAAACCTATGTCCATCCCCCCCTTGCTCGACCTGACCCGCGCCAAAGAGTTTGCTTTGGAAGTGGAACCATTGCGCGAGTTGGTGGTGACGTTTGAGCACAGCTTGACACAACAGATAGCCATCATTCAAGCAGGGTTGGCAGCGGGTGACGCCTCAAAGGTGGAGCATTCACTCCATGCATTGAAAGGCTTCATGCCTTTGTTTGCGGTGGAATCCTTGGCTGACGCGATGACCGATCTGTACCAAACCAGCCGCGAGAAGCCGCTGACAGAGACGGGGGCTACGTTTACTGCATTAGTTCCTAGTTTGGAGGCCTTGTTGGTCGAAGTTCGCGCATGCCTCAGCGCTTTATGATTCAGGCTGTGTCTAGAGAGGCTTTTCAGTGCGTCTGAATTCAATCAAATTATCGGGTTTCAAGTCGTTTGCGGAACCCACCAATTTTCTGCTGCCCGGCCAATTGGTCGGCGTGGTAGGTCCCAACGGTTGCGGCAAATCCAACATCATGGATGCCGTGCGCTGGGTGCTGGGCGAGTCCAAAGCCAGCGAGCTGCGTGGCGAGTCCATGCAAGACGTAATTTTCAATGGCACCACCACCCGCAAAGCGGCCAGCCGCTCCAGCGTAGAGCTGGTGTTTGACAACGCCGACCACCGTGCCGGCGGCCAGTGGAGCCAGTTCCCAGAAATCGCAGTCAAGCGTGTGCTGACGCGTGATGGGGGTTCCAGCTACTACATCAACAACCAACCTGTGCGTCGCCGTGACGTGCAAGACGTGTTCTTGGGCACGGGTTTGGGCCCACGCGCCTACGCCATCATTGGTCAGGGCACCATCAGTCGCATCATTGAGTCCAAACCCGAAGAACTGCGTTTGTTCTTGGAAGAGGCTGCCGGTGTTTCTAAGTACAAAGAGCGCCGCCGCGAAACCGAAAACCGCCTGAGCGATACCCGCGAAAACTTGACCCGCGTGGAAGACATCTTGCGCGAGTTGAACGCCAACCTCGACAAGCTCGAAAAACAAGCCGAAGTGGCCCAGCGTTACCACGCGCTCAACGCCGATGTCACCCTGAAGCAGCACCAGCTGTGGTTCTTGCGCCGTGCGGAGGCCGAAGCCGACCAAGTGGGCATCAAAACCCAAGCGGACAAAGCGGTGAACGACTTGGAGTCGCGCATTGCCGATTTGCGTCACATCGAAGCGGATCTTGAAACCGTGCGCCAAGCCCACTATGCAGCGGGCGACCAAGTGAACCAAGCACAAGGCGCGTTGTACGAAGCCAGCGCCGAAGTGGGCCGTTTAGAAGCTGAAATCCGTTTTGTGGTGGAAGGCCGCCAACGCGCCGAAGCCCGTCTGATTCAAATCAAAGAACAAACCGCGCATTGGGCTCTGCAGAGCGAACAAGCGCAGCAAGAGATTGAAAACTTGGCCTCCATGGCCATGGACGGTGAAGAAAAAGCCGTCATGCTCGCTGCGCAAGTGGAAGAGCAGGCCATGCAACTGCCCGAGTTGGAAGAGGCCTTGCGCGTCGCCCAACAACGCAGCAATGAGCAGCGCGGCAGTGTGGCCCAAGTGCAGCAACAAATTCAGGTGTTGGCCGCTGACCAGCGCAACATCGAAGAGCAAAGCCGCAACCTCAACGCTCGCCAAGAGCGCCTGAGCGCTGACAAAAATGCTTTGGCCGCACCCGATGAAGTGCGTCTGAACAACCTCAAAGAACAGCTGCAAGAGGCGCAAGCCCAAGCGGAAGTAACGGCTGCTCAGCTGGAAGAGTTGCAAGCCAATGTGCCCGTGCTCGATGAAGCACGCCGCACCGCACAGCAAGCGGTGAACGCAGAACAAACCAAGCAAGCCGATTTGTCGGCCCGTTTAGAAGCCCTCAAGGCCCTGCAAGAAAAAGTGCAGACCGACGACAAGCTCAAGCCATGGCTGGCCAAGCACGGTTTGGATGGTTTGCAAGCCTTGTGGAGCCGCATCCACATCGAAGCAGGCTGGGAAAACGCACTAGAAGCCGCTTTGCGCGAACGCATGGCCTCGCTGGAAGTGTCGCGTTTGGACATCGTGCGTGCGTTCCAAACTGATGCACCGCCTGCCAAGCTGGCGTTCTACACAGCGCCCAGTGCATCCGCACCTGAATCACAAGGCAGCTTGCCACGTTTGTCAGACCTGTTGCGTTTGAACGATGCCGGCCAAAAAGCCTTGTTGACCGATTGGCTCAACGGTTGCTTCACCGCACCCAACCTCGATGAAGCCTTGGCCAAGCGCAGCAGCTTGCAACCAGGCCAAGTGATTTATGTGCCGAGTGGCCACGCCATCAGCGCACACAGCGTGAGCTTTTACGCGCAAGACAACGCGCAGTCTGGCTTGTTGGCCCGTGCCCAAGAAATTGAAAACCTCGACAAGAGCAGCAAGGCCCAAGCCTTCATCGCCGACGAAGCCCGCAACACCTTGATCCGTGCCGAGGCGGCGTATAGCGAATCGTCACAGCGATTGGTGAGCATTCGTTCTGAGACCACAGCAGCTCAAGCTACCGCGCACGAGCTGCAAGTGGAAACCTTGCGCCTGAGCCAATTGGCCGAGCAAACCCGTGCGCGCAGCGAGCAAATCAGTGGTGATTTGTCAGAGGTCGAAGCCCAATTGGCTGACCTGCAAGAGCGCCGCGCCACCGCAGAAGCCCGCTTTGAAGAGCTGGACATGCAGTTGGCTGACAGCCAAGAGCGCCATGCCCAATTGGATGAGGCGGTTATCAATTCCGAACGCCGTTTGAACGACAGCCGCGAACAACAACGCAGCTTGGAGCGTCAAGCCCAAGAAGCGCAGTTTGCCCAACGCAGCTTGGCCACACGCGAAGCCGAACTCAAACGCATCATCGACACTGCCACGCAACAAGCGGCCTCGGTATCTACCGAAGAAGCGCGTGTGCAAGAAGACCTCACACGTTTGAACGATGCCGCCGCGCAAGCGGGCTTGCAAAACGCCTTGAACATCAAGATGGAGCGCGAAGCCGCCTTGGGCGCCAAGCGCAGCGAGTACGACGACCTCACCACCAAACTGCGTGCCAGCGACGAACGCCGCTTGCAACTGGAGCGTGAGCTGGAGCCTTTGCGCCAACGCATCACCGAATTCCAACTCAAAGAACAAGCGGCGCGTTTGGGCTTAGAGCAATACACCCAGTTGTTGGCCGATGCTGAAGCGGACCTCGAAGCCGTGTCAGCCGCCATCCTCGCCAACAACGTGCGCTTGGGCGGTTTGCAAGGCGAGATTGACCGCCTGCACCGCGACATCACCGCTTTGGGCGCTGTGAACTTGGCTGCGTTGGACGAATTGGCGAGTGCCAGCGAACGCAAGCTGTTCTTGGATGCACAGACCAAAGATTTGACCGACGCCATGAACACCTTGGAAGACGCCATTCGCAAGATCGACGGCGAAACCCGCGAGCTCTTGGGCGGCACGTTCAAGATCGTCAACGAGCACTTTGGCCGCATGTTCCCCGAGCTCTTCGGTGGCGGCAATGCCAAGTTGGTCATGACAGGCGACGAAATTTTGGACGCCGGCGTGCAAGTGTTGGCTCAGCCACCTGGCAAGAAAAACCAAACCATTCACTTGCTGTCGGGTGGCGAAAAAGCGCTGACCGCGATTGCCTTGGTGTTTGCGATTTTCCAACTCAACCCAGCACCGTTCTGTTTGCTGGACGAGGTGGATGCGCCGCTGGACGACGCCAACACCGAGCGTTATGCCAAGCTGGTGTCGAGCATGTCCAAAGAAACACAATTCCTTTTCATCTCGCACAACAAGATTGCGATGGAAATGGCCGAGCAACTCATTGGTGTGACCATGCAAGAACAAGGTGTTTCTCGCATTGTGGCGGTGGACATGGAGTCCGCGGTCTCCATGGCTGATGCCGTTTGATTTCAGAATAAAAACATGAGTACTCTTCAAATTGGTTTAGCGATTGCAGGTGGCGTGGTCCTCGCGGGCGTCGTCGCACACAGCACATGGACCTCACGTAAAAGCAAGCCTCGCCAAGCCGAGCCGCTGCCTCAAGAAAAAAACATCGAACCTGCGGCCTATGCGCCTGACTACGGACAGCCGCAAGAGCCGTCTTTTGATGCCGCGCCCAGCTACGAGGTTCACCACGAACCCGAAGTCACCACCAGTCACATTGCGCCCATGTACGAAACCAGCGGGGGCCTAGACCCCGTGACCGACATGGCCCGCAGCATGATGGAAGAGGCCACCGCCCACGCCCAGCGTGTGCCCGATGAAGCCGAAATGGCCCGCATTGCTGAGAGCAAAGCTGCTGCTGCCAAAGTGGCCGCTAAAGCTGCTGCTGAACGCGCCGCGCAACAAGCGGCACAAGCCCCTGTGATGGCCCCTGCAGTGGCCAAGGTGATGGAATCGGCGGCCTCTGACTTGCCTCAGCCCGAAAAACGACCCGCTTTGGATGCCTTGATTGACGTCATCGCAGCGGTTGAAATGGATTCACCCGTGTCGGGCGATGCCGCTTTGGCGGGGTTGCCTGCCACACGTCGTGTGGGCAGCAAGCTGTTCAGCGTTGAAGGCCTCAACACCGAAACAGGTTTGTGGGAACACCCACGCAACGGCCAGCGCTACAGCGCGTTTCAGTCTGGCGTGCAATTGGCCAACCGCACTGGCCCTTTGAACGAAATTGAGTTTTCCGAATTCGTCACCAAAACACAGGCCTTTGCCGACGCCATCAATGCCGCGCCTGAGTTTCCAGATATGTTGGAAGAAGTTGCCCGCGCCCGTGAGCTCGACAACTTTGCCAGCGCCCACGATGCCCAGCTGAGCTTCACCTTGAAGGCCACCAAAGCCGCATGGAGCCCCGGCTATGTGCAACAAAACGCGGCACGCTTGGGCTTTATCGCTGGCGTGTTGCCCGGCCGCATGGTGGTGCCAGCCCCCGCTGCAGGCCTGCCACCTATCTTGGGTTTGACCTTCGATTCGCAAGCCGCGATGTCGGAAGACCCCACACAATCCGCTATTTTTGAGCTCACCTTGTCACTCGATGTGCCGCAGGTGGACCGCAAAGAAGAGCCATACGCCCGCATGATTCAAACCGCCTACGAACTGGCGCGTGTGATGGATGGCGCGATTTCAGACGACAACGGCCAGCCCTTGTCAGAAACCGCCATTGGCGCCATTGCCCGCGATTTACTGGCTTTGTACGACACGCTCGACGCGCGTGACTTGTCGGCAGGCTCGCCACAAGCGCGCCGCTTGTTCAGCTAATTCAAGGTCACGCAGCATGAGCACCGCTGACTTATTTAGCGGCTCTGCCGCTAACCCCATTGATGGCAGCGATGCCATCGACCCCAAAGATGTAGCCGCTCGCGCTACCGAACTGCGCACACAACTGCACCACCACGGCCACCAGTACTACGTGCTGGATGCGCCCACCATTCCCGATGCCGAATACGACCGCTTGTTCAAAGAACTGCAAGCACTAGAAGCGGCACACCCCGAACTCCTCACCCCCGATTCACCCACGCAACGCGTGGGCGGCAAGCCGCTCGACAGCTTTGCCAGCGTCAAACACGTGGTGCCCATGCTCAGCATTCGCACCGAGACCGACACTGAGGCCAGCGGCGCAGAAGCCTTTGACACACGCATCCGCAAAGAACTGGGCCTGAGCGAAGCCGACCCGTTGGTGGACTACGTGGCCGAGCTGAAGTTTGACGGCCTCGCCATGAGCCTGCGCTACGAGAACGGTGTGCTGGTGCAAGCCGCTACGCGTGGTGATGGTGAAACCGGTGAAGACGTCACACAAAACATCCGCACCATTGGCCAAATCCCTTTGTGCTTGTCTCACGACGCGCCCAAGGTGCTGGAAGTGCGCGGCGAGGTCTACATGGCCCGTGGCGATTTTGAAGCCTTGAACGAGCGACAACGTGCGCGCATTGCCGCAGGCGAGAAGGGCGAAAAAACCTTTGTGAACCCACGCAACGCTGCAGCAGGTGCGGTGCGTCAGCTCGACCCCACCATTGCGGCGCAACGTCCTTTGAGTTTCTTTGCCTATGGCTTGGGTGACATCACGCCAGTCGAAGAGGCCGGCCCATCCTTCCACACGCATTTCGATTTGTTGATGATGCTCAAGAAATGGGGCTTCCCCGTGGCAGAGCAAACCGCGTGTGTGCAAGGCGCAGCGGGCTTGGTGGATTTTCATCAACGCATGGGCCAAGCGCGTGATGCGCTGCCGTTTGACATTGACGGCGTGGTCTACAAAGTCAACAGCTTGGCCGCGCAGCGCCAACTCGGCTTCGTGACGCGCGAACCTCGCTGGGCCGTGGCGCACAAATACCCCGCGCAGGAACAACTCACCACCGTGCAAGCCATCGAGGTGCAAGTGGGTCGCACGGGCAAGCTCACCCCCGTGGCCAAACTCGCGCCCGTGTTTGTGGGCGGCGTGACCGTGACCAATGCCACGCTGCACAACGAAGACGAAGCTCGCCGCAAAGACGTGCGGGTGGGCGACACCGTGGTGGTGCGCCGCGCGGGCGATGTGATTCCAGAAGTGGTGTCGGTCGTTTTAGAAAAACGCCTGCAAGACGCGCAAATCTTCACCATGCAGCACCAATGCCCCGTGTGCGGCAGCCCCGCTGTGCGCGAAGAAGGTGAGGCCGATTACCGCTGCACAGGCGGCCTGTTTTGCAGCGCTCAGCGCAAGCAAGCCATCCTGCACTTTGCGCATCGACGCGCGGTAGAGATTGAAGACTTAGGCGACAAGTTGGTGGATCAACTGGTGGACGCTGGCGTGGTCAAAACCTTGCCAGACCTTTACCGCATGGGCTTCACCGCCTTGGTCACACTAGAGCGCATGGCAGAAAAATCAGCCAACAACGTGCTGGCCAGCATTGAAAAATCCAAACACACCACACTGCCACGCTTCTTGTTTGGCCTAGGCATTCGCCATGTGGGCGAGGCCACGGCCAAAGAGCTGGCACGTCACTTTGGCAAGATGGACGCCATCATGGACGCCACGCTGGACCAACTGCTGCAAGTGGCAGACGTCGGCCCCATCGTGGCGCAAAGCCTGCGCACCTTCTTTGACCAGCCGCACAACCGCGAAGTGGTAGAGCAATTGCGCGCTTGCGGCGTCACATGGACTGAGGGTGAACCCACAGCAGGCGCGAGTTTGCCGCTGGCAGGCCAAACCTTTGTGCTGACTGGCACCTTGCCCACACTCAGCCGCGACCAAGCCAAAGACATGCTCGAAGCCCTAGGCGCCAAAGTGGCAGGCAGCGTGAGCAAGAAAACCCACTGCGTGGTGGCGGGGGCAGAGGCGGGCAGCAAGCTCGACAAAGCGCAAGAGCTGGGCATCAAGGTGTTGGACGAAGCCGGTTTGTTGGCCTTGGTCGCGCAACACGCCGGTGATGCCAACCCTGCCGCTTCTGCTACGCCATAAAGGACAGATGACATGGCTATTCGCGACATTTTGAAAATGGGTGATGAGCGCTTGCTGCGCGTGGCCCAGCCCGTGACAGCCTTCAACTCACCTGAGTTACACGCTCTGCTCAAAGACCTCGACGACACCATGCTGGCCGCCAATGGCGCTGGCTTGGCTGCGCCGCAAATTGGCGTGGACTTGCAAGTGGTGGTGTTTGGCTCGGGCGAGGTCAACCCACGTTACCCAGATGCACCTGTGGTGCCGTACACCGTGCTCGTCAACCCTGTGCTCACGCCTTTGGGTGACGAGGAAGAAGAGGGTTGGGAAGGCTGTTTGTCAGTACCGGGCTTGCGTGGTGTGGTGCCACGTTTCAAGCGGTTGCGCTACCAAGGCTTTGATGAAAAAGGCCAGCCGATTGACCGCACGGTGGAAGGCTTTCATGCGCGGGTGGTGCAACACGAGTGTGACCACCTGATTGGCGTGCTATACCCCATGCGTGTGCGCGACTTCTCGCGCTTTGGCTACACCGATGTGTTGTTTCCGGGGCTAGATGCAACCGACGACTAAGCGTGTTTTTTGACCCAAACCACGTATTGGTCCATCCAAGCTTGTAGAAATTTTTTGCTTCCCTCGCCAATTCCACCGTCGGGTGTAAACAGATCATCCTTGGCGTGAATGAAGGCCTCGGGTTGTCCTAGCGTGGGTACATCCAAATAAGCCAAAACATTTCGCAAGTGTTGCTGTGCCAACGCCGTACCAATCGCGCCAACCGAAACACCCAGCACCCCCGCAGGTTTGCCTGTCCATGCGCTTTGCCCATAGGGGCGCGATGCATGGTCAATGGCGTTTTTGAGCACACCAGGAATCGAGCGGTTGTATTCCGGCGTGACAAACAACAGGCCATGCGCTGTCTTGATGTCCGATTTCAGTCGAATGACGGACGCGGCGGGTTGCCCGTCATCATCTTGGTTGTAGAGCGGCAAATCATCGATTTGCGCCAATTTGAACGAGAAATTCGAGGGTGCAAGCCTAGCCATGGCATTGGCCAGTTTTCGGTTCAAAGAATCGTGACGCAAGCTACCCACGAGAACGGTGATTTGATAGTGGCTCATAAGTTTCTCCCATGAGCCACGATCATGGGTCATCGTTCCAACTTTTGCAACTATCTCTTACTGCATCAAGCCTGCAGGGCTGCTAGTAGCTCCGTCTCAATCTCCAGCTGTGCTCGGTTTTGCTGCAAAACCGCACCATCGATCAAGAACGTGTCTTCTACGCGTTCGCCCAAGGTGCTGATTTTGGCCAGCAACAAGTTGACTTTGTGCTTGGCCAACACACAGGCCACGCTGTAAAGCAGGCCCACGCGGTCGCTGGCAGAGATGCTCAGCAGCCACTTTTGGGCGCGTTCGTCAGGTTGCAAGGTCACACGCGGCGCGATGGGGAAGCTCTTGACGCGGCGTGAGACGCGGCCTTTGCCAACCGTGGGCAAAGGTTTGGCTTCGGTGATGGTTTCGGTTAAACCGGTTTCCACCATGTTGATGAGGCTGCGGTAGTGCTCTTCAAAGTGGGTGCTCATCACTTGGAAGGTGTCTAGCGCGTAGCCATTGGTGGCGGTGTGTACCTTGGCATCCCAAATGTTGAAGCCCGCTTGGTCAAAGTAGCCGCAGATGCGCGCAAACAAATCAGGCTGATCAGGCGAGTACACCATCACTTGCAAGCCTTCGCCCACGGGCGACAAGCGCGCACGCACAGTCACGCCCATGGGGGTGTTTTGTGCTTTGGCAATCGACAAGCTGCGTGAGAGCTGGCGGGTGTGCCACGCAATGTCTGCGGCATCGTGGCGCATGAAGTAGCCCACGTCCAAGGTCGTCCACAAGTCTTTGTGGGCTTCAAATGGCAGTGCGTAGAGCGCGAGCATGGTGAGGGCTTCGCGTTTGCGAGATTCAACTTCGGCATCGGCATCCGGCGCGCGACCACCCAATGCGCGGGCGGTGTAGCGGTACAAGTCTTCGAGCAGCTTGCCTTTCCACGCGTTCCACACTTTAGGACTGGTACCGCGAATGTCAGCCACGGTCAGTAGGTACAAGGCGGTGAGGTTGCGCTCGTTGCCCACGCGTTTGGCAAAGGCTTGAATCACATCGGGATCGCTCAAATCTTGCTTTTGCGCGACGTTGCTCATGGTCAAGTGTTCGCCGACCAAGAACTCGACCAGCTTGGCGTCGTCTTTGCTCAAGCTGTGGTCACGTGCAAATTTGCGCACTTCACCGCGGCCCAGCTGCGAGTGGTCGCCACCACGGCCTTTGGCGATGTCATGGAACAAAGCGGCGGCGTACAAAATCCAAGGCTTGTCCCAGCCAGCGGCGAGCTGCGAGCAAAACGGGTATTCATGCGCGTGCTCGGCCATGAAGAAGCGGCGCACATTGCGCAGCACCATCAAGATGTGTTGGTCCACGGTGTAGACATGAAACAAGTCATGCTGCATCTGGCCCACGATGCGGCGGAAAGGCCACAGGTAGCGGCCGAGCACCGAGGTTTGGTTCATCAGGCGAATGGCGTGCGTCATGCCACTTGGCGCTTGCAAGATGCGCATGAACATCTCGCGGTTGGCTGGGTCTGCACGGAACTTGCCATTCATCAAGCTGCGTGCGTTGTAGAGCGCGCGCAAGGTGCGGGCTGAGAGGCCGCTGATGCCCACGGTAGATTCATACAGCCAGAAGGTTTCCAAAATCGCGTGTGGGTTGTTCACATACACGTCATCGCTGGTCACTTCCAACATACCCGCCTTGTCGGCAAAGCGTTCGTTGATGGGGTGCAGCACGTGCTGGTTGCTGCTCAGGCGTTCTTCGATGTTGAGCAACAAAATTTGGTTGAGCTGTGTGACCGCTTTGGCCGCCCAGTAATAGCGTTTCATCAACGCTTCGCTCGCTGCGCGTGCGTTGAGCGTGCCGTCTTCTTCCACACCTAAGCCTAAGCTTTGCGCTACGGCGTGCTGCAAGTCAAACACCAAGCGGTCTTCACGGCGTTTGGCCGCGAGGTGCAAGCGGGTGCGAATGAGCGCCAAGGCCTCTTCGTTGCGTTTGAGTTGCTTGACTTCAAACTCGGTGGCCAAGCCTTTGCGGCCCAAGTTTTCCCAGCTAGTACCCAGGCCCGCAGCCTTTGCCACCCACAGCACCACTTGCAAATCACGCAGGCCGCCAGGCGACTCTTTGCAGTTGGGCTCAAGCGAGTAGGGCGTGTTTTCAAATTTGGCGTGGCGTTGGCGCATCTCGGCGGTCTTGGCCACGAAGAAAGCCTTAGGGTCTAGCGCCATCGCGTAGTGCTTCTGGAAGGTCTTAAACAGCTTAACGCTACCCACCAAAAAGCGCGCTTCCAACAGCGAGGTTTGCACGGTGATGTCGGCCGAGGACTCTTGCACGCACTCGGTCACGGTGCGCACGCTGGAGCCGATTTCTAGGCCCGTGTCCCAGCAACTGCCGATGAACTTTTCAATGCGTGCTTTGAGTGCGTCGTCCTTCTCGGGCGAAGTGCCATCGGGCATGAGTAACAACACGTCCACATCCGAATACGGAAACAACTCGCCACGGCCATAGCCGCCCACAGCGGCCAAACAGAAGTTGTGATCAAAACCCGCAGCGTCCCACAAGGTGCGCAAGGTGTCGTCGGTCATGCTGCACAGCTTGTGCAACAGCGTCTTCACGCTACGTGGGGTGGTGGAGCTGGACGCGGCCAGCAGCAATGCCGCCTTGTCCTTTCGGTAAAGGTTGGCCAAGGCGTTCATCGCGGGGTGCTTAACAGCAGGTGGTGGTCACAAAGTCGGGCAGAGCGGGGCTGCCGTCTGAGAGGGTCAACACTTCGTAGCCAGTGGGCGTCACGAGGATGGTGTGTTCCCACTGGGCTGACAACGAGTGGTCGCGCGTGACGATGGTCCAGCCGTCGCCCAGCTCTTTGATGTCTTTCTTGCCAGCGTTGATCATGGGCTCAATGGTGAAGGTCATGCCCGCTTGCAGCGTCTCGCCCGTGCCGGGCTTGCCGTAGTGAAGCACCTGTGGCTCTTCATGGAACACCTGACCAATGCCGTGACCGCAAAACTCGCGCACCACTGAGAAGCCGTGGCTTTCAGCAAAGCGCTGAATCGCAAAGCCAATGTCGCCCAAACGTGCGCCTGGTTTGACCTTGACGATGCCATGCCACATGGCTTCGTAAGTCAACTTCGACAAACGCTTGGCCGCAATAGACACATCGCCCACCAAAAACATACGACTGGTATCACCGTGCCAACCGTCTTTGATGACGGTGATGTCGATGTTGACCGTATCGCCTTTTTTCAGCGGCTTGTCGTTCGGAATGCCGTGACACACCTGATGGTTGATGGATGTGCAGATGGACTTGGGATAGGGGTTGTTACCCGATGGGTCGTAGTTCAGCGGCGCAGGAATGGCCTTTTGAACTTCGGTGATGTAGTCGTAGCAGAGCTTGTCGAGCTGGTTGGTTGTGACACCAGGCACCACGTGTGGAGTGAGAAAGTCGAGAACTTCGGAGGCCAGTTTGCCCGCGATACGCATGCCTTGTGCGCCTTGGGCGTCTTTGATGGAGATGGTCATGTGCACAATTATCCCATCCAGCTTGACTGCCTTGCTTCTGAGGTGTTTTGTCACTTTTGATGTGATTCAATCGCTTAAAAATCTCAACCTATAAATGTAATAATTTAGAGTTCATTTAAGGGGTTTTTATGCGTGGCATTTTCGTAGGCTTTGTGATGACTGTGTTGATGTTTTTGAATGGATGCGCTGGTATCGGCGTCGTACAAACGGATGATCCTTTGACGAAGTTGAATCAGGCAGCGGCTCTCAGCACACAGCAAGACAGGCCATTGATTGCTGAGCGCTTAATTTTTGAAGCCATTGATCTTTACCAACAACGAGAAGATTCACATGGTTTGGGTTTGGCCAACCGCGCTTATGCCGACTTATTGCGATCCCCAGCCGTAACGGGCAAGTGGGCTGCTTACTACCAAAAGAATGGCTTCTACGACAAAGTGACGACGTTTGATAGCCGAATTGAAAAGTCCTTTGAGTACTACACCAAAGCCTTGGGCCATTTCAGCAATGCTGCGCCAAAGCTAAAAGATGAAAAACGATTTGATGCACTGACAAATCTCTATTTCAATATGGCATTTACGAACACCATGTTGAATCAAAAAAATCAAGCTTGTTCGTTTTATGAAAAAGCAACGGCAGCATATTGGGAAAATATCCGCCTAAACCCTAATGCCCAGCCGATAGGCAACTCCTCGGGCTCTGTGCCCGAGTTAATTCAAATGAAGAAAAAGGAAGTTGGCTGTCATTGATTGAATCATTCAAGTACGCGATTGTGTACAAACACCCCCTAGCGACACGTAAAATCTAGCCTTTGCCGACCAGCCCCAGTCAGCGGCCCGGCTCGATTCGATTTCCGTCTTTTTCTCAAGGCTCCCTCGTGTCCCTGCACATCAGCATTTTCGAAGGCGGCAACGCCCTCAGCGATTTCCGTGTTCAACAGCTCTTGCCCCGTTTGGCGGCAATCTCCCCGCAAATCCAAGGCCTGAGTGCCCGCTTTGTGCATTTGGCCGCGACCGAAGCCACGTTGGATGCCGCTCAGCAGCAAACACTGGCCGCCTTGTTGACCTACGGCGAGCCAGCGCACGCAACCCCTGCAGGCACCTTGTTGGTGGTCACGCCACGTTTTGGCACGGTGTCGCCTTGGGCCTCGAAGGCCACTGACATTGCGCACAACTGCGGCTTGCAGCTCAAGCGCATTGAGCGCATCACCGAGTTCCACCTTCAGCTCAAAGACGGCTTGCTGAGCAAAGCCACACTCACACCTGAACAACTGGCCGCCGTGGCTGATGTGTTGCACGACCGCATGACCGAGTCTGTGATGCGCACACGCGACGAAGCGCTGGGCTTGTTCACCGAACTGCATCCCGCACCGATGGAGCAGGTGGACGTACTCCAAGGTGGCGAAGCCGCTTTGCAAGACGCTAACAAGCGCTGGGGCTTGGCTTTGGCCGAGGACGAGATTGCGTATTTGGTGAACGCTTTCACACAGCTCAAGCGCAACCCCACCGATGTGGAGCTGATGATGTTTGCGCAAGCCAACAGCGAACACTGCCGCCACAAGATTTTCAATGCCGAGTTCACCATTGATGGCGAAGCGCAGTCGCACAGCCTGTTTGGCATGATTCGCCACACCGAAAAAACCAGCCCGCAATACACGGTGGTGGCATATTCGGACAACGCCTCCATCATGGAAGGCCACCCCGTCGAGCGCTTCATCGCCACCAACAATGGCAAAGACCTGCCTCAGTACGAAAAAGTGTCCGCCACCAACCATGTGTTGATGAAGGTCGAAACCCACAACCATCCCACCGCCATTTCGCCTTACCCCGGTGCATCCACCGGCAACGGCGGCGAGATTCGCGATGAGGGCGCCACAGGCCGTGGCTCCAAGCCCAAGGCTGGTATGTCTGGCTTTACCGTGTCTAAGCTGTGGGACAGCAAGCTTGGCCGCCCCTCACACATGGCCAGCCCTTTGCAAATCATGACGGAAGGCCCTTTGGGCGGCGCCGCGTTTAACAACGAATTTGGCCGTCCTAACCTGACGGGCTACTTCCGCGAGTACGAACAAGACGTGGCCAGCGTGACACGCGGCTACCACAAGCCCATCATGATTGCAGGCGGCTTGGGCGTGATTGACAGCGAACAAACCAAGAAGATTGAGTTCCCCGCAGGCACCTTGCTGATTCAACTCGGCGGCCCCGGCATGCGCATTGGCATGGGCGGCGGCGCAGCCAGCTCGATGGCCAGCGGCACGAATGCGGCTGAGTTGGATTTTGATTCGGTGCAACGCGGCAACCCCGAAATTGAGCGCCGTGCGCAAGAGGTGATCAACCATTGCTGGGCGCAAGGAGCGGCCAACCCCATCCTCGCTATTCACGACGTGGGCGCGGGCGGTTTGTCCAACGCGTTCCCAGAACTCACCAACGACGCAGGCCGTGGTGCCCGTTTTGATTTGCGTGCTGTGCCGCTGGAAGAGTCAGGCTTGGCCCCCAAAGAAATTTGGTCCAACGAAAGCCAAGAGCGCTATGTGATGGCGATTGCGCCAGAGTCACTCGAACAATTCAAAGCCTTCTGCGAGCGCGAGCGTTGCCCGTTTGCGGTGGTGGGTGTGGCAACGGAAGAGCGCCATCTCACGCTCGCGGACGAAGGTGCCGCTGTGCAGCCTGTGGACATGCCCATGAACGTGTTGCTGGGCAAACCACCCAAGATGCACCGCGATGTGACGCGTGTGGAACGCACCAGCGCCCCCATGGACCTCACAGGCGTGAGCTTGCAAGAAGCCGTCATCAACGTGCTGAGTCACCCCACCGTGGCCAGCAAGCGCTTCCTCATCACCATCGGCGACCGCGCTGTGGGTGGCCTGACGCATCGCGACCAAATGGTGGGACCGTGGCAAGTGCCTGTGGCTGACGTTGCTGTGACCTTGGCGGACTATCAAGGCTTCGCTGGTGAAGCCATGAGCATGGGCGAGCGCACGCCACTCGCGTCGCTCGACGCACCCGCATCTGGCCGCATGGCTGTGGCTGAGGCCATCACCAACTTGTTGGCAGCGCCGTTTGAGTTGCCACGCGTCAAGCTCAGCGCCAACTGGATGGCCGCTTGCGGCGAAGCCGGTGAAGACGCTGCGCTGTATGACACCGTCAAAGCCGTCGGTCTAGAGTTGTGCCCCGCCTTGGGTATTTCCATCCCCGTGGGCAAAGACAGTTTGTCGATGCGCACGCAGTGGGCAGAAAACGGCGAGACCCAAAAAGTCACCTCACCTGTGAGCCTGATCATCAGCGCGTTTGCGTCCATCGCCGATGTGCGCGGCACGCTCACGCCGCAGCTCAACAACACCGAAGACACTACGTTGGTGTTGGTGCAGTTGGGCGAGGGCAAGCGCCGTATGGCCGGCAGCATCTTGGGCCAAGTGCTCAACCAAGCAGGCGACCAAGTGCCAGACCTCGACGATGCGCAAGACTTGGTCAAGCTCGTCAATGCCGTCAATGCGTTGCGCGCGCAAGGCAAGATCTTGGCGTACCACGACCGCAGCGACGGTGGCTTGATGGCCGCCGTGTGTGAAATGGCTTTTGCGGGCCAAGTCGGCGTGGCGCTGAATGTGGACATGCTCATCACCGAGGGTGACGGCATCAGTGACAGCCGTGCTGAATACGGCGATACCAAAAACTGGGCCAGCCAAGTAAGCGCCCGTCGCGAAGAGCTGACGCTGCAAGCCTTGTTCAACGAAGAGCTGGGCGTGGTGCTGCAAGTGCGCACGTCTGAGCGCAACGAGGTGATGCAAACCTTGCGTGAGCACGGCCTGTCCAAACACAGCCACTTTGTGGGCAAGACACGTCCACAGTCTTCTGAAATAGCAAAAGGCAAGGGCGAAATCAGCGTGTGGCGTGACACCAAAGAAGTGTTCGTGGCCAAGCTGGCTGATCTGCACCAAGTGTGGGACAGCGTGAGCTGGAAGATTTGCCAACAGCGCGACAACCCTGCTTGTGCGGATGCCGAACACGCCGCAGCTGGCAACCCAACAGACCCCGGCATGCATGTGCATTTGCCAGCGGGCATCACCGACAACGTGGCTACACCGTTCATCAACGTGGCCGTCAAACCCAAAGTGGCCGTGCTGCGCGAGCAGGGCGTCAACTCACACGTTGAGATGGCCTATGCGTTTGCTGAAGCCGGCTTTGACGCCTACGACGTGCACATGACCGACCTGCAAACAGGCCGCGCCAAGCTGCAAGACTTCAAAGGCTTGGTGGCTTGCGGTGGCTTTAGCTACGGCGACACCTTGGGTGCAGGCATTGGCTGGGCGCGCAGCATCACCTTCAACCCCGTGTTGTCTGAGCAGATGCAGCAATTCTTTGCTCGCACCGACACCTTCGGCTTGGGCGTGTGCAACGGCTGCCAAATGTTTGCTGAGTTGGCTGACATCATTCCTGGTGCCCAACACTGGCCACGCTTCACCACCAACCAAAGCGAGCGCTTTGAGGCACGGTTGAGCATGGTGGAAGTGTTGGAATCACCTTCTCTGTTCTTTGCAGGCATGGCAGGCGCACGTTTGCCGATTGCTGTGGCGCACGGCGAAGGCTTTGCCAATTTCAGCCAACGTGGCAATGCCGCCAAAGCATTGGCCGCCATGCGCTTTGTGGACAACCACGGCGCAGCCACTGAAGCCTATCCGTTCAACCCCAACGGCAGTGCCGGTGGTTTGACCTCAGTCACTACCGCAGACGGACGCTTCACCGCCATGATGCCGCACCCCGAGCGCGTGTTCCGCAACGTGCAAATGAGCTGGACCGACTTGGCCGCTTCGGGTGGCGTGGATGCGTTCAGCCCTTGGATGCGTATGTGGCGCAATGCGCGCAAGTGGGTGGGTTAATTCATCTGCTTCACGCATAAAAAAACCGCAGCCTAGACTGCGGTTTTTTTATGGCTATGTCATCACTTGGTTTTTTCAGGTCTTGTTTTGTAAAACGTCATGGGCGTCTCAGTCATCTCTTTCACGCGCTGATTGAGCACTGACTTCTTCATCTTGCCCACCACATGCATTTCGCAAGGTTTGCAATCAAAGCGCAGCGTGAGTTTTTCGCTGCCGTTGATGAGCATCAGTGGCTCGGCCTTGACCGTGCCTTGCACACCTGTAACGCCCTTGGCTTGTTTAGGACACAGGCTCATGCTAAAGCGCACGCAGTGTTTGGTGATCATCAAACTCGCTTCGCCTAGCTCTTCGTGGCTTTCGTAAGCGGCTTCAATCACCTTCACGCCGTGCTTGGCGTAAAAGTCGTGCGCTTTTTGGTTGAACACGTTGGCCAAATACGTGAGCGAGTCTTCTGGGTAACTCACCGGCGGCTCAACGGCTGCGGCGCGTTGGGGGCGGTCGTAGGCCTCTAAACGTGCAAGTTCCAAGGCAGCAACAGCATCACGGCGTAAAGCATTGAGCGACGAAGCCGGAACAAACCAAGGTTGGCTGAGGTTGATTTGCAGATTGAGCACTTCAAACACGGTTGCGCCAAACTTGCTCAAGTGCTCGCGCAGGCTGGCGTCGTTGCGCACCGCATCTTTGGCGAGTTCTTTGGTGCAGGCGAGGGTGGCGCTGGCCGTGTGGCCATCTTCATCAGTGAGCTTGAGCTCAAAGCCTTGCGGTGTTTCGGCAAACTCTACCCAAGCGCCAATGCGGCGTTCGCTGGAGTTCTTCTCAAGGCCACGCACCCAATCCATGTCGCGGTTGCGGTTGATGACCATGCCCGCGCGCAAATCGCGAAAGCCCTCAATCGGGTCTTTCGGATACAAACGCCACACGCCTTTTTTAGGGCTGGGCTCGGCGCGGTTGATGGCCACGCCCACCAGTTCTTTTTGCAGGTCGTAGTAGCACAGGCCATCGCCGTTGTGCAGCACGGCTGCTTTGTCGTAAGGTTGCACTTCAAGCCAATTCGGGCCAGTGCCCATGACTTCGCCCAACACAATGCCTGGGTTCTTGGGGGAGTCAAACGCGCCGATGTCTTCTTTGCGGCCTTGCACAAAGTAGTCGGTGAATTCACGGTTGAAGTTTTGTTCGGGATTGGGCGTGAAGTACAGCGTGGTGTTGCCACTCGATGCACGGCTGAGTGGTGGACTCTCGGGATCGGCTGAGTACTGGCGCGCTTCAATCAGCTCGTCCATCAACACGCGGTAGTGGCCGGTGATGTTTTTCACATAGGCCATGTCTTTGTAGCGACCTTCAATTTTGAAGCTGCGCACACCCGCATCGACCAAGGCGGCGAGGTTCTCGCTTTGGTTGTTGTCTTTCATCGAAAGCACATGTTTGTCGTGTGCGATGAAGCGGCCTTGGGCATCGGTCACGTGATAGGGCAAACGGCAGGCTTGGCTGCAATCGCCACGGTTGGCGCTGCGACCCGTGTGGGCATGGCTGATGAAGCACTGGCCGCTGTAGGCCACACACAGCGCACCATGCACAAAGAATTCGAGCTTGCAGCGCTCGGTGTCGAGCACGTCGTGGATGGCTTTGATTTGCGGCAGTGTCAGCTCGCGGGCCAACACGATTTGCGAGAAACCCACGTCTTGCATGAACTTCGCTTTTTCAGGCGTGCGAATGTCGGTTTGCGTGCTGGCGTGCAACTGAATGGGGGGCAAATCCATTTCAAAAAATGCCATGTCTTGCACGATCAACACATCCGCGCCTGCACGGTACACATCCCACGCCATTTTTTGAGCGGCTTCTAACTCGTCATCGCGCAAGATGGTGTTGAGGGTGATGAAGATTTTGCTGTTAAAGCGGTGCGCCTCTTTGCACAAGCGTTCGATGTCTTGCAGCGTGTTGGTGGCGCTGGCTCGCGCGCCAAAGGCAGGGGCGCCGATGTACACCGCGTCTGCGCCATGGTGAATGGCAGCAATGCCAATGTCGGCGTCACGCGCAGGGGCAAGCAGTTCGAGTTGGTGGTTGAGCAAGGACATAGGTGAATTATCCGAAAAACAAAAGCGGCCCGAAGGCCGCTGTGTGCATGAGGCAAAGGTGAATTACTCGACCTTGGCTTTGGCGCGCAATTCTTGTTGGAATGCAGCCATGCGTTGTTGTGTCATTTGTTGCACGATTTGTGGCTTCACGTCTTCCAGTGCTGGCAACTGGGCTTCGCGCACATCGTCCAAACGGATGATGTGGAAACCAAATTGGCTTTGCACGGGGGCAGAGACTTGGCCTTTGTTCAAAGTGACCATGGCGTCAGAGAACTCTTTGACGTAGTTGCCGGGAGCCGCCCAATCGAGGTCACCACCGTTGGCACCTGAACCTGGGTCTTTGGATTGCTTCTTTGCGATGTCTTCAAACTTGCCACCTTTTTTCAAGCTGGCGAGGATGGCTTCGGCTTGGGCTTGTGTTTCCACCAAGATGTGACGCGCGCGGTACTCTTTGCCACCGTTGGCAGCCACGAACTTGTCGTATTCGGCTTGCACGTCAGCATCTGTGACCGCAGAAGTTTTTTGGAATTCAGCAAACAACTCGCGAATCAAAATGGTTTGACGGGCCAACTCAATTTGAGCTTTGTATTCGGGCGTGGCATCCAAACCGCGCTTTTGCGCTTCTTGCATGAAGATTTCGCGGGCGATGACTTCTTCTTTGATTTGGGCTTCGACTTCAGGCGTGATGGGGCGACCCGAGCGCGCCACTTGCTGCGCCAAGGCTTCAGCACGTGCTGTTGGAACAGCCTTGCCGTTGACGATGGCGATGTTTTGTGCGGTGGCGCTCAAGCTCAAGCAAGCAAACGCAGCAGCTGCAACAGCGGTCCAAATCATTTGTTTTTTCATGTCAGGTCTCAGGGGGTTTCTATGACTTCAATGGCCAAGGCATGCAAGCCTTGATCTATATATTCCTGCAACGCATCATACACAAGGCGGTGCCTTGCCACGCGTGATTTGCCTGTAAAAAGTGAGCTTTGAATGCGTACGCGAAAGTGTGTACCAAACCCGCTGTCGTTAGCGCCCACATGGCCTGCATGCGCTGCGCTTTCGTCTAAAACTTCGACAAAAACGGGATTTAAACGCACTTGTAATCGCTGTGTCAGCGCTTCTGCGGTGATCATCACGCTGCATCCTCAGGCTGCTCTTTGATGAAACGGCTCATGTATACGCCTTGGGCGACCACAAACAGCAGCATCAAGCCCAGGCCACCGAAAAGCTTGAAGTTCACCCACGTGTCGGTGTCAAAGTGGTTGGCCACCCAAATGTTGATGCAACCCATCACCGCAAAGAAGCACGCCCAGCTGTGGAGCAACACGACCCACGCATGAGCCGGCAATTGAACCTGCGCACCCATGAGTTGTTGAATGAAGTTGCGCTTGAACACAAAGTGCCCCACCCATAAAGCAGCCCCCATCAACCAATACAGCACCGTGGGTTTCCATTTGATGAAGGTCTCGTCTTGGGTGAGCAGCGTAGCGCCGCCAAACACCACGATGACACCGAGACTGACCCATTGCATGGGCTCTACAAAGCCATTTTTGTAGCGCAAATAGCCAATTTGAGCCAAGGTCGCCGCGATGGCCACTGCCGTGGCCGCCATGATGCCCCAGGTCTTGAAGGTCGCAAAAAACAGAATGATTGGGAAGAAGTCGAGCAGTAATTTCATAAACGCTTTATTTGTTTGGCACGAAGTCTAACGAAGCCGAGTTCATGCAATAGCGCAGACCTGTGTGTGCAGGGCCGTCGTTGAACACATGACCCAAGTGGGCGCCGCATTGGCTACACACGGTTTCCACACGCACCATGCCGTGGCTGGTATCGCGGTGCTCGGCAATGGCGTCTTCGCTAGCTGCCGTGTGAAAGCTGGGCCAACCGCAACCTGCATCAAACTTGGTTGACGCATCGAACAGTTTGGCGTCACAACAGATGCAGTGGTAGCTGCCAGGCTGCCAATGGTCTTCGTATTTGCCGGTGAACGGGCGCTCGGTGGCGGCTTTGCGTGTGACGTCAAATGCCACAGGCTCTGCGTTTTTGGCGACCAATAGGTCGCGCCATTCTTGTTCGGTTTTTTGAATCGTCATGAGGAGCAGCTGATTTCGATGGATGAGGCCCATTCTGGCGCAAGGCCTGCCCAGGCTTCGTAGGTGGGGTGTTCGTCAAACGGGGTGTGCAGCACGTGCAACAGGTCTTGCACCATTGCAAAGTTGCCTTCCTTCGCTTGGCGAATGGCCAGCTCGCCCAAGTGGTTGCGCAAAATGTATTTGGGGTTGGTACGCAGCATGGCGTCGCCTGTGGCATGGCGGTTGGCTGGGCCTAGGCGCTCTAGGTAACGCGCGCACCACGCATCAAACACCTCGCGGTGTAGAAAGAGATCGCGCACGGGCTCAAACGCATGGTGGCTTTGAGCCGACTCACTCACGGCAACGCTAAAGCGTCGCCAAAACACGGTGTAGTCCACACGGTCTTGTTGCAAGGCTTGCAGCAGGTCTTCCACCAAAGCACGGTCGCCCTCGTGTGCATCGCTGAGTCCTAGCTTCTGACGCATGGCTTGATCCATGGCGCTTGGAAAGGTTTCTTTGTAACTCTCCAGCGCTGCCAAAGCTGGGGCTTGCTCGTCGATGAGTGGCATCAAAGCTTGACCTAGGCAGAACAAATTCCAGTAAGCAATTTGCGGTTGCCGTGCATAGGCATAGCGGCCTTGGTGGTCGGAATGGTTGCAAATGTGGTTGGCGTCAAAACCATCTAAAAATTGGAACGGGCCATAGTCGAGCGTGAGACCGAGCACGCTCATGTTGTCGGTGTTCATCACGCCGTGGCAAAAGCCGACAGCTTGCCACTGAGCCATCAAGTGGGCGGTGCGTTGGGTAACTTCGTGCAGCAGTGCGACGTAGCGATCAGTGCCTTGTTTGTTTTGTAACGCAGGAAATTGCGCTGCCACCACATGGTCAGCCAAGGCGCGCAGTTCATCAATTTGCCCGTTGGAGGCGAAATGCTCAAAGTGGCCAAAGCGCACAAAGCTAGATGCGACACGTGTGACCACGGCGGCTGTTTCTACCTCCTCACGCCGTACATGGGCGGGCGAACCTGTGACGCACAAAGCGCGTGTGGTGGGAATTCCCAGGCCATGCATGGCCTCGCTGGCCAAAAACTCACGAATGCTGGAGCGCAACACCGCACGGCCATCGCCACGGCGAGAGTAGGGCGTGGGGCCTGCGCCTTTGAGTTGAAGCTCTTGCAAACCTAGGTGCGTTTGCAGGGCGCCTAAGTTCAAGGCTCGCCCGTCGCCCAGCTGGCCGGCCCATTGGCCAAACTGGTGGCCGCTGTAGACGCTGGCATAGCTTGGGTTTTCTGCTGACACCGAATTGCCGGTGAACAAATCCAGTGCATCGGGTTGTTGCCAAAGATCCGCAGGCAAGCCCAGCTCGATGCGCAACGCCTCGTTGCATCCCACCCAATGTGCGGCAGGTAATGGCGTGGGCTCGGTCGGTGTGGCGAACACAGCGCCAAGCGAAGCGAAGCCTGAATCAGACACGGTTAGCCACGTGGGGCTAGCAGTGGGCGTGGCGGTGCGGTTAAACATAGCCGTCATTGTCTCGGGTTATCCATAGGCTGGTTTTTTATGGGCTTTCCCGAAAAATGCACAAACACTTGGCACAATACGCAAAAAAGCACGACCGTGCGAAAATCTAAAACTCTCGAGGAGACACCATGCTAGGACTGATGCAAGACCAACCCCTGTTGATTTCGGGTTTGATCGATTTCGCAGACAAACACCACGGTGATGGGGAAATCGTGTCGCGTCGTGTGGAAGGCGACATACATCGCTACACCTGGTCCGACGTGGCGCGCCGCTCGCGTCAAGTGGCCAATGCCCTCGACGGTATGAAGCTGGGTTTCAGCGACCGCGTGGCCACCATCGCTTGGAACGGCTATCGCCACCTAGAGCTGTACTTTGGCGTCAGCGGCTCGGGCCGCGTGCTGCACACCATCAACCCACGTTTGCATCCAGAGCAAATTGTGTGGATTGCCAACCATGCCGAAGACCAAGTGCTGTGCTTTGACATGACGTTTTTGCCCATCATTCAAGCCGTGCACAGCAAGTGCGCATCAGTCAAACATTGGGTCGCCATGTGCGATGCCGACAAACTGCCAGCCGACACCGGCATTCCGAACCTCATCAGCTACGAAGCCTGGATGGGCAACCAAAGCACCACTTACCAATGGCCCGTGTTTGATGAAAACACCGCGTCGAGCATGTGCTACACCAGCGGCACCACGGGCAATCCCAAAGCCGCGCTGTACAGCCACCGTTCCACCACCTTGCATGCCTACGCGGCTGCGCTGCCCGATGTGATGTGTATTTCTGCCCGCGATGCCATCTTGCCCGTTGTTCCTATGTTCCACGTCAACGCGTGGGGCATTCCGTACAGCGCTGCGCTCACCGGCGCCAAGCTGGTGTTCCCAGGCCCAGGCATGGACGGCAAGTCGGTCTACGAGATGATTGAGAACGAAGGCGTCACCTACGCCGCCGGCGTGCCCACGGTGTGGCAAATGTTGCTGGGGCACATGAAGCCCCATGGTTTGAAGTTCTCCACCTTGAAGCGCACGGTCATTGGCGGCTCGGCTTGCCCGCCCGCCATGATTGATGCTTTCCGTGACGACTACGGTGTGGAGGTCTTGCACGCTTGGGGCATGACCGAACTCAGCCCCTTGGGCACCTTGTGTACCTTGAAGAACAAGCACCTCAAGCTGCCCAAAGAGCAACAAATGAAGCTGCTGCTCAAGCAAGGCCGCGCCATCTACGGCGTGGACATGAAGATCGTCAACGACGCAGGCGACGAGCAGCCCCACGATGGTAAGGCTTATGGCGACTTGTTGGTCAAAGGCCCCTGGGTTGTGGCCAATTACTACAAAGGTGAGGGCGATCCGCTGGTCACCGACAAAGACGGCCAACGCTGGTTCCCCACAGGCGACGTGGCCACCATCGACGCCGATGGCTTCATGCAAATCACCGACCGCAGCAAAGACGTCATCAAGTCGGGCGGCGAGTGGATCAGCTCGATTGACATTGAAAACATCGCCGTGGCGCACCCTGCTGTGGCGATGGCCGCGTGTATTGGTGTTGCACACCCCAAGTGGGACGAACGCCCCATCGTAGCGGTGGTGAAAAAGCCAGACGCACAGGTGAGCCGCGAAGAACTCTTGGCCTTCTACGAAGGCAAAACTGCCAAATGGCAAATCCCAGACGACGTGGTGTTTGTCGATGCCATTCCGTTGGGCGCCACCGGCAAGATGCTCAAAACCAAATTGCGTGAACAGCTCAAAGACTACAAGCTGCCAAGCGCCTAACTAACCCCATCAGTTTTCATAAGGAAATGCAATGAGTGCAGATTACCAAGTACACGGCGATGTGGCCGTGATCACCTTGAACAACCCGCCTGTCAACGGCATGGGGCTTGAGACACGCCGAGCCTTGGTGGCGGGCATTGCACAAGCGCAAGCCGACGCAGCCGTCAAAGCGGTGGTCATCACCGGCCACGGCAAAGCGTTTTCGGGTGGCGCAGATGTACGTGAATTTGGTTCGCCCAAAGCCTTCCAAGAGCCCAATTTGCTCAGCGTGATTTCTTGCGTGGAAAACTGCAGCAAGCCCGTGGTGGCGGCCATGCACACCGTGGTGATGGGTGGAGGTCTTGAGTTGGCACTGGGTTGCCACTACCGCGTGTGTGCACCTGACACCAGCATCAGCATGCCAGAGGTCAAACTGGGCCTCATCCCCGGCGCAGGCGGCACGCAACGTTTGCCACGCGCTTTGGGCGTCGAGCCCGCCTTGAACATGATTGTGAGCGGCGAGGCGATTAAGAGCGACATGCTCAGCATGTTGCCCGGCCAAAAGCTGTTTGACCAAATGGCCATGTCGCCCAAAAGTCTGATGGACGAGGCGATTGCCTACGCCCGTGAAGTGGCCGATGTCCGCCCACTGCCCAAAGTGCGTGACCTGCCATGCAAACACCCGCAAGGCGATGCGTACTTCCAGTTCGCCCGCAACATGGTCAAGGCCATGGCCAAAAACTATCCCGCGCCACCTAAAGCCGTGGACGCGGTGGAAATGGCTACCAAGAAAAAGTTTGACGACGGCATGATGTTCGAGCGCGAGAACTTCATCAACCTCATGTGGACCCCAGAGAGCCGTGCCTTGCGCCACTTGTTTGGCGCACAGCGCGCAGCCAGCAAAATTGCTGATGTGCCCAGCGACACGCCGGTGCGCGACATCAAACTGGTGGCTGTCATTGGCGCGGGCACCATGGGCGGCGGCATTGCCATGAACTTCTTGAACGCAGGCATTGCAGTCAAGATGATTGAAACCAAGCAAGAAGCCTTGGACCGTGGCGTGGCCACGATCCAAAAGAACTACGAAGACCGCGTGAAAAAAGGCAAGCTCAAAGAAGACAAGGCCGCCCAGCGCATGGCGCTGCTCAGCACCACACTGAGCTACGACGACATCAAAGATGCCGACCTTGTCATTGAAGCCGTGTTTGAAGACATGGGCGTCAAAGAAGCGGTGTTCAAACAACTCGATGCGGTGATGAAGCCAGGTGCAATTTTGGCGTCCAACACCTCGACCTTGGACCTCAACAAAATTGCCCACTTCACCAAGCGTCCCCAAGACGTGGTGGGTTTGCACTTCTTCAGCCCCGCCAACGTGATGAAGCTGCTCGAAGTGGTGCGTGGCAAAGACACCGCCAAAGACGTGCTGGCGACGGCTATGGACGTGGCCAAGAAAATCAAGAAGATTGCCGTGCTCTCGGGCGTGTGCGATGGCTTCATTGGCAACCGCATGATTGACCAATACGGCCGCCAAGCGGGCTTCTTGCTAGACGAAGGCTGCACACCTGCGCAGGTGGACCGCGCCATTGAAAAATTTGGCTGGGCCATGGGCCCGTTCCGCATGGGCGACTTGGCAGGCAACGACATTGGCTGGGCCATTCGCAAGCGCCAATATGCAGAAAATCCAACACGTCGCTACAGCAAAACCGCAGACCTCTTGTGCGAACAAGGCCGCTTCGGCCAAAAAACCGGCGCAGGTTGGTACGACTACAAACCAGGCAAACGCGACGCAATTCCGAACAAAGACGTGGAGGCCATGATTGCCAAACATCGCGAATCGCTAGGCATCAAGCCACGCAAAATCAGCGACGAAGAAATCGTGCAGCGCCTGAACTTTGCCTTGGTCAACGAAGCCGCCCACATTTTGGAAGAGGGCATTGCCAGCAAAGCCAGCGACATCGACATGGTCTACATCAGCGGTTACGGCTTCCCCATCTACCGCGGCGGCCCTATGAACTACGCCGACGAGTTGGGCTTGTTCAACGTGGTGCAAGCCATGCAACGCTTTGCCACCAACCCACACGATGACGCCGAGTTTTGGAAGCCAGCCCCTTTGCTCGCCAAGCTCGCCGCCGAAGGCAAGACCTTCAACTGAACCGAATTTAAGGAATACCTATGACCCACGCTGTCATCGTCTCTACCGCCCGCACACCGCTTGCCAAAAGCTGGAAGGGCTCTTTCAACATGACCCACGGCGCGACCTTGGGTGGTCACGTCGTTAAACACGCCATTGCGCGCGCCGGCATTGAAGCCGCCGAAGTGGATGACGTCATCATGGGCTGCGCCTTGCCCGAGGGCGCAACCGGCACCAACATTGCCCGCCAAATCGCACTCATGGCCGATTGCCCTGTGTCGGTGTCGGGCATGACCATCAACCGTTTTTGCTCTTCTGGTTTGCAAACCATTGCCACAGCCGCACAGCGCATCATTGCGGGCGAGGGCGATGTGTATGTGGCCGGTGGTGTGGAAAGCATCTCGTGCGTGCAACAAGAGATGAACCAACACATGTTGAGGGACTTGGCGCTGCAAAAGAAAAAGCCAGAAATTTACTGGGACATGCTGCAAACCGCTGAACATGTTGCCAAGAAATACAACATCGGCCGCGAAGCCATGGATGAATACGGCGCACGTAGCCAACAACGCGCCTTTGCCGCGCAAGCGGCGGGTTTGTTTGACGCAGAAATTGCGGCCATCACCGTGAAAGCCGGTATTGCCGACAAGGTGATGGGCTTGATGACCAAGCAAGTCACGGTTAGCAAAGACGAAGGCATCCGCGAAGGCTCCACCGTCGAAGCCTTGGCCAACCTCAAGTCCGCCATGCCCGGTGGCTTGATTTCAGCCGGTAACGCCAGCCAGTTCTCAGACGGCGCGGGCGCTTGTGTGGTGATGAGCGAAGAACTCGCCAGCAAACGCGGCTTGAAGCCCTTGGGCCGTTTCCTCGGCTTTGCCGTGGCAGGTTGTGAGCCTGACGAAATGGGCATTGGCCCTGTGTATGCCATCCCCAAAGCACTGAACCGCTTAGGTCTGAGCGTGGCCGACATTGACCTGTGGGAACTCAACGAAGCCTTTGCCGTGCAAGTGCTGTACTGCCGCGACAAACTGGGTATTCCCGATGACCGCCTCAACGTCAACGGCGGCGCCATTGCTGTGGGGCACCCTTACGGCGTGAGCGGCCAGCGTTTGGTCGGTCATGCGCTGATTGAAGGCAAACGCCGCGGTGCCAAACGCGTGTGCGTGACCATGTGCATTGGCGGCGGCATGGGCGCTGCTGGTATCTTCGAGGTTCTGTAACTCACTAGGAGAACATCATGCAAGAAAGCTTTGGCGCCTACATCCCATTTGTCGACCATCTGGGTTTTGAGATGGTGTTTTTTGACGATGGTTACTCAGAGCTGCGCTACACACCCGAGCCAGAGCACATGAATTCGTTCAATGTGACGCACGGCGGGGCTGTGATGACGTTCTTAGACGTCACCTTGGCCACGGCTGCGCGCAGTGTGGACAAGGGCATGGGTGTCGTGACCATTGAGATGAAAACCTCGTTCATGCAACCGGCCAAAGGAGAGCTCACGGGCAAAGGCCGGCTGATGCACCGCACGGGCAGCATGGCGTTTTGTGAGGGCACCTTGTTGGATGCGCAAGGAAATGTGTGTGCGCATGCGACGGCCACGTTCAAGTACGTCAAGCGTGATGGGGCGCCTACTGAGTTGCATGAGGTGTCTACGGACTGATTTTCAGACCGGTCGTGAGCTAAGGCAAAATTGCCCGCTTTAGCGAATTCGACTGACTGAAAACATGCAAAAAATTACCCGCCAACTGGCGGACGAAATCAAGATTTCCGAAGCCCAAGTGCGCTCTGCCGTTGAGCTGCTCGATGGTGGTGCGACCGTGCCCTTCATTGCCCGTTACCGCAAAGAGGTGACCGGCGGCTTGGACGACATTCAACTGCGTGAACTCGAAGCGCGCCTGAGTTACTTGCGCGAGCTGGAAGACCGCCGCGCTGCCGTGATCAAGAGCATTCAAGAACAAGGCAAGCTCACACCTGAGTTGTTGGCTGCCATCGAAGCTGCGCCCACCAAGCAAGAACTGGAAGACATTTACTTGCCGTTCAAGCCTAAGCGCCGCACCAAGGGCATGATTGCCAAGGAAGCCGGCTTGGAGCCACTGGCCGACAAGCTGTTTGCCGACCCCACGCTCAACCCCAATGTGGAAGCCGAAGCATTCATCTTGCCCGCTGGCAAGATTGAAGGGGCCGACTTCACCACCGTTGCCGCTGTGCTCGACGGTGTGCGCGACCTGTTGAGCGAGCGCTGGGCCGAAGACGCCGCGTTGGTTCAATCCTTGCGTGAATGGCTGTGGACCGAAGGCTTGTTCCGCAGCAAGTTGGCTGCCGGCAAAGACGAAAACAACCCCGATGTGGCGAAGTTTCGTGACTACTTTGATTACGACGAACCCATTGGCCGCGTGCCCTCGCACCGCGCCTTGGCCGTGTTCCGTGGTCGTGCGCTGGAAATGCTGGATGCAAAACTCGTTCTTCCAGTTGAGCCCGAGCCCGGCAAACCCAGCTTGGCCGAAGGCAAGATTGCGTTGCACTTAGGCTGGAGCCATTCAGCTAGGGCAGGGGACGACTTGATTCGCAAATGCGTGGCGTGGACGTGGCGCGTGAAGCTCAGCCTTTCCACCGAGCGAGACTTGTTCACGCGTTTGCGCGAAGAAGCCGAGAAGGTGGCTATCAAAGTGTTTGCCGACAACTTGCGCGATTTGTTGCTCGCTGCCCCTGCTGGTGCACGCGTGGTGATGGGCCTGGACCCCGGCATCCGTACCGGCGTGAAAGTGGCCGTGGTCGACGCCACGGGCAAGCTGGTGGAAACGTCCACCGTCTACCCACACGAGCCCCGCAAAGATTGGGACGGCTCGCTCTACACCTTGGCCAAATTGGCCGAGAAGCATGGCGTGAACCTGATTGCCATTGGCAACGGCACCGCCAGCCGCGAAACCGACAAACTGGCGGGTGAACTCATCAAGCTCATGGCGAAACATGATGCATCCAAGGTCATTGACAAAGTGGTGGTCAGCGAAGCGGGTGCGTCGGTGTACAGCGCCAGTGAATATGCCAGCAATGAAATGCCCGATGTGGACGTGAGCCTGCGCGGCGCCGCCAGCATTGCGCGCCGCTTGCAAGACCCCTTGGCCGAGTTGGTCAAGATTGACCCCAAATCCATCGGCGTGGGCCAGTACCAACACGATGTGAACCAAAGCGAACTCGCCCGCACCCTCGAAGCCGTGGTGGAAGACTGTGTGAACAAAGTGGGTGTGGACTTGAACACCGCCAGCGTGCCTTTGCTCACCCGTGTGTCAGGCCTGAGCACCACCACCGCCAAAGCCGTGGTGCGTTGGCGTGAAGCCAATGGCGCGTTTGCCAACCGCCAGCAGTTGCTCAAGGTCACGGGCCTCGGCGCGAAAACGTTTGAGCAAAGCGCGGGCTTCTTGCGCATCCGCGATGGCGACAACCCGCTGGACATGACCGCGGTTCACCCCGAAACCTACCCAGTGGTCGAGCGCATCATGGCGCAAACCGGCAAGCCCGTGGCCGAGTTGATGGGCCGAGCTGACATGCTCAAGACCTTGAAGCCCGAGCTGTTTGCCAATGACACCGTGGGCGTCATCACCGTCAAAGACATCTTGAGCGAGCTCGAAAAGCCAGGCCGCGACCCGCGCCCCGATTTCAAAGTGGCCAAGCTACAAGACGGCGTGGAAGACATCAAAGACCTGAAGGTCGACATGGTGCTCGAAGGCACGGTCAGCAACGTGGCAGCCTTTGGCGCGTTTGTCGACTTGGGCGTGCACCAAGACGGCCTGATTCACGTGAGCCAACTCAGCAACAAGTTCATCACCGACGCACGTGAAGTGGTGAAGACTGGCGACATCATCAAGGTCAAAGTGCTGGAAGTGGACGTGGCCCGCAAGCGCATCAGTCTGACCATGAAGATGGATGGTGCACCTGCCAAGCGCGATGGCCCACGCGATAACCGTTTTGAACATGCAGGCCGTGACAACCGCCAACGGGGCGGCGGCAGCTACAGCAGTGGCTACACCGCACCACCGCAAGTGGCTGCAGGTTCGGCCATGGCGAGTGCATTTGCCAAACTGCAAGGTTTGAAGAAGTAAGCCCAAGGCCGCGCGTTGAAAGCCCTGCACATCTACGCTGGCCCCAAGGCCTTGGCCCACATCGAGGCCAATGGCTTGAGACCTGAGCAGATCGGTGTGATTCCCGCTGCGGCGGGTGGGCCCAAGGGTTTGATCCTCGGGCCACTGGACCGCTTTTTGTTTGGCGAGTGGTTGCCGCAAAGCGCGCAACCTATCGACTTGGTGGGAGCATCCATCGGCGCGTGGCGTATGGCCACCGCGTGTTTGGACAACCCTGTGCAAGGATTTGACCGGCTGTCGCACGACTACATCCACCAAAACTACAAGGTGCCCAAAGGTCAAAAACGTCCCAGCGCCAAGCAGGTAAGCGATGAGTTTGGCAAAAGCCTGAATGCTTTTTATGGCGGGCGCATTGGCGAAGTGCTGAGCAACCCGCGCTATCACCTGCATGTGGTGACCTCGCGTGGCAAACACATCCTGCACCACGAGCATCCGTTACTCACGCCCTTGGGCTATGCAAGCGCGTACCTGTGCAACGCAGTCAAGCGCAAGGCGATGGACGCGTGGCTAGAGCGTGTGGTGTTTTCAAGTCGCGGCGAACTGCCGTTTGACGCCTCTGACTTTGCCACCCAACACATGGCGCTCAACGAGCGCAACTTCATGGCCGCGCTGCAAGCCAGTTGCTCCATCCCGTTTGTGCTGCAAGCCGTGCACGACATTCCCGATGCACCTACGGGCGCATATTGGGATGGCGGCATTACCGATTACCACTTGCACCTCAACTACAACGGCTTGGCCAAAAGTCCATTGGTTCTTTACCCACACTTTCAAAAAGCCGTGGTGCCCGGCTGGCTAGATAAAGCCTTGAAGTGGCGACACAAAGCCACCTCGTTTTTAGACAACACCATCGTCTTGGCACCCAACCCCGAGTGGGTCAAAACCTTGCCCAACGGCAAGTTACCAGACCGCAGTGACTTTGTGACTTACGCCTCTGACTTTGAGGAGCGGGTGAAGGTTTGGAATGAGGCGGTGCGTGCGAGTGAGCAGATGGCCGATGAGTTTGCTGACTGGATCGCCAATCCCAGCACGGCTGCTGTGCAGCGCCTCTGAGGAACAAGGCGTTTACATCGCGGCTTGCAGCATCTCGCGGTATTCCTGCGCCGTGGCCAAGCGCGGGTTGGTTTTGTGGCAATGGTCGGCCATGGCACCTTCGATAATTTTGTCAAACCACGCTGGCTCCACGCCCATCTCGGACAAGCCTTTGGGCAAGCCTAAACGTGCATTCATCGCGGTGATCGCTTGGGCAATCGCTTCGGCCGCTTCGAGTGGGTGATGAATTTCGCCCAAGCCCATCGCATAAGCCATGCGCTGCATGCGGCGGTCTTTTTGTACCGACTCGGCTTGCGCATTGAAGCGCACCACCGCAGGCAAGAACATGGCGTTCAAAGTGCCGTGGTGCAAACGTGGGTTCACACCGCCCAAGCTGTGGCTGAGCGAATGCACGCAGCCCAAACCTTTTTGAAACGCCATCGCGCCTTGCATGGAGGCGCTCATCATGTTCAGTCGCGCATCGCGGTCTTGACCATCGTTGGTGGCACGTTCGATGTGCGCCCACCCGCGTGTGAGGCCATCTAGCGCAATGCCGTCAGCAGGTGGATTGAACGGCGCGGCCATGAAGGTTTCCATGCAGTGTGCGATGGCGTCCATGCCAGTGGCGGCGGTCAGGGCAGGGGGCAAGCCGAGGGTGAGTTCGGGGTCGAGCAGGGCGGCCTTGGGCACCAAGTGCCACGAATGAAAACCCAGCTTGCGTCCATCGTCCACGATGACGATGGCGCCACGCGCCACCTCGCTGCCCGTACCCGCCGTGGTGGGCACGGCAATGATGGGCGACACCGCAGGCGTGATTTTGAGCGAGCCGCCTTCGATGGTGGCGTAGGTTTTGAGCGGGCCTTCGTGCGTGGCAGCAATGGCCACGCCCTTGGCGCAGTCGATGGAAGAGCCGCCACCCACGGCAATCAAACCATCGCAGTGACGAGCGTGGTACACCGCCACAGCGGCTCGCACCGCAGCCTCGTTGGGGTTGGAAGGTGTTTCGTCAAACACCGCCACATCTAAGCCCTGCAAAGCGTCTAGCGCCTTTTGCAAAATACCCACGGCTTTGACGCCTTGGTCGGTCACGATGAGGGGACGTTTGATGTTGGCCTTTTCGCATTCGGCCCCAAGAGTCGCGAGCACGCCAAAGTCAATCTGGATGTTGGTGAGGTAGAGAATTTGAGCCATGGCACACTATAAAAGCCATAGCCACAAAAGCAAACCCAGATGAGTCACCCACGTAACCCGCAAAGCCTGCTGACCCCCGCCATGCGTGATGTGTTGCACGCCATTGCCAAAGCAGGCCGCCCGCCGATGGCGCTGCTGACACCTGAGCAAGCGAAACAGGCCTACGCCTTGGGCGCTGGCGTGCTGGAGGTGAACGCACAAAAAATGGCGCGTGACGAAACACTGCACATCCCCACCCGCGACGGGGCGACGCTGCGCGCCAAGCTGTGGGCCGAACACGCCAAGCCCAACTTGCCCGTGCTGTTGTACTTTCATGGCGGTGGCTTCACGGTGGGCAGCCCCGAAACGCACGAGGCCTTGTGCAAACACTTGGCCCACTTGGCGCACTGTGCGGTGGTGTCGCTGGACTATCGGCTCGCACCTGAGCACACATTCCCCACCGCGCACAACGATGCGTTGGATGCACTGCAATGGCTAGCCGCCAATGCAAGCAGCCTGAGCTTAGACGCCACACGCATTGCCATCGGTGGCGACAGCGCTGGCGGCACACTTACAGCAGCAACCGCTATTGCCGCGCGTGATGCAGGCATTGACCTGAAGCTGCAACTCATGTTCTACCCCGGCTGTTCGCCGGAGCACATGGCCTCAAGCCACACCTTTGAAAAAGGCTTTTTGCTAGAGAAAGCCAGCATCGAATACTTCTATGGCCACTACATGCCCAATGCCGCAGACCGCCACGACCCACGGTTTTCACCTCTGTTGGCCGACGTGTCGGGCGTGGCCCCCGCATGGCTGGGCTTGGCCGAGTGCGACCCATTGGTGGATGAAGGCGTGGCCTATGCCGACCATCTGCGTTTGAGCGGCGTCGCGGTGGACTTAGAAATTTACAAAGGCGTGGTGCACAGCTTCATCCAAATGGGCCGCGTGATTCCTGAGGCTCTGACGGCGCACCTAGATGCAGCGCGCGCTTTGCGGCATGCGTTTGCATGAGCGCGTGAGGCTCAAAGCACTGTTTTACGAACCGCGTGTTCCCATTGCGCCATCAAATCGGTCGCGTAGTCAGGCGTGCGTTGTGGACTAAAACGGCGCTCCACACGCCACAGTTCGCTCAATTCATCTGTGCTGCTATAAACCCCCGTGGCTAGGCCTGCCAGATAGGCTGCACCCAGTGCTGTAGTTTCTACGACTTCAGGGCGCACCACATCAATACCCAATAAATCAGCTTGGAATTGCATCAACAAATCGTTCACACAAGCCCCGCCATCCACACGCAGCTCACGCACTTGGGCAACACCCGCCAAGGTCAAATCACGACTCATCGCTTGTAGCAAGGCAGCACTTTGAAAAGCAATGCTCTCTAATGCGGCTCTAGCAATATGCGCTACCGTGCTGCCGCGTGTGAGACCTGTGATAGACCCTCGTGCATCCGCGTGCCAATACGGTGCCCCCAACCCCGTGAATGCAGGCACCACCATCACACCACCTGAGTCGGGAACGCTTTCAGCCAAAGCTTGTACCTCACTGCTGTGACGAATGGCCCCCAAACCATCACGCAACCACTGCACCACTGCACCGCCCACAAAAACGCTGCCTTCAATGGCAAATTGCGGTTGCGCCGTCGCTTGTGCTGCACTGGTGGTGATCAATCCATTTTGTGAGCGCATGCCATCACCCCCCGTGTGCATGAGCATGAAGCAACCCGTGCCGTAGGTGTTCTTCACCATACCTGCACTGAAGCAAGCTTGCCCAAACAGGGCACTTTGCTGATCTCCAGCAACACCCCCGATAGGAATGGCATGTCCTAGCAAATCGGCACGCACTTCGCCGTACTGCGCACTAGAAGCCTGCACGGTGGGCATCATGACCTCAGGGATGCGCAGGGCCGCCAACAGCTCAGCATCCCACTGGTTGGTGTGGATATTAAAGAGCATGGTGCGAGAGGCATTGCTCACATCGGTGGCGTGTACCGCACCCCCGCTGAGTTGCCACATCAGCCAGCTGTCGACCGTGCCAAATAGCAACTCACCCCGTTCAGCTTGGGCACGCGCTTGGGGCACATGATCCAAAATCCATTGGAGTTTGGTCCCCGAAAAATAAGCATCGACCAGCAAACCTGTTTTGGCTTGGATGGTGTCGCTCAGGCCCTGCTCACGCAAGGCCACACACGCAGGTTCGGCTCGGCGGTCTTGCCAAACAATCGCGTTGTAAATGGGTTGACCTGTGTTTTTATTCCACACCACGCTGGTTTCGCGTTGGTTGGTGATGCCAAGCGCGCCTACATCATGGGCGCTGATGCCAGCTTTGGCCAGCACCTCTTTGGCTGTTGCCAACTGGGTCTGCCAGATTTGCATAGGGTCATGCTCGACCCAACCAGGATTGGGATAAATCTGCGTGATCTCTTGCTGAGCAATCGCCACAATTTGCCCGAGTTGGTTGAAAACAATGCTGCGTGAGCTAGAAGTGCCTTGGTCAAGGGCAAGGATGTAGGTCATGTGTTCTTCTTTCTTGACGAAAAGTTCGTTCACTCAGCGATGTGCAGTTGTACTTGTGCTTCAGCAAGCAAGGCGCCAAAAGGCGAGGGTGGTGTGGCGTCTGTGAACAAACGATCAATCTGTGAAATCGCGCCAACCTCGACCATGGCTGGTCGGTTGAATTTGCTGTGGTCTGCTGCTAACCATACCTCTCTGGCGTGAGAAATGATGGTTTGTGAAACTTTGACCTCTCGGTAGTCGTAATCGCGCAAAGAGCCATCCGATTCAATGCCAGAGATGCCAATCAAAGCAATGTCCACTTTGAATTGACGAATGAAATCCACCGCAGCCTCACCGACGATGCCTTGATCCCGACCTCGCACAACGCCCCCCACCACGATCACTTCACTGTTGGGGTTGGCACTCAGGATGCTGGCCACATTCAAGTTGTTGGTGATGACACGCAAACCCGTGTGCCGCAACAAGGCACGTGCAATTGCTTCTGTGGTGGTTCCAATGTTCAAGATCAACGAGCAGTCGTTGGGCACGGCGGCTGCCACGCTTCGTGCGATCCGCGTTTTAGCTTCTGAGTTGAGGTTGACGCGCTGCTGGTGACCAATGTTCTCTGTGGTTGAGCTGGGCACACGCACGCCGCCATGAAAGCGCGTGAGCTGCCCCGTCTCCGCCATGCGCTGCACATCACGGCGCACCGTTTGCAAGGTCACACCTAATTTTTCAGCCAGTTGTTCGACCGTCACAGAGCCAAGCTCTTGCACAACTTTGAGCAAAGTAATTTGTCGTGGATTGGAATTCATAGATTCTGATTTTCATGCACAAACGAAGAGTCATCACTTTAAACCGAACAAAAACGAACATTTAAAGGGTAATTACTGAGCAAAAAAGAAAAACATCGAACAATAATGAATCTATCAAAAGGCGATACAGATCGTCGACGAACTCAAAGCGTAAAGGTGGTGTGATGCAGTTGTCTCTCGAAGGTGTCAGTAAAAAAGTCGGGCCTCAAACCTGGCTTTACGACATGAGCCTAGCGCCTCGCAGTGCAAATGTAACGGTGCTGCTAGGCGCCACCCAAGCGGGCAAGACTAGTCTGATGCGCATCATGGCGGGTTTGGATGTGCCCAGTTCTGGTCGTGTGCTGGTAGATGGACAAGATGTGGTGGGCGTTCCTGTTCGCGAGCGTAATGTCGCCATGGTCTACCAACAGTTCATCAACTACCCATCGATGAAAGTGCGAGACAACATTGCTTCGCCCATGAAGCTGCGTGGCGACAAAAACATCGCCCAACGCGTGCAAGCCTTGGCCGAAAAGCTTCATATCGACATGTTTTTAGACCGCTACCCCACGGAGCTGTCTGGTGGCCAGCAACAGCGTGTGGCCTTGGCGCGTGCATTGGCTAAGGGAGCACCGCTGATGCTGTTGGATGAACCCTTGGTCAATCTCGATTACAAGTTACGCGAAGAATTACGCGAGGAGTTGGGCGCATTGTTTGCCAGCGGCGACTCCACTGTGATTTACGCCACCACCGAACCTGGTGAAGCTTTGCTGCTGGGTGGTTATACCGCCGTCATGGATGCAGGCGAGTTATTGCAATACGGGCCTACAGCCGAGGTGTTTCACAACCCTAAATCTTTACGCGTGGCACGGGCCTTCAGTGACCCGCCCATGAATTTGATGAACGCCACACGGCAATCAACGGGTGTTCAGTTGCTCGGTGGGCCGCTGATGGCGTTGACGTTGCCGTCCACCTCGACACCCCAACTCACCTTGGGAATGCGAGCCAGCGCGGTTCGCACCCATGCACAAAGTGGTGACATTGCCATCGGTGGGCGTGTGGAATTGGCTGAAATTTCAGGTTCAGACACCTTCGTGCACGTCGCCACGGGTATGGGTAATTTAGTCGCGCAACTCACGGGCGTTCATTACTTTGATTTGGGAGCGCAGGTTCAGGTGTATGTAAATCCGATGCAAATGTATGTGTTTGATGCGCAAGGCATGTTGCTGCTTGCACCTACTCGCACGAAGGGACATTGAGATGGCGCGGATTGATCTCGATTTGGCACACGCCTACAAAGCCAACCCACAACACGACAGCGACTACGCGTTGCTCCCCTTGAAGATGACGTTTGAGGATGGTGGTGCGTACGCTTTGCTAGGCCCTTCTGGCTGTGGCAAAACCACCATGCTCAACGTGATGTCTGGCTTGCTGACCCCATCACAAGGCCATGTACTGTTTGATGGGCGTGACATGACTCACGCAACGCCACAAGAACGCAACATCGCACAAGTGTTTCAGTTCCCTGTGATTTACGACACCATGACAGTGGCAGAAAACTTGGCATTTCCGCTGCGCAACCGTCAGTGGCCCAAAGACAAGATGGACCAACGCGTGGGCCAAATTGCCGAGATGCTAGAAATGAGCGGCCAACTCAACCAGCGTGCCGCAGGTTTGTCGGCAGACGCTAAACAAAAAATATCTCTGGGCCGAGGCTTGGTGCGCCCAGATGTATCGGCGGTGTTGTTTGATGAGCCCTTGACGGTGATTGATCCGCACCTGAAGTGGCAACTGCGTCGCAAGCTTAAACAAATTCACCATGAACTCAAGCTGACTTTGATTTATGTCACGCACGATCAAGTGGAAGCATTGACGTTTGCCGATCAAGTGGTGGTCATGACACGTGGGCGAGCCGTGCAAGTGGGCTCACCCGCTGACTTGTTCGAGCGGCCTAGCCACACATTTGTTGGCAACTTCATTGGGTCTCCTGGAATGAATTTTTTGCACGCCGAGGTGGATGCATCCGGTTTGCGTGTGGGCTCACATGTACTCGACGTCGCTGCAGCATTGCCGTTGGGCACCATTAAATTGGGCATACGTCCTGAATATGTGGCATTGGCAGATGCCCAAACGCCAGGTGCTTTGCCCATGCTGGTGTCGCAAGTTCAAGATGTAGGCACACACAATATCGTCACCGCAAGCCACCATGGCCAAACCGTCAAAGCACGTTTATCGACGGACAGTGCATCTGTACAAACCGGTTCAACCGTGTGGCTAAAAGTTATTGGTGCACATACATGCTTTTATAAAAACGAGGAGATCGTGGCATGAGCACGACCACCAAACCCGTCAACCAGAAAGCCTGGTTTTTGATTTTGCCCGTGTTGTTGTGCGTCGCGTTTTCGGCCATCTTGCCTTTGATGGTGGTGGTCAACTACTCGGTGCAAGACATCATTTCCACCGACCGTCGCGTGTTTGTGGGCACCGAATGGTTTGCCGCGATCATGCGAGACGAAGAGTTACACGGCGCGTTGTTGCGCCAATTGATTTATTCTTTTTCGGTGTTGGCTGTGGAGTTACCGTTGGGCATTCTGTTGGCCTTGTCTATGCCTGCAACGGGTTGGAAATCATCAGCGGTACTGGTCATCGTGTCGCTGTCGTTGTTGATTCCTTGGAACGTGGTCGGCACGATTTGGCAAATTTTTGGGCGTACCGATATCGGTCTGATGGGGGCAGCACTTCAAGGCATGGGCATTGCCTACAACTACACAGGTAACGCCAACCATGCTTGGTTTACCGTCTTGTTAATGGACGTTTGGCATTGGACGCCATTGGTGGCGTTGTTGGGATACGCCGGTTTGCGTTCTATTCCTGATGCGTATTACCAAGCCGCCAGTATTGACGGCGCCAGTAAGTTCGATGTATTCCGCTTTGTTCAGTTGCCCAAGATGCGCGGCGTCTTGGTGATTGCGGTGCTGTTGCGCTTCATGGACAGCTTCATGATTTACACCGAACCCTTTGTGCTGACCGGTGGTGGCCCCGGCAACTCGACCACGTTTTTATCGCAATTTTTGACACAAAAAGCTGTGGGTCAATTTGACCTAGGGCCTGCTGCGGCTTTCTCATTGATTTATTTCTTGATCATTTTGTTGTTTTGTTTTGTTTTGTACAACTGGATGCAGCAAGTCGGTACAGAGCCGAAGGAGGGTGGACATGCATAAAACAAAATTTCAAAAGCGCACAGTTTTTCTGTGGTTCTATCTTGTATTTGCTTTGCTGCCCATTTATTGGATGATCAACATGTCATTCAAAACAAACAATGAAATCTTGGCTGGTTTCACCTTGTTCCCCGAGCATTTCACCTGGGCTAACTACGAAACTATCCTGACCGATCCAGCTTGGTATTCGGGCTATATCAACAGCCTGATTTACGTGGGCATGAATACGGTGATGTCACTCACCGTCGCATTACCCGCCGCTTATGCGTTTTCACGCTACAGCTTTTTGGGTGACAAGCACGTGTTCTTTTGGCTATTGACCAACCGCATGACGCCACCCGCTGTGTTTTTGCTGCCGTTCTTTCAACTCTACAGCTCCGTGGGCTTAATGGACACGCACTTAGCCGTGGCACTGGTGCACTTGCTGTTCAACGTGCCGTTGGCTGTGTGGATTCTCGAAGGTTTCATGAGCGGGATTCCTCGGGAGATTGACGAGACGGCCTACATCGACGGCTATTCGTTCCCTCGATTTTTCGTGCAGATCTTTTTGCCTTTGATCAAAGCGGGCGTGGGCGTCGCTGCATTCTTTTGCTTCATGTTCAGTTGGGTGGAGTTGCTCTTGGCACGCACCTTGACCAGCGTGAACGCCAAGCCCATTGCGGCCACCATGACGCGCACCGTATCGGCGTCAGGCATGGACTGGGCCACGCTGGCGGCAGCAGGTGTGTTGACCATCGTGCCTGGTGCAATCGTGATTTGGTTTGTTCGTAACTACATCGCCAAAGGTTTTGCGATGGGTCGCGTTTGATGCGGCTTCAAGAGGAGAACTGCAATGTTTGAATGGATGGCGTGGACCACCCCTGTGGCCGTATTTTTTTCTTGCATCGGACTGATGATCGCTGGGATGACCGTCTGGGAAATGAAATCACCCACCTTGATGCGCAAAGGTTTTTTGCCCATGCAAACCACACGAGGCGATCGCCTGTTCATTGGCCTGTTGTCTGCAGCTTATGTGAATTTGGCATTTGTCGGCATCAGCGGTTGGTTGGCTCAAGTTTTGTCGTTAGAAGCTGATCCATCGATTTGGTTCAGCTTTGTCCTCTCCATGGTTCTTCTCGGTTGGATCATGCGCAAAGGCTGACGCTCGTTTTCTAGAAAAGGACGGCTTGTTTCCCCCTGGAGCCGAAAGCACCTTCACACAGGGGTATCAAAAAAATGAGGAGATAGATATGAAGTTGCGTTACAGCGTCGTCGCAGTGGCAGTTGCCTGCTCACTGTCGTCTCAAGGTTGGGCTGATGAAGCTGCTGCCAAGAAGTGGATTGACAGCGAATTCCAGCCCTCGACCTTGAGTAAAACCCAGCAAGCGGCTGAGATGAAGTGGTTCATTGATGCGGCGAAGAAACTTCAAGCCAAAGGTGTGAAGGAAATCTCAGTCGTCTCCGAAACCATTGCGACTCACGAATACGAATCAAAAATACTGGCCAAGGCCTTTGAAGAAATCACGGGCATCAAAGTTAAGCACGACCTGATCGGCGAGGGCGATGTGGTGGAAAAACTGCAAACGTCCATGCAGTCAGGCAAGTCCATTTACGACGGTTGGATCACCGACTCCGATTTGATCGGTACACACTACCGCTACGGCAAGATCATGAACTTGACCGATTACATGAAGGGCAACGGCAAAGAGTGGACCAACCCTGGCATCGACATCAAAGACTTCATCGGCACCAGTTTCACCACAGCACCGGACGGCAAGCTGTACCAATTGCCCGACCAACAATTCGCCAACTTGTATTGGTTCCGTGCCGACTTGTTTGCCAAGCCTGAACTGAAAGCCAAGTTCAAAGCCAAGTACGGTTACGAGTTGGGTGTGCCGCTCAACTGGAGCGCTTACGAAGACATCGCAGCCTTCTTCAGCAACGATGTGAAAAACATCGATGGCAAAGCCATTTACGGCCACATGGATTACGGCAAGAAAGACCCCTCGCTGGGTTGGCGTTTCACCGACGCTTGGCTGTCCATGGCTGGCTCGGCTGACATCGGTATTCCTAACGGCAAGCCCGTGGACGAGTGGGGCATTCGCGCTTCGGCTGATGGTTGTACACCTCAAGGTGCATCGGTCGCGCGCGGCGGCGCCACCAACTCACCCGCCGCTGTTTACGCCCTCACCAAGTATGTGGACTGGATGAAGCAATACGCACCCAAGGAAGCCATTGGCATGACCTTCGGCGAAGCCGGCCCTGTGCCTGCACAAGGCCAAATTGCTCAGCAAATCTTCTGGTACACCGCCTTCACGGCCGACATGATCAAGCCAGGTTTGCCCGTGGTGAACGCCGATGGCACACCGAAGTGGCGCATGGCCCCAGGCCCCAACGGCCCGTACTGGAAGCAAGGCATGCAAAACGGCTACCAAGACGTGGGTTCATGGACCTTCTTCAAAGGCCATGACGAAAGCAAAACTGCTGCCGCTTGGCTCTACGCCCAGTTCGTGACAGCCAAAACTACATCTCTGAAAAAGACCATCGTGGGTTTGACACCGATTCGCGAGTCCGACATCCAGTCCAAAGCCATGACCGACATGGCACCTAAGTTGGGTGGTTTGGTGGAGTTCTACCGCAGCCCCGCACGCGTGGCATGGACGCCCACCGGCACCAACGTGCCTGACTACCCCAAGCTGGCTCAGTTGTGGTGGAAAAACGTGGCCGTGGCTGTGACCGGCGAGAAAACACCACAAGCCGCGATGGACAACTTGGCCAACGAAATGGACGACGTGATGGCACGTTTGGAGCGCTCCGGCATGGCCGTGTGCCCACCCAAGCTCAATGCCAAATCTGACCCCAACAAGTGGCTCAGCGACAAGGGCGCACCTTGGAAGAAGTTGGCCAATGAAAAACCAAAAGGCGAAACCATTGCGTACGACTCATTGTTGAACGCATGGAAGAACGGCAAGGTCCGTTAAACCAGATGGCCGTGTGGGTCACACACTCACACGGCCTTTTTTTATTCGTTCTTGATTGATGGAGCGTTAGATTTCTATGCCAACCCAAGCACAGCCGCAGCTGACACGACGTGAAGATCTGTTGGCGCAGCTTGACCCTCAAGCGGTGTATGACATCGCCATTGTGGGTGGCGGTGCAACTGGTTTAGGTTTGGCATTGGATGCGGCAGCACGCGGCTACCGTGTAGTTCTTGTTGAATCGAATGACTTTGCAAAAGGTACATCATCGCGATCAACCAAACTGGTGCACGGAGGTGTACGGTATTTGGCGCAAGGCAATATTGCTTTAGTACGAGAAGCATTGCACGAACGCAGCACACTTCTACACAATGCACCACACATCGCGCAACCACTCTCATTTGTGATGCCGTCTTATGCGTGGTGGGAGAAACCTTTTTACGGTATTGGTTTAAAAATTTACGATGCTTTGGCTGGCAGGTCTGGCCTTGGCGATACAGAATTCTTGTCATGTGAAGAGACCTTGGCGTGTCTTCCCTCTGTGCAAGCAGATCGCCTCAAAGGCGGCGTGAAGTATTGGGATGGCCAATTCAACGATGCCAAATTGGCATTGGCTTTGGCACGCAGTGCGGCACTAGAAAGTGCATTGCTATTGAATTACATGCAAGCCACATCTTTGTTGTACTCAGATAAAAGAGTATCAGGTGTGCGATGCCAAGACACGCTCACGGGGGCTGCGCATGACATTCAAGCACGTTGCGTGGTCAATGCCACAGGGGTCTGGGTCGATGCTTTGCGTGCGCAAGATGGGGATGTACAAGCGATGGTGGCACCGAGTCAAGGTGTTCACATTGTGGTGGACAAAAAATTTCTGCCAGGCCATGCCGGTTTGATGATTCCCAAAACAGCCGATGGCCGCGTGCTGTTTGCAGTGCCTTGGTTGGGTAAAGTTATTTTGGGAACAACAGACACGCCTCGACATGACTTGGCCAAAGAGCCGTTGGCTTTTGAGGAAGAAATTGATTTCATCCTGAACGAATCTGCGCGTTATTTGCGAGACGCTCCTCAGCGAAGCGATGTTAAAAGTATTTGGGTTGGCTTGCGTCCACTGGTCAAGCCCCCTGAGAAAACAGGCCACAACACCAAAGCACTGAGCCGTGAACATACGGTACTGGTCAGTGACTCAGGCCTCGTCACCGTCACAGGGGGCAAATGGACAACCTACCGAGCGATGGCTGAAGATGTTCTTCAAAAATGTTTTGACAGCACGTTACTCATGCCAAAAAGTAGGTCATGCACTGAAATACTCAAATTGGTAGGTGCAGAAAATTTGAGTGATTTGCCCATATCCATCTGTGAACCGGAAGGATTGCACTCGTATGGCAGTGAACAGACTTGGGTACAACAATTACCTGGTCACCAGACTTGGCTAACCGATGGATTGAGCGAAGCGATGGTGCGATTTGCTGCTCGCTATGAATATGCGGTTCATGTCGAGGATGTACTGGCAAGACGCTCTCGCTTGCTGTTCATCGACGCGCGATTGGCGATGCGCATCGCACCAACAGTGGCAACCATTTTGCTTTCAGAAACAGGCATTGATCCAGACATTCAAGGTTTTTTGGATTTAGCAGCGCAGTACACGCTGAACTAATTCGACAATATGGGCATGAAAACTGCCCCCACCATTACCCTCGGTCGCTGGCAAACATTGCATCAAGCTGCGCAATTCATCCGCACAGAAGTGTTTGTCAAAGAGCAAGGCATCGCCCCAGAAGACGAATGGGATGCAGACGATGCCACCGCTTTGCACGCGGTGCTATTTGATGTGACTGGACACCCCTTGGGCAATGCCCGCTTGCTACAACCCTCTGCCAATGTGGCCAAGGTAGGGCGCATGGCCGTGCTGAAAGAAGCCCGTGGCCACGGCTATGGCGCTCGCCTGCTAGAAGCCTTGGTGTCAGAGGCACGTCGACGCGGCGACAAAGAAGTTCGCCTAAGTGCGCAACGCAGCGCGGAAGGCTTTTACGCAGCCTACGGGTTCAGCATCGTGGGCGAGCCGTTTGACGAGGTGGGCATACCGCATGTGGAGATGCGTTTGAGCTTGGTATAGCGGCGTTGCAACCGTGTAAAAATACGCACAATTAAAACTTTAAGAAACATTTCCTTATGAAAATCGCACACCACTTTTTACCCGTGACTTTGGCTATCGCAAGCTCAATGGCACTTAGCACCCAAGCCATGGCGGGTGATTTGAACAACGTCAGCGCTCTCAGCCAAACCGAATTTTTGGCATTGAGCAAAGACTTGGCCGCAGCAACCAGCACCAAGGCGATTGAGCCAGCGGCGCCCTTGGGCTTGACAGGTTTTGATATCAGCGCATCAGCCACGATGACCCAAACAAAAGCGGGCGCTGCTTGGCAGACCGCAAGCGGTGACAGCATGAACAACCTGATTCAAACCAAGTTGTCGGTCACCAAAGGCTTGCCTGGCGGCTGGGATGTGGGTGGTTTTGTGGCCAAAGTGCCCTCTACCAATGTGTCGGTTGCAGGTGTTCACGTGAAATACGCGTTGCTCGAAGGCAATGCCATCACGCCCGCCATTGCCCTGCGCGGCAATCACAGCCGCATGGGTGGTGTGTCGGGCATGGAACTCAACAACACGGGGCTGGATGTGTTGATTTCCAAAGGCTTGGTTGGCTTCACACCTTACGCGGGTGTGGGCACGGTTTACTCCAATGCAAAAGCCACAGGCAAGAGCGATGAAAGCTTCACACAAAGCAAGTCGTTTGTGGGCGTGAGCTGGAACGTGCTGCTGGTCAATCTCTCAGCTGAGTACGACCGCACGGGCAAAAATGCAACGCTGGGTTTGAAGGCTGGCGTGCGTTTTTAAGCACGCAGCCGCTTAAATATCCTCACGCAAGGCGTAAGGCAGCGGCAGCAGGCTCAGCACGGGCCCATCTGCCGCAGCCAAATGCAAGCTGCTGTTTTCAGTGGCACTGAGTTGCAACTCAAGCACCGCCACATGACTCGCACCATCGCTGGCGGCTTGTGCCACCAGTCCACAAGGTTGCGTGGCATCTAAGCTGGAAAACACTTCTTGCCCCGCGGCCAACGGCACGGCACTTTGCACAATGAACGCACGGCGCTTCAAGGTGCCACGGAACTGGCTGCGTGCCACAACCTCTTGGCCAGGGTAGCAGCCCTTTTTGAAGTTCACGCCGTCCACCGATTCGTAGTTGAGCATCTGCGGCACAAAGGCTTCGAAGGTGGCCAGCTCAACCCACGCAATGCCGCTCATCACTTCACCCACTTGCCACAGGTCTGCGCTGAGGGCTGGGCCTGTGGGCGCAGCGACGTCTCTGGGCGCAAGCCAGAAAGCACGTGGTTGGTCGAGTGCTGGGTAAAGGGTCAACACATCGGCCGAACCTGCAACGTGACGTTGCCATGGCTCTGTGGATGCTTCGCTTAGTAGCGCAAGCGCCGCATCACCAGACAAACCCAGCAACTGAAACTCATCTGTGGCATCACTCAACTTTGCTTTGGCGCGCAGCACAAACATCGACAAGCGTTTGACCGTTTGAGCGATCAAGTCTTTGTGGCAAATCAGCAGCAGTTCTTCGGCGGAACGTTTGTAAACGACGAAGCTCGCTTGCATGCGGCCCTTGGCATTACAAAAAGCGGCCAAGCGACATTGGCTGTCTTTCATCAACAGCACATCGTTGGTGAGCTGGTTGTGCAAAAAGCTCGCGGCGTCGACACCCGCAGCGCGGATGATGCCGAGGTGGGGCAGGGGAGCGATGCCGTTCAAAGGCGCGGAGGTGGCAAAGGTGGTCTGTGACATAGGGTGAATTATCATGCTCGCTTGATTAACGTGATTGGACATAGGGTTGTGATGCGGCTCATCAAGCGAATCTTTTGGACGGTGCTGAGTCTGGCCCTGTTGCTGTCAGCGGCATCTGGCTGGTGGGTATTGACCCCTATGTCACTGTCCACGGCGACCGTGGATGTGTCCATCGAGCCCCAAACCCCTGTGCGTGGCATTGCTCAAGCTGTAGTCGATGCAGGCGTGGATGTGCAGCCAGTGGTGCTGTATGCGTTTTTCCGTGTCAGCGGCCAGTCGCGCAAGTTGCGTGCAGGCAGCTACGAGCTGAGCCAAGGCAACACGCCACTTGATTTGCTGCGCAAACTCAGCCGTGGCGAAGAAAGCCTCAAAGCCATCAGCCTGATTGACGGCTGGACATTTCGCCAATTCCGCACCGCACTGGCCAAAGCCGAAGGCCTCAAGCACGACACCCAAGACCTGAGCGATGACCAGCTCATGGTCAAACTCGGCATGCCGGGCGTGGCCCCCGAAGGCCGCTTTTTTCCCGACACCTACACCTACGGCAAAGGCACCTCCGAGTTGCATGTAATGGAGCGCGCCGCCAAAGCGATGAACAAACAACTGGCTGCAGCATGGAAGCTGCGAGGCTCTGACATCCAAGTAAAGACGCCTGAAGAAGCCTTGATCTTGGCCAGCATTGTTGAAAAAGAAACTGGCCGCGAGAGCGACCGCACCACCATCAGCCGTGTGTTTCACAACCGTTTGGCTGTGGGCATGCCGCTGCAAACCGACCCCACAGTGATTTACGGCATGTTCGACAACTACGATGGCAACCTGCGCCGTGCCGACTTGCGCACCGATCACCCGTGGAACACCTACACCCGCAAGGGCTTGCCGCACACACCCATTGCCATGCCTGGTCGCAACGCACTCAAAGCCGCCGTGCAGCCCACGCCCAGCAAGGCGCTGTACTTTGTGGCCAAGGGTGATGGCACGAGTTACTTCAGCGCCACGCTGGAAGAGCACAACGCAGCGGTGAATCGGTACCAACGTAAAACATCAGGTCAGTGATGCTGAACAGGCAAAATAGCAGGCTATGAAAAAAACAGGTCTGTTCATCAGTTTTGAAGGCATTGATGGCGCTGGCAAGTCCACGCACATCGAGGGCTTGGCTGCTACTTTTAAAGCGCAAGGCCGCCAAGTCACGCTCACCCGCGAGCCCGGTGGCACGCCACTGGCCGAGAAGCTGCGCGAGATGGTGTTGCACGACGCGATGGATTCGCTGACCGAAGCACTGCTGATCTTCGCAGCCCGTCGAGACCATTTACAAAACGTGATTGAGCCCGCTTTGGCACGTGGCGATGTGGTGCTGTGCGACCGCTTCACCGATGCCACCTTTGCCTATCAAGGCAGTGGCCGTGGGTTTGATTTGCGCGTCTTGCAACAGCTCGAAACTTGGGTTCAAGAAACCTCACACGGCCTGCGCCAACCCGATGTGACCGTATGGTTTGAGCTCGACCCAGCCATTGCCGCCGTGCGCCTAGCAGGTGCACGTGTGCCAGACCGCTTTGAGGCGCAGCCTGTTGAGTTTTTCCAAAAAGTGTCCGACGGCTATGCCGCACGTGCCCATTCCGACGCACAGCGCTTTGTGCGCCTTGACGCTGCTCAAACCCGTGAAGCCGTGTGGCAGCAACTGCATCAAAACTTTGTGCAGCGCGGCTGGTTGAGCACCCGCGCCACATGACCGAAACCACCACACCACAAGCGAGGCCTTTGCTGAGCCCTTGGTTACAAGGCCAGCTCACCACGTTGCTCGAGCGACGCGGCCACGCTTGGCTGCTACAAGGTCCATCGGGCTTGGGCCAATACACGCTCGGTTTAGAACTGGCCCGTGCTTGGCTGTGCGAAGCGCCCACCAAGAAGGGCGCTTGTTACCAATGCCGCAGTTGTCACGCCGTGGATGTGCGCACCCATGCCGACTTGTGCACTCTGATGCCCGAGACCTTGGCGCTGGAGCTGAGCTGGCCGCTGGACGAGAAAACCCAAAAAGACCTTGACGACAAAAAACGCAAGCCCAGCAAAGAAATTCGCGTCGAAGCTGCACGCGACATGGTGGCTTTCAGCCAGCAAACCCGCTCAGGCGGCTCCACCAAAGTGGTGTTTGTGTATCCCGCCGAGCGCATGAACCATGTGACGGCCAACACCATCCTCAAAACCCTCGAAGAGCCGCCAGGCGAATGCCGCTTTGTGCTGGCCAGCGAAGCGGCCCATCAGCTGCTGCCCACCATCCGCAGCCGCTGCCAAACCCACACCATGGTCTGGCCCACCGAAGCCGAGGCTTTGAGCTGGTTGCAAACCCAAGGCGTGCCCGCCTCAGAAGCCGCCGTATTGCTGCGCGCAGCGGGTGGCCGCCCCGAAGACGCACTAGACCTTGCCCATGCCGGCCTCAAAGCCGCCATTTGGGCAGGCTTACCCAAAGCTGTATTGCGTGGTGATGTCGGTGCTGTGTCTGATGCAACGCCATCGCAAGCCATTGCCATGCTGCAAAAGCTGTGTCACGACCTGCTGGCTTTGCGTACCGGTGGCGAGCCACGGTTCTTCATGGCGGCAGACTTACCGACTGCGGGCACTGTGAGTTCGCTCACCCAATGGTCCAAAGACCTGATGGATGCGGCACGCACGTCTGAGCACCCCTACAACGCAGGCTTGATGTTTGAAGCCTTGGTAGCGCGTTCGCAAACAGCTTTGCGCGCTAAAGACTAAAAAAGAAATATGTTCACCGATTCCCACTGCCATCTGAATTTTCCAGAACTGGTTGAAAACATCCACACCATCCGCGATGACATGGCCAAGGCCCAAGTCACGCGAGCCTTGGTCATCAGCACCACGTTGGAACGCTTTCCCGAAGTGCACAGCCTAGCCACACAGTTCGATAACTTTTGGGCCACCGTGGGCGTACACCCAGACAACGAAGGCGTGCAAGAGCCCACGCTGGACGACCTTTTGACCCGAGCCAAACTGCCTAAAGTGGTGGGCATTGGAGAAACAGGCCTTGACTATTACCGCTTGGGCGAGCGCACCGTGGCCGATATGGAATGGCAACGCAACCGCTTTCGCATCCACATCCAAGCCGCGCAGCAAACCCAATTGCCTTTGGTCATTCATACCCGCAGCTCATCGGCAGACACCGTGGCGATTTTGAAAGAGCAGGGCGAAGACGGCTCAGCAGGCAGTGCAGGAGGCGTGTTTCACTGCTTCACCGAAACTGCTGATGTGGCCCGTGCAGGCTTGGACCTCGGCCTGTACATCTCGTTCTCAGGCATCTTGACCTTCAAAAATGCCCAAGACTTGCGGGATGTCGCCCAATTTGTGCCCATGGACCGCATCTTGATCGAGACCGACAGCCCCTATTTGGCGCCTGTGCCGTACCGTGGCAAGACCAACAATCCGTCATATGTCCCCTTCGTTGCCAAGCAGATTGCCGAAATCAAAGGCATGACCGTGGAAGCCGTGGCCGAAGCCACCAGCCGCAACTTTGACCAACTTTTTAGCGCAGTTTTGAAATGAGAAAATACTTTAGGTATTTTTTATATCTATATGTTTTTATTGGATATTCTTTATCCAACGCAGGCTCGTATGATGATTTCATCGCAGCTGTCACATTTGATCAACCTGCCACCATAGAAAAGCTGCTGGTTCGCGGTTTTGACCCCAATACACCGAACGAAAAGGGGGTTCCGGGACTGCTGTTCGCCATTCAATCCGAGTCTCCCAAATCAGCGATGCTCTTGGCCAAGCACCCCAGCACCAACCTCAATGCGCAAAACCAATCCGGTGAAACGCCGCTCATGTTGGCGGCAATCAACAACCAGTTGGACTTGGCCAAAGTGCTGATTGAGCGAGGTGCGGACATCAATAAGCCGGGTTGGACACCGCTGCATTACGCGGCCACACGTGGCCACCGCGACATGATTCGTTTGCTGTTGGACAACGATGCATACATCGACAGCGAATCAGCCAACGGCACCACGCCTTTGATGTTGGCGGCTTATTCAGCGCCGCCTTTGGCGGTGAAGCTGTTGCTAGAAGAAGGTGCCGACCCCACATTGGTGAACAACGCCAATGCGTCTGCTTTGGATCTGGCACTGCACAGCGACCACCAGCAAAGCGCTTTTTACATTCGTGCTTTTATCGAAGCATGGTTTATTCAAAACCCACTCAAAGAATAAGCGCTGATCAATTGCTTAAGGGGCTTGCGCAAGCTTGCGTCGCGCTGGGAATTCGGGGCTGAAACAAACGGTCATCGACCCAACGCAGACGCATGCTAAGTGCGCTACCCGTCGTAGAAATTGGCAAACTCAGACATAGTCCTTGAGGACAAGACACCAGCTGTGAGTCTTCAAACTTGGCGTCGTCACCCACTTTCACCGCATCTATCAGATCCAACCGTTTGCCGTTGACCCAAAGTGCGTCGCCTTGCGGTGAACAGCTAGCGCCTTGCAGCTCAGGGAGCAATAACACTTGACGGGGCAAACTCTGCCATTCGCTCGTCAGCCCGGAAGGGCTGTGCGAAATGCGGTATTCCAGTGGATTGACCATGCTCGGCAGCTCGATAGACGCAAAGCTCACTGGATTGCGCGTGCGCAATTCGTTGTGCGCAAAGTCTGCAATCAGTGATGCATGGATGGGTTGACTGTCCGTGATTGGGTCGTTTTTGAATCGAAACTGGAGCACATAAGTACCGCGCACCAGCGAGTAGGGGGCCTGCGCCTGCAACAGCAGATTCAAACCAGAGTCCTCGCTCATGTAAGTACCCGTAGGCGATAGCCCCCACTGCAAAGCCTTTGTCGAGGGACTCACCACAATGGCATTTGGCGCATTTTCAGAAATGCCTACACGCGGTTTGGTTGCTGTTTTGCTCAAGGGGACACGCAATGCAATAGGTTCGTTATTGCGGTGCAACACATTCACTGAATCGGGAAGTTTGGCGTTGTCACGGATGTTGCCATCACATGCCATGACCCATGTTTGCGCCAAACTTGGATGCGGTATCGCGGCGTCGGCCGAACAAGCCACGGTACCAATCTCCACCCGTGCAATCCGTTCAAGCTGTGTGCCGCTGACCAACAGGCTGTCATCTGACTGCGCATGCTCAATGCGTGTGATGCGCGCGCGGGGTGGCAGGACTCGTAGAGCAAGTGAAAGGGGGCTTGCACCCGTTTGTTGAATGTTTAACTTCAGCTCTGAGGGGGGAATTTTTCGCAAATCAATATCGAGCCGGGCTGGGTTTGCTGGGTCATTGCGCACGACTTTTCCATCGGGCAACTCTACCCACATGGCCTCCATGCAAGCGGCTACCGCAGGATCTCGTACCGTTAGCTGCGCTTTTTCGCCTGAAATCACATCGCGTTGACCCTCTATCGCCTGCAAGAGACGACTGGGATCCTTTGTGGGCAAACGCAAACGTATCGGTGCAAAGGTGAGGGGATCAAAACCAAATCGCGCTTTCAAATGCACCCAAACTTCGTCGATTTCAGAATATGCCGTAGCGTCCAGCGCAAGTGAATCGAAACTCAAACGTGCAGTGTCAGGGTCAAACGTCAAGCCAGTGGCGCTACCCAGTGGCGTTGCCGAGGGAGCTTCGCTGATCTGCATTTGCCAATCATGCCAGTAGCTCACCAAAGGTAATTTGCCCTGTAACTGAAGCTGCACTTCACCGCGATTGAAACAAGCGATGGATTTAGACGTGGTTTGCAGGCTGGGGACATTGCCGCTGAACCAAGATGGCACATAGAGATAGGCCGTTTTGATGTTGCCTTTGCGAAACCTTGCGATAGAAAAAAGTTCAATGCGCGAGGAGGATGTTTGGCGACGTCCAAACGTCGGTGCGAAATCGTAGCTGTCGCGGTATTTGTTGCCTAAGTAGTCACTGGCTTCTGAAAACATACGCAAGTTCGAAAGCAAAAAGCTATTGAAATCAATGGCTTTTTTATTGCCAAGCATGGCATTCAAGTCGCTTGTTGAAGGCAGCGAGAAGTCTTTGTTGATGACGATTTGTGTCGCCACACATTCGGTATTGACCGTGTCGTTGCGCAAACACTCAGGATCAATGCTTCTGACCCCAAATTTCTCTGCCAAATCTCGAGCAGCTTGAATTGACTCTTGTGGCTGACTGCCGGCCATTCGTTTGCTTAAGCCTTGGCTGATCGCTTGGATCGCTTGGTTAATTTGATCGACTTTTTGCAGCTCATAAAACCGCTGTGGATCACCACGCAAAACATCGTTGAGCAAACTTGCGGATTCGGACAGACTTGTATAAAGGCCAAACAAGTTGCGAAGCTGCGGCGCTAACATGATGACTGCCACTTGGTTATCAGCTGTGATTTCTAGCTCTGCAGGCGCGTTAAGTTCGCTGACTTCAAAATGTTTAGAAACCACTTGGTTGCCAGTTGGTGAGACCCGAGCCAGCAACAAAACCCAACCGTCTTTGGTCAATGTGCTGTTGTCAGGGCGCACCAGCAACCGGTCTCCTTGACGTAAACGATTCACCAAAGCCATTGGCAAGCGTTCGTTGCCTCGCTGTACTTGCACATCTAAGACAGGCCCATGGTGAATCACGTTCTGTGCCCAGCAAGCCGACATGAAAGTAAGCCAACATAAAAGTAGCAGAGAGCGAGAACGGTGTAGCCACGTGGGTTTGATCATTTTATTAACTTTACATAATATACATCGTATGAATTTATAAGCGTTTCAAATCAATGCTCGGTATGCGCCCAAAGCAGCAAAGCATCGCGGTCTTCCACGACCAAATCAATCTTTTGCCCGACAGGCAAACACAACTTGGTAGGCACATGACCAAACGGCAAATCCGTCAGCACTGGGGCTTTGATTTGTGTGCGCAGCCAATCAATCACGCTTTGCAACTTGAAGCCTTTGTCGTGCGGCGTGAGTTTGTAGCCATTGAATTGACCCAGCACCACAGCTTTTTGCTGTGCCAAAACACCCGCGTGTAAAAGCTGCGTGAGCATGCGTTCAATGCGGTAAGGATGTTCGCCCACATCTTCCAAGAACAAGACGCCGTTTTTGATTTGTGGGAAAAAGGGCGTGCCAAGTAACGAGACCAGCACCGCCAAATTACCGCCCCAAAGCACTGCATCATGAGCCCACACGCCTGAGCGTCGTTTGGCGTTGGCGGCTGCGCATGCAGTCGAGAAATGCCAACCCGCGCCCTCACCCTGACCGCTGACCATGTCGTCAAAACAAGCTTCCATGATGTCGTCTGGTTGCTCGGCACCAAAGTCCTCACCCAAGGCGGGGCCTGCCCATGACACCGCACCAGTTTTGGCCAGCAATGCATTCTGGAAAGCCGTGAAGTCGCTCAACCCAACAAACTGCGTACCTTTGGCAATGGCTTTGGCCACTTGTTTGTATTTAATGCCAGGCAAGATGCGCGTGAGACCGTAGCCACCGCGTGAAATCAAAGCCACATCTGCGCCGCTGTCTGCCGCACGGTGAATGGCGGCTAAGCGGGTAGCATCGTCGCCTGCAAAACGCGTATGACTGCTGAGCGCATCGGCATCAAGCTCGACCTCATGGCCGAGTTTTTTCAGGCGGGCTACGCCACGTTTAAAAGCTGCTTTGTCGCGCACCGCGCCGCTGGGGGAATAGATGTAAATGTGAGCCATGACCCAATTGTCGTGGCAAAAGTAACGGCCCATTCAAGCACGTTGCACATCAGTTACGTTTGTAGTGCAGCAAGCGGCCTCGGTAAGCGCTCAGGTCTTGCAGGGGTTCGGTGATAACGATTTCTGACACGCTAAAGCCCATGTTTGCCATGTCTTTGTGAAACGCACTGCGGTTGCCACGGTTAGGGTCAATGATCAGCACTTCAGCGCCCTCTGCCGCATGCTCTTGGATAAAGCCCGAAAGCTGTGCTGGGTGGCTGCGCTCGTACAGCACATCGCTGGCAATGAGTAAGTCAAACGCACCCAGACCTTTGTTCACCCTGCCCCAGTTACCCGTTTCGTAATGCAAGGGTGGCAAGTCGTTCAGCAACACGTTGGCCTTCAAAAAAGTTTCTGTGAGCGGATGGCAATCGCTGGCGGTGATGTTGCCCTCGCGGCGGTGCACGACCAAACTGGCAAGACCTAAGCCGCACCCCACTTCAAGGATACGTTTGCCTTTGAGTTCCCAGGTTTGCATCAGGTCTGCTAGTTTTTGCGCCGAGGGCCAAACCATGCCAAACAATGGCCAAGTGGCGGATGAAATACCAGCGGCTAACGCCAAGCCTAAGGGGTCGTAAAACTGCTGCTTGTCAAGCAACGAACGGATTTGTAAATCAGCCCCGCCTCCTACACCGACCCTCTGAAACTTCACTTCGTAACCGATGGGTGGCGTGGCGTTAGGCATGTTTAACTTCGTTCAGGCGGTGGCGTGGGTGCAGGCGCAGTCAGCAAGGTACGCAGCGCACGAGGACCGGCCAAGTGACCACGGTCGGGATAAGGGGCATCGCGCAAGGCTGTAGGAAGTGCTGGCGTGTCCACCCAATGAATAGGTAAAGCCAATTTGGCGAGCAACGGCGCCATGTCACGCGGCGCGTGCAAGGCCACAGGCGCAGGCTGCATATGGGCCAAAAATTCTTGCAACACTTGGGCATGCCAAGCCATGCGATGTGTCGCCACTTTTTTAGGCTTATCGGACAAACCAAAACCCGGCAAGTCCAAGGCAATCACAGGCTCTGCGGATTGCAGCTGAGTGGCGTATTGTGCACTCCAGCCATCGAGACCGTGCAGATAAACATGCGCCGCCACTTGACCGTCTTGTCGGTTGTCAAACCAATGCAAACGCAAGCCTTCTAAGGCAGGCAAATCTGCCGTGAAATGCGACATCGCATGCGGCACATCCAACCCAACAAACGCGCTATCAGGCGTACGCAATGCATCTTCACGCAAAGGCACTTTGGTGAGTTGCAGCTGCGCGCGGCGTTGCTCAAAAAAGCTTTGCAGCACTTGGGCACATGCATCGGCCAGTACGCCGCCCGTCACTTGGGTTTGGTGGTTGATTTGTTCGTGTGCAAACAGGTTCAGCACAGAACCAGCCGCACCTGTCTTGGGCTCGGTTGCGCCAAACACCACGCGCTTGAAACGTGCATGCAGCGCAGCGCCACTGCACATGGCACAAGGTTCAAGCGTCACATACAAAGTGCAATCGTCTAGGCGGTAGTTGCCCAACGCTTGTGCTGCGGCGCGCATGGCATTGACTTCGGCGTGCGCTGTGGGGTCATGGCTGGCTAGTGGCGCGTTGTGGGCCGAGGCAATCACCTGCCCTGCCCTCACCACCACAGCGCCGACGGGTACTTCACCCGCATCTGCGGCGGCTTGCGCTTGGCGCAGGGCCAACTGCATAAAGCCAATATCTTCAGGCGAATGCGTCATCGCTGCACCATGCCAAGCTTCACCATCCACTCGGCCAAGGCTTGTTCATCCGCTGTGCCTTTCGAATACGCAGCATGCATGGCTGCGTGTGATTCCGGGCGGTGTTGGTTGAGTTTGAGCTTGCATTGCAGCTCGGTGATGCGCAGCTCAAACGCCACGATGGCGTTGAGCATTTTGCTTTGGTAGTCCTCAGCCAAACCTCGCCATTGCTCGGCATAAAGAGGTTCGTGGTCGCCAATAAGGTGCTTGAGCAAATGGTCTTTGGCTTGTGGAGCTTCTACCAACGTGGCTTCGACTTTGGCATGGACCGCCAAGTAACTCCACGTGGGTACACGTGTGAGGTCTGGGTACACCTTAGGTGACATATAGGCCTGTGGGCCCATGAACGTCACTAATGCTTGAGGACGCGCTTGCAAATAGCGCCAATGGGGATTGGCTTTGGCGCAATGGCCCAGCAACACGTGCAGGCCATCCAGCTGTGTCAAATGAAGGGGGATGTGTGTAACGCATGGAAATCCATCGTCGTCCACACTGATGAGGCTTGCAAACGGATGCGCCCGCATAAGAGCGAGCGCATGTGCCTCATCTTTGGCTTTGAACTGCGAGGGCAGATACACGCCAAATGACCGCGTGGCGGTCCGTTTAGAAACGACGTTTGACGGCTGGGCCTGGGCCCTTGCCTTCGATGTGACGGAAAGTCACGCGGGCTTTGTTCATGTCGTAAGGCGACAGTTCAACCGTGACCTTGTCGCCTTCGATGATGCGGATGCGGTGCAGGCGCATTTTGCCGGCGGTGTATGCGATCAGTGAGTGACCGTTTTCTAGGGTGACGCGGTAGCGAGAGTCGGGCAAGACCTCGGTCACGACACCCTTCATTTCGATCATTTCTTCTTTTGCCATGTACTCAGTGTTCTCTAATTTAAAAATTCAAGCCCAAAAACGGGCGCTTTATCTACAGCCTCCGATTGTAGAGGCTTAAATGTGCAGCAGTTCCAACACGGCATCCGCGAAGATCTGCGGACTCTCTTGGGGGAAATTGTGCCCAACACCCGCGACAACCCGATGTTGTCGTTGCGCTGCGAAACCTTGGGCTTGAGCTTCGGCTGTCTTGGCTGGATTGACGCCATCGTCAGCGCCGTCAAACGTAATGCTTGGCACACAAATTTGAGGCTGCGATGCTAGAAGCTGCTCAATGTCGGCGTAGGCTGGATCACCTGCGACCAAGCCGTAGCGATGCCGATATGAATGAATCACCACCTCGACAAAGTCCGGGTTTTCAAACGAAGGCGCCGTTTGCTCAAACTGTTCGGGCGTGAAACGCCAAGTCGGTGACCATTGTTGCCACAACAAATGTGTCAGTGCTTTGCGGTTCGCTTCCAAACCTGCGCGGCCACGTTCGTTATGGAAATAGTATTGGTACCAAAGCAAATGTTCACGCTCGGGTGGCTCGGGCTGCATGGCACGCGCAATGTTTTGAATGTTGTAGCTGTTGACGGAAACCAGACCTTGGCAACGCTCAGGCCACAAAGCAGCCACCACACACGCCGCACGCCCCCCCCAGTCATAACCCGCCAAAACCGCACGTTCTATTTTTAGCGCATCCATCAAAGCCAACAAATCCGCACCGAGTGCAGCTTGTTCACCCGAACGTGGCGTTTGGGCATGTTTGAATTGCGTCGAGCCGAACCCACGCAAATAAGGAACGATCACGCGGCAACCCGATTTGACCAACAGCGGCGCGACTTCGGCATAAGCCTGAATGTCGTAAGGAAAACCGTGCAACAGAAAAACCACAGGCCCATCTTCGGGGCCCACGTCGACATAGCTGACGCTCAGAGGGCCCGCGTCAATCTGATGCGTCGCCTGCAATTTCTGTCACTCCCACTCGATGGTCGCCGGTGGTTTTGAAGACACGTCATATGTGACACGATTGATACCACGCACTTCGTTGATGATGCGGCCAGACACTTTTTTCAGTAATGCATAAGGCAACTCGGCCCAGTCTGCGGTCATGAAGTCGCTGGTTTGCACAGCGCGCAAGGCCACCACGTAGTCGTAAGTGCGGCCATCGCCCATGACGCCCACGCTCTTGACGGGCAAGAACACGGTGAAGGCTTGGCTGGTCAGGTCGTACCAAGTTTTGCCGGTGGCTTCGTCTTTGAAGTTGTGCAGTTCTTCGATGAAGATGGCGTCGGCACGGCGCAGCAAGTCGGCGTAGTCTTTCTTGACTTCGCCCAAGATGCGCACCCCCAAGCCTGGGCCTGGGAATGGGTGGCGATACACCATCTCACGGGGCAAGCCCAGTGCCACGCCGAGTTCGCGCACTTCGTCTTTGAACAGTTCGCGCAGAGGCTCCAAGAGCTTCAAACCTAACTGCTCGGGCAAGCCGCCCACGTTGTGGTGGCTCTTGATGGTGACGGCTTTTTTGCTCTTGGCACCGCCGCTTTCAATCACGTCTGGGTAAATCGTGCCTTGTGCGAGGAAGGTCGCACCTTTGTGGCCGCCGTCGCCCGCTTTGAGCTTGGCCGCTTGTTCTTTGAACACATCAACAAACAAGCCGCCGATGATTTTGCGTTTGGCTTCTGGCTCGCTTACGCCTGCCAATTTGCCCAAGAACAACTCACTGGCATCCACGCGAATCACGTGTGCGTGCAACTTGCCCACAAACATGTCCATCACCATGTCGCCTTCGTTCAGGCGCAACAAGCCGTGATCCACAAACACGCAGGTGAGTTTGTCGCCAATGGCGCGGTGAATCAAAGCAGCGGCCACGGACGAATCCACGCCGCCGGACAGGCCCAAGATAACTTCTTCGTCACCCACTTGTTTACGAATCGCGGCCACCGCTTCTTCGATGTAGTCGCCCATGATCCAGTCAGGGCGTGTGCCGCAAATATCCAGCACAAAGCGGTTCAACAAGGCTTGGCCTTGCACCGTGTGCGTGACTTCGGGGTGGAACTGCACCGCGTAAAACTTGCGCGCTTCATCAGCCATGCCCGCGATGGGGCAAGCTGGCGTTGATGCCATGACTTTGAAGCCTTCGGGCAATTGGGTGACCTTGTCGCCGTGGCTCATCCACACTTTCAACATGCCGTGACCTTCAGGCGTGTTGAAGTCTTCAATGCCTTTGAGCAGTTCGGTGTGGCCATGGGCGCGTACTTCGGCGTAGCCAAACTCACGGGTGGTGCCCGCTTCGACCTTACCGCCCAACTGGGTGGCCATGGTTTGCATGCCGTAGCAAATGCCCAACACAGGTAACCCCAACTCAAACACAGCGTCAGGCGCGCGGTCATCCACCTCGTACACGCTGGCGTGGCTGCCAGAAAGGATGATGCCCTTCAGGTTGCCGTCTTTGGCGTACTCGCGCACCCAATCGCTGGTCACGTCGCAAGGATGGACTTCACAGAACACATGGGCCTCGCGCACGCGGCGGGCGATGAGTTGGGTGACTTGAGAGCCGAAATCGAGGATGAGGATTTTTTGGTGCGACATAAATAAAAAATGGCCGTCAAATGGCCTGTGGCACTATTGTCTCAAAAAAACAAAGCCACCCCGAAGGGTGGCTTGCGGTGGAACACTTAAAGCTTATTCAGCTCTCATTCCGCGCGGTAATTCGGCGCTTCCTTGGTGATTTGCACGTCATGCACATGGCTTTCACGGATGCCCGCAGCCGTAATTTCCACAAATTGCGACTCGTTGTGCATGGCCTCAATGGTGGCGCAGCCGCAATAACCCATGCTGGCACGCAAGCCGCCGGCCATTTGGTAGATGATGGACACGACCGAGCCCTTGTAAGGCACACGGCCTTCAATGCCTTCGGGCACCAGCTTGTCGGCATTGGGATTGCCGGTGCTGGACTCTTGGAAATAGCGGTCTGCACTGCCCTGCTGCATGGCCCCGATGGAGCCCATACCACGGTAGCTCTTGTAGCTGCGGCCCTGGAACAACACGATTTCGCCAGGCGCTTCTTCGGTGCCCGCAAACATGCCGCCCATCATCACCGTGCCAGCGCCTGCGGCGATGGCTTTGGCGATGTCGCCGCTGTAGCGAATGCCACCGTCCGCAATGAGCGGCACGCCTGTGCCCTTGAGGGCTGTGGCCACGCTGTCCACCGCCATGATTTGTGGCACGCCCACACCCGCCACGATGCGGGTGGTACAGATCGAACCAGGGCCAATGCCCACCTTCACGCCATCAGCACCAGCTTCCACCAAGGCCAAAGCCGCCGCACCGGTGGCAATGTTGCCGCCAATGACTTCGATGTGTGGGTAGTTTTGTTTGACCCAACGCACGCGGTCAATCACGCCTTTGCTGTGGCCGTGTGCGGTGTCCACCACGATGGCGTCCACACCCGCGCGGGCCAAGGCTTCCACGCGTTCTTCGGTACCCTCGCCCACGCCCACAGCAGCGCCCACGCGCAGCTTGCCAGCCGCATCACGGGCTGCATTAGGGAAGTTGAGCTGTTTGGTGATGTCTTTGACGGTGATCAAGCCCTTGAGTTCAAACGCGTCGTTGACCACCAACAAGCGTTCGAGCTTGTGTTTGTTCAACAAGTGTTTGGCTTGCTCAGGCGTGGTGCCTTCTGGCACTGTGACCAAACGCTCGCGCGGGGTCATGATTTCGCTGACTTTTTGATCGTAACGAGTCTCAAAGCGCAAATCGCGGCCAGTGACGATGCCCACCACTTTGCCGCCATCGCACACCGGAAAGCCGGACACGCCCAACTCGTCAGACAAGGCCATGACTTGGCGCACAGTGGTGTCAGGGGTAATGACCACGGGGTCGCGCAGCACGCCCGATTCATAGCGCTTGACCTTGGCCACTTGGGCAGCCTGCTCTTGCGCAGTGAGGTTTTTGTGCACGATGCCAATGCCGCCTTCTTGCGCGATGGCAATGGCCAAACGGGCTTCCGTCACAGTGTCCATGGCCGCAGAGACCAGGGGCAAGTTCAGGCGAATGTTGCGGGTGAATTGGGTCGCGAGGGATGTGTCCTTGGGCAGGACTTGAGAGAACGCGGGGACGAGCAGAACGTCGTCAAAAGTGAGGGCTTTGCCAAGCAGGCGCATGTTGATAGCTCCAAAACCAGCATTTTACGTAGCTCTTTAGAAGCAGTTGTATACAGCGCCCCGTCATTACATAACTTCACACAGCTCAGGCAAAATTTGTTCAACGACAATGCGTCCGCCCTTTCACACACCATCTGAGGTGACCTGCTTGCTACGACTGAACACAAAGACTATTGCCATCGCCTTGCTGAGCATGGCCGCCGCCAGCACTTGGGCTCAAGCCGTGCATCAGCTCAGCTTGCCTGAGCTCGAAGACATGATGTTCAGCCAAAGCCCTGCCCTGCGTGGTGCAGCCAGTGCAACAGAAGCCGCCCGTGCCGCAGTAGACACCGCACGCACCGTGCCCAACCCTCAGATTGAGGTGATGAATGGCACGCGCTTTCAGCGCCCCACCAACACCACGCCCAACGGCAACATCAAATCTCTCAGCATCACCCAAGATTTGGACATGCCTTGGCACCGCTTCCCACGCGTAGATGGCGCGATTGCAGGTTACAACGCAGCACAAGCCGATGAGCGTGCATTCAGGTCTGACATGTTGGCGCAACTGCGCGTGCGCTATTACGACCTCGTGCGCCGCGTGGCAGAAAACCGTGCTGTGCGTGAGGACGTGTTGCTGATGGAAGGCATTCAAAAACGCATCGCCTTGCAAGTGGAGACAGGTGAAAAAGCCAAGTTTGAATTGGTCAAAGCCAACGCCGAATTGCTGAACGCGCAAAAAATGCACGAATCCTCAGTGCTGCGCTTGCGTCAAGCACGGGGCGCTTTGCGCGCCTTGGTGAGCCTTCAGTTGCCAGACAACTTTCAGGTGCCAGAACAACCCCATGTCTTCACACCCCCAGCCCCACTGGCCGAAGTGCGTGACGAAGTGATGAAGAACAACCCAGAGTTGCAACGCACACGTGCCCAACGCCAACAGTTTGACCGCAAGCTGAGCGAAGAAAAAGCCCTGCGCTTTCCTAAATTCGCCTTACGTGCCGACCAAGACTTAGACCCCGAATGGCGCAGCAAACGCGTAGGCTTGGCCATGAGTTTGCCTATTTGGGACTGGCGCGGTGGCCCTGTGGGCGAAGCGGCTGCCAAGCTCTCGCAATCCGATAACGAATTAGCCTTCCAAGAGCAGTCCTTGGTGCAATCACTAGAAGCGGCCTATCAGCAATACGACATTGCCAATGCGCAGGCCGTGGCACTTGAGAGCGGTATCGTTCGCCACGCCGCAGATGCTTTACGCATTGCAGAGCTGGCCTACAAAGCAGGCGAGAAAAACTTTCTCGATGTGATGGACGCACAACGCGTGTACCGTGCCGCGCGAAATGAACTGATCTCTGCTCAGTTCGATTTAGCCAGTGCTTGGGCCGAGATTGAGCGCATTCGCGCTCTGAGCCGCTAAGGCAAAACTAAGACCGCTTAGCCAGCGGCAAATTCAGCAGCAAGTTTTGCGGTTTGAGTTTGAGTCGCTGGTTGGCATCCACTGCCATGGCCAAGTACACAGGCTTGCCACGCACCTCAGCCTGCATGTCGTTGGGCTCCACAAACTCCAGTTTGAACAAACACAACAGGCGTTCCATGCGCTCAGCGTCTACCTCTTTGCCTTGGTAGAGATCGTTCAGCACGCCACTAGCTTGGGCATCCAAGCCCACGTGCCACACCCAGTGCTCGTCGTTGATTTCGCGCTCAGTTTGGATGCGCACCTGCACGCCCAAGAAGTGTTGTATCCACTTGGCCAACACCTCGCACAGCGCGTTCAATGCAGGCTGGCCACGGTTAAGGCTGACTACCCAATCAAAACTCTCGCTGCGGGGCCAATACGCGTCTTGGTTGTCCTCGTTGAGCACATCCAAGTCCACGCTACGCAGTTTGATGCCGCCTTGCTTGAGCAATTCACCAATCGAGCCAAAGCCGCTTTGTGTGGCGTGGCGCTCCACCGTTTCATCGTCAGCCGCCATCACGGCGCCGTCTTCCAGCACCGTGATTTTTTGGGTGTGCATCAGCATCTCGGCGACACGCGCTTGCATCGCCGTAGGCGCCTCACCCAAGACATGACGCAACAAGATGTGGGTGATGTGCTGCACCAACAACGGCGGCACATCCACGCCCTCGCCTTTGAACAAGGCGATGTAGCTGGCTTCTAAGGTCGGCAGCGTGGTGATGCGCTGGCGAAAGCGCAACCAAACGGCGTAATTGTCGGCGGCGTCTTTGTCTTGAAGTTGCGCCAATTCTTGTGGCGTTACCTCGCGGCGAGGTTGCTCCACCAAGCTGTGGTGCAAAGCCACTTCGGCGGCGCATGAGCTGGCAATGGGAGCCAGCTCGGGGCGTTCCAACAAAAAACGCAAGAAGTCGTCGGTCACCACCAAATGGCCCGCCTCGTTGTGCGTGAGCAGCGTGTAGCCGCAAGTGGGCCAAAGGGCTTGTGTCATGTGTTTGAACCGGTTAATAGCCAGGCTTCGCGCCTGCGCGACGCTTGGAGAACAAGCCTGCGCGGCTGGTGCCCTGTTTTTGGAATCGCTCACGACGTGCCACCTTCGGGTCAACAGTCAGTGCGCGGCAAATTTCGATGCGGTCTAAATCTCTCAGCACATGGTTGGGTGTGGTTTTCTTGCCCCAAATGCACACGGTAAAAATCTCGGGCTGGCTCAAATCAATCTCTGGGCATTCAGCCAGCAAACCACTTTTTTGCAAGGCTTGCATCACCGTCACGCCAGCGCTGAGTGGCAACACGCGCTCATGCACCACACGAGCTGCGGGCGAATACATCACGGTGATGTGAATGGGTGTGTCGTGCGTGCTCACGCGACGTACACCTGCTCTGCGCGCTTCACAAAGGCATCCACCAAGGTGGCCGCGATTTTGTCGAACACGGGCCCAACCAACGCGCCAAACATGCTCTCAAACGCGTAGTTCAAGGTCAGCTCAATGCGGCAAGCGCGTTGCGGCTCTTGGGTATTGGAGTCGAGCAGCGGATGAAAATCCCAGGTGCCGTCCAAATGTTTGAACGGACCATCGACGAGTTCAAGCTTGACTTGTCGGCCTTCGATGTGCACGTTGCGTGTGGTGAAGCTTTTGTGAAAGCCGCCAAAGGTCATGCCCACTTGGGCTGTCGCGCCATCGGCATGGGTTTCAAGCACACCCGCGCGGTCGCACCAAGGCAAAAACTCAGGATATCGGGCCACATCGGTGACCAGCGCAAACATTTCTTCAGCGCTGAACCAGATAAGAACGGACTTGTGTACGGTTTTCATAGAATGGTCCACATTGTAAGAAGCTCTACTGTCCCCACATTACCTAAATGGCTACCAAAAAACCTGCAATTCAAACGCGCATCGCTGACAACAAAAAGGCGGCGTACAACTATTTCTTCGAAGAAAAGTTCGAGGCAGGCATGGTGCTGGAAGGCTGGGAGGTCAAGGCCGCCCGCGAAGGCAAGGTCCAACTCACCGACGGCTATGTGGTCATTCGCGATGGTGAGTTGTATTTGATTGGTTGCCAAATCAACCCGCTGCACACAGCGTCCAGCCACGTCACCCCCGACAAAGTGCGCACCAAGAAGCTGCTGATGAAGAAAGACGAAATCAAACGTCTCATTGGCAAGGTCGAGCAAAAGGGTCACACATTGGTGCCCGTCAACCTGCATTGGAAGAACGGCAAGATCAAATGCGAAATCGCCTTGGCCAAAGGCAAGGCCGAGCACGACAAGCGCGACACCATCAAAGACCGCGAAGGCAAGCGCGAGGTGGAGCGTGCGATGAAGTCACGTACGCGTTAATCAACGCACATCCGTCTGAGCGGTTCTCGCTCAGACGTCTCTCATCAACGGTTGGGTTTACGTTTGGCCGCGTTGGCGCTGGGTTTGCCTGCGCCATTGACGCGCGGTGGCAAACCTGTGTGCTGTGTGAGCACACGGCCCTTGGTGGGTGTTGCGGTGCTGTTCTTGCGACGCGCACTCGTGTAGCCCCCGTCGGTTAAGGGCTGAAACGTAGGAATCAAATGCTGCTTGCCGTTGCCAATCAAATCAGCACGGCCCATGGCTTTCAAGGCTTCGCGCAGCAAAGGCCAGTTGTTCGCATCGTGGTAGCGCAGAAACGCTTTGTGCAAGCGACGGCGGCGCTCACCGCGCACCACGTCCACCGTTTCGCTGTTGCGCGTGATACGGCCCAAGGGGTTGCGGCCCGAGTGGTACATGGCCGTGGCCGTGGCCATGGGGCTGGGGTAGAAGGTTTGCACTTGGTCGGCTCTGAAGCCATTGCGCTTGAGCCACAAGGCCAAGTTCATCATGTCTTCGTCGCTGGTGCCGGGGTGGGCCGCGATGAAGTACGGCACGAGGAATTGCTTCTTGCCCACTTCTTCGCTGAACTTGTCGAACATGGTTTTGAAGCGGTCATACGAGCCGATGCCGGGCTTCATCATCTTCGACAGTGGGCCACCTTCGGTGTGCTCTGGCGCAATCTTGAGGTAACCGCCCACATGGTGCTGCACCAGCTCTTTCACATACTCGGGCGACTTGACGGCCAAGTCATAACGCAGGCCCGAGCCAATCAAGATTTTCTTGATGCCCTTGAGCGCACGCCCACGGCGGTAAATGTTGATGAGCGGCGTGTGGTTGGTTCCCAAGTTTTGGCAAATGCCGGGGTACACGCAGCTGGGTTTGCGACAGGCGGCTTCAATCTCGGGGCTTTTACAACCCAAGCGGTACATATTGGCGGTGGGGCCACCGAGGTCAGAAATGACGCCGGTGAAGCCAGACACTTTGTCGCGGATGTCTTCAATCTCGCGAATGACCGACTCTTCGCTGCGGCTTTGGATGATGCGACCTTCGTGCTCAGTGATGGAGCAAAACGTGCAACCACCAAAACAGCCACGCATGATGTTGACGCTGAAGCGAATCATTTCCCACGCAGGAATTTTGGTTGCGCCATCATGGCTGCCGTTCTCGTCGGCATAGGCAGGATGTGGGCTGCGCGCGTAGGGCAAGTCAAACACATGGTCCATCTCAGCGGTGGTGAGCGGGATGGGCGGTGGGTTGACCCACACGTCACGCGCGGTGTGGCCTTCGCCGTGGGCTTGCACCAAGGCGCGGGCATTGCCGGGATTGGTTTCTAAATGCAGCACGCGGTTGGCGTGGGCATAGAGGACGGGGTCCGACTTGACTTGCTCGTACGCTGGCAAGCGAATCACGCTGCGCTCGCGTGGTGGCACTTTGAGTTTGCCTTTGCCTTGGAATGCAGGGTTGGGTACAAAGTTCAGCGGCGACACGGTGAAGCCTGCTTCAGCCTTTGCGCCGACCTGCGCGTTGGTGGCATCGGCAACTGCATTGGCTTCGTCTTCACGCGCACAGGTTTCGCCTTGCGCTTTGGCTTGCTCGCTGACCATCAAATACGGATTGACATGCGCCTCGACCCTGCCCGGCACGTCAATGCTGGACGAGTCAATCTCAAACCAACCCTCAGGCGTTTCGCGGCGCACAAAGGCGGTGCCGCGCACATCGGTGATGTCTTGCACCGGCTCTTTGGCGGCCAAGCGGTGCGCAATTTCCACAATCGCGCGTTCGGCGTTGCCGTACAGCAGCAAATCGCATTTGCTGTCCACCACGATGGAGCGGCGCACTTTGTCGGACCAGTAGTCGTAATGCGCAATGCGGCGCAACGAGCCTTCGATGCCGCCCAACACAATCGGCACATCGTTGTAGGCTTCTTTGCAGCGTTGGCTGTACACCAGCGCGGCGCGGTCGGGGCGCTTGCCGCCGATGTCTCCGGGGGTGTAGGCATCGTCACTGCGAATTTTGCGATCCGCCGTGTAGCGGTTGATCATCGAATCCATGTTGCCGGCGGTCACGCCAAAAAACAGATTCGGTTTGCCTAATGCTTTGAACGGGTCAGCACTTTGCCAATCGGGCTGGGCAATGATGCCCACGCGAAAACCTTGGTTCTCCAACATGCGGCCAATGACTGACATGCCAAAGCTGGGGTGATCCACATAAGCGTCGCCCGTGACGATGATGATGTCGCAACTGTCCCAGCCGAGTTGGGTCATTTCCTCGCGCGACATCGGCAAAAACGGGGCCGTGCCAAAACGGGCCGCCCAGTACTTGCGGTAACTGGTCAGCGGCTTGGCGTTGCGGGGGAAAAGGGAGACGTCGGCGTAGGCATTCATGAAGGGCCTAAGTGTACGGGTTAGCCCCTTCCCTTCGGGTTTCAGGGGCTATCGCCCCGGCGCTTTATGGCCGAATTCAGGGCAGGGCTTGCACCGTGAGTGGCGCGTCCCACAGGTGTGACATCACGGCTTGTGCCTGTGCCACATCGCCAGAGGTGAAAAACTGCACAGAGCCCGGCGCTGCTTGCGTGGTCAAACTGCCGTTGTCCGCCAAACGGCGGGCCAGCTCGCGGGCCACAGCCTCAGCGGGGTCTAGCAGTGTCACGCCTTCACCGGCAACGTGTTGGATGGTGTCGCGCAAGAATGGGTAATGCGTGCAGCCCAACACCAAGATGTCTGCGCCCTGCTCAAGCAGCGGCGTGATGAACTGGCGCAACAAGCTTTCAGTCTCTGCGCTGTGCAAATCGGCGCGCTCCACCTGCTCAACAAGACCCGGGCAGCCTTGCAGCAAGATGCGTTTGTCTGCGCCATACAGCTCGACCAGTCTAGCCACCGCTGCGCTTTGCACGGTTTGGCGTGTGGCCAGCACCCCCACCACGCCACTGCGCGTGAGCGCCACAGCGGGTTTGATGGCGGGCTCAATCGCCACCACGGGCAAATGCGTTTGCTCGCGCAAGGTTTTGGCGGCCACCACCGTGGCCGTGTTGCAAGCGATGGTGATGCCCTTCACCCCTTGCTCGGCCAGCCAGTTGCCCACGGTGAGCGTGCGTTGGGTGATGTGCGCTTCAGACTGGTCGCCATACGGTGCGTGGCCTGAATCGGCCACATAAACCAAGTGCTCATGCGGCAGCGCAGCGCGGATGGCGCGCAAGACGGACAGACCGCCGACGCCCGAATCAAACACGCCAATGGCGCCTTGAAATGGGCTCGCTGTCGTGAATGAGGCTATGGGGTGGGACATGGTCCGAAGGTGCAGAAACTGGGTTGGGGTGAATCAAGAATCTGCACATTCTCGCCGAGACGAGGACGCGGTTTACAGCCCTGCGTCTAAGGTCGCTATGTCTGGAGGTTGGCACCCCACACGGCTGCAGTTGATGGCGGCAGCCACCAAAGCGCGTTGCAAGGTTTGAGGCACACGTTGCATGGCAAGGCTGTTGTTGTTCGAGGTGTCGTGCCGTACCCAATCTGCCAAGCAGCTGCCCCAAAACGTGTCGCCTGCGCCCACGGTGTCTTTCACATCTACCACGGGCGCTGCGCCTTGTGCATGTGCATCGCCCACTTGCAAGTAAGCGCCTTGCGCACCAAAGGTCAGCGCCACACGCGAGCAACCTTGGGCCATCCAATGCGTCGCCAAGCTAGAGGCATTGGCCAACGACACCTCTGCAAAACCCAGCAGTTCTAAATCTTCGTCACTGGCTTTGAGCCAATCAGCAAGGGCCGCCACTTCACGCACGGCTTGCAAGTACGCGGGCACATCATGGGCCACGCGTGGGCGCAGATTCACGTCCACGCTGATGGTCCACCCCAAACGCTTGGCAGCTGCAACGATTTGCAAGACCTTGTGGTGCTCGGGTGGCATGGCCATGAGCGAGCCCGTGTGCAGCACGCCAGGCGGCGATGCCTCTAACAAAGCCACCACATCAGCCACTTGGTAGTCACGGTCGGCCACACCTTCACGGTAAAAACCGTAACTGGGTTGCCCCTCATGCACTTGCACCACAGCCAGCGAGGTGGGCAAGGCCGAGCGCGGCAACAAGCTGCGTGCATGGTTGGCCTGCAAATGGTCAATCAATGCTTGGCCAAATGTGTCCGTCGAAAAGGGAGCAACAAAACCAACAGATGCACCCTGCAAGGCGGTGGCGCAGGCCAAGTTGTAAGGGCTACCACCCAAGTGCGGCACCAGCGAGCCGTCGGGCTGCGCCATGCAGTCCATCAGAGCTTCACCCAGCACCCAGACCGGCGTGTGTGATGCAGTGCTCAAGCCAAACACTCCGCTGGAATGTCTTCGGGCTTCATCGCGCCCGTCATCACGGCCACGGTGTCACTCATGCTGATGTTTTTCGGATTCAACACCGCCGCGCGTTTACCCAAACGGGCCACATGAATGCGGTCTGCAATTTCAAACACATGGGGCATGTTGTGCGAGATCAGCACCACGGGCAGGCCTTTGTCGCGCACGCGGCGAATCAGCTCAAGCACCATATTGCCTTCTTTCACGCCGAGTGCAGCCGTGGGCTCATCCATGATGACCACATGCTGCGCAAACGCGGCGGCGCGTGACACGGCCACGCATTGACGCTGGCCGCCCGACAAGGTTTCTACCGCTTGCGTCATGGAACGAATGCCAACCTTCAGATCGTTCATGCGCTCAATGCTTTCTTGCAGCATTCGCTTTTTATCCAACATGCGCAGCACATTGCCCGCAAAGCCAGGGCGACGAATTTCGCGGCCTAAAAACAAGTTCTCAGCAATGCTCATCGCAGGTGCAACGGCCAAATCTTGGTACACGGTTTCAATGCCTGCGCGGCGTGCATCGATGGGCGATTTGAAATGGATGGGGTTGCCATCCAAGGAAATCATGCCTTCATCAGGCACGGTGGCACCTGACAAACACTTGATGAGTGACGATTTGCCTGCGCCGTTGTCGCCGATGACCGCCAAGATTTCGCCTGCGCGCAGTTCAAAATCGGCGCCGTCCAAAGCAGTGACTTGGCCATACCGTTTGACCAAATCCTTCGCCTGCATGACGATGTTGTGTTGTGTGTCGCTCATGATTAGCGCGCTCCCTTGCGTGAGAGTTGATCTGTGGCCACGGCCAAAATCACCAAAATGCCTGTGACCAAAATTTGATAGACCGATGACACACCCATGAGCGTGAGGCCATTTCGGAACACGCCCACAATCAGCGCGCCCACCAAAGTGCCCAACACCACGCCACGGCCACCAAACAAACTGGTACCACCTAAGACCACGGCGGTGATGGCGTCTAAGTTTTCGGTTTGTCCTGCATTGGGGTCACCCGCGCCTGTTCGCGCCACCCCCAGCATGGCAGCCAGCCCATAGCAAAGCCCCGCCAACACATACACCCACAACAACACTTTTTCGGTGGGAATGCCTGTCAAACGTGTCGCCTCTGGGCTGTTGCCCACGGCGTACACATGCCGGCCTGCGGCGGTTTCACGCAACGCAAACCAAGTGAAGAGATACAAACCCAGCATCATCACTACGCCGTAGCTCACCGTGGCACCACCGAATGTGAAGGTACTACCCAGCCAGTTCATGCCAGCGGGAATATCGGTCACGGTTTGTGAACCCGAGTAAAGCTGCGTGATGGCAAAGGCAATGTTCAAAGTGCCCAAGGTCACGATGAATGGCGGCAATTTGATGCGCGTCACCAATACCCCATTGAGGTAACCAAAGGCGGTCGTGACCAGCAAACCGCACGCCATCGCGACTGGTGTGGAGAGCCCATAGTCCGCTGCAAATTTGGTCATCACAATGCCGCCCAGCGCCATGACCATGCCGCAGGACAAGTCAATGCCGGCAGTCAAGATGATCAGGGTTTGTCCAATCGCAATCACGCCCACCACCATGACTTGCGCCAAGATCAGCGAGAAATTTTGGGTGCTCAAGAAACGATCGCTTTGGCTGGCGAAAAACACGCAGGCCAATACCAACGCAATCAGCGGCCCCAAGGTGCCCATGGGCGGAAGCTTGTCTTTGAAGGAGTTCATACGATGACTTTTATTTGAAACCTGAGGGGGCCACACGGCCCCCTCACTCAAGCGCGTGTCTACGCTTTACTTGTTACCCCAGCACAAATCTGTGCCAGTTTTCACGTCTTTGCTGTCCACGCCCTTCATGACCTTAGCAGCAATCAGTGTCACACCCGTGTCGGTGTAGCCGCTGACCTTTTTACCTGTCTTGGCGTATTCCACACCTGCTGCCACACCCATAGCGGCCATGCGCAAAGGGTATTGCTGTGAGGTGGCGGCAATCACGCCAGCGCCCACGTCTTTGATGCCAGCGCAGCCACCATCCACAGACACGATCAACACATCTTTCTCTTTCCCTGCGGCCTTGAGTGCGTTGTAAGCACCGGCAGCTGCAGGTTCATTGATGGTGTAGACCACATTGATGTTGGGGTTCTTTTGCAAGCAGTTTTCCATGCCGGTTTGGCCCTTGGCGCGGTCGCCAAAGCTGTCGGCCATACACACCACTTCTGCAGGTTTAGCCAACTCGTTGCTCTTGGCATCGAGGGACGTCAAACCGTAGCCTTGCAAGAAACCGTTGTGACGCTGCGCGCCCACAGGGTGGCCTGGGAACAAATCGAGGGTCGCGATGACGGGCTTCTTGCCATTCAAAGCAGCTTTGGCGTATTGACCAATGAAGACACCGGCTTTGTAGTTGTCCGTCGCAAACAACGCGTCAGTCGCGTTGGCGGGTTCTGTGGGGCTGTCCAAGGCGATGACCATCACGCCTTGTGCTTGTGCTTTCTTGATGGCAGGCACGATGGCTTTGGAATCACTGGGCGTGATCAAAATAGTTTTGGCGCCTGCAGCGATCATGTTTTCCATAGCGGTCACTTGTCCCGCGTTGTCGCCATCTGTCTTACCGGCCGCAGACATCACTTTGGCACCGAGTTTGGCGGCTTCGGCTTGTGCGCCCTCTTTCATCTTCACAAAGAAGGGGTTGGTTTCGGTTTTAGTGATCAAGCCAATCACGGGCTCTGCAGCGTAAGCACTGCTTGCAGCCAACGCCAAGGCTGACAACATCAATTTTTGGGTAGTCAATTTCATAAGGTCTCCACAGGTTTGTAGGCATCGTCAGCGCCTTTTTGCGCCGCGACATAAATGTAAGATGAGAACACTAACTAAATCAAGTTAGTTTAGTTAGTACATACCCTGAACCACAGATGCCGCAAAATTTGGCATGCTCCAAGGCCTGATCAACGCCACGACTTAAGGACAAAACGTGCTCAAAGGAATAGACCCCATCCTCACCCCCGAGTTGCTCATGCACCTCTGCGCCATGGGGCATGGCGAATGGGTTGCCGTTGTCGATGCCAACTTCACGGCTGACTATTTGGCACATGGCAAACCTGTGGTTCGCCTACCCGGCCTCAGCCTAGAGCGCGTGAGCAATGCCGTTTTGTCGGTGTTCCCACTCGCGACCGATGTGGCGCAACCAGCGGCCATCATGCATGTGTGCCACAGCGATGCCGCACACCGCACCGAAGCACAACAAGCTGTGATTGGCTTGGTCAACAAAGCGGGCTTCCCAGCGAATCATGTGGAAGCTGTGGAGCGCTACGCGTTTTACGAAAAAATCAAGAGCGCCAGTTTGATTGTGCAAACAGGCGAAGGCACAGCCTACGGCAATGCCATGTTTTGCAAAGGTGTGATTCTTTTATGAAAACCATGCGTGGGTCTAACCACACTGGCATGCGCCAATTCAATGAGCGCACGGTGCTGCGCGCCATTCGCCACGAAGGCGCCATTCCCAAAGCTGATCTGGCACGTCTCACGCAGCTGTCATCGCAAACCGTCTCCATCATCGTCAATCGTTTACTCGACGATGGCTTACTCATCAAACAAGACCGCATTCGCGGCAAGATGGGTCAGCCTTCGGTGCCGCTTGCCATCAACCCGGATGGCGCGTACAGCATTGGCCTACAAGTGGGCCGCCGCAGCCTTGAAGTGGTGGTGACGGATTTCCTTGGTCAAATGCGCCACCAGTGGCAACACCTCTACCCCTACCCTTCGCCGACTGAGGTGCTGCCAAAAATCAAAGAAGGCTTGAAACTCATGCAAAAACGCATGGGTGCTGATGCATGGAAACGGACCGTGGGCATAGGCCTGAGCGCCCCACTGGCGATGCACCAATGGGGCGACTTGATGGGCAAGAAAGCCCAAAAAGCCATGATGGATTGGGAGCACATCGACTTGGTGCAAGAAGTGCAAGCCATGTCGGCCCTGCCTGTTGAATTTGCCAAAGACACCACCGCCGCTTGCGTGGCTGAATTGGTACAAGGCTTGGGCCGCGATGTGCCTAATTTTTTGTATGTCTATGTCGGCACGTTTGTCGGTGGCGGCTTGGTCATGGACGGCCACATCGTCAACGGGCCACGTGGCAACGCTGGCGCGATCGGCTCTATGCCCATTGGTCTGCCGCCTTTGAGCACACGTACGAATACAAACACGCCAGCACAGTTGCTGCAACTCGCCTCAGGTTGGCAGCTGGAACAAGCCTTGATGACTGAGGGGCATGACCCGCTGTTGGTGCAGCAAGATGCCATTCTGAGCCCCGAGTTCAGCGCGTTCACGCAACCTTGGCTGTTGCAGGCTGCCAAAGCCTTGGCCATGAGTGCCACCAGTGCAACGGCGCTGCTAGACCTTGACGCCATCGTTCTAGATGGCTCGCTCAACCCCAAACTTTTGCAAGCCCTCTTACAGCAAACAGAAATCAGCTTGGCACACTTCAATTTTGATGGCATTCATCAGCCACAGATTTTGGCTGGTCGCGTGGGCAGCCATGCTCGTGCTTTGGGCGGAGCATTGCTGCCTTTGCATGCCCAGTTCTTCCCCGACAAAGACATCTTTTTAAAGCAAGACCAACTCGGGTAATTGTTGAGAAAATCACCTGTAACCATATTGAATAAAACGTGAAACTAAGTTACATTCACGTTCATGTTGGAACGCATCAAATCAAGTCTGTCGTCCTTAGCCCCCGCCGAGCAACGCGTGGGCAAGCTTCTTCTTTCTGACCCACGCACCTTCGCGACTCTGCCCGTCACCGAACTGGCCGAACGTGCGAGCGTGAGCAAGCCCACGGTGGTGCGCTTTTGTCGCAGCATGGGCTACGAAGGTTTGAGTGATTTCAAACTCAAGCTCGCCGGCAGCCTGAGCGAAGGCGTGCCCTTCATTCACCGCAATGTGGGCGCGCAAGACAGCAGCAACGATGTGTTGGTCAAAGTCATAGACAACACCGTCACTGCGTTTTTGAAATACCGCAACGATGCCTCGTCTGCTGCGATTGACAAAGCGGCCGAAGCCATCGCCCTCACCCACAAAAAAGGCAAGCGCCTTGAGTTTTTTGGCGTGGGCAATTCAGGCATCGTGGCGCAAGACGCGCAACACAAATTTTTCCGCTTGGGCTTTCACACCATTGCCCACAGCGACGGCCACATGCAAATCATGAGCGCCTCATTGCTCGGCCCTGGCGACTGCTTGGTGGTGTTCTCCAACTCAGGCCGCACACGCGATTTGCTTGACTCCTGCGAGATTGCCAAAAAGAACGGCGCCACCACGGTGGTCGTCACTGCTTCTGGCTCTCCACTGGCCAATGCCGGAAAAATTCACCTCGCGGCAGATCACCCCGAGAGTTACGAAAAATTCAGCCCCATGGTGTCGCGCTTGCTGCACCTCATGATCGTCGACGTGTTGGCCACCACCGTGGCACTACGCATTGGTAGCGCACAGCTTCAGCCACTGCTGCGCAACATGAAACAAAACCTTCTCAACAAACGTTACTCATGACACACCTCACTCCACCCGCAGGTACGCTGGACATCGTGATTTTTGGCGGCGCTGGCGACTTGTCGTTCCGCAAACTCTTGCCTGCGCTCTACATGGCGCATTTGCATGACAAGCTCGACGCCTCGGCACGCATCATTGCTGTGGGCCGTCAAGATTGGACACACCAAGAGTATTTGGACTTCATCGACAACAACTCGCCCGCCTTCATCGAAAAAGACGCCTTCACCACCGACGACTGGCAAAGCTTTTTGAACCGATTGGCTTATGTGAGCATGGACGTCACCAACGCCAACGAGTTCACCAAACTCAAAGACCTGTGCGACACCCCTGCCCTGCGCGTGTACTACTTGGCCACGGCACCGAGCTTGTTCACACAAATTTGTGCGCACTTGTCGGGCGCAGGTTTGGTGGATGCGCAGTCGCGTGTGGTGCTTGAAAAGCCACTGGGCACCGACCTCGCCTCAGCACGTGACATCAACACCCATGTGGCCCGTTACTTTGACGAGCAACAGATTTATCGCATCGATCACTACCTCGGCAAAGAGACGGTGCAAAACCTGATGGTGTTGCGCTTTGGCAATGCCATTTTCGAACCCCTGTGGCGTGCGCCTTACATCAAGAGCGTGCAAATCACCGTGGCCGAAAGTGTGGGCGTAGGCAGCCGCGCAGGTTTTTATGACGGCGCAGGTGCCATGCGCGACATGGTGCAAAACCACTTGTTGCAACTCTTGTGCATCGTGGCGATGGAGCCTCCTATTTCCTTGGGCGCTGACGATGTGCGCGATGAAAAGCTCAAAGTCTTGCGCTCACTCCGCAAGATGGATTTGGCCGACATCAAACGCGACACCGTGCGCGGCCAATACACCGCAGGTGCCTCTGAAGGTGCCGCCGTCAAAGGCTACTTGGAAGAAGACAACGTGCCCGCCAACAGCCGCACCGAAACCTTCGTGGCCTTGCGCGCACACATCAACAACGCACGCTGGGCCAATGTGCCCTTCTTCTTGCGCACCGGCAAACGCATGCAACGCCGCGAATCGCAAATCATCATTGAGTTTGCAGACCAACCGTTTTCTATCTTCGGCTCCACTGCACAGCAAGAGCCCAACCGCCTCATCATCACGCTTCAACCTGAAGAATCGATTCAGCTGGAAATGATGGTCAAAGAGCCAGGCACGGGCATGAACTTGCATCCGGTGAAGCTGGGCCTCGATTTACAACAGTCGTCAGACAAACGCCGCGCCGAAGCGTACGAGCGTTTGTTGATGGACGTCATCAAAGGTCGTCTCACCCATTTCATGCGCCGCGACGAATTGGAAGCCGCATGGATGTGGGTCGAACCCATCCTCAACGGCTGGACCGCGCTGGACGACAAACCACGTGCCTACTCTGCAGGCAGCTGGGGCCCTGCGGCTTCATCTGCTTTGATGGCACGCGAAGATTTGTCTTGGTTTGAGGAAGCCTGATGACCACTTGGCACCCAGAATCACGCGGCACGCTGACGGTACACACCGTCAGCACAGCCGAGTTGAATGTGCGTTTGGCACAAGACATAGCGCAACGTTTAGCGGCAGCCATTCAAGCGCGTGGCTTTGCCGTGCTCAGTGTGTCCGGCGGCAAATCGCCTGTGGCGTTGTTTGAAGCGCTGTGCGTGATTGACATCGATTGGTCACGCGTGCGCATCACCTTGGTAGATGAGCGTTGCGTACCACGCAGCCACCCCGACAGCAACGCGCTGTTGGTGCAAACCCATTTGCTGCAAGACTTGGCGGCCAAAGCACATTTGGTGTTCATGGTGCCCCATGCGGCAGAGCCTTTGGACACCCCCGCCACACTGGCCAAAACAGCAAGCGCAGCTCTGACGGCGGCAGGCATTGCCGATGTGTTGGTGCTGGGCATGGGGGCCGATGGCCACACCGCGTCGCTGTTTCCAGACGCGCCCAACTTGGCCGAGGCACTGGATTTGCGCAACACACAAACGTGTATGTCGATTGAGTTGGCGAATCCACCTGCCAATGCACCTTATGCGCGCATCACACAAACCTTGGCGCACATTTTGTCGGCGCGTCACATCGTGTTGCCGCTCTCTGGCACCGACAAACTCCACACCTTGCAGCAGGCTTGGCAACACGCCACACCTGCCCTACCCATTTCATTTGTGTTGCAACAAACCCAGACGCCTGTGGCGCTTTGGCTTGCGAACTGAAAGATTTTGATGACCACACCTTTACACCCCACCCTCGCCGCTGTCACCGCACGCATTGAGCAACGCAGCGCCAAAACACGCCAAGCCTATTTGAACGTGTTGGCCAAAGCCAAAAAGCCCGGCCCTTACCGCGGTGGCATGGGCTGCGCCAATGCAGCGCACGCCTATGCAGCTATGCCTGCCAACGACAAACTGGTGCTGCGCCAAGAGCGTCAGCCCAATGTGGGCGTCATCACGGCCTACAACGACATGCTCTCGGCCCATCAGCCGTATGAGCACTACCCAGAAAAAATTCGTGCAGCCGCACGGGCTGCAGGCGCCACAGCCCAAGTCGCTGGCGGCGTACCCGCCATGTGCGATGGCGTGACCCAAGGCGAAGACGGCATGGAGCTGTCGCTGTTCTCGCGCGATGTGATTGCCTTGGCCACGGCCGTGGGCCTGTCGCACAACGTGTTTGATGCGGCCTTGTTCTTGGGCGTGTGTGACAAGATCGTGCCGGGCCTCTTCATCGGTGCTTTGCAGTTTGGCCATTTGCCCGCAGTCTTTGTGCCCGCTGGCCCCATGACATCGGGTTTGTCGAACGACGACAAAGCCAAGGTGCGTCAGCAATACGCACAAGGCTTGGTCAGCCGCGAGGTGTTGCTGGAAGCCGAACAAGCGGCGTATCACAGCGCAGGTACGTGCACGTTTTATGGCACGGCCAACTCCAACCAAATGCTCATGGAAATCATGGGCCTGCATTTGCCCGGCTCCTCATTTGTGAACCCAGGCACACCGTTGCGTGAAGCCCTGACGGTAGACGCCGTCAAACGTGCCGTGGCTTTGTCTCAAGACAAAGAAACAGGCGTGGGTTACCAAATCAATGCCAAGGTCATCGTCAACGGCATCGTGGGTTTGTTGGCCACCGGCGGCTCCACCAACCACACGCTGCACATCGTTGCCATGGCACGCGCAGCGGGCATTCTTGTGAACTGGGATGACTTCGCTGAGCTCTCCGCGTGCGTGCCTTTGCTGGCCCGCGTCTATCCCAACGGCAACGCCGATGTGAACCACTTCCAAGCCGCAGGCGGCATGGGCTACCTCATGGCCCAGTTGCTCAGCGTTGGTTTGTTGCACGACGATGTGCACACCATCATGGGCCAAGGCCTGCACCGCTACACCGTTGAGCCTTGGTTGAACAATGGCCAACTCGATTGGCGCGATGTGCCCACACAGTCGGCCGACGAAGCCGTGTTGCGCCCTGTGACGCAACCCTTCAGCGCCGATGGTGGCTTGCGTTTGTTGCAAGGCAACTTGGGCCGTGCGGTGGTGAAAGTCTCTGCCGTCAAGCCAGAGCACCGCCAAGTGCGTGCGCCTGCCATCGTGCTGACCGACCAAAAGCAACTTGGCATTTTGTTCAAAGAAGGCAAACTCGAACGCGACTTTGTGGCCGTGGTGCGCAACCAAGGCCCACAAGCCAACGGCATGCCCGAACTGCACCGCCTGACGCCTGTATTGGGCGTGCTGCAAGACAAAGGCTTCAAAGTGGCCTTGGTCACCGATGGCCGCATGTCAGGTGCATCGGGCAAAGTGCCTGCGGCGATTCACCTCAGCCCCGAATCTGTGAACGGCGGCTTGATTGGCAAAGTGCAAGACGGCGACATGATTGCCCTCGACTGCGACACCCAAACTTTGCAGCTCGAGGTGAGCGAGGCTGAACTTGCCGCACGCACCGCACCCACCCCTGATTTGTCTGGCAACCAACACGGCACAGGCCGTGACATCTTCGCCCTGTTCCGCGCCAATGCCGCGCTGGCCGAAGAAGGCGCATCGCCTTTGTTCACAAACATCTAAAGCTCACTTGATATGACCCAACTCAACCCTGCTTTCACTCAGCCCTCGTTCATCTCACGCGTGGTCCCTGTCATCGTGATCACCCACCCAGACCAAGCCGTGCCCATGGCCCATGCGCTGCTCGAAGGCGGTGTGGATGTGATGGAAATCACCTTGCGCCATGCCGCAGGTTTGCCCGCGATTGAACAAGTCGCCAAACACGTGCCGCAAATGCATGTGGGTGCAGGCACCGTCACACGCGCTGAAGAGATGGCCCGCGTGCAAGCCGCAGGTGCCAGCTTTGCGCTGTCGCCCGGCATGACCGATGCCCTCGTGCAAGCCGCCATTCAGTGCAAGCTGCCCTTCATGCCTGGCGTGATGACGCCGGGTGAAGTGATGGCCGCACGCGACTACGGTTTTGGTTTGGTCAAACTTTTCCCCGCGGCACAAACGGGTGGCTTGGCCATGCTCAAAGCCTTGGGCGGCCCCTTGGGCGATATGCGCTTTTGCCCAACTGGCGGCGTGTCGCTGGCCAACATGGGTGACTTCTTAAAGCAGCCCAATGTCGCCATGGTCGGTGGCTCATGGCTCACGCCTGTGGATGTGGTGGAACGCGGCGATTGGGCCGAGATCACCCGCTTGGCACGTGAGGCCGCAGACGCGGCTGCTGTTTAAGTTAATTCAAGCACGCCATCAAAAGTTTCATCCAGTTGCACAGAGAACCTCACTAAATTTGACGAAAATCCATACATGACTGCATTCGTCCCCCCACAAAAACGCCAAGCGTGGCAAGCCCTGCAAGCCTTGGCACAAGGCCCACAACCGCATTTGCGCGAGTTGCTCAAAAGCGCAGAGCGCAACGCCGCCTTGCACGCCAGTGGCGCTGGCATCAGCATCGACTACGAGCGCCAACGCGTCACACGTGAGGTGATGCAACAGCTCTTGGCTTTGGCGGACGAATCGCAAGTCATGCCACAAGCACAAGCCATGTTCAAAGGCGAGCCCATCAATGCCACCGAACAACGCGCGGTGTTGCACGTGGCCTTGCGTGGCAGCCATGTACCCAACCCGCCTTGGGGCCATGAAATTTCCAAGCAAGTGGCGAATGAATTGCACCGTGTGTGTACCTTTGCCGAGAAAGTGCGCGAAGGCCAGATGAAAGGCTTTGGCGGCGAGTCCATCACCGATGTGGTCAACCTCGGCATTGGCGGCTCAGACCTCGGTCCACGCATGACCACTGAAGCGCTCAGCCACTTGACGCGCGACAGCTTCAAAAACAAAGTGCGTGTGCACTATGTGTCCAACGTGGACGCGTGGAGCCTCTACACCACACTGGCCCACCTCAACCCTGCACGCACCGCGTTTGTGGTGCAAAGCAAAACTTTCACTACGCAAGAAACCATGACCTTGGCCGCCTCGGCCAAACGTTGGCTGACCGACGGCGGCTGCCCTGCTGAGCAACTTGGCAAGCACTTGATTGCGGTGACAGCCAACCCACAAATTTCTGCCGCACAAGGCTTCACCCCTGAACACACCTTTGGTTTTTGGGATTGGGTCGGTGGCCGTTACTCGGTGTGGTCTGCCATTGGTTTGCCTTTGGCCATCTCTATTGGGGCCTTCGCGTTCCAAGATATGCTCCTGGGCGCACGTGCCATGGACGAGCATTTCATGACTGCGCCGTCTGACCAAAATCTGCCTTTGCTCATGGCCTTGTTTGGCATTTGGAACCGCAATTTCTTGGGTGCTACCACGCACAACATTGCGCCTTATGCCTCGCCCTTGGGCAAGTTCGCCTCGTTCTTGCAACAAATGGACATGGAGTCCAACGGCAAAGGCACACACGTTGATGGCAGCCCCGTTGAAGTGGCTACCGCGCCTGTGTTGTGGGGCGGCTTAGGCATTGACGGTCAACACGCTTACTTCCAACTCATCCATCAAGGCAAGCACTTGGTGCCCATGGACTTCATTGGTTTGCGCACCGAACGCAGCCCCTTGCCGTTTGCCGCTGAGCATCACCGCGTGGTGTTGCTCAATATGCAAGCCCAAGCACAAGCGTTGGCGATTGGCCGCACCCCCGAAGAAACCATGCGCGAGCTGCGCGACAGCGGTTTAGACGAAGCCGAGGTGCAGCGCTTGGCCCCACACCGCAGCTACCCCGGCAACGTGCCCAGCACCACCATTTGGGTGGATGCGCTCACGCCACGCAGCATGGGCGCGCTCATGGCCTTGTACGAACACAAAGTGTTCTGTCAAGCCGCCATCTGGGGCATCCACGCTTACGACCAATGGGGCGTGGAGCTGGGCAAAAAGATGGCCAAAGACATAGAGGCGGCGCAGGCTGCTCGTTTGAAATCTTGACTTCTCACCACCACGAGCACTCCATGACTGACAAAACTTCAGCCAAAGCCAAACCAACTGCCGCCGCACGCGCCACACAGCAAGCCAAAGAAAACGAACGTCCCTTGGTCGAAGACATTCGACTTTTGGGCCGCATCTTGGGCGATGTGATTCGCGAGCAAGAAGGCAAAGAAGCCTATGAGTTGGTCGAACAAGTGCGCAAACTCTCGGTGGCGTTTCGACGCGACTCCGATGCCAATGCTGACAAAGCATTGAAAAAACTCTTGGCCTCGCTCAGCGCAGAAGCCACGGTCAGCGTGATTCGCGCCTTCACTTACTTCAGCCACTTGGCCAACTTGGCGGAAGACCGCCACCACATTCGCCGTCGTGCGATTCACGAACGTGCAGGCGATACGCAAGAAGGCAGCTTGCACATGGCGCTGAGCCGCCTCAAGGCCGCAGGCATTGCGCCCAAGAGCATCGTGCAGACATTGGCCCACAGCCATGTGTCGCCTGTACTCACGGCGCATCCCACCGAAGTGCAGCGCAAAAGCATCTTGGATGCCGAACGTGGCATTGCGCAACTCTTGGGTTTGCGTGACGACATCAAATCTCGCTCTGCCCTGCACGCTTCTGCCAAAGCACCGGATGCTTTGGCGCTGCGCGAACTCGCTGCCAACGAAATGCAATTGCGCGCACGTGTGTTGCAGCTGTGGCAAACACGTTTGCTGCGTTTCACCAAACTCACCGTGTCGGATGAAATTGAAAATGCGCTGAGCTATTACGAGTCCACGTTCTTGAGCGAAATTCCTAAGCTCTACGCCGACCTCGAAGCCGAGTTGGGCCAAGCCCATGTGCACAGCTTTTTACGCATGGGCCAATGGATTGGTGGCGACCGCGATGGCAACCCCAATGTCAACGCCGATACCTTGCGTTTTGCACTGCGTCGTCAGTGTGATGTGGCCTTGCGCCACTACCTGACCGAACTGCACTACCTCGGCACCGAGTTGTCGATGTCGGCCATGTTGGTCGATGTCACACCTGAGATGCATGCCTTGGCGGATCGCTCACCCGACACCAACGCACATCGCCAAGACGAACCGTATCGTCGCGCCCTCACCGGCATGTATGCACGCCTGGCCGCCACGCTCAAAGACCTGACCGGTGGTGATGCAGCGCGTCATGCGGTGGCGCCACAAAACCCCTATCTGTCAGCGCAAGAGCTGCTGGCCGATTTGCGCGTGATTGCTGAATCGCTCGACGCCCAACACGGCAGTGCCTTGATGGCTCAGCGCCTGACACCGCTCATGCGTGCGGTGGAAGTCTTTGGCTTTCACCTCGCCACCGTGGACTTGCGTCAAAGCTCTGACCAACACGAGTTGGTGGTGGCCGAGTTGCTGGCCACAGCAGGCGTGGAAAAACACTACGCCAAGCTCAATGAAGCACAACGCGTCGAAGCGTTGAACAAACTGCTGCACGACGCACGCCCTCTGCGTGTGATGGGCGCCAACTACTCAGAACTCGCGCTCAAAGAGCTGGCAATTTTTGAAACAGCCCGCGAGATGTTGGAGACCTTTGGCAAAGATGCCATTCGCCACTACATCATCAGCCACACCGAGACCGTGAGCGATTTGCTCGAAGTGTTGCTGCTGCAAAAAGAAACCGGCCTCATGCGCGGCACGCTGGGCAGCAAAACATCGACCTGCAATTTGATCGTTGTGCCTTTGTTTGAAACCATCGAAGACTTGCGCTGTGCCGCCGACATCATGGGGGGCTTCTACGCGATTGACGGCGTGGCCAACTTGGTCAAGCGCAGCGGCGGTGAGCAAGACATCATGCTGGGCTACTCCGACAGCAACAAAGACGGTGGCATCTTCACCAGCAACTGGGAGCTGTACCGCGCCGAGATTGCTTTGGTCACGTTGTTTGATGGTTTGTTCAAGCAACACGACATCACGCTGCGCATGTTCCACGGCCGTGGCGGCACCGTGGGTCGTGGCGGCGGCCCCAGCTACCAAGCGATTTTGGCGCAGCCCCCAGGCACGGTGCGCGGGCAAATTCGCCTCACTGAGCAAGGCGAAGTGATTGGCTCGAAATACGCCAACCCCGAAATTGGCCGACGCAATTTAGAAACCCTTGTGGCCGCGACTTTAGAAGCCACGATGCTGCAAACCACCAAGCCTGCGCCACAAGCTTTCTTGGATGCCGCTCAGTGGCTCTCACACGCCAGCATGGCCGCTTACCGTGGCTTGGTGTACGAGACACCGGGCTTTACTGAATACTTCTTTGCGTCCACGCCTTTGCGTGAAATTGCAGAGCTCAACATTGGTTCACGCCCTGCGGCGCGTCCCAAGAGCGGCAATGCGTCGCCACGCATTGAAGACTTGCGCGCGATTCCTTGGGGCTTTAGTTGGGGCCAATGCCGTTTGACCTTGCCCGGTTGGTTGGGCTTTGGTTCGGCCGTGGACCAGTTCATCCACCAACACCCCACGCTCAAACCCAAAGACGCACTGGCCTTGCTGCAAAAAATGCAGCGCCAATGGCCGTTCTTCCGCTCGCTTTTGTCGAACCTCGACATGGTTTTGTCTAAGAGCGATTTGGGGTTGGCCTCACGTTACGCCGAGTTGGTGAGCGACACCCGTTTGCGCAAGAAGATTTTTGGTTTGATTGAAGCCGAATGGCACCGCACATCAGATGCCTTGAAGCTCATCACCGGCGACAAGCAACGCTTGGTCAACAACGCCGCGCTAGAACGCTCGATGCGCCATCGCTTCCCCTACATCGACCCGCTGCACCATTTGCAAGTTGAGTTGATTCGCCGCTACCGCGAAGGCAAACGCCCGCAAGACCGTGATGAGAAAGCCCAACGTGGCATTCACATCTCCATCAACGGCATTGCTGCGGGTTTGCGTAATACGGGTTAAGTGACTAGCGGTGATTGGTAGAAGTCGCACATGACGTGTGCGACTTCTGGGCAGGTTGAGACTGGGATTGGCTCGCAGAGTAAATTGAGTTTTCGAAGCAGATGGCTTCTATGCAGCGATAGCGGGTGTCGGAAGGTGCGATTCCAGCGCAGGACTCGGCCACAAGCAGTCAGCGCAAATACACGTTTTCATTTCATCAGGCGCAGATGACAACCTTTCCTCGAACTCTGCCTGATTCGCTCATACGCAGGGCCTCCGGAGCTTGGCTAAGTGAAAACTCTTGCGCGATTTGTACCTGCAACTCTCCCTTTGCAACCTTGTCCAGCAGCAAAGCAAGTTGTTCCCCGTCTTCACGCATGAACCAATAGCGGTAGGCAACTTTGCGTGTCTTGGCACTGGCGCGTGGCTTGCGCGACAAAAACCAGAACACCGGAGCTAACCAAGGCTTGTTGAATTCAGTGGCAATCTCCGGCGTAGGAAGATCTCCAATGCTCACGACTCGTCCGCCTAGTTGCGTGTGTGCAATAGAGCGCATTAAAGTCTCCCCACCTTGACTATCCAATACTGCATCGAAAAGTGGGCATTTCTGCGTAAAGTCATCGCGTTTGTAATCGATGCATTCGTCTGCCCCCAGTCGGTGCAACCAATCGTGGTTTTCGCTGGATGCCGTAGTGGTGACATGTGCTCCCAGCCCTTTGGCAAGCTGTATGGCCAAATGTCCAACGCCACCACTTCCGGCATGAATGAGCACGCGTTGAGAGGGCCGCACCTTCAGCACTTCGGTTAAACACTGCCATGCCGTTAATCCAGCAAGGGCAACTGCTGCTGCCTGCGTAAAACTGACCTCATTGGGAATCTTGGCAAGTTGACCGGCATTTGCGATCACCTTTTCAGCAAATGCACCTACGCGCGCTTTCCCCAGACGCGCAGCTACTCGATCGCCCACCTGATAGTCAGAAACATTTGGGCCTACTTCGGTAACGATTCCAGCAGCATCACTACCAAGAATCAACGGCATCTGATAGGGCAATAGCGCCTTAACCATACCGCTGCGCGTCTTGTAATCGATTGGATTGACGCTGGCAGCATGCATTTGAAAGACGACTTCGCCGTTAGCAGGCTTAGGCTCAGGCTGTTCACCCATAACAACCACACCTGCATCGCCGTAATGTTCGATATAGCAAGCTTGCATCAGTTCCTCTTTCATATGGCTTCAATAGCCCAGAGAATGTAGCAGCGTTCTGCTCCTTGGATTGCCTGCTTTGGGTCGATAGCTGTCGATCAAGCTTGTTCGCATCAATGACCGCAATCAGCCTAAAGCAGTCCTTACTCAAACCAAACACCAGAACATGACCTACTTTGAATTTTCAGAAAAGTAACATCTTCAAAGTCAGCACAAAGAAAAAAAGAACGCCACCCTAGGGTGGCGTTCTTCATGAAGCATTAGGCTGAAAGAAATTACTTCTTGGCACGCAAACGTGTCAGTTCTTTCTGTGTGTCGCTCCACAGGTCCATGCCCACGTTGGTGGCAATGCCCGCATTGATGTGTGTGAGCTTGTCACGCATGCGGTTGGTTTCGGCCACAGACAGTTCGTTGACTTGCATGCCTTTGGCCTTCAAATCGCCCAAAGCTTTGGCGGCTTCGTCGCGTGTGTCCTTGCGTTCAAAGTCGCGGCTCACGCGTGCGGCGTCGAGCAAGATTTTTTGTTCGGTCTTGCTCAAGCCATCCCACCACTTCTTACTCACGGTCACGATCCAAGGGCTGTACACGTGGTTGGTCACGCTCAGGTACTTTTGCACTTCGTAGAACTTGCTCGACAAGATGGTGTTGTACGGGTTCTCTTGACCGTCAACAGTTTTGGTTTCCAAGGCGCTGAACAACTCAGAGAAAGGCATGGGCACGGCGTTGGCACCCAAGATCTTGAAGCTGTCGAGGTACACATTGTTTTGCATCACGCGCAGCTTGACGTCGTTCAAGTCTTCCAACTTGGTCACAGGACGCTTGCTGTTGGTCAGGTTACGGAAACCGTTTTCCCAATACGCCAAACCGACCAAACCTTTGTCTTGCAACTTGTCCATCACCTTTTGACCGATGGGGCCGTCCAACACGGCATCGGCTTCTTTGATGTTGTTGAACAAGAACGGGGTGTCCCACAAAGCCATCTCTTTGGTGATGCCCACCAAGGTGGCGGTGGAGCCCACCATCATCTCTTGTGCGCCGCCAATCAAGGCTTGTTGCATTTGTGTGTCTGGGCCCAATGCGGCAGCACCAATGGCGCGCACTTTCATTTTGCCGCCAGAGGCTTTTTCTACTTGTTCAGCAAACACCTTGGCTGCACGGCCTTGGTTGCTTTGCTCGTTCAAGCCGTAGCCAAAGCGAATCAAGCGCGGCTTGATGTCTTGCGCGAAGGCAGAAAACGAGGCGCTGGCCACGGCGACGGTGGCTGCAGCAATCAGGGTTCGACGAAGAAAAGTCATGGGAAGTCTCCTTGGGTTAAAACTTATCGCATCCACGCCACAGGGGCGGTCACGATTTCTGGGAACAAAACAAACGCAGTCAAGATGATGAGGTAAGTCACCAAAAACGGGTTCACCCCTTTGATGACTTGGTGCATGGACAAACGTCCCACACCGGCCACCACATTGAGCACAGTGCCGACAGGCGGTGTGATCAAACCAATCGCGCCATTGAGCACAAACATCAAACCGAAATACACGGGGTCAATGCCAGCCTTCACCGCGATGGGCAACATCACGGGCGCAAAAATCAAAATCGTGGGTGTGAGGTCCAACGCAGTGCCAATCAGCACCAGCGTGATCATCATCACCGCCATCAACACACGGGGGCTTTCCACCAGAGGGCCCAACCATCCGGTGAGCACCGTGGGCAAATCAGCCAAGGTGATCATGTAGCTGGCCACTTGTGCGCCTGCGCACAAGAACATCACCACCGCTGTGGTTTTGGCTGCACGCACCAAGACCTCGTGAATCTCTATCAGCTTCATTTCGCGGTGAATCACCAACGCGACGACCAAGGCGTAAAACGCCGCGACCACGGCCGCTTCGGTCGGCGTGAAGATACCCGTCTTCATGCCACCAATGATGATGAGCGGCATGAGCATGGCCCAGAAGGCTTTTCGTGTGGCGTGCAAACGCTCGATCAAAGGCAGTTTTTCACCTTGAGGCAAATCCATGTCGCGTAGTTGAAGCTTCCACGCCACGATCAAACCAATGCCCATGATCAGTCCGGGCACGATGCCAGACAAGAACAAAGAAGAAATGGAGGTGTTGGTGGTCACGCCATAAATCACAAACGGCATGGATGGCGGAATGATGGGGGCAATGATGCCGCCCGAAGCAATCAAGCCTGCCGAGGTGTGCATGGGGTAGCCCTGACGCTTCATCATGGGCAACAAAATGGTGGCCAACGCGGCGGTGTCGGCCAAGGCAGAGCCGCTCATGCTGGCCATGAGCACCGCAGCGCCAATCGCCACAAAACCCAAACCACCACGGATGTGTCCCACCCAAGCTTGCGCCATGTCGATGATGCGGCGGCTGATGCCGCCAGAGTTCATCAACTCACCTGCCAAGATGAAAAACGGCACGGCCAGCAATGGAAAGCTGTCCACGCCCGCGACCAAGTTTTGGGCCAGCAACTGGGTGTCCCAAAAATCAAGGGTCCACGCCATGCCTGCACCTGTGAGAACCAAGGCAAATGCCATGTTCAGGCCAATGCCCATGAGCAACAACATGCCCGCCGAGAAAACAATGAATGCTTGTGCTTCTGGTGTCATGCTGTTTACTCCACGTCCACGCCGTGGTCGAAATCCATAGCTTTGTTTTGAATCAATTCTTTGAGTGCCATCAGGCCAATGGCCAAGGATGACAACAACACGGGCAATGGCAACAACCAATTGGGGTAACCCAACACCACCGAGTTGCTAGACAAACCCACTTCCACTTGCTGCCAAGCGCCACGGCCCAACATCACGCAGCTCACAATCACCAAGGTACGAATCAAAATCGTCAAAGCTTGGAGTGTTTTGGGGTGATGGCGTAAACCGGCGACGAAGCTGGTGAAGGCCATGTGCTCACCCGCTGGATAAGCTGCGGTGGCGCCAATGAACACCATCCACACAAACAACAAACGCGAAAGCTCCTCACTCGCTGCAATGCCGCTGCCAAAACCGTAGCGCAACACCACGTTGAAAAACACGGCCACAGCCATGACACCCAAACACGCGGCCATCATCACGTGCGCGATGGACTGACTGCGTGAGGTGGTTTGATTTGTACTCATACACACTCCTTGGCTTGCAACCAAGCACACACCTGCGCTTGGATCGTTTCAATACTTTGCGTGGCGTCTGCGGTGAACACACCGACTTCGTCCACTGGTTTTTCTAAGGCCGCAAATTGGCTGTCCACCAACGCAGGCTGAAAGTAATGGCCGGGTCGTTGCGTCACACGCGCAACAGATTGCTCACGCGTGAGGTCGAGGTGCACAAAACGCAAGGCAGGCACGCTTTGACGCAACCGGTCGCGGTAAGCCTTCTTCAAAGCCGAACACGTCAACACCGCATTCGGGCCGCGTTGCACCAACTCATTGGCCAGCACGTCCAACCAACCTGCACGGTCTTCATCGGTCAGCGGAACGCCTGCGCGCATTTTGTTGACGTTTTCAACTGGATGAAACTCATCGCCTTCAATCAACTGCCAGCCCAAGGCCTGCGACAAGGCTGCCGCAAAACTGGACTTGCCGCAACCGGCCACACCCATGATGACCACAGGACTCATCAATTCATTTCCATTCATGTTTGAATACTGGATAGCGCTATCCCATTTGGGTAAAAAGTAGAGAGCATTCAGTGATAACCATCACATCGACTGCCCTCGGATAGCGCTATCATAAACAAACCATACCGTTCGCAACCTAGCAAAAACCCTAGCTCAGATGACGCCTACAAAACCCCGTTCTCGCGCCACAGGCCGCGTCACGCTGGCAGATGTGGCCGCCTTGGCCAAGGTCAGTCCTATCACTGTGTCGCGTGCGTTGCGCGGTGAGCGCGCCGTGGCCAGCGACCTCACCGACCGCGTCAAAGCCGCGGCTTTGAAACTGGGCTACACCCCTGACCCCGCCGCACGTGCCCTTGCCTCGCGCCACAGCGACCACGTGGCGGTGCTGATCCCGATGCTGTCCAACAACCTGTTTGTGGATGTGCTGGAGTCCATCCAAAAAACACTGCGCCATGCGGGCTACCAAACCCTGATTGGCATCACCCACTACGACACGCGTGAAGAAGAACAACTCTTGCGCGAGCAGTTGCAACACCGCCCAGCAGGCATCTTGGTCACAGGGCTAGACCGCAGCGATGCAGCGCGTGAACTGATTGAGAAAAGCGGCATTCCCTGCGTGCACATGATGGAGCTGGCCCAATCGTCTGATGTCAACAGCGTGGGGTTTTCACAAACTCAAGCCGCTATGACTTTGACCGAGCATTTGCTGCAACGCGGGCGCAAACGCATTGCCTTTGCCGCCGCGCAGCTTGACCCGCGCACCATGCAGCGCTTGGACGGTTGGCGCAAAACGCTCAAGGCGGCCAAGCTGTATGACAAGACATTGAGCTACACCAACAAGTCCCCCTCGTCGATGGCTTTGGGTGGTGAGATGCTGCAACACATCATGGCCCAAGACCCCAGCATTGACGCCATCTTCTTCTGTAACGATGACTTGGCCCAAGGCGCTTTGTTGGCCGCGCAACGCCTAAAAATCAAAGTCCCTCAACAACTCGCGATTGCAGGTTTCAACGACCTCACGGGCAGCGACTTGATTGGCCCCGGCTTGACCACCATTCGCACACCACGTGCGTCGATTGGTCAAGCCGCGGCTCAAATGCTTCTCGCTTTGATGCGCGAAGAAGATGTCGCCACGTCCAGTGTGGATGTCGGCTACGAATTGGTCGTACGCGGCAGCACCTAAGTCACCACAAAGACGCTGAACCCACGCGTGCTTGATTACACTCAAACCATGCATACAAACACCCCAACCGCATCTCACCGTCTGGCTGGCAAAGTCAGCCTCATCACCGGTGCAGCCCAAGGCATTGGCCTCGCCACAGCACTCAAATTTGCACAAGAAGGCGCCATCGTCATCGTGTGTGATGTCAAACAAGCTGCGGTGGATGATGCCGTCAAGCAGTGCCTTGCCATTGGTGCACAGGCTGTAGGTTTTGTGGTGGATGTGACGCAGCGTGAGATGGTGGATGCCACCGTCAAAGCGGTACTCGACCAGTTCGGTCGCATCGATGTGTTGGTCAACAACGCGGGCATCACGCAAGATGCGCGTTTGCAAAAAATGACGATCGAGCAGTTTGACCGCGTGATCGATGTCAACCTGCGCGGCGTGTTCCATTGCGCACAAGCCGTGACCGACGCCATGGTGGCGCAAGGCGGCGGCGTGATTTTGAATGCCTCATCTGTGGTGGGCATTTACGGTAACTTCGGCCAAACCAACTACGCCGCCACCAAGTTTGGTGTCATTGGCTTCACCAAAACTTGGAGCCGTGAGTTGGGCCCCAAAGGCATACGTGTGAATGCGGTGGCCCCCGGCTTCATTCAAACCCCCATCTTGTCGACCATCCCTGAAAAAGTGATTCACGAGATGACCGACCGTGTGCCCCTCAAGCGCTTGGGCAAACCCGAAGACATTGCCAATGTCTATGCCTTCTTGGCCAGTGACGAAGCCGCGTACATCAACGGCACCGTGATTGAAGTGGCTGGTGGCTTGACCTTATGAGTGACAGCCCCTCTCACCATGGCGCGGCGCTCAAAGCGCCACAGAGCAAAACCGATTTATTTATCTCGTTCACCTTTCTGGCCTTGCAAGGTTTTGGGGGCGTGCTGGCCGTCGTGCAGCGCGAGTTGGTCGATAAAAAACAATGGCTCACCGCCGATGAGTTTGTCGAGGACTGGGCCGTTGCGCAAATCTTGCCCGGCCCCAATGTGGTGAACCTCTCACTCATGATCGGTGGCCGTCACTTTGGCATCGCGGGCGCCTTGGCTGCGCTGAGTGGCCTGTTGCTCGCGCCCACTGTGCTGGTGCTGCTGCTCGCCGCGGCCGTGGCGGGTGTGGCAGAGACACCCGTGGCACAAGGCATGTTGCGTGGCATGGGCGCTGTGTCTGCGGGCCTCATTGCCGCCGTGGGCATCAAGCTCATGGGCGCACTCAAAAACAACCCCATGGGCATGCTGACCTGCTTGGGCATTGGCGCCCTCACCTTTGTGGCCATTGGCCTGTTGCGCTTGCCATTGGCCTGGGTGCTACTGAGCCTTGGCCCCTTGGCCAGCGTGTGGGCTGCGCATTGCATCAAACAGCGAGGTGTGGCATGAGCATCACCATGACCTTGGCCGATTGGGGCTCGCTGTTCTTGCACTTCATTTCGCTCTCGCTGCTGGCCGTGGGTGGCGCCATCACCACTGCGCCCGACATTCACCGCTACTTGGTGGACGAAACACACTGGCTCAGCGACACGCAGTTCACCTCCTCCATCGCCTTGGCACAAGGCGCACCTGGCCCCAACGTGATGTTTGTCGCCTTGATGGGTTGGAACGTGGGCCTCAACGCAGGCGGAGGCTTAGCCGCTGGCTGGCCCGCCGTGGCCTTGGCTTTGTGGGGCGTGCTCATCACCATGGTGGGCATCATGATCCCCTCATGCACCCTCACCTTCGTCGCCACCCAATGGGCGCACCGCAACCGCGAGATGTTGGCTGTCAAAGCCTTCAAAAGCGGCATGGCCCCCATCGTGATTGCGCTGCTGATTGCAACGGGCTGGTTGCTCACAGGCAACCACGAAAACCCTGCGCGTGATTGGCCGCTGTGGGTCTTGGCCGGTGCCACCACACTGATTGTGTGGAAGACCAAAACGCACCTGTTGCTACTGCTAGGTTTCGGCGCCCTACTAGGCGCCCTAGGCTGGATCTAAAAAATGCAGGCCGAAGCGAGCCCAGCTAAAAATCAACCCACCGTGCGCTGACGACGTGCCTCATACAAGCACACACCGCTAGCAACCGACACGTTCAAGCTCTCCACCCCACCGCACATCGGAATGCTGATGAGCTCGTCACACGTCTTGCGCGTGAGCTGACGCATGCCATCGCCCTCGGCCCCCAACACCAAAGCGGTAGGCCCCTTAAGGTCTACTTGGTACAAAGTCTTAGGCGCATCGTCACTGGTACCGATGATCCAAATGTTGCGCTCTTTGAGTTCATTCAAAGTGCGCGCCAAATTGGTCACCATGAAATACGGCACCGTCTCTGCCGCACCACTGGCCACTTTGGCCACGGTGGCGTTGATGCCCACGGCGTGGTCTTTGGGGGCAATCACCGCATGCGCACCCGCACCGTCGGCCACACGCAAACACGCGCCTAAGTTGTGTGGGTCGGTCACACCGTCGAGCACCAAGATCAATGGGGCTTCGATTTTTTCAATGCCTTCGAGCAACTCATCCAAAGAATGCACTTGCTTGATTTCGCTCACACGCGCAGCCACACCTTGGTGGCCGTGACCGCCCGAGAGTTTGGCCAAACGCGGACCATCGGCCTCGATCAAACGCACACCCGACTCGGTGGCACGTTCGATGAATTGACGCATACGCGCATCACGGCGCGTGGTGTCAAAGTAGATTTCGATGATGGATTGCGGCGCCGTTTTCACGCGCACGCCAACGGCGTGAAAGCCGAAGAGAACTTTTGGGGCTGAAGACATATGGACTGATTATCCCTTGACCTGCCCTGCTTCGATCGTGATGGCCTGATCGCACCGTGCCGCTAGCTTTAAATCGTGGGTGACCAACACCAACGTGGTGCCCAACTCCTTGTTGAGTTCAAACATCAAATCCATGATGCGTTCGCCACTGGCGTGGTCCAAGCTGCCTGTGGGTTCGTCGGCCAGCAGCAGCGCGGGCTTGACCACAAAGGCTCGGGCCAAGGCCACGCGTTGTTGTTCACCGCCCGACAGCACTTTGGGGTAGTGGCCCAAACGTTCACCCAAGCCCACACGCACCAGCATGTCTTTCGCAGCAGCGCGGGGGTTGGGCAAGCCTGCCAACTCCAGCGGGAGCATGACGTTTTCTAGCGCCGTCATATTGCCCAAGAGCTGAAAGCTTTGAAACACAAAGCCCACTTGGCGCGCGCGCAGTGCCGCGCGTGCGTCTTCATCCATCGCAAACATGTCCACGCCACCCAGCCACACGGTGCCCTGCGTGGGGGTATCAAGACCTGCCATGATGGACAGCAAGGTGCTTTTGCCCGAGCCCGAAGCACCCACGATGGCCAACGACTGTTGGGGCGCTAGATGGAAGTCGATATCGCGGAGAATGTGCAGTGTGCCGCTGGCGTCTTGTACCGACTTGGACAAATGCGAGACAACCATCAAAGGTGAAGGCGATGTGGATGAATTTTCAAATGAAGGCTGGGTCATGAAGCGCAATGGGTTGTTAAGACGTGACTTTAACTTGGGCGCACTGAGCGCTGCGCTGCTGGGGGCATTGGGCACAAGCCAAGCCTCGGCGCAACAAAGCGTCATCACCTCCACCGGCCAAGGCATGGAAGGTGAAATCACCTCCACTGGCCCACACCGCCGCCGTGGTCAGCCTAGCCCCAACAACGTACCACCGCCCGGCTCCGCGCCTGCACCGGGCACCATGCCCGCGGCTACGATTCTTGTCTTGGGCGATTCGCTCAGTGCCGAGTACGGCATTCCACGCGGCCAAGGCTGGGTGGCTTTGTTGGCCAACAAGCTGCAAGCCGAGCGCCCCGATGTGCGTGTGGTCAATGCCAGCATCAGCGGCGATACCACCGCAGGTGGCCGCTCTCGCCTGCCCGCCATGCTCGACCAAGTGCGCCCCGTGCAAGTGGTGATTGAGCTCGGTGGCAACGACGCGCTGCGCGGCCTGGACTTGAACAGCACCCAAAACAACCTTGAAGCCATGATTCAAGCCTGCCGCGCCGTCAACGCACGCGTGGTGTTGGTTGGCATGCAAATACCGCCCAACTACGGCCCCGAATACAGCGCCAAGTTCACCGCGATGTTTGCCAACCTCGCCAAAAAATACCGCACAGGCCTGGTCCCGTTTTTCCTCAAAGGCATTGCCGATGTACCAGACGCAGCCGCACAGTTCCAACCCGACCGCATCCACCCAAAAGCCGAAGCACACCCGCGCATGCTGGGCAATGTGTGGCCCGAAATTAAAAAGAATTTATAAACCGTGAGCGTCACCTTCATCTCGGCGCAAGACGCCATGGCTCGCATGGCCATCCCCCTCGGGGCACCCGGCGGCTTCAGCACCATCATCGACGCACGCAGCGAAGACGAGTACGCACTCGACCATTTGCCCAACGCAGTCAACTGGCCCTCGCTCAACAACGAAGAACGCATCTTCGTGGGCACCATGTACAAACAGGTCAATGCGTTTGAGGCACAAAAGCACGGCGCAGCCATGGTGGCCGCCAACATTGCGCGCCACATCCAACGCGAAGTGTTGGAGTTACCCAAGAACTGGCAGCCTCTGATTTACTGCTGGCGTGGCGGCAAGCGCAGTGGTTCGCTGTCGCTGGTGCTGGGACAAATTGGCTTCAAGGTGAACTTGATTGAAGGCGGCTACAAAGCGTTTCGTGCAGCCATCGTGGAAGATATCCCTAAGCGTGTGGCACCGCTGCAATTCAAAGTCATCTCTGGCCCCACGGGCTCGGGCAAAACACGTTTGCTCTACGCACTCGCCGCCGAAGGTGCGCAAGTGCTGGACCTGGAAGACCTTGCCAGCCACCGCAGCTCGGTGTTGGGCCACATTCCAGGCCAGCCACAGCCCAGCCAAAAACGCTTTGACACCCTCGTGTGGCAAGCCCTGCGCAGCTTTGACCCAACGCGCCCTGTGTTTGTGGAGTCTGAAAGCCGCAAGGTGGGCAACCTGTCCATCCCTGAATCACTGATGCTGGCCATGCGCGACAGCCCCTGCTTTGAGTTGCAACTCAATCTCGATGAACGCGTGGCCTTGTTGATGGAAGACTACAAATTTTTCGTGGACGACCATGACTTGTTTTGCCGCCGCCTAGACGCGCTGGTAGCCATTCGCGGCAAAGCCGTGGTGGAGGCTTGGAAAGAACAGGTCCACTCAGGCCACATCGACCACGTGGTACGCGACTTGTTGGTGCTGCACTACGACCCCACCTACGCCTCATCCATGGTGCGCAACTTCACGCAAGGGGCTCAAGCCACTGCGTGTGTGGCTGACAACCGCCACACCGACAGCTTGCGCAAAGTAGCCCAAGCCTTGTGCCAGCAAGTGGGCATTTAACGCATCAAGCAGCAGCGGCTTCGGTCACGTGAACCGAGCCGCGGTAGGCATGCCAACTGGCAAAGCCCAACCAAGGCCCCACCACCAACAGGCCTGCAGCCGATGGCCACATGGCCAAGCCCACCCACACCGTGATGAGCAAGCCCCACCACAGCGCCACGGCTGTGCAGTCAAAAAACACACGCATGCTGGTGATGCCGGCGGTGATGGCATCGGTGTCGCGATCCAAAATCATGGGGATGGACACCATCATGCTGGCAAACACCAAGCCTGCAAAAAAACCACCCACGCACACATAGGCCGCCACAAACTCCCAGTTTTGGGGGTTGAGCACAGCGTCCAACGCTGTGGCTGTGCTAGGCAATCCACCTGTGTCGAAGAACACGGCAAACACCACCAAGGACGCACGGCCCCACAACAACTCCAACAGCAGCACCACCAACACCAACATGCTCATGCTGCGCATGTGTGACTTCCAACAGGTGAGCGAGCTGCGAAAACTGGGCCGCTCGCCACGCTCAAGGTGCATGCTCACGTCGTACAAACCCATCGCCAGAAATGGCCCCAACAACAAACTACCCGAAATGGCCGACAGCGTGTACTCGGGGTTATTTTTAAAAACCACCGACACAGCAAGCGCCATGCCCCAAAAGCAAACCCCATAAAACAGCGAAATCCAAGGCTGTGACGCCATGTCGCGCAGCCCCTTGGCCAGCCAGCGCAAGGGGTCTAGCAGCCCAAGTGGATGAATGTCAATGCGGTCGCGGGGTTCATCGTTGTCTTGTGGCTGCATGGTGTCTCCTGGTTTTGTTTTAGGTTTGCAAACCCGCTGCGTGCAAGGCTTGCAAGAGGTCTCTTTGTAAATCGCGCACGTCTTCTAGGCCAATGCACAAGCGCACCACGCGCCCGCGTTGCATGTGCGCGGTGGAGCGTGCGCGGCTAGACGCCATGTTGTAGGGCATCACCAAACTCATGGGCCCGCCCCAGCTGTAGCCAATCTTGAACAGTTGCAAGGCATCGCAAAACGCATCCACTTGTTTAGAGGTAAAACGCTCGTCCATCACCACACTGAAAATGCCTGCGGCCAACCCTTGGGGTGCTTGTGCTGTCACACACAGCTGTTGCCAGTGGGCATGGCCTGGCGAGCTGGGCAACGCGGGATGCAACACTTGGCTGAACGCAGGTTGCGAAGCACACCATGCGGCCAGCGTGCGTGCGGCCGTGTCTTGCGCTCTGTAGCGCAGCGGCAGCGAAGGCAACGAGCGCAACACCGCCTCGGCATCGTTGCCGCCCACACCGGTGCCCAAACGCATATGGCTGAGCTTCAACACACGTGCCAGTTCATCGCTGCGGGTGACGATGCTCCCCATCAACACATCGCCGCCGCCGCTGGGGTATTTGGTGAGTGCGTGGATGGTCAAGTCCACCCCTAGCTCGCCCTGCCCTGGCGTCAGGTCAAACGCATTGAACGCCAAGCCGGCGCCCCAGGTGTTGTCGAGCGCACACAGCACACCACGCGCTTTGCACAGCTGCACCAAGGCCACGAGACCTGGAAACTCCATCGTCACCGAGCCCGCCGCTTCAAGCCACACCAAGCGTGTGCGCGGTGTGATGCGAGCAGCTAAGTCGTTCACATCCAACGCGTCGTATACCTGATGCGTGATGCCAAACTGCGCCAACTCGCCCTCGGCGAGTGACTTGTTGGGCGCGTACGCGTTGTCGGGAATCAACACCTCGTCGCCTGTTTTGAGCAGTGCGAAATCCACATGCGCAATGGCCGCCAAACCACTGGGCGTGAGGATGCAATGCGTGCCGCCTTCAAGTGAAGCCAACCGTTCTTCCAGCGTGAACGTGGTCGGTGTGCCGTGCAAGCCGTAGGTGTAAGCCGACTTGTCCATCCACTCGCGGGTGCGCATGGCAGCCACGTTGGGGAAGATCACTGTGGAGGCTTTGAACACGCCCACCTGCGGTGCTTCGAATTCGACGGGGGGAAGGTAGGCGTGGTGAATGAGGTCGGTGCTGCGTGACATAGACGCATATTACGACAGGCAAAAAAAACTCCGCCGAAGCGGAGTTCTTGAAACCAGTCAGCAGAAGATCAAACCTTCCACTTCTCCAACAAAGCCGCTGGGCGCATGTTGTCATACGGCTCGAACGGTTGATGAATCCAAGGGTTCGTGGGCAAGTAGTCCATCGAGAAATCAGGCTTGAATTCAGACACGCCTTTGGTCCAAATCACAGCGGTGCGCAATTCGGTGATGGGGGCGTAGTTGTTTTTGAGTTGGTCGACCACGGCCTTCAAGGTGTGGCCAGTGTCAGCCAAGTCGTCCACCAACAACACGCGGCCAGCGATTTCGCCTTTGGGTGTGGTGATGAAACGGGCGATGTCCAAGTGGCCTTGCACAGTGCCGGCGTCAGCGCGGTACGAGCTGGTGGACATGATGGCCAAAGGCTTGTCAAAGATGCGCGACAAGATGTCGCCTGGGCGCATGCCGCCACGGGCCAAGCACAGGATGGTGTCGAATTCCCAGCCAGATTGGTGAATCTTGATGGCGAGTTTTTCAATGAGGTTGTGGTACTCGTCGTACGACACGTACAGGTGTTTGCCGTCTTCGGTCAACATAGGTAGGGTCCTTTAAAAAATTAAGCGATGTAGGGGTGAGTCAGCAAGATCGTGTGATCACGGTCTGGGCTGGTCGACACCATGTGGATGGGCACACCAGTGGTTTCGGCAATGCGGTTGAGGTAGTGCTGAGCGGCCTTGGGCAACTTGGCGTAGTCGGTCACGCCCACGGTGCTGTCGGTCCAGCCGGGGATGGTTTCGTAGATGGGTTTGCAACGCGAAATCTCGTCTGCGCCCATGGGCAAGATGTCGATTTTTTCGCCGTCCAATTCGTAGCCCACGCACAAGAGCAATTCGGTCAAGCCGTCGAGCACGTCGAGCTTGGTGATGCACAGGCCAGACAAGCCATTGACTTGCGCGCTGCGCTTGAGCAAGGCGGCATCGAACCAACCGCAACGGCGTGAACGACCAGTGGTCACGCCTTTTTCAGCGCCCACAGTCGACATGTGGTAGCCCGGTGTGCCCTCTTTTTCCCAATCGAGTTCGGTGGGGAATGGGCCGCCGCCCACGCGTGTGCAGTAGGCCTTGGTGATGCCCAAGATGTAGTGCAGCATGCCTGGGCCCACACCAGCGCCTGCAGCGGCGTTACCGGCCACACAGTTGCTAGAGGTGACGAAGGGGTATGTACCGTGATCCACGTCGAGCAAGGTACCTTGTGCGCCTTCAAACAACAGGTTGGCACCGGCTTTGTGAGCTTCGTTCAACTCGCGTGACACGTCGGCCACCATGGGCAAGATTTCTTTGGCGTAAGCCATGGCTTCGTTGTAGACGGTATCAAAGTCCACAGCGGGTGCGTGCAAGATGTCTGTCAACACATGGTTGTGCAGCTCAAGGTTCTCACGCAGTTTGGTGGCGAAGCGCTCGGGGTGCTTGAGGTCTTGCACACGCAAGGCGCGGCGTGCAATTTTGTCTTCGTAGGCAGGGCCAATGCCGCGGCCTGTTGTGCCGATCTTGGCGGTACCGGCTTTCTCTTTGGCGGCTTCACGGGCAATGTCAATCGCGGCGTGGTACGGCAAGATCAAGGGGCAAGCTTCGCTGATGCGCAAGCGTGAACGCACTTCCACGCCGGCTTTTTCCAAGCCTGCGATTTCTTCGAGCAGCTTGGTGGCAGACAACACCACACCGTTGCCGATGTAGCACTTGACGCCTGGGCGCATGATGCCGCTAGGAATCAAATGCAAGGCAGTTTTCACGCCATTGATGACCAAGGTGTGGCCAGCGTTGTGACCGCCTTGAAAGCGCACCACGCCGGTGGCGGTTTCGGTCAACCAATCGACCAATTTGCCTTTGCCTTCGTCACCCCATTGGGTGCCGACCACGACGACGTTACGGCCTTTGGTGGCGGCCACGGTTTGTCCTTGGGTAGTGCTCATATCTACTCGATTACTTAAAAAAATTAAAGGGCTTGACCGGCGGGAATGGCTTGAACGGCCCACTGGCCTGCCACTTCAATCAGTTCACGATCACAGTTGAATTCATCAACTTCACTTTCGTGGCCTGGCAATACGCAGACCACGGTTTCACCATTGGCACGCAAGGTGGCAATGGCTTCGCGCAAACCTTGGGCGGTTCCCCAAGGGGCACGGATGGCCGCTTTGAGGGCGCGCTCGGGCACCACGCTGACCAACTCTTTCAGGTCCAAACTGAATCCGACGGCGGGACGCTTACGGCCAAACACCGCGCCCACTTCGTCGTAGCGGCCACCGCGCACCAAGGCGTCGCTGGCGCCGGGCACAAAGATGGCAAAGCGCACGCCGCTGTAGTAGGCATAGCCGCGCAAATCGGCCAAGTCAAACGTGACGGCCACACCACTCAAGTCAGCCGCGATTTGGCGCAACTCAGCCAAGGCTTGCATGACCACGGGCCATGCCGCAAAGGCTTTTTCGGCTTGGGCTAACACAGACGCGTCGCCATACATGCCGACCAAAGCGACCAAGGCCGTGCGCACGTTGGCAGGCAGGTCTTGAGTGAGGGCTTGAACGCCTGAGGTGTCTTTGGCAGCTAAGGCGCTGTGCAAAGCCGCGCGTGCATCGGCTGTCAAGCTCACGCCATTCAACAAAGCGGGCACGATGCGCGCGTCGCTCAAGTCCACCGTGAATTGAGGGATAGACACCGCTTTAAGCGTGTCTAAAGCCAACTGCAGCACCTCGAGGTCGGCCTCAATGCCAGCGTGGCCGTAGATTTCGGCACCGAACTGCAAAGGCTCTCGGGTGGCAAATGGACGGTCTGGGCGTGTGTGCAGCACAGGGCCGCAGTAGCACAGACGCGTCACGCCAGCACGGTTGAGCAAATGGGCGTCAATGCGAGCGACTTGCGGCGTTGTATCAGCGCGCAGGCCCAAGGTGCGACCTGAGAGTTGGTCGACCAGTTTGAACGTTTGTAAATCGAGTGCACGGCCCGTACCTGAGAGCAATGATTCGAGGTACTCGAGCAACGGCGGCATGACCAGTTCGTAGCCATAGCCTCTAGCCGTGTCCAGATATAGACGACGCAGCTCTTCGATGTGCCGGGCCTCAGAAGGCAGAACATCGGCGATGTGATCCGGCAGAACCCAAGCAGACATGTAATTAAGGGAGGCTGTTAAAACCGAGATTTTACAGGGCTTATCGCCCTTAACCCAGCCACCAGAGCATCAAAAGACCGACCACGACGCAGACCAAGCCGAAAAAGCGGATTTGACCGTCTTCCAACACCAAGATTTGCGCCATTTTGTCGCGCCAACCTTGGGGCGACATGAATGGGAAGATGCCTTCAAAAATCAGCATCAACCCAAGCGCGACCCACAGCGTATCGCTGTCAAAGCTCATACCCGAGACCTTTTATTTCTTAGGCGCTGGGGCGCTGCCGCCACCGCTGCCACGCAGGGCTTTGAAGAAGTCACTCGATGGATCAACCACCATCACGTCGCTCTTTTTGCTGAACGTGGTTTTGTAGGCTTCTAAGCTGCGGTAGAACTGGGCGAAGTTGGCATCGCGGCCAAACGAATCGGCATACAAACGCGCGGCTTCGGCATCGCCCTCGCCTTTGATTTTTTGCGCTTCGCGGTAGGCGTTGGCCACCGTCACTTCGCGTTGGCGATCCGCATCGGCGCGAATTTTTTCGCCTTCAGCAGCACCGGTAGAACGCAGCTCGTTGGCCACACGCTTGCGCTCGGCCTCCATGCGGCGGTAGACAGATTCGGTGATGGCGTCCACATAGTCGGCACGGGTGATGCGCACATCAATCACGTCCACACCCCAAGGCTTGGCACCTTTGACAGCGGCCAGCACTTCACGCTTGACATCGCCCAACAGCTCTTCGCGTTTGAGCGAGAGCAGCTCTTTCACGGTGCGTTTGTTGATTTCTTCTTGAAAGGCATTGCGCACCACGCGGGCCAATTGCACTGCCCCTGCGTTTTCGTCCAGACCCACGTTACGGATGTACTGCGATGGGTCGGTGATGCGCCAACGGGCATACCAGTCAATCACCACACGTTGCTTTTCAGCGGTGAGCATGGGTTCGGTGTCCGCGTTGTCCAGCGTAAGCAAACGCTTGTCGATGTAGCTCACGTTTTGGAACGGTGGCGGCAGCTTGATGTTCAAGCCGGGCTCAGTGATGACGTTCTTGATTTGGCCGAAGGAATACACCACGCCAAACTGGCGTTGGTCCACCACAAACAAGGTGGAGCTGAGCAGCGCCAAAGCCACAAAGGCAGAGGAAATATAGAAACCGATTTTGTTTTGTTGCATGTTCGTATCCCCTATCAACGGCCATCGCGGTCGCGTGCGCGGCCATCGCGTGCGCGGGCATCGGCCGCAGGTGCGCTCGGGTTAGCAGGTGTATTGGCGGCGTTGTTGTGCGCAGCATCAGCAGCGACAGCTGGCGTGCCACCATTGGCTTGGCCGGCTTGCTGAATGATTTTGTCCAAGGGTAAGTACAACAAATTCGAGCCTTGCTTGGTGTCCACCAACACCTTGGTGGTGTTGCTGTAAATCTGCTGCATGGCGTCGATGTACAAACGGTCACGCATGACTTGCGGGGCCTTTTGGTATTCGCCCACGAGCGACTTGAAGCGCTGCGCATCACCCTCGGCTTGCGCCACGATGCGGGCTTTGTAGCCATCGGCTTCTTGCTTCAAACGCGAAGCGGCACCTACGGCTCGTGGCACCACGTCGTTGGCATAGGCTTCGGCTTCGTTCTTGGCGCGTTCGCGCTCTTGACCGGCTTTGAGCACGTCATCAAATGCAGCTTGCACTTGCTCTGGGGGGCGCACGCCGCCTTGCTGCAAGTTGATGCCGACCACTTCGACGCCCACTTTGTATTGGTCAAGAATGGCTTGCATGATGGTGCGAATGCGTGGGCCAATTTGGTCACGCTCTTCCGACATGGCGGCGTCCATCTTCATCTTGCCCACCACTTCGCGCACCGCTGTTTCGGCGGCTTGCACCACGGTGTCGGTGGGGTTCTTGGTTTCAAACAAATAAGCGCGTGCATCGGTCAAACGGTATTGCACGGCAAATTTGATTTCGAGGATGTTTTCGTCTTCGGTCAACATGGCCGACTCACGCAAGCCTGTGGACTTGACGATGTTGTCACGGCCCACATCGACAGAGCGAATTTGTGTCACAAACACCAACTCTTGGCGTTGGAATGGGTAAGGCAAACGCCAGTTGAAACCCGCCCCCACGGTGGAGTGGTAACGGCCAAACTGGGTAATCACGGCCTGCTGACCCTCTTGCACGATGAAGAAGCCGGTGCTCAACCAAATGGCCAACACCACAGCGCCAATCACGCCTACGCCAAAACGTGCGACTTTGAAATCGGGGCCGTTAGGCGCGCCGTTGTTATTAGGTGGTTCAGAGCCACCATTTTTGTTGCCAAACAAACCACCGAGCTTGGCGTTGAAGTCGCGCCACAACTCGTCCAAGTCAGGCGGGCCACCCGCACCTGCTGGTGGGCGCTTGGGTTCGTCTTGTGGCTTTTTCTCGTCACTCGAAGGCGGGATGGATTGACTGCCATTGGGGTCAAACGTGGGGTTGCCGTCTTTGTCGCGGCCCCAGCGGCCATCGTTGAGGTTGAACATGCCGAGCAGTCGCGCGCGCCAAGATTTGGGGCTGACCGTATGGGTGTTGGAGTTCATGCGCATCGTTGTTATTTCTCTGAAGTCTTTGATTGTGCCTAAGGATTCAGGCCTCATTCCAATTCCTGCGAATTTGCATGGTCTTCGGGCAAGGTAGACACCGCCTCTAGGGCCAAAAACTCCCGCAAAGCCGCCAAACCTTCGCCGGTTTGGGCACTCACAAAAAAGCGTGGCACGCTTTGGCCATCGACCGTGTAGTGGTCTTGCAACTGCACAGGACGGGTTTCGGGACTCATGGCATCGAGCTTGTTGAACACCAAGACCTGCGGCACATCGGCGGCACCAATCTCGGCCAAGACCTTTTGTACCTCGTCCATTTGCTCGGGGTAATTGGGGTTAGACGCGTCCACCACATGCATCAAGAGCGTGGCGTCCGCCGCCTCTTGCAAGGTGGCTTGGAAAGCGTCGATCAAACCGTGCGGCAAATCACGAATAAACCCCACCGTGTCTGACAACGACACCGAACGGCCCGTGCCATCGGCATGGCCCAAATACAGCTGGCGTGTGGTGGTGTCGAGCGTGGCAAAGAGCTGGTCGGCGGCATAAGCACGGGCTTTGACCAAGGCATTGAACAAGGTCGATTTGCCCGCGTTGGTGTAGCCCACCAAAGAAATGGTGAAGGCATCACGGCGGTTGCGCTGACGGCGTTGAGTGCTGCGTTGCTTTTTGACCTTGTCCAAACGCTCTTTGGTGCGCTTGATGGCATCATTGATCATGCGGCGGTCCAACTCAATCTGAGTCTCGCCGGGGCCACCGCGCATACCGATACCACCGCTTTGACGCTCCAAGTGCGACCAGCGTCGCACCAAGCGTGTGCTGAGGTATTGCAGCTTGGCCAGCTCGACTTGCAATTTGCCTTCGTGGCTGCGCGCACGTTGGGCGAAGATTTCCAAAATCAGCAAAGTGCGGTCATTCACCGCCACGCCCATGTGGCGCTCTAGGTTGCGTTGTTGCGCAGGGCTGAGTGATTGGTCAAACAAAATCTCGGTGGCGCCGTGCATGAGGGCCAACTCTTTGATTTCATCGGCTTTGCCACTGCCCACAAACAGCGCAGCATCGGGCGCTTTGCGCTTGCAAGTGATGCGGGCCACGGGTTTCAGGCCCGCGGTTTCGGCCAGCAGGCCGAGCTCTTCTAGCTCGCCATCGAAATGCGGTAAGCCGAAATCGACCCCCACCAAAATGGTGGCGCCGGCGGTTTTTTGAGGTGTGTCGTTCAAGCGGTCAATCTATAAAAATAAGACGTAAAAAAAGGGCTGAAACAGCCCTTTTTGCAGAGCATTCAAGCTCAGACTTCAGGCGAACTGCCTGTGCCGTCGGTTGGGTTGAAGTTCACAGCGCGGCCCGGCACGATGGTCGAGATGGCGTGTTTGTAAACCATTTGCGTCACGGTGTTGCGCAGTAACACGACGTATTGGTCAAACGATTCGATTTGGCCTTGCAGCTTGATGCCGTTAACCAAGTAAATGGACACGGGCACATGCTCGCGGCGCAGGATGTTCAAAAATGGGTCTTGCAACAGTTGGCCTTTGTTCTTTGAGTTGTCGGTGTTCACGATATTCTCCGTGTCTGTGTAGTTGAAAGAAATCCCACGTTACCACAGAGCCCGAAGGCTTTGTGGCTCAGTCGTCTTTGTCAGCGTAAGGGTTACTTGAGGTCTTCATCTCAATTCGCAAGGGGGTGCCTTCCAAATTAAAGGCCTTGCGGAAACGCCCTTCCAAGAATCGCTTGTAGGCGTCGGTCACGTGTTCCAGCGAGTTGCCGTGAATCACAATGATGGGCGGGTTCATGCCACCTTGGTGGGCATAACGCAGTTTGGGGCGGTACATGCCGCCGCGCTGAGGTGACTGAAACTGCACCGCTTCCAACAACAAACGGGTGAGCAACGGCGTTGGCATCTTGCACATGGCCGCGCGGTGGGCTTGCGCAATGGCGCCCCACAAAGGACCCAAGCCTTGGCGTTTTTTGGCCGAGATGAAATGCATGGCCGCAAACTTCAAAAATGGCAAACGCGTCTCAATGGAGCGCATCAGCAACTCGCGCTGGTACGAGTCCACCGCATCCCATTTGTTCACGGCCACCACCACAGCGCGGCCGCTTTCCAAGATGTAGCCGGCAATGTGCGCGTCTTGATCGGTCACGCCTTGGGTGGCGTCGAGCAAGAGCAACACCACATTGGCCGATTCAATGGCTTGCAGGGTTTTGACCACCGAGAACTTCTCAATGGCTTCAAACACCTTGCCTTTGCGGCGCAAGCCTGCGGTGTCAATGAGCTCAAACATTTGACCGTTGCGCTCAAAAGGCACGCTGATGGCATCACGCGTGGTGCCGGGCATGTCAAACGCCACCAAGCGCTCTTCACCCAACCAGGTGTTAATGAGGGTGGATTTGCCCACGTTGGGGCGGCCTGCCACGGCTAGCTTGATGATGCCGTCATCTGCATTGTCAGCATCGTCATCCGGATCTGCCAAATTCAACGGTGCCAAGGCTTGCGCCATCATGTCGCGAATACCTTGACCGTGCGAGGCCGACACAGGCAACACTTCGCCCAAGCCCAGCTCGTAGAACTCGACCAGCTGAGCGCCCTCTTTCATGCCCTCGGCTTTGTTGGCCACCAAAATGGTGGGCTTGCCCAAGCGGCGCAGGTAGTTGGCAATGTCGTGGTCTTGTGCAGAAATGCCGCCACGGGCATCGACCACAAACACCACCACATCGGCTTCGGCCACGGCTTGTTGGGTTTGACGGGCCATCTCTTTGTAGATGCCATGGTCAGCGGTGGGTTCAAAGCCACCGGTGTCGATGACGATGAATTCGTGTTTGTCAAAACGGGCATTGCCGTAGTGACGGTCGCGCGTCAGACCCGCGAAGTCAGCCACGATGGCGTCACGTGATTTGGTCAGACGGTTGAACAACGTGGACTTGCCAACGTTGGGGCGGCCCACCAGGGCCAATACGGGTTTCAAAACTTCATCCTTTAACTTTCCCGCTTACGGGATTTGGAGGCCTGTCACGCGACCTTCGCGTGTGACCACCACATAACGACCACCTGCAAACACAGGGGCTGTTGCCAATTCTTCGCTGTCGAGCTTGATGCGGTTGAGCAAAGCGCCATCAGCCAACGACAGCACATACAACCAGCCGCCGTTGTCAGCCACCAACACGCCACGAGGTGTGACCAACGGTGCGCTCAAGATGCGATATTTCAAGCGTTCGGTGTCCCACAGGCGTTCGCCATTGCTGCGATTGAAGGCCTGCACCACGCCGTTGGACAACGGCGCAACCAACAAGGTGTCGTTACCGCTCACGCCCATTTCGCCAGTAGAAGGACGCGTCCACACGCCTTTGCCAAGCTCGGCATTCACACAGCCCACAGCAGCTTGGAAGGCGCGCACGCACACCACATCGCCCACGCGGTCAAACGGGGCAACCAAGTCAACCAAACGCTCGACGTCATTGGTGCCACGCGGTGTGGCAATGGCGGACTCCCAGCGAACCACGCCGGTGTTGGGATCCAGACCCGACAAGCGGCCGGACAAGCCGACCACCAAGGTATTTTTCACAGCCAGCATCACGCCCGCTTGCTTCAAGACCAAAGGCTCGCCTGGGCGCTGTTGTGTCCAAAGCTGGCGACCTGTGGCGCCATCAAAGGCCATGACCGAGCGATCGGCTGTCAGCACAAACACGCGCGCACCAGCCACCAAGGGCGCTGTGAACGATTGCGCGGGCAAGCTCTTGCGCCATTGCACTTTGCCGTCTTGCAAGGTGATGAGTTCGTTGTTGCGAGTGACCACCGCCAGCTGCTGGCCATCACTGCCCACGCCTGCAGAAATGGCTTGGTCCAGCTTCAAACGCCACACGTCTTTGCCTGTGGTGGCGTCGAGCACGGCGACCACGCCTTGGCTGTTGGCCAAAGCGATGCGGTCTTCACGCGCAGACACGACCAAGGGGAAATCCACCTTGCCCACATTCGCGGTCCAGCTGGTGCGCACATCTTGCAGCACGGGCACGCCGGCAATTTCGGTGGGCTTGGGACGCGATGGGCCAGAGCATGCGGCCAAGGCCACGCACACGCCAGCAAGACTCAAGCGCGTCAGAGTTGTCCAACGAGACGATGTTGTATTCACTTTTTGCTCTCCACAGCAGGTGTGTCTTCTGGGTCAGCACCCAAAGCCGCCAATTTCACGGCGACCAAACGGCGGTACTCGGCGTTGGGCTCAAAGCCTTTCCACGCGTTTTTGTAGTGTTGAACAGCCTCCGCAGGCTGCGCTTGCAACATGGCCAAGTCGCCTAAGCGATCAGCCATCAAGGGGGCGAAGGCTTCGGGGGTTTTGGCAGTGAGCTGTTTGCGGGCTTCGTCAAACGCTTTGTCTTCCACCAACAAGGCGGCCAAGCGCAAACGGGCCAAGGCTTGGTAGCCCTCGTCGCTGGCTTTCTCGATGACCCATGCCAATTGCACTTTGGCATCAGCCTTGCGGTCTTTGTCGTTGTAAATACGGGCAGCCAACAAAGCTGCTTGCTGTGCGTAAGTGGTGCTGGCAAATTTGTCTTTGATGTCAGTTACTGAGCGGTCAAACAAGGCGCTGTCGTTGCTCAATGCAGCACGCTCGACCGTGTCATACAAGGCAGCGGATTGCGCCGCTTGTTTGCCTTGGTAAGACTGCCAACCCATCCAAGCGGCGTAGCCGCCCAACACGGCAATCAGCACCCACGTGATGAGGTCGCCCCAGCGCTTCCAAAAGTGCTTGAGTTCGTCCAGTTGTTCTTGTTCTTCGAGGTCGAGGTGCGATGCCATGGTGTTGATGCTTTGACTAAAAATTTAGCGAATTGTAGGGCTCGGCCTATCAGGCGCCCGTTTGAGACGGGGCCACGCCCTGCGCAAGTTTGGCGGCCACACGGGTGGTGACTTCAGCCAAAGGCACTGCCTCTTGCGCGCCTGCGCCATCGCGCAAGGCTTTGAGGGTGACTTCGCCACGCGCCAACTCATCGCCACCAAAAATCAGGGCAAATTGTGCGCCGCTGCCATCGGCCTTTTTGAACTGCGATTTCATGCTGCCCATGCCCTCGCCTGCCCCTGCATGCATTTGCACAGACATGCCTTGGGCGCGCAGGATTTGGATGGTTTTGAAAACCACCGGCAAAGCCGATGCATCGGGCACGATGGCGTACACATCAGGCCCTACGGCCTCAGGCAAAGTGCCCTGCTCTTTGAGCAACTCGAGCACACGCTCCACGCCCAAAGCCCAGCCCACGGCGGGTGCAGGCTTACCGCCCACTTGCTCAATCAGATAGTCGTAACGGCCACCGCCACAGATGGTGCCTTGCGAGCCCAAGCGGTCGGTCACAAACTCAAACACGGTGAGGTTGTAGTAATCCATGCCACGCACCAAGCGTGGGTTGATGCGGTAACTCACGCCGCTGGCATCCAAAATGGCTTTGACCGCGTTGAAGTGGGCCAGCGAGGCTTCGCCCAAAAAGTCGATCAACTTCGGTGCGGCTTCCACCACCGCTTGCATGGCGGGGTTCTTGGTGTCCAAGATGCGCAAGGGGTTGCTGTGCAAGCGGCGCTTGGCTTCTTCGTCCAGCACATCGGCGTGGGCTTCTAAGTGGGTGATGAGTGCAGCACGGTGAGCCGCGCGCTCGTTGGGTTGACCCAAGCTGTTGAGCTCCAAGCGCACATCTTGCAAACCCAACTCTTGCCAGAGCGTGGCGGCCAACAAAATGAGTTCGGCATCCACCTCAGCGCCAGGAAAGCCCAAAGCCTCCGCGCCGATTTGGTGGAACTGGCGGTAGCGGCCGCGTTGGGGACGCTCGTGGCGGAACATGGGGCCCATGTAATACAAGCGCTGCCCACCGTTGTAGAGCATGTTGTGTTCGACCACGGCACGCACCACACCAGCGGTGGCTTCGGGGCGCAGGGTGAGTTGCTCGCCGTTCAAGCGGTCTTCAAAGGAGTACATCTCCTTTTCCACAATGTCGGTCACCTCACCCAAGCCACGCACAAACAAAGCAGTGGGTTCGACGATGGGTGTGCGCAGGTTGCGGTAAGCGTGGCGTGCCATCAAACCGCGCACCTTTTCTTCCAGCCATTCCCATTGGGCGGAGGCTGGTGGCAGCAAATCGTTCATGCCTTTGACGGCCGTCAGGGCTTGCGCTTTGGCGGGCTTAGCGAGTTGGGTTGTTGTTTTGTTTTCTGTCGTCACGGTCAGCAGGCGCTCGGATTAACCGAAGCGTTTTTCAATGTAATTTTCAACAATCTGGTGGAACTCTTGCGCGATGTTGTCGCCACGCAAGGTCATGGCTTTTTCGCCGTCGATGAACACGGGCGCTGCAGCTGCTTCGCCACTGCCCGGCAGGCTGATGCCGATGTCGGCATGCTTGCTCTCGCCAGGGCCGTTGACGATGCAGCCCATCACGGCCACTTTGAGGTTTTCCACACCGGGGTATTGCGTACGCCACACCGGCATTTGGGCGCGCAAGAAGTCGTCAATCGACTTGGCCATTTCTTGGAAGGTGGTGCTGGTGGTGCGACCACAACCTGGGCAAGCGGTGACGCTGGGCACAAATGTGCGCAGACCCAAAGCTTGCAAAATTTCAGAGGCAATCACCACCTCTTGTGTGCGCGCTTCACCGGGCTGCGGTGTGAGCGAAACACGGATGGTGTCGCCAATGCCTTCTTGCAGCAAGATAGACAAGGCCGTGGCCGAAGCCACTGTGCCTTTTGTGCCCATGCCCGCTTCGGTCAGCCCCAAATGCAGCGGATAGTTGCAACGTTGAGCCAACTCGCGGTAAACCGCAATCAGGTCTTGCACGCCACTGACCTTGCAGCTGAGCAAAATTTGCTCTGCAGGCATGCCCATGCTTTGCGCCAACTTGGCCGAGTCAATGGCCGAGGTGATGAGCGCTTCGTACATCACTTGTTTGGCCTCGAACGGGTTGGCACGCAACGCGTTTTCGTCCATCAGTTTGGCCAACAACTCTTGGTCCAAACTGCCCCAATTCACACCGATGCGCACAGCTTTGTTGTAGCGCATCGCAGCTTCAATCATTTGACCGAATTGCTTGTCGTGCTTGTCGCCCTTGCCCACGTTGCCAGGGTTGATGCGGTACTTGGACAAAGCTTGCGCGCAGTCGGGAAACTCGGTGAGTAAACGGTGACCGTTGTAATGGAAGTCGCCAATCAAAGGAACGTTGATGCCCATTTTGTCGAGCTGTTCGCGCACATGCGGCACGGCAGCGGCGGCTTCGGGTGTATTGACTGTGATGCGCACCAGCTCAGAGCCCGCCAAGGCCAGCTCTTTGATTTGAATAGCAGTGCCAATCGCGTCGACCGTGTCGGTGTTGGTCATGGACTGCACGCGCACAGGTGCGTCGCCACCGACGGTGACCACATGGTCGCCCCATGCCACGCGCGCTTGCAAGCTGCGGCGTGCTTTGGGTTGAGACAAGGCAATGCCTTGAGTTGACGCGTTAGCGGGCATCATGCGCTCCTGGTGCGCTGGCGGACGCGCTAGCAGGCTGCACCGCGACGGCGGTTGAATGAACAGTCGTCACCACCATATTGCTGGATTTGAGGTCTGCCACTGGTGTGTTCTCTTCTGCGGGAGGCAACACCACGACAGGCGATACCACGGGCGCGACCACCGCGTCAGCAGTGGGCTCATCTTTGAACACCAACAAAGAACGAATGTCTGGCCAAAAACCAATCAACAAAGCCAAGGCCAACACGGCCACGGCAGCCCAACGCATCGGTGTGAACAAACGCGCAACCGCCACAAAGCTGGACTGCGGCAAAAACGAAGGACGATCCAAAGGGAAGTCCAGGCCACGTTCATTTTTAGGCGCCAAACGAGACACGTCTTGGTTAGGCAACAAAGCCAGCACAGGGGCGGCATCTGTTTTCAACTGGCGGCACACGGCCAAGGTCAAGGCGCGAGCAAACATGGCATCTGGCAGTTCATCCAAACGGTCGGCCTCTAAGGCTTGCAGCTTGGCTGGCGACACGCGCAGGGCTTGTGCCAACACATCGAGCTTGAAACCTTGGGCTTCGCGGTATTGACGCAACAAAGCACCGGCAGTGGTGCTGGGGGTCGTCAATGTGGTGGTGTCTTCAGTCATCAGATTTCAAAAATGGGTGGTGTGTTTAATTATTGCGTTGGCGTGTGTCGACTTGAGCGGCAGCACGGCTTTTGCAAAACGCAATGGCTTTGTTTGTTTTATCCGCAAGGGCATAGCCCGGCTGAGACAGCGCATGGGAAAACTGCACTTGCGCTTCGGAGAAACGGTTTTGCTCGCACAAGAACCAGCCATAGTTGTGCTGAATCGCCGCCATCTCTGCGTCGCGCACGGGTGGTTGCGATGCCAGTTGCAGGGCCTGCTCAAAACTTTGTTGCGCCAAAGCGGGAGCGTTCGCACGCTGGTGAATCAAACCCAGCAGGCTGTACGCATCGGCATAGTTCGAATCAATTTGCAGAGCGGCGCGCACTTCTTGCTGCGCCACATCGTTTTGGTTTTGTTCGTAGTACGCACTGGCCAAACTCAAGCGACGCATGGCGCGTTGGCGGGTGTTGTCGGGCTCGGCTTGCGTGAGGGCGTCAAGCTTTGGCGATGTTGAGCCGCATGCATTCAAACCGACAACAGCGGCAAGCAACATCCCTACGCCACCCCACACACGCCACATGTTCATGAGGACACCTGTGTGAGTGGAATCACGCGCTGCTTGGCAATGCGCTCGTCCACCCGCGTACGGTCTTTCACATCACCAGCCAGTTGGCCGCATGCGGCATCAATGTCGTCACCGCGCGTCTTGCGCACGGTGGTGATGATGCCGGCTTCGCTCAATTGCGCCGCAAAAGCTTTGACCGTGGCCGCGCTAGAGCGTGTAAGGCCTGATGCTGGGAATGGGTTGAAGGGAATCAGATTGAACTTGCATGGCACAGGTTCGCCCTGCCCGCGCTTGGGTTTGACCAAATCGATCAAGGCTTGCGCATGTTCGGGCTGGTCGTTCACGCCATCCAACATGCAATATTCAAAGGTAATGAAGTCGCGTGGCGCGTGTGCCAAATAGCGACGGCAAGCATCCATCAACTCATGCAAGGGGTATTTACGGTTGAGTGGCACGAGGTTGTCGCGCAAAGCGTCAGTAGGTGCATGCAGCGACACCGCGAGCGCCACGGGGCAGTCTTCGCCCAAACGGTCCATCATGGGCACCACGCCCGAGGTAGACACCGTCACACGGCGGCGTGACAAACCGTAGCCGTGGTCGTCCAACATGGAACGCAAGGCAGGCACTAAAGCGCTGTAGTTTTGCAGCGGCTCGCCCATGCCCATCATCACCACGTTGGAGATGACGCGCTCGGTGGTGTTGAACTGTTTGCGCAGCGTGTGCTCGGCAAACCACAGCTGCGACAAGATTTCGCCGGTGGTGAGGTTGCGACTAAAGCCTTGATGGCCGGTGGAGCAAAAGCGGCAGCCCACCGCACAACCGGCTTGCGACGACACGCACAAAGTGCCTCGGTCGTCTTCGGGAATGAACACAGTCTCAACGGCGTTGCCGTCACCCACGTCGAACAACCATTTGATGGTGCCGTCGGCGGAGTCGTGTCGGGAAATGGGGGTGAGTGGCTGAACCTGTGCGCAGGTCTTCAGCTTTTCGCGCAGTGACTTGGCGAGATCAGACATCTGATCAAAGTCTTGTGCGCCTTTTTGGTGGATCCAACGGAACAGCTGTGTGGCGCGAAAGCGTTTCTCGCCCAAGCGCTCACAAAAAACGGCCAAACCGTCGAGATCAAAATCAAGCAGGTTGGCCGTCATTTTTTTGCGTCGGCGTTGCTGTCACCAGCCACGCCAATTGCCTCTTAGTGACCGTAAACGTTCATGCCGGCGAAGAAGAAGCCGATTTCAACAGCGGCTGTTTCAGCGGCGTCAGAACCGTGCACAGCGTTGGCATCGATGCTGTCAGCGAAGTCAGCGCGGATGGTGCCAGGAGCTGCGTCTTTAGGGTTGGTTGCACCCATCAAGTCTCGGTTTTTCAAAATGGCGCCTTCGCCTTCGAGCACTTGGATCATGACAGGGCCAGAGACCATGAAGTCAACCAAATCTTTGAAGAAAGGACGTGCTTTGTGCACAGCGTAGAACTGTTCGGCTTCGCCGCGTGACAGGTGAGCCATGCGAGCAGCAACCACTTTCAAGCCAGCAGCTTCGAAGCGTGCGTAGATTTGGCCGATGACGTTCTTAGCAACTGCGTCTGGCTTGATGATGGAGAGAGTACGTTCGGTCATTTGGAATTTCCCTAGTTTGACTGTGATTGAAATTTTTATGCGCTTTATGCGTAGCCAGCTATTTTAACCGGTTCAAGGGATTTCCCTTGAATGCGCAAGCGTTTTTGGTGCGTTTTTTAAGGCAAATTCGCTGCGATTTATCGACCACCGCGGCCACGATTGCCACCCGTTCCGCCGCTGCCGCCACCACCTGAGCGGCCGCCGCCAAAGCTACCACCGGCAGAGCCACCCCTACGTGGTGCATTGCTCGATGAACGCGGTCCGCCGACAAGCCCTGCTTTGAAGGCTTTTTGACCATCTTTTTTGCGCTGGCGCTCAATGGCGTAGCTGTCTGCACCGATGTAGCCGACTGATGTTTGCATTGGATCAGGTTGCGCTGCGCGTTCGGACTGCTTGCCACCACGGCGACGCTCGGTGCGCACCAAACGTTCTGGGCCGCTACGCTCTTCAGCCGCACGAGGTGTGGATGGGCGTGGGCCTATGCTGTTGCCGCGACGGCGGCTGTTGGCGCGCTCGTTGCGGTCGTGGCGTGAGGGGCCGCTTTGCATAGGTGCTTCAGCACCAGCCGCTTCCATCAAGGCGCGGATGTCACGCTCGCCCAGTTCTACAAAGGCGCCGCGTTTCAAACCACGTGGCAACACCATGGCGCCGTAACGGATACGAATCAAACGGCTCACGGCATGGCCAACAGCTTCGAACATGCGACGCACTTCGCGGTTGCGGCCTTCGGAAATGGTGACGCGGTACCAGCAGTTGGAACCTTCACCGCCGCCCTCTTCGATGGAACCGAATTGGGCGGGGCCGTCATCCAATTGAATGCCGGTGATGAGTTGTTCTTTTTGGTCTTTGCTGAGCTTGCCCAGCGAGCGGACCGCGTATTCGCGTTGCAAGCCAAAGCGTGGGTGCATCAACTGGTTGGCCAATTCGCCCGAGCTGGTGAACAGCAACAAGCCTTCGGTATTCAAGTCCAAGCGGCCCACAGATTGCCATTTACCTTGGTACAGGCGTGGCAAGCGGCGAAACACGGTAGGACGGTTTTGTGGGTCGTCGGTGGTCACCACTTCGCCCGCTGGCTTGTGGTACGCGATGACGCGCGGCGGCGGTGGCGCAATGCGCACCTTGAGTTGGCGGCCATTGACTTTGATTTGGTCGCCAAACTGCACGCGTTGACCCACGTGGGCTACTTCGTTGTTGACGGCCACGTGGCCCTCGGCAATCAGGCGCTCCATCTCGATACGCGAGCCCAAGCCCGATTGAGCCAGAACTTTGTGCAACTTGGGCGATTCGGGTTGCGGCAACAACACGCGTTTTTCGGGGGCGGCTTCGGCTCGGATGAGTTCGGCATCGAACTCGCCTGAGACCACATCATCGAAATCGAACACGGTCTCGTCGTCGTCCAAAAATTCGTCGTGTGGTTTGCTTGTCTGGCCACCCAGGTCGTGGTGTTTAGTGTTCATGCGTGTCGTCGCCTGTTGGGGCGGAGTCTCTGGGTGAGGAAAGTTCAAAAATGGGAGCGTCACCTTCGGCAGGCGTTGTAACTTCGGTCGCTTCTGTGGACTCGAGCGCCATGTCCATTTGCAAGGATGGGTCGTCTTCACCCAAACGGGCAAAGGCATTGGCTTGCGCTTGGGCGCTGTCAAACACGGGCAGTTGATCGAGTGAGGCCAAACCTAAATCGTCCAAGAACTGGCGCGTGGTCGCGTACAAAGAAGGACGGCCGACGGTTTCACGGTGGCCAATGACTTCAACCCAACCACGGTCTTCGAGTTGTTTGATGACGAGTGAGTTGACGGTCACGCCACGGATGTCTTCCATGTCGCCACGGGTCACAGGCTGGCGGTAGGCAATGATGGCCAAGGTTTCCATCACAGCTCGTGAGTATTTGGGGGGCTTCTCAGGGTTTAAGCGGTCCAAATACTCGCGCATTTCTGGGCGACTTTGAAAGCGCCAACCGGTGGCCACTTGCACCAGCTCCACGCCGCGCTGCGCCCAATCGAGCTGCATTTCTTCCAGCAGGGTGCGAATGGTGTCTGCGCCCAAGGCGTCAGAGAACAGCACGCGTAAATCGCGAATCTGAATCGGTTGGTGCGAACAAATCAGGGCGGTCTCAAGTACGCGCTTGGCATCCACGGTGTTCATCGTGAGAGTTCCGGGTCAAGGGTCGAGGAAATGGCCTAGGAAAATTTATCTCGAGGCTGGTAAGGGCAATGCGGGGCATCGCACGAGTCAGAGCCAAAGGGCTCACCGCTTTCACAAGCGTGAGCCTACATTGTAACGGAACCGCTTAAAAAGACCTATTCTGGGCGCTTGAGGCCCAAGCCGGCCAACAAACTCACCATATCGTCAGGCAACGGCGCCTCAAACTTGAGAGGCTCACCCGTGATGGGATGGTCAAAGCTCAGGCGGAAGGCATGCAAGGCTTGGCGGTCAATGCCCAGCGTCATGGGACCCGCATAGAGTGAATCACCGACCAAAGGATGACCAAAGTGCGCCATGTGCACACGGATTTGATGCGTGCGGCCCGTGTGCAAGGTGCATTGCACCAAACACGCTTCTTCTTGGCTGCTCAGGCACTCAAAGGTTGTATGAGCTTCTTTACCGGGCAAGCGCTCGAGGTCGACCACCGCCATGCGCAGGCGGTTGCGGTAGTCACGACCAATCGCAGCCACGATGTCGCGCACGGGCGTGCCGCTCCATTTGCGATAGGCCACAGCCAAGTATTCGCGGTGCACATGACGTTCGGCAATCATGGCCACCAAGGCATCCATGGCGCGACGCGTGCGCGCCACAATCATCAAACCGCTGGTGTCTTTGTCTAAACGATGCACGATGCCAGCCCGCGGCAGCATCACAGCCTGCGGGTCCATGGCCAGCAAACCATTGAGCAAGGTGCCGCTCCAGTTGCCGGGCGCCGGATGCACCACCAAGCCTGCGGGCTTAAACAGCACGCGCAGGTCTTCATCCTCATAAATCACATGTAGCGGGATGTTTTCTGGTTTGAAGGCTTGGCTTTGCGGTGTGGGCTTCAAGGTGAGCTGATAACGCTCACCCATGCGCACCTTGGCCGAGGCCTTGGTCATCACACGCGGCACGGGCAGCACACAGCTCACACAGCCTTCGCTGAGCAACTGCTGTGAATAACTGCGCGAAAACTCGGGCAGTAACACGGCCAAGGCGCGGTCTAGTCGCTCGCCATGCAAATCAGTAGGAATCGAAAGCTCGCGGGTTTCCACCTCGGGACCGTCAATCAGGTCGACGTGCTCATCCAACAAAACATCCTCCTGAGTAAGCGCGGAGGATGGTGACTGAGCCGATAGAATGGTTTGACTTTGCTTCAAGAGGTTGACCTGTGGTGTTACGACTCAAATTATCGACTGTGTGGATGGCCATTGGCCTGTCTGTGGCTATTCTTTTCACGGGATGCGCCGACAGCAACTACGACCCCACCAAAGATTGGAGCAATGACAAGCTCTACAGCGAAGCCAAAGATGAAATGGCTGCAGGTGGCTACGACAAAGCCATTGGCATGTACGAAAAGCTCGAAGGCCGTGCCGCAGGGACGACCTTGGCACAACAAGCGCAACTTGACAAAGCCTGGGCGCAATACAAGACCAACGAGCCAGTGCAAGCTGTGGCAACGCTGGACCGCTTCATCAAGCTACACCCCGCCAGCCCCGCATTGGACTATGCGCTGTACCTCAGAGGTGTAGTGAACTTCAACGACAACCTCGGATTGATGTCGTCGGTTGCTGAGCAAGATTTGGCCGAGCGCGACCCCAAGCAAGCCAAAGAATCGTTTGAGGCTTTCCGCGAGTTGTTGAACCGATTCCCCAACTCCAAATATTCAGAAGATGCACGTTTGCGCATGGCGTTCATCAAAAACTCACTGGCACGTTCAGATGTTCACGTGGCGCGCTTTTATTACCAACGCGGCGCGTATGTGGCCGCGATTGCTCGCGCACAAACCACCGTGCAGGACTACCGTGATGTGCCTGCGGTAGAAGAAGCCTTGGCCATCATGGTTCAGTCCTACGATAAGTTGGGCTTGATCCAGTTGCGCGATGACACCAAGCGCGTGTTAGACACCACCTACCCCAACACGCCTTTCTTATATCCAGAACGTGCTGAAACTAAAAAGTCGTGGTGGAAGCTCTGGAAATAAAGTCTTGGCTCAGCGCATCTAACGACTGAGCCAAAGCCTCTGCCGTTTGCAACGGGCGCATGGGCGGCAAAGCTGCAATCAAACGACGGCCGTAGCCGGTTGTGACCAAGCGGTTGTCACACAAGACCAACACACCTTGGTCTGATTCGGTGCGAATCAAGCGCCCCGCGCCTTGCTTCAAAGCCACCACAGCCTCTGGCACAAAGTAATCGTTGAAAGGACTACGCCCTTGTGCTTCTAGACGCTTGCTGCGAGCCTCGACCAACGGGTCGTTTGGCGGAGGGAAAGGCAGCTTGTCGATGATGACCAATTGCAAAGCATCGCCCGGCACATCAAAGCCTTCCCAAAAAGTGGCTGAAGCCACCAGCACGCAACCGCCCTCACCCACTTTGCTGCCTTCGCGGAAACGTTCCATCAAATGGCGCTTGGGCCATTCGCCTTGTACCAACACCTCGATGCCTGCGCCTTCGAGTTGCTGCTTCATGACATCGCCAATCGCGCGCAAAGCACGCAAAGTGGTGGTGAGCACCAAAGTACGCCCCCCCAAACGACGCACCGCATCGCTGGCGATTGCAGCCACCTGAGCACTGTGCGCAGGGTCGTTGGGTCGCACGATGTCACGCGGCACATACAACGAGGCTTGAGCGGGGTAATCAAACGGGCTTGTCACACGCAACACCGTGGCGGACTCTAAGCCGCAAGGTTCGGTGAACCAGCGCAAACGAGGGTCATCGCCCAACGTGGCCGAGGTGAACACCCAGCTACGCGAGCGGGTGTCTTCGATGGGGCGCATAGGAAACGCACTGTCGAAGGCAGACGCCTGTTCATCTTGCTGCGGCACATCTTCAAACGAAGGCTCGTCATGCCAAGGCAAAGGCTCTAAGTCTGTGTCGGCATCCGTGATGGTGGCCGACTGCTTCATCAACCGTTCTCGCACGGTTTCAGCAATGTCCAAAGGCGCTTCCATCAAACGCATTTGCGAGGCACTCACATCCACCCAACGCACAGCATCGGGCGCACAAGGGTTGAGAAAAGCATCCACACGTTTGGCGACCTCGGCCACACGGTCGTGCAAGCGCATGAAGTCGGGGGCAATTTCGCTCACGGTGTCTAGCGCTTGCAAGGCTTGCACGCAAGCCGCGCCCACGTCTTGGAGCGATTGGGCCCACGCACCGGCATGAACTCCCTCTGGTGCATCTTCAGTCCAACGCAGCTTGACTGCGCCCATGCGCTTACCGCCCATCAAACGCAGCTCACGCGCAGCGCGCTCCATGGCAGCACACACACCTTGCCAATCCACTAAGCCTCGCGCCAATTGCAGGCCCGTGGCCAACATGTCGCGCGTCACGTCCAATAACTGAGCTGTGCCGAGTTGGTGGCCTAAGAAATTCACACCGACTTCGTTGAGTTGATGCGCCTCATCAAAAATCACCACCCGCACGCTGGGTAGCAACTCGGCCATGCCCGTTTCACGCACAGCCATGTCGGCAAAAAACAAATGGTGATTGATGACCACCACATCAGCACCCAAGGCATCACGACGGGCAGCATTGACGTGACACGTTTTGAACTTGGGACACTGCGAGCCCAAACAATTTTCACGGTTGGAGGTGATGAGTGGAATCAAAGGCGAGCGTTCATCCAAGCCGGGTAATTCGGCCAAGTCGCCAGTGCGCGTGCTGAGCGACCACGTTTCGACACGCGACAGCAAGTGCATGGTGTGCCGGTCAGGCATGCTGGTGTCACGACGCGCCATTTCCATGCGGTGCGTACACAAATAGCTGGAACGCCCTTTGAGAAGTGCCAACCGAATCGGCAAGTTCAATGCCTGCACCAAGCGCGGCAAATCACGGGCGTACAGCTGATCTTGCAAAGCTTTGGTGGCCGTAGAGAGCAAGACACGCTCACCGCTGAGCAAGGCTGGCACGAGGTACGCAAAGGTCTTTCCCACACCTGTACCGGCCTCGACCACCAAGCTGCCCCCCTGCGCCACCACATCAGCGACGGCGAGTGCCATGTCGGTTTGACCTTGGCGGGGGGTGAAGTGGTCAGTGGCACGCGCCAACACACCCAGCGGTGCGAAGGCTTCTTGCACCAAGTCGCGCAAAGGGTGGGTCATTTGCCAGGCACTGGCAGCGGCGCTGCAGACTCTTTGTTGCGTTCGCGCTGCTTTTTCTCCGCATCAGCACGGTGCTGCGCGGCTTCGCGTTGTTTGTCTTCGTAGTCACCGCGTTTGGTGCCTTGCAAGCCGTGGTCGATGTTCTTTTGCGCGTTGGCATCTGCACGTTGCTTGGCTCTAGACAAAGCTTCAGCACGTTCAGTTTCTTTTTGTTTGTTGCTGGCTTCACTTTGGCGTTCCTTCAAACGCTGTTGAGCCTCTTCGGTGTTGAGCTTTCGCTCCATCGCATTGAAGGGTAACTCTTCCTTGCGTAGCTCAGCTTTGGCATTGATGCGCCGCTCACGCGCCTGAACACGGCAACTGACCACATCAAACTTCTGGTAACACTGCTTGATGTCTTGTTGGTATTGCGCTTCGATTTGCTGCCCCTTGAGGTCCAAACGCTGGCCTTCTAGGCGCCGCTCCTCGGCAGAAGGTGGCACCGGCGTTGCAGAACTGGCTGCGACAGCAGGCGTCACGGGTTCTGGCGCGCGCCCCTGCTCCGCACACCAAGACCATGTGCACCAAAGCAGACTCAAAGCAAACAAAGTTTTTTTCATGTGAGTCCCGTATCCACCGTGCGGCGCTCCAGCGCCAAAAACTCTGCCGACTGCATCTCGTTCAAACGCGACACCGTGCGTGGAAACTCATGCGACATCGGCCCTTCGGTGTACAACTCTTCGGGAGCCACAGCGGCTGACAACATGAGCTTGACGCGACGGTCATACAGCACATCCACCAGCCAAGTGAAGCGACGTGCTTCAGCCGCTTTATTCACAGGCATGTGCGGCACGTCACTGAGCAACACGGTGTGGAACTGACTTGCAATTTCTAGGTAATCGTTTTGCGAACGCGGCCCCCCGCACAGATCTTTGAAGTCAAACCACACCACACCGCCCGCGCGGCGACGGGCTTTGATTTCACGGGCCTCAATATGCAACACCGGATCTTCGTCTTGGCACTCGGCCAAGCGGTTGAACGCATCGGTCATCGCTGCATCGGCCTTGTCGCCCAAAGGGCGTAAATACAACTCGACTTGCTCCAAAGTACGGCGACGGTAATCAGTGCCGTTGTCCACGTTGATGACTTCCAACTCTTTGTTCAGCAAAGCAATCGCCGGCAAGATGCGATCGCGGTGCATGCCGCCTGGATACAGGTCATCAGGCTTGAAATTAGAGGTGGTGACAAAGCCCACGCCGTTGTCAAACAAGGCGTCGAGCAAGCGATGCAAGATCATCGCGTCGGTGATGTCAGCCACGTGGAATTCATCAAAACAAATCAGCTTGTAACGCTTGGACATTTGCTTGCCCAACACATCGAGTGGGTTTACGGTGCCTTGCAACTCACGCAACTCGCGGTGTACCTCGCGCATGAACTCATGAAAATGCAAACGCGTTTTACGTTTGATGGGCACTGCTTCAAAAAAGCAATCCATCAAAAAGCTTTTACCGCGCCCCACTCCACCAAACATGTAAACGCCGCGCGGAATGGCAGGACGGTTGACCAACTTCTTCAGCGAGTTCGAGCGCTTCTCTTTGTAGGCTGCCCACTCGGCGGCACAACGCTCAAGCGCATCAATCGCACGCAGCTGTGCGGGGTCACTTTTGAAGCCTCGAATTTCGAGTTCTTTGAGGTAGTTTTGATGGACGGGCTGGTTCACTGACATAGACCTCTATTGTGCCTTGCCCATGAAAAAAGCCCGCTGTTGCCAGCGAGCTTTTTAAACGTCAAACCTTGAAACGCTTTAGAAGTTCAAGGTGCGTTTATCCACAGCCAAGGCTGCTTCTTTGGTGGCTTCGCTCAAAGAAGGATGTGCGTGGCAAATGCGTGCGATGTCTTCGGCAGAAGCCTTGAACTCCATCGCCACCACAGCTTCAGAGATCAACTCAGACACCTGTGGGCCCACCATGTGCACACCCAAGATTTCGTCGGTCGCGGCATCGGCCAAGAACTTCACCATACCAGTGGTGTCGCCCAACGCGCGTGCACGGCCGTTCGCGAGGAACGGGAATGTGCCGGCCTTGTACGCCACGCCGTCAGCCTTGAGCTGTTGCTCAGTGCGGCCCACCCAAGCGATTTCGGGGCTGGTGTAGATCACCCAAGGGATGGTATTGAAGTTGACGTGACCGTGTTGGCCAGCGATACGCTCGGCCACAGCAACGCCTTCTTCTTCGGCTTTGTGCGCGAGCATGGGGCCACGCACCACGTCGCCCACCGCCCACACGCCGGGGACGTTGGTTTTGCAATCACCGTCCACCACGATGGCGCCGCGCTCGTCGAGCTGCAAGCCAATGGCTTCGGCATTCAAACCGATGGTGTTAGGCACGCGGCCAATCGATACGATGAGCTTGTCAGCATCCAACACAATGGCTTCGCCTTTGGCGTTGGTGTAGTTGACGGTAACGCCTTTTTTGCCGTTCACGATCTCGCCGACTTTCACGCCGAGTTCAATCTTCAAGCCTTGCTTGTCGAATGCCTTCTTGGCTTCTTTGGCGATTTGCTCGTCCACTGCGCCCAAGAATGTTGGCAGACCTTCGAGGATGGTCACGTCAGCGCCGAGACGACGCCAAACAGAACCCATCTCCAAACCAATCACGCCTGAACCAATCAAGGCCAGTTTCTTAGGCACAGAACCGACGCGCAAAGCGCCGTCGTTGGACAACACGTTGACTTCGTCAAACGGGGTGCCTGGCAACGCACGGGCGTTCGAGCCTGTGGCGATGATGACTTGCTTGGCCGTGATGGCCTCTTCGGTCTTGCCAGCCACGTGGATGGTGTAACCGCCTTCAGCCTTGCCAGCAAAGCTGCCACGACCGTGGAAGAAGGTGACCTTGTTTTTCTTGAACAGGTACAAGATGCCGTCGTTGTTTTGCTTCACAACGTTGTCCTTGCGGGCAATCATCTTGGCCACATCCATCTTCACGTCCTTGGCAGTGATGCCGTGGTCTGCAAAGTGGTGGTTGGCATGCTCAAAGTGTTCGCTGGATTGCAGCAAAGCCTTGGATGGGATGCAGCCCACGTTGGTACAAGTACCACCGGGTGCTGGGCCACCAGCTGCGTTTTTCCACTCGTCGATACAAGCGACTTGGAAACCGAGTTGTGCAGCGCGGATGGCTGCGATGTAGCCACCGGGGCCACCACCAATGACGACGACGTCGAATTGTTTACTCATAGGAATATCTCTTGAATGAACAACGCCCCCAAACTGGGGGCATTGCAATTAGCTGAAATTAGATGTCAAACAGCAAGCGAGCTGGATCTTCCAGCGCTTCTTTCATCGCCACCAGACCCAAGACAGCTTCACGGCCGTCAATGATGCGGTGGTCATACGACATTGCGAAGTAGTTCATGGGGCGAACCACGACTTGGCCGTTTTCCACCATCGCGCGGTCTTTGGTCGCGTGCACGCCCAAAATCGCAGACTGTGGTGGGTTGATGATCGGCGTCGACATCATGGAACCGAAGGTGCCACCGTTAGAGATAGAGAAAGTACCGCCAGTCATCTCTTCGATGCCCAACTTGCCGTCACGTGCTTTCACGCCGAATTCAGCAATCTTCTTCTCGATGTCAGCGAAGCTCATTTGGTCGGCGTTGCGCAAGATTGGCACAACCAAACCACGTGGTGAACCCACAGCGATACCGATGTCGAAGTAGCCGTGGTAGACGATGTCGTTGCCGTCCACTGAAGCGTTCAACACGGGGAATTTCTTCAAGGCGTGCACAGCCGCTTTCACAAAGAAGCTCATGAAGCCCAACTTGACGCCGTGCTCTTTTTCGAATTTGTCTTGCATGCGCTTGCGCATGTCCATGACGGGCGCCATGTTGATTTCATTGAACGTGGTCAGGATGGCGTTGGTCGATTGCGATTGCAACAAACGCTCAGCCACGCGTGCACGCAGACGTGTCATGGGCACGCGTTGCTCTGGGCGATCACCCAAAGCCACAGAAGGTGCGGCCACTTGTGTCAATGTTTTGGTCGGTGCGCCTGTAGGAATGACGGCAGCAGTGGACTGCACACCACCAGCCACAGCAGACAACACATCACCTTTGGTGACACGACCGTCTTTGCCAGTACCAGCCACTGAGCCAGCGGCCAAGTTGTTGTCAGCCATCAGCTTGGCTGCAGCGGGCATCGCCACACCAGCTTTGCTGCTAGAAGCAGCTGCGGCGGCTGCAGGTGCAGCAGCGGCTGGCGCGGCAGCAGGTGCTGCTGCGGGGGCTGCTACAGCACCCACTTTGCCATCGGTGTCGATGCGCGCAATGAGCTGCTCAGCAGTCACAGTGCCGCCATCGGCGACCACGATTTCGCACAACACGCCAGCAGCTGGGGCTGGCACTTCGAGCACAACTTTGTCAGTCTCGATGTCGATCAAGATTTCGTCAGCAGCGACAGACTCGCCGACTTTCTTTTTCCATTGCAGCATGGTGGCTTCGGCCACGGATTCGGACAGCTGTGGAACTTTTACTTCGATGATTGCCATATCAATTCTTTCTGTATCAGGTGTTTCGATTTAACGATTTATTTGGTCAGCACGAAGCCTTTGAGCTTGCCGAATGCGCCTTCGACCAGCGACTTTTGCTGCTCTTGGTGCAAGTGTGAGTAACCCACAGCAGGCGACGCAGATGCGGCGCGACCAGAGTAGCCGAGCTTTTGGCCTGGCAACATGTTTTCGTGGATGTAGTGCTGCACGAAGAACCATGCGCCTTGGTTTTGTGGCTCGTCTTGCGTCCACACCAATTCAGTGGCGTTGGGGTACTTCTTGAGTTCAGCAGCGAATGCTTTGTGTGGGAATGGGTAGAGCTGTTCGGCGCGCAAGATAGCAACGTCATCAGCACCCAACTCTTCACGCTTCTTGACCAAGTCGTAGTAAACCTTGCCTGAGCACACCAACACGCGTTTGACTTTGTCGGCCTTGAGCGCTTTGTTTTCAGGAATCACGGTTTGGAAGCCACCTTTGGTGAATTCCGACACAGGCGATGTCGCGTCTTTGTTACGCAGCAAGGACTTGGGTGTGAAGATGATCAAAGGCTTGCGCAAGTCGCGCACCATTTGACGACGCAACACGTGGAAGATCTGGCTGGCCGTGGTGGGCTGCACGATCTGCATGTTGGTGTCAGCAGCGAGCTGCATGAAGCGCTCAAGGCGTGCAGAGCTGTGCTCTGGGCCTTGGCCTTCGTAGCCGTGTGGCAGCATGACGGTCAAGCCGTTGACACGGCCCCACTTCACTTCGCCAGAGGCAATGAACTGGTCAATCACCACTTGCGCACCGTTGGCGAAGTCGCCGAACTGAGCTTCCCAGATCACCAGAGTATTGGGATCGTTGGAGGCGTAACCGTATTCGAAACCGAGCACCGCTTCTTCAGACAAGATCGAGTCGATCACGGTGAATGGCGCTTGGTTTTCGGTCACGTGTTGCAACGCAACGTAGGTGCCGGTGTCCCACTTTTCACGCTTTTGATCGTGAATCACAGCGTGGCGGTGCGTGAACGTGCCACGACCGCAATCCTCGCCCGACAAACGCACGGGGTAGCCACTGGCCACCAACGATGCGAAAGCCATGTGCTCGCCCATGCCCCAGTCGACGTTGACGTCGCCACGGCCCATGGCTGCGCGGTCGTCGTACACCTTCTTCACCAATTGGTGCGGTGTGACAGATTCAGGGATGGTGGTGATCTTCTCAGCCAAGCGCTTCCACTCGGTCATGGGGATGGCGGTGTCAGCAGCGTCAGTCCACTTCTTGCCCATGAAGGGTGACCAGTCCACAGTGAACTTGGTCTTGAAGTTGCTCAACACAACATCACCCACGTGCTTGCCAGCATCCAAAGCGGCGCGGTAAGCCTTGACCATGTCGTCGCCCAGGGTTTCACCCAGGCCTTGGGTGGCCAACTTGTCGGCGAACAGCTTGCGGGTACCAGGGTGAGCAACGATTTTTTTATACATCAGCGGCTGAGTCAGCGCTGGGGTGTCTTGCTCGTTGTGGCCGAGTTTGCGGAAGCACACGATGTCCAGCACCACATCCTTGCGGAATGTCATGCGGTATTCGAGCGCCAACTGGGTAGCCAACACAACCGCTTCTGGATCATCACCGTTGACGTGCAACACAGGTGCCTCGACCATCTTGACGATGTCGGTACAGAACACGCTAGAGCGCATGTCGCGTGGGTCAGAGGTCGTGAAACCGATTTGGTTGTTCACGATGATGTGCACCGTGCCGCCTGTGGTGTAACCACGGGTTTGGGCCAAGCACAGGGTTTCTTGGTTGACACCTTGGCCGCCGAAAGCGGAGTCACCGTGCACCAACACGGGCAACACTTGGCTGCCAGTGGGGTCAGCGCGGCGGTCCATGCGGGCACGGACAGAACCTTCCACCACAGGGTTGACGATTTCCAAGTGTGATGGGTTGAACGCCAAAGACAAGTGCACAGGGCCGCCTTTGGTGGACACATCAGAGCTAAAGCCTTGGTGATACTTCACGTCACCAGCTGGCAGGTCTTCAGGGGCTGTGTGGTCGAACTCAGCGAACAAGTCGGCTGGCAACTTGCGCATGGTGTTGACCAGCACGTTCAAACGGCCACGGTGAGCCATACCAATCACAACTTCTTGCACGCCTTTGAGGCCTGCTTGTTGAATCAGTTCGTCCATCGCGGCGATGAAGCTTTCGCCACCTTCGAGCGAGAAGCGTTTTTGACCCACGTATTTGGTGTGGAGGTAACGCTCCAAGCCTTCCGCGGCGGTCAAGTTCTCGAGGATGGTTTTCTTTTGGTCTGAATTGAAGTTGGGCTTGCTGCGAATGCTTTCCAACTTCTCTTGCCACCAACGCTTTTCACCCATTTCTGAGGTGTACATGTACTCGGCGCCCAAGGTGCCGCAGTAGGTTTCACGCAAAGCATTGAGCAATTCGCGCAAGGACATGCTGTTCTTGCCGAAGAAAGTGTTGCTGGTGTCGAACACGGTTTCTTGGTCGGCATCAGTGAAGCCATAGAAAGCGGGGTCGAGATCAGGAATGTTAGGACGTTCGGTGCGCTTGAGTGGATCCAGGTCTGCCCAGCGTTGACCCACGTTGCGGTATGCGGCAATGAGCTGCTGCACAGCGGTGCGCTTGCGACCCATTTCAGCGTTTTCGCTGGCCATGACAACTTTGGTGCCGCCGGCTTTGGCGCGTTCAGCAAAGGCGTTGATGACGGGCAAGTGAGGCACGTCTTTGGCGTTCGAGCCATCGACTGCGGGCACATGCGACAGCGCGTCGAAGTATTCACGCCACGAATCGGGCACGCTACCAGGATTGGCTAGATAGTTTTCGTACATCTCTTCGACGTAAGGGGTGTTGCCCCCGAAGAGATGGGTATTGCCTGAATAGGCTTGATAGACGGTTGTCTCACTCATTTGCGCTGACCTCCGTTTCCCTGCAGGAAACATTAGTTGGTTGGAAAAAAACCTCCGCGACACGGCTGGACCGGATAGCGGATGCGACTGTGGTCAGGATTGACCTAGTGCATCCAAGATTGTGCCACCGAAAACCCAGCCGTGGGCGCCAAATCAAACGATTTGGTCTTTGATTTGTTGCAGTGCGGTGGGATCGTCGATGGTGGTCAAGTCACCTGGATCACGCTTTTCACACACTGCCTGGATGGCTCGGCGCAGCAATTTACCGCTGCGAGTCTTGGGCAAGGAGGTCACAAAGATCACACGGGCTGGGCGGGCCACAGCACCGAGCTGGCCGTCCACCACCTTCATGACTTCGGCTTCCAAGGCTTTGCGGGCGGCATCGTCGGTCAAGCCAGACGTGTCTTTGGCAATGGCAAACGCCATGGCCACTTGGCCTTTGAGCTGGTCGGCCACACCGACCACCGCAACTTCGGCGATGTTGGGATGGCTGGAGATGCTCTCCTCAATTTCGCGGGTACCCAAGCGGTGACCGGCGACGTTGATCACGTCATCGGTACGGCCCAAGATGAAGTAGTAACCGTCTTCGTCACGCACAGCCCAGTCAAAGGTGCTGTACACGAGCTTGTTAGGTACGGTCTTCCAGTAGGTGTTGACGAAACGGTTGTCGTCACCCCAAATGGTTTGCAAGTTGCCGGGAGGCAGTGGACCTTCGATGGTCAACACGCCTTTTTGGTTCGCGCCTGTGAGCTCTTCGCCCGTTTGGTCGTCGACCAACTTGACGTTGTAGCCATACACCGCTTTGCCGGGTGAACCAAACTTGCTCGGGGCTTTTTCCACGCCGTTGCAAATGGTCAAGATCGGCCAGCCGGTTTCGGTTTGCCAGTAGTTGTCAATGATGGCCTTGCCGTTCAGGCCTTCAGAAATCCACTTGGCGGTTGGCTCGTCCAGTGGCTCGCCAGCCAAGAACAAAGCCTTGAGCGTGGACAAGTCGTACTTGGTGAGCAAAGCTGGATCTTGCTTTTTGAGCACGCGAATCGCCGTGGGCGCACTGAACATAACCGAGACTTTGTACTTCTCCACCAAGCTCCACCAGATGCCGCCGTCAGGGCGAATAGGCAGGCCTTCGTACATGATGGTGGCCATGCCGCCAATCAATGGACCGTAAATGATGTAACTGTGGCCCACGACCCAACCGATGTCGCTGGTACAGAAGAAGGTCTCGCCAGGCTTGCCTTGGTAGATGTTGGGAATGCTGGCAGCCAATGCCACGGTGTAACCACCGGTGTCACGTTGCACGCCTTTTGGCTTGCCAGTGGTGCCTGATGTGTACAAGGTGTAGCTGGGGTGTGTGGACTCGACCCACTCGCAGGGCACCACGGTGTCCATGTGCTTGGCGCGCTCGGTGGCGTAATCCACATCGCGGCCTGCCACAGGCGTGAAGGCCGCCAATTTGCGGTCCACCATGATGACATTCTTGGGCTTGTGCGCAGACAAGTTGATGGCCTCATCGAGCAATGGCTTGTAAGGCACGCCCTTGCCGCCGCGTGAACCTGCGTCCGCGCTGATGATGACTTTAGGTGATGCATCTTCAATGCGGGTCGCCAAAGAATGAGAAGCAAAACCACCGAACACCACCGAGTGGATGGCACCCAAACGCGTACACGCCAACATGGCAAATGCCGCTTCGGCAATCATCGGCATGTAGATCAAGACACGGTCACCTTTGGTGACGCCCAAGTCTTTCAAAATCGCGGCCATGCGCTGCACTTCGGCGTGCAATTCGCGAAAGGTGTAGGTGTGTTCTTGGTTGGTTTCGGTCGATACAAAGATCAACGCAGCTTGGTCAGCACGGTCTTTGAGGTGACGGTCGACCGCGTTGTGGCAAATATTGGTCTTGCCACCCACGAACCACTTGGCAAAAGGCGGGTTGCTGTAATCGCAGATTTGTTGGGGCGGTGTTTCCCAATCCACCAATTTGGCCTGCTCAGACCAAAAAGCGTCGCGGTCCTCAATCGAACGGCGGTGAAAATCTGCGTACGCAACCATCTACTTCTCCTAAAAACGAATCTGTACTGAATTCATAATTATGAGAAGAACGGACTTGCAACAAGCTGACTTTTGGTGTGGGTAATAACCCTTTATTTGATCAGCGCATGGATTTCTTTGAACGGATCGGCCTCAGCCGTACGCAACCATTCAAACAACACCATCTCAGTGGTCACCAGCTCTGCACCGGCTCCGGCCAAGCGGTCAAACGCGGCGTCGCGGTTGCGCTCGGTGCGCGAACCGCAGGCATCCGTCACCACCCAAACTGAATACTCTTCTTCCAGCAAATCCAAGGCGGTTTGCAGCAAGCACACATGAGCTTCGCAGCCCGCAATGACGATGCTTTGGCGCGTGGGCTCTTGCGGCACCGCTTTTTGCAAATGCTTGGGCAAGCTGCGGGCATTGCCAGCGGGCGCGCGTGCTGCGGGGCGTAACACTTCGCTCAAGCCATCGGGGCAAGCGCTGAAGGTCATCTTGGGAATGGTGCGACGACACAGGGCGCGCAACTCAGCAGGGTTTTGACCCAACTTGTCTGGGTTTTGCTCGGTGCCATAGGTCGGCACTTCCATCCAATGCGCGGCTTGGGCCAAGCGCATGGCATTTGCCAGCACCAAATCAGCTTCAAAAATGGCGGGCATCAGGCGCGCTTGGTAGTCCACCAGCACGAGTTGGGATTCTTGGTCGTCGAGCAACATGCGTAATACGAATGGTTTTGTAGAAAGTCACAAGTATCGACGATGCGGAATTCGATACGCATCGACAGACTCACCCTAGGTTTAAGCCCAGTCAAATCAACGACTTACAAGTTTTATTTGATAAGTTTTCGCATAAAAAACAGATAGAATAGCCGGTTATGTTGAAACGTACCCTCCTCATTCTCTGCTGCGTCGCCAGTGCACATGCTGCACCGTCGAACAATGCCGCAGACGACATTGAGCGCTATTTGGCCGAGCGCGGCATCGTCGCGCAAATGGACCAAGTGCGCCAATCGGTGGGGGACAAAGCGTCCGATTTGGTCGGCAATGCCATGACATTCTTGGGCGTGCCCTACCGTCGCGGCGGCACCAGCGCGAGCACAGGCTTTGACTGCAGCGGTTTTGTGCGCTCCATGTTCGAGCAAACCGTGGGCAAAGTACTGCCACGCCGTGCCAGCGATCAAGCCGCAGTCACAGAAAAAATCGACAAACAAGATTTGAAGCCTGGCGACTTGGTGTTCTTCAACACCATGCGCCAAACCTTCAGCCATGTGGGCATTTACGTGGGTGATAACAAGTTCATCCACTCTCCTCGCCCTGGCAAACAGGTCAAAGTCGAGGACATGCGTGACGCCTATTGGGACCGCCGCTTCACCGGTGCCCGCCGCGTTCCTGCCGCAGGCAACAACGACAACTAAGCACTAGCAAGGCAGCGCATCAGAAGCGCTCGCCTTCGCCTAGGTAGCGCCAAGTCCCCTCTTCCAAATCGCCCAGACTCACGCGTCCCAGACGGATGCGGCGCAGCGCCAAGATTTCCAAACCCGCCAATTCGCACAGATAAACCGCTAGGCCTAAGTGCGCGCCTTTCACCGCCAAACGCAATTTGCTGCGCTCTGGGTTGGCACTGCCCACGCTGATTTTGAATTCGGGCAAACGCAAGCGTTCATCGCGCATGGCGCGCTCAATTGGGCGCAGCGCATCGGGCAGCACCTCGCCTCGCACATCCACAATGAGCTCTTGCTCAATGAACGCCATGTCTTCCATCAGCTTGCGCTGCACACGGAAATCTTGGGTGAATGCAACCAAGCCGCTGGCCTCGTATTCCAAAGGAACGCTGGCATCGAGTTTGGCCAAATGACTTTTCAAGAAACGCACGCCGCTGTGGTCATGCTTGCTGTGTTGCTCGGGCGTGAGCAAGCTGCGTACGTTGTGCGGACCTTTGGGCGCGCGTGTTGGCGCACCAGCGCGCCCAGGTGATGCAGGCTTCTTCACCGGCAAGGGCTCCAAACCATCCGTCCAGCCTGCTGGTTTGTTCAAAATCAGCGTGACAGACATGAGGTTGAGCAAACTGGCATGGGCATCCACCGTGACGTTTTGGGTGCTCACACGACACTGCGGCTCTTGCACCACCACACCGTCAACGCGCACAAAGCCCGCCTCAATGTATTGCTCTGCCTCGCGACGCGAACAATCGCGCAGGTGCATGATGCGTTTAGAAAGGCGTTCACCTTCAGGCGTAATTCGGGTCATGTGGATCTTATTTTGGTGGTGCAAACGCAAAAGCGCAGGGCGTGAATGGTAAGGTCTAGACATGCACACACAAATAGACCACCTCGTCATCGTTGCCAAAAGCCTAGAACAAGGCGTGCAATGGTGCGAAGACACACTGGGCATCACGCCTGGCCCCGGCGGCGAGCACACGCTGTACGGCACACACAACCGCTTGTTCAAAGTGGCCTCGCCATCCAACCCGATGGCGTATGTCGAAATCATCGCCATCAACCCCGCAGCCGTGCGCCCCAAACGCGCCTGCCCTACCCGTTGGTACGACATGGACGACCCTGTGTTGCAAAAAGCTGTCGCCAAAGAACCGCGCTTGGTCCACTTTGTGGTGAACACACCCGACATCCGTGCGGCACGCATGGCCATCCGCATGCAAGGCATTGACCGTGGTCCTGCCATCTCAGCCAGCCGCCGCACCAACCGCGGTACGCTGAATTGGCAAATTTCAGTACGCGCCGATGGCCAACGCTTGTTTGATGGTTGCATGCCCACGCTCATTCAATGGGGCAAGCCAGAAGCCACAGACCCGCTCAAGCTTCACCCCCGCAACACCCTCACCCGCTCGGGTGTGACACTGCAAAGCCTAGAGGTGATTCACCCCAGCGCCGCGAAACTGCAAGCAGCCTATGACGCGATTGAACTCAACCGTGTGACGGTGACCGAAGGTCCAGCCAATTTGAAAGCCACCTTGCAAACCCCAAAAGGGGTGGTTGTGCTGGAAAGTTTAGGCCTCTAAGCCCTCAGCTTTCGCCTACACGCACACATGAAAAAGCCGCTTTGCAAAGCGGCTTTTTTGTTCCTGTGATTTAGTTTTTGTACGCCTGTACCTTGTCATAGGCCGCCCACAATTTGTGCTGCATCTCGCAGCCTTCCATCATCAAGCCCGGCGCTGAAATGCCCATGAATCGGTCAGTCTGCATGATGAGCGCGTGGGCTTGTTCAAACACCCCTGCGCCATACAACTGGCGAATCGCGCCCACATACGGCGCAGTGTCACCACGGTCGGTGAGCAGCACCAATGTCTCGATACAGGCATAGACCGCACGGCGTTGCTGTGGCATTTGGTCAAAGTGACGAATCCACTCACAGCCTTCTACCGTGGCTGCTTCATCCCCACAGGCCAGTGCCAACAACGTTTTGAGTTCGCCCACGCGCAAATCTGCCCAGAAACTTCCGGCATCGGGCACCATGCCAATCAGTCCAGCAACCGGCCGCTCGTCAGCCAAGTTAGATTCATTCAACGAAGCCAACAAGTCTGAGCACTCTTCGTTGTCGAGGTCGGTCAAATTGAGAATGGCTTCGCGCATCTCGTTAGCGATGCTGTTGTTCTCAAAGTCGAGGTCATCCACGGGGTAAATCTCTGACATGCCCGGCACCAAAATTTGGCAGGCGTACACGCCCAAGTGCTCGAAGTCGGCAATGTAAATATCAAAGCCATCGTCGTGCATGCGTTTGACGCAATACGCGTAGTCGTCGGCGGTGGTGTTGGCAAAATTCCAGTCCACAAACACATAGTCTGGAATTTCACCCAAGAACTCCCAGTGAATCACACCACTGGAATCGACGAAATGAATTTCGATATTGGGCGCGCTGGCTGCTTCATCCAAATCAAACGTGGGTGGAGAAAAACCACCCAAAGTGTCGAGCGCGCGACCTTGCAGCAGCTCGGTCAAGGCACGCTCTAGCGCAACCTCAAAACGCGGATGCGCGCCAAAGCTGGCAAAGCAACCTTGGTCTTCGGGGTGCAACAAGGTCACGTTCATCACGGGGTACTTGCCACCTAGCGAAGCGTCTTTCACCAAGATGCCAAAGCCCGCAGCGCGCAAAGCTGCAATGCCTGCGGCGATGCGTGGAAAGCGGTTGATGACGGCCTCTGGCACATCGGGCAAGCAAAGGCCTTGGCTGATGATTTTGGCTTTCACATAGCGCTCAAAAATCTCAGACAAAGCTTGTGTGCGAGCCTCAAGCGCGGTGTTACCCGCGGACATGCCATTGCTCACATACAAGTTGCCAATGATGTTGACGGGAATGTAGGCCGTCTCGCCATCGCGCTGACGCACATAGGGAATGGCGCAAATGCCACGGTCTGTATTGCCCGAGTTGAAGTCCACCAAATTGGCGCAATCGATGTTGCCTTCTGGGTTGTAAAACGTGTGCAACGCATCGTTGAGCAAGCCCTTGGGCCACGATCCATCGTCGGTCAAATCAAACCAGCGCTCTTGTGGGTAATGCACAAACGGTGCGTCCGCCGTGACGGGGCCGAGGTAGAAATGCGTCCAAAAATAGTTGGTGGCCAAACGCTCAACAAACTCACCCAGCGCACTGGCCAAACATGCCATGCGTGTGGCGCCTTTGCCGTTGGCAAACAACACCGGGCAATCGCGGTCACGGATGTGGACCGACCAAATGCCATCCACAGGATTGAGCCAACTCTTCTCTTGAATGTGAAACCCCATTGCCTGCAACTTGGCTTGTAGGGTGTTGATGGTGGATTCGAGTGGCGCGTCTTTGCCAAGAATAAAACTTTGAGTGGGCACGTTCGTTCGCTTATAAAAACAGCAGGGGCGCCCTGAAACTTGGCCCCTATTGTGAGGCCTGTGCCGCGTGGTTCACGCTCGGGGTTTTCGCTCAAACCGTGGGCGCTGCTTCGTCTTTGGGCAAAGTCGCCAGCAAGGCCATGCCGGCGGCCATCACACCAGCCGTCAGCCACGACGCGCCTTTGAACGTGCCCGTGGTCTGCGCCATATAGCCTGCCACCACAGGGGCCAGCATTTGCGCTGCACCATAGCTGAGCGTGAGCTTGGCCATCGCTTGCCCTGGGTTGTTCGGCGCGCGACGCCCCACGAGTGCGAGCGTCATGCTCACGATGCCAATGAAGGTCGCGCCATAACCCACAGCCCCTGCTAACGCCGCCCACAACTCGCCCGACATCGCAGGCAACATGACCGAGAGGGTTTGCAAACCAAACGCCAACAACAAAGCTCGCTTGTCGCCTACACGCCGTGCCACCAAATCCCAGATGAACACCGCAGGCATGGCAGCCAATCCCACCATCGCCCACGCCAAGGGACCAAGCCCCGCCAACGCTGGCTCGCGCTCCACAATCGCCACGGTGAACGTGGCACTGATGACAAAGCCCCAGCCTGCCGCAAAGTAGCTGGTCAACATCGTCCAAGCCCAACGGCGTGAGCCCAAGCCTGCAGCAGGCGCTGCGTCATGCGACACCACCTGCGGTGGCACGGGCGGACGCCACTTCCAAGCGGGCACAAAAAACACCAGCCCCAACGCTGCAAAGGCCAACCACTGATCCGACCATGTGGGCCACAGCTGTGCCAAACCCCAAGCACCCAGCGCCGATACCACAATGCCCAGCCCCAAGCCAATGAAATACAAACCCAACTCAGGCCGACGCCCTTGGCGCATGAGCCAACCCAAGACCAAACCCGAACCCAGCAACATGCCAGTCGCGCCGCACAAGCCACCGATGTAGCGAATCAAGGCCCATGCAGGCATCCAAGTTGTGAGTGCCATCGCGGCCACCGTGAGCAAGGCCATCCACAAGCCAGCGCTGTACAGCCAATGCCGCCAGCGCACATCGTCAATCCACGTAGCCGCCAAAGCACCGCTCATGTAGCCGGCGTAGTTAATAGCGGCCAAACCGCCTGCGGCCGCATCGGTCAATCCGGTTTGAATTTGAAGGCTGGGCAGCAAAGGCGTGTAGGCAAAGCGCGCCAAACCAATGGTCAACACCAAGCCGCAAACGCCGCCCGTGAGAACTTGCCATGGATGAAGGTGTTTGTGCGACATGAGTGAGCAAAGTATGCCGCGCGAAGCGTCAATCTCTTGCGCCCTTTGGCTTGGCAAAGCCCGCATCCACCCAAACCTGTGCCGTGTTACGGTTGAGTTTGTAGCCAGCCTCCACACGCACCTCGGCCAGCGTGTCGCCCCCCTCGTCTTGCGCACTGAGTGTGGCGTAGGGGTTGTCGTCATCGGGCACGATGTCTAGCAACACGGTCACGCGGCCATCGCGACCGTTGACCGTGACAGCTTGGTGCAGCGTCGCATGCAACTGCTGCTCACTACGACGCACAAACTCAGAAGCGGTTTTGACCAAGGTGATGAACGCCGTGCCGTCCAAGGGCTTGGGGTTCTTCTTGTCGCGGCCCATGGTCCACGGGCCAATCAGGGCGGCTTCGGATTCGCCGTCTTTGAACATGGCCACAGCCCAGCCGTCGTCATCGTCATTTTTGATGACCTTGGCGGTCCAAGTTTCGTTTTGCCACACGCGTGGCTCTTGGATAAAGGGCGCGTCTAGGGTGTCGTCGGTCATTGTTGTGTGGGCATGGCGTCAAACCATGCGTTGATGTCTTTGGGGCTGGTCAAGGTGCGCACATGCATGTAAGCAGCCTCAGCCTCGGGGTAATGCTTGCGCAAAAAATTCAGCCATTGTTTCAAGCGCCCCGCTTGGTGACGCTCGCTCACATGGCCCGACACGATTTGCCAAAACGTGTGCAGGTGTGGTGGCAGGTCTTGCCAGCGCACTTGCGTAGAAGGTGCTGGCAAGCCATTCGCAGCTGCGTCGTGCGCTTGAATGGCCCAGCCCAGGCCTGGATTGGTCACGATGCCGCGACCTAACATCAAGTCAAAGCAGCCTGATTCAGCACGCGCGTTGATGGCGTCTTGCACATTCCAAATTTCGCCATTGGCCACCAAAGGTGTTTTCACCTTGGCTTTGATGTCGGCAATGCGGTGCCAATACGCGGGTGGGCGGTAGGCATCGGCCTTGGTGCGGGCGTGCACCACAATTTCACTCGCCCCACCCGCCTCTAACGCCAAGGCACATTCTTCGGCCGTGCTGTCGTCGTTGAAGCCCAAGCGCATCTTGGCTGACACCACTTGGTGTAAAGGCACAGCGGCGCGCACCGCTCGCACAATTTGGTACAGCACCTCGGGGTCTTGCAACAGCACCGAGCCACCGCCATGGCGGTTCACTTGTTTGGCGGGGCAACCAAAGTTCAGATCCACTCCATCGCAGCCCATGCCCGCCACGCGGGCGGCGTTGTCGGCCAAACATTGGGGGTCTGACCCCAATAACTGTGGGCGCACAGGTACACCCGCAAAGGTGCGGCCACCATTGGTCAGCTCGGGCACGATGCGCAAAAACGTGCGCTCGGGCAGCAAGGTGTTGGTGACGCGGATGAACTCGGATACGCAGCGGTCTACGCCGCCAATGCGGGTCAGCACGTCGCGCAGCACAAAGTCGAGCAAGCCCTCCATCGGGGCAAGAATGAGCATGGGTTTGGGAGTTTGAAAAAGAAGGCTGCAAGCAGCGAAGGCGCTACTCTACCTAACTCCACGCAAGTTTCGGTTTTACTGGGACAATAGCGGGCTGTACTGATTTCTGAATTCCCTCCCTCATGTCCGAACTGACCACTGTTGAAGTCCGTCCCGCCACCCTGCGCGACGCCACCAAAATCGCCGAGCTCTACGCCGCCACCGCCAAAGAAGCGTTCAAAACCATGCAAACCGGCGCCAAAGTGCTGCCGGTACCCGAAGAAAAAAACACCACTTACTGGCGCGAAGCCATTGAGTTTGCCGAGCCCCAAGTGCAAGTGGCGGTCGATGGCAGCAAGATCATTGGCTTTGTGGGCTATGACCGCTCGCGCGACAAAGGCACGCCCAACACCATGGGCGAAATTTGGGACATCTATGTGGATGCCGCCTACTGGGGCCAAGGCGTGGGCCTGGCTTTGTGGGACGCTGCCCGCGAAGGCTTGCAAGAAGAAGGCTGCACCCATGTGTCCATCTGGGTGCCCATTGCCAACGACCGCGCCATGCGCTTTCATGAGTTGGCTGGCTTCAAACGCGAAATGTCTAGCGCCAAGACCGTGCCCATGGGCCCCGTCAAGGTGGAAGAGATTCGCCTCAAGCAGCCACTCTGATTTTTACAACCAGCCTTGAACATCCAACGTGTCTGAACACTACGCCGCCCTTGGGCTCAAAAGCGATGCCACGCTGGCGGACATCAAAAAAGCGTTTCGCCAAAAAGCTTCGCAGTTTCACCCCGACCGCAACAGCCATCCCGATGCGCCTGCACGCTTTCGTGAAGTGCAAGAGGCCTACGACGTGCTGTCAGACGACGACAAACGCAAAGCCTATGACGACAACCGTCGCCGCAACTTGTTGGATGACCCCGCGCAAACCGCACGTGAAATTTGGCAAGGCTACTTTCAGCAAGTGCTGAACCGGACATAAAGACCATGAGCATTTCTCCATTCTTCCAAGAGCTGCGCTCGGCCTACCAAGCCGAGTTGGACGACCTCAACTCCGACTCCGAAGGCCACTACATCCTTGACAAGCGCTTGGCTGAGAAGCGCAAAGAGCTCGACTTTTTACTGCAATTGCTAGACCTCAACCCAGAGATGGTGGCCGTGGTGTTGCACCAAGCTTTTGAGTTCCATGAGCCCGAGTTGATGGACCACTTCATCACCTTGGACGCCGATGATTTGCTGAGCTGGGATGCTTTGTCTGAAGGCGTGCGCATTGCACCGTGGGCGCAACCCATGGTCGACAAAATCTTGGCCGAGCCTGTGGGCGCTTGGTTCATGACCGTGGCGGCTGCCCTCGAATACATGCACGGCACGCCGATGCGTCGCAGCGCACAGTCAAACGACGCCGATGCGGATGAAGATTTGGAAAACGTCGAGCGCGGCGACCAAGCCGAAGCCGACGAAGAGCGCGAAGCCCGTGAGCGCGAAGAAGCAGGCAACGCGTGGATGGTCGAACAAGGCTTCGACAGCAAAGAATAAGGAAACGTCATGACCGGCCAAACCAACACAAATGCCATCGCCCTGATTACCAAAACGCAGAGCCTTATCGCCGCAGGCGACATCACCGGCGCTGAAGCCGCGCTGGTCGAGTTGGCCGATGCCGAAGGCGATCAAGCGCTGATGGTGGTGCTGGAGCAACTCCCACCCAAAGACATCTTGGCCGTGATTCGTGAGTACGACACCTCCAAAGAATCGGTCATCAACCTCTTGGTCACGCCCGAGCAATTTGCCCGCGCTGTGGTGATTGAAAAACAATACAAAGACCTCACCCGCACCCACTTGCGCGGCATGATGAACTCCATCATCTTTCGCGAAGACGCAGACACGGTTGAGTTCCTCACCGCCATTGGTGACCTAGAAGGCGGTGCAGAAGCGCTGGCCGACTACTTCAGCGAAAAGTGGAGCCGCATCGAAGCCTTTGCCCGCACCGGCACGTTTGACACCATGGAAGACGACGGCGACATGCTGTCTGAAAGCGCCCTGCTCGGCTCAGCCTATGTGAAGCCCCGCGTCGAAGAAGACGAAGTGGCTGACCAAGACTGGATGCAACTCGCTTGGATCTTGCGCCACAAAATTCCAGACCTCTTCATTGAGATGCTCTTGGTGTTGCGCGCCAAAGCACGCGCCCACGATGCGGGCCTGTCGGAAGAGGACGAGGAAGAAGACGACGGCAAGGTCGAAACCAGCGCCACCGACCGCGGCCAAGCCACACCCGCCGCGCGTGACTCTGACGAAGAATCTGCCATCTAAGCGTAGTGACCATGACGCAAGCTGTTGTTGCCCTTTTTGATGACCGCCCTTTCTTTGAAAAGGCGGTGGCCTTCGGCGTGCAACACGGCGTGTTGGACCAAGCCAAGCTAGACGCCATCCAAACCGATGCGCCCAAAGGCATGGTGCAAATTGCGCGTTACTTTGGCAGCGAGTTCTTGCGCCCCGAGCTTGAAAAAGCCAAGGACCGCATCGTCAACATGGTCAGCCTCACGTTGCAAATTCAAAGCGGCGGCGATTTGCAAAAAGCGGCAGAACACCTACGCGAGCATTCGTTCATGTCGCGCTCCAAGGCTGCATCTGACATGCTCAAAGCCCTCATCGTCATGCCGCAAAACACGCACTTTGGCATGAACGAGCATGGCGGCTTCAGTGACAAACACATCCCGCAACTGGCCAAGTGGTCGCTGTGCAGTTTGGCCGACTACCAAGCCGAACTGGCCAAGCGCCAACAAGTGGCTCACGTCATCGACGCCGCCATTTGGATGGCAGACCAACTGGGCCTGCACGCCGACGATTTAGAAGAAGCCGGCTGCGATGCCGAAGCCGTCATTCGCACCGCACTGTTGGCAGCGGCCACCAAACACAAAGAGATGCCCGACTGGGTGACGTTTCAAAAAATCATCGCCACCCTGCGCAAACCCAGCGCTACCAAAGCCATCAATTTGGCTGCGCCCAAAAACTTGCCCGCTGAATTCAAAGCCGCGGTCGAACAAGTGCGACAAAGCGTCGAAGCTGACTTGCACAAAATTTTGGACAATGCCATTACCTGCCAAAAGCTATTCAACCAAACACCAGCCTTCGTTGGTCGCTATTTTTGGGTGGAAGACGGCTTGTCCGAGGTGGACCACTTTGACCGCCAAACCTCTGCCGCGTGGACCAAAGCCACTGGAGGCCACAGCGACGACAGCTCGTTGCTCACGCTCTTCTTGTGCATCGCCACGGGTAGCACGGGCAAAACACTGCTGACCGAAAAAACCGCCGCCACGCTGATTCGCAAAATCCGCAAATCCGGCGTGCAGCTCGAACTGGCCACTGCGTTCATCCAAGCCAATGCACCGGCTGAACACCAAGACGATTACATAGCCATGTGGGAAGCCTTCATCGACGAATCGCTGGACACACTTGAAAGCGACCACGACTACAAACTGCATGATGCCCTGTCGCTGTTGCGCCGCGAGTGCAATGTGGCTGAGTAAGCTGTGCTTCACGCTTATCCCCACGCGGTGGCTCGTTTACGCGCTGCACGCCTCGCCCGCAGCGTCAAACCCTTTTTAGCCCGAGGTGGCCCCAAAGGTGAACGCTGCAACGGCTGCCGCCTAGTTCCGTCACACTGCCTCTGCAACCTTCGCCCCGACGTGCCCACACGCACAGGCATGTGTTTGCTCATGGCAGACATCGAGCCGCTCAAACCCAGCAACACAGGTTGGTTGATTGCTGATGTGGTGGCCGACACCTTTGCGTTTGGCTGGGCCCGCACCGAAGTTGACCCAGCGTTGTTGGTGCTTTTGAACGCCCCGCAATGGCAACCTTATGTGGTGTTCCCGCGCGAGTTTGCAGATGACGCACGCGTGGTCCATGAAGTCACACACAACGACAACAAGCGCCCCTTGTTCATCCTGCTCGACGGCACATGGGACGAAGCGCGCAAGATGTTTCGCAAAAGCCCCTATCTGCAAAACTTCCCCGTGCTCAGCCTGCACCCCGAACAACTCTCACGCTACAAACTGCGTCGCGCGCAAAGCGAAGCCCACCTTTGCACCGCTGAAGTGGGCGCCATGTGCTTGGCACTGGCTGACGACACACAAGCTGCCGAAGCCCTGAACGCTTACTTTGAGGTGTTCACCGAGCATTACCTCAAAGCCAAGCAGCAACTGCCCGTCGATTTGACGGATGACGTGCATCAGCGCTTGCAGATGGCCACCCACGCCGCGTGAACGACAATCAAGACTATGGCTATTCAATGGTTCCCCGGACACATGCACCTCACGCGCAAAGCGATTGGGGAGCGCATCAAAGAGATTGACGTTGTCATCGAAATGCTCGACGCCCGCTTGCCCGGCTCGAGTGCCAACCCGATGCTGGCTGAGCTGATTCAAGGCAAACCCGCACTCAAGGTGCTGAGCAAGCAAGACTTGGCTGACCCCGCACGCACAGCGATGTGGCTGGCACATTACAACGCCATGCCCGGCGTGCGCGCCATTGGCCTCGACACCAGCATGTCGTCGCCCGCCAAAGCACTGATTGACAACTGCCAACAACTCGCCCCCAACCGTGGCGGCATGGCCAAGCCCATGCGCGTGCTCATTTGCGGCATTCCCAACGTGGGCAAGTCCACCCTCATCAACACGCTCAAAGGCAAACGCGCCACCAAAACAGGCGACGAAGCCGGCATCACCAAAACCGAGCAACGCATTGCGCTGGCCGATGATTTTTATTTGTACGACACACCGGGCGTGCTCTGGCCGCGCATCATCGTCGAGCAAAGCGGTTTCAACCTCGCCGCCAGCGGCGCGATTGGCGTGAACGCGTTTGACGAAGAAACCGTGGCGCTTGAGTTGCTCAACTACCTCATCCCCCACTACCCCAACGAGCTGCACAAGCGCTACAACATCGACGACGTGGCCAGACACACCGACGAAGAAATGTTGGAAGCCATTGGTCGCCAACGCGGTGCGGTGCAAAGCGGTGGGCGCATCAACCTCACCAAAGCCGCGCACATCGTGATTCACGATTTCCGAACAGCCGCATTGGGCCGCGTCACGCTAGAAACGCCCGAGCAATTTGCCGCGTGGTTGGCTGAAGGCAAAAAAGCCGATGCCGAACGCGCCGTGCGCAAAGAGGCGATTGAGAAAACAAAGAAGACGGCGCGCAAGCCTAAGAAGCGTTGACATTCACATGACACAACGCCTCGACACCCCCGACAAAGAAGCCATCGCCCTGCTTCCAGAATTTCAACGCCTCGGGCTAGATCGCATCACCTTGGTGAACACAGGCAAACAAGCAGGCCTTGCACACGATGCCTTGGTGTCCTCACGCGCCTGGGGCTTTGATACCGAGTCCAAACCCACCTTCCGCGTGGGCGAAGCCTCTGACGGCCCGCATGTATTGCAGCTTGCCACCCGCGAACGCGCATGGGTGTTTCAGTTGCACAACCCTGAGTGCCGCGCGGTGGCAGCCGACTTGCTCGCGCGACCCGGCATTGCGAAAGCCGGTTTTGGTTTGGGTGATGACCGCAAACGCATCCTCCAAAAATTTGGTGTCGAGCCCGCAGGCGTGCTGGAACTCAACACCATTTTCAAAGCGCAGGGCTATCGCAAAGAAATGGGCGTCAAAGGCGCGGTGGCGGTGTTGTTCAACCAACGTTTTCAAAAGTCAAAGAAAGCAGCCACCAGTAACTGGGCCAATGAACGGTTGAGCGAATCGCAACTGGTGTATGCCGCCAACGATGCGTATGCCGCGTATCGGGTTTGGGAAGCTTTGGAGCTCTAAGCCACGCTAGACGTTGTCTCGTGTGTGTCTTGATCCAAGACACATCCTCCCTATGATGAATTAGATTGGTTTGAGACCAACCAATTTTTCATCTCAGGAGAACACTTTGCGCATTGCTACTTTCAAACTGAACGGCCAACGTCATGTGGGCCAAGTTTCTGCCGACGGCAAACACGTCACCGCCTTTGCACTCACCGAAGACCAAGCCCATCACGGCGCTCAGCCCATCATCGATGCGCTCGCTTCTGGCCATGCGCTACCCGAGTTGGCTGGCACACCGCACGACATCACACACGTTCACCTCGAAGCGCCCTTGCCCATTCCACGCCGCAACGTGTGGTGCGTAGGCCGCAACTACCACGCACACGCCAAAGAGCTGCAAGCCTCAGTCTTCAAAGACAGCAACACCGACACCAAGGCGTGGCCCATCGTCTTCACCAAAGTGCCCGAGTGCGTGGTCGGCCCAACGGACGATGTGCATCTGCCAGGTGCAGCCATCTCCGACCAAATCGACTACGAAGCCGAGTTGGCGGTGGTGATTGGCAAAGGCGGCAAGAACATCAGCCAAAGTGACGCCATGAGCCATGTGTTTGGCTACACCGTGGTCAACGACGTGACCGCACGCGATGTGCAAATGCGCCACCAACAATGGGACATGGGCAAGTCGTTTGACACCTTCTGCCCCATGGGACCATGGATCGTGACAGCGGATGAAGTGGATGGTCGCAACACGCGTGTGCGTTGTTGGGTCAATGGTGAGTTGCGCCAAGATGGCCCCACCGAAAACATGATCTTCGACATCCCCACTCTGATTGAAACCATCTCACGCGGCATCACGCTCTACCCCGGCGACATCATCGCCACAGGTACACCTGCTGGCGTGGGCATGGGCTTGACCCCGCCCCGCTACATCGCCAAAGGCGATGTGATCCGCGTCGAAATTGAAGGCGTGGGCAGCATCGAAAACCGCTTCGTTTAAAACTAAAAAAGCAGGCAGGCATTCGCTTGACCTGCTCGTCAAAAAATCGAAGGAGACAAGACATGGAACGACGTCAACTGATTCGTGCCGGGCTCAGCGCTGCAATGGCTGTGGCCTGTAGCTTCAGCGCCTTTGCACAGACCTACCCCACGAAACCCATCACCATGGTGGTCCCGTTTCCGCCGGGTGGTGTCGCAGACACCGTAGGCCGCCCTGTGGCTGAAGCCATGTCGCGCTACTTGAAGCAACCCATCGTGGTGGAAAACAAAGGTGGTGCAGGCGGTGGGATTGGCATGGCGCAAGTGGCCAAGTCCAAGGGTGATGGCTACACCGTGCTCATGTCGTTGTCGTCGTTGGTGGTGCTGCCTGAAGCGGACAAAATTTTGCAACGTGCACCCATGTATCAGGTGAACCAGCTCAAGCCCATTGCGCGCTTCACCGCTGACCCCACCGTGCTGGTGGTACGCGCTGACAGCCCTTGGAAAACCTACGCCGAATTCATCGCCTACGCCAAAGCCAACCCAGGAAAAATTTCGTTTGGTTCATCTGGCAACTACGGCACCATGCATGTGCCGATGGAGCAGCTCAAGTCAGCCACATCCACTTTCATGCTGCATGTGCCCTACACGGGTGCTGCACCCGCTGTGTTGTCGCTGCTCAGCGGACAAATTGACGCGGTGTCCACAGGACCCGCCAGTGTGAAACAACAAATTGCATCCGGCCGTTTGCGCGCCTTGGCGCATTGGGGTGAAGGCCGCTTGGCCAGCATGCCCGATGTGCCCAGCTTCAAAGAGTTGGGTGTGCCCATTCAATACTCACAGTGGTCCGGCATGTTTGTGCCCGCAGACACACCTGCCGCCGTGGTGGACACCTTGCGCCAAGCGGCCAAATTTGCGGCGCAAGATGCACGTGCAGTCGGTGCCTTAACAGCCTCTGGCACTTCGTTCATGTACCAAGACGCGGCCGACTTTGAGCGCTTCGTGCAAGCCGATGCCAAAGAGATGAGCGCCCTCGTAACACGCATTGGCAAAGTTGACTGATCCGCAGAGATCGGCAACCACTCACACGCTCACTCACAGTTCCAATCAACGGAGACAACTCATGCTGAAACTTGCTCGCACCTTCAAACTCATGGCGCTCGGTTTGGCGATGGCCTCTGGCCTCGCGCATGCGCAAAATGCGCAAAGCTACCCCAACCGTCCCGTGAAAATCGTGGTGCCGTTTGCAGCGGGTGGCCCTGCTGACAACTACGCCCGCTTCATGGCGCAACGCTTGACCGATGAGCTCAAACAACCTTTTGTGATTGACAACAAACCCGGTGCGGGCTCCATCATCGGCACAGACTTCGCGGCCAAGTCGCCCGCAGACGGCTACACCTTGTTGATGATGTCCAACACCCAAACGGTGAACGAGTCACTCATTCCTAAGAAGCCTTTTGCGCTGATGAAAGACTTTGTGGGCATCGCGCCTGTGAACTACTCCAACTTGCTGCTGGTGGTGCACCCTTCAGTACCGGTGAAAAACGTGAGCGAACTGATCGCGTTGGCCAAGTCCAAGCCAGGCAAGCTCAACTTCGCCTCGTCTGGCAATGGCACGCCGTATCACATGGCCGGTGAGTTGTTCAAATACATGGCGGGCGCGGACATGACGCATGTGCCCTACAAAGGCAGCTCAGGCGCACGCACTGACATCGTGGGTGGCCAAGTGGATGTGATGTTTGATGCCGAGACCACCATGGCCGAATTTGCGCGCAACGGCCAAGTACGGATGCTGGGCGCTACAGGCTTGGCACGCTCAGCCAACTTGCCCGACGTGCCCACCGTGGCCGAAACCGTGCCCAAATACGAAGCCACCATTTGGCTTGGCTTCATGGCGCCCAAAGGCACACCCGCTGACATCGTGACCAAGCTCAACACTGAGATGCGCAAGATTGTGAACAATCCCGAAGTCAAAACCGCTTGGGCCAAACAAGGTGCGGTGCCCCTTTCGATGAGCTTGGCGGAGTTTGAGCAATACCTCAATGCCGACATTGCCAAATGGGCCAACATCGTCAAAGTCTCGGGCGCAAAGGCAGACTAAGCCATGAGCAACTCGGTGGTGGTCTTTCACGTCAATAGACGCGAGGTGTCGGTGCAAGGCGACGGCGGGCAAAGCTTGCTGGATGTGTTGCGCAACACACTGCACCTCAAAGCCACACGCATGGGCTGCGGTCAAGGCGCATGCGGCGCTTGCCGCGTGATGGTCGATGGCCATGCCATGGCCGCCTGCGAAACCCCGCTGTGGTCGGTGCAAGGCAAACACATCACCACGGTGGAAGGCCTAGGCACACGCGAGCAGCCTCACCCCTTGCAAACCGCCTTCATCGAAGAACAAGCCATGCAATGCGGCTTTTGCACCAGCGGCATCTTGATGTCGGCCGCAGCCTTGCTGAAACGTCAAGCACAGCCCACACGGCAAGAGATTGTGCAAGTGCTCGATGGCCATTTGTGCCGCTGCGGCGCGCACAACCGCGTGATACGGGCCATCGAAAAAGCCGCAAACACATCTGCGCGTGTGTGATGTCTGAATCGCTCAAAGCACATCCCTTATTGCATCAATGGCTGGGCTTGAGCGCAGCGGGACAAGTGCAAGCGTTTTCTGGCAAGGTTGATTTGGGGCAAGGCATTTCGCACGCGTTGCGGCTGATCGTGGCGCAAGAGTTGCGGCTCTCGCCTTCACTCATCGACATGGTGCCCGCCAGCACACACACCAGCCCAGATGAAGCGGTGACGTCTGGCAGCTTGTCGGTGCAACACTCGGGCGCCGCCTTGCGATGCGCGACCGCATATTGGCGTGAAATGTGTCGCATCGCCATGGCACAGCGTTGCGGTGTAGATGTGGCGGCTGTACGCTGTGCGAATGGCGAGTTCTCGGTGCAAGCCACAACACAAACAGCCAGCTATGCTGAACTCACGACTGCAGAGATGTGGCATAGCACCATCGATACCACGCATGTGCAGTCACTCTATGAAGCACAAGATGTAACCCCCCGTCCCCTCTCACCCACTGCGCTCCGCCCTGATGTGGCCAGCAAAGTGTTTGGCGAGTTTGAATACATCCAGGACCGCGTATTGCCAAACATGTGCCACGGCATGGTGTTCAGGCCTGGCACGCTTACCGCAGAAGTCATCGTGCACGACATGCAAGCCTTGCTTCATCATTTGCAGGCACAAAGCGGTGTGTTGCAGGTGCATCAAGACGGTTTGCTGCTGGGCGTGTTGACCGAATCCGAATACGCATTGTCAAAAATTGTGAGCTACATCGAAGACGGTGTCGTACAAGGCAAGTTTTGGCGCTGCCATTCAGAAGTGCCTGACGCCAACGATTTAACGAGCTGGTTAAAAGCTCAACCCTTAGACACCACAGTGGTGGCTGACATCACCAGCAACGCGCAAACAAACGCTGTGCAATATGTACGCGCCGAATTTCATCGGCCGTATTTGCAGCATGCTTCGATTGGTCTGTGCTGCGCGTTGGCGCAATGGACCGACGACGCACAACACCTAGAGGTGTGGAGCCACAGCCAAGGCATTTACAACTTACGCCGCGACATTGCTTTGGCATTTGACATGCCGCCTGAACAAGTGCAGGTCTCGCACGTGGAAGGCGCAGGTTGCTATGGCCACAATGGTGCAGACGATGTCGCCTTTGATGCCGCATGGCTCGCCCAACTCGTGCCCGGTCGCCCTGTGCGCGTGCAGTGGACTCGGCAAGCTGAGCTCGGCCACGCGCCTTTGGCGCCGGCCATGGCAGTGGCAATTCAAGCAGGCTTAAATACTGAGGGTCGCATCACCGAATGGACACAAACCGTTTGGGGTCAAGGCCACGGCACACGCCCCGGTCGCGGCAAAACACCCGCGTTGTTAGGCACGTGGCAAACCGCACAGCCCCAGCCCGTGACGATGGCCGTCAATGCAGCCCTGCCTGTGGGCGGTGGCTCTGAGCGCAACGCACAACCACCCTACGACATTGCATCGATGAAGGTGCTCAATCACCGCGTGTTGAACATGCCGTTTCGTGTGTCAGCCATGCGAGCTTTAGGCGCACCCACCAACGTATTCGCCGCTGAATCGGTGATGGACGAATTGGCTTTGCGTTGCATGCAAGACCCGCTGGCCTTTCGTTTGGCACATCTGAAAAACACAGGACAAGCGCGCGCAGCTGCGACGCTGCAAAAAGTAGCCGACATGGCAGGCTGGACTGCGGCCCGCCCTGCGAACAAACCTGAAGGTTGGGGACGTGGCCTAGCCTATGCACGCTACAAAAACACGGGGGCGTATTGCGCGGTGGTGGTCGAGCTGGTCGTCGAAGAAAAAGTGAAGCTGCACAAACTCTGGACCGCTGTTGACTTGGGTCATGTCGTGGACGCCGACGGCGCAGCCAACCAAATCGAAGGTGGTGCTTTGCAAGCGGCTAGCTGGGCATTGTGCGAATCAGCACAACTCAGCCCTCAAGGCATTGCATCGAAGGACTGGGAAAGCTACCCCATCTTGAAATTCAGCGACATGCCTGCGGTTGAGGTAGCCCTCATGCCACAACCACACGAAACATCTCTGGGCGCGGGTGAATGCAGCTCTGGCCCCACCTGCGCGGCCATTGCCAATGCCATTTTTGATGCCATCGGCATACGCATGCGTGCCATGCCGTTCACACCAGAAAATTTATTAAAAACCATCGAGGCCGACACACCATCGGTCCATTCTTAAACCTCACCAACAAAGAGCACAACATGCATGTATTGAGTGGCGGCGCAGCCGCAGCCGTGGTCAAAGCCGTTCAGGCTGAGTTTGAAAAAAGCACAGGCACATCCATCCACGGCACCTTCAGTGCGGTGGGCCAAATGCGTGACCAACTTGTAGGCGGCACACCTTGCGATGTGGTCATCCTCACCAAACCGCTAATTGAGCAACTCATCGCTTCGGGCCATGTGGTGGCAGGTAGCGCGCGTTCGTTAGGCAAAGTGAAAACAGGTGTGGCGGTGCGCAGCGGCACCACACACCCTCACGTCAAAACACGCGAGCAACTGCACGCAGCCATGAGCGCAGCACAAGGCATCTACTTTCCAGACCCCGACAAAGCCACTGCCGGCATTCACTTCATGAATGTGCTCAAAGCACTGGGCCTGGATGAGAGCATGCGCAGCAAATTTCGTGTGTTTCCCAACGGTGCAACCGCCATGGGCGAAATGGCGAAGAGCACCGAGAGCGGTTTGATTGGCTGCACCCAAGTGACAGAAATCAACTACACCGAAGGTGTGGATTTGGTCGATGTGTTGCCTGCTGAGTTTGAGCTGAGCACCGACTACACATTGGGCATTTGTACCCACGCACAAAACCCAGCACATGCTGAGCTGTTGGCCGACTTGCTAACAGGCGCTGCATCTGCGGCGGTGCGCAAGCAAGGTGGTTTTGAGTTTTAAACAAACTCTAAAATTGGGGCATGTCTGCCCACACAAGCCTCAGCGCCGCCACACACTCTGACACCTCCAGCTCAGTGCTGGAATTTGCGAACGCCTTGTGGCGCGTGCGTAGGCCCAAGCCCTTTGTGTTGGTCATCGAAGGCGAAGTGGGCACAGAAGCCGCTGCCCCCAGCGACTACCTGCACGACAAACTTCTCTTACCCGAGTGGCGCGAAGCCTTTTACAAGCTGGTCGATGCCACGGGCTTGGTGGTGTGCCTGAACGTCCACACCCAACACCCCACCTACCGCGATGTGCGCGGGCGCTCTAGCAAAGGGCGGCTGAGCCAAGGCGAGTACTACCACCACGATGGCTGCACGGGCCCCGTCAAGCCGCGCTTTGTGGAAATTCGCTGCCCCATTCAGCCGCAAACACGCGGCGTGGCCACCGCTGTGGCACCGCACCACGATGTGGTGAAAGCCATGGTGCAAATGCTGCCCGCCGAGCTGGCTGCCACAGCCGCACTGGCCACACAAGACATGAGCCCCGAAGCCTTGGACCAAATGGACTACGCCGCGCTAGACCACTTGCAAGGTCTCATCACCCGCACCGTGCGCAAAAAGCTCAACGCCGAAGGCGCACGCAACTACTTCCGCCAAGTGGATGCCGCAGCCAATGCCTACTTTGAACCGTGGGCCTTGGGCGAAAGCCGCTTCATTGCCAACGCCAACAGCCGGCTAACCATGCAACACCGCCGCGCCTACCAAGCCCCACACACCGGCGGCGTGGCCAATGGCCACTTGGTCAAGCGCTGGACCAATGAAGAGCTGCTGCTACCAGGCCAAGTGGTGGACCAAGCCTTGATTGCTGCGCTGTGTAGCGAAGAAGGTGATGAAGTGGATGGGGAGCGGGCTGAGGGGTGTTACCTTGGTGCGCATTAATTCACTGACGCTTTAAATGTGAAAAGCCCGGACAGTTTCCCGTCCGGGCTTCTTTATTTACAGCGCGAAGCGTTTACTTCTTGCTAGGCGGCAAGTCCGTGCAGCTACCGTGCGCCACTTCTGCCGCCATGCCGATGCTTTCGCCCAGCGTGGGGTGTGGGTGGATGGTTTTGCCGATGTCCACAGCGTCTGCGCCCATTTCGATGGCGAGAGCAATCTCACCAATCATGTCGCCCGCGTGCGTACCCACCATGCCGCCGCCCAAGATCTTGCCGTGGCCGTGGGCCTCGGGTGAATCGTCAAACAGCAGTTTGGTCACGCCTTCGTCGCGGCCGTTGGCAATGGCGCGGCCCGAGGCGGTCCAAGGGAACAAGCCCTTTTTCACCTTGATGCCTTGTGCTTTGGCTTGGTCTTCGGTCAAACCCACCCATGCCACTTCGGGATCGGTGTAGGCAACACTCGGGATGACGCGTGCGTTGAACGCCGCAGCCGCCAAGTCTTTGTCGCCTTTGAGTTCGCCCGCAATCACTTCAGCTGCCACGTGTGCTTCGTGCACCGCCTTGTGCGCCAACATGGGCTGGCCCACGATGTCGCCAATGGCGAAGATGTGCGGCACGTTGGTGCGCATTTGAATGTCGACGTTGATGAAGCCACGGTCGGTCACAGACACGCCTGCTTTGTCGGCTGCAATTTTGTTGCCATTGGGCGTGCGGCCCACGGCTTGCAACACGAGGTCGTAGGTGCCTTCGCTCTTGGTGCCATCCAAACCTTCAAACTGCACCTTGATGCCGTCTGCGGCAGCTTGCGCGCCCACGGTTTTGGTTTTCAACATGATGTTGTCAAAACGGTGCTGGTTCATCTTTTGCCAGACCTTGACCAAATCACGATCAGCGCCTTGCATGAGGCCATCCATCATTTCCACCACATCAAGGCGTGCGCCCAACGTGCTGTACACGGTGCCCATTTCCAAACCGATGATGCCGCCGCCCACGATGAGCATTTTCTTGGGCACTTCTTTGAGGGCCAAAGCGCCGGTGCTGTCGACCACGCGGGGGTCTTGCGGCATGAAAGGCAAACGCACCGCTTGCGAACCGGCCGCGATGATGGCGCGTTTGAACGCCACCACTTTTTTGCTGCCTGTTTTGTCTTGGCCTGTGCCTGTGGTTTCTTCCACTTCGATGTGGTTCGCACCCACAAAGTGGCCGTAGCCGCGCACGACGGTGACCTTGCGCATCTTGGCCATCGCGCCCAAACCACCGGTGAGTTTGCCAATCACCTTTTCTTTGTGACCACGCAACTTGTCCACGTTGACCGCGGGCTTGCCAAAGTCCACACCAAGGTCGGCCATGTGGGCCACTTCGTCCATCACGGCTGCGACGTGCAGCAATGCTTTGGAAGGAATGCAACCCACGTTCAAGCACACACCACCCAAGGTGGGGTAACGCTCAACCACGACCACGCTCAAGCCGAGGTCGGCAGCGCGGAAGGCGGCGGAGTAACCACCGGGGCCACCACCCAACACCATCACATCGCATTCGAGGTCTGCGCTACCGCCGAACGATGAAGCTGTGGGTGCAGGTGCTGCTGCGACGGGAGCAACAGATGCTGCAGCAGGCGCAGGCGCTGAAGATACGGAAGCGGCTGACACAGCCGTGCCCTCGCCGTCCAACACCAACACCACCGAGCCTTCGCTCACCTTGTCGCCGAGCTTGACTTTCAACTCTTTCACCACACCCGCGTGTGACGATGGAATTTCCATCGACGCTTTGTCGGACTCCACGGTGATGAGCGACTGCTCTGCCTTGACGGTGTCGCCGGGTTTAACCAGCAACTCAATCACAGCCACTTCGTCGAAGTCGCCGATGTCTGGAACTTTGATATCTATCAGTGCCATATCAAATCCTTAGAGAAGAACGCGACGGAAGTCGCCGAGGATTTGACCGAGGTACGCATTGAAGCGTGCCGCTGCTGCACCGTCGATGACGCGGTGGTCCCACGTCAAGCTCAAAGGCAACATCAAGCGTGGCACAAATTCTTTGCCGTTCCACACGGGTTCCATGGTGCTCTTACACACACCGAGGATGGCCACTTCGGGCGCGTTGATGATGGGCGTGAAGTACTTGCCACCAATGCCGCCGAGGCTAGAGATGGTGAACGTTGCGCCGGTCATTTCAGCGGGGCCGAGTTTGCCGTCACGGGCCTTCTTGGCCAGCTCTGACATTTCTTGGCTGATTTGCAGCACGCCTTTTTTGTCGCAATCGCGAATGACGGGCACCATCAAACCATTGGGCGTGTCAGCGGCAAAGCCGATGTGCCAGTAGTTTTTGTAGACCAGTGCATCGCCGTCGAGCGAGCTGTTGAACTCTGGGTATTTCTTGAGCGCGGCCACGCAAGCCTTGATCAAGAACGCCAGCATCGTGACTTTGACACCCGACTTTTCGTTCTCTTTGTTGGTCGAGACGCGGAAGGCTTCGAGGTCGGTGATGTCGCAGTCGTCGTGGTTGGTGACGGCTGGAATCATGATGGCGTTGCGCAACAAGTTGGCGCCGCTGATCTTCTTGATGCGGCCCATTTCTTTGCGCTCGACAGGACCGAACTTGGCGAAGTCGACCTTCGGCCAAGGGATGAGGCCCAAGGCTGCACCATCACCACCGGCACCAGCTGCACCACCTTTGGCAGCTTGTGCCTTGGTTTGTGTCGCGCCCGCCATCACCGACTTGGTGAAGGTTTGCACGTCCGCTTGGGTGATGCGACCTTTGTGGCCTGTACCTTTGAGTTCTTCCAACGGCACACCCAACTCACGCGCAAATTTGCGCACGGAGGGAGATGCGTGAGGCAGACCTAAGGTCGTGCCACCTGGTGCGTGTGCAGGCGCTGCCACGGCAGCAACTGCAGCGGCCACGGCTGTCGGTGCGGCAACCGCGGATGCTATTGCGGCTGCTGGTACAGCGGCGACGGCAGAAGCGGCAGCGGCCACAGGTGCGGCAGCGGAAACCGTGCCTTCGAGAATGGCCAACAAGTCACCAATGTTGACGGTGTCACCCACTTTGACTTTGAGCTCTTTGAGCACGCCCGCATGTGACGATGGAATTTCCATCGACGCTTTGTCCGACTCAACGGTGATGAGCGATTGCTCCACCTTGATGGTGTCGCCAGCTTTCACAAACACTTCGATGACGGCCACGTCTTTGAAGTCGCCAATGTCAGGCACGTGCACTTCAACCGGACCCGAGGCAGCGGCCACAGGCGCTGTGGCTACGGGGGTTGGCGCTGGGGCTGGGGCTGGCGCAGCCGCAGCAGGTGCAGCTGCTACAGGCGCAGCTGCTGGAGCTGCGGCAGCACCAGCGGCTTCCACCACCAACACCACCGAGCCTTCTTTGACCTTGTCGCCCAAAGCCACTTTGAGCTCTTTGACCACACCGGCTGTGCTCGATGGAATTTCCATCGAGGCCTTGTCTGATTCGACGGTGATGAGGGACTGTTCCGCTTTCACGGTGTCGCCCACTTTGACCAGCAGTTCAATGACTGCGACTTCGTCGAAATCCCCGATATCCGGGACTTTTACTTCTACCAATGCCATGTTGTGTCTCCCGATTTCTTATGCGTACAGCGGGTTGATCTTGTCGGTTTTGATGCCGTACTTTTTGATGGCTTCAGCCACTTGTGCCACTGGCACGGTGCCTTCTTCGCTGAGGGCTTTGAGGGCGGCGACCACGATGTAGTGGCGGTTGACTTCAAAGTGCTCACGCAGCTTGCTGCGGAAGTCAGAGCGACCAAAACCGTCTGTGCCCAACACTTTGTAGGTGCGGCCTTTAGGAATGAACGGACGAATCTGTTCGGCATAGGCTTTCATGTAGTCGGTCGAGGCGACCACGGGGCCGACGTAGGGGTCCAACTGCGCAGCCACGAAAGGCACCTTAGGTGTCTCGGTGGGGTGCAACAAGTTGTAACGCTCAGCGTCTTGACCGTCGCGTGTGAGTTCGTTGAAGCTTGGGCAGCTCCACACGTTGGCAGCGACGCCCCAATCGGCAGCGAGCAAGTCGCGTGCAGCGATGGATTCGCGCAAGATGGTGCCCGAGCCCAACAAGTTCACGCGTGGTGCCGTCTTCTTGCCCTCGCCTTGTTGCAGCAAGTACATGCCTTTGATGATTTGCTCTTCGGTGCCAGCCTTGAGGCCAGGCATCGCGTAGTTTTCGTTCAACAAGGTGATGTAGTAAAAGACGTTGTCTTGCTTCTCAACCATGCGCTTCAAACCGTGGTGCAAGATGACACCGACTTCGTGTGCGAAGGTGGGGTCATACGACACGCAGTTGGGGATGGTGTTGGCCATGATGTGGCTGTGACCATCTTCGTGCTGCAAGCCTTCGCCGTTCAAGGTGGTACGACCCGATGTGCCGCCCAACAAGAAGCCACGTGCTTGCATGTCGCCAGCAGCCCATGCCAAGTCGCCAATGCGTTGGAAACCAAACATCGAGTAGTACACGTAGAACGGCACCATGATGCGGTTGCTGGTGGAGTAGCTGGTGGCAGCAGCAATCCAGCTCGACATACCGCCGGCTTCGTTGATGCCTTCTTGCAAGATTTGACCAGCCACGTCTTCTTTGTAGTACATCACTTGGTCTTTGTCGACCGGTGTGTACTGCTGACCTGCTGGGTTGTAAATACCGATTTGACGGAACAAACCTTCCATACCAAAGGTACGGGCTTCGTCCACCAAAATTGGCACTACGCGTTGGCCCAAGGCTTGGTCACGCAAGAGCTGCGTGAGGAAGCGCACATAGGCTTGAGTGGTGGAAATTTCACGGCCTTCGGCTGTGGGTTCCATCACTGATTTGAAAATGTCCAACGACGGCACGGTGAAGCTTTCTTCAGCTTTCGTGCGACGGTGTGGCAAATAGCCGCCCAAGGCCTTGCGGCGCTCGTGCAGGTATTTCATTTCAGGGGTGTCATCCGCAGGCTTATAGAACGGCACGTTGGCCAATTCGCTGTCAGGCACTGGAATGTTGAAGCGGTCACGCATGTACTTGATGTCTTCATCCGTGAGCTTCTTGGTTTGGTGAACGTTGTTCTTGCCTTCACCGGCTTTACCCATACCAAAACCTTTGACGGTCTTGATCAGCAACACGGTGGGTTGGCCTTTGTGGTTCACCGCTTCGTGGTACGCCGCATAGACCTTTTGTGGGTCGTGGCCGCCGCGCTTCAAGTTCCAAATTTCGTCGTCGCTCATGTGCGACACCATTTCGAGTGTGCGTGGATCGCGACCGAAGAAATGCTTGCGCACATAGGCGCCGTCGTTGGCTTTGAACGCTTGGTAGTCGCCGTCCAAGGTTTCCATCATGACCTTGCGCAAAGCGCCGTCTTTGTCACGGGCCAACAGCTTGTCCCACTCGCTGCCCCACAAGAGCTTGATGACGTTCCAGCCGGAGCCACGGAATTCACCTTCGAGTTCTTGCACGATCTTGCCGTTGCCGCGCACGGGGCCGTCCAAACGTTGCAAGTTGCAGTTGACCACGAAGATCAAGTTGTCGAGTTTTTCGCGAGCGGCCAAACCGATGGCGCCCAAAGATTCAACTTCGTCCATTTCGCCGTCGCCGCAGAACACCCAGACCTTGCGGTTTTCGGTGTTGGCAATGCCACGTGCGTGCAAGTACTTCAAGAAGCGTGCTTGGTAAATCGCCATCAATGGGCCAAGGCCCATGGACACAGTGGGGAACTGCCAGAACTCAGGCATGAGTTTGGGGTGTGGGTAGCTGGACAAACCTTTGCCGTCGACTTCTTGACGGAAGTTGAGCAATTGCTCTTCGGTCAAACGGCCTTCGAGGTAAGCACGGGCGTACACGCCAGGTGACACGTGACCTTGGATGTACAAGCAGTCGCCACCGTGGTTTTCGTTTTCAGCGTGCCAGAAGTGGTTGAAGCCCGCACCAAACATGTGGGCCAGTGAAGCGAAAGAACCAATGTGACCGCCGAGGTCGCCACCGTCTTCTGGGTTGTGGCGGTTGGCTTTGACCACCATCGCCATCGCGTTCCAACGCATGTAAGCGCGCAGACGCTCTTCAATTTCAATGTTGCCAGGGCAATGGGCTTCTTGATCAGGTTCGATCGTGTTGACATAGCCGGTGTTGGCTGAGAACGGCATGTCGATGCTGCTCTCACGTGCGTGCTCGAGCAATTGCTCTAACAAGAAGTGCGCGCGCTCGGGGCCCTCTGCATTGATGACGGCGGACAAAGCGTCCATCCACTCACGCGTTTCTTGGCTGTCCACATCGTTACGTGGATCGTTCGGTTGTGCTGACATGCTTGTCTCCTCTGTGTTGCACTTGTTTTGACTCGAATGTAAATAGTTTCTCACAAATTTTCGAAATTTCAAATAGCGACTATTGATTTCTTATTATGAAATTCAATAATTACCTAAAAGAAAAATGTTCAGGGCAGACATAAACTCAACACACATGCTGAAACCACCGTCACTCTCCCCACTCACACCCCTCATCAACCACTGGCGTCATTGGTGGCGCAAGCAAACTCCAAATCGCCAAGACCGCTTTGCGTTCATGGCACCTCTGGCAGCCGTGGTGCTGTTCATGGTGGCCATCACCACGGCGTTTTGGTACTTGCGCTATGAAGAAATCGTGCGTGAACAAGAGGTGGTTCGTCGCGATGTGGAGTACGCCCAACAACGTTTACGCCTGCGTCTGCTTGATAAACAAGAACAAATGATGCGCATGGCACGTGACATTGCCAACAGGGAAACCGATAGCAAGGGTTTTTCAAATGACGCACAAAGTCTGTTAAATCAAAGCCCTGAACTCGCCAGCTTGACATGGGTTGATGCACGTCAACGGGTGCATGCGACATATGCCAGTGCGAGCAACAACTCGACCATGAGCTTTGTCACCGGCAGCGCCATCACCAACACCGAAACACTGAGCACATTCCAACTGACGCGCGATTTGCAGCAACCCAGTTACTCGCAACCCATCATCGAAAAACGCCCCAAAGCCGCGCCCTACACGCACCTGCAATTGCACGTCCCCATCGTGAACCACGGCAAATTCGAAGGCGTGCTATTGGCGGAATACACCCTAGACGGCATGCTGCGTTTTGCGGTCCCCAACGAAATCGCCAACCGCTATGCCGTGTCACTGCGCGATGTGAACAACAACGTGCTGGCTGGCCAAGCCAACAAAGCCCGCCCCAAAGTGACCGAGGTATTGCCTTGGCTGTTTCAAACTAACGAATACGAAGTTCCTATCACCCCAGTGGGCTATGCACTGTCGCTGCACGCACAGGCCTACCGCACCTCAAAAGGGTTGATTGGCAATGGCGTGTTTTGGTTGGTCACCGTGCTCAGCGCCATGACCGCTTGGATGCTGATTGGCACGTGGCGCCACACACGCCGCCGCGTGCAGGCGCAACAAGCTCTGGTGTCCGAAACCAACTTTCGTCGCGCCATGGAAAACTCCATCCTCACGGGCATGCGAGCGATGGACCTCAAAGGCCGCATCACCTACGTGAATGCCGCGTTTTGCCAAATGACCGGCTGGACCGAAGACGAGTTGGTAGGCCGTGTGCCTCCCTTTCCTTATTGGCCCGACGAAGACCGTGACACCTTAGAACAAAAACTCGCCCAAGAGCTACAAGGCCAAACCACCAGCAGCGGGTTTCAAGTGCGCGTCAAGCGCAAAAGCGGCGAAGTGTTTGATGCGCGTTTGTATGTGTCGCCGCTCGTCGACGCGCGTGGCCAACAAACAGGTTGGATGACGTCGATGACCGACATCACCGAACCCAACCGCGTACGCGAACAGCTCTCAGCTGCACATGACAGGTTCACCACCGTGCTGGAAGGTTTGGATGCGTCGGTGTCTGTGGCACCTTTGGGCAGCAAAGAACTGTTGTTTGCCAACAAGCTGTATCGCCAATGGTTTGCCAGCACCACACAAGGCCACTTGAGCTTGGTCTCACAAGCTGGCCAACCACGTCCCTCAACAACATCAGAAGCCGCAAACGATGACGGTCAAGATGAAGACGATGGCTTGATGGGCTTACCCACCGAAGGCATCACCGAAACCAAAGCTGAGAACGCCGAAATCTATGTACCTGAATTAGGCAAGTGGCTAGAGGTGCGTTCGCGTTACCTCAACTGGGTGGACGGCCGCTTAGCCCAAATGGTGATTGCGTCAGACATCACACCTCGTCGCCAAGCCGAAGAGCAAGCGCAAGTACAAGCCGAACGCGCGCAGTCAGCCAGTCGTTTGATCACCATGGGTGAAATGGCGTCCAGCGTGGCCCATGAGTTGAACCAACCTCTGACTGCCATCAACAACTACTGCAGCGGCATGATGTCGCGCATCAAAGCTAACAATTTGACGGAAGAAGAGTTGCTCAAGGCCCTAGAAAAAACCGCCCACCAAGCGCAACGTGCCGGACAAATCATTCAACGCATTCGCACTTTTGTGAAGCGCAGCGAACCCAACCGAAGCCCCTCCGATGTGGCCACCATGGTGGCCGAGGCGGTCGAGTTGGCGGGCATTGAGATGCGTCGGCGACAGGTCCGCCTGACACAAGTGGCGGCCGCACGACTGCCCGCCGTCAACGTGGATCCAATTTTGATTGAGCAAGTGTTGGTGAACTTGTTGCGCAACGCGGCCGAATCGATTGACCTGGCACAGCGTCCGCTCACACGCCGCGATGTGGAGCTAAAGGTATTACCACGCAGCGAAGAAGGCCAACCTGTGATTGAGTTTTCAGTCACTGACACAGGACGAGGCTTGCCGCCCGAGGTGATGGAGCGTTTGTTTGAAGCCTTCTTCTCCACCAAGTCAGAAGGCATGGGCATTGGCCTGAATTTGTGCCGCTCCATCGTGGAGTCGCACCAAGGCAGGATGAAGGCTGAGAACCTCTACAATGGCGAGGAAATAACGGGCTGCCGCTTTTCCTTCTGGATACCGGTCCGATAGGTTGGAGTTCTTTTGATGAGTTTGATTCCCAAAAAAGGTACGGTCTATGTTGTCGACGACGACGAGGCTGTACGTGATTCCTTGCAATGGTTGTTAGAGGGCAAAGACTACCGCGTTCGTTGCTTCGATTCAGCTGAAACTTTCCTCAGCCGTTACGACCCACGTGAAGTCGCTTGTTTGATTGTGGACATCCGCATGGGGGGCATGACAGGCCTCGAACTGCAAGACCGTTTGGTCGAACGCAAGTCTCCTTTGCCCATCGTGTTCATCACCGGTCACGGCGATGTGCCTATGGCCGTGGACACCATGAAAAAAGGCGCGATGGACTTCATCCAAAAGCCTTTTGACGAAACCGCTTTGGTGACCTTGGTCGAACGCATGCTGGCCCAAGCCACCACCTCGTTCGCCGAATCACAACAAGCTGCCAGCCGCGACGCGCTAATGGCCAAGCTGACCACCCGCGAAGCCCAAGTTCTAGAGCGCATCGTGGCCGGCCGTTTGAACAAGCAAATTGCAGACGACCTCGGCATCAGCATCAAAACCGTGGAAGCGCACCGCGCCAACATCATGGAAAAGCTCAATGCCAACACCGTGGCCGATTTGCTGAAAACCGCACTCGGACAAAACGCTGCCAAAGCCTAAACACAAGCCTTTGGCAACCTCTTTAACGCCCCTTTAAACGCCCGTATTTCACGGGCGTTTTCAATTCAACTTTCTCTCTGTATACACAAGACCATGACTGCACAACTCATTGACGGCAACGCCCTCTCCAAACAACTGCGCGCGCAAGTGGCTGCCGACACCGCAGCACTCAAAGCCAAAGGCCTCACACCAGGCCTCGCTGTGGTGCTGGTGGGCGACAACCAAGCCAGCCAGGTGTATGTGCGTAACAAAGTGAAGGCTTGTGAAGATGCAGGCTTGCACTCTGTCCTCGAGAAATACGAAGCCACCATGACCGAGGCCGACTTGTTGGCTCGCGTGGATGCGCTCAACAACGATGCGTCCATTCACGGCATCTTGGTGCAACTGCCCTTGCCTGCCCACATTGATGCACAAAAAGTGATTGAAGCCATCAGCCCAGCAAAGGACGTGGACGGTTTTCACATCGCCAGCGCAGGCGCCTTGATGACCGGCATGCCCGGCTTTTGGCCTTGTACGCCTTATGGCTGCATGAAAATGCTCGAGAGCATTGGTTACGACCTCAAAGGCAAACACGCGGTGGTGATTGGCCGCAGCAACATCGTGGGCAAGCCCATGGCACTGATGCTGTTGCAAAAAGATGCCACCGTGACGGTGGCGCACTCGCGCACGCAAAACCTCAAAGCCCTCACCTTGCAAGCTGACGTCATCGTGGCTGCCGTGGGCAAGCGCAATGTGCTGACGGCTGACATGGTCAAGCCCGGCGCGGTGGTGCTGGACGTGGGCATGAACCGCAACGATGAAGGCAAGCTGTGTGGTGATGTGGACTTTGAGGGCGTGAAAGAAGTCGCAGGCTACATCACCCCTGTGCCGGGTGGCGTGGGCCCTATGACCATCACCATGTTGTTGGTCAACACCTTGGAATCGGCGCAACGGGCCTTATCTGAGAAGCATTGAGTTTGTTGCACCCGTTGCGTGTTGATGCGCGCTCTGCCAAGCTGAGTGGCCAGCGCTTGCTGCGCTCCTCGCGGGGCGAATGTCGCTGCATCAAGCGGTGGCCACTCTGCTTGGCGACGGGTTTCGGCAAGCTACAAATTTCGGTCATCTAATTCTTGAAAGTTTTGCATGTCATTGAACAATCCCCTTCTCGACTTTTCGAATCACCCACTGTTCGATGCCATTCAACCCGCGCACATCGCGCCTGCTCTTGACCAGCTTTTACCTGCAGCCGATGCTGCGTTAGAAAAAGTCACGGCAGCTGACTTTCCCGCCGAGTGGAAAGCGATTGCTGCCGTGTTGGATGTGGCCACCGAAAAACTCAGCCGCGCTTGGGGCGCTGTGAGCCATTTGCATTCTGTGGCCGACACGCCCGAGCTGCGCGCTGCCTACACCGAAGCATTGCCACGCGTGACCGAGTTCTACACGCGACTTGGCGCAGACGAGCGCTTGTATGCCAAGTACAAAGCCATCGATGTGGCCAGCTTGAATGCTGAGCAAAAACATGCCCACACCTTGGCCATACGCAACTTTGTGTTGTCGGGTGCTGAGCTGGTGGGTGCGGCCAAAGAACGCTTTGCGGCCATTCAAGAACGCCAAGCCGAGGTGAGCCAAAAGTTCAGCGAGAACGTGCTCGACGCCACCGACCAATGGTCAGCTATCGTCACAACCGAAGAGTTGGCGGGTGTGCCCGACGACGTGTTGCAAACCACACACGCAGCTGCTGAAAAAGATGGTGTGGCGGGTCACAAGCTGAATTTGAAAATGCCGTGCTACCTGCCCATCATGCAGTTTGCGCACAGCTCTGCCCTGCGTGAAAAGCTGTATCGCGCTTACGCCACACGTGCCTCAGACCAATCGGAAGCGGTGCAAAACGGCAAAGCAGAACAAGACAACACACCGTGGGTGAAAGAAATCTTGGCCCTGCGCCAAGAAGAAGCGCAGCTCTTGGGCTATGCCAATTACGCCGAAGTGTCACTGGCCGCCAAGATGGCTCAATCACCTGCCGAGGTGATGCACTTTTTGCGTGACTTGGCCAAACGCGCCCGCCCCTACGCCGAAAAAGACGTGGCCGAAATGCGCGCCTTCGCCGACGAACACTTGAACCTCCAAGACCCCCAACCATGGGACTGGCCATACATCGGCGAGAAGCTCAAAGAAGCGCGCTATGCCTTCAGCGAACAAGAAGTCAAACCGTACTTCACGGCACCGAAGGTCTTGGCCGGTTTGTTCAAAATTGTGGAGACCTTGTTTGAGGTGAGCATTCGCCGTGACCAAGCACCTGTGTGGCATCCCGCAGTGGAGTTCTACCGCATTGAGCGCCACACAGAAGAAACACGTACGAAGAATTTGCCGCCTGAGCTAGTCGGCCAGTTCTACCTCGACCCAGGCGCACGCGCAGGCAAGCGCGGCGGCGCTTGGATGGACGATGTGCGCGCACGTTGGTTACGCCCTGACACAGGTGTGCTGCAAACGCCTGTGGCGCACCTCGTGTGCAACTTCGCCGAAGCCGTGGGCGGCAAGCCACCGCTGCTCACACACGACGACGTGATCACCCTCTTCCACGAATGCGGCCATGGCTTGCACCACATGCTCACGCAAGTGAACGAACGTGATGTGTCTGGCATCAGCGGCGTTGAGTGGGATGCAGTGGAGCTGCCCAGTCAGTTCATGGAAAACTTCTGCTGGGAATGGCCCGTGTTGCGCCACATGACCGCACACGTGGATACAGGCGAACCTTTGCCACGCGCGTTGTTCGACAAAATGCTGGCTGCCAAAAACTTCCAAAGTGGTTTGCAAACATTGCGCCAAATTGAGTTCTCGTTGGTGGACATGTTGCTGCACACCGAAGGCGAAAAGGCGCAAGACTTCATGCAGGTGCTGCGCGATGTGCGCGCCGAAGTGGCCGTGCTGCAAAGCCCTGCATGGGGCCGCACGCTGCACACCTTCAGCCACATCTTTGCGGGCGGCTATGCTGCCGGTTACTACAGCTACAAGTGGGCCGAAGTGCTGAGCGCCGATGCCTATGCTGCGTTTGAAGAAACCGCAGGCGCGGATGGCGAACCCAGCATCGACACCGGCCGCCGCTACCGCGAAACCATCCTAGAAGTTGGCGGCAGCCGCCCCGCGATGGAATCGTTCAAAGCCTTCCGTGGTCGCGAGCCTCAACTCGATGCCTTGCTGCGCCACCAAGGCATGAGCGCCACGCATTAAGCATCACCAAGGAATCGCTGCACCTTTGTAGTCCACAAAGTGCGCAGCGGCTTGCGCTGGCAACTCATCCAAAGCACTGAGCAAACCTGCCACCGATTGCGCAGGTATGAGGCAGTCTTGCGCAGGCACAAACGGCGCTGACAAATTGGATGCCACTGTGCCTGGCTGCATGGCTGCTACTACGAGTTGCGGGCGTTTGCGGGCGGCTTCAATCGCGGCAGTTTGCAGCACCATGTTCAGTGCGGCTTTGGCAGCGCGGTAGCCATACCAACCGCCTTTGCGGTTGTCGCTGATGCTGCCCACGCGCGCTGACAATTTGGCGTAGATGCTGCGCTGCTCAATAGCCAGCAAAGGCATAAAGTGTTTGAGCAACAACGCGGGGCCAATGGTGTTGACTTCAAACGCCCGCGCCAGTTGCGCGGCGTTGAGTGCACCCATATGTTTTTCTGGCCCCTGCCCGTCAAGGGTGAGCGAGCCTGTGGCATCGATGATGAGATGAAACGTGCCACGCAATGAAGCAACCGCAGCAGCCATGCTGGCCTCGTCTTCTAAATGAAATGCAGGCTGTGAGTTACGCGACAGCCCCACCACTTCGGCGCATGCTGCATCGCCTTGCAAGGCTTCAACAAAAGCACTCCCCAGCGCACCCGATGCACCCAACACCAAGGCTCGATACGAAGTACCTAGGCTTTTCAAAACTTCAGCGTCTTCACGCCGGTCGATGTGCCCAGCAAACACACCTGCGCTTTTTGATGGGCAAACACACCCACCGTCACCACGCCCGGCCATTGGCTGACGTCGGTTTCAAACTGAAGTGGGTCGCTGATTTTCAAGCCCGTCACATCGACGATGTGTTGGCCGTTGTCGGTCACCAGCGGTTGACCGTCTTTCAAACGCACCTTGGCGCTGCCGCCCATCGCTGCGAACTGACGCATCACGCGCGCGGTAGCCATGGGGATGACTTCCACGGGCAACGGGAACGCGCCCAGTGCATCGACCAGTTTGCTTTCATCGGCAATGCACACAAACATTTTGGATTGCGCAGCCACAATTTTTTCGCGCGTCAACGCCGCGCCGCCGCCCTTGACCATATGGCCTTGGTGGTCGATTTCATCTGCACCGTCGATGTAGACCGACAGGCTTTCCACCTCAGCGGCTTCAAACACCTTGATGCCTAAAGCTTGCAAGCGTTCGGTGGAGGCCACCGAGCTAGACACCGCGCCTTTGATTTGATCTTTCATGGTGGCCAAGGCATCGATGAACTTGTTCACCGTCGAGCCTGTACCCACGCCCACCACCTCGCCAGGCACCACGTATTGCAAGGCGGCTTGGCCCACCAAAGTTTTCAATTCATCTTGAGACAAAGGTGCGGCATTTGTAGGCGTGTTCATGGGCGAAAATCTGAGGGTTTTATAAAAGCTTGAGATTATCCATGTCGTTGTTGCCTTATTCCCTCGCCCGCCCATTTCTGTTTGCCATGGATGCCGAAACTGCCCATGAGCACACGCTGGCCATGTTGGCCCGCACGCAAAACACGCCACTAGCTTGGGCCTATTGCCAAGAGCGCGTGCAAGACCCCGTTCAACTCGCAGGTTTGACATTTCCCAACCGTGTGGGCTTGGCCGCAGGCTTGGACAAAAACGCCCACTGCATCGACGGCTTGGCTGCCATGGGTTTTGGTTTTGTCGAGGTCGGTACGGTCACGCCCAAAGGCCAGCCGGGCAACCCCAAACCACGCATGTTCCGCTTGCCCGAGGCCAACGCACTGATCAACCGTCTGGGTTTTAACAACGAAGGTTTGGATGCGTTCTTAGCCAACGTGAAACTGGCCAAGTTCCGCAGCAAATCCGGCACCCCCATGCTGCTGGGTTTGAACATCGGCAAGAACGCCGCCACGCCCATTGAAAATGCGGCTGACGATTACTTGATTTGCCTAGACGGCGTCTACCCACACGCCGACTACGTGACGGTGAACATCTCCAGCCCCAACACCAAAAACCTGCGCGAGCTGCAAAGCGACGAAGCGCTGGATGCACTCATTGGCACACTCGCCAAACGCCGCGCAGAGCTGGCCCAGCAACACAACAAGCAAGTACCCGTGTTCATCAAGATTGCGCCTGATTTGGACAGCGACCAAATCGCGGTGATTGCAGCCACGTTGAAACGCCACTGTGTGCACGAAGGCACGCCATCATGGGGTGTGATCGCCACCAACACCACCATCGCACGCGATGCTGTGCAAGGTTTAGCTCACGCCGACGAAACAGGCGGTCTCTCAGGCGCGCCCGTGTTTGAGAAAAGCAATGAAGTGATTCGCCAGTTGCGCGCTGCCATGGGTCCCAACTTCCCCATCATCGGCGTGGGCGGCATTTTGAGCGGCGCGGATGCGGTGGCCAAAATCAAAGCGGGTGCTGATGTGGTGCAGATTTACACCGGTTTGATTTACAAAGGTCCTGCGCTGGTGAAAGAGGCAGCGCTTGCCATTCGCGGCCTGGCCTGACCCACACAACTCAAGCAAAAACGCTGCGATAGCCCTCAAAGCGTTTGGCCCAATACGCATGGGTCAAGCGTTCGGTTTTTACACCCGTCCGTTCATTGGCTGCATGCACAAACTTGCCATCGCCAATGTAGATGCCCACATGCGAGAACGCACTGCCGAGTGTGTTGAAGAACACCAAATCACCAGGATGCGCCTCTTGAGCCTCCACAGGTCGGCTCGCACTGGCCATGTACGCTGCGCTGCCTTTCAGGGCAATGCCCGCAGACTCTTGGTAAACGAAACTCACAAGGCCGGAGCAATCGAACCCTGTATGCAGCTTCTTGCCGCCATAGGTGTAGCCACGGTCAAGCATGGCGACGGCTTGCATGACGACGTCTTGTCGTTTCACGTGGTCGACAGAAACCGCTGGCTGGCGTGGCTTGCTCGCGCAGCCCACCAGCCATGCTGTCATACCGACAAGAAACAAACGCTTATCCATAAGTGAGATCTTATTGCACAAAAGAAAACGGCTCCCGAAGGAGCCGTTTTTCAGGTCTTGGAGAACCTTAAAAATTAACGCTTCTTAGCAGCTGGCTTGGCTGTTTTCAAAGCTGTTTCTGTCAGGTTTTTGTAGTTGGCTTCAGCAACGTCTGTGGCTTGCTTGACAGCTTTTTGCACAGATTCCAATGCGTTGTTGCCAGCAGCGACGGCTGTTTTGAATGCGGCCACAGCAGCTTCAGAACCAGCAGGTGCGTTTTTGGCGGCGTTGTCCACCATGGCGTGGAAAGCTTTTTGAGCTTCAGCCACTTTAGATTCCACATGGCCGTTGAAATGTGAGCCTGTGCCTGTTGCGATTTCAACCAAGTGACGGTTGTAGGCCACAGCTTTTTCAGCCAACGGCTGGAACAAGCTGGCTTGCAAAGCCAACAACTCTTGTGCATCTTTCACGCTCAAAGCTGCATTGGTTTGTTTTTGTGAATCAGCCAAAGTGCTTTTAGCAGCGGCCAAGTTCAATTCAATGAGTTGCTCCACGCCAGAGAAAGCTTTGTTGGTCAAACCCACCAAAGTTTCCAAGTTGGCTTTGTTCGCGGCGATTACTTGTTCAGGTGTCAAAGTCATTTCAAATCTCCAAAATATTAAAAGGATGGTCAAACTGCTCTGAACCTGGCCATTTGGCTAAAGTTATGTTGCAGTGCAGCATGAGACGTATTTTAGGGACAAGTTTCACGTTGACAAGGGTCTTGCGCCTAAATGGTGCATTTTTAGAGCTGACAGACTAAATCTGCGTTCTAAACCCTTTATTCCACGCCATGTGCCCAGTGGTTTTGCCACTGCAGGCGGTATTTTTCGGCCAAGTCAGCTGATTTCAGCACTAAGAAATTTTCAGCATTGCGGGTAGCTGCTGAGTTGGTGAAGTTAAAACTACCCGTGATGACGATGGCTTGGTCAATCACCATCACCTTGTTATGGGCGATGGCATGTTTGCCATCTTGGCGCAGTTCAATTTGCGCATCGGTCAACACATCCATCACATATCGGTTCGAGCTTTGACTTTTTTGATCCAGCAACACGCGCACCACCACACCGCGCTGATGCGCGCGCACCAACGCTTGCGCGATGGCGTTGTGGGTGAAGCCGTAGGCTTGCACCAACACCTCGCGTTTGCTGGCATCAATGGCATTCACAATGGCTGCAGCAGCATTGGCTGGCGGTGTGAAGTACACACCCAACACCTCAGCCGCCATGCCTTCGGTAGTGGACTGAGCCCAGGCAAATGAGCCAACAAAACCCACCAGTCCGATTAACAAAGACACAAAAAACTTCATAGTGCCAATGCTAAACCGCGAAACACAAATTTATCGACTTTGACGTACATGCGACAACCCCGAAGCACTGCTAGCAGGTAAAGTCGGCTCGCTTTGAAAACAAACACCGCCCCCTCGCACACGCTATCGCCCAACACCCGTCGGGCGATTTTTTTGTTGTCGCTGGCCACGTTTTGCAGCATGGCCTTGCAGCGCATTTGCGACCCCATGCTGCCGGAGTTGTCGCGCGTTTTTAGCGCACCTATCAGTGAGGCCTCGCGGGTCATTTCATTCTTCGCGATTGCCTACGGTTTGATGCAACTGTTTTATGGCCCCGTCGGCGATCGCTTTGGTAAGTACCGCGTGGTCATGTTGGCCACCATCGGCTGCAGCGTTGGCAGCTTGTTGTCTGCACTCAGTGCAGACCTCACATTTCTCGTGATTGCACGCGTGGGTACAGCACTGGCCGCCGCGGCCATCATTCCGCTCTCATTGGCTTGGGTGGGTGATGTGGTGCATTACGCGCACCGCCAAGAAACCTTGGCTCGTGTGGGTTTGGGCACCATGCTGGGCATCACAGCTGGCCAGTTGTTTGGTGGACTGCTGACCGACACTTTAGGTTGGCGCTGGGCATTTGCACTGATGGCTGCTGCTTTTGCCAGCGTGAGTTTTTTGCTTGGGCGACAGCTCAAACATTTGGAACCCATCGCGCACCCAACGCATGCACCCACTGGTTTTTTCAAGCAGCTTCAACAAGTGGCACATAACCCATGGGCGCGCACGTTTCTAAGTATCACTCTGATTGAAGGTGCGACCGTGTTTGGCGTGTTAGCCGTGACAGCGGCGCACTTGCATCAGGTGCACCACATTTCGCTCACGTTGGCGGGCGGCACCACGGCACTTTTTGGGCTGGGCGGTATGGCTTACATGGCCACAGCCAAAATCACCATCCGTCGATTTGGTGAGGTGGGCCTTGCGCGCTATGGCGGCATCAGCTTTGGCGCCGCGTTTTTGGTGATTGCGTTTGCACCTTGGTGGCAACTGGCGCTGCCCTCTTGCTTTGTGGCGGGTTTTGGCTTCGCCATGTTTCACAACACCATGCAAGCCAAGGCCACGCAAATGGTGCCCACCGCACGCGGCACGGGCGTCACGCTGTTTGCTGGCTTTTTGTTTTTAGGCCAATCGCTTGGCGTGTTGATACTGGCTGAACTCTTGAGCCACTTCAACTCCCCATTGATTTTGGGCGCTGATGCCATGGTGGTTTGGGCCATGGGCATCTTTTTGTCACGCGCCATTGCCAAGCGCAACGCCACACAGGCCGACCACGCTTAACATTGCCCCCATGACTCAAGACATCGAACAACTCGCCCAACAACTCGAACAACACCCAGACTACCGCGTGCTACGCCGACTCGTACCTGGCCGTGTGTTCAACACACCCACTCCCGGTCAAAAGCTCAGCAAAGGCATCGTGCTCGACACCGAGACGACCGGCTTTGATGTGGCCCAAGACCGTGTGATCGAACTGGGCATGTTGGCCTTTGAATTCGACCCCGTCACAGGCGTGGTCTACCGCGTGAGCGATGTGTTTGACGAGCTGGAAGACCCAGGCTTTCCCATCCCTCCCGCCACCACCGCCGTGCACCACATCACCGACGAGATGGTGCACGGCCATCGCATTGACGACGCGCGCGTGGCTGAGTTCTTGAAAAATGTGGACGTGGTCATCGCCCACAACGCGGCATTTGACCGCCCGTTTGTCGAAGCTCGGTGGCCCCTGTTTGAGCAACTCAACTGGGCGTGCAGCATCAAAGACATCGACTGGCGCGAAGAAGGTTTTGGCTCGGCCAAGCTGGAGTATTTGCTCAGCACTCAAGGCTACTTTTACGAAGCACACCGCGCCGAAGCAGATTGCTGGGCCTTGCTAGAACTACTCAACCAAGTGCTGCCGCAAAGCCAACAAACCGCTCTACTCGCAGTGCTGATGACTTTGAACAAGCCACAGCAAAAGGTGTACGCCATCAACTCACCGTTTGAGACCAAAGACAAACTCAAAGCCCGCAACTACCGCTGGTCCGCTGAACTGCGCTGCTGGAGCCGTGTGGTGGCAGGCGATGCGGAGATGAAGCAAGAATTGGAGTGGCTCAAACACCATGTGTATGCGGGCCGTAGCGCACGCGTGGAGCTAGAAACCACAGGGGGTAAAGTGCGTTACTCCAACCGTTTGGGCTACAAAGAAGTGGTCACACTCTAAGTACATGGTGCAAGCGCTTCAATGAAGCGAATAACGCGCAACAAAAAGCCGGGCTAGCCCGGCTTTTTGTTTGAGTGACTTGGTTAGTAGCTCACAGGCTGCCAAGGCACTTGGCAAGTCGGCACGTTGGGGTAGTACTGCTGTGCGGTGGGGCAGAAATACGCCACACGGCTAGGCGGTGCATATTGCTGTTGCACCACCACTGTTTGCGGCACGGCATAGCTGGGTGTGTTGGCGGCATAAATCACGCTGCCCACCAACGCAGCACCCAACACGGGAGCCAACCAATAGTTGCTAGAGCCACGGTAGTGACCACCATAACCATATCCGCCGTAGTTGTGACCATAACCACCGTGGCCGCCACCATATCCACCATGCCCGCGGCCATCCGCTTGCGCGGGCAAGACCACGGCAAAGGCCAACAAACAAGCCAACAAGGTAGAAAATCGTTTCATAGAAAACTCACTTTGTGAAAAGGTAGCTCTACAACGCGCGGCACTTGCAAACGGATGACAGCTTTACAAACCCAAGGCCGCAGCAAACAAACCGACCACGCTCAGCAAACCCACAAACCAGCACAAAGAACGCAAGCTGGCTTTGTCGGTCACGTAGCAAACAATAAAGCCCACGCGTGCAGCCACAAACACAAATGCGTACAAATCAATACGTGCGGCATCCACTTGCGCCAAGGTGGCAATGATCACACCAGCGGCAAACAGTGGGAACGACTCAAAACTATTGGCCTGTGCCGCATTCGCGCGCGCACGGAAACCCGTTTGCTGAGCTAACCATTCACGTGGATTGTGGTTGTCAAACTTTTTGAAGCCCCACTTCGCGACCATGGCACACACATAGGGCAACAAACCTGCAATCAACACGCACAGATAAGCTTTGTTCATCGCATCACCACCAACCAAGGACTGACACAGGTTTGCACCATCGGGAAGTACTGACCTGTTTCCCGGCAGTAATACGCTTCAACAGGCGCTTGCACGGGTTGACCATTGACCCATTGGGTCGGCTGTGGATTCGCCACCACCACAGCTGGTGGGCTGGTGATGATGACGGTCGATGGCTGCACTGGACGCGACAAATAAATAGACGTACCGACAATTGTTGCGCCCAACAAAGCGGGACCCCAGACGTATTCGCCACCGCCGCGGTAATACCCCCCGCGATAGCCTCCCTGCGGGCCATGTGCCAGTACGGCGCAAGCACTCGCAGCCAACATCACACCTAAAGCCAATGCGCGAAATTTAGAAGTCATAGCATGCTCCCTTTCTCTCTATGCTTGGATTGTGTTCTAAGCATGTAAAGAATTCATTAAGTTTTCTAATGCCAAGGCCACCTGTGCCAAATGCGCGTCTTGACCTGCCAAGCCCGACACCATCAAGCCCACAGGTAAATCGCCTACTGCGTGACACGGCAAGCTCCACGCGCAACCGTCCATGTAGTTGATGGCCGAGGGGTTGCGCAACAACAAACGGTTCACTTTGAAAAACGCCTCATCGTCTTTGAGCAACGGCTCGGTCAGCGGTGCCACCATGGGCACCGTGGGGCACAACATGGCGTCAAAGCCTTGCAGGGTTTGCTCTGCTGCGGCTATCCACGCATGGCGGCGGTTATGCAGCTCTAGGTAGTCTTGTGCGCTGATGCCCTTGCCCAGCACCATGCGGGCCACCACGCGAGGGTCAATTTGATGGACACCACGCTCTAGGCGTGCGTGATGTGCAGCGTAACTTTCGATGGGCGAAAAGCCACCAGGCATGCTGAGTGCAGCAATGTCACCCAACGCTGTAAACGGTATCTCCACCACTTGCGCGCCCGCCTTACTGATACGGCTCAACGTGCGCGCAAAAGCTTGAGCCACCGTGGTATCCACATCGTCCATCATCAAGGTTTGCGGCACAGCAAAACGCAAACCACGCAATTTAACTGCATCGGTGGGCAGCGGCTGCTGCGATAGCACCGCATCCACCGCCAAACACGCACGCACAGAGCGGGTGATGCTGCCCACCGTATCTAGCGTGCGCGACAGCTCCATCACGCCTGTGCACGGGATACGCGCCTGCGTGGCCTTAAAGCCCACCAAGCCACACAGCGCAGCGGGAATGCGAATCGAACCACCCGTGTCTGTGCCAATGCCCACCTCGGCCAGCCCCAAGGCCACAGACACCGCAGCACCCGACGACGAGCCACCGGGAACGCGTGCATGTGCCGTATCCGCGGGGTTGACTGGCGTGCCGTGGTGTGGGTTGATGCCTACGCCCGAAAACGCGAACTCGCTCATATTGGTTTTGCCCAGTACCACCGCACCTGCATCGCGCAAGCGTTGCACCACTGGGGCATCGTGCATCGCAGGCGCTTCCCCTGCACACACCACGCCACCAGCCATCGTGGTTTCGCCCGTCACATCAATGTTGTCTTTGAGGGTGATGCAAACACCGTGCAAGGCGCCTAGGCTGCGGCCTGCTTGTGCCTGCGCATCACAGCGCTGGGCCGTGGCGCGTGCAACATCGGCGTAGAGCTGCGTGAACACATGTTGCGCGGCAGGACTGGCTGCGCCTTCTATCGCGTGGGCCACGCGTTGTGCGGCGGTGGTGGTTGCGGTATCAAAGCAAGTTTGGGTCATGCGCTGAATTCTGCCCGATTGCCCTTTGCCAAGCCCTGCTCGATGCAGCCGTGCTAGCCTTGGCCCCATGCAAGCAACACCCCCCACTGCAGCGCCTGAACTCACGTTGTATTACGACGGCCAGTGCCCGCTCTGCGTGGCCGAGGTGGCGTTTTTACAAAGCCGAAATGCGCAGGGTCAACTCGCGTTTGTCGACGTCACCCAAACTGACTTTGAAGCCGCAGGCCACAACATCTCGTGCGAAGCCGCCATGGCACAGATTCATGGCCGCACAGCAGACGGGCAAGTGTTGGTCGGTGTGCCCGTGTTTGCAACCGCCTACAAGTTGGCAAATTTGCCCGTTTTGGCATGGCTTTTGTCGCGGCGCTGGCTTCTGCCGTTGCTACAACCGGCCTATGTTCTGTTTGCCAAACACCGCCAAGCCCTCTCAAAACGCATCGGACCTAGTGTTTTGAAGTTTTCTAAGCGGTTTTTGAGGTGAATTTGCAGGTTTTTAAGGGCTGCCAGTCAGAACGGTTGATAAATTTGCGAAAATACCGTCTTTGCCTTGAAAACGAAAACGAATGTCACGCCCAGAAAAAACAGAAATCTCCAACGATGGTTTGCGCTACAAGTCGAAAAAAGGCGGTTCCCCCTTCGAAGGTCTAGGCCGCACCGGCGACACCATGAGCTGCATCAAGTGCGGCGTTCACAAGCCCCGCAACAACGGTTCATTCAAGCGCATCTTGGGTTCATCCATGTTTGTGTGTTTTGACTGCAGCCCACCCAAGAAAGAGGCAGCACCTGCAGACGGCGCTACACCAGCGGCAGCAACCAAAGAAAAAGCCAAAGCTTAATTCTTGGCACCCCACAAAAAAGCGGCTCATTGAGCCGCTTTTTATTTAGGTTACCGATTCGAGCTTTTACTCCACCCGCACCACCGCATTCGGCTTAAAGCCCAAATCAGCCACTTTGCCCTTCTTGGCGCGTGCGGCTTTGGCGTTGTTCAAGCTGCGAATTTCCAGCGTTTCTTCGCGTACTTTGCCGCCACGGCCAATACCTTCGATGCGCACGCTGCGTGTGTACGCCGCCGCTCCGGCCAAGGTGTCTTTGGCTTCTAGGTCAATCAGCATCAAGCCACGACCGCCTTTTTCCATCGTTTTGAGTTCAGACAACTCAAAGGTCAAGAAGCGGCCACCAGTAGACGCACAAGCCACATGCGTGGCAGGTGCCACAGGCTGCGCGCCCGAGCCACCACTAGCAGGCGATGGGCGGCACACAGTTTCACCCTCACCCACGGAGATGAAGGCTTTGCCGCCTTTGTTTCGCGAAATCATGTGCTCGATGTTGGCCATGAAGCCATAGCCGCCAGAGCTGCTGAGCAAGTACGTCGCGCCTACAGGGCCAGCCACGTAGTGCAACAGCTGGGTGCCTGACTCCAAATCAATCAAGGTCGTCACAGGTTGGCCGTCGCCACGCGCGCCAGGCAAGACCGACACGGGCACCGAGTAGATGCGGCCGTTCGAGCCAAAGGCGATGAAGGTGTCCACGGTGCGGCACTCAAACGTGCCGTACAAACCGTCGCCCGACTTGAAAGCAAAGGCGCTGGCTTCGTGACCGTGGCCAGTGCGTGCACGCACCCAGCCTTTTTCAGATACAACCACGGTCACGGGTTCGTCAATGACCTTGACTTCGGCTACAGCTTTTTTCTCTTCTTGAATGAGCGTGCGGCGTGGGTCGGCAAAGGTCTTGGCGTCGGCTTCAATTTCTTTCACCATCAAACGGCGCAGCGCCGATGGGTTGCCCACGATGTCTTCGAGCTTGGCTTGTTCGTCGCGCAACTCTTTGAGCTCTTGCTCAATCTTGATGGCTTCCAAACGCGCCAGCTGACGCAGGCGAATTTCTAAGATGTCTTCGGCTTGGCGTTCGCTGAGTTTGAAGCGCTCCATCAGCGCCTGCTTGGGCTCGTCGCTCTGACGGATGATGGCAATCACCTCGTCGATGTTGAGCAACACCAACTGGCGACCTTCCAAGATATGGATGCGGTCCAGCACTTTGTTCAAGCGGTGCTGCGAACGACGCAGGATGGTCACAGAGCGAAATTCAATCCACTCGGTCAACATGTCGCGCAACGACTTAGGCACAGGGCGACCATCAATGCCCACCATGGTGAGGTTGATGGACGACGAAGTTTCCAAGCTGGTGTGCGCCAGCAAGGTGGTGATGAGTTCTTGTTGCTCAATGGTGCGGGTCTTGGGCTCGAACACCAAGCGCACAGGGGCGTCTTTGCTCGACTCATCGCGCACCACATCCAACACAGCCAGCACGGTGGCTTTGAGTTGGGTTTGCTCGGCGCTCAGCGCCTTCTTACCGGTCTTGACCTTGGGATTGGTGAGTTCTTCAATCTCTTCCAACACGCGTTGGCTGCTCACGCCGGGCGGCAGTTCATTCACCACCAATTGCCATTGGCCACGAGCCAAGTCTTCAATCACCCAGCGGGCGCGCACTTTGAGCGAGCCACGACCTGTGCGGTAGGCATCGGCAATGTCAGACGCGCTGCTGATGATTTGGCCACCACCGGGGTAATCGGGCGCGGGCAAGATTTGCAACAGCTCTTCGTCGCTCAGCTTCGGGTTCTTGATGAGTGCCACACACGCATCGGCCACTTCGCGCAGGTTGTGGCTTGGAATTTCAGTGGCCATACCCACCGCAATACCGCTTGCGCCGTTGAGCAAGGCAAATGGCAAACGGGCGGGCAACTGCTTGGGCTCTTCGGTAGAGCCGTCGTAGTTGGGCTGGAAGTCGACCGTGCCTTCGTCAATCTCGTCCAGCAACAAGCTGGTGATTTTGGCCAAGCGGGCTTCGGTATATCGCATGGCCGCAGCGCCGTCGCCGTCGCGTGAGCCGAAGTTGCCTTGGCCGTCGATCAGTGGGTAGCGTTGCGCAAAGTCTTGCGCCATGCGCACGAGGGCTTCGTAGGCGGCGCTGTCACCGTGGGGGTGGTAGCGGCCCAGCACGTCGCCGACCACGCGGGCGCATTTGACGGGCTTGGCGCCTGTGTTGTTGTTAGGGCCGCTGTAGCCGAGGCCCATGCGCGACATGGAATAAAGAATACGGCGTTGCACTGGCTTTTGGCCATCGCATACGTCAGGTAAGGCACGGCCTTTGACCACGCTGAGCGCGTATTCAAGGTAGGCGCGTTGGGCGTAATGGCCCAGTGCGATGTCGCCATCGTTATCGGCAGTAGGCAGCTCGGGGGTTAACAAATCGGTCATACGTCAATCTCAATCGAATCGCCATGCAGTTCCATCAGCTCACGGCGTGCGGCGGCTTCGCCTTTGCCCATGAGTTGTGTGATCAAACCTTCGGTGGTTGCAAAGTCCAGCAAGCCCAGTTGCACGGGCATGAGGCGACGGGTGTCGGGGTTGAGGGTGGTGTCCCACAGTTGTTCGGCACTCATTTCGCCCAAGCCTTTGAAGCGGCTGATGCTCCACTTACCCTCGGACACGCCATCTTTGCGTAGCTTGTCAAGGATGGCTGTGAGTTCGCCCTCGTCCAAGGCATACACCTTGGTGGCTGGCTTTTTGCCACGCGCCGGTGCGTCCACGCGAAATAGCGGTGGACGTGCCACAAACACATGACCCGCTTCGATGAGTTTGGGGAAGTGACGGAAGAACAGCGTGAGCAACAGCACTTGGATGTGTGAGCCGTCCACATCCGCGTCTGACAAGATGCACACTTTGCCGTAGCGCAGGCCGCTCAGGTCCGGGGAATCATTGGGCCCGTGTGGATCAACGCCAATGGCCACCGAAATGTCGTGAATTTCGTTGTTGGCAAACAAGCGGTCGCGCTCGACTTCCCAGGTGTTGAGCACCTTGCCGCGCAGCGGCAGGATGGCTTGGTTTTCTTTGTTGCGACCCATCTTGGCGCTACCGCCGGCAGAGTCGCCCTCGACCAAGAACACTTCGTTGTGCGCAATGTCTTTGCTTTCGCAATCAGTCAGCTTGCCTGGCAACACGGCCACGCCTGAGCCTTTGCGCTTCTCGACTTTTTGGCCTGCTTTTTGGCGCGTTTGCGCGGCCTTGATGGCCAACTCAGCCAGCTTTTTGCCGTACTCGACGTGCTGGTTGAGCCACAGCTCCATCGTGGGGCGCACATAGCTGGATACCAAACGCACGGCATCGCGTGAATTGAGGCGTTCTTTGATTTGGCCTTGGAATTGAGGGTCTAGCACCTTGGCGCTCAGCACATAGCTGGCACGGGCAAACACGTCTTCGGGCAAGAGCTTGACGCCCTTGGGCAGCAAAGCGTGCAACTCAATGAAGCTCTTGACCGCATTGAACAAGCCATCGCGCAAGCCGCTGTCGTGTGTGCCACCCGCGCTGGTAGGAATCAGGTTGACATAGCTCTCGCGCACAGGCTGGCCGTCTTCGGTGAAGGCCACAGCCCATGCTGCGCCCTCGCCTTCAGCGAAGCTGTCATGGTTGTTGTCAGCGTAGCCATCGCCTTCAAACAAAGGAATGACAGGGTCGCCGTGCAGGGTCTGCATCAAGTAGTCACGCAGGCCGCCTTTGTAGAGCCAGTTTTGCGTGTCTTTGGTTTTTTCGTTGATGAGCGTCACGCTCACGCCGGGCATGAGCACGGCTTTGCTGCGTAGCAAGTGCACCAGTTCGTTCATCGGCAAGGCCGAGGATTCAAAGTATTTGGCATCAGGCCACACGCGCACAGTGGTGCCCTGCTTGCGATCGCCTGATTCTTGTTTGCGGGTGGTGAGTTTTTCCACCACATCGCCGCCTGAGAACACCAAGCGGGCCACTTGGCCTTCGCGGTGCGAGGTGGCTTCCATGCGTTTGGCCAGCGCGTTGGTCACGCTCACACCCACACCGTGCAAACCGCCAGAGAAGCTGTAAGCACCGCCCGAGCCTTTGTCAAACTTGCCGCCCGCGTGCAAGCGGGTGAACACCAGTTCAATCACAGGCGCTTTTTCTTCGGGGTGCATGCCAAACGGAATGCCACGGCCATCGTCTTCGATGCTGACCGAGCCATCGCTGTGCAGCGTGACGCCAATCTTTTTGCCGTATCCGGCGAGAGCCTCGTCAGCCGCGTTGTCCAACACCTCTTGGATGATGTGCAGCGGGTTGTCGGTGCGGGTGTACATGCCCGGACGCTGCTTCACGGGTTCGAGTCCTTTGAGAACGCGAATTGAGCCTTCCGAGTACTGGGGCGGTGTAGTGGGTTGCTTGGTTGCCATGGGGCGGCATTGTAGACAGTTTCAAATTTGATACTGTATAAAACAACAGACCGACAAATTTCGCAAATCCAAATGGAAATTTGACCAACGTCTAAAACCCCCGTGACAGCGTCTATCGCCCGCATTGGTTAAAGTCAGCGCCATGACCAACCAACACAAAACCCTGCCCATGTGGCAAGTGCTGGCCTGCGGGGCCGCCATCGTCACCTTGTCTATGGGCGTGCGCCACGGCTTTGGCCTGTGGCTGCAACCCATCACCCAAGCCCAAGACTGGACCCGTGAAAACTTTGCCATGGCCATCGCCATTCAAAACCTGACTTGGGGTTTTGCGGGCATCTTCTCGGGCATGTTGGCTGACCGCTTTGGCGCGTTTCGTGTCATCGTGACCTGTGCGGTTCTTTACTCATTGGGCTTGGTGGGCATGGCATATTCAGAAACGCCAGCCCTATTCACCGCCACAGCCGGTGTATTGATTGGCATTGCTCAAGCAGGCACAACCTACGCTGTGATTTACGGTGTGATTGGCCGCAACGTGAGCGCGTCCAAGCGGTCGTGGGCCATGGGCGTGGCGGCGGCGGCGGGCTCGTTTGGTCAGTTTTTGATGGTGCCCACCGAGGGCTACCTCATCAGCACCTTTGGTTGGCAAGAGGCCTTGGTGTGGTTGTCGCTGTCGGTCATGCTCATCATTCCGCTTGCCTACGGTTTGCGTGAACCCGGCTTTGCAGGCGGCGCTACACCTCACCGCGAACAATCCATCATGCATGCGCTGCACGAGGCCATGGGCTACCGCAGCTTTCAGCTGTTGATGGCAGGCTACTTTGTCTGTGGTTTTCAGGTGGTGTTTATTGGCGTGCACATGCCCAGTTACTTGAAAGACCAAGGTTTGTCGCCCTCGGTGGCCAGCATTGCGTTGGCACTGATTGGCCTGTTCAACGTGTTTGGTACTTACATCGCCGGCAGTTTGGGCCAACGCATGGCGAAGCGCAAAATTTTGTCGTTCATCTATTTTTCGCGCTCGGTGGCCATCGTGTTGTTCTTGCTGGCACCGCTCACACCGATGAGCGTATACATCTTCTCGGCCGTGATGGGGTTTTTGTGGCTCTCGACTGTGCCGCCTACCAATGCGGTGGTGGCGCAGATTTTTGGCGTGGCGCATTTGTCAATGTTGGGCGGCTTTGTGTTCTTCAGCCACCAAATTGGCAGCTTCATGGGCGTGTGGTTGGGCGGCTACTTGTATGACAAGACCGGCAGCTACGACATTGTTTGGTACATCTCGATCGCGCTGGGTGTATTTGCCGCTTTGGTGAATTTGCCCGTGAAAGAAACAGCCATTGAGCGCACACCAAGCGTCTCAGCAACTTGAGTTTTGAAATGCGCCTGCTCTCACATTCATGGATTCGCCAAGCCTTGATTGGCTCGGTGTGCTTCAGTGTGCTGCTGGGCGTGATGGCTATGTATTTGCAACCAGAGTTCTTGCTGACTTTGGCAAATCAAGTGTGGGGATGTTTCTGAGATGAGCGCATTGCTTCACGGGCAAGAGCCCACATCTAGCTGGGTGGCCCGTTGGTCACACCTTTTGCCTGCGGGCTGCAGCGTGCTGGATTTGGCTTGTGGACACGGTCGCCACATGCGCCACTTTGCAGCCTTGGGTCATTCGGTTACGGGCGTTGACCGCAACCCAGACGCGATTGCAGCCGTCAGCCCCTTGGGCGAAGCTATTTGTGCTGACATCGAAAGCGGGCCATGGCCGCTGCAAGACCGCACCTTTGGTGGCGTGGTCGTCACCAACTACCTGTGGCGCCCGCTTTGGCCACGCATCTTGGATAGCCTGGCACCCACTGGCGTGCTGATTTACGAAACCTTCTCAGCGGGCAACGAAACCGTGGGCAAGCCCTCGCGCCCAGACTTTTTGTTGCACTCAGCCGAGTTGCTCAACATCTGCCAAAACCTGCGCGTGGTGGCGTTTGAAGAAGGCTTTTTGGATCAGCCCGAGCGCTTTGTGCAGCGCATCGTGGCCGTGCGCGAGACAGGCGAGACACAAACACCTGCTCGTTACCCACTTATCTACTAGAACCATCATTGGCACTCGCTAGAATGAACGTTTTTCCTTGACCGAACCAACGGACATGACACCCATTACCGGCAGCATCGTGGCTTTGACCACCCCCATGCACGCAGACGGCAGCGTCGACTACCCCAACCTGCGCAAACTGATTGATTGGCACATTGCCGAAGGCACCGATTGCATCGGCGTCGTGGGCACCACCGGCGAGTCCCCCACGGTCAACGTGGAAGAGCACTGCGAAATCATCCGCGTGTCTGTGGAGCAAGCGGCCAAACACACAGCACGTCACGTTCCCATCATGGCTGGCTGCGGCGCGAACTCGACCGCTGAAGCGATTGAGCTGGCCAAATTCGCCAAGAAAGTTGGTGCACATTGCCAACTGCAAGTCGTGCCCTACTACAACAAGCCCACGCAAGAAGGCCAATACCTGCACTTCAAAGCCATCGCTGAAGCGGTGGACTTGCCCGTAATTTTGTATAACGTGCCTGGCCGCTCCGTGGCCGATATGGCTCACGACACCGTACTGCGTTTGGCCCAAGTGCCAGGCATCGTGGGTATCAAAGAAGCCACGGGCAACATTGAACGCGCCGAGTGGCTGATTCGTGATGTACCCAAAGGCTTTGCCGTCTACTCCGGTGACGATCCCACCGCTGTGGCATTGATGCTGTGCGGCGGTCAAGGCAACATCAGCGTGACCGCTAACGTGGCCCCTCGCTTGATGCACGAGTTGTGCGTGGCCGCTATTGCAGGCGACGTCAAGCGCGCCATGGAAATTCAATTCAAATTAATGCCCGTTCACAAACAGTTGTTTGTGGAAGCAAACCCTATTCCCGTGAAGTGGGCTATGCACCGCATGGGCCTCGCAGGCCCAACCTTGCGTTTGCCCATGACAGAGCTCACCAAGGCTAACGAGCCTGTGGTGGAAGGCGCCTTGCGCGCGGCTGGTTTGATCTGATTATTAAAAAGGCCTTGGCTGTGAAAATTTCTTTTGCTTCGAATCGCACGGCAGTTGCGCTGATCACCTTAGTTTTGCTGAGCGGCTGCAGTTCCATCATGGATGGCGACAAGGTCAATTACAAAACTGAAGGTGGCACCAAGGTTGTTCCACTGGACATTCCGCCAGATTTAACCCAACTCACACGCGACACCCGTTATGTTGTGCCTGGCGGCCCAGTGACGGCCAGTGGCATGGCAGTTCGCCCCGCACCCACGGTGGCAGCAACGGCCGCCAAACAAGTCAATGATGTACGTATCGAGCGCGATGGCAAACAGCGCTGGCTAGTCGTGAACCGCTCTGCAGATGTCGTGTGGCCCATCGTGCAAGAGTTTTGGAAAGAGAACGGCTTCATTTATGTGATCGAGCAACAACAACTCGGCCTGCTCGAAACCGAATGGGCTGAAAATCGCGCGAAGATTCCGCAAGATTTCATCCGTCGCAATTTGGGTAAGGTGCTGGATGGGTTGTATTCCTCAGGCGAACGCGACAAATTCCGCACACGCATTGAGCGCAACAGCACAGGTGGGGTAGACATTTTTGTCACGCACCGTGGCATGAGTGAAGAATACAAAGATCAATCGAAAACGAGCACAATTTGGGCACCTCGCCCCAGCGATCCCGAATTGGAAGCTGAGTTCTTGAGCCGCTTGATGGTCAAACTAGGCGTGTCAGCAGACCAAGCCAAAGTGGGCATCTCTCAGCAAGAAATTGCAGCGAGCAAAACCACCTTGGTGAACAAAAGCGATGCAACCACGCTCAACATCCCCGACTCATTTGATGTGGCTTGGCGACGTGTGGGCTTGGCACTTGACCGCACTGGCTTTACTGTAGAAGACCGAGATCGTGCACAAGGTGTTTACTTTGTTCGTTATGTTGATACAGCTGCAAAAGAAGAAAAAGGTTTCTTCAGCAAAATGTTCAGCAAATCTACGCCTGAAACGGGCCCCGTTAAATACCGTATTGCGCTGCGTAAAACAGACGCTGCCACTGAAGTTGTCGTGCAAGATGCGGCAGGTAAAACTGAAAATAGCCCAGTTGCACAGCGCATCTTGAAGCTGTTGGCAGACGACTTGCGCTAATCAAGCGCAGTCTGAGCTTGCGCCATGTTGCGCTTTAAGAGCCTGGGCAGCGGTAGCTCAGGTAACGCCACTTTGGTTGAAGCCCAAAGTGGCGTACACACCACCCGTTTACTCATCGACTGCGGCATTCGCCTGCGCGATCTTGAAACCCGTCTGATAGAAGCCGGTACCTGCGCAGAAGACCTAGATGCCATCTTCATCACCCACGAGCATGGCGATCACATTGGTTGTGCACGCAGCTTTGTTAAACGTTACGCAACACCGTTGTGGATGAGCCAAGGTACTTGGCTCGCTGTCAGCAATGAAGCTTGGGGCGCGCAGCAGCATTTGGTCAATGTGGCACGCGACGGTTGCGTCATCGAATTGGGGGACTTGCAAGCCATGCCCTTTACAGTGCCGCACGATGCACGCGAACCTTTGCAACTGCGCTGCAGTGACGGCAACAGGCATTTAGGGGTCGTGACAGATTTAGGCCATGCATCTCTACATGTCATCGATGCATTGCAAGGCTGTCATGCCATGCTGCTAGAGGCCAATCACGACCCAGACTTGCTACAAGCCTCGACCTACCCCAGCTTTTTAAAACAACGTGTAGCTGGCCCTTGGGGGCATTTAGCCAACCATGCGGCCGCCGAATTATTGGCGCGCGTAAAACATGATCAATTGAGCTATGTGCTTGCAGCACATTTGAGTGAACGTAACAACACACCAGAACTGGCACGCACCAGCTTGAGTGCGGCGCTGGGATGCGAGCTGTTAGACATTGGTATCGCAGACCCATTGACTGGCTCGGCGTGGATAGAAGTCTGAACGCGAGCCTTTGAAACAACCATAAAAAAAGCCACCCAAAGGGTGGCTTTTGCATTCAGTTCGAAAACTGATTACTTGCTGGCAGCGTCAGAAGCTGGGGCAGCAGCTTCAGAAGCCACGGCAGAAGCAGCTTCAACAGCAGCGGAAGCAGCAGCAGGAGCGGCTTCAACAGCAGGAGCTTCTTTTTTGCCGCAAGCGACGAGAGCGGCAGCAGCCAACAAAGATGCCAACAGGATTGACTTGTTCATTTTTGATATTCCTTAAAGGGGGGATGAAAACAATTTCCGGAAATTGCTGTGGCTTTCGCCACAACCGAGCCGCCGGACGATAGCCCTTCAGCGCAGCCTTCAGATTATAGGGTATATCCTATTAAGAGGTGTCAGCTGCGCGTCAAATTATCAACCGCATGCAACCACCCGTCGTCACACCACTCCATCATCAGATTTAAGGCTTCTGGGCTGGCTTTGGCCAGTTCATCTGCGGACAATTCACGCGCATCCGCCAGCTGACGCATCAAAACTGCGTCTTTGCCTGCTGCACGCCAGCTTTCACCATTCAAGAAAATGTGATGAGCGTCATACATCATCTTGCTTCGTCGGTCTAAACGCACGGATTTGAGCTTATCAGGCATATCACCCATCTCAAACCAAACATTGGCTTTGGGTTCGGTCAGATACTCACCCAAAGCACGTTGCAGCGCTTTGGGATCTTTTAGCGCTTTTTGCAGTGCTGATTTTGCAAAATCAGCCAAGCCTTCGGGCATCGCGGCCGGCTTTGACACTGCGGGTTGGCTTGCATCTTTGTACAAATCGCAACCGGCGGCATCTTCGGCACCTTCACTCAAACGTACCAACAATTCCCGGGCTAAGTCACCGGTCTGGGGCACGCGAAACCCCACGGAGTACGTCATGCACTCACCTTGTGCAATACCGTCATGGGCATAGCGCGGGGGCAAATACAGCATGTCGCCAGGGTTGAGCACCCAGTCGTGCTCGGGCTTGAAATTGGCCAAAATTTTCAGCGGCATGTCGGGCACCAACGACAAATCCTTTTGGCGACCAATACGCCAGCGGCGTTGACCATGCGCTTGCAGCAAGAACACATCGTAACTATCAAAGTGCGGCCCCACGCCACCGCCTTCGGTGGCGTAGCTGATCATCACATCGTCCAAACGAGCGTCTGGAATGAAGCGAAATTGCTGCATCAAGCCTGCCACTCGGTCGTCGTGCAAATCGACCCCCTGCACCAACAAAGTCCAATCGCGCTCAGTCAGCTTTGGGATAACGCGACGTTTGAAAGGGCCGCGCTGCATTTGCCAATCGCGTTGACCGCCGTTGGCACCAATCACTAACCGAGACTCGACCTCGGTTTGCTCAGCCAACTCAAACAGCTCGGGACGACTAAGCAAGGCTTTGAATTCAGGGATGGCTTGGCGCACCAACAAGGGTTTGCGCTGCCAATAAGTGCTCATAAATTCGGCGGGGCTGATGCCACCGAGCAGGGTCAGGGGTTTGTTCACATTCATCGTGCGACAATTTTGCCCTATGGAAATTACACAACACTGCGTGGTCGGCTTAACTTGGACCTTGAAAGACACTTTGGGCGAGGTGCTGGACGAATTGGACAGCCCCGTTGAGTTTTTGGTGGGCGGCGATGACTTGCTGGCCAAAATCGAAGAGGCTCTGCAAGGCCACAGCGTGGGTGACCATATCGACTTGCAACTCGAACCCGAAGAAGCCTTTGGCGACTACGACGAAAACTTGGTATTTTTAGAAGCCCGCTCGCTTTTCCCCAAGGAGCTGGAAGAGGGCCACACGGTTGAGGGCCACGCCCTGCCCACAGGCTGCAACCCCGATGCGCCACAAGACTTGCTCTACACCGTGACCGAGCTCTACCCCGAACATGTGGTGTTAGACGGCAACCACCCGCTGGCTGGCATTGCCATTCGCATTCACCTCGATGTGCAATCGGTGCGCGAAGCCACGCAGGAGGAACAAGAACGCGGCACTTTGGGTACGGGCTTTTTCAAGATTGAAGCCCAAGCGCCGGGCAACGATTTGTTGCACTGAGATAGTTTTTAAGCGCATAAAAAAAGCAGCCTTCGGGCTGCTTTTTACTTGAGGCCATCGCTTCGTGTTCGACAGGTTTTATTTCTTCCCCGTCGAACCGTAACCACCCTCACCGCGCTCCGTGGGCGCTGCAAATTCGTTCACTACATTGAACTGAGCTTGCACCACGGGCACGATGACCAATTGGGCCAAACGCTCCATAGGCTCCAAAGTGAACGCCACATCGCTGCGATTCCATGCGCTAACCATCAACTGGCCCTGGTAATCGCTGTCAATCAAACCCACAAGGTTACCCAGCACGATGCCATGCTTATGACCCAGACCAGAGCGCGGCAAGATGAGCGCAGCATAGGCTGGGTCAGCCAAATGAATCGCGATGCCCGTTGGCACCAATTGCCAAGCATTAGGTTCGAGCGTGATGGGCGCATCCAAACACGCACGCAAATCAAGGCCAGCGCTGCCAGGCGTGGCGTATTGCGGCAGTTGGTCGGCCATGCGGGGATCGAGAATTTTGACGTCGAGTTTCATTTTTTGATCAGATGAAATAAATAGAAATGGAAAATTTAAAAGTGAATTTTTGCAGCGTGCATGAGGGGTAAATCAAGCTGACTCCAAACGACGCGCAATCTCTCCCACCAACTGACGCGCTAAGCTAAGTTTGCTGGCATGCGGGAGTTCTTGACTGCCGTGGGCGTCCACCAAGAGCAACGCGTTGTCGTCCAAGCCAAAGGTGGCAGGACCAATGTTGCCCACCAACAGAGGCACACCTTTGCGCTCGCGTTTGGCGGTGGCGTGTTTGAGCAAGTCATGGCTTTCCGCTGCAAAGCCCACGCAATACAAAGCACCACTTTTGGCGCGGGCAGATTGCGCCACACCAGCCAAGATGTCTGGGTTTTCTACAAAGCTCAACTGCGGTAGTTGACCCGAGCCATCTTTCTTGATTTTTTGTCCCGCCACATCAGCCACACGCCAATCGGCTACGGCAGCCGTCGCCACAAATACCGAAGCAGCGTCGACATGCTGGGCCACTGCAGCTTGCATGTCCAAGGCCGAGCGCACATCCACACGTTGCACACCACGCGGTGTAGACAAGTGCACAGGCCCAGCTACCAGGGTCACCTCAGCACCGGCTTCGCGGGCGGCACGTGCGATGGAAAAACCCATCTTGCCACTCGATAAATTGGTGATGCCACGCACTGGGTCCATCGCCTCGTAGGTAGGGCCTGCTGTGACCAGCACATGCTGACCCACTAAGACTTTGCGTTGGAAGAACGCAATGAGGTCTTCCAAGATTTCTTCGGGCTCCAACATTCGGCCGTCACCCGTTTCGCCGCAGGCTTGTTCGCCCTGCCCCACATCCATCACATGCGCGCCGTCCGCGGTGAGCTGCGCCATGTTGCGTTGGGTGGCGGGGTGTTGCCACATTTCGCGATTCATCGCGGGGGCCAAAATCAAAGGCACGCGTTCAATCGGACGCGCCAAGCACATGAGGCTCAGTAAATCGTCTGCACGACCGTGCAAAAGTTTGGCCATGAAATCGGCACTGGCGGGAGCCACCACGATGGCATCGGCCTCGCGGCTTAAGTTGATGTGGGCCATGTTGTTGGGCTCACGCGCATCCCATTGCGAAACGTAGACCGTGCGATTCGACAAAGCTTGCAACGTGACGGGGGTGATGAACTGGGCTGCAGCCTCAGTCATCACCACTTGCACCGTGGCGCCGGCTTTGACCAAGGCGCGGCACAGCTCAGCCGCTTTGTAGCAAGCGATGCCGCCGCTCAAACCCAAAACAATGTGCTTATTTGACAGATCAGACATGGCTCGCAATGTAGCAGAGCGCCTATAATTTCGATTTCCACCTACCGGGAGACAGTCTC